>ENA-OYYB01000018-OYYB01000018.1-human-gut-metagenome-genome-assembly--contig:-NODE-18-length-126366-cov-22.916824_pt1 | contig 126366 bp, 108 predicted proteins | sample MGYA00244059_ERZ653440 | MGnify/ENA primary metagenome ERZ653440 (study PRJEB26926, sample SAMN06164994) | human gut metagenome | biome: ENVO:00009003; feature: ENVO:2100002; material: ENVO:00002003... | reverse complement strand
TAGGGCTTACTCGGGACTTGCACCCGTTAGACAATGCTCGTGCCGAGCATACTACGACAAAAGGGAAGTCCCGAAAGGAACTTCCCTTTTTTACGCATGAAAATGCTTTATCTAAGTTTCACTCTATTTCTTACAAAATAGTCTTTACTGCCTCAAGCATACCCTTCTCCTGGATAAGATCAAGATCTTTCTTAACCAACTCTGTCAAACCAGGTACAGTCTTGTTCAGGTCTTCCTTCCAGATATAGTCGAAAGCAAGTACGCCCTCAGCTACCTTCTGAGTATCACCTGTTGCCCAAAGCTCTTTCAACTTGTCGATGATCTTCTGATCGTCCTGTGGCTGGATAGGAGCACCATCAGCACGGGTACCACCCTTATAGTAAGTAATGATAGCTGCAAGACCGAATACCAAGCCCTGTGGCAACTCGCCCTTACGCTCCAAGTAAACCTTCACACCAGGGAGGTCACGAGTCTCATACTTAGGGAATGAGTTCAGCATGATGCTGGTTACCTGATGATCAACGAATGGGTTCTCGAAACGCTCCAATACGTCAGAAGCAAACTTCTGCAACTCATCCATAGGAAGATTCAATGTCTGCATCAACTCGTCAAACTGTACCTTGTGGATATACTTGCCCAATACTGGGTGCTCACAAGCATCACGTACGATATTGACACCGCTGAGGTATGTTACAGGGCTCAATACTGTGTGAGGACCATTCAACAAAGTAACCTTACGCTCGTGGTATGGTTTCTCGTTGTCTGTTATAAGAACATGGAGACCAGCCTTGTGAGCAGGGAACTCTTCCTGCATCTGCTCAACTGTCATATTCTCAGCCTTCTCGATTACCCAGAGGTGGAAGCTTTCTGCCTTTACTACGAGGTTATCCTTGTAGCAAACCTTCTGCTGAATTTCCTTGATGGTATCGCGTGGGAAACCAGGAACAATACGGTCAACGAGTGTAGCGCAAACATAGCAATGGTTAGTAAACCACTCCTTGAAGCCCTCATAATCAGCACCCATATCTTCCTTCCAAAGCTCGATATACTGGTAAATGCATTCCTTCAAGTGGTGACCGTTCATGAAAATCAACTCACAAGGCATCAAAATCATACCCTTAGTTGGATCACCCTCGAAGAACTTATAGCGATGGAACAGCAACTGGACCAACTTACCTGGATAAGATGCAGCAGGAGCATCTGTAAACTTGCAAGCGTCATCGAATGCAATACCAGCCTCAGTTGTATTAGAGACGATGAAACGCATCTCTGGCTGCTCAGCCAAAGCCATGAATGCCTGGTTCTGAGAATATGGATTCAGTGCACGGCTGATTACATCGATACGCTCCAATGTATTGACAGCCTGACCATTCTCCTTACCCTGAAGATTTACGTGATAAAGACAGTCCTGACCATTCAGCCAATCTACCATACCACCAGCCAAAGGCTGTACTACAACGACAGAACCATTGAAATCGGTCTTCTTATTCATGTTCCATACAATCCAATCTACGAATGCACGGAGGAAGTTACCTTCACCAAACTGAATGATTCTCTCAGGAGCGACACTCTTAGGAGCGGTACGCTTGTTTAATGCTTTAAGTTCTTTCATGATTTGTTTATGTTATTATTTTGTTTTAAATTTCCGATGCAAAGGTATAAAATATTCCTTTACCTTATATCATAAATGCACCAAAATCGTCCGTAAAGGTTTGCGTAATTAGAGGAGATATTCACTCACAAGGAATCTACACTTTTCATGCGTTACTCACATATTACTCACAAAAAAGGCTATTTATACCTTATATATAATAAGAACTGATGGATAGGGGAGAAAGAAAAAAAATAAGGTATTAAAAGCCACAACTATCTGACTTTCAACACCTTATCTTTTGAGCGGGATACGGGAATCGAACCCGCCTCCCAGGCTTGGGAAGCCCGTGCACTACCGATGTGCTAATCCCGCACAAATAGTGCAGAAAAGAGCCACGAGCGGGACTCGAACCCGCGACCCACGCATTACGAATGCGTTGCTCTACCAACTGAGCCATCATGGCTTTTCATTTTCAAAGCGATTGCAAAGGTAATGAAATATTTCTAATTGATGAAATAATTCATTACCCTTAACTTATATTAACACGGCAATCATCCTGGGCACCTCAGATTTTGCTCTTCTCATGAGAATTTGCCACCCGAGGAAGAACTACTCTACTATTGCAACCTTGAAAGTAAGTTCCTCCCTGTTCGGATTCTTACCGATACTGATTGTATCACCCTTTTTAAGTTTGCCGCCCAACAGAAGTTCGCAGACGCCATCTTCTATATAGGTCTGAATAGCACGCTTCAGAGGACGAGCGCCAAACTGCACATCATAGCCCTTAGTGGCTACAAGTTCCTTCGCTTTATCAGTAATCTGAATTTCATATCCCATATCGTGAACTCTTCCGAAGAGACCTCGCAGTTCAATATCAATAATACGCTTAATCGCATCAATATCCAACTGATTGAAAGTGATAATCTCATCCAGACGATTCAGGAATTCTGGAGAGAACTGCTTACTCAAACTTTTCTGAATGATACTTCGAGCATATTCCTTATCCTTCTCATCCATTACAGACTTCGTAAGTCCGCCAGCATTAAAGCCGATGCCTGATCCGAATTCCTTCAGTTGACGCGTACCTGCATTGGATGTCATTATGATAACCGTATTGCGAAAATCTATCAGGCGTCCATTACCGTCAGTCAAACGACCTTCATCAAGCACCTGCAAAAGCATATTATACACCTTGTCGTGGGCTTTTTCTATCTCATCAAGCAGTACTATAGAATAAGGTTTGCGGCGAACTCTCTCAGTAAGCTGTCCACCCTCATCATAACCCACATATCCCGGAGGCGCACCCAAAAGTCGGGAAGTATTGAAACTTTCTGAATACTCACTCATATCCACACGAATGAGTGCATCCTTAGAACCGAACAGTTCCTCTGCAAGTTTCTTGGCAAGATAAGTTTTACCCACGCCAGTAGGACCTAAGAACATGAATGCACCGATAGGGTGGTTAGGATCTCTCAATCCTATGCGATTACGCTGGATAGCCTTTACCATTTTCTCGATGGCATCATCCTGAGCAATGACACTTTTCTTCAAGACGGCAGACATATTTTTCAGACGGACACCTTCTTCCTCAGCCATTCGCTGAACAGGAACACCCGACATTTTACTGACGACATCAGCCACATCAGATTCTGTCACCGGAATACGTTCTGTACAATCTCCACTTTGCCATTTTTTGTGCATCAAATCCAACTTTTTTTCCAAAGACAAGCCCTTATCACGATAACTGGCTGCCAGTTCGAAGTTCTGATTGCCAACAGCCTCCAATTTCTTAGCTGCCACTTCTTCGATTTCATTCTGAAGATCCAGAATATAGTCAGGTACTTTTATATTTGCTAATCTCAATTTGGAACCAACTTCATCCATGACATCTATCGCCTTGTCTGGGAAAAAGCGGTCTGTGACATAGCGTTCTGTCAGTTTGACACATGCCTCAAGAGCCTCATCACTGAATGTCACACCATGATGCTCCTCATAACGATCCTTGATATTTCTAAGAATTGCCAGAGTCTGTTCTGTTGTAGTAGGCTCTACGATGACCTTCTGAAATCTTCGCTCCAAGGCTCCGTCTTTTTCGATACTGTTTGCATATTCCTTAAAGGTCGTAGCACCTATGCACTGAACTGTACCACGAGCCAAAGCTGGCTTCAGAATATTGGCCGCATCCATAGTTCCGCTACCGCCACCAGCTCCTATAAGAGTATGTATTTCATCTATAAAAATGATGATATCCGGATTGTTCTCCAATTCCGTAATAAGCCCTTTGATACGTTCCTCAAACTGTCCTCGATACTTGGAACCAGCCACCATCGCAGTAAGATCTACAGACACAATCCTTTTGTTGAACAAAGCTGGCGAAGTCTGCTGTTTTACAATAAGTTGCGCCAGTCCTTCTACTATAGCACTTTTACCCACACCTGGCTCACCGATGAGTATGGGATTATTTTTTTTTCTACGCCCGATGATTTCCAAAACCCTTTGGATTTCGTGCTCTCTTCCCACTACAGGATCCAATTTCCCATCTTTAGCAGCTTTGGTTAAATCTGTACTATATTTATCTAAGAATGGAGTCTTATTATTGTGCATTTGTCCCGTAACCGTATTGCTTGCAGTCTTGGAAGACGCAGATGAATCCTTGTCAGGTTCATTACCATTCAGAAAGAAGTCATCTTCGTCATCACTTGGAAAAGAAAACCCATCAAGGATAGTAATGCGTTTTATGCTTTTTTGAATTTCCATATTTATTTTATGTTTCAATGATTCTGTATATATGTTCCTTTTTAAAAATTTACCTTGTTATTATACTTCACAAAATTTATGCCAAAAAGAGAGGAAAAAGTTTTTCTCTTTTAATTCACAATTATCATACACTATGATAAGGCATCTTGACGATTGTATGAATTCAATAAACATGTCTAAAGAGAAGAGGGTAAAACTATGCGGCTAATGAACAAAAGGAAGAATATTTGCAGAAGAAAGTAGCCTAAAACACAAAAAACGCTAAATTCTTGTTGTTTTTGCACAACAAAGTCTTCTCTTAGAAAAAAAGTTTGTATCTTTGTCGTTAGTTTGGAGGGACAAAAACGCTTAGAACGCAAAAAAATGCCCTTCTCGGCAATTTTCCATCAAAAACAGATGGGTCGGAATTAGAATTAAATAATGAAGTTCAAAGAACTCAAAATAGAAATTTAAGATAATCATTCAAATAATCAATATAAAAAATGGACGAAAATCAGACTCTTGATCATGACAGAATCATGAAGATTAACATCGAGGAAGAAATGAAGTCATCCTATATCGACTATTCTATGTCGGTGATTGTGGCTCGTGCGCTTCCTGATGTACGCGATGGTTTCAAACCTGTACATCGTCGTATTCTCTACGGTATGTTGGGGATTGGAAACACCAGTGACAAACCATATAAGAAATGTGCACGTGTAGTAGGTGAGGTACTCGGTAAGTATCACCCACACGGAGACTTTTCTGTATATGGTGCCCTTGTTCGTATGGGACAGGAATGGAATATGCGATACACCTTAATAGACGGACAGGGTAATTTCGGTTCTGTTGACGGTGACTCACCTGCTGCCATGCGTTATACAGAGTGCCGCCTCTCTAAAATGGGTGAGCACATCATGGATGACCTCGACAAGGAAACCGTAGATATGATGAACAACTTCGATGACACTCTTCAGGAGCCATCAGTGATGCCAACAAAGATACCGAACCTTCTGGTTAATGGTGGTAATGGTATTGCTGTAGGTATGGCAACAAACATACCAACCCATAACCTGAGCGAGGTGATAGATGGATGCTGTGCCTACATAGACAATCCTGACATCGACACAGAAGGACTCATGAAATACATTCCTGCTCCAGATTTCCCTACAGGTGCTACTATCTATGGTATCCAGGGAGTGAAGGATGCATACGAAACCGGACGTGGACGAATTGTTGTGAGAGCTACAGCTGAAATCGAAAGTGGAGATGCTCACGACAAAATCGTTATCACAGAGATTCCATATGGTGTAAACAAGGAGCAGCTTGTTATGGCTATTGCCGATCTTGCCAAGGAAGGTAGGGTAGATGGCATTGCAAATGTAAACGATGAATCTGGACGCCAGGGTATGCGTATCGTTGTAGATGTAAAGCGCGAAGCCAATGCCAACGTTCTCTTGAACAAGTTGTTCAAACTGACAGCCCTCCAGAGTTCATTCTCTGTCAACTGTATTGCCCTCGTCAAGGGACGTCCTCGTCTGCTTACGCTCAAGGAATGTGTCAAGTACTTTGTGGAGCACCGTCATGACGTGACTATCCGCCGCACACAGTACGAACTGAAGAAAGCACAGGAGCGTGCTCACATCCTGGAAGGCCTTATCATCGCATGCGACAATATCGACGAAGTAGTTCATATCATCCGAGCAAGCAAGACTCCTTCTGACGCACAACGCAATCTGGAGAAGCGCTTCGAACTGGACGAGATTCAGAGTAAGGCTATTGTTGATATGCGCCTGTCTCAGCTGACAGGACTCCGTCTGGAGCAGTTGCATAATGAATTCGACGAATTGATGAAGACCATCGATTATTTGAATCAGATCTTGAACGATCCAGAACTTTGCAAAAAGGTAATGAAGGACGAACTCAACGAAGTAAAGGATAAGTATGGCGATGCACGCCGCACCATGATCAAACCTGACGACCACGAGTTCAACCCAGAAGATTTCTATCCAAACGACCCAGTGGTAATCACTGTCAGTCATCTCGGATACATCAAGCGCACACCATTATCTGAGTTCCGTGAGCAGGCAAGAGGTGGAGTAGGTGCCAAAGGTGCCCGCACACGTGATAAGGACTTCACGGAGTTCATCTATCCTGCTACCATGCACCAGACCATGTTGTTCTTCACAAAGAAGGGACGCTGCTACTGGCTCAAGTGTTATGAGATTCCTGAGGGAGACCGTAATTCAAAGGGACGCGCCATCCAGAACCTGCTCAATATTGAGAGCGATGACCAGGTAAACGCATTCCTCCGCTTGAGAGGTTTGAATGATGCAGAATTCATCAACAACCATTATGTGGTATTTGCTACCAAGAATGGTACAGTCAAGAAGACTTGTCTGGAAGCATACTCTCGCCCTCGTGCCAACGGTGTGATCGCTATCAATATCGTAGAGGGAGACGAGGTTGTAGATGTTCGTCTGACCAATGGTCATAACGAGCTGATTCTTGCCAATCGTAATGGACGTGCAGTTCGTTTCGATGAAAACCAGATTCGTACCATGGGACGTACTTCTACAGGTGTTCGCGGTATGCGCCTCGATGAGGGTGACGATGCTTTGATCGGAATGATTGTAGTCAACGACCCAGAGCATGAGACCGTGATGGTTGTGAGTGAGCAGGGCTACGGCAAACGTTCTGATGTTATCGACTATCGCGTAACCAACCGTGGCGGTAAGGGTGTGAAGACGCTCAATATCACGGAAAAGACAGGCAGACTGGTAGCTATCAAGAACGTAACAGACGACAACGATCTGATGATTATCAACCAGAGCGGTATAGTAATCCGACTTGCAGTGGCAGACTGCCGTGTAATGGGACGTGCTACTCAAGGTGTCCGCCTCATCAATCTGACCAAGAAGAACGATGTCATCGCCAGCGTATGCAAGGTGATGAGTTCTGAACTCGAAGCATCAGTAGAGGAGGAGAGTCGTTCTGCCTGGGCTAAGAAGAGCGATGAAATCGAGAATGACAATGTAGGTGCAAAGACTGCCGAAGAGGCTGCCGAGGCTGAAGCTCATCTCGATAACGAAGCTACAGAGTCTGAGGACAATACTGACACAGGGAACGTAGATTTCGAATAAACGAAAAGACGTGTAAAGAATAAATAATAACAACTTTTAAACTCATTAAGAAAAATGAAAAAGTTAATGATTGCAGCTATGATGGTACTAGGTGCCACATCAGCTTTCGCTGGAGACAGCGATGCACTCAAGGCAGTACTCAAAGCCAAGACTTATGCAGATGCAAAGGCTATGGTAGAGCAAAACCTCGGTTCAATGGCTAATGATGCTGAAAAAGCTAAGGCCTACAACTACCTCGTAGAACTCTCTATGAAGCAGTTCAACGACCAGCAGTCTATCATCCAGATGAACCAGATTACAAAGAAGAACGATCCAGTTGACATGGAGGCTATGAACGAGGGTGCTTACAATGCGCTTGTTGCAGCTCAGGAATGCTACAAATACGATCAGCTTCCTAATGCAAAGGGGAAAATTGCGCCTAAGTATGGCAACAATGCAGAGCGCGTATGGAATGCTCGTATCCAGCTCGTAAGTGCAGGTGATGATGCCCGCACCAAGAACAATACAACTTTGGCTTTGAAATACTGGAACGCATGGTTCAATTCTGAGTCTTCACCTTTGTTCAATAAGATTCCTGCTGAAAAGAAGGCAGAACCTTACAAGGAGCAGGTAGCTTTCTTGGGTGCATGGCTTTCTAAGGAGAACAAAGATATGGCACAGGCTTTGAAATATTGTGATGTAGCCATGAACTCTGACGAGTACAAGAAGCAAGCACTCAACATCAAGCTCGAAGTTTTGAAGGGTGACTTGAAAACTCATGAGGACTCTTTGAAGTACATCAACAATTTGAAGGATCTTTATGCTAACGATGCCAAGAATGAGATTCTTCTCGACAACCTCAACAGCATGTTCGCTTCTATGAGAATGGACAAGGAGCAGTTGGAATTGCTCGACAATGCACTTGCTGCAGATCCTAACAACTTCGTAGCTCTCGCTGACAAGGGTATGTATTACATTGCTAAGAATGATGCAGACAATGCTATCAAGAATCTGAAGAAGGCTTTGGAGATTAAGCCAGAAAATGGTGCTGTCATGGTTTATCTCGGCGCTTGTTTGAACGTTAAGGCTTCTAATCTTCAGGATCCTAACGGACGCAAGGTAGTTTACCAGGAGGCTATCAAGTACCTCGACAAGGCTAAGGAACTCGATCCAGAAAAGAAGCAGTACAATTGGGGTTACAACCGCTACCAGGCTTATTATGGTCTCTATGGTCCTAATGATCCTAAGACCAAGCAGGCTGAGGCTGATAGCCAGAACTAATTAAACTCTATAAATCCTACGATTATAAAATCATCATATAATCGTAGGATGAAAGAATAAATAAAAGACTTCAAAGGAGGCATTATTTTGTCTTCATTGAAGTCTTTTTTCAAATTAACCTAAAACTATCATCATCACAGTTGTCCAGATTAAATTTTGAAATATCCAAAAGATTCTGGCATTTTAGTCATGATTACTGTTTTATTTAGACAATAACGATTTCGTCTATTTATCATAATTTGTAAATCAGGATGATTTCTTATCCATATTATAATAGGTAAACCTTCACAAATTATGGGTTCACCACATTGATAGGATGCCCCTCAATAAAAGCTTTAACATTTGCAGCAACTTGCTTATTCAATCGAGTTCTTGCTTCTAAAGTAGCCCAGGCGATATGAGGAGTAATAAAGGCATTCGGCTCGTTGAAGAGTGGATTATCCTTAGCTGGCGGTTCCTGTGTCATCACATCTGCGCCATAGGCTCCAAGCTTACCATGATGCAAAGCAGAAGCCACAGCTTCTTCATCAACCAGCGGACCGCGTCCCGTATTAATCAGAATACAGGAAGGTTTCATCTTTTTCAGACTGTCTGTATCGACGAAATGGTAAGTATCATCAGTCAACGGACAATGTAGTGACAAGATATCAGATACAGCTAAAAGTCCATCCTTGCTTACTTTGGTTATCCAATCAGGCAAATCACAGGCATTCTTACTGGTGCAGGCATAAACGTCCATTCCGAAATCACGAGCTATAGTAGCAACTTTCATACCGATATTGCCAAGTCCCAAAATTCCCAGGCATTTACCGGACAATTCCATAAGCGGTGTATCCCAATAACAGAAATCCTTATTGTAAGCCCAGCGCTCATTGCGATTTTCGAGCGTGTAATGTTCAACTCTGTTTGTTATTGCCAAAATAAGCGCGAATGTCATTTGTGCAACACTATCAGTACTATATGCAGGAATATTGGTTACGATTACACCATGACGTTTGGCTGCCTCAATATCAACCACATTATAGCCAGTGGCCTGAATACCAATATATTTCAGTTTTGGAAGCTGATCTAAAGTTTCAGAATCAATCTGCACCTTATTAATTAATATAATATCAGCATCTTTAGCACGCTCGATTTTTTCTTCATCTGTTGTACGGGGATAAACAGTAACGTTTCCCAATTGCTCCAAAAGATCCCAATTCAAGTCACCGGGATTAGAAGCATAACCATCTAAAATTACAATATTCATCATATTATTCAAATTAATGTTGATTGTTCATAAATCAATGCAAAAATACACAATTTCTGAGAAACATCAAAGAAAATAAATAAGAAAATTCAATAAGAAAACAACAAATTATAGATTAAAGAAAAACAGAAATATGAAGGAAGAAATACAAAAAATTCGATAAATAAAACAAAGATAAAACAGGAACTGATTCCTCTCCTACAACATCCTACTATTAAGTTGTAAGCAACATTATGATTAATAGGAAATAGCTTGTATAACAACAAGTAATAAATAAACCCCTACCGATATTTATCCTTCTGTCTGGAAATAAAATTCTAAGAAGCAAAACTAATCCCACAATATAACCTATTAAAATCTCATTCTCATCAATTAAAAAGGAGAACATTTGAAATATCCAAATATTCTCCTTCAAACTATACCAATTATAACAATCGTATTTAAATCAAAAATCTAAATACTCCTAATATTCGAAAACTATGCCCATAGTTTTGTATGGACATCTAAAAAGCTATTCTTATTGGAAATCATTCAGAATACTACTCCAAACCAAATAAAGCCTTCAGACCACCATCTACACCAGAGAATCCCATAAAGGCCAAACTGAGTAATGATGCGGTAATAAGCACAATAGCCATTCCCTGCATACCCTTAGGAATACGAACCAAAGCCTGCTGCTCACGGATACCAGCAAAAACAATCAGAGCCAGAGCAAAACCCAAAGCTGTAGAGAATGCATAAACAACACTCTCCAAAAGATTGAAATCTTTCTGGATAACCAAGATGGCTACACCAAGCACTGCACAGTTGGTAGTAATCAATGGAAGGAAAATTCCAAGAGCCTGATAAAGTGCAGGGGAAACTTTCTTGAGGATGATCTCAACCATCTGTACCAAGGCTGCAATCACAAGGATAAATGCCAGAGTCTGGAGATATTGCAATCCGAATGGATCGAGTACATACTTCTGAACACACCAGGTAATAATGGTTGCCAAGGTCAAGACAAAGGCGATGGCTCCACCCATACCGATGGCTGTATCAATCTTCTTCGATACGCCCAAAAAAGGACAGATACCGAGGAACTGCGACAAGACGATATTGTTAACGAATATCGCAGAGATAAATATCAATAAATATTCCATAATTTCTATTTCTTAACCTTATTAAATATTGCTATAATGTATCCCAATGTGAGGAATGCACCAGGAGGCAAGATGAATACCAGAATGTTAGTAGTCTCAGGCAACAAGGCGATGCCAAAGATACTGCCTGCTCCTAAAATCTCACGGGCACTACCAAGAAGCGTCAAGGCAAGGGTGAATCCCAAACCGCAACCTACTCCATCTACCAAACTGGACAGAGGCGAGTTCTTTGCTGCAAAACTCTCTGCACGGCCCAAGATGATACAGTTTACGACAATCAGCGGAATATAGATACCCAAAGCCTGGTTGATGCTATCTGGAGCATAAGCACTCATTACCATCTGAAGGATTGTAACAAAAGCTGCAATCACTACGATAAACACAGGAATGCGAACCATATCCGGAGTAATCTTCTTGATACAAGAAATTACAAAGTTGGTACAAATCAGCACTGCCATAGTAGCCAATCCCATAGAGAGACCATTGATGGCGCTGGTTGTTGTAGCCAAGGTAGGACACATACCGAGAAGCAACACGAAGGTTGGATTCTCCTTGATGAGTCCGTTCATCAAAATCTTAACATTACTCATATCGGCTTATCCTTTCTTTTCATTTTGTTCAACTTTTGCTCCATCACCCTCGCCTTCTGCATGCTTGGTAGCACCACTCTCGCCATCTACCTGCTTACCAGAATAAACCTTGTAAGCCTGGTTAATGGCCTTAAGGAAAGCACGGCTGGTGATGGTAGAAGCTGTAATCGCATCTACAGCATTGCCACTCTTATCATCCTTACTTACGTGAAGGTCGCCATCCTTTGGAGTCATACCAATGACACTACCCTTTCCGTCCTTCTGGAACCATGTGGCAGCTTTAGCTCCCAAACCAGGAGTCTCAGAAGCCTGAAGAATGGTATAACCTAAGATCTTACCTTCGGTATCGAAACCAACAAGTACCTTCACATCGCCACCGAAACCACCGGTTATACTCTCTACGGCAGCACCCAACTGCTTGCCACTCTTGTCTGAACAATTATGAAGTACAAAAGTAAACTCCTTACCTCCAAACTCCTGCTTCACCTCTTGCGGTTCTGTTACCTGAAGTTGATCAGTACCCATCACGTTCTTGATACCAGCAGCAAGACTCTGTTCTGCCTTTTCAGCAATAGGACCAGAAGTAAGATGATTGATATAAGCAAGAACGGCACCTACGATGAGCGCTACGCCCACCAGAACAAGCACCATGTTCTTTAATGATGATTCTAATTTCTGCATGTCTCAGTCCTCCTTATTTCTTAGCAGGCTTCTCACCGAAGCGCTTTGGTTTAACATATGTGTTAATAAGAGGTGTGAACGCATTCATGATCAGAATGGCGAACGACATACCTTCTGGATAGCTACCCCAGTTGCGGATAATGATGGTCAGAAGACCGATACAAACTCCATAAATGAGCATACCCTTATGAGTCATTGGAGAGGTAACATAATCAGTTGCCATAAAGATGGCACCGAGCATCAAACCTCCACTTAAAATGACTGCAAATGGATTGGCATAAACAGGGTTAGCCAAGTGCATCAGACCGCTAAATACAAATACGGTAGCGATGATGCTGACAGGAATATGCCAGGTGATAACCTTCTTCCAAAGCATGTAAGCCAAACCAAGCAAGAGAGCGACAGCACAAACTTCACCAGTAGTACCAGCTCCAAACGTATCGCCAGTTGCTCCGAAAAGCAAACTCAAAGAATCAGGCAACTGATTCAGAAGAGAAGCATCACCAGTCTTGATGGCAGTCTTCATGATCGCCAATGGTGTTGCACCTGTTGTAGCATCAGTATAGCTGAGCATCTGTCCAGCTACTGGCCATGAAGTCATCTGGGCAGGGAAACTGACGAGCAGGAAGCAACGACCTACCAACGCAGGATTGAAAGGATTGTTACCCAAACCGCCGAAAGTCATCTTACCTACACCGATGGCAAACAAGGCACCGATAATAATGATCCAAAGAGGAAGGTTACTTGGCAAGTTCATGCCGAGCAGAAGACCGGTGATAATAGCAGAGCCATCAAGCAAACTGGTCTCCTCCTTTAGGAGATATTTTGTAATTGCCCACTCAAAGAAAACGCAGGCTGCCACTGAGGTAAGCAGTACAACTGCTGAACCCAAGCCAAAGAAATAGATAGAGGCGAGAATAGCAGGCACGAGAGCGATAATCACACCGTACATATTCTTCTCCACGCTCTCATTTCCATGGGCATGTGGCGATAATGAAACGATTAATTTTCCCATTTTATCTTTTAAATTCTTTCGTAAATGAATTTTCTTTAGATTCTTTTCTCAATGAAATTCCTTCTTGATGCGAATGAAATTTCTTCTTGACGTGAATGATTACTTCTTAGCGCTACGAGCTCTGATGATACCCATCACAGCAGCCTTACCATTGATGATATTATCAAGGATAGGACGATGAGAAGGACAAGTAAACTGGCAAGAACCGCAAGCGATACAAGAAGTTACCTCCTCTGCCTCCAGGCGCTCATAATCCTTCACTACGCTCAATGTAGCAAGTAAGTATGGCTCCAATCCCATAGGACAAGCATCCACACACTTGGCACAACGGATACATGGCTGAGCTTTCTTGCGATGAGCATCAGCATCACTCAATACGGTGATTGAGTTAGTACCCTTGGTTACAGGTACATCGAGGCTAATCACGGCCTTACCCATCATCGGACCACCAGCCAACACCTTATTATCACCCTCTGGCAAACCGCCACAGTTTTCAATCATCTGAGAGAATGGAGTTCCCATACGTACGAGGAAATTTCCTGGATTCTTCACCTGCTTACCAGTAACGGTGGTATAGCGTTCGAAGAGAGGTTTATTCTTCATAACTGCCTGATAAACAGCAAAGGCAGTACCTACATTCTGAACTATTGCTCCAACATTGACAGGGATTGCAGGAGGAGCAGGAACCTGACGACGGATAACTGCATCCACCAACTGTTTCTCACCACCTTGAGGATACTTCTTTGCGAGTGGTACTATCTCGATACGAGAATCGCCAGCAGTCTTCTCTTCAAAGAGTTTGATAGCAGCAGGCTTGTTATCTTCGATACCAATGTAACCCTTCTCCACTTTAGCAGCCTTCATCAGGAGATTAAGACCTACGAGAATCTCATCAGCATGCTCCATCATCAGACGATAGTCGGCTGTAATATAAGGCTCACACTCAACGCCATTGATAATCACACATTCAGCCTTAGCTCCTGGAGGCGGACAAAGTTTGATGAAAGTAGGGAAACCAGCACCACCCATACCAGTAACACCAGCCACCTTGATGCGATTGACAATCTCCTCTGAAGTCAATTCTGCGTGAGCTTCCAAAGTCTCAAGTTTGTCTGAGCGGTCAATACTCTCCTCCCATTCATCACCTTCTACATTAATAATAATACAAGGCTTACGATAACCTGTAGCATCAATAGACGTATCAACCTTGAATACAGTTCCTGATACAGAGCTGTAAATAGGAGCACTCACGAAACCACCAGCCTCTGCGATGAGAGTACCTACTTTCACCTTGTCACCCTTAGCAACAACTGGTTTAGCAGGAGCACCAATGTGCTGTCCAAGTGGGAAAATAGCCTGCTTAGGGAGAGGAGCTACCTGAGTAGCCATCTCGGCAGTAATTTTATTCTCTTCTGGGTGAACTCCACCAATTCTAAATGTTCTCAAATTCATGATTTAGTCCTCCTTCTTTACTTCTGAAGTCTCTGCCTGAGGAGCTGCAACTGGAGCATCTGCTTTAGGAGCTGCAACTGGAGCATCTGCCTGAGGAGTAACATCAGCAGCTGGCTTTGCCTTCTTAATTGGGAAATTTACTTTCACGAGTGCACCTGTAGGGCATTCGTCAACACACTTTGTACACATGCGGCACTTGTTGAAGTCAACATAAGCCACGTTGTTTTCGATTGTGATAGCATCGAACTTGCAGACTTTCTGACACTTACCGCATCCGATACAAGCAACACTACAAGCTTTCTTTGCTACAGCGCCCTTGTCGTGATTTACGCACTGAACGTAAACACGGCGTCCCTTAGGACCCTTCTTGCGGAGTTCGATGATGTGACGTGGACAAGCCTTAGCACAAGCGCCGCAACCCGTACAATTTTCTTCATCAACCTCAGGAAGGCCTGTTTTGGGATTGATAGCAATCGCACCAAACTGGCAAGCAGCAACACAATCACCACAACCCAGACAACCGAATCCGCAGCCAGTCTCACCAGCACCACAGGAATTCATAGCTGCACAAGTGTGCAAACCATCATACTCGGCGATGCGAGGACGATTCTCGCAAGAGCCATTACAACGCACTACAGCCACCTTCGCCTCAGTGTTAGCCACTGCGATACCCAAAAGGTCAGCCACTTTGCCCATCACGTCAGCTCCACCTACAGGACACATCAATCCTTCGATAGAACCAGCATCAGCACCCTTGACAAGGGCAGCAGCCATACCAGAACAACCAGCAAAACCACAACCACCGCAATTAGCACCTGGCAGGATTTCTCCCACCTGTCCAAGTCTCGGGTCTTCTTCGACGGCAAATTTCTTGGATACTCCAAAAAGAACCAATGCAGCAACAAGCGCAATGGAACCAAGGACCAAGATTGCAATCACGATAAAATTCATAATTATAATTTGTTTTAGTTATTTATCCGAAATTTCTTATTTCAGGTTCATTACTATATGATTATTCTCTTGCTCTTTACTTACTATTCCAAGGTGAACGACAACTTTTCCTTCAGCTTATCCTTCAACAGAAACAGAGCCATATAATAAGGAAAGAGGATTCCCAAAGAAGAAAGTGCAGCAATGCCCTCACCTGCCCCACAGGCTATGACAAGAACCAAAGTTACAACCATCAGGACCAATGGTAATATATAACCATAGATACTTGCCCGAAAGCCAACTGACATATCAGCCACCACTACTACATGATCACCGATTTTGTATTTCGATTGAACGCCAGGTTGGTTTACCTCAATAATCTTCTCTTTTGTCTCAGAAGAATTACAGTGAGAAGCAACCTTGCAGCCACTACAGGCGGAGGATTGTAGAATACGTACTGATATACATTCTCCCCTGATAGCATTGATTATACCAGAATGTTTTATCTTATCGCTCATTTCTTTACTTAATTCATAATGTATGCCATAACTTGCAAGTCAGTCTTTAATACCTACACATTGCAAAGTCGAGATAGCAAACTGTATTTGAATGCAAAGATAATACTTTATTCGGAAACTGCAAAATATTAGTAAAGTTTTTATACGAAAAAGAAGCGTAAACGTTTTCTGTTTATATTTTTTATAGCAAAAACGAAAACTTTTGCTCATTTTATGGTTTATTACGCTAATTATATGTACTTTTGCAACGGATAGGAAAAGTCATACACTATCCATATAATAATTAATTGAAGAATTAACAAACAGCACTGCAGAATGGTAAGTATGATGAGAAAGCGCTGTTAAAATAAACTATGCAATATGACAAAAACGAAGATAGGAATGCTGATATGCATGACATTGAGTCTGAATTCCGCAGGAGTTCAGGCGCAGAAAGGCGTTGAGCATTTCAACATCTCTTTATTCTGTAATACCGACTCCTTAAAAGGGGCCAATCTGAGCATCCTTACAAATGCCATCAAAAAAGATATGCAGGGAGTTCAGATTTCTGCATTAAACAACTTTGCTACCAAAGGAAATGGTATCCAGATAGGTATGCTCAGCAATGCATCCACTTCTACGTTCAAGGGGATCCAGTTGGCTGGAATTTCTAACGTTTCCATGGGAATGAAGCGCGGCATCCAATTGGCTGGAGCAGCCAATATCTGTTCCTCGTCCATGAGGGGAATTCAAACAGCAGTTTATAACTATGCTGATACCCTCAATGGTTCTCAAATAGGATTGTTCAATGCTTGCATCAGCCATCCACGAGGTGTCCAGATTGGCATCATCAACTATAGCAGAGACACGGTGGCTCACAAAATTGGTCTGGTCAATGTTAATCCCAAGACCCGCATTTACTTGCTGAGCTATATCGGAACCTCAACAAAACTGAACATGGCTCTCAGATTCAGAAATCGCAGTACCTATAATATAATAGGTATCGGAACTCATTACATGGGACTCGACAGCAAGTTCTCTGGAGCACTTTTCTATCGCATCGGACAGTATTTTCAACTGAATCCAAAATTCTCTCTGAGCGGCGATTTGGGATATTATCATGTGGAGACTTTTGAAGAACATTCATCAGAAAAGCCAAAAAGACTCTTCTCCCTCCAAGCACGCCTGAACGCAGACTATCAATTAGGCCACTACAGTTCGCTTTTTGCATCGGTAGGTTATGGAGACACCCGATATTACCATCATGCCCAGCACTATCGCAACCGTTTGCTGCTGGAAGGCGGTATTGCATTCAGACTTGTCAGAAATGGGGCTTTGGAAAATCAAAAAAAAGAAGAAAAAGCCAACATCATAGAATCGCTGACCTTAGGCAATAAACAAGCAGACCAATATCTCCCAGCAACCGATAGTCTGATGCAGGTTTATGCAGCCAATGACCCATCCCGCCAGAAAAAACATCCATGGAAAGCTGCGCTGGAAGCTTTTGCCATCAATGTGGGCGTACAATGCTTTGACCAATTTGTGATGAATGAAGATTTTGCAAAAATCTCTCTCCAAAGTATCAAGCACAACATCCAGAACGGATTTGTATGGGATAATGACCAATTCTCTACCAACCTGTTTGCTCACCCCTATCATGGAGGTCTGTACTTTAATGCTGCAAGAAGCAACGGCATGAATTTCTGGCAATCCATCCCCTATTCTTTCTGTGGAAGTCTGATGTGGGAGACGACCTGCGAGATAGAACCGCCTGCTATCAATGACCTGATGGCAACAACCATTGGAGGAGTGTGCATCGGTGAGGTCACACACCGCATCAGCAATCTGGTATATGATGACCGCCAGAGAGGATTCAGTCGATTTCTGAGAGAATTTCTTGGAGCCATAGTCTGTCCTATCAAAGAGTTGAACCGTATCATCAGCGGTGATGCCTGGAGAGTAAGGGGCAAATACTATAAATACCATGATTACGAGAAATTACCCGTTGACTTTTCCATTTCTGCAGGTTACCGCTATCTGGCAGATAACAATTCTCTTTTCAGGGGTGAGGGAAATCCATATATCAATCTGAACTTAGTATATGGTGATGCTTTCAAGGAAGAAACGAACAAACCGTTCGATTATTTCACCACGGATCTGACTTTCGGATTGAGCAACAACCAACCGCTCATTACGTCAGTACACTTGTTAGGAAGACTGTGGGGAGCACATGTCATCGAGAAAGATGATTTGAAGGTGCTGTTCGGTATCTTCCAGCACTTCAACTATTATGACTCCCAGCCTGTAAAGGACGGAACCAGTGAGGTTCCATACCGCATATCAGAAGCCGCTTCAGTAGGACCAGGAATCTTATGCAGTTATCCTACCATCGGAAATTTGACCAAACTGGAACAGAGCATCTTCATAGACGGCATCATTCTCGGTGGAAGCCTGACCGACTACTATAACATCATAGACAGAGACTACAATATGGGTAGCGGATACAGCGTGAAGATGAATAGTTTCATGGAATTTGGAAAAGTGGGAAGTATCAGACTCGGTGCAGATTACTACCGCATCTTCACATGGAAAGGGTATGAGCAGAAAGACTGGGAAAATACCGACCCACTCTACCTGAACGCTCAGGGCGATAAGGGAAATGCGTCACTGCTTGTTACAAACGCTAAGATGTTCTTCAATCTCTCGAGACATCTGAGTTTTGAAATGGGGGCATCTTATTATCTGAGATATACATATTATTCATATCATGAAAATGTAAAATCCCGAACTTTTGATCTCAATATCGGGCTACGATACAAGATATAAAAAACAGTTAAAACCTTAAAGGGTATAAAGTATAAAAAAGGATGGCACTAAAAATAAAGAAGATATAAGGATGGCACTATAACAAGAAACAAAAAGGTGCTTTAAAATGAAACATGAAAAAAGGAGATAAGCTCACCGCTTGTCTCCTTTTTTATTTAGAATGAATGTTTCCTTGAAATCATCAAGATTACTACATATTTTCTTAAATACTCAAGACAAACATTTAATTGTTGACACTACCGCCAACAATATCAAGCAATTCATTTGTAATGGCCTGTTGACGACTCTTGTTGTACTGCAAGTTGAGTTCGCGCAAGAGTTCATCGGCATTATCCGTAGCAGTTTGCATAGCCACCATTCGAGCAGCATGTTCGCTGGCTAAGCTATCCAGCAAAGCTGTGAATATCATCAGATGCAAATGCTTAGGAATCAGCACGCTCAGTACAGTATTCAAATCCGGCTCTACGATGAAATCATCATTCAGCGGTTTTGCTTCTGTAGTCTGGCGCTCTTGATCTTCCTGTTTCTTGCGGAGATATTCTTGAGCTTTGGCTGTAGCAATATTGGAAGTCAGATCACGGTCGTTATCTTCACCAATAGCCTCCGTAGAGAGGTCGATTGGCAAAAATGTCTTGCGGGTAAGAATCTGAGAACCAGCACTTTTGAAATGATGATAAATCATTTCTACTCGGTCCAGTTCACCTGCCACATATTTCTTGGCCAGTTCCTTTGCAATAGCAGCGCATTCACTGGAATTTGGCTTTTCAGCAAGCTCTGTAAAATCACCTGCAATATGAAGTCCCAATTTCTGCGCCTTCTCAGCAACCTTTCTACCAATAGGATAAACCGTAATGTCGTCAATGCCTTGAGCTTTATACTCATCCACAGCATGCATCATCATCTTAATGATATTGGAATTGAATCCACCGCAAAGCGAACTATTCGAACTGTAAACCACAAGAGCAACGCGCTTAACCAACTTATGCTCTACTTCCAATTCACATTGAACAGAAGGAGTACTGACTAAGAAACTCTTGAGAATATGTTCCAGCATATTCTCATAAGGTAACATGTTCTGTATAGCAACCTGAGCATGATGCAACTTACTGGATGCCACCATCTTCATAGCACTCGTAATTTTACGGGTGCTATTGACGCTGGCAATACGAGTTTTTATCTCTTTTAATGACGGCATAGGCTATTACACTTTATATTGTCCAGCTACATTTGCCATGGTCTCCTCGACAACCTTGATGCAGTCGTCGGTGAGTTTACCATCTGCCAAAGTTTCTATGACATCAGCGTGCTGGCTGCGCATAGCGTCGAGGAACTGATCCTGACACTCACGAACCTTATCCATAGGCACGTCGTGCATCAAACCATGAACACCACAATAGAGAATAGCCACCTGCTCGCCTACTGGCATAGGGCGATACTGAGGCTGTACCAACAGTTGGTCGTTCTTACGACCACGATCCAAGGTCATCGCTGTCACAGCATCCATATCGCTGGAGAACTTAGAGAAAGCCTCCAACTCACGATACTGAGCCATATCAATCTTCAAGGTACCAGCCACCTTCTTCATACTCTTAATCTGAGCAGAACCACCTACACGGGATACTGAGATACCTACGTTGATAGCTGGGCGGAAGCCCTGGTTGAAGAGATCGGTCTCCAGGAAGATCTGACCATCGGTAATAGAAATTACGTTGGTTGGGATGTATGCTGAAACGTCACCAGCCTGAGTCTCAATGATAGGAAGGGCTGTCAAAGAACCACCACCCTTTACCTTGCCCTTCAGGCACTCAGGAAGGTCGTTCATCTGCTCAGCTACCTCCTGCTGGTCGTTGATACGAGCAGCACGCTCCAACAGACGAGAGTGGAGATAGAAGACATCACCAGGGTAAGCCTCACGTCCTGATGGACGGCGGAGAATCAAGGATACCTCACGATAAGCCACAGCCTGCTTACTCAAGTCATCATATACTACAAGGGCTGAGTAACCGCGGTCGCGGAAGTACTCACCGATGGCTGCACCGGCGAATGGTGCGTAATACTGCATGGCTGCAGGATCGGCAGCGGTAGCACTTACGATGATGGTATATGGCAGGGCGCCGTGCTCCTTCAGGTTCTGTACCAATGCTGCAACGGTAGATGCTTTCTGGCCGATGGCTACATAGATACAATATACAGGCTTGCCTGCCTCATAGAAACTCTTCTGGTTGATGATGGTATCCACTGCGATGGCAGTCTTACCGGTCTGACGGTCGCCGATGATTAACTCACGCTGTCCACGACCGATAGGAATCATGGAATCGACAGCCTTCAAACCTGTCTGCAGAGGCTCCTTCACTGGCTGACGATAAATCACACCAGGAGCCTTACGATCCAGAGGCATCTCGAAAGCGCCGGTGAGATCGATATCACCCTGACCATCGATAGCCTGACCCAGAGGGTTAACGACACGACCTAAGAAGTTGTCGTTCACGCGGATAGAAGCGATACGGTGAGTACGTTTCACGCTCTGTCCCTCCTTGATGCCAGCAGTAGGACCCAGGAGGACACAACCCACGTTGTCTTCCTCGAGGTTCATGACGATGGCCATCGTGCCGTTCTCGAACTCAAGAAGCTCATTAGCCTCTGCATTACGAAGACCATAGATACGAGCCACACCATCACCGACGGTGAGCACAGTACCAACTTCGTCAAACTGCTGAGCGCCATTTACCTCCTGTAGTTGTTGCTGAAGAACTTCAGACACCTCACTTGGTTTAATTTTATCTGACATTGTTATTTAAAATTTAAAATTTGAATTTAGAAATATATGAAGGGAAAAGCACCAGAGTAGTTCACTCTTCGTTTTTCACACTTCACTTATCTCTTACTTTTTAAGCTGTGTCAGAATGTTTGTGAGCTTTGTTTTCACGCTCGCATCCATTCTATAAGTATCATACTCAAGGATGAAGCCACCGATGATTTCAGGGTTCACCTCTGTTTTGAACTCCACAGTACCTTGCGTTCGCTGCTCCACCATCTGACGCATTTTCTGCTCAGTTTCAGGAGCAACTGCTGTGGCGGTAATCAGCTTACCACGGATGATGTTCTTCTGTTTCCTGTAAAGAGTGATATACGAAGCAGCCATGAATTGCAGGGTGCTCTCCCTATCCTCTTTCAGTACAAGAGCAACAAACTTCTTACTGAGGTCTGAAGGTTTTTCACCTAAAGCAGTCGTGAGAAGTGTCTGTTTCTTATCCTTAGAAAGCATAGGGTTGTCTATCGTAAATCTCAGTTCAGGCACGTCGATGTAGCTCTTGTAGAGCGTCTGCATCTCCTGGTACACCTGATCTTCGAGCTTCATGCCGGTAGCTGCCTTGATAAGAGCACGGGCATAACGCACCGATATTACACCTATATCCATAAGCTTTACTATTTGTTATCAGAAGAAACCTCGTCCAGCAGTCGATTTATCAAATCCATCTGTGCTTTATCGTCAGAGAGTTTTGCTTTGAGCACCTTCTCTGCTATTTGAACAGAGAGTTCAGCAACCTGTCCACGGATTTCACGAATAGCATTCTGCTTTTCGTTCTCAATCTGAGTCTTGGCATCAGAAAGAAGACGAGCGCCCTCTTCGCGAGCCTTGTCCTGTGCTTTCTCTACGATGGCATCACGGGTTTCAGCAGCCTCTTTCAGAATGGCAGCCTGCTTCTCGCGAGCTTCCTGCAAGATGGATTCACCTTCTTTTTGGATATTGGCAAGCTTTTCATTGGCTTCGTGAGCTTTACGCAAACTCTCGTCGATGTAGGCCTTTCGGTCGTTCACCATCTTGATGATGGCTGGGAATCCAGCCTTCCAAAGGATAATGAAGACGATGATAAAGACCAACGTCATCCAGAAAAGCAAACCGCTATCAGGAATCAATAAATCCATATATACTGGTTAAAGTTTTACTTAAACGTTTTTAATTAACTAACTCTTTTTGAGCCACCGTTCTCCGTCCCCAATCTTGCATAAACAACAAATATTGAGAACGGCAAACTGTGACAGCAAAATATTACATTACGATAGCCAAGATGGCAATGATGACTGCGAAGAACGCAACACCCTCAACCAACGCAGCTGCGATAATCATAGAAGAACGGAGATCGCCCATCTTCTCTGGCTGACGAGCCATGGCGTCCATAGCCTGGCCACCAATGCGACCGATACCAATACCTGCGCCAATAGCGGCCAAACCTGCACCTACTGCGGCACCCAACTTTGCAATCTCTGCTGCTAATAAAAGTGATAACATAATCTTAATAATTTAAGTTGTTAATATTTTCTTTATTTAATGTTTAATTGAATGTAGATTCCGTAATTATAAATTACTTCACTACCTCTGGCTCAGCCTCATGAGACTTTACATGAGCCAGCGAGATGAATACTGCACTCAGCATGGTGAATACCAATGCCTGAATGTAGCTTACCAATACTTCGAGGAGCATCATAAAAGCGCTCATCGCAACACTTACTATTGTCATACCCGTACCTGCCACATAGTTGGCGATAGCATTCTCACTGATGTTGAACATAATGAAAATGATAGCCGCAAACGAAAGTGCGATGGCGTGACCCGCCATCATGTTGGCGAAGAGTCGGATAATCAGAGCCAGCGGTTTCGTAAAGATTCCGAAAAGCTCGATGAATGGCATCAGTGGCACTGGCACCTTCAACCACGTTGGTACCTCAGGCCAGAAGATTTCCTTCCAGTATTCCTTGGTACCGGTGAAGTTGGTGATCAGGAATGTCGTTACACCGAAGAATACGGTGCAGGCGATATTACCCGTCAGGTTACCACCACCTGGAGGGAATGGTACGATACCCATGATGTTCGCCACGAAGATAAAGAAGAAGCAAGTAAGCAACCATGGTGCGTACTTTGGGGCATCCTTACCCAGTGTGGCCTCAATTACATCGGTATATACCGACATGATGAACATGTGCATCAGTCCCACAAATCCCTTTGGTGCAGGGTCATCCACCTTGTGGTTCCTGCACCAGCGGGCTGGTATCAGGATACACAGCAACAGGATGATAGCATCGATGAAGAGCACGCAAACGGTCTTCGTGATGGAGATGTCGAGAGGACGAACCTCCTGGCCTCCCACCTTCTCTACTATCTTGTTGGGATTCGCCTGCGCATCAGCGTTCTTGATCACCAGGTTGAAAGGTCCTGGACGGTCTCCATTGGCATCCTTCTCTTCCGAGAATTCGCTGCTGCAGAAGACGTGCCAGCCCGTTGAGCTCTTCACGATGATAGGCAGATGAATCACTACGGGATGGTCTCCCACCTTTGTGATATGCCATTCATAAGAATCCTTGATATGACCCCACAATATCTCTTTCACGTCGATGTTTTCCTTGGCCGATACCTGCAGAGGTGCCAGCGTGAAAAGCAGCATCGCCATCAAGAGGAATTGCTTGAGATGTTTCATATTCTTTAATTCTTATTTTTAATTTATTAATCTGTTTGTCTCAAAGTCGCTTAAGAAAGACGACCTTTTTTCTCTACCCGAGTGAAATAAACGCAATCGAATACGAGAAGAACTATATAGAAAAGAGCAAAGATAGCTGTAAAGCCTAATATGTTCTGCTTATCACATACAAGTACATAGATGAGAAACACCAAGATTCCAGCCATCAACTTCACAACCAAAGCCGCCAAGTAAAACTTGACAAGATTTGCAGGTGAAGACTTTGCTATCGCTTTCCATGCTTCACTGTAAGCAGTACTTGCAACAAGCGAGAACAACGCACTCACAATCAGAGGATTAACCACCTGAGCAATTATATCTTCGCATTGAGCAGACAATCTGCAGGCAAAAAGTATGGCCAAGGCCACACCCGCTGTCAACCAGAGCGAAATCTGTTTATACTTGATATCAACTTGCCTGATATATTGCAAGCGCATCTTTTCTTCCTTTTCCATATCTATACTTCTACACAGAGGCTTACTTCGTTTTTCTTACATTCCACGAATCCACCCTGTATGTTCATCACTTGCTTGCCTTCCTTGGTAGTGTATTCCACCTTGCCTATTTCAAGCGAGGAGATAATAGGAGCGTGATCGTTGAGAATCTCGAATGAACCGAGAGTTCCAGGAACCAGAACGCTCTCCACTTCACCTTGGAAGACTATTTTCTCGGGAGAAACTATCTTAAGTTTTAACATAATCTTTAACTTTGAATTTTGAACTTTGAACTTTGAACTTTATAATAACCCAATATTGCTATCGAATTCTTCATTCTTCGTTCTTCACTCTTCACTAAAGACTACGCCTGTGCTGCTGCAAGCAACTGCTTAGCCTTCTCCTTTGCGTCCTCGATAGTACCTACGTTGAGGAAAGCCTGCTCAGGCAGGTCATCCACCTCGCCGTCGAGGATAGCATTGAAGCCCTTGATAGTCTCTTCGATAGGTACCATCACACCCTTCAAACCGGTGAACTGCTCTGCTACGGTGAATGGCTGACTCAAGAAACGCTGTACACGGCGTGCACGGTTCACGGTCAACTTATCCTCATCAGAAAGTTCATCCATACCGAGGATGGCGATGATATCCTGCAACTCATTGTAACGCTGCAACAACTGTTTTACTCGCTGTGCGCAATCGTAATGTGCCTTGCCGACGATCAGTGGATCGAGGATACGTGAGGTAGAACCTAATGGATCTACAGCAGGATAGATACCGAGAGAAGCGATCTTACGTGAAAGCTCTGTGGTAGCATCCAGGTGGGTAAATGTAGTAGCTGGAGCTGGGTCGGTCAAGTCATCGGCAGGCACATAAACAGCCTGTACAGAGGTGATGGAACCATTCTTGGTAGAAGTGATTCGTTCCTGCATAGCACCCATCTCGGAAGCCAATGTTGGCTGATAACCTACGGCTGATGGCATACGACCCAACAGCGCAGAAACCTCAGAACCAGCCTGGGTGAAACGGAAGATGTTATCGATGAAGAACATGATATCGGCAGCCTCACCATTCTTACCACCATGATCACGGAATTCCTCGGCTACGGTCAAACCTGAAAGTGCTACAGAAGCACGTGCCCCCGGTGGCTCATTCATCTGACCATACACCAGGGTAGCCTGACTCTTGGCAAGTTCCTCTGGGTCAACGAGGGAAAGATCCCACTTACCCTCTTCCATGGCTTTACGGAACTTCTCGCCATACTTGATAACACCTGACTCAAGCATATCTCGAATCAAGTCGTTACCCTCACGAGTACGTTCACCTACACCAGCGAATACGGAGTAACCGTTGTGTCCCTTGGCGATGTTGTTGATCAACTCCATGATAAGCACAGTCTTACCTACACCAGCACCTCCGAAAAGTCCAATCTTACCACCCTTCATATAAGGCTCGAGCAAGTCGATCACCTTTATACCGGTAGCAAGCATCTCCTTGTGGGTTGACAGTTCGTCAAACTTAGGAGCTTCGCGATGGATAGGATAAGCGCCCTTCATGTCCAATTCTTTCATACCATCAATAGGCTGTCCGATGACATTCATCATACGGCCTTTGATTTGCTCGCCTGCAGGCATCACGATTGGGCTGCCCGTAGAGACAACCTCCAAGCCACGCTGCAAGCCGTCGGTGTTGTCCATAGCGACACAGCGTACTGTGTCCTCACCGATATGCTGCTGCACCTCGATGACCAATTCGCGTCCGTCAGGACGTTGCACCTTTAGAGCTTCATGAATCTTTGGAAGCACCTTCTCAGGGTTCTCGCCCTTGATATCGAAATAAACGTCGATAACAGGACCGATAATCTGCGAAATGCGTCCGTTAATTTGTGACATAAGCTATAAGTTTAAATTTATTTATTATTATAGTTGTTATCTTATTTAACGACTCTGCAAAAGTAACAACAATTTAAGAAAACTCCAAATAAAAATGAAGTTTAATTCTCCTTTAAACCATTTTTAGTGCCGTTTAAATCATTTTTACTTTTATACAGATCCCCCAAACCATGAATGTTGAGTGTTTTTTCTGATTTCTTTTCAGAAACCCACACTCAACATTCGGCTTTGATATCATCAAGTTTAGATGCTCAATTCATCAAGCACCTTGATCAATTTACGGTCAAATGGTTTGTCTGAGCGGATAGCTTCTGACAATGGAACATAAACAACCTCATTATTACGCACACCAATCATGACATTTCTCTGTCCCTGTATGATGGCTTCTATAGCACCACAACCTGTACGGGAAGCAAGGATTCTGTCACGGGCAGAAGGACGACCGCCACGCTGCAAGTGACCTAAGATAGAAACACGCACATCAAACTCTGGGAACTCCTTGCGCACACGGTCTGCATAGTAGAGTGCACCACACTTAGGACTTTCAGAGACGATAACGATACAACTCTTCTTAGATTTACGGATACCACGCTCCATAAACTGAGCCAACTGGTCAACATCCGTACTGTCTTCAGGAATGATAGCAGCCTCTGCACCACTTGCAATAGCACTGTTCTGTGCCAGGAAACCAGCATCACGTCCCATTACCTCAATGAAGAAAATACGCTCATGGCTCTGGGCGGTATCACGGATACGGTCCACACATTCCACGATTGTATTCATGGTAGTATCATAACCGATTGTATTATCTGTTCCATAAAGGTCATTATCGATAGTACCAGGGAGGCCAATGCAGCAAACATCAAATTCGCGGGCGAAATTCATCGCACCAGTCAGCGAACCATTACCACCGATAACCACAAGGGCATCGATTTCTTCTTTCTGAATGGTCTCGAAAGCCTTCTGACGACCTTCTTCTGTCATAAATTCCTTAGAACGAGCTGTTTTCAGCATAGTACCACCTGTACCGATGATACCACTCACATTTTCTGTGGTAAAAGTCTTGATCTCATCATTGATAAGACCATCATAACCACGATAGATACCCTTTACGTTGAAACCATTGTAAATTGCAGAACGAGTTACCGCACGGATAGCTGCATTCATTCCTGGAGCATCACCTCCTGAGGTCAAAATACCTATAGTTTTAATCTTTGCCATAACTATATACCTTATTATATTATTATATGTTTATTCTGAATTAGTTTTATCTGAATTTATATTCAGTTTTATTCTGATTACGTGCCTTTCACGCAATGTGAATGCTTTTCATATTTTTATTCTCATTTTCCAGAGTATAAGAATACTCTTTTATCAAAATATAAGAATAAGGATAAATTCTTTAAATCAACAAACACGTAGCTCCCGAAACAAGATTGTGTGAGAGCCAGAGGATGGCAAGTCCAATAACGCCACCCAAAAGAGCCTTCCAACCAACATTACGGAAGAACCAAGTAATGCGCATCCGCTCCATTTTCATCAGAGCCAGTCCACTTACCGTACCGATACCCAACACATTTCCACCTGCCATGACACAATAAGCAATCACCTGCCAATACAAGCCATTGCAACTGTAATCTGTCATCCCTTCCAACAATTCATTCTGCAAAGGAAGATCAGGCAAAGAGAAGAAATTGATGGCTGTAGCGAAATTATCCAAAACTGTACTGATAACACCTGCCACCACACCATGTGCCCACACACTCGGATTCTGTTCATCCACACCCAGATACTCAGTCAGCGCATTGAAAGCACCAGTTTCCTTCACCACAGCAACCGCCATCATGATTCCCATTACAAAAAGAATCATCTGAATGACTCCATACTGCAACACACGAGGTGTACGACGATCCACCATGGCATCCATATTCATGAGCTTACGGTTGAAAATCTCATTTACCACCCACAAAATAGCGAGAACACAGAGTGCACCCAAGAATGGACTCAGTTTCGTAATATTATGGAATGTAGGAATAAACCATAATCCACCTATACCCACAAAAAGCATCACGAGGCGCTGCCAAACATTCAGACGAGTATCATCGCCTCTGTAGGGCATCACAATCCACTCCGTTTCTACCCTTTCCGGCAACTGTCTGGAAATCATATAAGTAGGAATCAGCCAGGCTGCCAGACAAGGCAAGAACAACGCCATAGAGAAAGCTGTAGCCGTAACCAAACCTCCATTCCAAAGCACCAGACCTTCAGGATTTCCAATCACAGTCAAAGCGCCACCGCAATTGGCAGCCAGCAATATAGCACTGCCATAAAACATACGCTGACGACGACTCGGGATAATGCCATGCATAATCGTAAGCATCATCACAGTAGTCGTGAGATTATCAAGATTGGCAGATATAATAAAGGTAACTATTGCTAAAGTCCACAGCATTTTCTTGCTTTTACGGGTACGCAAAAGTTGGCTGATAAAATCAAAGCAACCATTATTATTCAAGATCTCAACAATAGTCATAGTAGATAAAAGGAAGAGTACGATTTCAGCCGCTCTTCCCACGTATGGCAGAAAGACAAAGCGTGAAATGAAATTCTTGACAGCAACACTATTGTCAGGAATAATATTCCATTCATCGGCATGCAGATAGTTAGAAAATTCATACGCATGCTGACTGGTCACGAAGTCCATACCAAAGCAAATATAGAGTACCCATCCTACCGTTCCCGCGAAAATCGCAACGGCAGCACGGTTAACTTTGGTAACATTCTCCGTCGCAATGAGGAGACAACCAATCAAAAATATGCCTACAATGACTAATGTCATAACTATTATCTTTACATTTCGAACGCAAAGATAACAATTATTCTCAATATAACGACAACTCGAATGGATTTTTTTACTGGTTTTAACGGAAAAGTAATAATTTACGAGTATATTGTTACACTTTTGCCACATACGGTTAGCAATATCGCCCCTTTACCGTTTCAACCGTGCTATTATTTTATCAATAAGATGCGTCTTGGTTTTGATAATGTACAAACTGAAACAAACATTCATCGCAGAAAAGACAAAAGCAGCCAGCCAATAATAGAAGTTCAAATCTACCGAAACAACGACAGTCAATGCTAAAAGACAAAACAACGTTTCAATACCCATATAGAGGTAAGCACTTTTAGAAATTGCCATAGAATAATAAATCCTGCTAAAGATACACACAGCTATGGCCTCCACAAAATATGCAAGAACAATGCCAATTCCCATGCCCGTAAGACCATATAAATTGAAACCAATAATCTCAAAAACAAAAAGAAGCACTACGGCAAAAGTCTCCTGCCCCAAGAACACAAAAGACTGCCCTTTGGATAACGGAAGATATTCTATAGGAAGATACACGGCACGGAACAACATGCTGACTGCAGCAAATTGCGCCATCAGAAGAATGCCCATAAAACTTTTATCGTAAAGCAGAGGAATCAAAATAGGCAAACCAAAAATCAGCATGATGACAAAAGGAGATATCAGAAGCGTATTCACCTCTATCTGGCGATTGACACAGGCATTCAGTTCACTTCCCTTTCCTTTAATACACGATAATCTCGGATAATAATCAGACTCCATAGCAGAGAAAACGAGACCACCATACACCAAAACCAGCGTAGAGCAGGCATTAAACAGACCCACCTCTTCCAAATCTCCCACATTATTAAGAAAGGTGCGTACTAAGAACTCAGCGCCACTATTGATGACACCGGAGAGAACAAACGCGATTCCTAATCTGATGACATGAACACCAGACTTCAAATAGCTACGTCTTAATGATATTAAATAAGGATAATACCTTAAAGAATAGCGCATTACACACACCAATTGAACAAACGCTTGAAAGTTTAGCACGAAGACGATTCCCGACTGTCCCCACAGATAATATACAGGAGCAGATATGATCAAAGACGCTGCAACAACATAAAGAGAAGAATAGGCCAAAGCCTTCAATTGACGGGTAGCCTTCAGCACGGCCATTTCCCCGCCAACAAGAATAGTCAATCCAACCGTTGGTGCCAATAACATGTAATGAAGCGTATGATTACCCCAAGTAAAAGTCCAGTTATTGAAAAGTGGTCCTAAACATACACACACCAACACGCCCAAAACAGCAGTCAGAAGTACCCACGAGCGAATCAGCTTGATAGATTCAAGTAATTGTTTAGGAGCACGGTCATAATTCTCTGATATTTCGTGTACTGCGCTTGTAGGAATACCAAAAGAAGTAGCAGAAACCATCATATTGATAGTGGAATTCAACAGAGAGACCATTCCCATACCATTTGGCCCCAAGAACAAAGCAGCGAACTTGTTGCGTACAATACCAACAAGCACACTAAGTCCCTGTACACCGCCAAGAATGCCAGTGTATTTGAGAATATGAGAGTAGCTATCTTCTTTTTCTTTATTTTCCATCTATTATAAAACGCTAACCTGGAAGAAATATTGCCTTAAGCAGCAACAATATTCCTTCTACGCCCATCAACTATCTATCTATCATCAATTAGCATCTGCACCCAAGCAGTTTTTATAGAGTATATTTCATATATATAATAAGGTAAAATAGGAAATAACCTCATTTTATAGCCCAAAAATGTTAAAATACAATAAATCTCTGCATTTACATCTCTCTAAATTGGGTTATTCCGCCAAAAATGAGTAATTTTGCGCCCGATTTATATAATTCACATAAAGTCTAACTTTATTAATTTTTAATTTTTTATTTAATTTTATGTCAGATTTAAAGAACGTAAAGCCATTGGACGACTTCAATTGGGACGAGTTTGAGAATGGCGGCAGCGCAAACGTCAGCAAAGAGGACCTCGAGAAGGCCTATGACGAAACCCTTAACAAAGTAACTGAGCATCAGGTTGTAGAGGGTACTGTAATCTCTGTTGATAAGAAAGAGGTTATCGTAAACATCGGTTACAAGAGCGACGGTATTATCCCAGCTTCAGAATTCCGTTACAACCCAGACTTGAAGGTAGGTGACAAGGTTGAGGTTTATGTAGAAAACCAGGAAGACGTTAAGGGTCAGTTGGTTCTCTCTCACAAGAAGGCTCGCTTGAGCAAGTCTTGGGAGCGTGTTAACGAGGCTCTTGAGAACGAGGAAGTTATCCAGGGTTATATCAAGTGCCGCACTAAGGGCGGTATGATTGTTGACGTTTTCGGTATCGAAGCTTTCTTGCCAGGAAGCCAGATCGACGTTCACCCTATACGCGACTACGATATCTTCGTAGGCAAGACAATGGAGTTCAAGGTTGTAAAGATCAACCAGGAGTTCCGCAACGTTGTTGTATCTCACAAGGCTCTCATCGAGCAGGAGTTGGAACAGCAGCGTAAAGAAATCATCGGTAAGCTCGAGAAGGGTCAGATTCTCGAAGGTACTGTTAAGAACATCACTTCTTACGGTGTATTCGTTGACCTCGGCGGCGTAGATGGTTTGATTCACATCACAGACCTCTCTTGGGGCCGCGTAAGCGATCCACACGAGGTTGTAACACTCGACCAGAAGATCAACGTTGTTATCCTCGACTTCGATGAGGAGAAGAAGCGTATCGCTCTTGGTTTGAAGCAGTTGACTCCACACCCATGGGATGCTTTGGATGCTAACTTGAAGGTTGGTGACCACGTTAAGGGTAAGGTAGTCGTTATGGCTGATTACGGTGCATTCGTAGAGATTGCTCCTGGTGTAGAGGGTCTTATCCACGTATCTGAGATGTCTTGGAGCCAGCACTTGCGTTCTGCTCAGGACTTCATGAAGGTAGGTGACGAGGTTGAGGCTGTTATCTTGACACTCGACCGCGCTGAGCGTAAGATGAGCCTTGGTATCAAGCAGTTGAAGGAAGACCCATGGGAGACCATCGAGGTTAAGTACCCTGTAGGTAGCAAGCACACTGCAAAGGTTCGCAACTTCACTAACTTCGGTATCTTCGTAGAGCTCGAGGAAGGTGTTGATGGTTTGATTCACATCTCCGACCTCTCTTGGACTAAGAAGGTTAAGCACCCATCTGAGTTCACAACAGTAGGCGCTGACATCGACGTAGTAGTTCTCGAGATCGATAAGGAGAACCGTCGTTTGAGCCTTGGCCACAAGCAGTTGGAGGCTAACCCATGGGATGAGTACGAGGCAATCTATACTCCAGGTTCTATCCACAAGGGTACCATCACTGAGATGATGGATAAGGGCGCTGTAGTTGCTCTCGCAGAGGGTGGCGAAGGCTTCGCTACTCCAAAGCACCTCACTAAGGAGGATGGCTCAATGGCTAAGAAGGGCGAAGAGCTCGACTTCAAGGTTATCGAGTTCGTTAAGGAGACAAAGCGTATCATCCTCTCTCACTCTCGTACATTCGAAGAGGGCAAGGACGATGTTAAGCCAGCAGCTCCACGCAAGCACAACAACGCAGGTCGCAAGAATGAGGCTGCAGCTATCAACAACGTAGCAGCAGGTACTTCACTCGGTGATATCGACGCACTTGCTAAGTTGAAGGCTCAGATGGAGGGTAAGGCTTAATCATTAGCCTTTCGCTTCAATTTGAATCGCATTCAATAACAATGCAAAATATTTTATCCCCGGTTCTTCGGAATCGGGGATTTTTTATATCATAATATCAATCGCCATCGAAGCTTACTTCTATTGCCAATGAAGCTTACTCCTATTGCCAATGAAGCTTACTCCTATTGCCAATGATATTCAGCAATGACATTTTCGGCATCGTGCTCTGGGTTGGTTATGTAGCCCTTAAAACCATCCCACTTATGACAACATTGATGGCCCTGCTTATCCCCACTAAATTTCCACTTAGCCTTTTTTTATGCCAAAAAGAGAACAAATATGCATTTTAATGGAAAAACATTTGGAAGTTACAAGTTTTCGTCGTAACTTTGCACCCGGTAAAAAAGATTATATTAATAGTTTATGAAATATTTTAAATTGATGGCCGCTGCTATGATTGGCAGCGCTACCCTCACCTCTTGTTTCAAGGATGAGCCTCTTAACGCAGAATGCGATATTGAGCAGGCATATATTCATTTAGATGATCCACTGGAAATGTTTTTCCAGAAAAGTGACACACTGATAAATGTGCTATCAACAGCTGAAGACATCAACTTTGTTGTACGCAAAAGTACCGACCTCACATCTTTGGCTCCTCAGTTCCGCCTGACACCAGGAGCAACCATATATCCAGACAATGGTTCAGAACAAGACTTCAGCAATGGTCCTATAGAATATACCGTAACATCCGAAGATAAACAGTATAGGCGCACTTACCGCATAAACTTCATGTCAAGCAAGGATATCATGGAGTATAATTTTGACCATTTCTTTTTGAATCAAACCCCAGCGCCAGCTAATAAATATTACGTATGGAGCGATAAAGATTCTGAAGGAAATCTATTAAACAACTGGGCCAATGGGAACCCAGGCTTCAGATTCGCCAAGGGAAGTGCTACACCAGAGGAATACCCTACAGTTCCTGCAAATGAGCAAGGACACGAAACATGCGTGAAACTTACCACAAGTGACACGGGGGACTTTGGTAGAAAAATGAAGATGCCAATTGCTGCAGGAAACTTGTTCCTTGGTGAATTTGATGTATCCAAAGCTTTAGTTGCTAATCCTGCTGGTGTAAAAGGAGTGTTGGCTACAAGATTCGGTGTGCCTGTCAGTTCCCAACCAATATCTTTCAGTGGTTTCTACAAATACAAACGTGGCAATGTATTTACTGATAAGAACGGAGCAGAACAAAACAAGCAAGACTTCGGCTCCATCTATGCAGTATTCTACGATAATCACGATGCAGAAGGAAAGCCTTTTGTTCTCCATGGAGATGATGTGCTGTCAAGTGACCAGATTATATCTATAGCGAATTTGGGAAAAATAGATGAAACTCCAGAATGGACAGCCTTCAACATCAACTTTACCATTCAGCCAGGTAAGGCTATCGACCCGGTGAAGCTTGCCAACAGAGGCTACAACTTGGCCATTGTTAGTTCATCAAGCATCGACGGCGCAATCTTCGAAGGTGCTATTGGTAGCACCTTATGGATAGACAATTACAGTATAAAATGCGCCAATGCAGAATAAATAATAAAAATAAAGCCCAAAAAGAATGAAAAAGATATTCATGGCAATTTCGCTGTTTACAATCAGTATTGCAACATACGCATGGAAACCTGCCGACCTGCTACATAATTATAGCTATTACGCTCGTGCTGCTTATAATCTGGGTGGTACTGCCCCTATCGGAATGCCTTCTACTATCCGCAAAATGAACAGCTATAGCTTACGCCCTAACTTCATGTTGGGCGTAGATGCCTACCATCCTTTCAACGACCGTTGGGGAATCATGTTCGGCCTCCATTTCGAGAACAAGGGCATGAAGGTAGATGCTACGGTAAAGAACTACCACATGAAAATGGTTCAGGGAGGAGAGTCTATCGAAGGTATGTTTACCGGTAGAGTTATGACTCAAGTTGACCAAAGTTTAGGTACTATCCCAGTACAGGCAACTTACGATTTGAGCGATAAGGTTCGCCTGAAGTTAGGCCCCTACTTCTCATACGTCAGCTCTCACAAATTCTGCGGATATGCCTATGACGGCTATCTCCGTGAAGGCAGTCCTACTGGTCCAAAGATAGAATTGGGGAATGATGCCAACTCACGCGGTGACTTCGACTTCTCTGATGACATGCGTAACTGGCAGTTTGGAATCGATGCTGGTGTTGACTGGTATTTCTCTAAACGCTGGGGTGTATTCGCAGGACTTACCTGGGGACTCTCTGAAGTATTTAAGAAAAACTTCAGTGTTATTGAGCAGCCAATGTACCCCATCTATGGTGAAATCGGATTAATATATCAATTAAAATAAAAATAAATAAGACTATAATTTAAAAGAAAGGAAATGTAATTATGAAGAATTTATTTACTTCTGTAGCATTTTTACTTGCTGCATTTTCCATGCAGGCAAAAGAGTATTCAGGAAATTTGAATATTTTTGTTGCAGACATGGGCAACTTAAACATTAATCAGAATACCACTATCACTGTAAACCAACAGACAGATGGTAAATATGAACTTATTATCAAAAACTTCTACTTCGAAGCTGGTAGCAGCGCTATGAACGTTGGTACAATTCATGTAACAGATGTTGAAGGAAAAGAAACTGGTGATATTACCAAATTGGCTTTCGATGGCGAAACAATTATCCAACCAAATGAAGATTCTACAGGAGAGTTACAAGGAGTTCCTGTAGCTATCAATCTTAATGCTCTGCTTAATGGAAATGACTTAGGTGCCAATATAACCATCAATGCTTTGGGTATGGATATAAAAGTAGATTTTACACCTGCCGGAACATACATTCAAAACTTTGACTTCGAAAAGTTCCACACTGCAACATATACTGCTTATGGCAAAGATTACACATCTGAAGAGGCCAACCACTGGCATTCTTTTACCAGTGCAAAAGCTGGTTTTGGTTTAGGAACAGCCAGACAACAAAAGCAATCTTTTATGTCTGAAGATGTTAGAGAAAACTCATACAGTACAAAATGTCTTCTTATAAAATCAGCACTTCCTTTTAATGTACCAGCCAACGGTACAGTAACAACGGGAAGACTCAATGCAGGTAGTGCCAAACCAAATTCAACATCAAATCATGCATTCTTAGATATAAGCAATACAGATGTAGATGACAATGGTGATCCTTTCTACGCATTATTCACAGCAAAGCCTGACGCAATTGAATTTTGGACACGCTTCAAGCAAGGTCAAGACAATTTAAGCTACAAGTTTGCATCCTTAAGAGCAGTAATCACAGATGGATCATATTATCAAGACCCAGAAAACAAACCATATAGTAACATTGTAGCTGTAGCTGCTAACAAGACTATTGAAGGAACAGATGTTTGGCAAAAAGTAACAGCAGACTTCGATTATGATAGTTACAAACCAAAAGAAGACGAGAATAAAGAAATTAAAGTTATAAACCCAAAGGCTATTCTTGTAACTATTTCTACAAACGCCGAGCCAGGCGTTGCAAGCAAAGATGCAAATAATCCTGACTACATCTATATTGATGACTTGAGTCTCATATACAATGCGAACTTAAAGTCATTGAAGTTGAACAAAAATGATTTGTTTGAAGCTGGCAAAACAGAATATACAACAAATGCCAATGGTGTTGTAAATTTGAGTGATATCGAAGTTGAATCAGACGGAAATGGTGCTTACATCAACAAGACTCTCGAAAAGGTTGCAGACGGTATTAAAGTTACTATAACTATTACTTCAAATGACTTGAAGAAACAAAACGTATATACTCTTAATATTAAGGGCGCAACCACCACAGGCATCAACAAGCCTCAGACCGTTACTCTCCCTAACGGTATCAACGCCATCTACAACCTCGCTGGCCAGCAGGTAAGTTCTATGACTTCTGGCAATGTTTACATTGTGAAGACAACTGACGGAAAGACCAAGAAGGTTATCAAGAAATAATGGTTTTAAAAAGTAAAATTACGATACAGAAGTAACAATTTACTTCCTATCATAAACATCAGAATCCTCGGCAGAAGGAAATTTCCTTTCGCCGAGGATTTTTTTCTGCGTGGGCAGGCGCAAATTTTTCCCTGCCCACGCAAAAATAAAAGTGGTACCCTACTATCCTATTCGATACACTACAGATATAAATTTAGGCATTCCCTATATATAATAAGGTGTACGTACACAAAAATAGGCCTTTTCGTCTTACAAAAAGTTAAAAATGTGACTTTTTTCTACTTTTACATCATTTTTTCTTTCTTTTTGTTTGTTATTACAATCTTTTTCTTTACCTTTGCAATCGCAAACAAGAAAATAAAAATTTTAAACTCAATAAAAGATTAAGATTATGAAAGCATCAGAAGTCATTGCGAATCTCCAGAGAAGATTCCCTAATGAGCCTGAATACATTCAGGCAGTTAGTCAGGTACTTGGTACCATCGAGGAAGAGTACAACAAGCACCCTGAGTTTGAGAAAGCAAACCTCATCGAGCGTCTTTGCATTCCAGACCGTGTCATCGAGTTCCGTGTATCATGGGTAGATGATAAGGGTAACGTTCAGACTAACATGGGTTACCGTATCCAGCACAACAACGTGATTGGTCCATACAAGGGAGGTATTCGCTATCACAAGTCTGTAAACTTGAGCATCTTGAAGTTCTTGGCTTTCGAGCAGACATTCAAGAACTCTTTGACTACTCTCCCAATGGGTGGTGCTAAGGGTGGTTCTGACTTCTCTCCACGTGGTAAGAGCAACAACGAGGTGATGCGTTTCTGCCAGGCTTTCATGACTGAGCTTTACCGTCACATGGGTCCAGACGAGGACGTTCCAGCAGGTGATATCGGTGTTGGTGGCCGTGAGGTTGGTTACCTCTTCGGTATGTACAAGAAGTTGACTCACCAGTTCCAGGGTGTCTTGACTGGTAAGGGTCAGGAGTTCGGTGGTTCTCGTATCCGTCCTGAGGCTACAGGTTACGGTAACGTTTACTTCCTCTGCAACATGCTCGCTACAAAGAACATCGACATCAAGGGCAAGACTGTTTTGGTATCTGGTTCTGGTAACGTTGCTCAATATACAATGGAGAAGTTGATCGAGTTGGGTGCTAAGCCTGTGACATGTTCTGACTCTGACGGTTACATCTACGATCCAGATGGTATCGATCGCGAGAAGCTCGACTACATCATGGAACTCAAGAACGTAGAGCGCGGTCGTATCAAGGAGTATGCTGAGAAATATGGCGTGAAGTATGTAGAGGGTGCAAAGCCTTGGTTTGAGAAGGCAGACATCGCTCTCCCATCTGCTACTCAGAATGAGATCAACGAGGAAGCTGCTAAGGCTCTCATCGCTAATGGTGTGATCGCAGTCAGCGAGGGTGCTAACATGCCATCTACTCCTGAGGCTATCAAGGTATTCCAGGATGCTAAGATTCTCTACGCTCCAGGTAAGGCTGCCAACGCAGGTGGTGTTGCAGTATCAGGTCTCGAGATGAGCCAGAACTCAGAGCGTTTGAAGTGGTCTCGTGAGGAGGTTGACGCTAAGCTCCACGACATCATGAACGACATTCACGCTAACTGTGTGAAGTATGGTACAGAGGCTGACGGTTACGTTAACTATGTAAAGGGTGCTAACGTAGCAGGTTTCTTGAAGGTAGCTAAGGCTATGATGGCTCAGGGTATCGTATAATCATATCAACTTTAAGATATTACTCAAAGAAAGTAGGCCGTTTTTGACCTACTTTCTTTTTTTTATGCGTAAAAAATTTGCTTTAAAAAGAGCGCAACTTAACGAAGCGCTTCATTAACCTCTAACGAAGCGCATCATTAAAACCTAACGAAGCGCATCATTAGCACCTAACGAAGCGCATCATTAAAACCTAATAAAGCGCATCATTAAAACCTACCATCCAAATGCCTCTGTTTAGCAGGAAATCTGCACCACTAATATGATACTGAACACCACAATAAAAATGGGTTCAGCCTACTATTCTGTAGGTTGATAGAAGAGCACTGCCTTTATGTAAGTCTCAAACTTGGAATCTTTATGCTTGCTCAATCTCATTTGGATGATAGCTTTCAGAACCGCATAAAAACAGAGGGTCAGCATCAAACCAATGACAATCGCCAAGACGGACGTCCAGGTCTTGCCATAAACGTAGGCACTATCTGGCATTGCAGATAAGATGATGATTGGAATCAAAGTAATAATACCTCCAACAGTCATCTTGTGGCGAGGAGTACCACCCATATCCATGATGGCTTGCTTGTCGAAGAGGTAATCCTCCAACTCCATCCGCTCGATACCATAATCCTCCAACTTTGGGAAGTTTGGACGGTCGCCATACTTTTTGATCTTGTCTGTCACCTTATGTTCGAAGTCATCAAAAAACTCCTTCTCTGGATCTTTTAAGTTCATTTTCTTATTATATTAAATATTGAATATTCCTGCAAAAAAATCACCACAACAATTACAAAAGAAAAAAGCAAAGGTATCTTATCACGAGAAACCTTCGCCTTCATTCTTTTTCTGTAAAAAAAGAAAGCAGTGCCCCTATAAGCCGAGTTCTGTCTGTATCCTACAAGAAGTAAGAACAGAGTCTGCCATTTATCTAGCCCTAAAGTCACCCTTAGGTTCAAGCACTCTACCCTCCACAGTAGCCCGAAGACTTCGGACGAGCCGCCCTCAAACTGCGGTTTACATGAGCTTACAGCTCCCAGATGGCACAGCCTGACGATCACCCGCCAGCTGGTGGTCTCTTACACCACCTTCTCACCCTTACTCTCACCACCCCACTCAAAGAGCAAGATTGTAAAAGCGGTTATTTTCTTCTGCCGACACCTACTGTCACCAATAGCTTCTATTTTCGGAAGTGGGATGCCCTATGCTGCCCGGACTTTCCTCCCGCATTCCTATGAAGGAATGCCAGCGACAGACCGGAGCGCTGCTTTCAGTCTGCAAAGGTACAAAAAACTTTTGAATCTCTGCTATGTTTCTTTACTTTTTTCCAATATTAACCTATAGAGGTCTTCTTACGCCGTATTCTATTTCTTCCTACACCTTATTATATATACGCACGAATCATAGTAAGTGCAGGATAAATAGGCGCAATCAAATTAGTGCTTGCAGCAGCAACCTCCTTCGTGCTTTACACCGCCAATGACAGCCTGATGCTGATCACGCAACAAGTCGTTGACGGTCTTTACTGGATTAAAAGTGCTCAGAGGAACTTCTACAAAGACGGTGTTCCAATCGCTCATCGCACCATTCCAAAGACCAGGTAACTCTAATGCCTTCAGGTCCTTACCATTCTTACTCTTGCTTGAAATAAATCCAGTAGTAGGATCCACATAATCAGGCAGATTGAATGGTTCGCCCTTATAGTTCTTTGTAGCACAAACGAGATCTACCGGATTGAAGTGAGTACCCTGAGTAAACATCTTCATGTATTCCTCATTGTTTGTATCAATCTGAGAACTCTCAAGAATCTGCAAACTTACAGTACCATCATTATTATAAGTAAGGAAAGGACCGCCACCAGGCTCACCGACATTCTTGACTACGCCGCAGACACGCATAGGGCGGTTCAATTTCTTACGCAAATAAATAACCAGTTCGGCATCCTCCAATTCCTTGATATCTGCACGGCGACAACAGAGATCACGCTGAACGAAGCGGATAATCTCCTCCAATTTTTCATGATTATAAAGGCCAGAGTCAAGCAAATTCAAGTATTTGAAAGCCCTCTTCTGAAGCGTAACCAGAATACCAGCAATAACCTGCTTATAGGTTACTGTGTCAGCTTTCAAGCGATCTGGCACTACATTATCAATGTTCTTCACAAAGACAACGTCGGCATCAATTTCATTCAGATTCTGGATCAGAGCGCCATGACCTCCCGGACGGAACAGCAAGCTGCCATCCTCATTGCGGAAAGGCGTGTTATCAGGATTAGCAGCAATCGTATCGGTGCTTGGTTTCTGCTCTGAGAAAGAGATGTTGTACTTCACACCAAACTTCTCTGCATAGAAATCAGCCTTCTCTGCCACCTTCTGCTGGAAAAGTTCCAAATGGTCATGAGAAACAGTAAAGTGTACGTTAGCCTCACCATTGCTACTTGCATAAAGAGCAGCCTCTACCAGGTGTTCCTCCATAGGAGTGCGCACCTCATCCGCAGAATACTCATGGAAAAGCAATAAGCCCTTAGGTAACTGACCGTAGTTGAGTCCTTTTGCTTCCAAAAGGTTAGCCACCACAGCCTTGTAGTTACCTTCACCCATCAGTTTCTTGATGCCCTTGCCTTCATTCTCACGACATTTCTCACAGAGAGCCTCACGGAAAGCAAACTTCTTGATGTTCTCGAAGAAATGCTTCTCAAAGTCTGTAGTAGGTACATCATAAGGAGCGCTCAAGAAAGCAAACATGTTCTTGAACATACGACTGGCTGCACCGGATGCAGGTACAAACTTCACGATTTTGTGCCCCTCAGCCTTGTACTCATTCCAAGCCTGCTCATAATTTTTCACTTCATCATCTGTAGGAGCCATGATGCCCTTGCCGATAGCGGCAGCAGCCTCAAGCTTCAAGAAAGGAAAACCATTCTTGATCTGCTCCAACTGATGTTCAATTTGTTGCTCGCTAATGCCACGAGCCTTGATTTGATTTAGATCTTGCTGATTCATAATACCACATTTATGTTATTTTATGCGATTATGCCACAAATATAGTAACTTTTTTTGAAAAAGCGAAATATTTGCGCGATTTTTTGTACCTTTGCAGCAAAATATTAACAAGGAGGGATAAAAATGAACGAAGTTTTTACATTTACACCCGAAGAGAAGGAGCAAACCCTGCTCATCCTCGAAAGATTGAGAAATGCCATCGGAGAGACTTTCACGCAGGAAGATGAAACCAATTTGCGTGAGGATATCCACCATGCTTTCGAAAATCACCAAATACGACGTGACGTGTTTGGACTGAATCCTATTTTGCATGCACTCCAGACTGCAGAAATAGCTGTCAACGAAATTGGCCTGAAACGAGATGGTGTCATTTCCATACTGATGCAGACCAGCGTCATCGACGGATACCAGACCTTAGCAGACATCAAACGCAAATATGGTGACAACGTGGAGCACATCATCGGCGGTCTGCTCCGCATTCACGATCTGTACAAACGAAATCCTATCATAGAAAGCGAGAATTTCAGAAATCTGCTCATCTCGTTTTCTGAAGACATGCGTGTGATCCTCATCATGATAGCAGACCGCGTGAATGTGATGCGACAGATAAGAGACACGAAGCAGGAAGAGGCTAAAAAGGAAGTCAGCGAGGAAGCCAGTTACCTCTATGCCCCACTCGCCCACAAATTGGGTCTCTATAAACTGAAGAGCGAACTGGAAGATCTCAGTCTGAAGTATCTGGAGCATGATGCCTATTATTTAATAAAGGAGAAATTGAATGCCACAAAAGCATCCCGAGATGCTTATATCGCTCGTTTTATCAAACCTATTCAGGAAAAGTTGAATGAAGCTGGACTGAAATATCACATGAAGGGACGAACAAAGAGCATCCATTCCATCTGGCAGAAAATGAAAAAGCAGGGATGCGGATTTGAAGGTGTATATGACCTGTTTGCCATCAGAATCATCCTTGATGTGCCTCGTGAAATGGAATACAAACAATGCTGGCAAGTGTTCGCCATCATCACGGACATGTATCAGCCTAATCCGAAGCGTATGCGCGACTGGTTATCCGTACCTAAGAGTAATGGATATGAAAGTTTGCACACCACCGTACTGGGTCCGGAAAAGAAATGGGTGGAAGTACAAATCAGAACAGAACGTATGGACGATATCGCCGAGCATGGTCTGGCTGCCCACTGGCGCTATAAAGGTATCAGACAGGGAGAAGGCGGCATTGACGAATGGCTTGCCTATATCCGAAGTGCGCTGGAGAACAATGACGATCTGCAATTGATGGACCAGTTCACCACAGATCTGAAGGAAGATGAGGTGTATGTATTTACCCCGAAGGGTGATCTGCTCAACTTCCCGAAAGGTGCCACTGTGCTTGATTTCGCCTACTATATCCACTCGCGTATTGGCAACAACTGCGTGGGAGGTAAAATCAACGGAAGGGCCGTAAGCTTCAGACAAGAGCTCCATTCCGGCGACCAGATTGAGATTCTCACCCAGAGCAATCAAAAGCCAAGACAAGAATGGTTGAATATCGTACAGACCTCGAAGGCAAAAGCAAAAATCAGACTCGCCCTCAAGGAAACCCAGAAGAAGGATGGTCTCCTTGCCAAAGAACTTATCGAGCGACGATTTAAAAACCGCAAAATCGATATTGATGAGAGCACGATGGCGCGTATCATCAAGAAGATGGGCTACAAAGAGAACTCGGATTTCTATAAAGATATAGCAGAAGAAAAACTGGATGTCAATAGTGTTATCGACAGATACGTGGCAGAACGTGACCACGAGCTCAACTTGTCCAACGCTACCAGACCTGCTGAAAGCGCAGCCAACTTCGAATACGAAAATCCAACAGAGGAACTGGTGAAACAAAGCGACGACGTGCTTACTATAGACGAAAATCTCAAAGGTATAGATTTCGAACTTGCTCATTGTTGTCACCCTATCTATGGTGATCCGATTTTTGGTTTCGTAACCATCAACAAAGGTATCAAGATTCACCGTACCGACTGTCCAAATGCCCGCGAATTGCGCAGACGTTTCGGTTACCGCATCGTAAGAGCCCGCTGGAGCGGAAAAGGTACTTCCAAATATGCCATTACTCTGCGAATTATCGGAAATGATGACATAGGTATTGTCAGCAACATTACCAATATCATTTCTAAAGAAGATAAACTCGTGATGCGTGGAATCAACATCTCATCCAAGGATGGACTCTTCTCTGGTAATGTAACCGTCATGATAGATGATGCTACAAAGACCGAAACACTCATCAAGAAACTGAGTGCAGTAAAGGGAGTAAAACAGGTAATAAGAATCTAAACGTAAGACAAAGATTAGCTGAAGTTATCATATAATTTTTCGGCATAAATTCAACAAGATAAAGGCTAAATGCTTGATGCTTATAGTATCGGCATTTAGCCTTAATTTTATTTAAGTACAAGCATGTAAGTGTTAAAGTAGGTTATAAATAAACGGATTTTCATAAAAATCCATTGCTATTTCGGATATAATAACTATTTTTGTATGTGTGTTTTTCATAGTATTAGATTTAAGGTTAACAAGGAATGGGTCACAGCGGTGACCCTTTTTTTATGTTTTCTTGAATTTTCTATAGAGTTTCCAAGCCAACAAAGCCCCATCGAATGCACTAACACCGATGGAAAACAGACTCTGCATCCTTTTGCTTGGGCTTGCGTTCTTGGATAAAGCATCAGGCTTTGAAAATAATGATTTCCACAAAGCCTTGATTCTTGCATCATCAGCCTCGATATCCTTTTGCAACAATTCTTTTCGCAAACGGATTTCTGTCAATGAACTATATTGCGTCGGATTAGAATTATCTTGATTCATCATCTTATCATTATTTTTGCATAAGAATACCTGCAAGGAATTTCACCAAAGGACGTTCTATCCATTGATGGCGGAATATAATGAATACCACTAATATAAATAGGTATATTGCCGCAACGATGCAGAATCCCCAAACATTTCCAATAAGTTCACCCAAGCCATAAGCCAAGGCAAAAGACAAATAAATAAGGGCAATCATGAGCAAGCCGACTAACACTACGGTAACAGTTAAGGCAGTCAGCAAGCGTACTACTTTATCCACTACATCGAGCTTCACGTATTCCGTCTGAAGCCCGATATAGTGTTTGAGCACTTCAACAAGTTGCCCAATAGTTTCTACATTTTTATCGTTAGAAAACATCATGATAAATTATCGTCCTCAAAAAGACATGATAAATTATACCTCAGGAGCAGCGTCCTTGATGTCATCTACCAAATCATCAACATCCTTTTTGCTGAGTTTGATGTTATGCTTGCTGCAGAAATTGTCAACTGCATCAGCAATCTTGCTACGTGTATCCTCACCCTTCTCAGGAGCAAAAATCAAACCTAAAGCTGAACCAGCGATTGCACCGCCGAGGAAAGCTCCAATGTAACCTAATGCTTTCATAATTACTAAGTTTTTATTGTTAAACATGTTATCAAGAGATCAACGGGCTAACCTTAAAAGATGGTCCGATGACTTCTTTATGTTGCAAATGTACTAAATAAAATTCAATAAACAATGATTTTTTCCTTAATTTTTATTTAAAGGTGTTGTATTACCCACGTTTTAACAAACTTTATGCGAGGTTTCTTGTTGTATTTGCAATATTATTTGTATTTTCGCAGAACGAAAGCGACACGAATTGTCAACTGTTGGTGATTATATCACTACTCAACAACTAAGAAATCAAATAAGTTAAACAATAAAAACATTAAGTTATGAAGAAATTATCAGTTTTGAGCTTAGGCTTGTGCATTGTTTTGGCACTTGCAAGTTGTAAGTCTAAAGAAAGCATGTATAAGAAAGCATACGAGAAAGCACAGGCTCAGGAAGTACAGCAGCCTGCAACAACAGAACCAGTTGTTACTCCATTGGAGACAACTACTCCTAGCGAATCAACAAATACAGAAGTAGATAATGCATCAGTACGTCAGGAGAATGTATCACTCGTTGCAGGTTCTGGTCTCCAGAATTTCAGCGTAGTAGTAGGTTCTTTCTCTTTGAAGGCTAACGCAGAGGGTCTCTACAACACATTGAAGAGTTCTGGCTATGACGCACAAATCGTATTCAACAGTGAGCGCAATATGTATCGTGTGGTTGCTTCCACATTCGTAGATAAGGCTGGTGCCGTAAAGAGCCGTAACGAGCTCCGTGCCAGCAAGTACCCAGACGCTTGGTTGCTCTTTAAGAAATAATGCGCATCTTATCCATAGATTACGGTAAGAAACGTACCGGACTGGCAGTGACCGACCCATTGCAGATTATCGCAGGTGGGTTGGCCACTGTTGCTACATCTGAACTATTTGCCTTCATCGAAGGCTATATACAAAAAGAACAGGTGGAGCGTATTGTCATCGGCAAGCCGATGCAGCCCAACGGACAACCCAGTGAAAATCTGGCGCGTGTGGAGAATTTCTTCAACAGATGGCGAAAGGCTCACCCGGAGATTCCCATTGAGTACTATGATGAAAGATTCACTTCTGTACTCGCCCATCGAGCAATGATAGACGGCGGAGTTAAGAAGAAAGTAAGAAAAGAAAACAAAGGACTGGTGGACGAGATTAGCGCCACTATTATTTTACAAGATTTTTTGCAATCCAGAAAATGATTTTACCTATTTATATATATGGTCAGCCTGTATTAAGAAAAGTGGCTGAAGATATTACTCCGGATTATCCGGAACTGAAACAGCTGATTTCCAACATGTATGAAACGCTTGACGCAAGCAACGGAGTAGGTCTTGCTGCCCCTCAGATTGGTCTCGACATCCGTGTTGTAGTTATCGATTTGGATGTACTTAGCGAGGATTTTCCTGAGTACAAAGGTTTCAGAAAAGCATTTATCAATGCTCACATCATCGAGCGCGACGAGGAAAGCAAGACAGAGTCTTTGGAAGAAGGCTGCCTGTCTATCCCTGGCATCTCAGAAAAAGTTACCCGCCCTACCCGTATCCATGTGAAATATCTTGATGAAGAGTATCAGGAGCACGACGAATGGGTGGAAGGTTATCTGGCAAGAGTTATGCAGCATGAATTTGACCACCTGGAGGGCACCATGTTTGTAGATCGCATTTCACCTCTACGCAAAAACATGATTGCCGGTAAACTTAAAAACATCATCAAGGGCAAATTCCGCTGTGCTTATCGCACTAAAATTCGTCGCTAATCAGCGAAAAAGCATTTTCAATAGGTTTTAGTTCTATTTATACATTCAGTATGAACAAAAAGAGATTTTTGGCTATAGCTTTCCTTGCATTGTCTATAGCACCGGTTGCTGCGCAATATCGAGTAGATCGCCTCATTACTGCAGGCAGAAGTGCTCTGTATTACGAAGACTATGTTTTGTCTATTAAATACTTTAATTTAGCAATTGGCGCCAAGCCATATCTCTATGAACCATGGTATTATCGCAGCGTGGCTAAATTCAGCCTCGATGACTATACGGGTGCTGAGAGCGATGCTACAGAAGCATTGCATCTCAACCCATATATCAATGATATCTATGACCTACGTGCTATTTGCCGTATCAGACAGAGCAAATATGATGAGGCTATCCAGGATTACAATTCTGCCATCAAGATTGAACCGAGAAATCGCAACTATTGGTTCAACCGTGCGCTCTGTCTGATGCAGGACAAGAAATACGATCCTGCACTGATACAACTTGATTCTATCATCAAGCAGTGGCATGACTTTTCCAATGCTTATTCTCTCAAGGCAGAAGTGTATCTCCAGAAAAAAGATACCATAAGTGCAGAAAAATGGCTGGATAAAAGTCTGGAACTCAATCCATACGATGGAGATACATGGACCACACGTGCCTACATGGCTCTCGCAAGAAAAGAATGGAGCATTGCCGATGAGGCTCTCACCAAGTCTTTGCATTTCAAGCCTAACAATGTAAACAACTATATCAATAGGGCCTTGGCTCGTATCAACCTCAACAATCTAAGGGGAGCTATGAGCGATTATGATAATGCACTGGACCTGGATCCGAATAATTTCCTCGCACACTACAACCGTGGTCTGATGCGTGTACAACTGGGAGACGACAACAGAGCTATCTCCGACTTTGACTTCGTCATCAAGATGGAGCCACAAAATTTCATGGCGATTTTCAACCGTGCGCTCCTGCATGAGAAAACAGGAAATCTCCGTGCAGCCATCCGTGACTTTACAACGGTAATCAATCAATTTCCTAATTTCTGGACAGGGCTCTCCTATCGTGCCAACTGTTACAGACGACTTGGCATGACAAACAAGGCGGAGCTTGACGAATTCCGCATACTTAAAGCACAAATGAACAAACATCTGGGAATACAACCGAGATGGAGTTCCAAGACCAAGAAAGAAATACGTAAACGCTCAGAAATTGATCCGAATAAGTTTGCAAGCCTTGTAGTAGAAGACGAACCAAAATACGAGCACGAATACAAGAGTGAGTATCGCGGACGCATTCAAAACAGATTGGTGGAGACTGCTTATCTCCCTATGTACAGAATCAGTTATTTCCCAAGTACACAAAACATTACGGGTGTACAGGCATTCGACAAGGATGTAGAGCAACTCAATATTCTGAACAAACAAAACAAGGACACAAAGCTCTACATCGTTTGCAACAAGGAACAACTGGACGAGAACGGCTCTATGAAAATATTCTCGCTGATTGATAAACTATCGGCAGAATTAAGCGTAGCAAAAGATGACGAAAGAAAGAAGGAGCTTCTGATTCACAGGGCTGTTGCCAATGCCGTATTGCGTGACTTTGAGGCAGCCATCAGTGATTTCACAGAATACATCAAGTTGGACGACACCAACGCATTAGCATATTGGCAAAGAGCCGTTTGTCAGACAGAAATGGACGAATTCAATGTTTCAGAAGGACAGCCTATCATCAACATCCATTCTGCAGAAGCAGATTTCAGTGATGCGATCCGTCTGAGCAAGAACAATAATGCATACATTTATTATAATAGAGGAAATCTGCATGCTAACCGCAAGGAATTATCTAAGGCCATTGATGATTATACGATGGCTATCAAAATAGACAACAAACTTGCAGAAGCATATTATAATAGAGGTATAGCACGTTCAAAAACAGGCAATAAGGCTACTGCCATCCAAGATTTGTCTAAAGCTGGAGAATTAGGTCTTTATGATGCTTACTCTGTCATCAAAAAGCTAAACAAACAGAAAGAAGTAAAGAAATAGATTCTTGTTTGCAGGTCATGCAACAACAGATAATTCTAACAAAGGGGGTGTATCAAGCAAAATTAACAGCTTAATACACCCCCTTCTGCATACATATTATTTATAATAACTTATAGATTTCACTCGGAGTTTTACGTTTCAGCACTTCCAAACCGAAATCCTTTCCTGCCACGATGCCATAACTTCTCAAAACTTGTTCAACAGTCTTTCGCGCCAATTCCGGATGATTGTTTTCTTCACTAAGATGACAGAGCCAAACATGTCGGAGATTAGAAGTTGCATATTCAGCAAGTGCCTTTCCACAAGCATCATTACTCAGATGTCCGTTAGGACCCAGAATACGATCTTTCAAATATTGAGGATAATTACCCTGCAACAACATTTCAACACTATGGTTTGCTTCTATTACCAGATAATTAGCACGACCTATGAATTCGTGCATTTCTTCTGTAATATGTCCGACATCAGTAAGCAGACAGAAGCATACACCACCCTGTTCCACAAAATAGCCCACATTATCGGTACTATCATGAGGAACTCCAAATGGTGTAACCTTAAACTCTCCCAGAGTAAAAGGAATCCCTTTTTCTATGACATGGACATTTTGCGGAACGATCTTCTTGCGAACACAATAATTCCTCTCTATCCCCATGTGAACTTTACGGGTTGTATATACCGGTAGATGAAAATCATTACTCAAACTTCCCACAGACTTAACATGGTCTGCATGATCATGAGTGATAAGGATATGATGAATATCCTCAAACTGCATGCCATAATTATGAAAATGCTTTTTTAAGCTTCTCAATCCGACACCTACATCTATCAATATAGAATCCGTCTCAGTGTAAAGATAGTAGCAATTACCACTACTTCCACTGCCGAAGGAAATAAATCTCAGCATTTTAAATTATATTTTCATGCAAAATTAGCAAAAAAAACTCATATTACAAAGTTTTTTAGTACCTTTGTAGCAATTTTTAGCAAATTAATAAGATTTAAACATCAGTTTTATGGCAAGAAATGTAATTACATACATAAAAAAACACTTATATCCCATACTTCCCACCATGGTATGCGGAAGTTTATTCGTTTTTTTGTCACTCATGAGTTGCCAGCCACATAAAGGAAGCGAAGAACAACTGAAAGCAGACATTGATTCCTTCGCTACCTACTATTATAATTGGCATTTTGAAAAAGCAGCCAGGTTTTGCACGCCCGAATCAAAGGTTTGGTTACGCTACGCTGCAAGCAACGTACACCAAGCTGACATAGAGCTACTGAAAGCAAAAAACGAAGATGCTCAAATAGAAATTGGAGACATAGACTTCAATGAAGATGAAGTAACAGCTACCGTCAATCTGGAAATAACCAATTTCCTCCAAATGGATACAATCGGTAAAGAAGCCCGCCTCATCAAACAGTCGAAGTTCACATTACCTATGACTATTCATAATGGCAAATGGAAAGTAGAACTCAAGCAGTTACCTACCTTACAAAAATAGGTTTGCCCTTCCCTTTTTAGAAAGGCAAACCTACTGCAAAGTGAAAATCGAAATCACGGCTCAACTTTGGATGGATGATAGACCAATGTTCCTTTTCTGATTCATAAGCAGGATTGATAGCTTTCATACCTACATCAAATCGCAAGATGAAATAATCAAAGTTCAATCTCAGACCCATACCGTACGAAGCGGCTATCTGCTTATAGAATTCAGTAAACTTGAATTGGCCACCTGGCTGTTCTGCATAATTGCGGAGCGTCCAGATATTACCTGCATCTATGAAGAGCGCACCCTGCAATTTCCAGAATAAAGAAGAGCGATACTCAGCATTTAAGTCGAGTTTGACATCACCCGTCTGATTGATAAAATCGATACGGCCATCTGTACCCTTAAACTTACCCGGACCTAATTCTCTTACGCTCCAACCTCTTACGGAATTGGCACCACCTGAGAAATATCGCTTCTCAAAAGGCAGCACCGTGCTATTACCATAAGGATAAGCAACTCCCAGACCAGCATGAAGAGCCAAGGCATTACGCTTATCAAACTGGAACAGATGAGTATAATCAAAATCAAACTTCACATACTGCGCATAAGCGATATTAAACAAAGTATGTTGTCCCTGAGAATTGGTTTTAAATCCAAATCCTTTAGAGACACCATTCAGCAGATTACCAGCCGACTCAAAATTAGCCCTGACTGCATCTACGCCATCCGTATAACTGACAGTAAAACCAGTCTTCATGATAAAGATATCCTCGTAGTTATAACGCAGGATAGCATTCCTGTTTTCCGCATTATCCAGATAATCACGCTTGAACGTAGAAGAGATCCAAGGCATATACACATAATTGAGATCCAACAAATCAAAGCGGTAATTCAGATGATGCTTCGGTTCACTCCAGCGATAACGCCATGCAGAAGAGAATACTCTACGATGAAATTCTGGTCGATTCTGAAAATCCCAACTTACAGCCCATTCAGAACTTGCCGTCTGTCTGCGCCTGAAACTCTTGGAAAGGAATGGAGCAAGGAAACGAGGAAAAACCAATTTTGTTTCTACAGAAAACTCCGTATAGTTCTGATCCTGATAACCTTCCAAACCGGTAATTGCCTCATAAGCACCACGGAATTCTATACTCAATTGCTCACTTCCATGAAAGAGATTACGATTGGTATAGGTAATGGATGCTGCAGCACCCAAGTCACCAGCAGTGTTAGTACCTTCCGGCTGGAAAGAGATAGTAGAAGGCTTATTGGTACTTATCTGAATATGACAATCCAGCAAATTGGTATCTGGCACTTCCGCAAATTTAATATTCGTATATTTTACAGCTTGGAGACGGGCGAAATTATTGTATGTCCGCTGCAAGGCAGAAGCATCATAAGGGCGCCCCTCTTTGATAGCTGTCGCATTGAGAAGAACCTGTTTGCGAAGATGGATCCGATCACTATCATTACTTTGGAAAAGCACATCACGTATCAGATAACGAGTATGATCAACTTCTGGAGAATTGTTATTTGGCTTGTACTTTCTCAACTGAAGCGTCAGAGCTATATCCTTGCGCCCCATGATTGTATCAGCCGCAAAGTGAATAAAATCCTTATTGAAACGGAAGTATCCATTATCTGATAATAAACCGGCAATACGTTTTCGCTCATTATCCAAAGTTTCGACAGTAAAACGCATTCCTGGCTTGATCTGCTGATTAGCAGGCTGGTCGAGATGCAACAACTGCAGGATACCTTCATCCTGGATGTCATAATTTACCTTTCCTATCAGAAAAGGCTGACCAGGATGAAGGAGATAGGTAGCCTTCAGTTTTTTCCCTTTTGTCTCAGTATAAAGAGAAACACCCGCATTCATATATCCTTCATTCTGCATGGCTGTCATCAGATCCTGACAGGACAGACGAGCCTGCAAGGTATCATAAATGACAGGCTTGCGACTGAAAGGATTTCTGAAAAGCGAAAACAACTTGGGCTTCTCTTTCTGACGTACATACTGAGATAGAGGGGAAGCATTATAATCAGACTGATCTGACACAACCGCCACCTTATCTAATATATACTCACCCTCTTGTACATACTTGCCAGTAGAGCAAGCTGTAGTCAACAAAAGGATTGAAAACGGAATATAACTATATCTCTTCATTGCTGCAAAGTTACGACAAAAAATCGAGCCAACGAAAAAAAAATATAAAAATTCAAACAAATTAAGGCTTTAACAGGAGGAATATTTTGCCATGTCCTATTTTTAATGTAACTTTGCCAAAAATAAGTCCTATAGTAAAGGGATTACAAGATTCATAACAAGAATAGAAAATAACATATATGATTAGCAAGAATAAAATTAAATATATTCACTCACTCGAGCTAAAAAAGAACCGAAATAAAGAAGGTGTGTTTGTAGCCGAAGGACATAAGGTGGTGGAAGACCTCCTGGAACTCCAGCCTGCAGAAATCCTCGTTGCTACAGAAGAATGGCTGAAAGGAAAACACTTTGGAGCCTCAACAGAAGTGATTGAAGTAACTGATGAAGAACTCAAAAAAGTGAGTTTCTTACAGCACCCCCAACAGGTTCTTGCTGTTTTCAAACAGGTCGGCAGGGAACACCCTACATCTACTACAGGCTTTTCCGAAGTTGATACATCGATTCTCAATCTTGCACTGGATGGAGTCCAAGACCCGGGAAATCTGGGAACAATCATACGAATCGCAGACTGGTTTGGCATCGAACATATATACTGCAGTCTGGACACAGCAGATGTCTATAATCCCAAAGTAGTACAAGCTACCATGGGTAGTATAGCCCGCGTAAAAGTGGAATATGGAAACCTGCAGGCTTTGATGGAGTCACTTTCTCAGGAGACACCGATTTATGGTACTCTGTTGGATGGCGAGAACATCTACCAGCAAAAGTTAGAGAACCGCGGTTTTATCATCATGGGAAATGAGGGCAAAGGTATCTCTCCTGCATTGACAAAGCTCGTCAACCATCGCTTGTTAATTCCCAACTTCCCGGAAGGAAGAGCCACTGCAGACAGTCTCAATGTGGCGATAGCCACCGCTATTACTTGTGCAGAATTCAGAAGGCAAGACATATCCTTCTCATAAAGAAAGAAAACGTTTTTAAAAGGAAGGAAACATTCATAAACGAAGAAGATCATGGATACTAAAGTTTTATTCAAGAACCGCAGCATAACATCCTGTATGAAAGCTGCTTACGATTACACCGGAAGCCATTTTACTTCACTCATCAAGAAGACATGGTGGGCTACACTCATCTATGCTATTCTGATGGCAATTACCGTATATTTCAGAATGCCCAATAAGGGATTGCATGATTGGGGAGTAGAAAATCCCATCACGTCATACCTTCTACAAACCATCATTTATGCAATGACATGGTTTTCATTCTGTCTCAGTAGTGCTGCTATCTGGACATGGTTTGCCAAGACATCATTCTGGAAGAATTTGCTGAAATTCACCATCGTATATATTATATTCGAAATAATAGGTGGTTTTGCCATCGGTTTAGGATATGGAGGCACGTCTGCTATTTACCAAGCCATGGCAACCAAGGCTATGGCAGCAAATTCCACTTTAACTCTGACTTATGCAGCAACGGGCATTGTCGCAATAATCTTATTGGTTATCGTTGCACTCTTGGCTTTACCATTTGCCCATATCATCCCCCATGTTATGCTCAAGCAAAAAGAAGAAAAGCTGAAACCTTGGAGCACTTACAAAGAGGGAGTCAAACACCTGGGCAGCATTTTCCTGATGGGTTTCTTGGGAACGATCATTATCTGCATCATTTCCTGTATCGTACTGATACCAACCTTCATCATGAGTTGGGCACAGATGTCATCTCAAATGGGAGCTTTAGGTGGCGACCCGCTTGGAGTCCCTGCTTATTTCACTCCATTACTTTTGATTGTCTTGAGTATCACGATATTTGTCCTGACATACGTTGCAAGTTGGTTAGGCATTTCCTATGCCTATCTCTATGGTTCAAATACCAGTCTGGAGAAAAAGAAAAAAGAACTGCAAAATACAAATGAAGGCTCTTTCACTAATCAATGAAGCTACTTTCATCTTCCAATGAAACTGCTTTCACTTGCCAAAGAAAAGGCTTTCATCTACCAATGAAGCTGCCTTCACTTTAAAGCATCATAAAAATAGTATCAACATCAAAATACAGAATTCAATGAAAAAGACTAAATTGCTTTTCATCGACCGCGATGGAACCTTGATTCAAGAACCAGAGGATGAACAGATAGATAGCTTTGCAAAGCTCGTCTTTACCAAGGGCGTGTTCAGAAATCTCTCTTTCATAGCACAACATACAGATTTCAAGTTAATCATGGTGAGCAATCAGGATGGTTTAGGCACTGACAGTTTTCCTGAAGAAACTTTCTGGCCTGTTCACAATTTTATCATCCAGAGTTTGGAAAGCGAAGGTATCCATTTTGAAAAACAGCATATCGACCGACATTTTCCGGAAGATCATTCACCTATGAGAAAGCCGGGTACGGGAATGCTGCAAGAATACATGAATAATCCAGAGTATGATCTGGCCAACAGTTATGTAATCGGAGACAGAGAGACTGATGCACAATTAGCAGAAAATCTCGGTTGCAAGAGCCTCATCCTCGGCAAAGACGGAATGGATTGGGACAAGATAGCAGAAATTCTCTTTGCAGGTGACCGTATCGCTGAGGTGAAGCGCACCACCAAGGAAACAGACATCTATATCAAGGTAAATCTCGATGGTTCGGGCAAATGTGATATATCAACAGGATTGGGCTTCTTCGACCACATGCTGGAGCAAATAGGCAAGCATGGCATGATGGATCTCACCATACATACCAAGGGAGATCTCGAAGTAGATGAGCACCATACCATCGAAGATACAGGTATAGCCCTCGGTGAATGTCTCCTTCAGGCATTAGGTGATAAAAGAGGAATTGAAAGATATGGCTATTGCCTGCCAATGGACGACTGCCTGTGCCAGGTAGCATTGGATTTCGGAGGTCGCCCTTGGCTGATATGGGATGCAGAATTTCATAGAGAGAAAGTAGGCGAAATGCCTACAGAGATGTTTAAGCATTTCTTCAAAAGCTTAAGCGATGCAGCCAAGATGAATCTCAACATCAAGGCAGAGGGTGAAAATGAACACCATAAGATAGAAGGAATCTTCAAAGCGCTGGCCCGCTCACTGAAAATGGCAGTGAAGCGAGACATCTACCACTTCGAACTGCCAAGTTCCAAGGGTATGCTTTAATGGATTTCTATCACTTGAGTATCATAAGCAAACTTGAAGCCAGCAGGCAGTCGCCTGTTGGCTTTTTCGTATAAGCCAATCTGGTGAGTTACATGAGTAAGATAAACCTGTCTGGCTCCTATGCGCCTTGCCACACGGATGGCATCATCTACCAGCTGATGACTGTGATGAGGCTTCTCAAAACGCAACGCATTGATTACCAGTATCTCTACCCCTTCCAGATAAGTATATTCTTCATCATCCATCGACTTCATATCCGTGATATAGGCAAACTTTCCGAAACGATAGCCCAAAATAGGCATTTTATCATGCATTACCCTAATTGGCATGTAGGAGATATCCCCTATCGTATATTCACGATGAGGCTCTATGGTATGCAGCGATAATTTTGGAGCACCGGGATAAAGGAGTTCTGGATTAGCAGGGAAACAGTAAGGCATGGTATGGGGCAAGGTGGAAGTAACCAACCCGTCACCATAAACCTGAATATCTCCAAACTTACAGAAACCGCGCAAGTCATCCATTCCTCCTACATGATCATAATGGATATGAGTAATCAGCACCCCATCTAACTTACGGAAAGGAACACGGAGAAGTTGCATGCGAATATCAGGACCTGCATCTATCAGTATCCGGGTATGATCCGTTTCTACCAATACAGCACAGCGAAACCTCTTATCCTTGGGATTCTGGCTTCTGCATACCTCACAATTACATCCCAAAACAGGAACACCGCTTGATGTTCCTGTTCCCAATAAAGTTATCTTTAGCTTACTATTCATGAGACAACTCTTTATTTAATATTTACCTCAGGGTGAATCTCAATGCCAAACTTATGAAAGACATCATCCTGAATAGCCTTACACAACCTGACCACATCCTGTCCCTTAGCACCACCTCGATTTACCAAGACCAGCGCCTGCTTATCATGAACACCAGCAGGTCCAAGACTCTTACCTTTCCATCCACACTGATCAATCATCCATCCTGCAGGAATTTTCTCATGACATGCATCTATCTTATAATGAGGCATGTTCGGATAAAGCGATACCAATTCCTCATACTTAGTCTTATCCACGATAGGATTCATAAAGAAACTACCCGCATTGCCCTGAATCTTCGGATCCGGCAATTTTGCATTGCGAATATCTATGATGACTTCTCGCAACTGCTTTGCCGTAGGATTAGAAATACCTTTTTCTGCCAAAGAACTGCGGATATTTCCATAGTTAAGGTCTGGAGTATAGGTCTTTGACAGACGATATACCACACGGGTAACCAAATACTTATCGCGCCATTCCTTCTTGAATTTACTCTGGCGATAACTATACTCGCAGTCGGAATTATCAAATTTTACAATCTTACCCGTAGAGAGTTCAACAGCCTCTACCTTATAAATGATATCCTTTGCCTCAACACCATAAGCACCTATGTTCTGCACCGCACTGGCTCCCACCTCACCAGGAATGATCGACAGATTCTCGGCACCATAGTAACCATGTTCAACACAATATGCAACAAAATCATCAAAGACAACGCCGCTTCCGCACTCTACGAAGATTTCATCCTCTTGAGAAGCAAGAGAGTCCATCGTCTTTTCAGCAGTTACATCTGCAGCAGTAATCCATCCCTCATTCAGGAGTTCCTGCCTATCAATGACACGAATTCCCAAGATGGAAGAGTGGATGACCGTAGCAGGATAATCACCCGTCAAAAGCAGGTTACTACCACTTCCGATAATCAAAACAGGCTGATCTTGCTCTGTAAGCATCTCAGCCACCTTTCTTGCATCCTCTACAGAAGTATATTCCAGAAAGCGACGACAAGTAGCAGCTATGCCAAAAGTATTGTGAGCCAAGAGGCTATAATCTTTAATATCCTTCATTCTGTATTACATATTAAGTTTGGTAAGCATCCATTTTCCATGAACACGCTTGAAAGTCAATATTGTTTCCATTCCATTTGCAATGCCACGTATCACAAAGATTTTCTGATTGCTCTCAGCATATTTCTGTCCATATATAATATTGTATATCATTCCATGAGGCAATTGCGGAGCAAAGGCTGGCCAGGTTTCCGGTTCAATATCACCACTCATGGTACTGAAATCATCATCCGGATCTGGACCAACAAATTTCACAGGATTGTGGAGATGTTTAGCCTGGAAAGCAGAATCCGTTGCAAAACGTCCATAGAACTTCAAGAAACTGGCATTCATGTTGGAGTACATAGGCTTATAATTGATAGAAGTCATCATCCACTCACCATTGATGCGATTGAAGAGGAACTGCTGCACCTTTTTCTTGGCATAGAACACCTTTTCTATGACTACATGATCGATAGCAGTATCCTTCACCAGATTCATCTGCTTCTGATTATCAAAAATCAAGGTGTAATAATCCTGATGCATGAAGAAATGCTCCATTTTCCAAGCCCGTTTTCCTATCGATTTTACGAGCTTATCATTGTGATAGACAGGCAATGGGAAATGAACACGTTTCATCTGCAGTTTTCTATTCGCAGCAAAATTAAAGACGAAATCATCAAAAAGCTCATCTGCAGCCTTAGGCATCGGAGTCTCCTCGATCAATTTTTCCGTAGAATCAACAGTTTGAGTATCTGTGATAACAGAATCAACAGATGTAGAATCATGCACCTGAGCCGGCTTCTTGTCAGAGCATCCCACAGACGTAAAACAAACGACTGTAAGGACCGCCAGTAGCACTGATAAAAAAGAAAGTTTCTTCATAAACCTATAAATTTCTCAAATTTTCAATGCAAAAGTACAACTTTCTTTTGAGATATTTCATATTTTGAGCAAAAAATGTTATCTTTGCACTCAAAATATATAAATTAAGATTATGTTATTAGAAAAAATAGAAGAACTCTTGAAGGAAGTGAGCACTCTTTCTGCTCAAAATGCAGAAGAAGTAGAGCAGCTCCGACTCAAGTATTTGAGCAAGAAGGGCTCGATTAATGCCCTTATGGCCGACTTCCGCACAGTACCTGCCGACCAGAAGAAAACAATTGGTGTAAAGATCAATGAGTTGAAGCAAGCTGTTACAGAACGCATCAACGCACTCAAGGAGCAAATGGAAGAGGCTGATGCATCCAGCGATGATATTGACTTGACACGTACCGCCTACCCAGTAGCTCTCGGTACCCGTCATCCATTGACAGTTGTCAAGAATCAGATTATCGACATTTTCTCTCGCATGGGCTTTACTCTCTATCATGGTCCAGAGGTTGACGATGACAAGCATGTTTTCACCATGCTCAACTTTGCCGCCGATCATCCAGCCCGCGATATGCAGGATACTTTCTTCATTGAGCAGAGCGACCCTAACGATGTGACTAAGAATATTCTCCTGCGCAGCCATACGTCTGGTGATGAGGCTCACTATATGGAGACTCACGAACCACCTATCCGTGTACTTTGCCCAGGTCGTGTATATCGTAATGAAGCTATCAGCGCACGTGCACACTGTTTCTTCCACCAGGTAGAAGGTCTGTATGTTGACAAGAATGTCAGCTTTACCGACTTGAAGCAGGTTCTCCTTACATTTGCTCGCGAGATGTTTGGTGCTGACACCAAGATTCGTCTGCGTCCAAGCTATTTCCCATTCACTGAGCCAAGTGCAGAGATGGATATCTCTTGTAACATCTGTGGAGGTAAGGGATGTAACTTCTGTAAGCATACCGGTTGGGTAGAGATTCTCGGTTGCGGTATGGTTGACCCTCATGATCTTGAGGCTTGTGGCATCGATTCTAATGTTTACACTGGTTATGCATTTGGTATGGGTGTAGAGCGTATTACCAACTTGAAGTATCGTGTAAGCGACCTCCGCCTCTTCTCAGAGAATGATACACGTTTCTTGCGTGAATTCGAATCTGCGAAGTAAATAGATACTGATTCAAGAAATCCGGCAAAAGTAGGTTTTCACCTGACTTTTGCCGGATTTCTTCTTTATTTTATATTTATAGACGATAAAACCGAATTCAGATAATACCGGAAAATCTCTATGGATTATATCATACACCCGATTACATGAAATACTTCTTGTATTCATTCTCAAAATTAGGAGTAAACACTTCTTTACCCATATTTTCGAGTATTTCCTCCTTTGTCCAGAATCTGCCTCCATCCAGTTCATCCTGACTTGGCTTCACTTCACCATCATACACACAGCGATGCACGTAGACCAATTCCTTCTCACGCTTACTCTCAAAGACATAATGTCCCATGGATATCGGTTCAAAGTCGGTTATTCCAAGTTCTTCCTTCACCTCACGGTGCAGAGCCTGATTTACACTCTCGCCCAAATCTACATGTCCACCGCAAGCCGTATCCCACTTGTCCGGTTGAATATCCTTCCAAGCCGGGCGATGCTGGAGAAATAGATCGCCTTTATTATTAAAAAGGTGTAGATGTACCACGGGATGCAATATTTTACAGCCATCATGAGCATGACCACGACTGATGGCACCCAAAATATTTCCCATCTCATCTACTACCGGAAACTGTTCATCTTTATTATCTATCATTTTCCTTACTATTTTAATGCTATTTGTTATAGCGTACCATATTCATCAGAATATCTGAGCATCTGATGTTCATAGGATTCCGTATAATCAAGAAGAACCTTTTTCACATTACCCTCTTCATCAAACTCCAGTTTCATCCATGGGTTGATAAATCCTTTATAAGGAGCCAGGTTAAGTTTCTTGTATCGTTCCAAGATCTCATGATGCAACTCTGGATTGAGATTAACAGCATACTTCTCTACCAGAATACGGGCCGTATCAAAATCACCCTCACTCTTGATACGCTGGATTTCAGCCAACAAGTCTGCAAAAGCATGACGGAGAGCAGGATAATCAGTGATCTGAACGTAAGTCTTGCCATCTTTCTTCACCAGTTGTACCGCTTGAGAATAGTGTTCCAAGACCCAATTGGCTATCAACGCACGGTTGCGCATGTGAGCTTCCTCTATCTTATCACCCTCCTTGATACGTATCGCCTGTGTCAACAGTCCATTCATCAAATAAGAATAATATTGAGCCTTATAAGCCTCATCATCAGGAGTCAATCCCAACTCTACCAGTTTGTGATCTGCCACATAATACAAGCCGAACAAATCAGCACGAGCCTCCTCGATAGTATTGCCATAAGCCTTGAGAGCATCTGGGTCAACACCAGGAAGCAACTGACCACTGCCATGTCCCAGACATTCATGCAGGTCGGTATGCAGATCATCCGTCACATCACCATATCGGTTGATGAGATCAAGAGTTTCCTGATCAATAGCAAATTCATCCAGGAATCCATTACCATGCGCAGCCTTATTGTATGCTTCTGTCAGATTTCCAATCGTCACACTCTTGCTTCCATGAGTCTCGCGAATCCAGTTAGCATTCGGGAGATTGATGCCGATGGCAGAAGCTGGATATTCATCACCACCCAACATAGCAGCACAGATGACATGAGCCGTCACACCTTTAACCTCAGCCTTCTTAAACTGAGGAGCCACCGGAGAATGGTCCTCAAACCACTGCGCATTCTGGCTGATAGACTGAGTACGTCGGGTTGCTTTCATATCTTTAAATTCAACAAGCCCTTCCCAGGTTCCTTTCAGTCCAAGAGGATCACCATAGACCTCAATAAAACCATTGATAAAATCAACCATACCCTCCTGCTGCTTGACCCACGCAATGCTATATCGGTCGAAATCAGAAAGGTCGCCAGTGCGATAATACTTGATCAGAAGATCGATGACATGAGCCTGCTGCTCATTTTCTGCATATTTCTGAGCTTTCAAGAGCCAGGAAGTAATCTCCTTAATGGCAGTACCATACATACCATCTTCTTTCCAGGTCATTTCTACGATTTCTCCATTCCGCTTCATCAGTTTTGAATTGAGTCCATAGGAAGGTGGTGTCAGGTCTTCACCATCCTTCAGTTTGGCATAAAATCTTTCCACCTCATTCTGGGTAACGTTTTCATAGAAATTGCAGGCAGAAGTGGCTACCAGATCAACACCATCAGTCTGATTCACACGCTTCGGAAGAATTTCCTCATCAAAAATAACGGGCACCAATTCATCCAGCAGGTCTTCTTTGGTCTCACCTCTTTTCAAAGGCAGTTCTGTCTCAGGCATCATAGAAACAGCCTCATAGAAGAAATGTTCGGAAAAACCAGGTTTGAATTTTTCACAACCATAATGGTGGTAGATACCGCTGGAGAACCAAACTCTCTTGAGGTAAACCTCGAGAGCCTTGAAGTCATCAGAAGTTCTATCTCCATCGTAATGCTTATAGATAGCCTCCAAAGTCTTACGGATACGAAGATTGTACTTTCCCTGCTGGTCGAAGGTTATATCACGCCCCATCAAAGTAGCCTTTGCTAAGCAATAAATATATATTTGCTGAGAAAGCGTCAAATCCTCAAAACCATTCAAGCGATAGCGCAACATTTGCAAGTCGGCAAAACGCTCGTCTGTGAACTGAAAATGTTCGTTAGAATTGCTCATCATTCTGTTAATTAATTTATTATGATGCAAAAGTAACAACTTTCTTTGAAATAATCAAATAAAAAGTCTGTTTTCTAATAAAAAATATGTACCTTTGCCGGAAATTCATGCGAAATGCAAATAATAGATATACTGAAAAATTATTTTGGATACGATTCCTTCCGTTCTAATCAGGAAGCTATCATCCGGGAAATCATGCAGGGCAAGGATTGTCTCGTACTGATGCCTACAGGAGGCGGTAAAAGTCTCTGCTATCAGATACCCGCCTTAGCCTTGCCTGGTACCGCTGTGGTTATATCACCACTCATCAGTCTGATGCACGATCAGGTGGAAGCGCTCAAAGCCAATGGTATTCCGGCAGAAGCACTCAACAGTAGTACGGATACGATAGAGGAAACCATCATCAGAAGAAGATGTGAGGCTGGTGACCTGAAAATCATATACGTTTCTCCAGAGAAATTGCTGAGCGAAATACCATATCTCTTCAGCAATATCAAAATCTCATTATTTGCCGTAGATGAGGCTCACTGCATCAGCCAATGGGGACATGACTTCAGACCGGAATATTCACAATTGGGACTTCTTCACGAAAGATTCCAAGGAGTACCGGTCATGGCTCTGACCGCCACTGCTGATAAAATCACCCGTGAGGACATCGTCAAGCAGCTACACCTCAATGGCAAGACATTCGTCAGCAGCTTCGACCGCCCCAACTTAAGTCTGGCTGTACGCCGTGAAGGAACCAAGGCTGAAAAGATCAAATTCATCCTGCGCTATATCGGTTCCCATCCGGGCGATGCAGGTATCATCTATTGTCTTTCGAGAAAGAATACAGAGGTTGTGGCAGAAGAACTCAAAAAGAAGGGCATCAATGCTGCCGCCTATCATGCCGGACTTCCTACAGAAGAACGGGCTTCCATCCAGGAACGATTCAAGATGGACCAGATTCAGGTGGTATGTGCCACCATTGCTTTCGGTATGGGCATCGACAAGGGAAACGTAAGATGGGTCATCCACTATAATCTGCCACAGAGCATCGAGAGTTTCTATCAGGAAATAGGACGAGCCGGACGCGACGGTGCACCTGCAGACACCATCCTATTCTACTCGCTCGCTGATGTCATACAGAGAAAGAGTTTTGCTGAAGCAAGCGGGCAAAAGGCAATCAATGCAGAGAAACTGCAACGTATGCAGGAATATGCTGAAGCCAGAGTCTGCCGCAGAAGAATCCTGCTCAATTACTTTGGCGAAACCTCGGCAGAAGACTGCGGGCACTGCGATGTATGCGCCCATCCGCCAAGAACATTTGATGGTACGATTGTCACACAAAAAGCGCTGAGCGCCATCGTCAGGACCAACGAAAAGATTCACATCGGACAATGTATTGAGGTACTTAGAGGAATCAAATCACCCACAGTGGTCAGGAACCATTACAATGAGCTCAAGACCTTTGGCGTGGGAAGTGACGTCAGCGTGAAAGACTGGCAAAACTATATGTTGCAGATGATGCAGATGGGATTTTTCGAAATTGCCTACAATGAGCACAATGTTATGAAAGTAACCAGCCTCGGCTGGCAGGTACTCAAGGGAGAACACCCTGTACAATTGGCTGTCATACAGCAAAGCGATAAGGGCAAGACCCCAGTGGTACATCCAAGACTGGTACGCGTATCACATACCAGAACAGAGAATCAGGACCTTTTCGAAAGACTGAGAAAACTCCGACTCAAACTGGCTACAGAACAGGGCTACCCACCTTACATCATTCTGTCAGACCAGTCTTTGCATGAATTGGCAGCCATGAAACCAAGAACCATCGAACAGTTTGGCTTAGTGCATGGCATCGGTGAATTCAAGAAGAAAAAGTATGGGGAAATCTTCCTCAAAGAAATCAATAAAGAACCAAGAATGTTTGAATAAAAAAGAATGTTCTTCTAAAATAGAATGTTTGAACAAAATACATAGTAAATATGAAGTTTATCGGAATTATTCCTGCGCGCTTCGCCTCAACAAGATTTCCAGGCAAGCCGCTGGCTATGTTGGGCGACAAGCCTGTCATACAGCATGTTTATGAAAAAGTTTCCGCTGCTTTGGAGGAAGCTTATGTAGCAACCGACGACACCCGCATCTATGATGCCGTAGTAGCTTTTGGCGGCAAGGCGGTCATGACACGTTCTGACCACAAGAGCGGCACCGACCGCATTGAGGAAGCTATTGAGAAAATTGGTGGCGACTGGGATGTCATCGTCAACGTACAGGGTGACGAACCATTTGTTGCTAAAAGTCAGCTCAATACCATCTGCCACTGCTTCGATGATGAGGCTACCCAGATAGCAACCCTTGGCAAACCCTTTACAAGCATGGATGCTGTAGCCAACCCAAACAGTCCAAAGATTGTAGTTGACAACTTTGGTTTTGCCATGTATTTCTCCAGAAGCATCATACCTTTTGTAAGAGGAAAAGAACAGGAAGAATGGCTCGACAACTATCCTTTCCTCAAGCACCTCGGCATCTATGCTTACAGAAAGGATGTACTGCGAAAAATCACCCAGTTGCCACAAAGTTCTCTTGAAATTGCAGAAAGTCTGGAACAACTCAGATGGCTGCAGAATGGATATAAGATCAAAGTGGGTAAGACTGACGTAGAAACAGTAGGAATTGATACTCCACAAGACTTGGAAAAAGCCGAAGCTTTCCTGAAAGCACAGACTTCCAACGATTAATATTCAGCACTTTTAAACTGCTTAACGTTGGGCATCAAAATAATGATTAACATTGAGCATTAAAATAAGATAACAACATGAAGTTCGTACAAACCATACAGCAAAACATCATCCAACAGCATCTTCTGGAAAAAGACAAAAAATATCTGGTTGCCCTTTCTGGAGGAGCAGACAGTGTTGCTTTGCTGCTGGTACTTCATGAATTGGGTTATACCGTAGAGGCATGTCATTGTAATTTCCATCTGAGAGGAGAAGAGTCTGACAGAGATGAGCGATTTTGTGTTACCCTCTGCCAGCAACTCAACATAGAATTGCATCGCATCCACTTCGATACCAGGACTTATGCCGAACTACATAAAGAAAGCATCGAATTAGCGGCACGCAACTTGCGTTACCGCTTTTTCGATCAGCTTCGCAAGGATGTGGACGCTGCCGGTATCTGCGTAGCCCATCATCAGGACGACAATGTTGAGACAATTCTTATCAATTTGGTAAGAGGTACAGGACTGAAAGGACTTACAGGCATTTCTCCTGTCAACGGATACATCATCCGTCCATTCCTTTGTATTACCCGACAGGACATCCTCGATTATCTGACGGAATGCCAGCAGAATTTTGTAACAGACAGTTCCAATCTGGTAGATGACGTCGTAAGAAACAAGATACGGCTGAATATCATCCCGATGCTCAAAGAAATCAACCCGGCAGTTTGCCACAACATAGCAGCTACCGCCCGATATCTGACTGAAGCTTCGAAGATGCTCACGGCAGCCCTGGAGAAAGAAAAGAAGCAGATATATCAGGAAATACCCGCCTCTTTCTGTATGCCACAGCCAGTTATCCGCATCAGCAAATCATGGCTATTAAACCAGGCAAGCACAGAGTATGCCCTGTTTCATACCCTTTCTCCATACGGAGTCTCCGGCAAGATGATTCAGGAGATACTCCTCTCTATCAATTCTACAGGAAAAACGTGGCAAACACCCACCCATCAGATACTTATAGATAGAGAACAAATTCTGATAAAAGAAAATAAGGAGGATGATTTCAGAAGAATTCTGATACCAGAACCAGGCTGCTACGTGACTGCAATAGGAAAAATAAGGATTTCCAAAGAAACAGTAACAGAAGACTTCCAACCAAGCAAAGAGAAGCATCTGATTACACTGGAAGCCAGAAATATCAAATTTCCGCTCATGCTCCGACGCACCCAACAGGGAGACGCATTCATACCTTTCGGAATGAAAGGCAGAAAATTAGTTAGCGACTATTTAACAGATAGAAAAAGAAATCTATTTGAAAAACAGTCGCAACTCATTTTGGCAGATTCTGCTGGAAATATTCTATGGGTAGTGGGTGAACGCACTTCAGATGACTTCAGAATCAAGCATACGACAGAAACTATTCTGAAGATTGAAATTGTTCAAGATTAGATAGAATACAAGAGGGTGTGTCACAAGTCCATGACACACCCTTTTGAGATTAATCAGTAATCTTGGCTCCAAACAGAAGGATGAACTTGATTTTCTTCCCCTTCAAGTTTTCAGGCTTCTTCCAGGAACCATCGAGTACAAGAACCTTAACACGCTTACCTGCAGGAACAGCATCCACAGCATCCTGGAGTGTAAAGTAATTGCCACGTCCACGGGTTGAAACCACATAGTCATAATGGCGAACATGCTTCTTGAGTTCAGGTACCTGCTTACCAATCTCATCAGCCAAGGCATTGGCTACCAGGCGAGCTCCATATACATTATAATGGGTATTATCCTGACGACCTTTAGGAATCTGAGAACATTCACCCGGACGGAACCACATATGCAACTTACGGCTTCCCTCAATGCCCAACTCTGTCTCAATATCATGAGTAATCTTTGTGGCATCCACAAAAGGAACATTCAGACGATGCGCCACATTACGAGGAGCTACGACATAGGCTCCGTGAGTATCAATGAGTGTATCACTATTTATCTTCTCTTCACCCGCAAAAGTAGTCTTTCTCAATTTCTCGTCATCATCATTCTCCACTGGTTCCTGATAGAAACATCTGCGCACTACCGAATTAAACAAAACCGGGATACCACCTTTGGCACGTGTTTCCTTGACAAAACGCTCCAGATTGGCATCAAAGGTAGAGCCAGGATCAGTATGACGGTCGGCATGAGGCTTTTCATCATTGTGACCAAACTGAATAAACACATAATCCCCCGGTTTCAGTTTATCCAATACTTTCTGCCATCTACCTTCATCGATAAAACTCTTAGAACTTCTACCATTCACAGCATGGTTATCAACGATGATTTTATCATCAAAACAACCCTGCAGTACCATACCCCATCCTCTTTCTGGATTATTCTTGGCATTACCTTTCTCAGCAGCAGTAGAATCACCTATCACAAAGACGGTCGTTACCTTACTGCCAGATGTCAGAGCGAGCACCAGAAACAGGCAGGCAAACCAGGATAAAATCTTTTTCATCATAACGATTCGTTTTTAAGTTTTGAATTTTCAGTTATTATTTTTAAAAAAGGCAGGAAGACCATCCAAACTGATGCTCCCTGCCTTTATTTCATATTGGCTATAAACCAAGAAAAACATTTCTTGATGACGCCTAAGTAAATTACTTCTTGATGACAGCGATAAGTTCATCAGCAGAAACCAACTGCTGCTCACCACTCTCCATATTCTTCAAAGTAACCTTACCCTGTTCAATCTCATTCTCACCAGCAAGAACCACAAAAGGAATATTCTTGGCATTGGCGTAACTCATCTGCTTCTTCATCTTAGCCTTGTCAGGGAAGATTTCTGCACGGATACCTGCCTCGCGAGCCTGACGGACGATAGGCAGACAATATGCAGTTTCCTTCTCACCGAAGTTGATGAAGAGGACCTGTGTGGCATTCACAGCCTCCTTTGGATAAAGGTCGAGGGCATTGAGTACATCATAGATACGGTCTGCACCGAAAGAAATACCCACACCGCTCAATCCAGGAAGACCGAAGATACCAGTAAGGTTGTCATATCGGCCACCACCGGTAATACTACCCATAGGAGTATCAAGTGCCTTCACTTCGAAGATAGCACCGGTATAGTAGTTCAAGCCACGAGCCAAAGTAAGATCCAGTTCAATCTCATTCTTCAACCCTACAGTCTTCAGCGTATCAAGGATAAATTTAGTTTCCTCTACACCCTTCAAACCGATTTCTGAAGTTTCCAATACCTTAGCAATTACTTCAAGCTTCTCATCGTTAGAACCTGATAATGAGATAATTGGCTGCAACTTTTCGATTGCTTCCTCAGAGATACCATCAGCACGAAGTTCGTCATTCACATTATCAAGTCCAATCTTATCAAGCTTATCGATAGCCACGGTAATATCCACAATTTTCTCAGCCTCACCGATTACCTCAGCGATACCAGTCAGGATCTTGCGGTTATTGATTTTGATGCAGACACGAACACCAAACTTGGTGAAAACAGTATCCACAATTTGCATCAACTCCACCTCATTGAGCAAGGAATCAGAACCTACCACATCCGCATCGCACTGATAAAACTCGCGGTAGCGACCCTTCTGTGGACGGTCTGCACGCCAAACTGGCTGAATCTGATAACGCTTGAACGGCATCTGAAGTTCATCACGATGCTGAACCACATAACGAGCGAAAGGTACGGTCAAATCATAACGCAAACCTTTCTCACAAAGTTTTGCTGCCAACCTCAATGATCCTAAAGAATGAATATCCTCATCACTGATTTTATTCATATAGTCGCCAGAATTCAGAATTTTGAACAGCAACTTATCACCTTCCTCGCCATATTTACCCATCAGCGTCTGAAGGGTTTCCATGGCAGGTGTTTCTATCTGTTGGAATCCATAGAGTGCATATACATCCTTAATGGTATTAAAGATGTAATTGCGTTTCGCCATTTCGATAGGTCCGAAATCGCGAGTACCCTTTGGAATACTTGGTTTCTGAGCCATTTATTATTGTTTTATATTAAATGTTTAGTGCTTAATGTTCTGCGCAATATCTACCCTCAAAGTAAAATCAAACACAAAACATTAAACACTATATTATAAATTACTTTCTTACGATAGTTTGTTCACGGTCTGGACCAATAGAAATGATACCGATGCGAGTCTCGAGGAACTCTTCGAGGAAAGCTATGTAATCCTTGAATTCCTGTGGGAACTGATCCTCAGAAGTAAACTGAGTCATATCGGTCTTCCAACCCTTGAACTCCTTATATACAGGTTCTACATCGTCGATTTCGTATGGGAAGTCTGTAGTTACAGAACCATCCTTCAACTTGTATGCAACACAAGCCTTGATAGTGTCGAAACCATCGAGCACGTCGCTCTTCATCATGATAAGCTCAGTAACACCATTTACCATCACAGAATACTTCAACTGTACGAGGTCGCACCAACCGCAACGGCGCTCACGGCCTGTAACAGCACCATACTCATGACCGAGGTCGCGAATCTTGGCACCAGTCTCATCAAACAACTCTGTTGGGAAAGGACCAGCACCTACACGAGTACAGTAAGCCTTCATGATACCATATACATTACCGATGCGGTTAGGACCGATACCCAAACCGATACAAGCACCCGCACAGATTGTATTGGATGAAGTTACGAAAGGATAAGAACCGAAATCTACATCAAGCATAGTACCCTGAGCACCCTCGCAAAGAATATCCTTGCCAGAACGGAGCACCTTATTGATCTCCACCTCGCTGTCAACGATAGGGAACTGCTTCAGGTATTCGATACCTTCCATCCAAGTCTTCTCTACCTCTGTGATATCGAAATCAGTATAACCGAGAGATGCTATCTGCTTGAGGTGCAAAGCCTTATGAGCCTCATACTTCTCCTGGAAGTTCTCAAGGATATCACCCACGCGCAGACCTGTACGGCTTACTTTGTCAGTATAAGTAGGACCAATACCCTTACCAGTTGTACCAACCTTGTTTTTACCCTTAGAAGCCTCAATGGCTGCATCGAGCACGCGATGAGTAGGCATGATGAGATGAGCCTTCTTAGAAATATGAAGACGGCTCTTGAGGTCATGACCGCTCTTCTCCAAGTCCTTAGCCTCCTGCATGAAGAGGTCTGGAGCCAGAACGACACCATTACCAATAATGTTCACCTTACCGCCCTGGAAAATACCAGAAGGGATAGAGCGAAGAACGTATTTCTGTCCCTCAAACTCCAATGTATGTCCTGCATTAGGACCACCCTGAAAGCGAGCTACCACATCATACTTAGGGGTCAACACGTCAACCACCTTACCTTTACCTTCATCGCCCCACTGAAGACCCAGCAGGACATCTACTTTACCTGTGTTCATTTTATAAATAGTTATTTTGACTTTTCTACTTTACCATTGTTACGTTTTCTAGTCATCTTGCCCTGACACGTACTGCACACTCCATAGATATAGAGGGCGAAGGTATCACGACGGAATCTCTGCAGCTTGGTCTCATTGATGGCATCCACGACCAGTGGAGCCTGTACCTCCGTTACCTTACCACAAACCGTACACACCTGATGTACATGGTTTTCATTATTAAAACTTGCTTCATACTTGGTACCATCCACCAAACTATGTCGCACGACCAGACGGAGTTCGATGAATAGATGCATCGTATTGTAAAGCGTTGCCCTACTTACGGGGAAATGCATTTTTTCCAACTGTGCTCCAAGGTCTTCGAGCGTAAAATGCCCTTTTAAACTATAAACTGCATCAAGGACAGCATAACGTTCCGGAGTCTTGCGATGCTTATTCATCTCCAGATAATTATCTAAAACTTCCCTGACTTTTGACTTCACATTATTAGTCATATTACTACCTAAGTTACATAAAACGCACAAAGATAGCCATAATTTATGACATAGAGAAAACTATTATTTTAAAAAAATCTAAATGAGGAATCTTTCCCTATCACGAGAGGAAAAAAACAGGAGACCCCACATGCAAAATGCATAATTATAACAAAATTCTTACTTCTCAGAATTTCTTTAATTCCTCATAGATTCTTTGCACAGGAAGTCCCATGACATTGAAGTAGCTTCCCTTCAAACTCGTGCAACCGATATAACCTATCCATTCCTGAATGCCATAGGCTCCAGCCTTATCAAACGGTTTGTAATGCCCTACATAATAGTCTATCTCCTCCTTTGACAGCTTCTTGAAAGTAACCTCCGTAACGACCGAGAATTGTCGCTGTTTTTCCAGAGAAGTGATACAGACACCCGTCACCACATGATGGGTCTTTCCGCTCAGCATTTCCAGCATTCTGCTCGCATCCGCAGCATCCTTCGGTTTTCCCAGAATGATTCCCTTTCCTTCCTGGTCATTCTGTTCTTCACTGCTTGGTGCTATCACTACCGTATCAGCAGTAAGTATCAACAATTCAGGATTTCCATCCGAAGGTTGCTGATGATTGATGGAAGTTTCCTGATGACTGATGGCAGAATCAAGCAGTGGGCGGTATGCCTGTGCTTTTTTCACGGCTATATACTGGGCTGTATCGTATGCAGGTAGAGATTCCGGAAAACTTTCGTCTATACCCTGAATGACCTTCACTTCGAAAGGAATGTCGAGACCAGCTAAAAGTTCCTTGCGTCGAGGCGAATTACTTGCCAATATGATTCTAAAATTCTTCATACGTTTCGATTTATTGATGAATTACCATCCGAAAGCCTTTGCTCCAGACAACCATTTTCCCTGTGCACGAAGCACCTGTTCCACGACATCTCTACCACAGCCTTCACCACCATTGCAGGAAGATACATAAGTAGAGATTTCCTTGATGTCGGAACATGCATCAGCAGGACAACAAGGACATCCGCATTCTCTCATCACCTCGTAATCAGGAATATCATCACCAACGTAGATGATTTCCTCGTTCGTCAACTGATATTTCTCCAGAAACTCACGATAGGTCTTGATTTTAACGGCACAACCCATATAAATATCCTCTACGCCCAATCCCGCATACCGAAGACGGATGGCCTCTGATTTTCCACCCGTGAGTATCACTATGCGTAAATCAGATTTCTGCGCCAACTGGATGGCATATCCATCCTTAATGTTCACCGTACGCAAAGGCTCACCTGCAGGAGAAAGGGTTATCGTTTGGCAAGAAAGCACACCATCTACATCAAAGACTATGGCCTTGATCTTATTTAAATCATAATTTATCATATCTGTTTAAACTTCTATTTTTTACTGAAACGATGATTACTATTTCTTACTGAAACGATGGATACCTAAGCTCAGGCGCTCATAGATATCCTTGATCTGAGGCTGATCCTTCAACAGAGCTGCCTGCATACGAATCACATTTTCGTCAAACCGTACAGCTGGCCCCGTCTGTGCCTCCCTTGGAGAAAGTTCATGTACTTTCCTGGCTGTCTCATCTATCAGCGGCAGCATCACATCAAACGGAACACCGTGGTCTGCCAGGATTTTCTCACTGATAGCATAACAGTGGTTGACAAAATTGCAGGCAAAAACAGCTGCAAGATGCAAGTACTTACGGTCAGCACTCGACAATTCATATACTCTCCCACTCAACTCATGCGCCATATCAGCTATCACTGTATGAGCATAGTCATCATTTGCCTCTATAAAACAAGGAATCTCAGAAAAGTCCACTTCCTTGCTTTTAGAGAAAGTCTGCATGGGATAAAATACACCATAATGGATTGCCATCCCTTCAAAGACGTTCATATCCATAGAACCGGCAGTATGCAGGAAGATCTTGGTTTCCTTCCCCTTGCAAAGCCGTGGCAGCAATTCACCCAAAACAGAGTCTTTAACGGAAACAATATACAAATCGGCATCCGCACGCACCTGCTCTATATCCGTTACGGGTGCTCCACCAGCAATCTGAGCCAAGGCAGTTGCCGACTCCACGGTTCTACTAAACACCTGCACGATATCATGACCGGCAGCCAAAAGCGCCTTCCCCAAGTTGGTGGCCAGATTACCAGCCCCTATCAAAACTATCTTCATGATTTACCTTCAATTATCTGAGTTATTACTTTATACCTTATTATATATATAGGGATACACACATATATGAACAAAGGTTACCGAACAGACTGACTATTCGATAACCTTATTCAATAATGCCACGCCACGCTCTGTACAGAATCCACGTATAATAACCAAGAAATAATTGTCGAACATTTCCTGCATACTATACTTCTTGTAGAGCTGGTTATGCATAATTTCACTCATGGAGGCACTGAGAAGTTCCATCGTAAGGCTATAGTCAATATCCTGACGGAAGAGCCCTTCCTCTACACCCGCCTTCAGGAATTTTACCCTATCCGCAAATTCGCGTTCATGCTCCTGATTGAAAAACTCGACCACCCGATGCATACGGTGAATTTCCTCATAAAAAGCAACCCCCACCATACTATTCACCTCCATCTGCAGCTTATAGAAATAGCCGATAATATCCACTACATTATGAGCCCCATTACAGGAGTAGGCCTCTAACTTTTCCCTCATCTCCAGGTTTTTGATTTTCAAGCCAGCAAGGAGCAGTTCCTCTTTATCACCGAATATTTCATATACGGTACGCTTAGACACATGAAGCCCTTGTGAGATTTCATCCATCTTCACAGCCCTAACACCACGCTTGTAAAATTCACCCATGGCATAGTCGATGATTCTACTTTTCAATTCCTTGCGATATTCATTAATTTCGACCATTTTTTTGCTCTGTCTAAGTTTTTTTGTGCAAAGATACAAAAAAAAACAAAAAACCTACGCAATTTAACTGGTTTTTTATTACCTTTGCACAAAAATACCAAAATGTGCACAAAATGCATAAAAATCGTAAGAATTTAAAACTTTAAACTAACATATTATTATGGTAAAGATTACAAAGGAGGCGGCTCTTGCCTATCACGTAAATGGCCGTCCTGGAAAAATCGAGGTTAAGCCAACTAAGCCATACCATACTCAGACGGATTTGAGTTTGGCTTATTCACCTGGTGTAGCATTTCCATGTCTTGAGATTCAGCAGAATCCAGACGATGTTTACAAGTACACAGACAAGGGTAACCTTGTAGCCGTTATCAGCAACGGTACTGCTGTGCTCGGTCTTGGCGATATCGGCGCCATGAGCGGTAAGCCTGTAATGGAAGGTAAGGGATTACTCTTCAAGATTTATGGTGGAATCGATGTCTTTGATATCGAGATTGACGAAAAAGACCCAGAAAAATTCTGTGAAGTTGTAGAGCGCATTGCTCCATCTTTCGGTGGTATCAACCTGGAGGATATCAAGGCTCCTCAGTGTTTCTACATCGAAGAGCGTCTGAAGAAGACTCTCGACATCCCTGTGATGCATGACGACCAGCATGGTACTGCCATCATCTCTGCAGCAGGTTTGAAAAATGCGCTTGAGGTTGCAGGTAAGGACATCGCCAAGGTGAAAATCGTTGTCAATGGTGCCGGTGCTGCTGCCATCAGTTGCACCAAGCTCTATGTAGCTCTCGGTGCTAAGGTGGAAAATATCCTGATGCTCGACTCCAAGGGTGTGATTACAAGCGACCGCGAAAACCTCACTGAACAGAAGAAGATCTTTGCCACAGACCGTCGCGACGTTCATACTCTGGAAGAGGCTATCAAGGGTGCTGATGTTTTCGTAGGCTTGAGCAAGGGTAACGTACTCTCTCAGGATATGTTGCGCTCTATGAACGACAACCCTATCGTATTCGCACTTGCCAACCCTGTGCCTGAAATCAGCTACGAGGATGCAATGGCAAGCCGCCCTGACGTTCTGATGTCAACAGGTCGTTCTGACTATCCTAACCAGATCAACAACGTGATCGGTTTCCCATATATCTTCCGCGGTGCACTCGACGTTCACGCACGTGCCATCAACGAAGAAATGAAGTTGGCAGCTGTACACGCTATCGCTGACCTGGCCAAGCAGCCTGTTCCTGATGTAGTCAATGAAGTTTATCATGTCAACGACCTTACATTCGGTCCTAAATACTTCATTCCAAAACCAGTTGACCCACGTCTGATTACTGAGGTGAGTGCAGCTATCGCAAAGGCAGCTATGGACAGCGGTGTTGCCCGCACTCCTATCACCGACTGGGAGGCATACAAGCAGCACCTGCGCGAGTTGCTCGGTCAGGAGACCAAGTTGACCCGCAAGCTCCATGATACAGCCCGCCTGCATCCACAGCGCGTGGTATTTGCTGAAGGTGGCAACCCAACTATGTTGAAGGCAGCCGTTCAGGCCAAGACAGAAGGCATCTGCGAGCCAATCCTCTTGGGTAATCCAGACCGTCTGAATCGTGTAGCTACCCGCTTGAAACTTGATTTGACTGGCATCCAGATTGTAGATATGCGTGCTGACAACGAGCAAGGTCGCCGTGCTACATTTGCTAAACACTTGGCAGAGAAGAGAGCACGCGAAGGCTATACATTCGAGGAGGCTTACGACAAGATGTACGAGCGCAACTACTTCGGTATGTCTATGGTAGAGCAAGGTGATGCTGATGCTTTCATCACAGGTCTTTACACTAAATATTCCAACACCATCAAGGTGGCAAAGGACGTAATCGGCATCCGTGAGGGCTACAACACCTTCGGAACCATGCACATCCTCAATACACAGAAGGGCATCTTCTATATTGCTGACACCCTCATCAACCGCCACCCAGACCAGGATGTACTCGTGGATATCGCTAAATTGTCTGCTGGTACAGTGAAGTTCTTCAATGAGGAACCGGTGATGGCAATGCTGAGCTATTCTAACTTCGGTACCGATACACAGGGTTCACCTGTCAAGGTAAAGAATGCCGTAGATGCAATGCAGAAGGAATTCCCTGATTTGGCCATTGATGGCGAGATGCAGGTGAACTATGCACTCAACAAGCAGTTGCGCGATGAAAAATATCCATTCTCTCGCCTGAAGGGTAAGGACGTCAACACATTGGTATTCCCTAACCTCAGCAGCGCCAACGGTGCTTACAAGCTCTTGCAGGCATTGAGTCCTGAGGCTGAAATTATCGGTCCTATCCAGATGGGTCTTAACAAGCCTATCCACTTCACCGATTCTGAGAGCAGCGTACAGGATATCGTCAACATCACAGCTGTAGCTGTAATTGACGCATACGTCGAGAAGATCAAGAACAACAAATAGTATCAATTACTATATCCAATAAAAATAAGGGTGTGTCATGGATTGTGACATACCCTCTTTTTTATAAATACAAATCTTGTTAATGATATTCCATACTATTCACACGAAAAACGTCATGATTGTAATTTTAACACTATGAAAACAATACAGAAACAAATTATTCAAAATTATGAGATAGATTAAGAAAACACTGATTTTTTAGTTAAAACCAGTTAAATATTCGTGAAATACAAGTAAAAGGCAAAAAGTGGAGAAAAAAGGCAAAAAAATATTTGGTGGAATAAATAAAAAGCATTACCTTTGCCATCGTTATCCTGAAAACAATCTTTTTACCTTAAAGGAAACTAATACCTATTGAAGATTTGGAGCGGTAGCCTGTGAAGGTCATCGCTTTTTTTTGCACTAAATTTTCCATCATCCCTTGCGCAAACCTCCCAAGCGCACATCCAATTATTTATACATTTCATACAATATGTAAAAAAAGAAAATATATCATATTGCATTCTCATCATCAAGGAGAAAATACCATACCCCCTACCCACTTTTATTTTTCCCTGGGCAAGCAAAAATTTCTCCATGGGCACGCAGAAAAAAAATCATGGGCAGACAGTAAAAAACAAATCAGCTATAAAACCACATTCAAACAAAGTCAAAAAAAATTATCCTTCAAGGAAAAAAATTGCCATCACATAGCAAAATAGTACATACAAACCGGACTTTAAAAGATTCCATCAAGAAAGAGCAAATATTCCATTACTTATATGGATTTATTTAGATTTTGGAAAAACTACAATATTATTTTGTAATTTTTCCAATTTTTATTTGGCGGTTTCAAAAATTCTTTCTATCTTTGCAATCGAAATTAAAAAGCAACAGAATATGAATAATGGCAAAGTGGCATACAATAGACTTATCGAATGCGATATCCGTCCGTCGGTTCAGAGAATTGCTATCATGGATTATCTCCTGACGCATCCTATTCATCCGACTATCGATGATGTCTACCAAGAACTGTATAAGACTATACCTACACTCAGCAAAACTACAGTATATAATACGCTGAGAATGATGAGCGAGAAAAATGCTGCTCAAATGATTACCATTGACGAGCATCGTGTGTGTTACGACGGAAACACAACTCCTCATGTTCATTTCTTCTGCAAGAAATGTGGAAAAGTGATTGACCTCTTCGAAGAGAAGGCACCCAAGACGACAAGACGAAAGGTGATAGAAGGGAACATCGTAGATGAACAGCAGCTCTACTACAAAGGAATTTGCGCTGATTGCGTTAAGCTCAACAAGGAAAAGAAGCTCAAGGCAAAATAAGCAGAGCTACCGCCAGACATCACATTGACACATTATTATATAGCATATACAAAAACAGAAATAGAATTATTAACTTATAAAACAAGAACATTATGAAGAAGAAATTTATTTGCACCGTATGTGGATATATCTATGAAGGAACAGAAGCACCTGAGAAGTGCCCTATCTGTAAGGCTCCTGCTGACAAGTTCAAGGAGATGGAAAGTGCAGTTGACGATGATTTGACTTTCGCAACTGTTCACGTACTGGGTCAGGCTTATAAGGATGGCGTCAACGAGGACGTAATCAAGGGTTTGAAGGACCATTTCAACGGCGAGTGCGGTGAGGTTGGTATGTATCTCGCTATGGCACGCCAGGCAGATCGTGAGGGTTATCCAGAAATCGCAGAGGCTTACAAGCGTTATGCTTTCGAGGAGGCTGATCACGCTTCTCGCTTTGCAGAGCTTCTCGGTGAGGTTTTGGGTGATACCAAGAGCAACCTTGAGGCACGTATCGCAGCAGAAAAGGGCGCTTGCGAGGACAAGTTCCGCATTGCCAAGTTGGCTAAGGAGCAGGGTTCTGATGCAATCCACGATACAGTACACGAGATGGCTAAGGATGAGGCTCGCCACTGCGCAGGCTTCGCTGGCCTCTACAAGAGATATTTCAAATAATACATTACATATCTCATTAATTTGTACCTGATATAAGAGAGTTCATGTTAGGAAACAGGTTTTTGAGCATAAGTAATAAGATGAAGAATTCGAGAGGGCTTGTCGGGAAACTGGCAAGCCCTCGTTTTATTGTGCAACCTCCAATCTGCCAACGAATATAATAATCCCTTCATTCTCTCATTTTTTGGGATTAAAATTTGGGAGTATAAAAAAATAATAGTATTTTTGCCATACGAAACCAAAGAAACAGGATTATGAAAGAAAACAATATAGAAAAATTAGTTGGCGAGAACCTCAACTTCGTGAAATCAGTAGCCAACAAATATGTGGGTAAAGGTGTGGAATTCGACGATTTGGTAAGCGAAGGCTACATCGCCATGCTGCAGGCTGCCCAGAAGTTTAAAGCCGACCGCGGCACCAATTTCGTAGGTTATGCAGCCCCATTCATCCGCAAGGCTATGGAACAGGCCATCACGCAGCAAAGCGGTGTATGCCGTGTTTCTAAAAGCGACCGCAAGTTGATGACACGTTCTGCAAACATCGCAGTATCTATTGATGCTCCACTGAGCGAGGGCACTCACTATACCCTACTCGACATTCTGATCAACAAAGATGCCCTGATAGCAGACGAGAGCACCGTATTCCAACAGATGATGGACGACTTGCAGAACTGCATCGCCACATTGGATGAAAGAGAACAGGAAATCATCCGAAAATTCTATGGAATAGGCATCGCCCATATCACTCTGGCAGAAATCGCAGAAGATATGAATCTGAAACGGGAAAGAGTAAGACAGATCAGAGACAAGGCAATTCGAAAGATTGGGAAAAATGCAAAGACCAAAATCCTCAAGAACTTCTTGAGAAAGTAATTGCAATCTGAAATAAAGGGATTTAATATATGAGTCTATTACAAAATAGAATAATTCCCTTTTGAAAGAAATCATAGTCTTTATTCATCAGATTACGATTGAATAAAAACACAAAAGCCAATTGGCCGTATTTCAACAACAGAAATGCAACCAATTGGCTTTTATTCTATAGAAATATATTATTTCTGCTTAAAGCGCGAATTTTGCAAGATATGTTCCCCAGAATTATTCACATCTACTTGGTAATGTGATCCAGGCGATACTGGCGTGGTGTAACACCCAGACGCTTGTAGAAATTAGAGTAGAAACTCTGGCGAGTGCTGAAACCAGCCATCTCAGCAATGTCCTCAATAGTCATGTTCAGATAGCGCTTGTCCGTCAAAAGTGACATTGCATCGTTCACACGGTAATCATTTACCAACTCAGGATAGTTCTTGTGGAAACGAGTAGCACAAACAGCAGATACATATCTTGAATTGGTATGCAAATCCTCTGCCAACTTACGTGTATTATAATCTTTGTCCTTGTATTTACCTTCAGTAACTACAATTCTCAAAATCTCATCACGTAAGCGGTCTTTAGTCTCTTCACTCAGAAGCGTTTGGTATCGCGCATTCTTTTCTTTCTTGGGGGTAATATTATACTTAGCCATAATGTTATGTTGTTAATATCATAAAATTTGTTTGTTTCTTTCGCAAAGATAGTCTTTTTTCGCTAAACATCCAAATTTTTTTTACTCTTTTTTGAAATTTAAGTCAAATAAATTGCTTATATGAAAGAAATTGAGTAATTTTGCAGAAAATACGAGCCATATTATGACTTGTTGAATATCTAAAAATATATCTATGATGAATGATATACAACATGTGATTTACTCAGACATCATCTTAGTATATCACAAGCCTACATGTGTATGGATTATAAATAGGTATATTATAACATATAATAATGTGTAACAGCTATTAAATTTGGCAGAATGAAACAGATTAAGCGTTTTTTCAAGATATATCTCATATTGGTAGTGCTGTTTGTGCTGCAGAAGCCATTGTTCATGCTTCTAACTCATGCATCAGCAGCCCAGCCTTTGGAAAATCCATTCAGTACTATGCTGGCCGTCATCTGGCACGGTTTGCAGCTGGACCTCTCCATGGCGGGATACCTTACGGCCATCCCTGCCCTGCTGCTTCTTGCCTCTATCTGGATCAAGGAAGAAATCATACGTCCTGTATTCTCCATCTATTTTGGCATCATTGCAGTGTTTATGAGTTTCTGCTTCGTGCTCAACATAGCCCTGTATCCCTATTGGAATTTTCCTTTGGACAGTACTCCGCTCTTCTATTTCTTCACGTCACCTGCCGATGCCTTTGCCAGCACAAGCATCTGGGTGGACCTGTTAGGATTTATCTGTCTGATACTCTGTGCTGCAGCCATCTGGTTCGTGCTCTCGCTGACCATCAGGGAAAAGAAAAAGCGCAGATATGGTTCTTATAGCCGACCATATAGTACATCAAGTGATTTTGACAGACACCGTGGGCGCACTTCCATCATCATGTTGCTGCTTACAGGCCTGCTATTCCTTCCTATCAGAGGAGGCGTAACGGTTTCTACCGCCAATACCGGCAAAGTATATTTCAGTCAGAATAGTTACGTAAACCATTCGGCAGTGAACCCGATGTTCAGTCTGATGGAGTCTCTTGCTCATCAGGAGAATTTCGCTGAGCAGTATCGCTTCATGGACGAGAAGGAAGCAAATAAGATTTTCGCCACCATGACCAGTCAAAGCGATGAAAATACCTATCCACTGCTCAAGCCAGAGGCCATGAGAGGAACACCCGATATACTTCTCGTGATCATGGAAAGCTTCGCCAGCGACCTCATGCCGTCTATGGGAACACAGAAGGATGTGGCTGTACAACTGGACTCAATAGCCCGCCAGAGTATACTCTTCACCCGGTTCTATGCCAACAGTTTCCGCACCGATAGAGGACTGGTTTCCATCCTGAGCGGTTATCCAGCGCAGCCTACTACCAGCATCATGAGGTATCCTGCCAAGACAGCCCATCTGCCTTCCATCGCCAGATCATTGGTCAACCAGCGTCATTATCAGACCTCTTATTATTATGGAGGAGATGTGGATTTCGCCAACCAGCGTTCCTACCTGATATCACAGGGATTCCAGAAGATCATCTCGGATGCAGATTTCCCAATAGATGAAAAGCTCAGCAAATGGGGCGTTCACGATCATCTGGTAGCCAACAGACTGATGGATGACATCCGAAAGGAGCAGAACGGAGCTCCGAAATTCAGAGTTTTCCAGACCTCCAGCAGTCATGAGCCTTTCGAAGTGCCTTACCGCAGACTGAAAGACCAGCGACTCAATGCCTTCGCATATACAGACAGTGTGGTGGGAAGCATCATCAGGCAATACAGTAAACTGCCACGCTGGAAGAACACGATCGTAGTGTTGGTGCCAGACCATGTGGGAGCCTATAAAGAGCATCTGGACAATTTCGACAGAAGCCGCTATCAGATACCGCTTATCATAGCCGGTGGCGCCATCGCCAAACCGATGAAGATCAATCTGATAGGAACCCAGCACGACATTGCAGCTACGCTCTTAGGACAGTTGGGTATCAAGCACGATGACTTCCTGTTCTCCAAGAACATGCTGAGCGATGCCACACCGAAATTTGCCTTCTTCACCGTGCCGGATGCCTTTGGGGTCGTCACAGAAGAAAACTCAATCATATATGACAACAAGGCAGGGAAAATAGTGTATGACAAGGGCAAGAAAGGCTATAACCTGAAACGCGGCCAGGCCTACCTGCAGAAACTTTACGATGACATCAGTACAAAATAAAACTTAAACATGAACGAAATCATTAATTATCTGAATCAAATAGACACAAATATATTCCTGTATTTCAATGGTCTCCACAACCATTATTGGGATTACTTCATGGCCATGTATTCTGACAGGTTTGTCTGGATACCATTCTACGCAAGCTTCCTGTATGTGATGCTGCGCAATTTCCATATCAAGGAAACAGTCACTTGTCTGCTGGTCATCGTCGCCATTATATTCATCTGCGACCAGACAGCCTCTACTCTCCTCAAACCGATGATAGGGCGCATGCGACCAAGCAACCCCGACAATCCGATCTCGCCGATGGTGCATGTCGTATTCGGGTATCGCGGTGGCAGATATGGATTTCCGTCCTCCCACTCAGCCAACGCCTGGAGTATGGCATTCTTTGCAATGTTTCTGGTGAAGCGCACCAAGCTGACGGTATTCCTCACCATCTGGGCGCTGCTGATGAGCTACTCCCGCATCTATCTCGGAGTGCATTATCCAGGCGATCTCTTTGTGGGCATGCTCATCGGACTGATTACGGCTACGGCTTCATACTATGTCTTCCGATATTTCGCAAGAAACTATACAGACAAGTTTAAGCCGGGTGGCATGCAACTCAAATATCAGAGATATCCGATATATACAGGACTTATTTCCATTTGGGTGATGCTGACAGTCAGTGGAATCTTAGCTTACATCAATTAAGAGTTAAATTTAAGCAACAATAATTTAGTTACACAAAATCTTTAACGTATGAAAAAGTCAATTATGATGGCCCTCTGCATGGGCATGTTGGTATTCGCAGCATCTTGCGGCAACAAAAAGGCAGAAACAAAAGCAGAACCTGCTAAAGTAGAAGTAGAAGTTATCACAGACTCTGCATTCCAGCAGAAGGCTGCAGGTGACTATGCAAGTCTTGACCAGAAGACAGTCATCACTTTGAACAGCGACTTTACTGTTACCACAAAGAACTACAAGAAGAACTACTACAAGTGGGAGTTCATGGTACAGCCACAGGGTTCTGAAGCAAACATCATGCTCGCAAGCAAGGGTATGGATACAGATATCAAGGATCAGGCAATCATCGATGTTGAGGAAGGCAAGATCGTAGTTAACAACGAGACATTCCGCAAGGCTGCCAAGTAATTCAAAAAGAAATAGCCTATGATTGTTTTTCCATGTGCCAAGATCAACCTTGGCTTGAACATCGTAAGCAAAAGAGAGGATGGTTACCATAATCTGGAAACCGTCTTCTATCCCATCCCACTGTATGATGCATTGGAAATCAAATACATGGATGAGAAATTTCCGAGCGATACTGCCTGCGACCTGAAGGTGACAGGCAATGCTGTGGATTGTGATGAGCAGAAAAATCTGGTGGTAAAGGCTTACCATATTCTGGCAGCCGACTACCAGTTGCAACGCATCCATACTCACCTCTACAAGCATATCCCCTCTCAAGCCGGTCTTGGCGGCGGTTCTTCGGATGCAGCCTTCATGATCAGACTTCTCGATGAGCGTTTCCGTCTCAATATCGGTAATCCGGAAATGGAACGTTATGCAGCCCGACTGGGTGCCGACTGTGCTTTCTTTATCGAAGCAGAACCTGCTTATGCGGAGGGTATCGGAGATGTGCTGATGCCTGCAGATGGTCCTGATGGCAATCTGCATGGATACTATCTTTGTGTTGTAAAACCTGACGTTGCCGTAAGCACCAAGGAGGCTTATAGTGCCATCACCCCAAAGAAACCAGCCAAGAGCTGCCGTGATATCGTGCGCCAACCGATAGAAACCTGGAAAGAAGAACTAGTCAATGATTTCGAGGAACCTATCTTCAAGATGCACCCGGAACTGGCAGCCATCAAGCAGAAACTTTACGACCAAGGTGCAGTCTACGCCTCCATGAGCGGTAGCGGAAGTGCCCTCTATGGTATATTCAAGGAAGAACCAAAGGGAATCGAAGAACAGTTTGACGGCATGTTCTGCGAAGTGATGAAACTGTAGCAGAAAGCTGGAATCAGATCAGTAAAGAAACTCTAAAAGGAAATAAACATGAATGAAGAAACTCATCAGAAACTGATGAAGATCAAGCGAAGTTTTCGCCTCTTAATGAGTGGTCCAACCTCTCAGTCGATGACCCAGAAAGGCTTAGGCTATAAGATCAACTGGGGCGTACCTTTCATAGAACTGAAGAAGATGGCCTTGGAATATGGCAAGGATTATGAACTGGCCATTGAACTCTGGAAGGAAGATATCCGTGAATGCAAGATTCTTGCCACCCTCATCATGCCGGCAGAGAAGATGCTGCCAGAGATCACAGACATTTGGATGGAACAGGTCAAGAGCCAGGAAATGGCTGAGATGCTGGCATTCAATCTTCTGCAGCATGTGGATTATGCTCCTGCCATTGCCTATGAGTGGATTGCCACAGACAAGACGCTTTATGAGATAGCAGGATTCCAACTGTTAGCAAGACTTTTCGCCAACGGACAGGAAGCTAACGAGAGAGGCATCAATGAGTTTCTCGACCAGGCTGCAGTTGCCTTACAAGGCGATAATATGGGTATCAAGCATGCTGCTGCCAACTGTGTATTGCGCTTTGCTGACCTCGGTGAAGAATACGAAAAGATTGCTCGCGCTGCCCTGAAGGGTATTTTTGAATTATAAAACTTAATCCAAGAAGAAAAAGAAATCCCCCGCTCCACAAGAATCGCTTGATTCTGATGAAGCGGGGGAATTTATATCCTACTATGAAAATAGAATCAGTATCATTGCAGATTTAATTCTTTTTTCCTTTTCTTTTCAGTTCCAGCTTTGGAATCTTCACTTTCTGTCCCGGTTTTATCTCAGAACATCCGTTAATGGCCTGCATATAGCATTCCATGCCAGGCCCTAAATAGAGTTTACTCAATCCTGCTAAAGTCTGACCACTCTTAGCCGTCACGGTCTTTTCTACACCCACGATACGATAAGCACCTGTTCTGATGCGAGGATCGTTGAGATACACAGAAGCCTTTTCAGCCATTTTCACGGCATTATTAGCTTGAGCCATCCGGATGCTGTCCTGCTTGGCCTTTTTCTTCATTGCCAACTGAGCATGGTCTGTCTGCTCATTGTTTGCCTGAGCACCATTAGCCAGAACGTTCTCTGCGTCAGTTTTATCATCCGAGGAAGCAACAGACTTCGCTGTATCCACAGGAGCAACTACCGTTGGCTTAGGTTTTGGTTGAGGCTGAGGTTTGATAGCCTTCAACTGCATCTCCATCTGCTCTTGTCGAGCCTGCATTTTGCCGTAAATAAAGGCAAACCAGCATAGGCCACCCAACAGAGCAACAAAGACCACAGATACCAAGGCGACCACATATTTTGGTATCACGAGATGGTGATGGTCTGAAGCATAAGCTTCGTCTTCATCGAGTGTCTCGTCATATTCTGGCTGCTTCTTGTTCTCCACATTCGATTGCGAAACGACAACCTTCGCCTCTGCAGGCGTTTTCTCAACGTGGGCTTCTGCTGCTTTTGGGACTTCTGCCTCTTCTTTAACTTTTGCTTCTTCCACCCTTTCTATTTCTTCTGCTTCAAATTCATTTTTCTTCAAATGAGAAATCAGCATTCCAACTTCTTCCGGAATACCGTTTTCTTCAGTCTTAGAAATAGTATCATCTGAAGTTTGAGAGATATTATCTTCGGAAGTCTCAGAAATATCATCTTCTGATATATCAGCGTTTTTCAATTCTGAAGACAAAGCAACCGTTTCTTCTGAAATCGGAGTATTTACTTCCTGAGACAGTTCATCCTTCTGTCCACCTTCCTGAGACTGCAACTCTGCATCCAACAGACTCTCTTGAGACTTCTTTGCCTCCTGAGACAGATCTTCATTCAGTTCAACCTCCTGAGACAGATCTTCCTCCCGAGGCTGCTCTTCCTCCTGAGGCTGCTCTTCCTCCTGAAACAGATCTTCTTTCTGAGGCAGTTCCGCATTCTGCTCCTCTTGAACCACCTCTTCATCATGGCATTCCTGCTCTTTCTGAAGCTGCAGTTCCTCTTCTTCCCTTTCCATATTGGCGAATTTCTCGTCAATATCAGAGAAATCGATACCATCATTCACCACAACGGTTTCGAATTGGGCAAAAGGTTTGTTGATGATTTCCTTCAGGATATTATCCGGAGTAAAAGAAATTTTATCGCGCCCCTCTATCAGGATTCGCTCACCGGTATTGACATCCACGCTCTCCCTATCTTTCACGGAAGTAATCTTGAAGGTACCCAGCCACTTCATTTTCAGCAACTTGTCCTCCTGAATGCCGTCACCAGCAACCTCAAACATAGTGGCAATAAAGCGCTCAGCCTCAGCCTGGGTAAGTCCACGCTTGCTGGCAACAGCCTTAGCCAAAACAGACAAACTCGACTTACTCATCTTCCTCCCCTCCATTATTTATTTTTTCCTTGACGGAAGCAACAGGTCGGAATCCGAGCACAAGTTTCGGAGGAACCAGCTGGCGCTTCTTCGTAAGCGGATTGACCACTACGCGCTCCAGTCGTTTCTTCACCTCAAAGGTGCCGAAATCAGGAATCGTCACCTGTTCGCCCTCTTCAAACTGAGTTATCATCGCATCAATCACCTTTCTCACAAGGCGTTGAGTATCCTCCTGTGAGAAACCGGTTTTGCGAGCCAGCTCAGCGATGTATTGTTTATTGTTCATCTTATATCAATTCTCCATAAAAGATCCTTAGACCAATTCTCCATACAGATCAAACTCTTCACTTGAAGTAATCTTCACGTCATAGAAGTTACCCACTCTCAGTCGCTTGGTGGCAGGAATCAGCACCTCAGGATCCACCTCAGGAGAGCAGAATTCCGTTCTACCGATATAATAGTCGCCTTCCTTGCGATCGATGATGACCTTGAGCACCTTGCCCACCTTTTCAGCTTCCACTTCAGCACTGATATCCTGCTGAAGCGCCATCAACTGATCCAGTCTGCTCTGCTTCACTTCCTCCGGAACATCATCTTCATAATGCTTGGCACTGTAGGTACCTTCCTCTTCAGAATAAGCGAAAGCACCCATGCGCTCAAACTTCGCCCATTTCACGAACTCCATCAGTTCCTGGAAATCCTCCTCAGTTTCTCCCGGGAAACCGACGAGCAGAGTGGTTCGGATATGAATGCCCGGCACTTTTTCTCTGATAGCCTGTATCAGTTCCATCGTCTCCTTCTTGGTCACATGGCGATGCATACGGTCGAGCATGTGGTCACTGATATGCTGCAGTGCGATATCAAGATACTTGCAGACATTTGGCTTTTCGCGCATCACATCAAGCAAATCCATCGGGAACTGGTTTGGATAAGCATAATGCAGGCGAATCCACTTGACACCAGGGATATCTGCCATGTCGGAAATCAAATCCGTGATATGATGCTTACCATCAATATCAAGCCCATAATAGGTAAGTTCCTGGGCGATAATCTGGAATTCCTTCACACCATCCGCTACCATTTCGCGAACTTCCTGCAGGATTTCCTCCTTCGGGCGGCTTACGTGCTTGCCAGTAATAATCGGAATAGCGCAATAGGCGCAATGGCGGTCGCATCCTTCGGAAATCTTCACGTAAGCATAGTGTCGTGGTGTGGTGAGATGGCGACGACCATTACAAGCAGGCACCTCAGCCTTTCCCAGTTCACTGAGAAGAAGCTTGTAGTTATACTTGCCGTAAAACTTATCAACTTCAGGAATTTCAGCTTCAAGTTCTTTCTGATAACGCTGTGAGAGACAACCCATGACATAGAGTTTTCTAACCTTACCTTCTTGCTTGCGCTGCACAAATTCCAGGATCGTATCAATGCTTTCCTGCTTGGCATCCCCGATGAATCCACAAGTATTGATGACTGCGATTTCACCCTGTGGGCGCTTGGAATCGTGCACGCAGTGATAGCCGTTTGCCTCAAACTGCTTCATCAGCAACTCGCTGTCCACCAGATTTTTGGAGCAGCCCATCGTAATTATATCGATTTCGTTCTTTTTCACGTTTTCTTAATCTACCGTTTTATTTCTAATTTTTGAAAATCACCAAGCCGTCTTATAGAGAGAATCTTGATCCGTTTATATAGAGAGAAGAAAGACAGACGCGTCTTTGTATTTCACTGAAAATAGTCCTTGTCATTAGAAAGAGGACTTAGTCTTTCTTGAAGAGAGAATCTACAAATTCTTTCTTATTGAAGAGCTGCATATCCTCCATTCCCTCACCCAGTCCGATGTACTTCACAGGCACCTTCAACTGGTCTGAGATCCCGATTACCACACCACCTTTGGCAGTACCATCAAGTTTGGTGATAGCCAAGGATGTAATGTTAGTGACTGCGGCAAACTGCTTAGCCTGCTCAAACGCATTCTGTCCGGTACTGCCATCGAGCACGAGCATCACCTCATCAGGAGCCTCAGGCAAAACCTTCTTCATGACATCCTTGATTTTCTTGAGCTCATTCATCAGCCCCACCTTGTTGTGCAGTCGTCCGGCAGTATCAATCAGCACCACGTCGGCGCCATTAGCCTTAGCACTCTGGAGGGTATCGAAGGCAACAGAAGCAGGATCGGACCCCATCTGCTGCTTCACCACAGGCACCCCAACTCTCTCTCCCCAGATGCAGATCTGCTCAACTGCTGCTGCACGGAAGGTATCAGCGGCACCGAGATAAACCTTTTTGCCAGCCTTCTTAAACTGGTAAGCCAACTTGCCGATGGTAGTAGTTTTACCCACACCATTCACACCGACAACGAGAATGACATAAGGTTTGTGATCGGAAGGCAAATCCCAATCGTCATTATCATCAGAATGATTTTCAGAGAGCAGATTAGCGATTTCCTCGCGGAGGATTCTGTCAAGTTCAGAGGTAGAAACGTACTTATCACGAGCAACTCTCTCTTCGATGCGGCGGATGATTTTCACCGTAGTCTCCACACCAACATCAGAGGTAATCAAAACCTCCTCCAGATCGTCGAGTACATCATCATCAACGGTTGATTTACCTGCTACAGCACGTGCCAACTTACTGAATACACTCTCCTTGGTTTTCTCGAGTCCTTTGTCGAGAGTTTCCTTTTTCTTATTATTAAAAAAACCGAATAATCCCATAAGATATAATATTTTCTGCAAAGATAATAGAAAAAGCTAACAACACCAAATTATATTGCAACTTTTTCATAGAAACAAGGAGAAATGACAAATGAGAAAGATTAAAGAATGAGAAATGAGGAAGGAGAAGGAAAGGAGAAGAAAGGAAAAGAAAGGGAAAGAAAAAGGTCGCAACTCGGTAGAGTTACGACCCATGAATATATTAAGTACTAAATGATTAGTCCTTGAAGAAATCCTTAACAGCCTCGTTAGGTACCATCTTCTCATCGAAAACGTAAGCACCAGTCTTAGGGCTCTTAACCATCTTGATAACCTTTGTATATGCGCGACCATCCATGTTACCTTCGTGGAGGGTAGCGACCGCTTTCTTTGCCATAGTCTATTTAATTGATAAAATTGTTTATAAACTTGTAAGCGAGCTTACTTAATCTCCTTGTGAAGAGTCATCTTCTTAAGGATTGGGTTGTACTTCATCAACTCAAGACGCTCAGGAGTGTTCTTACGATTCTTTGTAGTCACGTAACGGCTTGTACCTGGCATACCACTGTTCTTATGCTCAGTGCACTCGAGGATAACTTGTACTCTATTACCTTTTGCTTTCTTTGCCATGATATTATTCTCCTATTACTTTAATGTCTTTCCAATCTACGTAACCCTTAGACACAGCCTGCTTCAGGGCAGCGTCAAGACCTACCTTGTTAATGAGACGAAGACCAGCAGCGCTGATCTTAAGGCTAATCCAGCACTCTTCTTCTACATAGTAGAATTTCTTGCTGAAGAGGTTAACGTCAAAGCTTCTCTTTGTACGGTGCTTTGAGTGAGACACATTGCAACCTAACTGTGCCTTCTTACCTGTAATTTGACAAATCTTAGACATTTCTATCTTTAATTTTCTAATTCGTTAATTGATACCTATTCCAAACAGAGTGCAAAATTACAAATAATTCTCGTATATACAAAATATTCCTTTGCAGAAGTCCAACTTTTAAGTTTTTTTTGCTTTTCCTTTTCCATTTTCGTCTCATTTCCCTATTTTTCACTTCAACATAAAAGGAAAAGGAGTTGCGTCATAGGTCGTCTATATTGCTATTTTATTCATCGGATGACACAGAATTTATTCGGAGATTTCCTGCTAAGGCGATTACTCACGGATTTACGCGGAGGCGACCTATTCGGTCGTTACAGATACCCCTGAGAATGGAAAATATCCCACGAAGAAAAATCTGTGAAATCTGTGAGACAAAAAACTTCCACGAAGAAAAATCTGCGTAATCTGTGAAATCTGTGGGACAAAAAACTTCCATGTAGAAAAATCTGCGTCATCTGCGAAATCTGCGTGACAAAAACAATAAGGGAATATTTCGGGCGCCAGCCATTGCCCAGAGGCCAAATATCCGCGAAAATCCGTGAGTAATCCGATAAGCAAGAACGCCTCCGATTCATCCGTGAAATCCGATGAAAAAACTTCGAAGAAATGAAAAAAGAGGATGTGCCATGAACTTATGACACATCCTCTAATATTTTCTAATATCTTAATAGAAGAAGAACTTAATCTTTCTTCAAATCCTCTTCATGCTCCTTGAGGAAAGCGAACATAGACTTCAACGCCGTATTGGTAGCGATGGCGAGATTGATGTCACGACCGAAATCGTCTGTGAGTTTCAGAGTGCGCACATCATCCTTGCTGCCATAGCCTATCCAGATGGTGCCCACAGGATTCTCCAAAGTACCTCCGGCAGGACCAGCTATACCCGTAGCAGAAATCGCATAATCCACATGGAGGGCATTGATGGCACCGATCACCATCTCCTTAGCCACTTCCTCACAAACGGCAGTCTGCTTCTCAAGCACCTCATGGCTCACACCGAGCAGGTTCTCCTTCACCTCATTGGTATAGGAAACGATACCACCCTTGAAGTAGTTGCTCGCACCAGGTACTGCAATGATAGCCTCAGCGATACGGCCGCCAGTGCAACTCTCTGCCGTACCCAAAGTCTTATCACTATTGTATAGCATCTCTGAGATGCTCTTACTCAAAATCTTACTTTCAAATTCCATATTTAATATAAAAAACTATTTGAACGTTACTTTAGAGAACGCAGGCAAGTCTATGGTTGCGAAGTCCTTATCGCGATACTTAAACGTGCCCACGCATCCTATCATCGCTGCATTATCAGTCGTATAACTGAACTTCGGAATATAGATGGACCATCCGAAGCGCTTAGCATGATCATGAAAGGCATTGCGCAAACCATTGTTGGCAGAAACACCTCCCGCAACAGCCACGTGGGTGATACCCGTCTGCTTCACTGCCATGCGGAGCTTCTTCATCAGGATATCCACGATGGTAAACTCGATGCTGGCAGCCAGGTCGAACTTGTTTTTCTCTACGAAATCAGGATCTTCTGCCACCCATTTGCGGAGACTGTAGAGGAAACTGGTCTTGAAGCCAGAGAAACTATAGTTGAGTCCCGGGATATGCGGTTCAGCAAAAGAGAAAGCCTTCGGATTGCCCTGTCTTGCGTATTTATCTACGATAGGACCACCCGGATACCCCCACTCCAGCACCTTGGCGCATTTGTCGATAGCCTCGCCAGCAGCATCATCGATGGTCTGACCGAGCACCTGCATATCATTGTACGCATTCACCTTCACAATCTGGGAGTTTCCACCCGAAACAAGAAGACAGATGAAAGGGAACGGAGGAGCTGTCTGGTCGTCATCACTTTCCTTGATGAAATGCGCCATCACGTGTCCCTGCAAGTGATTGACATCAATCAGAGGAATGTTGAGCGAGCGGGCGAGTCCCTTGGCAAAGCTGACACCTACGAGCAATGAGCCCATCAGACCGGGACCTCTCGTAAAGGCCACTGCACTCAGGTCTTCCTTGGTGATGCCGGCACGCTTGATAGCCTGATCGACTACAGGAACCACATTCTGCTGATGCGCACGCGAAGCCAGTTCTGGAACCACACCACCATAAGCGCGATGCACCTCCTGTGAAGCCGTAACATTGCTCAGTAGCACTCCATTTCTCAAGACAGCAGCCGAGGTATCATCGCAGCTGCTCTCAATACCCAATATATATATATCCTTCTTTTCGTTTTCTTCCATGATTTTATACACCTTATTATATTGATTCTTACACCATCATATCGAATCCTACTGATCCTCACAGATTCTTACACCTTATTATATATAATGGTGAGTATATATTATGGTGAGTATTCTTTAGTAGGTCAGCACCTCTACGCCGTGTTCTGTCATCACGAAGGTATGCTCCCACTGTGCAGATGGTTTTTCATCGCCTGTGATAACCTCCCATCCGTATGGATCGTCCGCATCGATGAACACCTTCCAGGTACCCATGTTGATCATTGGTTCGATGGTGAATACCATACCAGGAACGAGCAGCATACCAGTACCCTTATGACCGTAGTGAAGCACCTCTGGCTCTTCGTGGAACTCACAGCCCACGCCATGTCCACAGAGATCGCGCACCACTCCATAACCGTATTTCTTGCAGTGCTTCTCGATAGCATGACCAATGTCGCCCACAAAACTGTATGGCTTGGCAGTTTCAGCACCAATTTCGAGGCATTCCTTGGCCACTCTCACCAGCTGCTCCTTCTCTGGAGTCGTCTTACCGATGATAAACATACGGGAAGCATCGGCATAATAGCCGTCCACGATGGTAGTCATATCCACATTGACGATATCGCCCTCCTGGAGCACGTCTTCCTCCTTAGGAATACCGTGGCAAACCACCTCATTGATACTCGTACAAACACTCTTAGGATAGCCCTCGTAATTGAGACAGGCAGGTATGGCGTCATGATCCTTGCAGTACTGCATACAGATGTCGTCGATCTCCTGCGTGTTCATACCTGGGCGGATAGCTTCAGCCACCGCATCAAGACAGCCCGTATTGACGACACCGCTCTTACGGATACCCTCAATCTGTTCTGGAGTCTTGATCAAATCACGAGTAGGCACCAATTTGCCCTTATTTTCCCAAAACATCACCTGCTTATCAAGGTCGGTCAGAGGCTGACCCGGCAAGCAATGCCATCTTCTTTTTTTAATAACCATTTCGTTTAATTTTATCGCGGCAGCCCCATCAGGTCCACCCATTATTTCTATTTACATCTGCAAAAGTACAACATTTCAAGCAGAGTACAAAATAATTGCAATAATATTTATCTTTTTTCAGATACTTACAGCATTCTATTTCAGAAACTTGTAGATTTCCTCTGTCCAGTCTGCCCCATTCTGCGGACAATAGGTGCGGATACCGAGTTCGCTGGCAGCAGCGCAGTTGCGCGGACCATCATCTACGAAGAGCGCATCTTCTGGGAGGATTTTTTCCTGAGTGAGCACATAGCGGAAGAAGCGATCATCCGGCTTCATCAACTTCACCTCATAACTGCGATACAAGGCATCAAAATACTCACCGATGGCATGGCCGTCACCAGAGAATTCCGTGCTGTCTGTCCAGGAACTCATGTAGGGATTGGTATTGGAGAGGAGAATCACACGATAGCCTTCCTCTTTCAACTTGCGGAGAGCAGCCAACTTATTGGCAGGCACATCAGCCGCATAACCCAACCAGCAATGGCGCACTTCATCAAAAGACAGTTTTCTGCCCACCATCTTCTCCAGGGCCTCCTGATATTCTTCAAGACTCAGTTTACCTTCCTCCAGGTCGCCGAAGATGCCAGCCTGGCAATAAGGGTTCAAAACTTCATCAGCCTTCTGCAGCCCCAATGCACTGAAACGCCTCACTGCTTCATCATGGTTGAGTGTGATGATCACGCCGCCCATGTCAAAAATCACCGTTTTAATCATAACTATATTTTCTCTAACGTTTTCTATATCAACTCTTTCGTATCCTGTATTTATCTGATGAATTCAGCATTTATTTACTAAATTCTGCGTCTTATTCAAACAAGTTCAACTTATTCTTGCGGGCTTCATCGAGACTGGCGAGTTTCTGCTGCTGCTCATGATATTCCGCCCTCATCTTAGCATACTTGTCGTCCAGTTCCTTCACGAATTTCGGACCTTCCACCTTATCAAAGAGGCGGGTACAGATGCCAGCATTCAGACTCGCGTCTTTCACCCAGACCACCGGACCGTCGTATTCCGGAGCTATCTTGAGCGCCACGTGCAGTTCGCTGGTAGTAGCACCGCCCACCATGATAGGGATGCGCAGCCCCGCCTTCTGCATCTCGTGAGCCACATGCACCATTTCATCGAGTGACGGCGTAATCAGTCCGCTCAATCCGATGGCATCCACCTTTTCCTCGATAGCCTTCTTGACAATCTGTTCGGCAGGGACCATCACACCTAAGTCGATGACATCGAAGTTATTGCACGACATCACCACGCAGACAATGTTCTTTCCGATATCATGCACATCGCCCTTCACGGTAGCCATCACCACCTTGCCCGCCTTGGTAGAACTGCCCGTATTCTCAGCCTCGATATGCGGTTGGAGGATAGAAACAGCCGCTTTCATCGTGCGTGCGGTCTTGACCACCTGTGGCAGGAACATCTTTCCTTCACCGAAGAGAGCACCCACTTCGTTCATACCGTCCATCAGCGGTCCCTCGATCACATTCACGGCATGCGGATATTTGGCGAGTGCCTCATCAATATCTTTCTGCAGGAACTCCGTGATACCCTTGCGCAGGGCATATTTCAAACGGCTCTCCACCGGTTCCTTGCGCCATTCCGGAGCAGCCGGTTTAGCCACGGGCGCACCACCCGCCTTGGCAGCAGCCTTGGCAGCATCCATCTGTTCCTTGATCTCATTAGCCAGGTCTATCAGTTCGTCGGCAGCACCTTTTCTGCGGTTGAGCACCACGTCCTCGATGAGTTCACGCTGTGCTTCAGGCAATTTGGCGTAATCCTTTCTGGCTTTGGCATTTACGATGCCGAAGTCCATACCCACCAACTGGGCATGATGAAGGAAAACAGCATGGATAGCCTCGCGGATATAAGTATTGCCACGGAAGGAGAAAGAGAGGTTGCTCACACCACCGCTCACATGGGCACCAGGCAGATGCTGGTGGATCCATTCCGTAGCGCGGATAAACTCCACGGCATAGTTATCGTGCTCCTCCATACCCGTAGCGATGGCCAGCACATTCGGGTCGAAGATGATGTCGAGCGGATTCATTTCCACCTTATCCACGAGGATGCGATAGGCCCTCTCGGCTATCTCAATACGGCGCTCAAAGGTAGTAGCCTGCCCGATTTCATCGAAACACATCACCACCACGGCAGCTCCGTATCTCATCACATCACGGGCGTGGGAGATAAACTTCTCCTCACCTTCCTTGAGTGAGATGGAGTTGACGATGCACTTACCCTGACAGCACTTCAGTCCGGCAACGATGACGTCCCATTTCGAGGAGTCAATCATGATAGGAACCTTGGCGATCTCAGGTTCAGCAGCTATCATATTGAGGAAGTTGACCATTTCCACCTTAGCATCCAGCAGACCGTCATCCATGTTGACATCCACGACAGCAGCCCCGTCGGCCACCTGCTTGCGGGCGATATCCAACGCCTCCTCATACTGTTTTTCATTGATGAGTCGGAGGAACTTGCGGCTACCCGCCACATTGCATCGCTCGCCCACATTGACGAATCTTGACGCATCCATCGGAAGTTTCACGGAGTCGTCCACATCAAGCAGATCAAGTCCGGAGAGCCACATGGTGTCTGGTTTGGCTGCCACCTGATGCGGTTTCACCCCCTGCGCCATACGGTTGTAACTGGCGATGAATTCAGGTGAAGTACCACAGCAACCGCCGATAATATTGACCAGTCCCTCGTCGAGGAACTCCTTGATTTTCGGAGCCATACTCTCAGCCGTCTCGTCATACTGTCCCATTTCGTTAGGCAGTCCGGCGTTCGGATGGGCGCTGATATACCATGGCGCCACTGCCCCCATGCGCTTGATGAAAGGTTTCATCTGCGGAGCACCGAAGGCACAGTTCATGCCCACCGAGAAGATAGGATAAGACGAGATGCTGGCAAGGAAAGCCTCGATGGTCTGTCCGCTCAGGGTACGACCAGCCAGATCGCTCACGGTCAGACTCACCATGATAGGCAGGTCCACACCATGCTTCTTCATCGTGGTAAGCGCCGCATCGATCATCGCCTTACAGTTGAGCGTATCAAAGATAGTTTCGATGAGAATCACATCCACACCACCCTCGATGAGACCGTCGATTTGCTCGCATGTATCCTCAAAAAGTTCATCATACGTAATCTCACGTGCCGCAGGATTGCTCACGTCAGGACTCATACTGCACGTTTTGTTGGTAGGCCCCACATCGCCCGCCACAAAACGCGGTTTGTCATCAGTGCTGAAAAGGTCGCACTGAATGCGTGCCAACCTGGCTCCCTCGTAAGCCATTTCCCGGGCTTGATTTTCCAAGTGATAATCAGCCTGTGAAATGCGCTGCGAAGAAAACGTGTTGGCAGAAATAATGTCGGCACCCGCTTCGAGGTACCTCCTGTAAATATCAGAAATCACATCGGGGCGGGTAATATTGAGCATATCATTATTACCCTTCATCTGTCCTGGAATATCCTGGAATCTGTCGCCCCTGAAGTCTTCCTCCGTCAAATTGTACTTCTGAATCTCCGTGCCCATCGCACCGTCGAGAATCAGGATTTTCTCCTTAACAATCTCTCTTATCGTCTTACCCATTGTCGATTTTCTGTATATAGGCGTGCTTTTGTGGGCACGGCATTCATATCCTTAGAGGTGCTCGAGATGGCTTAGAAGTGCTTGATGGCACGGTCCATTTCTCGTCTGTCCTCCTTCTCCTTGAGCGTCTGTCGCTTGTCGTATTCCTTCTTACCCTTGCAGAGGGCGATATCCACCTTGGCACGTCCGTGGTCGTCGATGAAAACGAGTATAGGCACGATGGTAAATCCCGGCTGCTTGCTGTCTTCCTCAAGTCTTCTGAGTTCTCGCTTGTTGAGCAGCAACTTGCGGTCTCTGCGGGCCTCATGATTGCTGAATGAGCCGTAGAAATAAGGAGAGATATTCATTCCCTTCACCCAGAGTTCGCCCTGGTAGAAGTCACAATAGCAGTCCACGAGCGAAGCCTTACCGCCACGTATCGACTTGATTTCGGTACCGGTAAGCACGATGCCTGCTGTATAGGTATCCACGAAGAAGTATTCGAAGGATGCCTTCTTGTTTCTTATCTGTATCGGACTCTTCTTGCGGAGTTCCTGTTCCTGTTTATTCATACACCAATGTTTTATACACCTATTTAATTATAGTAGCAAACTGCTGGATGTTTTCGTCGATATAGTAGGCCACCTTGCTGGTCCATTCCTCCTCATTTTCGACGAAAGCATCATCAAAGTCATCAAATTCAGGATATTTCTCGTAGAGCGCCATGAAATCCTCATCGCTCATATCCTGCTCCACCTCAGCAGCCGCTTTCTTGTAGAAGAAATGGGCCTTGTTGATGAGCTTTCCCAAGTCCGGGATACCCCAGTTTCGGAAAGCCTTGTCGGTAGGATTTCTGAAGATGAACCCGCCGAAGCCGTTGTGGATGAGCTGTATCATACCGCCATCCATCATCTCCTCGTGCAGGAAGTGCCATGCCAGGAGGGTAATCTGGTCGCTGTTGAGTTCCGCCATGTTCTGTGCGGTCAACTGTCCCCCGATGGCTTCCAGTGTAGCATCGATGAAAACCTTCACAAACTCGTCCATGCCCTCGAGTGCAGCTTTCTGCAGAGCAGCATCATTTATCTTAACTTGCGTCATAATCTAATTAAAATTGCAATTTTCAGTTTGCAAAGATACACCAAAATGTGCATAAAGCAAAGAAAAATGATAAGAAATAGGTTAAAGAGTTAAAAAGAATACTCATTTTTAGGTATTTTCCCAAGATTTTTTGTACTTTTGTAGTCGAAATGTGGCAGCAGTGCTCAAATTTCTGACCGCATATATAATATAAGGTGTACAGAAATATAGTGTTTATATATTCATTAATATAAATTTTAGCGAATATGATCTATTCTAAAGAAGTGGACAACATGTGCGTTGTCGCTAAGGGTCCTAACCACGGACCAGCTCCAATTCCTGAAGAGGGAAAATGGATTCAGGCAAAAGAGATTAAGGATATCTCTGGTTATACTCACGGTGTGGGTTGGTGTGCTCCTCAGCAGGGTGCTTGTAAGCTTTCTTTGAACATCAAGGAAGGTGTTATCCAGGAGGCTCTCGTTGAGACTATCGGTTGTACTGGTATGACTCACTCAGCAGCTATGGCTTCTGAGATTCTTCCAGGCAAGACTATCCTTGAGGCATTGAACACAGACCTCGTTTGCGATGCTATCAATACAGCAATGCGCGAGCTCTTCCTCCAGATTGTTTACGGTCGTAGCCAGAGCGCTTTCTCTGAGGGCGGTCTCGTTATCGGTGCAGGTCTTGAGGACTTGGGTAAGGGTCTTCGTTCACAGACTGGTACTCTCTACGGTACAGTAGCTAAGGGTACACGTTACCTTGAGTTGACAGAGGGTTACATCACAAAGCAGTTCTTGGATAAGGACAGCCAGGTTTGTGGTTACGAGTATGTACACCTCGGCAAGATGATGGAAGCTATCAAGAACGGTATGGATGCCAATGAGGCAGTAAAGAAGTTCACAGGTAGCTATGGCCGTACAACTGCCGAGCAGGGTGTTGTTAAAGCAATTGATCCACGTAAAGAATAATAAGGAGATACAGATATGATTAGAAAAGTAAGTTACGAAAGTCAGGAACGTCGCGAGAAGCAAGTTCTTGCTGCTCTCAATGCTAACGGTATTCAGAGCTTGGAAGAGGCTAATCAAATCTGCGAGGACGCAGGTGTTGATCCTTATCAGATGTGTGAAGACACTCAGCGTATCTGCTTCGAGAACGCTAAGTGGGCATATGTAGCTGGTGCTGCTATTGCTATCAAGAAGGGTGTGAAGACAGCTGCTGATGCTGCCGAGGCTATCGGTATCGGTTTGCAGGCTTTCTGTATCCCTGGTTCTGTAGCTGACGACCGTAAGGTAGGTCTCGGCCACGGTAACTTGGCTGCCCGTTTGCTCCGCGAGGAGACACAGTGCTTTGCTTTCTTGGCAGGTCACGAGTCTTTCGCTGCTGCTGAGGGTGCTATCAAGATCGCTGAGATGGCTAACAAGGTTCGCAAGAACCCATTGCGCGTTATCCTGAACGGTCTTGGCAAGGATGCTGCTCAGATCATCAGCCGTATCAACGGTTTCACATACGTACAGACCAAGTTCGACTACTACACAGGTGAGTTGAAGGTTGTTAACCGTATCGCTTACAGCGACGGCCCACGTGCTAAGGTTAACTGCTATGGTGCTGACGATGTTCGCGAGGGTGTAGCTATCAACTGGAGCGAGGATGTAGATGTATCTATCACTGGTAATTCTACCAACCCTACCCGTTTCCAGCACCCAGTAGCTGGTACTTACAAGAAGGAGCGTATTGCCGCTGGCAAGCCTTACTTCTCAGTAGCTTCTGGTGGTGGTACAGGTCGTACATTGCACCCAGATAACATGGCTGCAGGTCCTGCTTCTTACGGTATGACTGATACTATGGGTCGTATGCACTCAGATGCTCAGTTCGCAGGTTCTTCTTCAGTTCCTGCTCACGTAGAGATGATGGGCTTCCTCGGTATGGGTAACAACCCTATGGTAGGTGCTACTGTAGCTATCGCCGTAGCTATCGACTTGGCTTTGAACAAGAAGTAATTTTTGTTTAGGCAAAATATTTATCCTCCATATCCCCACACGTGGGAATATGGAGGATTTTTTATTAACCCTTCTCCATGACCATCAGGTCGTGTATCAGCTTGATCTCATAATACTCGAAAGTGCTACCCACGGCTTCTCTGATTTCCGAGAAATGCTCTATTTCCGGATGAGCCTGCATAAATTCACGCAACTTTTTCTCATGAGCCGAAGAGATGAAGGTGCGAAGACCTATCTTGCCCTCCATCACGTATGGCGTGAGATGACCGATGATGGTACCCTTGGTGAGATTGCGCTCAGCAGCTATCTGGTCGAGATTCATACCCCGATAGAACAGGCCATAACTGATTTCACGGGTTGGAACCTTCGGCTTCCTTGGTTCCCCGTCAGCATTCCCACCGGCACTCCTACTAACTCTCTGTCTGCTTCTTCCCCTGCCGGAACTACCCGCAGCCTCATCCTCCTCCATCAGCAGGAATTGGTCCTTCTTCCTCAGATAATCCGAAATCAGGAACTCGGCATCCGAGGAATACTTCAGCAGACGGTGCTTCAGATTCACCTCCAATTCAAACGATGAAAAACGCTCCTGAAACTGTTTCTTGGCCACCTTGTTGTCGGTCGCCACATTCGTTTTCTTCACCAGATCAACCAATACTCCCATCTTCTGTCCGAAATATTTCGCTCCCTTATGGATGCGGTCCTGCAGATCCGCACTCCTCAAGTCCGGATTGACGGCAAGCATGTTCGTATATTGCAGTTGGAACTTTTCCGATACGCCCTCTAAACTCTTCAGTACCACGTTCATCTGTTGGTACTCTCCCACCAACCGTGGATATTTCACATTGTAAAACTCCACCAAGCAACGCATCAGCAGTTCGTAGGCTGCATATATTCCGCAGAAATCGAAGAGTTCACCGATGCAGCGCAGGATATACTGCTGCTCCAGGGCAGAAACCACCTCGGGAGTAGGAGAAGCCAGATGACTGTTGAACTGCTCGATGGTACCACTGCCGATGATGGCCGAAGGCGAAAGGGGCGCACTGAGCACCATGCCCTCAAGCGACTTGCAGCGGCTCAGCGCCACGTAGGTCTGACCATAGGAGAACGAGCGGGAGGCATCGATGATGGCATGCTCGAAAGTAAGGCCCTGACTCTTGTGGATGGTAATCGCCCATGCCAGTCGCACGGGATACTGCCTGAATACACCCTCCACGGTTTCCTCTATTTCCTTGGTCTCCTCATTGAGCGTATATTTTGCATTCGCCCATTCCGCCTTCTCTAGTTCAAACTCCTCGTCCGTATCACGGCTTCTCACCACAATCTCGCTTCCGTCGATACTCACCACCTCTCCTATCATACCGTTATAGAAGCGGTGCTGGACATCATTCTTCACAAACATGATCTGTGCGCCCTGCTTCAATACGAGTTTGTAATCGGCTGGGTATGAGGACTCAGGGAAGTTGTCTTCCACCTCAGCTGTAAACGAATATGCTTTTGAAGGCAGCGCTTCCAGTTCCTCCTCGTTGATGCGCTGGGCAGGCGCATTATGGGTAGTGAGACGGATATAGTTGTCCTCTTTCGGAGGAATGAAATCGGGGATATATCGTTTGTTGAGCGCCTGCAGCGTAGCAGTCGTGGCCTTGTTTTCTCGCACCTGATTGAGGAGTGAGATAAATTCCTGGTCCTGTTGGCGATACACCTTCTTGAGTTCTATCGTGAGATAATGCGCCTGCTGCAGCGCCTTGCTGGAGAAGAAATAGGGTGTGTCGTAATACTGGCGCAGCATCCTCTCCTCATGGTCGGTCACCACGGGAGCCAGCTGATGCAGATCGCCTATCATGAGCAGCTGCACGCCTCCGAAGGGCAGATCATGCTTGCGGTATCTCCTGAGCACGGAATCGATGGCATCGAGCAGATCGCTCCTCACCATACTGATTTCGTCTATCACCAAGAGGTCGATAGAGCGGATGATTTTGCGCTTCAGGGCGCTAAACTGATATTTTTTCTTCTCATTACCTCCGAAGGAAGTGCCTGGGAGATAAGGAGACAGGGGCAATTGGAAGAACGAATGAATCGTCACGCCACCCGCATTGATGGCAGCGATACCGGTTGGAGCCAGCACCACCATTCGTTTCGGCGACTTCTCCTTGAGTTGTTTCAAGAAAGTAGTCTTTCCAGTTCCCGCTTTACCTGTAAGAAACAAGTTAGCACTTGTTTTTTCAATAATGTTCCATGCCAAGATGGATTCTTCGTTCATTTCCATTTGCTTTTACTTGATTATTGTATTTGCAACATCCATAATTGTCATTTTCGTATGTATTGGGGTAAAGATAAAAATATATCTTTCTTCTACCTGTTCCATATCCGTATATATTAAGAGCAAAGATACGCTTTTATTTTGAAACTAACAAGAAAAATCATAAGAAGTTGAGAAAAAAAGCGGTGACAACAGGTGAACGTTATCCATCTCTTTGTGGAAGCCAGAGACAGAGACAAGGCGGTGTATATCAACATCTGTTAATATACACTAAAAAACCGCCCTTTTGATACGACTTAAGGATATTATCAGTATATTTGCAAGATGAATGTCACGGGGTGCTGAGAGATCGGCTGAGATTATACCCATTGAACCTGACGCAGATAATGCTGACGCAGGGAAATATGATATAACCAAGAGGATAATGACACTGGAATACTGCAAGATGAGTATCAGAAGGTGTATCCGAAAAGAAGCCCCTATTCTATGGCTAATGACCATGGATTAGGGGCTTTTTCCGTGATAAAAAACAAGGACTTAAAATAAACGGCTATCAGCATAGCCCTTAAAAAACAATTCGATTTATGAAAGTAAATATCAACAACAAGGAAACTGAGACTCAGGCTCTCAACGTTAAACAACTGGCAGAAGAACTCAATCTTCCTGCCACAGGTGTAGCCGTTGCCATCAGCAACAATATGGTGCCTCGCGACGAATGGGAAACCACAAAGATCCTCGAAGGCGCTGACATCGTTATCGTAAAAGCTTTCTGCGGGGGATAAGGATTCTATATAAAGCTATGACTTTAGGATAATCTGAGTTTGACTTTAACATAAATAGACTCAAGATAACAGACTATGGCTTTATGATAATAGAGTGAGGTTTTTAAATAACATGACGAAGAATTAAAAAAAATGGCAAAAATTTCATTAGACCGTTTTCGCCTGCAGTTCATCTCCCATCAGAATGAAAAGTTGGGTTATCTCGACGGTATCCGTGAGGCATTAGCTGGCGGATGCAAATGGATCCAGCTGCGCATGAAGGGAGCTACCGACGACGAAGTGCGCCCTATCGCCCTGCAGGTGAAGGAATGGTGCAGAGAACAGCAGGCCACCTTCCTCATCGACGACCGTGTGGCTCTCGTGAAGGAACTGCAGATAGACGGTGTGCATCTGGGCAAGAACGATATGCCTATCGCTGAAGCCCGCAAGATACTGGGCGACGGATTCATCATCGGCGGTACTGCCAACACCTTTGGGGATGTGAAGGCGCACTACGAGGCGGGAGCCGACTACATCGGTTGCGGTCCGTTCCGCTTTACCACCACCAAGGAGAAGCTCTCTCCTATCCTCGGACTGGAAGGATATAAGGACATCATCCAGAAGATGAAGGAAGAAAGCATCGACATCCCGCTCGTCGCCATCGGAGGCATTACCAAGGAGGACATCCCCGAAATCATGAAAACGGGAGTGAACGGCATCGCCCTCAGCGGTTGCATCCTCCATGCTGAAAATCCAGCAGAAGAAACCAGGGAGATTCTGGAGCTGCTATAAAGCTGGCTCTGCGATTATCCAGACTCTGGAATTATCCTGTTTCTGCGATTATCCAGCCTCCGGGATTATCCAGCCTCTGCAATAATCCAGCCCTCTCTATAAGAAAAAAATAAAAATATAAATCATAAAAACAATGGAAAAATTAGTAATTGCAGGCAGAGAATTCAACTCTCGCCTTTTCCTGGGAACAGGTAAGTTCAACAACAACCAGCTCATGGCTGAAGCCATCAAGGCTTCTGAAACAGAAATGGTTACCGTAGCCATGAAGCGTATCGAACTCGAAGACAAGCAGGACGATCTGCTCGCTCATATCGTGCAGAATCCTAACATCCAGCTTCTCCCTAACACCAGTGGTGTGCGCAACGCCGAGGAGGCAGTCTTCGCTGCACAGATGGCACGTGAGGCTTTCGGTACCAACTGGCTCAAGCTTGAAATTCACCCAGACCCTCGCTACCTTCTCCCAGACTCTATCGAGACTCTGAAGGCTACAGAGAAACTGGTGAAACTCGGTTTCGTGGTATTGCCATATTGCCAGGCAGACCCTACCCTCTGCAAGCACCTGGAAGAGGCTGGTGCTGCTACCGTGATGCCACTCGCTGCGCCTATCGGTACCAACAAGGGATTGAGAATGAAGGACTTCCTGCAGATCATCATCGAGCAGGCTACTGTTCCTGTAGTAGTAGATGCAGGTATCGGTGCGCCAAGCCACGCAGCCGAGGCTATGGAGATGGGTGCCAGCGCCTGCCTGGTGAATACCGCCATCGCCGTAGCCGGAGACCCTGTTGAGATGGCCAAGGCTTTCAAGGAGGCTGTCATCTGTGGTCGTCGCGCCTACGAGGCTGGTCTCGGAGCCATCAGCGACTGTGCTGAAGCAAGTTCTCCTCTCACCGCTTTCCTCAACGACTAATATAATATGATAAATCAAAAGGCATCAAGGATGAGGCAAAGAAGCAAGAATGCTCTTTTTACCCTTTTACCTTTTTACCTTTTTACCTTTAAACATTATGCCAAACGATAACAAAGCTTACGCCAAGAGAGAAAAGGCGTATATGCAGGGAAAACTCTTCCCTCAGATCAAAGTCGGAATGACCAAGGTGAACCTCACTCCTACGGTGGTGAAGGATGAGCGCGGCATTCCTCATACCGAGCCAAACGCTCCTGTGTATATCTACGACACCAGCGGTCCATACAGCGACCCTAACTATCAGGTAGATTTGAAGAAGGGACTGCCTCGCATGAGAGAGCAGTGGATTCTCGACCGCAACGATACCGAACAGCTCCAGGAAATCACCAGCGAATATGGTAAGCAGCGCCTGGCCGACCACAGTCTCGACCACCTCCGCTTCGAGCACATCCAGTTGCCTCGCCGTGCTCAGGCTGGCAAGCACATCACCCAGATGGCTTACGCCAAGGCTGGCATCATCACTCCAGAGATGGAGTATGTGGCTATCCGCGAGAACATGAACTGCCAGGAGTTGGGCATCGACACCCATATCACTCCTGAATACGTGCGCGATGAGATTGCCCGTGGACGTGCCGTGCTTCCTGCCAACATCAACCACCCGGAGAGTGAACCGATGATCATCGGACGCAACTTCCTCGTGAAGATCAATACCAATATCGGCAACTCTGCCACTACCTCCAGCATCGAGGAAGAGGTGGACAAGGCGGTATGGTCTTGCAAATGGGGAGGCGATACTTTGATGGACCTCTCTACCGGCGACAACATCCACGAGACCCGTGAATGGATTGTCCGCAACTGCCCTGTACCTGTAGGAACCGTGCCTATCTACCAGGCTCTGGAGAAGGTGAACGGCAAGGTGGAAGACCTGAACTGGGAGGTATTCCGTGATACCCTCATCGAACAGTGCGAGCAGGGTGTGGACTACTTCACCATCCATGCCGGTATCCGTCGCCACAACGTGCATCTTGCCGACAGCCGTCTCTGCGGCATCGTGAGCCGTGGCGGTAGTATCATGAGCAAGTGGTGTCTCTACCACGACCAGGAGAGTTTCCTCTATGAGCACTTCGACGATATCTGCGACATCGTGGCACAGTATGACGTAGCCCTTTCTTTGGGCGATGGTCTGCGCCCAGGTTGTATCGCCGATGCCAACGATGCAGCCCAGTTTGCCGAGTTGGATACCATGGGCGAACTCGTTACCCGTGCCTGGGACAAGAACGTACAGGCATTCATCGAGGGTCCTGGCCACGTGCCAATGCAGAAGATCAAGGAGAACATGGAGCGCCAGCTCGACCACTGTCACGAGGCACCATTCTACACCCTCGGCCCATTGGTTACTGATATCGCTCCAGGTTACGACCACATCACTTCAGCCATCGGTGGCGCCCAGATAGCATGGCTCGGTACTGCGATGCTCTGCTATGTAACACCGAAGGAACACCTCGCATTGCCTAACAAGGAGGATGTGCGCACAGGTGTGGTAACCTATAAGATTGCCGCACATGCAGCCGATTTGGCCAAGGGTCATCCAGGCGCAACCATCCGCGACAATGCCCTCTCCAAGGCCCGCTTCGAGTTCCGCTGGAGAGACCAGTTCCACCTCTCGCTCGACCCAGAGCTCGCCTTGAAGTATTTCGAGGAGGCTGGTCATACCGAGGGTGAATACTGCACCATGTGTGGTCCTAACTTCTGTGCAGCCAAGTTGACTCACGATTTGAGAAAATATAAAAAATAAAGTAAGGTAAAAGCAAAAGTCTGCCGGCTCATTTCTCACCAGAGGGAGGAGCAGGCAGCACTTTAGAAATTCATAGGAATATGTTTTCAGACGAATTAAAGAATATCAGTTGGGAGGAGACCACGGAGCGTATCGCTCGCATGACCGATAATGATGTACGCCGTGCCCTCGCCAAGGACCATTGCGATGTAAACGACTTCATGGCAATGATTTCACCAGCAGCAGAGCCATATCTGGAGGTGATGGCCCGTCTCTCCCGCAAATATACAGAGGAGCGCTTCGGCAAGACCATGTCGATGTTCATCCCTCTCTACATCACCAATTCATGCTCCAACTCCTGCGTGTATTGCGGTTTCCACCGCGAGAATCCGATGGCACGCACCATCCTCACCCCTGAGCAGATCGAGAACGAATACAAGGCTATCAAGCAGCTGGCTCCATTCGAGAACATCCTGCTCGTTACGGGCGAAAACCCGGCAAAGGCTGGCACCCCATATCTTGCCAAGGCCATCGACATCGCCAAGAAGTATTTCTCCAACGTGAAGATTGAGGTGATGCCGCTCTCTACCGAGGACTACAAGACCCTCGCTGACCATGGTATGAACGGTGTAATCTGCTTCCAGGAGACCTACCACCGCGACAACTACAAGCTCTACCACCCACGTGGCATGAAGAGCAAGTTTGAGTGGCGCTGCGATGGCTTCGACCGCATGGGTATGGCAGGTGTCCACTCCATCGGTATGGGTGTGCTCATCGGACTGGAGAAGGAGTGGCGCACGGACGTAGTGATGATGGCTCACCACCTGCGCTACCTGCAGAAGCACTACTGGAAGACGAAGTACAGTGTGAATTTCCCTCGTATGCGCCCAGCACAGAACGAAGGATTCCAGCCTAACTGTTTCATGACCGACAAGCAGTTGGCACAGGCTACATTCGCCATGCGTATCTTCGACCACGACGTAGATATTTCCTACTCTACCCGTGAGCCAGCCTACATCCGCGACAACATGGCTACCCTCGGTGTCACCACCATGTCGGCTGAATCCAAGGTAAATCCAGGTGGTTATCATACATATCCTCAGGCGCTGGAGCAGTTCACCGTGAGCGATGAGCGTACCGCCAAGGTAATCAATGCAAGACTGAAGGAACTGGGCAGAGAACCAGTCTGGAAAGATTGGGATGCCTCATTCGACTTCTTCAGAAATGTAGCTAACGGATAAAGAAGATTTTATAAAACAGAACATAATAAAAAAGCCTGGCTTCTATTTCTCCCTAAGAAGAGAATAAGAAACCAGGCTTTTCTGTATTCAACTTATTTAATCTTTATCTCGCCAAATCATGCAAGGTCTTGTTGGCAGCATCATTGATTGCATCATGAACTTTCTAGTGAGCCTCATTCACATGGTTGGCAGCCTTCTGGTTGACAAAGGGGAACAAGGAGAACCCATAGGTCCTGAGTTTCTACTCAGGACAAACGAATTTATCTCCAGTCTGCTTGATTAGCTCACGAGCATATTTCTCTGGATATCCCGGACGAACTGGGCGTGCACCGAGACCCTCCTTCGTACGCTCGAAAGTTCCATTCTTGGTGGTTGGCTTGATGATCATATCATTATACTTCACCACGAGATAAGTATGGAGTTGCTTCCAGCGACCGAGCATCTGCTGCGCCTTCTCTACACCATAATCGTTGAGGTACTTCACTGCCTGCTGAGGATTCTGGGCATAGAGTTCGAGCGCCTTGTCCTCCACCTGCTTCTGGGCAGCAAAATAACTGTTGTCGAGACTATCGCGAACCTCCTTCAAACTTGGGAACAACTGGCTGTAACGTGGATAAACCATATTGCTCACCATATTGCAAACCCAGTAAGCATTCTTATCGCTGAAGGTCACGGCATCTGCGCCAGGCGTATTGTAGCACTCTGGACGAATGGTAGAACTGCAGTAGATAGGTGTGAAGGCCACCATGTTGGCATCATCATTGCCAAACCAGAGCACACCACCGATCTCGCGTGGCAACCAGGAACGCATCTGGCTCACATATACGAAACCACTCTGCTGGGTGCTGACAGGGCGCTCGTTGAAGCACTGCTTGCCATCCACCTTGAATGTCAGAGGAGTTGGACGGTAAGGCATCTGCCAGATACCGCCACCGATATCATCGCCATCAGCCACAGAGAGCGGAGTACCCTCATAATGGTCTCTCATGCAAGCCTCTACATCCTTTACGCTCACCTTCTTGTCAGGAATCACCCAGAGTGGCATATCCTCAGCATTCGGATCCTTGCCGAGTGCCCAAGGCAGATAACGGCTCATATCCTTGAAGTGGTTGAGCAAAGCCCAAGCACGGGCATCGCAGAAGCGGCGACCCGAGAAATCCGGTTTGGCATAAGCCATCTTCCAGGAGAAGTCAGCATCCTTGCCGCTGAACCAGCCCTTGCTGCGCGCGAAGGCTACCACGTCCTTGGCAAACATGACATTCTTCTTATCCTTCATATTAAACTTGCCGATGCGACTCTGGTTGGCATGGGCACAGATAGCCTCATCAGGGATGCGCTGAGCCACCCAGACCACGCCCTTGCTGCCCGGTCCCTTGCCCATCATCTCCATGATCCAAGCCTCGTTAGGATCGCAGATGGTAAAGGTCTCACCTTCTGAATTATAACCGTAGGTCTGCGCCAGTGTAGTCATCACCTTGATAGCCTCGCGAGCGGTCTTACTGCGCTGCAAAGCCACGTAGATGAGTGAACCATAATCTAAGATACCGGTAGAATCCACCATTTCCTCGCGACCACCATAGGTAGTCTCGCCGATGGTCACCTGATATTCGTTGATATTACCGATAACACTGTAGGTCTCGGCAGCCTCAGGAATCTCTCCGTGATAAACATTGGTATCCCAGTCGAAAATCTTGCGCATCTCGCCCTTGGCATGCTTGCCCGCAGGATAATGGGCGAGATGCTGAAACATACCATAGTCGTCGGCACTGTAAGAGCACATCACCGAACCATCTACAGATGCTTTCTTGCCCACGATGAAATTGGTGCAGGCATCAGCCTCAGATACACTGCCCATCATAGCCACAGCCATCAAGGCCGAAGCAAAAATCTTATTCATAAAATATACCTTTATTAATATACACCTAAATGCAATGTGGAGTTAGAAAAGTATCCTAACTCCACAAAATTATTTCAGAAGAACAAAGAGAAAAGCATTTGAATTCTTCACTCTTCCCTCTTCACTTAAATCACTCTTAATCACAAGCCTTGAAACTCATGTCCAAGCCCTTCACGCTATGTGTCAAGGCACCTACAGAAATGAAATCCACACCCTGCTCGGCATAGTCGCGGATGGTATCGTAGGTGATACCGCCAGAAGACTCAGTCTCATACTTGCCAGCGATGATATCCACCGCCTTCTTGGTATCAGGCACAGAGAAATTGTCGAGCATGATACGGTTTACACCACCGTGCTTCAAAACCTGGTCGAGTTCCTCGAAGCTGCGCACCTCGATTTCAATCTTCAGGTTGAGCCCCTTCTCCTTGAGGTAAGCATGGCAACGGTCGATAGCATTGTCGATACCACCAGCGAAGTCGATATGGTTGTCCTTGAGCAGGATCATATCGAAGAGACCGATGCGATGGTTCATACCACCGCCGATCTTCACAGCCTGCTTCTCCAGCATTCGGAGACCTGGAGTAGTCTTGCGGGTGTCCAGGATATGAGTCTTGGTACCCTCAAGGCGCTTCACGTACTTGGCGGTCATGGTAGCGATACCGCTCATACGCTGCATGATGTTGAGCATCAGGCGCTCAGTCTGGAGGAGAGAACGGGTCTTTCCAGTCACGATCATCGCGATGTCGCCCTTCTTCACAGGAGTACCATCCTGAATGAGAACCTCCACCTTCATGGTAGGATCAAAGCGAGCAAACACCTTCTTGGCCATCTCTACACCAGCCAACACACCGTCTTCCTTGATAAGCAGATGACTCTTGCCCATCGCATCGTCAGGGATGCAACAAAGGGTTGTGTGGTCACCATCACCGATATCCTCAGCAAATGCCAAGTCAATCAACTTGTCTTCTAATTGATCTACGCTTAACATAAATATCCTTTTTAAAAATTAATGATTCTTGTTTTTATTCTTTTAAAGCCTTAGCTCTGCATCTGAAGCCTCGACCTCAGTTTTATTCTAAAATTCTTCCATTCCAGTAGGCTCTCCGGATTCCTTCCTCATCGCATTTCACCTCGATAAGTCCGCCCAACCATTCCGTCATCGGAAGTTCATCCCGAAACTCGAAATAGTTGACCACCCTTCCTTCCATCAGTTCCACCACAGCCTGCTGCAGACAGTCACCTCCCGGAAGGCGAACCTCATGAGCGCCGCACCTTCTGATTTCTTCCATTCTCATTTCCTCCTCTTATCTTCTTTCATCCTCCTTTATCATTAATTCCCTCTAAAATCCCCTTATTTTTAGGGGGACTTTTCTCTTCTTTTTAAAAGCTCCTTAAGAGAGAGGTTCTCACTTTTTATTTAAGAGCCCCTTAAGAGAGAGTTTCTCTCTTTTTATTATTTAGAAGGAATCTTTTCCTAAATTCTCTTTCCTTCAATCTTTCCTATCCTCTATCATTTCACTTCTATCTTCTGAAGTCTGTCTGGCGGAACGGCAGAACCGCCAGGACCGGATAATTGAGGACGAAGAGGAAGAGAACGGCCTGATACAGGAGAAACCGATGAACCGGAAGGTGAACCAGCAGAAGAACCGGAACCGGAGCCAGAAGTCGATCCTGTACCAGAAGTACCCGGAGCATTCGGACCCTCATTTCGAGCATTAGCAGAATCCCCTGCTGTAGTCTGACTTCCCATCGTCTGCTGTTTCATGCGAAGCTTCACGAGCTTGATATGATGCACGAACATCAGCTTCATTGTGGTATAGGATGCTGCACCACCGAAATCGCCCACGTTCAGGAGAAAATAGCCCTTCACACTCTTGATGCCCAAACTGTCGCGGTCTTCCACCTGAATAGAATAACTCTGCGAACTGGACATACTGGAATTGCTGTAAGCCACACTATCGTTCTTGAAGGTGACAGCAAGCATCGCCACACCATCACGCATACCCTCCTGGAAGAGGAACTGTGCCTGGAAATTGAGCATCAGCTTATCGCCCTTATGGAACGAAGTATCCACCGGCACCTCAAAACTATAATAGTTGTAAGGCTTGTAAGTGCTAAGCACCATCGCAGAAGGACCCTTCCAGATATTGGCAGTATCGCTGGAAGCTATATCGCCCAGACTGTTCAAATCACTGACGTCAGCACCCATCGCCTGCGCCTCAGCAGTAAGCCGATCGCCCAACTTCACGTAGATGTCGTGCAGCAGTTTCGTATGGCGCATATAATAGACCATCGACGAATCAAACTCGGCAGCCGTAATGCCATGTTTCTTGAAAACGGCCTCGCGATAAGTAATCATCGCAGCATCACCATCCTGACGGGAATTATCGTTGGCCATCGCCTCAGCAATATGAAAGTCGTAGAGCACATTCTCCATTTCCTTCTCGGAAAGATACTCTCCCGGCACCGAAGGCTTACATGAAGCAATGCATGCCAAGAAGCTGACACCCAAGAAGATACCCCAAAATGCTTTATTCAATGATTTCATTCTTATTCCTTTTCTTGTTCATTTTCCTTCTTTCCTCCTCCCAACTGTTCCAGTTCCTTACGACAGAAAAATAGGAGCGAGATGACACCTACAGAAACGCAGGAATCAGCGAAATTGAATACTGGGTCGAAGAAAGTACCATGCTGTCCACCGAAGAAAGGCACCCAGTCTGGCCACGTATAAGTGAAGAATGGGAAGCGGAACATATCCACCACCTTGCCCATCAGCACACCAGTATAACCCGTTCCGAAAGGCACCATATAGGAAACATATTCGGTGGATGAAGCCGTGAAGATGAGACCGTAGAAGATGGAGTCCAGCATATTGCCGATGGCACCCGTCAGTACCAATGCCACAAGATAGATGTACAGTTTGCGGTGGGTTCCGCGCTGAATGATGCGGCGCAGATACCAGAACAGCACGCAGATGGCAACAAGCCTCAGCAGACTGAGCCAGAACTTGCCGATGAACGACATGCCCCATGCCATACCATTGTTCTCGACGAACTCAATATAAAACCAATCTGTAACACGAACCGACTCGCCAAGGCAAAAATGGGTTTTGATATAGAGCTTGATAATCTGGTCGATTATCAAGAGTATCACCACCATTGCCGTGACGAGCCAGCCTGTCTTTACCTTTTTATTTTCTTTCATTTATTTACGATTTCTTGCCTCCTTGGAAGCTACACTCAATGTGGCATGAGGAACAGCACGAAGACGCTCTTTAGGAATCAGCTCACCAGTTTCACGGTCGATACCATAAGTCTTGTTTTCGATACGGATCAGCGCTGCCTCCAAACCCTTGATGAATTTCTGCTGGCGCTGTGCCATCTGTATGATCTCTTCCTTACTCTGGGCCTCACTACCCTCTTCGAGAGCCTTGTAGGTAGGTGATGTATCTACGATATCATTACTGTCGGAATGATTCAGCTGAGCCATCATCTCCTTGTAGTTCAAACGAGCCACTTTCAATTTCTCTTCAATAATAGCGCGGAACTCCTCGAGCTCCTCATCGCTATAACGTAGTTTTTCGTTAGCCATAGACATTTATTGTTATGCAGTTTTTAATCTTGTTTATTTAGTTATTTTTGTTTCCGGATAAACAGCAGAAGTTAGAAGCAAACAGTTGGGGAAACTCCTTCTTGAGGGGAATTCCGGCTCCACTCGGGAGGGACTCCGTCTCTGCTTTTCGGGGATATTCCTGACTCCTTACTTCTAACTCCTTACATGATTTAATTCTTCTCTACGAGAATGTTCAACTTAAAGTCATCAAACTCGGTCTCGACACCTGCGTTGTCACCGATTTCGATGCTGTCTGCCAACACCTGACCCTTGATGTAGTCGCCGAATGCCTCGATGGCTGCGTTGGTCTCCTCATTGGAAGCCACTGTCACCTTGATACGGTCGGTAATCTCCAAGCCGGTCTCCTTGCGGAGGTTCTGGATACGGTTGATCAACTCACGTGCCATACCCTCCTTCTTCAACTCTGGAGTCAATTCTACCTCAAGTGCCACGGTCAGATTACCCTCGTTAGAAACGAGCCATCCTGGGATATCCTCAGAGATAATCTCCACGTCGGCTACCTCTACTACGGCTTCCTGTCCGTCAATATTCAATGTGATGTTGCCTGCCTTCTCGAAAGCTGCAATCTGATCCTGATCGAGTGCTGACATCTGGGCTGCAACACCCTTCATCAGCTTGCCGAACTTCTTACCCATCACTCTGAAGTTACACTTCACCTTCTTCACGAGAATGCCCTGACCCTCAATGAAGTTCACCTCCTTCACGTTCACCTCGTTCTTCAACAGTCCGGCTACTGCCTCGATGTGTGCCTTCTGTACATCATCTACGGCAGGAATCATAATCTGCTGGAGTGGCTGGCGCACCTTGATGTTCACCTTGCGGCGCAATGCCAATACCATAGAAGTAATCTTCTGGGCGATGGCCATACGCTCCTCCAAGTCTGCATCGATAGCAGCTTCATCAGCTACTGGGAACTTATCCAGGTGTACGCTCTTCAACTCGCCGCCCAAGTCGTGATACAACTCGTCAGCATAGAATGGAGCGAATGGAGCCAACAACTTAGCCACTGTCATCAGACAAGTATAGAGAGTCTGGTAAGCGCTCAACTTATCCTCGCTCATCTCCTTACCCCAGAAACGTTTACGGTTCAGACGAACATACCAGTTAGAGAGGTCATCGTTGACGAAAGCGTCGATGAGACGGCCTGCGCGGGTTGGATCGTAGCCAGCCAACTCTCTGTCAACGCCCTTGATGAGGGTATTGAGTGAAGAGAGAATCCAGCGGTCGATCTCTGGGCGCTTCTCGAATGGAACCTGAGCAGCCTCTGCATCGAAACCATCTACGTTAGCATAGAGGGCGAAGAAGCTGTATGTATTATATAAGGTACCGAAGAACTTACGACGGGTTTCGTCCACACCGTTAGGGTCGAATTTGAGGTTGTCCCAAGGCTCACTGTTGGTCATCATATAGAAACGAACAGGGTCGGCACCATACTTATCGATCATCTCAAATGGGTTGGTCACATTGCCCACGTGCTTACTCATCTTGTTGCCCTTAGCATCGAGCACGAGACCAGAAGAGATGACGTTCTTGAAGGCTACGCTGTCGAATACCATGGTAGCGATAGCATGCAGGGTGAAGAACCATCCACGGGTCTGATCCACGCCCTCATTGATGAAGTCGGCTGGATAGAACTTAGGAGGAATAGCATATCCCTCGTAGGTGCTGTGGATGAGTGCATCGCGGTCTGCCTCTGTGCCACGGGCCATCTCGCCCTCGAATGGGTAGTGGAGCTGGGCGTAAGGCATTGAACCTGAATCGAACCAAACGTCAATCAGGTCGCTCTCACGATACATTGGCTTGCCCTCCTCGTTAACCAAAACGATCTTGTCAACGTATGGACGGTGGAGGTCAATCTTATCATAGTTCTCCTGACTGTAGTCGCCAGGCACGAAACCATTCTCTTTCAATGGGTTGCTCTGCATGATGCCGGCAGCCACAGACTTCTCGATTTCAGCATAGAGTTCCTCGAGACTGCCGATGCACTTCTCGCCACGGTTCTCATCACGCCAAATAGGCAATGGAGTACCCCAGAAGCGGGAACGTGAAAGGTTCCAGTCGTTCAGATTCTCGAGCCAGTTGCCGAAACGGCCTGTACCGGTGCTCTCTGGCTGCCAGTTGATGGTCTTGTTCAATTCTACCATGCGCTCCTTGCGGGCAGTATCCTTGATAAACCAGCTATCCAATGGGTAGTAGAGGATAGGCTTGTCGGTACGCCAGCAGTGAGGATAGTTGTGCACGTGCTTCTCACTCTTGAAAGCCTTGCCCTCCTGCTTCAGCTCGTAGCAGAGCACGATGTTCAGGTCTTCAGCCTTATCAGAAGCCTTCTTGTCCCAAACACCATCCACATTAAACTGTGGGTCGTAGGCATTCTTCACGTAGTCGCCTGCGTGATGAGCGTATGCTTCCTTGTTGACACAAGCGTTCACGAAGTTGTCATCGAGGTCTTCGATGAGATAGAACTTACCCTGCAGGTCAACCATTGGGCGGGTCTCACCCTTCTTATTAATAAGGTAAAGGGCTGGGATGTTGGCATCCTTAGCCACCTTGGCATCATCGGCACCGAATGTAGGAGCGATGTGCACGATACCGGTACCATCATCGGTAGTAACGTAGTCGCCGAGGATGACACGGAAAGCCTCGCTGTCCATCTCAACAAACTTATCGCGACCATCCTCAGAAGCGAATACCTTCTCAGGATGAGCAGCAGCATATTCTGTAACAAACTGAGGCGCGAAAGCATCTACCTTCTCGCATGGCTTCACCCAAGGAAGGAGCTGCTCGTAGTGCAAACCTTCGAGGTCTGTACCCTTCATGTGGTCGATAATGCGCCATGGGCACTGCTTCTTCTCCTTGTCGAATGGAAGGAGATCGCCCTCCTTGCACTCCTGGTCAGCCTTCAGATAAGAACCTACCAAAGCCTCAGCCATCACGAGTGTCATAGGCTCGCCATTGTAAAGGTTGTAGGTCTCAATAGCTACATAGTCAATCTTCGGACCCACACAGAGAGCCACGTTTGATGGCAATGTCCAAGGTGTAGTAGTCCATGCGATGAAATATGGTTTACCCCACTTGGTCCACTCAGCCTTAGGATCCTTGATGAGGAACTGTGCTGTGGCGGTGAGGTCCTTCACGTCACGGTAGCAGCCAGGCTGGTTCAACTCGTGAGAACTCAAACCGGTACCTGCGCCTGGAGAATAAGGCTGGATGGTGTAACCCTTGTAGAGCAAGCCCTTGTTGTAGAGCTGCTTGAGAAGCCACCAGAGGGTCTCAATATACTTGTTATCGTAAGTGATATAAGGATGATCGAGATCTACGAAGTAACCCATTTTCTCGGTCAGATCACGCCATTCAGCAGTGAACTTCATCACGTTCTCGCGACACTTATGGTTGTAGTCCTCTGTAGAGATATACTTCTCAGAAGCCTTGTTGTCAATATCCTTCTTGGTAATGCCGAGTTCCTTCTCGACACCGAGTTCAACAGGAAGTCCGTGAGTATCCCATCCCGCCTTGCGGTGTACCTGGAAACCCTTCATAGTCTTGTATCTGTTGAATGTATCCTTGATACTACGTGCCAACACGTGGTGAATACCCGGGTGGCCGTTAGCTGATGGAGGTCCCTCGAAGAAGATAAACTGAGGGCAGCCTTCACGCTCGTCAATAGACTTGTGGAAGATGTCGTTCTTCTCCCACTCTGCTAAAACGTCATTGTTGGTCTTTGTCAAATTCAGACCATTGTGCTCGGCAAATTTCTTAGCCATATTATCTGTATATTTATTATTATTTTTACTTTTGGGCGCAAAGTTACGAAAAAAATATCTTTCTACCGAATAATCGCTTTTAAATTTATATAATTTTTCCATTAAAAATCCCGATTTAAACATCAGAATTGCTCTTGATGCTTAAATCGGGAAACAATATCATGTAGGGCTGGCAACGGAAACCATCAGCCCAAATGCTAAACTCTAAAACGATTTTGGGGTTGGAAATCAGTCCAGACTATTGAGCCATTTCTTGCCCCATTTGGTAGAAAGCCAAATATTAATGGCTATCGCAACTAATGCAATAATACCAAAAATCATGGTCATTCCTGTTACAAAATCCAACTGTTTCATAATTATCATTTATTATTCCAGGAACCATTTCCAACCGAGACTACAGGCTTTCCGCTTCCTGCAACCAGATGGTAGAAGTGGCATCAGAAGGCATGCGCCAGTCGCCACGAGGACTCAGGCTCACACTTCCCACTTTCGGTCCATCAGGCAGACAGCTGCGCTTGAACTGCTGGTTGAAGAAGCGGCGCACGAAGGTCTTGAGCCACTTCTTGATGGTCTCCTCATCATAGAAATCAGGATCATTATCGCTGATCTTTACGCGCTCTCCTGTCGTCTCCAAGAAGGCCTTCTTGGCAAGCAGGAAAATCTTGCTCGGACGGAAACCGAAGCGCAGGAAATAGTAGAGAAAGAAATCATGCAACTCGTAAGGTCCCACCAGATCTTCCGTCTTCTGCTTGATATTGCCGTTTTCGTCGGCAGGTATCAGCTCCGGACTGATCGGCGTATCGATGATATCCTGTAGGGTCATGCGACTCTGCTCGTCCACCCCACTCTCTGCCACATAGTTCACCAAGTGACGAATCAGGGTCTTAGGGATGCTGGCATTCACACCATACATACTCATGTGGTCGCCATTATAGGTAGCCCATCCGAGCGCCAATTCAGAGAGGTCGCCCGTACCGATTACCATACCGCCACACTGGTTGGCAAGATCCATCAGTATTTGTGTACGCTCGCGCGCCTGCGAATTTTCATAGGTTACATCATGCACCTCCATATCATGCCCGATGTCCTCGAAATGTTGAGTTACTGCCTTGGCGATGCTGATTTCACGGATAGTGATGCCGAGGCTCTCCATCAGCGTGATGGCATTGTTGTAGGTGCGGTCGGTGGTTCCGAATCCCGGCATAGTGACACCGATGATACCCTTACGGTTCATGCCCAATTTATCGAAAGTTTTCACGCAAACCAACAGGGCTAACGTAGAGTCGAGTCCTCCGCTGATGCCCACCACCACGGTCTTGGCGTGGGTATGCACGATTCGCTTCGCCAAACCCATCACCTGGATATTGAAGATCTCCTCGCAGGAAGCCTTCATGTCGGCAGTAGCTGGGATGAAAGGATGTGGATTCACTTCTCGCTCCAATACGAAATCACGGACATTCTCGGCAGGATGTGTATCAATCACGGTGATACCAAACTGCTTGTTGAGCACGGAATATTTGATATTGCGTTGGGCATTCACGTAGGTAGAATTGGTGCGGCGTTCAGAGCGAAGCTTCTCCACATCAATCTGAGCCACAACCATTTGGGCCTCTAAGCTGAAACGTTCACTTTCACCCAACAAAGCACCGTTTTCATAGATCAGAGCGTTGCCTCCATAGACCACATCCTGGGTACTCTCGCCGAATCCGCAGGAACTGTAAACATAACCCGTTATCGTGCGGGCACTCTGCTGCGAGAGCAGACTCTTCAGATAACTGTTCTTGCCAATCAGCTCATCTGTAGCCGAGAGGTTGAAGATGATGTCAGCACCCGCCAAAGCCAACTTGTTACTTGGAGGCGCAGGAGCCCAAACGTCCTCACAGATTTCCACACCAAACTGGAATCCGTCGAAGGTACGGAAGAGCTGCACGTCAGGAGTCAGTTTCACCTTATGTCCGGCAAAACGGATTTCCTGTTCACGGAGGTCCTGAGCCGATGCAAACCATCGCTTCTCATAGAACTCACTGTAGTTAGGCAGGTAGGTCTTTGGCACGATGCCCAATATCTGTCCCTGCTGAATGACGATTGCACAGTTGAGCAACAGATCGCCAGCCACGACAGGAGCCCCCACGATGGCGATGATATCGAGTTTGCGGGTGAAATCGAGCAGCATCATCACGCTCTGTTCCGTTGCCTCCAACAGGATTTGCTGACGGAAAAGGTCCTGACAGGTATATCCCGTGAGCGAAAGTTCAGGGAAAGTAATCACCTCCACACCCTTGCCCTCAGCCAAGATAATCTGTTCCTCTATCTTCTGAGTATTGAAAATGACATCTCCCACACGTACTGCTGGGATTGCACTTGCCACCTTCATAAAGCCATATTTCATATTCATAATTCTTCACTCTTCGTTCTTCACTTAATCGTAACCTGAGTTGCTCCATAACCATACTCCTGGAAGGAAGCATCCTGATAAGAGCAGGACTTATAGCGGTAGTTCAGTTCATGGACGATGGCCTGACGGAGCACTCCCTCACCCTTTCCATGGATGAAGATAATCTTCTGACCTTTGCGGTTCTTGTATTCCGCCATCGTCTTCTTGAACACATCTACCTGGTAGTGCAGGATATCAGCAGTATTCATGCCGGCAGTCGTCTCCAGCACCTCGTCAGCATGCAGGTCGATCACCACGGTTCCGTCGTCCTTCTTCTGCTTCTTCTTGCTCTCGTTGGCGATAATCTTCTCGTCCTTATACATCTGCTCCTTCAATCTCTTGGAGTCAACGACCAATGGTCTTGCCACCTCATCATTCTCCACGATGGTAAAGAGCAAGGCAGGTGTCTCGAAGAAATCATTCTCCTCGAAGAGATGCAACTTGTAGAACTTCACAGGATCCAGACGGAACTGCACATCGGTAGCTGGTTTGAGGAGGAAAGGCTTATCCTTCTTGTAGGCTACCATTTGGACGGCAATATGCCCCATCTCATTAAGCACGTCACGACCGAACTCCTCGATGAAGAGCTTCGTGTTAGGCTCTACCTCTCCACAGCCCTTCAGCGTCCAGGCATTACCCTCAGCCACAAGATAGGTATATTGGATAAAATAGTTGCTGTCGTTGACCAAGTAAGTCTCGAAACGGGTGTTCGTGATTTCCTTGATATCCACCGGTACGAAGGCGAGATAAGCGCTGAGCTTGTTGCCACCATCACGTTCACGGGCAGGAGCCTGGAAGGTAATCTCACGGTCGGCAGCATCATATTCGTCCACATTCATATCCACCTCCACATCATGCTGGTTGAGGATAGACTTGATGCTTCGGCTATCGTTCTTCAGTTCCGTGTTGGAACGTTCCTCTGCAGCCTGTTTGGCATCCATTTTGGCAGAAATCATTTTACCCATGGCATAATCGTCCTGTTCCACCACTACCACGTCGTGGATGGAAGTAGGAATCTCGAAGCCATCCTCGTCCATCACCATCACGATATCTTTACCCTGGAAACCGGAGATCTTTCCGCCTCCCACTTCACTCAGGAATCTTACTTTATCACCTATTTTCATCTTTGTTTTCTATTTGTTTGGTGCAAAGATACAAAAGATATTGTAAATGGCGAAAAGATTTATCTTTTTTATCACAATTCGTGCAGATTTCGATGAATTTGACGAAAAACAATTCAGAGGAGGAAAACAAACGAAACAAAAAACCGGTCAAGCTCTACCAAAGAGCCCGACCGGAAAACTTATTACTTTGATTAATTAAATATTGATATATTAGTATCTCTCAAAGAGAGAACGTATATCCCTAAGTATTTAAAGAGGGTTTATGATTACTTGATGACATACTTCTTGCCACCGCAAACATATACACCAGGAGCGAGGATGTACTCAGCATCTGCCATGCTACCTACCTCAGCTACCTTCTGACCGTTGATAGAGTAAATCTTCAACTTAGCAGGAGCCTTCTTGCTACCTACCTGGTTGATGCCTGTTGAGACAGACTCATTGGTCTTACCGTTGCGGTCATAAACTGCACCATTGACGAAATCGAAATTACCAGTCTGGTTGTTACCATTACCATTATTGTTGAAGATAATCTTGGCAGGAAGTTCAGTCTTATCACCATCATACTTCCACATCCAGATATCCAAACCATTCTTCTTCTCACCAGTCTTGGTACAAGCTACACCAGGCCATCCACCAGCATATTCGCCACTACCATCAGTCCAAACATAAGCGTGAACATCAGTCCAGTCTGAAGGAGCGAGGAAGTAAGCGAAGATACCTGTTGGAGTAGGAATTACAACCTCTTTCTTCTTGTTGAAGGTAGCAGAACCTGTCTTGGTTACATTTTCAGCATTCGTTGCGCTCCAAGTTACAGTCTTGCTTTCGCCTTCCTGCATATCTTCACCGAGAGTGAATGTAGCAGCCTTACCAGGGGTAAGAGCCACCTGCTCGCCATCACCAATCTTATACCAACCGCTCTTGGCATTGTTGCTGAGGGTTGCTGTTACGGAGATAGTCTTCTGGAAGTCACCACCATTAGGACTCAAAGTAACCTTGGCTGCAGTATTGACAGGAGCGTCAATCTTCTGAGCATTTGCACCGCCGTCATACTTCAGGTAGATATCACCTGTGATACCAGTGATGTCACCAGACTGTGCACCGCTATTATTATTCAAGATTACATTGAAGGTCTCAACACCATCAAAAGCGCAAGTCCAGTACTTTTCGCCATTGATTTCTTCAGACTCTGTCATCTTTGTACCAGGCCATGCACCTGTCAACTCCTTAACAGAAGAACCTTTTGACCAAGCATAGATAAAAGGAGCATTTTCTGCCTGTACGTAAACCGTGATAGAAGCATTAGGATCTACCTTCTTAAAGGTCAAGCTACCGCTCTTTACTTTACCGTCCTGGGCCTCTGCGCTCCACGCAATAGTCTTGGTGTCGCCAAAGTTCATACCGTCGCCAATGGTAAGGTTCTCACTCACACCAGGAGTCAAGTTCACCTTATCCTGACCTTGTATCTGATACCAACCAGACTTAGCGTCTTCAGAAAGAGTAACTGTCAGGTTAATAGTCTCAGTACGGAATGATCCACCAGCCTGTGAGAATAAAACACTTGCTGGCTGAATAGGACCCTGCTCGTTCCAAATTGTACCAGCCTCCTCATTACCATCATAGTCTTGCCCGTCCAGAGACTTAGCTGTAGTATCGTAGATGAAAGCACCATCCTCACCGATCTTACCACCCTTCCAGTCCTTTACGAGAACACGGAGCTGACCCTGAGTAGAAGGAGCTTCAACATCAATAGAAGGACCTTCATAAGTCTTACCAGTTACCACGTCGGTATAAGTACCAGCTGGGCAATCTGTGAAGGTAGCACCACCATTGAGGGCTACGAGCGCATAGCAATCCTTAGTAGCACGCTTGAAAGCGATACCATTCTTACCTGTTGCCTTACAACCGTCTGTTGTCCACTGACCCTTACGGAGAGCAGGAACAGCCTGACGGATCTTGTTCAAACGGATGAGGTGCTGAGCTACATCGTGATTCAAAGAAGCAGCTACGTTACCTGTAGCCTTATACTCACCGAAGTCTGTTGCTGTTACATCACCTGTGATATAACCACCGAAGTAAGCACGACCAGTTTCAGAAAGAGGACCGTTAGGACCTGGGTCGATTCTTACACCACGACGGAAACCAACCTCAGAACCATAGTAGATACATGGAATACCACGGAAGGTAAACAAGAGAGAGAGGTTCTCAGCCCACTGAGCATCTGTACCACCGAAACGGTTGAGATCGTTAGGGCCTGGACTGTAGTCATGGCTGTCAATATATACTACATTATATGTAGCGTCATTATAGAGTTCGTCTTCCGCTGAAAGACGGAATGCATCTTTAGCTGTATTGTAGCTATAGTGCATTGGGAAGTCGATGACATTGAAGCCACTTGCCTCAGAATAGTCTGGCTCATGCCATGCGCCATTGATCATCTTGGCATTTTCGCTCTTCTTGTCACCAAACGATTCCTTACCGCAGAGTGCCTGAGGACCGATAGGACCAGAACCCTCTGGCAATATCTGAGCGTCCCAGAAGCTTTGGCTTCCATCCCACTGATTCATCAAAGACTCATCAGACTTCCACGTATAGAAGTAGCAAGAAAGATTAGCCTGACCTCTATAGGTTGCTTCGTGACCACGGGTACAAACCTCACCATACATAAAGAAAGGAGCCTTGTTCAATCGCTTATTCTCGTACTGCTTACCGAGGGCAGCAAACTGAGGAACGAACTGATGGTTGAAAGTGAGTCGTGAGATGTGACCAGATGTATCGATACGGAAACCGTCCACACCCATCTTGATGAACTGACCATAGCAATCTACGAGATACTTAGCTACCTCGTCGTTCTCTGTATTCAGGTCCACACAGTCACCAGCAATCTGCCCCCACCAACGGGATGGATCATCCCAACCGAACTGACCGTAATGGTGCCAGTAGTTGTGAATATCACGGTTCTGACCATCCATATTCTTCATCATGGTAAGACGACGGTGGTATTGATCTTTTGGAAGGATGGTCAGGTAGTCACTACCCAAAGTTTCTGTAGGGGTCATACAAGCATCGATGTAAGCTTGGTTGCGAAGTTGTGTGTTACGATCGAACAGCTTGCAGAGCTTCTCCTCACCGAAGTTACCAGTGTGGTTGAGCACAATGTCGAGGATAATCTTGATACCCTTAGCATGAGCTTTGTCGATAAGTTCCTGGAACATCACGTCACCGCTCTTGCTGCCGTCACCACTCTGATAGCGGCAGTCAACATGCTGGAAATCCATGGCATGATAGCCGTGGTAGTCATAACCAGACGCATTCTGAACGACAGGAGTAATCCAGATGGCTGTGAAACCAAGCGCCTTGATGTAGTCGAGCTTGTCAATCACACCCTGGAAGTCGCCTCGCCAGCAAGGGTCTTTTGTTTCAATCTGCGCTGCCTGGTTGTCCCAGCAGAGCACATTGTTTTTAGGATCTCCATCGTAGAAACGGGTGGTGATCATGAAATAGATACTTTCGTCTCGGAAGTCTGTACGATTAGATGTGAAGACATCTGTCGCCATCGACTGCATTGAGACCAGAAGGAGCAGCAATGCCGCCCAAAGCTTCTTTGTAAATCTTCTCATAAATTGTAGTGTTAAGTTAAGATATTTAGTTAAATATTATTCTATTTGCAAATTTAGCCAAAATATATGGTATTTACAAAGAAACAAAGCCCAACCCTCTCTTTTTTGTGTGCAAACGATTGCATCTGAAAGTAAAATAAACACATGCAAACGATTGCATAAAAAAATACGCAAGTTTTCTGCCGAAAACTTGCGTATTCAAAAAGAGTATCAGATGATTATTTAATGACGTACTTCTTACCGCCACAAACATATACACCAGGAGCGAGGATGTACTCAGCATCTGCCATACTGCCTACCTCAGCTACCTTCTGACCGTTGATAGAATAAATCTTCAACTTAGCAGGAGCCTTCTTGCTACCTACCTGGTTGATACCTGTTGAGACAGACTCATTGGTCTTACCGGCAAGGTTATAAACTGCACCGTTTTCGAATTCCAAGTTGGCTGTCTGCTGACCATTACCACCGTTGTTGAAGATGATCTTAGCAGGAGCATTTGTCAAGTCGCCATCATACTTCCACATCCAGACATCCAGACCATTCTTCTTCACACCGGTCTTGGTACATGCTACACCTGGCCAGTTACCACCAGTAAAGTTGTCTGATTCAGTCCAAGCCCAGCAATCTACCTGATTCCAATCTGAAGGAGCGAGGAAGTAAGCGAAGATACCTGTTGGAGTAGGAATAACTACCTCTTTAATCTTGTTGAAGGTTGAAGAACCAGTCTTGGTTGTACCATCAGCATTGGTTGCACTCCAAGTTACAGTCTTGCTCTCGCCTTCCATCATGTCAGCACCGAGTGTGAATGTAGCAGCCTTACCAGGAGTAAGAGCCACCTGCGCACCATCACCGATCTTATACCAACCGCTCTTAGCATTGCTGCTCAGCGTTGCAGTTACAGTGATTGACTTCTCAAATTCACCACCGTTAGGGCTGAAAGCCACCTTAGCAGCAGCTGTCGAATTTGCTGGAGCAGAAATCTTCTTGGCACTTTTACGACCGTCGTATTCCAAGTAGATATCACTTGTAATACCAGTGATGTCACCAGACTGATCACCGCTACCATTATTCAATATTACATTGAAGCTCTCAACGTTATCGAAATCATAAGTCCAGTATTTAGCACCATCAATCTCCTCAGGACCTTTCATCACCTTACCAGGCCATGCACCTGTCAAATTCTTACCGTCAACACCTGTTGTCCAAGCGTGGATGTAAGGAGCCTTGTCAGCCTTCACCATGACCACGATAGATGCGTTAGGATCAACCTTAGTATATGTTACCTTACCAGTCTTCTCCTTGCCTTCAGAGCTTGTTACACTCCAAGTCACTGTCTTGGTGTCCTTGAAGTTCATGTCATCACCGATAGTGAAGGTAACAGGCTTACCAGGGGTCAAATCTACCTTGTCCTGTCCCTCTATCTGATACCAAGCAGACGTAGCATCTTCTGAGGCCTCAGCGGTAACAGTTACCGTATTGGTGCGGAAATTTCCGCCAGCTGGAGAAAGAGAAACGCTTACAGGCGGAAGAGGAGCCTCGTCAACCCAAGTTGTACCAGCCTCCTGATTGCCATCATAGGTCTGATCACCCTTATGCTGAGCAGCAGTTTCGTAGATGAAAGCACCATCATCAATGAGCTTGCCACCCTTCCAGTCTTTCACGAGTACGCGAACCTGACCCTGATTATTAGGAGCATCAACGGTGATAGTAGAACCTGTGTAAGTCTTGCCTGTTAGCAAGTCTGTATAAGTACCAGCTGGGCAATCTGTGAAAGTAGCACCACCATTGAGG
>ENA-OYYB01000016-OYYB01000016.1-human-gut-metagenome-genome-assembly--contig:-NODE-16-length-130129-cov-30.813030_pt1 | contig 130129 bp, 110 predicted proteins | sample MGYA00244059_ERZ653440 | MGnify/ENA primary metagenome ERZ653440 (study PRJEB26926, sample SAMN06164994) | human gut metagenome | biome: ENVO:00009003; feature: ENVO:2100002; material: ENVO:00002003... | reverse complement strand
TCGTCTCATGTTCACCGGTTCCCCATCACGTGGTCCCCGAGGGACCGCTTGAAGGTCATAGCAGGAACTTCTGGATCTATCTTTTTCCTGATTAGTATTTACATACTTCCTAATAGAAAATGTTCTTGCGTCTAATAGAAATCTTCGTTCAGCGTCGTTGAACGGCGGTTCAAAGACGTTGAATGTCCGTTCAACGTCTTTGAATGGACATTCAACGTCACTGAATGCACATTTTATCTAAGAAAACTTTTTTTTCTTATAGACAAGATACTTTTTTATATAAGAGATAAAACATCTTTTCTATAAGTTCATATCCATTAAAAAGGCACAAAAAAAATGAGCTCTCATCACTATGAGAGCTCAATTTTTGCTTAATTTTCCTAATATATTTTGTATAAGTAAAAGATGATGATAACGTTTCTCAACGTCTGTTTGATTTAACTGATGCAAAGATACTGCCTTTTTCATGTAAGCAGTCGCAAATATCAATTTTTATAGGGTAAAATCTGATTTTACACCTAATTCAAACAGTTTTTACTACCCTTTTACTCTTTTTATCCACCTTTTTATTGTGATTTTATAAATATCCTATATGAATTTACACGTATTTTATGATAAAGAAAGCATTTTCTCAATCGGCTTTACAGCCTCTTTTGCAATATTTTCTTCTACTTCAACAGTAGGCCAACCATATTTCAAGGCATTATAAATCTTCAGGAGTGTATTCATCTTCATATATTCACACTCATTGCAGCTACACCCTACTCCACCTTCACTTACCTCAGGAGGAACAGGATAGAATGTAACCTGAGGACAGTTGCGCTCCAGTTCGTGCAGAATACCAGCCTCTGTAGCGATGATATATTCCTTGATTTCAGGATGCTCCTTGGCATAGTTGAGCATAGTAGCCGTAGAACCCTTCACATCAGCCACAGCCAATACCGGAGCCTTACACTCCAGGTGAGCCATCACCACAGCCTCAGGATGCTCTTTCTTGAGCTTTACGATGGCCTCAACAGAGAATTTCTCATGCACATGGCATCCACCATTCCAGAGGAGCATATTTCTGCCCGTCACGCTGTTGATATAGTTGCCGAGGTTATAATCTGGTCCAAAGATGATTTTTTCGTCCTGTGGGAAGCTGTCAATCACCTTCTTGGCATTACCGCTGGTAACCACACAATCGGTCAGAGCTTTCACGGCAGCAGTTGTATTCACATAACTTACCACCTTGTATCCAGGATGCTCTTCCTTATACTTTTTCAAATCCTCAGCCTTGCAGCTGTCGGCAAGTGAACAACCCGCATTCAGATCAGGACACAAAACCGTCTTGTCAGGACTCAGGAGTTTGCAAGTCTCAGCCATGAAGTGTACACCACACATTACCATCACCTTGGCATCCGTTTCAGCAGCCTTGCGAGCCAAGGCCAAGCTGTCGCCCACAAAGTCTGCGATATCCTGGATATCCCCCACCGTATAGTAGTGAGCCAGAATAATAGCATCCTTCTCTTTGCAAAGCTGTCTGATTTCAGCTTTCAAATCCAAGGTCTCGTCAACAGGTTCGTCAACGTATCCTTTTTCAATCCATTCTTTTTTCACCATAACATTAATATTATATTTCTATTTTTAAATTTAAAAGAAAAGAATATAGGGATTATGATATGCCGTGGATAAGTGGATAAAAAATGCTCAGAAAGTTTGCATATTTAGTTATCCAAGTCTTTTCCCTACTTATTAAAAACTTATTCTCCTACGTTCTTGTTGGCTCATAATGTTTTAAATGACTTATTAACATTTCCCCAATTCGGTGCAAAGTTAATAAGTTTATATCTTTTTTCGGTCAAAAATCGTGAAAAACTTCCTAAAAACTAAATAATAACCCTGTGGATATCCGCATTTCATAAGTCTGAGACGGGTATGTGTGGATTTCCACAAAGTTATTACAGAGTTATTAAGATGGTTATACATACACTTTTCCACGGATTTGTGGAAAACGGAGAGAAGTCTAAAAACAGATAGTCCCACAGATTTCACTGATTTACACAGATCTATTTGAAACCATGTGTAATTCTGTAATATCTGTGGGACTTTACAGGGTGTAGAGTGTGTGACTTATGGCACATCCTCTATATATTTTTATAGTTTATCAGTTACTTTAGCAACTTTTTGATGCGTTCTACAATCATCTCTGGCTCAATATTGTTCAAGCAGGCATAGTCACCTCTCATGCAAGGCTTGTTGCCATAGATGCTGCAAGGACGGCAAGGCAGGTCGATTTGCACGGCATGGAGGATATTCTGATTCCATCCCATAAAGCCTGCGTAAGGATGTGTAGCACCCCAAACGCTGACTACAGGTGTGTGGACCAAGGAAGCCAAGTGCATATTTCCACTATCCATGCTGAGCATGACATTCAGGTGGCTCATCAGGTTGAGTTCCTGTGATAAACCGCTGAGTTGTGCAGAAGCATTGATAACTTGTGGATATTTCCCAGCCCACTCATTCATGATAGGAGTTTCGTCTTTTCCGCCTCCGAAAAGATATAAACGGGCTTGTGGATAACTGTGGATAAGTTGCTGGATAACTGTTTCCATCTTTTCCATAGGATAAATCTTTCCTTTGTGCGCAGCAAAAGGAGCGATACCGATCCATGGTGCCGCATTTTCCCCAGGTTTGTGGATAATTCCTTCCTGGTCTGTGAATATCTGTTCGGGAAGAGAAGTCAAATCCCCTTTTCCTTCTCCATAGATGGAAGTGAAGTTCAGATCTACAGGATAACTTAAGCGTGCAAAGACATCAGCATAGTTTTGGAAAGAAGTAGGTTGCTGCACAAACTGTTTGTTGTTGGCAGCTATGAGTTTTCTCTTTCCCTTGCGATGCTTGTCGATATGGGCAACTTTAAAGTTATCCAGATTGAATCTCATGCGTAAGTAATCCGAACGAAGAACACTATGCAGGTCGGCAATAGCCGTAAACTGTTTAGCGACGAGACGTCGATAGAGAGCATTCAAGCCTTTGATACCTTTATATTCCCCTTTGATGTCAGCCTCCATAAATCCTATGTTGGGTGCAAGATCTGTGAAGAATGGTCTGGCAAAGGGGCGACTGAGTACGGTGATTCTTACGTGAGGATATTGTTTGGCCAAAGAATAGACTACTGGTACAGTCATGGCAACATCTCCCATGGCTGAGAATCTGATGACAAGGATATGCTCAGTTTTCATTCTTTTACTTCTATATATAATAATGTATAGGAAAGAATATGAGAAGAATGAACATCATAGAAACTTTCATCTCATATTCTTTCCGGTTAGGCTTATTTGTGTTGTCTTTGAAAGAAAGACTATTTCTGGTTGTAAAGTACAGGGTTTGTAGAAGGGTCGTTGTACATCTTCATCTGTCGATACACCTTCATGTACTTACGTCCAGCCTCGATATCTTCCAAAAGCTGGTCGATAGCTGTGCTCAGATCCACCTGCTGTTCCAGGAGTACATCAAGTTTAGCCTGGCACTTAGCCTTATGCTCGGCAGAAGCCTCAGGGCGCTCCACCTGCTCCTTCATGTGATAGATTTTGAGGGCAAGGATGCTCAGTCGGTCAACAGCCCATGCAGGACTTTCCGTATTGATGCGAGCATCATCCTGTACCTTCACGTCTTTATAGATTTCACGGAAATAAGAGTCGATTTGTTCTACGAGATCAGTACGATCCTGGTTACTCTTGTCGATGCGGCGCTTCAAGAGCAGCGCTTCAGCAGGGTCAATCTGTGGATCGCGGATGATATCTTCGAAATGCCACTGAACGGTATCAATCCAACATTTCAAGTAAAGTCGGTTCTCAATACTACCCTCTTCAAAAGGGTTATTGATAGGAGTATCAATATTATCTTTCACGTGATAATCGTTAATAGCCTGATTGAAAATCTTATTTGCTTTTTCTGTAAATGCCATATCGCTTTAATTATTAGTTCAACTTGTGCACAAAAGTAACTAAAATATTGCAAATAACCAACTAAAAATCAGAAAAAAGCAGATTTTCATGCACAAATTAGGGGTATTTGTGCACCAATATGCACTTTTTTCCTTAAAAAGTTTGCTTATATCAAAAAAAAAGTGTTCCTTTGCACTCGAATTTTTAATTAGAAATCGATTTATAAACATTTTAAAAGTTAAAATTATGTCAGAAATTGAAAGCAAAGTAAAGGCAATTATCGTTGATAAACTCGGTGTTGATGAGGCAGAAGTTAAGCCAGAGGCAAGCTTCACAAACGATCTCGGTGCAGATTCTTTGGATACAGTAGAGTTGATTATGGAGTTCGAGAAGGAGTTCTCTATCTCTATCCCAGACGATAAGGCTGAGAAGATTGCTACTGTAGGTGACGCTATCTCTTACATCGAGGAGAACGCTAAGTAATTTAGCAACTAATTTATACTAAATGGAATTAAAGAGAGTTGTTGTAACAGGTCTCGGTGCTGTGACTCCAGTTGGTAATACTCCTGAGGAGACTTGGGAGAGCCTTTTAGCTGGTAAGAGCGGTGCTGCACCTATTACTCATTTCGATACAACCCTTTTCAAGACCAAGTTTGCTTGCGAGGTTAAAAACCTGAACATCAATGATTGGATTGACCGTAAGGAGGCTCGCAAGCTTGACCGTTATACCCAGTTGGCTATGATTGCAGCTATGCAGGGTGTAAAGGATGCTAATATCGATCTTGAGAAGGAAGACTTAAACAATGTTGGTGTTGTATTCGGTGTAGGTATCGGTGGTATCAAGACATTCGAGGATGAGGTGAAGTACTTTGGTACTCACGAGGAGAACGGTCCTAAGTTCAATCCATTCTTCATCCCTAAGATGATTGCAGATATCGCTTCTGGTCAGATTTCAATCCACTTCGGATTCCACGGACCAAACTACACTACTACATCTGCATGTGCATCTTCAAGCAATGCTTTGGCTGATGCCTTCAACCTGATTCGTTTGGGCAAGGCAAACATCATCGTGAGCGGTGGTGCCGAGGCAGCTATCTGTGCATGTGGTGTAGGCGGTTTCAATGCTATGCACGCATTGTCAACACGTAATGATGACCCTGAGCATGCTTCACGTCCATTCAGCGCAAGCCGTGATGGATTTATCATGGGCGAGGGTGCTGGTTGCTTGATTCTCGAGGAACTGGAGCACGCTAAGGCTCGTGGTGCGAAGATTTATGCTGAGATGGTGGGTGAGGGCGAGAGTGCTGATGCTTATCACATCACAGCTTCTCATCCAGAAGGTCTTGGTGCTAAGCTCGTTATGGAGCGTGCACTTGCTGATGCCAATCTGAAGCCAGAGGATATTGATTATATCAATGTTCACGGTACATCTACTCACGTAGGTGATATCTCAGAGGCTAAGGCTATCAAGGCTGTCTTCGGTGATGCTGCTTACAAGCTCAACATCAGTTCTACCAAATCAATGACTGGTCACCTCCTCGGTGCTGCTGGTGCAGTAGAGGCTATGGCTTGTGTTCTTAGTGTGAAGAACGATATCGTTCCTCCTACTATCAACCACGAAGAGGGTGATAATGATCCTGAGCTCGACTACAACTTGAATTTCACCTTCAACAAAGCTCAGAAGCGTGAGGTTCGTGCTGCATTGAGCAATACATTCGGATTCGGTGGTCACAACTGTTGTGTAGTATTCAAGAAGTATGCTGAATAATTTAATAGATAGAATAAAGCTCTCTTTCCGCAAGGACAAAGAGCTTTATTTTTCTTTGTACCAGATTCTTGGTTTCTATCCTCACAATATCAGTTATTATAAGATGGCGCTGATGCATAAGAGCATTATGCACCGCAATTCCAAGGGAAAGCCTGTCAACAATGAGCGATTGGAATTCTTGGGAGATGCCGTGCTGGATGCTGTTGTGGGCGATATCGTATATCAACATTTCCCTGGAAAGCGTGAGGGATTTCTTACCAATACAAGAAGTAAATTGGTGCAGCGTGATACGCTCAATAAATTAGCCCAGGAGATGGGAATCAACCAGCTTGTTTTATCTAACGGACACAGTTCTTCTCATAACAGCTATATGGGAGGAAATGCTTTCGAAGCTTTGGTGGGTGCCATCTATTTGGACCGTGGTTATGATGCCTGCATGAAATTCATGAAGCAGCGCATTCTGGCAAAAATGATTAACATCGATAAGGTGGCTTATAAGGAGGTCAACTTCAAGAGCAAGCTTATCGAATGGAGCCAGAAGAACCGCGTGAACATTGAGTTTGTATTATGCGATCAGAAGAAGGATGGTAATGGAAACCCTATGTTTACTTTCCTGGTGACGATAGAAGGCATAGAGGGTGACAAGGGCACTGGATATTCCAAGAAGGAAAGCCAGCAGGCTGCTTGTAAGCTTACCCTGGAGCGATTGCGCAAGGAACCGCAGTTTATAGATGCTGTATTCTCTGCCAAGGCCAACAGAACCAAGATGGAAGAGGAACCTGTGGAGAATGTTCCTGATACTGAGGTGAAGGACGACTTCATTATCTCTCAGAATACGGAAACTAAAGAACCGGAGAAGCATGAGAATGTCTTCAAGGAAGAGGTTTTCGAGGATAGGGCTGTCAAGAAGGTAAAAACTGTCGAGACAACCGATTCACAGGAAGAAGATGAATTTGATTTGAGCGATATTTCCGCACAGCCTAAGATACAGAGCCGTGAGGATATCATCGCTGCAGCCGAAGCTGCTGCATTTGCAGAGGAGTAGGGCAGGAAAGAAGAATATATTGATAAAGCCTCAGATGAAAATGGAAGCATTTTATCTGAGGCTTTATATTACATGTATCTTTGGTGCAGAAATATATAAATATGATGGAAAAAAGTATTATTTTGCGAGTAATGGGTAAGGACTTAAACAAGAGAATAATGAATAGATTAAGTCTATTATTCTTTCTTATTTTATTATCAATGCTATTATCGTGTACTGGTAATAAAGCCTATGATCAACAGCTGAGTAAGGCAGACAGTATTATGGATATAGCAGACGATTCTGCCCAGATAGCTATAAAAATGCTGGATGCTTTAAAACCTGAATGGTCTAAATTTACTAAAGCTCAAAGAATGCGTTATGATTTACTTTATCATAAGGCAATGAATAAGGCATATATAGATTTTACTTCAGATAGTACTATGCTGGCTGTTGTAGATTATTATGAGCATCATGGAACTGCTAATGACAAGATGTTGGCATATTATATTTTGGGGTGTGTATATAGGGATATGCATGAGGCACCCATGGCATTAGAATATTATAATAAAGCAACGGAGCAGGCTGATACTGCAGCCCAGGATTGCGATTATGCAACGCTATGTAGAGTGTATAGTCAAATGGGGGTATTGTTTTCAAAGCAATATTTACCATATCAAGAGTTATTTTCATTTGAAAAAGCTACCCATTATGCTTATAAAGCTCATGATACTTTAAATGCCATTCGATATTATTATAATAAAACTGGGGCTTATACGTATTTAGATAATGAAGATTCTGCTATAATTGTAAATACAAGAGCTGCAGAATTATTTAGAAAGCATGGGTATGATAGAGATGCGGATATTGCTTTTGGATGTAACTATGTTTACTATTTAAAAAGGAATAATATAGATAAAGCTAAGAAAGCTTTTGAAGCGTATAATAGAGTAAATTTTGCAGGAAATCAAAATTATGAAGATTCTTATGCTTTTTTGCTTTATGAGAAAGGTTTGTTTTTTTTACAGACAAACCAGTTAGATTCTGCTTATTGTAAACTCAATGAGAGTTTAAAATTTTCAAAATCATTTAGTAATAAGGCAATAACTACAAAAACTTTGGCTCAATACTACTTAAAAAGTAATAATCCAATCTTGGCAGCAAAGTATGCTATGAAAAGTACAGAATATAATGATTCTGATTTAGTTCGAGTAAGAAAAACTCAATTGCATCAGCTACAAGCTATGTATGATTATAGCAGAAACAAAAGACTTGCTATGGTAGCAGAACAGAAATCCGAGAAAAGAATTATGGTCATTTATGTTGTTATATTGTGTAGTATCATTCTGTTTTGTCTCTCTATTTTTATCTATAAATTGCAGATGAATAAAAAAAATCATAGAATATCTCTTATTCAGCAATTATATAATGATAGTTTGTTAAAACTTCAATCAAATCAAAGAGAATTGCAGCGAGTTAAAGACCTTAATGAATTAGAAGTAATACAACAAAAGGAAGAAGTTATAATGAACTTAAAAAATACAATAAAAGATATTCGTGAAAAATTCTCAGGTTCATTACTTACTGATACTGATATTATTTTACAAAATTCAGCAATATTTAGAAAAATACAATTTATAACATTACATCCAAAAGAGAAATTATCAAATGAGGATTGGATAGAGTTAAGTGACTTAATAGAGCAATTAATACCGTCTTTTCCACAAATGCTTAAAAATAGTCTAACGGAAAAAGAATATCATATTTGTCTATTAATAAGACTTCATATTTCACCATCTTCTATAAGTAATCTTGTAGGATTATCAAATTCTGGAGTTTCACTTTCCAGAAAAAGGATGTTGGAAAAAGTGTGTGGAAAAGATGGAACGCCTAAAGATTTCGATAAATTTATTCTTTCTTTGGTCTAAATTATCATTTTAAAATTTCAGTAAAATATTTCAAAACTACCTGAGTATCAGTAACTTTTAATTATTTGTAAATTTTCAGTAAATTATTATTTTTGATTGTTGAGTATTGTTTGCAAAAAGTTTTATATATTTGCACTCGAATTATAAACAATATAAAAATGAATAAAATCAATCGACTTTTATTTGGTGGGGTACTTCTATTCTGTACTTTGCCAATCATGTCTAAGACATACTATTAGAAGATTATTCAATAATAAAAGTTAAGTATATGAGACAGTTAATAAAAAAGTTATTACTACTACTTATGTTAGTTTATCCACTAACAGGTGTTGCTCAAACAGAAGTTATTTCAGAAAAGTATAAACTGGAGAAAAAATGTTTGAATAAAGAAATCGTAAAGAATAAGCGATATTCTTATCATCATATAGGTGAGTTTTATAAGTTGAAAGATTTGGAACTTACTAATAAAATAAAACCAAAGTCTGTTGACTTTTCTGCTTTTAGAAATAGGGTTGATGAAATAAAATTCCGTAATGAGGTTTTAAATACAGTAAATAAGCTTCTCTCTCAGCATGAGAAAAAACTCTTATCTGAAAATCAATGCAATTTGCTTTTTGCTTTCTATATAGATGAAAGTTATAAAACTATTATGGTAGAAATTGTCAGTTATAAAGAAGTTGATAATATTCTTTCTGTAAGAAAAATAGTTAAAATTATAGATAAAATAAAAAAGAAAAGGTTGAAAGGTATTATACCTATACCTAAAGGGAATTATATCAAACTAACAATAGTGAGGAGATATAATGCATAGTTTATAGTTTTGTTCGTTATAAAAATATTGCTAAAAAATAGAATATGAAAAAGTTATTGCTGGTATGTTTTGCTTGTTTCTTTTATTTGTTTTCTTTTGCTCAAAAAGAAAATTCGAAAGATTCAGTTTCTTTTAATATTCCTGTCTATTTGGTTGATGGGGTGGAAGTTCTATCTTTGGATAGCATTTCAAAAGATGATATTGAGTCTGTTGATATAGTAAAAGATCCGAAAATATTGAAGTATTTCTATCCTCGTATGGGTGGTTTAATGCTTATTAAAACAAAATCCCAAAAACAACTTCGCTCTATTATACAGAAGTATAAAGAAGAATTGGAAAAAAATAAAAAACATCCAACAAAGAAAGGGGAAATTAGGATAAGATAACTAATTAAAATCATATCAACTATGCGTAGTATTATATTATTGTTAGTCTGTTTGTTCAGCATATGCCTGAAGGCACAGACAGAGTTTAGAGTGTATCAGAAAGAATCTAAGAAAAGCTGGTATTATATAAGTGCGCCAATCAATGGCACGAAACTTAATGATATTTTGATAACTACTGGAGATGCTGGTTTTTATATCAAGGAGCATGACTTCAATGAACTGTTTCCTGACCACTCTTTTGCAAAGTCCAAGTTGAAGGTGCGGTCTATAGAATGTTTTAGAAAAAAGTATCTTGTGAAGAATATTTTTGTGGGAAAATTCAATGTGGGGAATGTTTGCTTTGTTGGAAATATCTTCGTGCTGGAAAATTCTTATCCGTTTACTGCAAAACTTGATGTGCAAAACCTCTGCAACTTTTCCGACTCTACCAAAAACGTTATCAATCTTAATTTTGCTGAGCAAAAGTTGGCTTTTGTGGATATGAATGCCGTGGATACTACAAAGTTAAGCAAGTTTGACATCCTTTCTGTCTATCCTTCAATTGTAATAAAGGTGCCAATAACTATCCGACAGGATGGAAAAATGTGGAACCTGGAAGGAAACATGAGGCTGTATCTGAGTAATGCAGAGTTGATAGAGTTTTATCCAAGTAAGTATCTGGATGAGTTTTGCAAACAAACGAAGGTGAAACTGATAGATGTTTATAATGACTATTTGGATAGCTATAAAGCTATCAGATATGATAAGTTAAAGATAGGTACTAAGTACTTTCCTAATCATTTTATTCCTATCATGAAAAATATCTCTATTAAAAACAGTTTTGGCAGTATCAATGGGTCGTTCTTTAAGGGGAATTTTTATATTGACTTGAAGAAAAATAAGCTATATTACGAATAAAAAGTGCGAATTCCGAGCCTTAGTCATTCTTCTTTTCTTTTTAAAGTCATATATTTAATATTAAAAATAGTAAAAACTTTCTCTATATGAAAAGTTTAGGTTAATTTTGCAACTCAAAAGATATTAATATCATATATGAGTTTAACAAGTATAGTAAGCAACGTCTTCAAACCTCGCCAAAAGGAGTTGGAGAAGTACCTTTATGATGCAGAACATATGCAGCATAAAGTACTCATGCACCTTATCAATAAGGGCAAAAATACAGAATATGGCGTTAAGCATCTACTAAATACGACTGATAGTTACGAGAAATTCGCAAAAAATGTACCTGTCAATTCCTATGAGGAACTGAAAGGGGATATCGACCGTATGCGCCACGGAGAGCAGGATGTTCTCTGGCCTGGAACCGTGAAATGGTATGCTAAGTCGTCTGGTACTACCAATGACAAGAGTAAGTTTATCCCTGTTTCACGAGACGGATTGCATGGCATCCACTATGCCGGTGGCTTTGATGCTGTGGCATATTATCTCCGTAATAATCCGAAAAGTAAACTGTTTGATGGCAAGAGTCTGATTCTCGGCGGCAGCCATTCACCTAATTATAATGTAGAGGGAAGTCTGGTGGGAGACCTGAGTGCCATCCTCATCGAAAATATCAATCCACTTGCCAATCTGGTACGTGTTCCTAAGAAGCAGACAGCTCTTTTGAGCGATTTCGAGGTGAAACGCGACCGCATTGCCCGTGAAACGATGAATAAGAACGTAACCAATATCTCGGGTGTTCCAAGTTGGATGCTCAGCGTATTGGTTCGTGTGATGGAACTTTCCGGCAAGAAGCATCTGGAGGAGGTATGGCCTAATCTGGAGGTCTTCTTCCATGGTGGTATCGCTTTTACTCCTTATCGCCAGCAGTATGAGCAGCTCATCACTTCTCCTAACATGCATTATATGGAAACCTATAATGCCAGCGAGGGATTCTTCGGTTTGCAGGATGATCCGTCAGACCCTTCCATGTCGCTCATGGTGGATTATGATGTCTTCTATGAATTTATCCCGATGGATGAATTTGGTACCGACAATCCTACCGTAGTGCCTTTGCAGGGAGTGGAGATAGGCAAGAACTATGCGATGGTTATTACTACGTCCTGTGGATTGTGGCGCTATCTCATTGGTGATACAGTCATGTTTACCAGCAAGAATCCATATAAGTTTGTCATCACGGGTCGTACCAAGTATTTCATCAATGCCTTTGGCGAAGAACTGATTATGGACAATGCCGAGAAGGGATTGAAGTATGCTTGTGATAAGACAGGAGCCCAGGTGGCAGAATATACGGCAGCACCTGTGTTTATGGACAGTAATGCGAAGTGCCGCCATCAGTGGCTGATAGAGTTCTCTAAGGAACCGGCAAGTCTCGATGAGTTTGCCACATTGTTGGATCAGCATCTGCAGGAAATCAACAGTGATTATGAGGCAAAGCGCTTCCACGATGTTACTCTCCAGCATCTGGAGATTGTGAAGGCCCGTCCTAATCTCTTCAACGACTGGCTCAAGAGCAAGGGCAAGTTGGGTGGACAGCATAAGATACCTCGTCTGAGCAACAGCCGTAAGAATATCGACGAGATGCTCCAGATGAATCAGTAGATCATGGCTTCATCCGGAAGTTTATGATATATTAAAGGATAAGAATAATTAGCAGAAAGGTAAGAATAATGAAGAAGATATTAGATTTTTTAGTTGAAAACAGCCAGAAGGAAAAAACTCTGTTTTTGCCTCTCTATCTGCTTGCTTTTCTGCTTTTGGTTTCCTGTGCCAAGATGGGACAGCCAGACGGAGGATGGTATGATGAAACTCCGCCTAAGGTGATAGGCGCCGACCCGGCAGATGGCGGAGTAGGGGTGAAGAGCAAGAAAGTAAGCATCTACTTCGATGAGTTTATCAAGCTCGACAATCCTTCTGAGAAAGTCATCGTGTCTCCACCTCAGTTGGAGGCTCCAGAAATCAAGGCTGCGGGTAAGAAAATCACCGTCTCTCTGGTCGATTCCCTGAAGCCGAATACGACTTATACCATTGATTTCTCTGATGCTATCAGCGATAACAATGAGAACAATCCGATGGGTAACTTCACCTATAGTTTTTCTACGGGCGAGGCCATCGACACCATGGAAGTATCCGGATATGTGCTTGAAGCTGAAAATCTGGAACCTATCAAGGGTATTTTAGTGGGTCTGTATAGCGATCAGGCTGATTCTGCATTCAAGACCAAGCCGATGCTCCGAGTGAGCCGTACGGATAGCCGTGGCCGTTTCGTAGTGAAGGGTATTGCACCAGGTTCTTATCGCATCTATGCCTTGCAGGATATGGATGGCAACTATATGTTCAATCAGAAAAGTGAGAAATTAGCTTTCTCTCATGACATCATCGTACCTTCCTGCAAGCCGGACGTCAGACAGGATACCACTTGGATTGATACCCTTCATATCAAGTCTATCGCCCAGGTGGATTACACCCATTTCTATCCAGACGATATTGTGCTGAGAGCATTCACCGAAACGCTTACCGACCGCTATTTTCTGAAGTCAGAGCGCAAGGAGCCCAATAATTTCTCTCTCTTCTTCAGTTATGGAGATAGCATCCTGCCTACCATCAAGGGTCTGAATTTCAATGAGAAAGATGCTTTCCTGCTGGAGGCAGCAGAGAAGAAGGATACCCTTACTTACTGGTTGAAAGATACTGCGTTGGTCAATCAGGACACGCTGCGGATGGAATTGGCTTATCGCATGACCGACAGTACCGGCGTATTGGTGGATAAGCTTGATACATTGGAGATATTGGCAAAGACTCCATACGCCAAGCGACAGAAACAGCTCAATAAGGAACTGGAAGACTGGACCAAGAAACAGGAAAAACTCAAGAAGAAAGGGGAGCCTTATGATTCCATCATGCCTCTCAAGCCATTGGAAGTGCAGGTGGGCGTCTCATCCCAGTTGGATCCCGATAAGAACATCCGATTTACGTTCCCTACGCCTCTCTCAAAGGCAGATACGGCAGGCATTCATCTTTATGCCAAGCATGATACGCTCTGGTATCGGGCACCTTTCGAGTTTAAACCGGTTCCTAATAAGTTGAGGGAATATGAGTTGCGAGGCGAATGGCGTCCGAATATCGAATATAGTCTGGAAGTGGATTCTGCGGCAGTCGAAGACATCTACGGATTGGCTACCAAGGCTATCAAACAGGGATTCAAGGTATCTTCGCTGGATGAGTATGGTACTCTTCTGGTCAATATCACCAGTTTGACTGACGAACCGCTGCTTGTACAGTTGCTCAATGGTCAGGATCAGGTAGTCAAGGAAGTGAAGGCCATCAATGGTGTGGCAGAATTTTATTATCTGAAGCCACAGAAATATTACTTGCGCCTGATAGTGGACCGCAACAATAACGGCAAGTGGGATACGGGCTGTTATGATGAAGACCAGCAGGCAGAAGAAGTATATTACTATCCTGGAGCTATCGAATGTAAGGCGAAGTGGGATGTCACGGAATCTTGGGATCCTAAGGAGAAACCATTGTCACACCAGAAGCCAGGGGCCATCACCAAGCAGAAGCCAGACAAGGAGAAGAAAGTAAAGAACCAGAATGTAGAGCGTGCCAAGAAACTTGGCATACAATACATTCCTAAAATATGATGAACTATGAAAAGAATGAAGTCATTGTGGATAGCAGTATTACTGCTGATGGTCAGCACTACAGTGTCTGCCCAGTGTACTTTCCGTAATACAGCCTTCAAGTCGGGTGAGTTTCTCACTTACAATTTGTATTACAACTGGAAGTTTGTGTGGGTGAAGGCTGGTACAGCCAGCATGTCTATTGTGCAGAGTACCAAGAATGGCAAGCCCGCTTATCGCACCTCATTGGTGACGAGAGGAAATCACAAGGTAGATGATTTCTTTGTCCTTCGTGATACGCTTTTGAGCTATACGGGTACCGATATGTCTCCGATGTATTTCCGCAAGGGAGCTCGTGAGGGCAAGCGATATACGGTAGATGAGGATTTCTACAGCTATTCTGGCGGCAAGTGTCATGTCAAGATGCATCGTAAGCACAATGACGGTTCTCATTCCTGGAAGAAGGTCAGCTATGATGATTGCGTATTTGACATGCTGAACATCTTCCTCCGTGCCCGTAGTTTCGATCCTGCCAACTGGAAGAAGGGTTATGTAGTCAAGTTCCCGATTGTGGATGGCGATGGCCGTACACCTGCCCAGATTAAGTTTGCGGGCAGAGAAACCATCAAGGCCGACAATGGTGTGAAGTATCGTTGTTTGCGTCTGGCTTATCAGGAGTATGAGAAGGGCAAGTATAAGCGCATCGTCGATTTCTACATTACTGATGATGAAAATCATGTACCTGTACGTCTGGACATGTTCCTGAAGTTTGGTAGTGCCAAGGCCTTCCTCATTGGTATGAAGGGCGTTAGAAATCCTGTTACTTCTATTGTGAAGTAAGAAGAGGAGAAAATATAAAAAAAATACAGTCTTGTTCTATCTAACAAAAAAATAGGGCAAGACTGTATTTGTTGTATAACATTGAGTTTTGATGGACGAATATAGTTTCGAGATAGTATTTAGGAATCATTATTCCAAAGCCTACTACCTTGCCTTGCGCATCTTGCATGATGACGAGGCAAGCAAGGATGTTGTATCCGATGCTTTCGAACTGGTTTGGAAAAGGGTGGATATTCGTTCTCGTTATGTATTGGCGAGTATGAAGGAAACAGAAATGGTGGTCAATTCTGTTTAATGGTATTCCTCGTTTCATCTTGCTTGATCGTGAAGGAAAGATTATCAAGGCTGATGCGCCAAGACCATCAAGCCCAGAGACTTCTAAGCTTATTGATGAATTATTGAAGAAATAAATACAATCTCTCTCTTGCAAAACAGTGGTTTTGAAAAATATTATAGGCACGGCTATCTGAGAAGATGGTCGTGCTTTTGGCTTTTATAGAGCTGCGCGAACACTTAATCTTTCTGGCTGCTTACTGGTACACAATTCTTCTGTTTTTGCCCTAAAATAATGATTTCAAAAAGACTGTTACATTGCTGCAGGAGTGCATTGATGCCACTTAGCAGACATTCTTCAGTTCTTCACCGTATCGCAAATCCGTTTGGCAAAATCTTCAGATACACGCTTCGCTTTCGTAGTTGTGGGTTCTCCCGAGGGGCAGGGTGTTGCCTCGTCCCACTTAGGTGTAATGCAGGAATATGGGAAATCACCGATTAAAAAAAAGACAGTGGGTGCATGGCAGTGTGGTTATGTGGAACACAAACAGACCTTCATTTTGGTTAAAATTGACTATTGCGGATATGACTTAAAACCTGTAACTTTGCACCATCAAAATAACTATAAAAAAGTTTCATTATGAAAACAAAAACTCTCTTGGCTTCAGCCTTGGCTATTTTTAGTCTAACGGCCTGTTCGCCATCATCGAAGGAGGCAAAAGGAGACACATACGAGCCGACCTTCCAGATTAAGGACTGTGATGTGAAACTGGGTGGTATCCATTTCACAAAAATGATCAACGGTGCAGACAAGCAAGTAAGCCAGACCGATACGGTCATACGCTTCATCGCACCGGAAGGCACAGACCTTTTCATCGATCCGAATGACGGCAAACTAACCAAATCGACTGCAAAGATTCTGTTGACGGCAATTGACAACACAAAGCCGTTCACATTCTCAGGACATCTCAAGCCGGGATTCACGGAAGACGGTCTATACAATGCAGCCAATTTGATGGTCGTAGCAAACGACACCCTCTGGCAGAAATTCTGTTTTGAGCAGGACGAGCGTGGTAAACATCGTGTGGTGACCGTGAGGACTGTCGGCACATCAGACGACAATAACCATGAGGTTATCGAACAGGACAATATATATTACAAAATATCATCCGACACTCATACCATAGCAAGCTATTACTCTCTTGATGGCAAAGAGTGGCAAATGGTACGCCTGTATAAAAACAATTATCCCAAGGAATTATATATAGGTATATGCTCACAGGCTCCGGTCAAGGGAGAATGTGTCAGCGAGTTCAGCGAACTGTCGTTGTCCACAGACAATGTGGGTGATTTCCGTTTAGGGAATTAACCCCATTGCCTTGGCAATATTGCAGGCTTCTATGGCATTGCCGACTTTCAGTTTCTGTAAAATGTTCTGGCGGTGCCTATGAACGGTATTGACACTGATATTCAGATTGTCGGCAATTTCCTTGCTTTGCAGGCCGTTGCCAATCAGTTTCAATACCGCAATTTCACGAGAAGAAAGGATGTTCACATAATCATCAGTCGTCAATATGCGGCACTCTCCGGTGCGTGTATTGACGATTTTTGGTGTGTCTTGATTATCATGACATAGTGTATATATACACATATTCAGCCAATAACAGCCGTCGCTCGTTCCTTCCAGCGAGAACATACGGTGCCGTACCGACCGCCAAACGCCGTCCTTGTCACGCATACGGAGATTGTCACTCAGGATATAATTCCGTCTTTCCTCGGGTGTCATCTTTTCAGTAAGGTGTATGTACGCAAGCTCATGGGCATGGCGCAGCATAAGATCTTCCTGATTGGCTCTACTGAAGATAAACTCCTCATAAAGTGATGGAATAGTAGGACAACGCTCTTCATCCGAAAGCCCAAGCAGATCCGCTAATCCACCAAAAAAACAGTAGCTGCAGTTCCTGGCGGAATCACCCATAGATACAATGGCATTCTCAGCAAAAGCATACGCTTCGGCTATATGCAGGCATCTGTCAAGTTCTCCCTCATCTCCTCTTTCGGCAAAAGGTTGTGAAAGATAGAGCTTGTTTATCGGTTCAAAATATTTGTCCATCTATATTTGCCGTTGTTAAGATTTATATAAAACCTTAATTCCGCAACACTATTATAAATTAAACTTTTTAAGTACCTGAGCAACAAAAAGTTGCCCAGAATTTTGCCATGTCGAAGAATTCACTTATCTTAGTGTTGCAAAAACAAACAAGAGAATCCAACGATAAACATGGCAAAGATACAAATTAAATCTGAGAAACTCACTCCTTTTGGAGGAATATTTTCGGGTCATGGAGCAATTTGACTCCACATTGTCTTCTGTAAGAACACGGTGTTTCTTCTTACAGCACTTATCCGTAACTTCTACAAGACCTTTATTCAAAGACTTGGCGTAAAGAGGTTCGGACTCAATGCAACAAGTCGCATAAAAGCGTTTGTCTTCAGGTTTGTCTCTGTACCAGCCAAGTGGATCAGGACATCAAGGCAGTATGTGCTGAATATCTATACCTGTAACAATGCTTACGCAGATGTATTCCAGACTGATTTTGGATGACGCCTACAACTTATGGGTATGATACTGCGTATTGTCTCAAGTCGCATTGTTGGGTAAGGGGATATTGTAGGCAGAAGTGGGTGCTTCAGCCTCAATTTATCTGATAATTCAGTGATGAGAGGGTGTGTACACGCAAGAAGGACATTGAAGGGCTTAGTTGCGGATTTGAGGTTTCATATAAATAAAAACAGTACTTTTTATTCGGCAGCATCGAATAAAATCAATTAAGAGAAAATTTATTCCTTTACTATGCATATAAAGAACATGATTCTTTTTGAACTTCAGATTAAACAACGAAAAAATATCCAAAAAGTTGCAGATATGAAAATAAAGTAGTAACTTTGCGGTAGCATTTTAAAGCAGATGATTATGAAGCAGGTAGAAGAAAGATATATCAGTTTGCTGACCGACTTCGGTTTCAAGCGAATCTTTGGAACAGCAATGAACAAGGATTTGCTGATTTGTTTTCTCAATAGCTTGTTTGATGGCAAACAGGTTGTGAAGGATGTATCATATCTGAACCCTGAGCATGTGGGAGATGTCTATACCGACCGCAGAGCCATCTTTGATGTATATTGTGAGGGCGAAAATAGCGAGAAGTTCATCGTTGAAATGCAGAATGCTTATCAGGCGTATTTCAAGGATCGCTCCCTCTTCTACTCAACCTTCCCTATCCGTGAGCAGGCACCCAAGGGGAATGACTGGGATTTCAAACTCAATCATATCTATACCGTAGCCCTGCTCAACTTCAACATGAATGAGGATGCCTTCGACAAGGAAAAAATCCGCCATCATGTACAGTTGTGCGATACCGCTACACACAAGGTTTTCTATGATAAGTTGGAGTTTATCTATGTAGAGATTGCCAAGTTCGACAAAAACCTGGAAGAACTGAATACGCTCTATGAGAAGTGGCTCTATGCACTGAAGAACCTCTATAAGCTTACCCAGCGCCCGAAAGAACTGTGCGACAAAGTATTCGACCGTCTCTTTGAGGAAGCCGAGATAGCCAAGTTCTCTCCGCAGGAAATGAGGGAGTATGAGGCCAGTAAGAAGGCATATCGCGACATCAAGAATTCCGTAGACACTGCTAAGCGTGAAGGAATTGCTGAAGGCATGTTGCAGCGAAGCCTTGAGATTGCTAGAAAGATGCTGGCAAAGGGAATGGATGAAGCTACGGTCATGGATATGACGGGGCTGACGGCTGAAGAGCTGAAGCTGCTGAAAGCGGAGATGTAGATTATAAATATTATAATATTATCAAAGGTCTATACGCCACCTGTTATTGTGGCATATAGACCCTTGTCGTTTCCCGTTAGATATGGGTGAATATATAATGTTTATAGCTGCTCTGATACGCTATTTCGTACTCTCCATAGGAGAGTGAAGCGGAGCGTATAAGAATAGGTGCCGCTTGTAGGACAGGCATACTTCGAGAGGACGGCATCGCCCTGACAACTACTCAAAGAAAAGGGTGAAATCTAAATATGTAAAATGTTTAAAAAGGGCGTAACAATGGGCGTAAAAAGCCTAAAATAAGGTAAAACTAATGGATAAATTGTGAGTTTTTAAATGCTAATAGTCTGATATATAGCATGTTATGTAGATTTCGAAAGGGCGTAACGATGGGCATAAAAAGCCTTAAAATATGGTAAAATTAAAGGATAAAACGATAGATAATGACACAAAAAAGTCCCCGATGCATCTCGCACCGAGGACTTCAAGAGTTCAATTTTAATCTATGAAGTACAATCCGTGTTAGAACACGGCTGTTTGTAAATTCGATTTATATCATCTTTATTTCTTATCCGCATCAATGAGGGCAAGCAGATGTTCTACTGCCACTTCTTGCGGGATATTCTTCTCTATGCAAACCTGCTTGCGGTAGAGGCTTACCTTGTTTGGACCGGCGCCCACATAGCCATAGTCGGCATCTGCCATTTCGCCAGGACCATTCACGATGCAGCCCATGATGCCAATCTTCAGACCCTTCAGGTGCTTGGTAGCCTCCTTGATCTTGGCAATGGTTTCGCGGAGATCGTAGAGGGTTCTTCCGCAACCAGGACAACTGATATACTCGGTCTTGCTGGTACGCAGACGAGCTGCCTGAAGTATTCCAAAAGCAGTCTCATCAATGGTCTGGGCAGGGATGTCGCCATTGTTCATCAGCCAGATACCATCGGTCAGACCATCTATCATCAGCGCACCCATGTCGGCAGCAGCCTCCAACTGGAAGTCGCTCTTCTCTTCCTTGCTGTGCTGGTACATCTGCGCAAAGACAACAGGGTTCTTCAAGCCGGCATTCATCATCTCATGAACCAATGCGCGCTGGTCGCCCAAACGGTTCTGGTGATTGCTGACGCAGATGACTACCACCTCCGGATGATTCTTCAAGCAAGCGATGTATTCTTCGGCAGGAGTACCAAACTGGAGCGTGAGGAACTTGATGTCTGCCTTGATGCTGGCGATGAACGGCATAGCCATAGCAGGGAAGATAGGATAGAGTTTGGCACCCGTAGTCTCTGGCTTGCAGTTGAGGGTCTCATAGACATTGTAATCTACGATATAGCTCTGTCCCGGCACAAACTGCTTAGGCATCTTTCCACCTATATAAATATAGTCAGGTTGGGCATCCTTATTCTCACAAATCGTGCTCTCGCCATTGATACGGTTGCTGATGACTACAGGCACCTGAGTGCCACCGATATTGCCCACAGCCTCGGTTTCCCGGCGAGTAGGGTGCAACCAGTCGAAAGAAGGACAAGCCGTAGCAGGAATCATCAGCTGACCCTGTTTCTTTCCGATATAATCCACCAGATGGCGGGCTACAGGAATCTCAGCCGCAGGTTCCTCGCTCAGACTTACTCTCACGGTATCACCGATGCCATCAGCCAGAAGCGCACCGATGCCCACGGCACTCTTGATTCTTCCATCTTCACCTTCGCCGGCTTCGGTAACGCCCAGGTGAAGAGGGTAGTTCATTCCTTCCTTCTCCATCTCATCCACTAAGAGACGCATAGAGCGCACCATCACCACGGTATTGGATGACTTGATACTGATGACCACATCGTGGAAATTCTCTTTCTTGCAGATGCGGAGGAATTCCATGCAACTCTCTACGATGCCTTCCGGAGTATCGCCATAGCGGTTGCGGATGCGGTCGGAGAGCGAACCATGGTTTACGCCGATGCGGATAGCAGTATGGTTCTCCTTGCAGATATTGAGGAAAGGAACGAATCGTTCCTCAATCTTCTGGAGTTCGTGGGCATATTCCTCGTCGGTATATTCCTGCTTGATAAACTTGCGGGCAGGATCCACGTAGTTGCCTGGGTTGATACGCACCTTTTCGCAATAGAGTGCAGCCACATCAGCCACATTCGGATTGAAGTGGATGTCAGCCACGAGCGGAGTGGTGAAACCATCGGCACGGATTCCCGCATTGATATTCTTCATGTTTTCAGCCTCGCGGGAGCCCTGGGTGGTAAAGCGCACCAGTTCGCCACCAGCCTTGATGATTTCCTCTGCCTGACGTACACAAGCCTCGGTATCATTGGTATTGGTAGTGGTCATCGACTGGATGCGGATAGGATTGTTACCGCCTAAGTCAAGTCCTCCGACATGGGCAACAGAAGAAGTGCGTCGGGTATAATTGAATAAATCTACCATAATGTATAAGATGAGATATGCCCCAGGGAAGGGGCATATCAGGATATATTAGTTACATTTATAATCGTATTTGATTTCATGCAGTTCCTTGTTGGCCTTCTCGATCTTTACATCCAGACCAGCCTTCCATGCCTGCACCTTCTCTGCCACTTCCTCGTCTCCCAATGCAATCATCTCTGCAGCCAGGATAGCTGCGTTCTGAGCTGCGTTGACACCTACTGTGGCGATAGGAATGCCAGGAGGCATCTGAATGATACTGAGCATGGCATCCAGACCATCGAGCATACCCTTGATAGGCACACCGATAACTGGCAGCGGTGTTTCTGCTGCTATTACGCCAGGAAGGGCAGCAGCCATACCTGCAGCTGCGATGATAACCTTCACACCACGGTCTTTAGCTCCTTTGGCAAATGCTGCTACTGCATCTGGAGTGCGGTGAGCAGAGAGGGCATTTACCTCAAAAGGAATCTGGTTGTCATTCAACCACTTACATGCTTTTTCCATAACAGGCAGGTCACTGGTACTGCCCATGATAATGCTAACTAATGGTTTCATTTGCTTTTATATTTAATATTAATGATTTTTTGTTCTATCATCTAATGAATGCTCACCTTACTTATATAATAAAGAGAGCGCACACTACTCCAACGAGAAATCCGGCTACCACCTGCGCCAACGTATGCTGACGGAGAATCATGCGGGCTGTACCCACCATACCTGCCAGCAGGATGACGAATGCCAGCCACCAGATAGGATTGAAGGAAAAGGCAATCGAATAGACTACCAGTCCTCCTGCTACTCCTCCGATGGCTGCCGTGTGGGTGGAGATCTTCCACCATACATTGATGAGTGCGCATACCATCTGTATCACCAATGCCGCTACCAGGATAATGCTGATTACTCTCGGCGTGTTGCGGTATTCCATCAGAAAGAAACAGCCAAAATAGCACAGGATTGATATCAGGTAGGGTACGATGCGGCGCTCTTTCCTGCCCAATTCCTTGGAGGTCCATCCCTGAAACCTGCGGTATAGGTGTATCAGCAGGGAGGGCATGAGGATGGTGGAGATATACACCGTGAGCAGCATCGGCAACTTATATGCCAATGGCAGCAGCGACATATAGCTGAACAGAAACAGAGCCACCAGTCCTACCAATGGCAGGTAGAAAGGGGTGAAGATCATGCTCATGATGCGTGCCGCCAATATGATATTTTTCTCTTTCATAACAAACTATGTTGTATGTAACCTTTTGTATATTTTCCTGAATTTATTTTCTCAATCGTGCTACCGGGATGCCCAACTGCTCTCTGTATTTAGCCACGGTGCGTCGTGCAATAGGGAATCCCTTTTCCTTCATGACCTTGGAAATAGCATCATCGCTGAGAGGTTTCTTCTTATCCTCGTTTTCGATGAGATGCTGGAGGGCAATCTTGATCTTGCGTGTTGACAGTTCCTCGCCGTCTTCGGTGGTATAGCTGTCTGTAAAGAAGAACTTGAGTGGGAATATGCCCCATTTGGTCTGTACATATTTCTCAATTCTTACTCGTGAAATGGTACTGATGTCAAGTTTCGTTCTTTCTGCTACATCCTTGAGAATCATCGGCTTGAGGTCAGCCTCGTCACCATCCAGGAAGAACTGCCTCTGGATGTCGATGATAGCCTTCATGGTGATGATGAGCGTATGTCGGCGCTGCTTGATGGCTTCGATAAAGCCTTGGGCCTTATCTACTTTCTCCTTGGCATAGAGCAGGGCTTCCTTGTCTTTCCGGCTCATCTGATCCTTGTGCTTTTTGTAGGTTTCTATCATGTCGGTGAAGGAAGGAGATACGGTCAGCTCTGGCATATTGCCTCGGTTGAGCGTGAATGTAATGGTTCCGTCATCGGCTGTATCTACGATGAAGTCGGGGTTGATCTGCTGCATGTTTCGTCCGTCAGTCTCGCCAAGCGATGCGCCCGGCTTAGGATTCAACTTGCGTATCTCGTCCTTGAGTGTCTCCAACTGGGTTTCGTTGAGTTCCAGTCCAGACTTGATTTTATCCCAATGTTTCTTGGTAAATTCGTCGAAATAATCCTCGAAAACTTCCTCCATGGTTTTGCGCAGCACTCCCTTAGGCAGTCTTTTTACCTGCAGCAGCAAGCATTCCTGTAGGCTTCTTCCGCCTACACCGGCAGGATCGAACGACTGGAGTTTGTGGAGCACATGCTCAATTTCCTTTTCGCTTACATCAATATTATGGTAGATGATGAGCTCATCGCAGATGCTGTCCAGGTCTTTGCGGAGCAATCCGTCTTCATCCAGCGAACCAATCAGATACTCCATGATTTGCTTTTCTTTATCCGTGAGTATCTGCATGTCCATCTGTTCCTTCAACTTATCGTAGAAGGAAGTTGTATCGCCATAAACCATTTCCTCGTAGTCGGCGTTCTGCGTATTATATCTGTCAGTATTGTAGTCGGGCATCTGGTCGTCTTTTCCGATACTTTCCAATGCCTGATCCAGTTCGTCCTTTCTTTCTTCTTTTTCCGACTGTGCTTCGTAGGCATCGTCTCCAAATTCATCGTCATTACTGTTGTCAGAATCATCCAGAGCCGAACGGTCTTCGTTGCCCTCTCCCATGAGTGCATCGTCCGGATTCTCAGTTTCCAAGGCAGGATTATCATCCAGTTCGGCATTGATATTATCCTCCAGTTCGTTGAGCGGCATTTCCAGCATCTTCACCTGCAACATCTGTTGGGCGGAGAGTCGCTGGAGCTGTTGTAGTTTCTGCTCCTGTGTCTGAATGAGTTTTTGAGTCATGTTTCGTGTCTTTTAAATAAGTTCTTTCCAAGTTACTTAAAAAGTTATATCTTCTTATTAGAAGTATTTTTCCTATCTTACTTGAAGTATTCTTTTAGTTCCAATGCCAGTTTGTAGAGTTTATCAGGATTTCCGTTTCCATATCGCTGCCAGATTTTGCTGCATGCGTCTATCAGATGGCTGATCACCACATCGTTTCTGTTGAGATATGGGTCGCAAATCTGGAACACATTCATGGCCTCTACTATCACCTTCGTGCTGGTTTTGATGAGTTTGGCAAGATCAATGATTTCTGGTGTTTCCGGCACCATGGTGATTGGTGTGAGTTGGAAATAAAGATCGAGGATGATGATCAGCTTGACGGGAGTGAGCGAAGGTTCGGCTTCGATAGGTTCCCAGTCGTGTTCGAATGATTCCCTGATGGAAACCCCCTGATAGAATTGTGTTGCATTTCCACATCCTTCCATTTTCTTGAGCAAATGGATATCACGAGCCAACTTTTTAGGGTTGTCTCCATATTTATCCCAAAGCCTCTTGATGCGTGGGGTGACCATTCTGAGTTTGAACATCTGTTCGTGGAGAACTTCTGGGGCAATATGCAGCTCCAGAGCCAGATTGACCATGCCTTTCGAATAGAGAGGTTTAACGCCCATTGGCTTTTTCTGGTACAATTGCAATAGCAAAAGCCAGTATTCATCTTTCCAAAGAGGATGTTTAGCCATATTACAACACTTTTCTGCAAAAGTACGATTTTTCATCGGTAATACAAAATAAAAATTGGAATTTTTTCCAAAAGAAAGGGAGAAAAATGTGAAATTTGAAATTACAAATTAGAAATGAGAAATGTGAAATGAGAGAAGATACAAAGAAAGTGCGCAAGACTTCTCACGAACTCTTGCGCACTTTTAATGTTATATTCCCAAATTTCTCATAACTCAAAGGAGATTGACTTCATTTTAAGTTCCTCTCCATTTCAAAGCCTGAAGCAGGAATTCTGCTACACAGGCGTCATCATTCGTTAATCCTATAACATTCTTTTTTACCTTTTCAACTTAATCCTATTGAACACTGTTAATCTCTGAATAAACAATCTTTTTTTCTTACCTTTTCTAATACCTGTTACCTAAACTAACAATCTAAAACCTAAAACTAAACCTAAACAACTAACAATCTTAACCTAAAAACCTAATAACCTTTTGTCTTATTGACGATGCAAAGGTACGACGATTTTCGGTATCTTCCAAATCTTTAGAAGAAAAAGTCTCAAATAAGCCCTTTTTTTTGATGTAAATCAACTATGTGTGTGCGCACACATCATGTATTTAGCTCAAAATTGACCTGTATCAAGCACTTAGAAGAATGTAGCTGAAAGCGGCTATTCACCTTTATACATTATTATATATATAATAGCAGCTTTTTCCTATATGTGATTGCTGCTATTCTATATATTTCTGCTGTTATTTGCCGATATAAGCCTCTTCACTCATATAAACAGCGATGGTTTTGAGCTTGATATAATCTTCTGAGAGATAGATGCGGCCCTGATTGCCCCAGTTGGTGCCCCAGGAGTTGCGGCAAACGTAATATCGCTGTTTGCCCTGGACGAAGGTGCCGATGATTTCCATCACATGATCATCGGTGGTATGCAACTGTTCGAAAGCTTTCTGACGGGACTCCTGGGTGACAGGGCGCTCGGCAGAAGTGATATCCACATAGTTGTTCTTAGGATTCTGGAATCCCGGTTCGCTGATATCGCCTTCCCAACAAACAGGATGGCCATTCTCTATCGCCTGCTGGATATGCAGCATCAGTTCGTCGATAGGAATATTGAGGAATTCATCATGCAACTGGTTGTCGGCTACCTCGAGTGCGAAGTATTCACGGAAAGGATGGTGTGTGAAGCTTGTCAGGGCCACATATTCTTCCGGATAGCAGACGCTGTGGGCAAATTCCAGAGGAGTATATTCTGCACCGAGCATGTGAATCTGCTGGGCTGGCATATATCCTAATTCTGAATCGAAGAGATCGTTGAGTTCTTCCTTTAGTTTCGCGATACCGGCCCCCTTGGCGATAGCACCGTTGCAAACCTGCTCTACCTTGCGGCAGAGTACCTTATAGTTGATATCTTTCTTGTCCTCGTAGCTGTCGTATGGTTCTGCTCCATATTTATTGATGTAATGAATGAGCATCGAACTCATACCCCTCATGCTGATAGGTTTTTTACCTTGCGAAAAATAATATTCCAAGGCTTTTTCCTGCAACATCATGCGGGCGATGTAAGCCACGGAGAGATTGATGGAGTCGCCCTTCATGATATGTTCGCTCTCGATGGTAGCCAACATGCCGTATGCCCAGCAGAGTTCACTTTGTCCCTGGTCCTTGACGGGGGTAGTGCCGATGAGTTTGACATGGGCAGGTAAGTTGTTCTTCCCAGCTTTCTCTGATGGTTGGGAAGAAGGCTGACTCTTGTAGTCACAACTGGCAATGAAGAGTGTGGCAAGTATGGCGAAGATAATCTTTCTTTTCATGTTGTATGAACTTTATTTTGTACAAATTGCTTTTAATTGGCTGCAAAGATACTATAAAAATCTATAGTATTGCTCATATCTCAAAGAAAAAGTGTAACTTTGCATCCTAAAAAGATATATATGACATTCATGAATGATAAAATAAAAGAATTTGAGGTGATGGCTCCTGTGGGATCTCGCGAATCCCTGGCTGCAGCTATCCAAGCCGGAGCAGATTCTGTCTATTTCGGTATCGGTAAGTTGAACATGCGTTCACATTCTGCCAATCATTTTACCATCGATGACCTGCGTGAGATCGCTGCTACCTGCAATGAGCATGGTATCAAGACTTATCTCACCGTCAATACCGTTATCTATGATGATGATATTGCCACGATGAAGGAGATTATCGATGCTGCTAAGGAGGCTGGCATCTCGGCTGTCATCGCAAGTGATGTGGCTGTGATGAGCTATTGTAATGAAGTGGGCGAGGAGGTTCATCTTTCTACCCAGTTGAATATCTCCAATACGGAAGCGCTGAAGTTCTATGCCCGCTTTGCTGATGTTTCGGTGCTGGCTCGTGAACTGAATATGGATCAGGTGAAGCATATCCACGAACAGATAGAGCAGCAGAATATCTGTGGTCCTATGGGCAAGCAGATTCGTATTGAGATGTTCTGTCATGGTGCGCTCTGCATGGCTGTTTCCGGCAAGTGTTATATGAGTTTGGCTAATGCCAACCGCTCTGCCAACCGTGGTGAGTGTGTGCAGATTTGCCGTCGCAGCTATACGGTAACTGATAATGAAACGGGTAACCAGCTGGAAATCGACAATAAGTATGTGATGAGTCCTAAGGACCTGAAGACCATCCGCTTCATCGACCGTATGATGGATGCCGGTGTGCGTGTCTTCAAGATAGAAGGTCGTGCCCGTGGTCCTGAATACGTCTATACTGTAGTAAAATGCTATAAGGAGGCGATTGCTTCTGTACTGGAGGGTACTTTTACTGAGGAAAAGAAGGATGCATGGGACGAAAGATTGGCAACTGTCTTCAATCGTGGTTTCTGGGATGGTTATTACCAGGGTCAGACACTCGGCGAATGGAACAAGCACTATGGTTCGGTGGCGACAGAGAAGAAGGTACTCGTAGGTAAGGTGATGAAGTACTTCTCCAAGCTCGGTGTGGCTGAGGTTGCTGTGGAAGCTACTACCTTCAATCAGGGCGATAAGCTTCTGATTACAGGAAATACTACAGGTGTGATGTATCTCAATGCCGACGAGATCCGTTATGATTTGAAACCAGTTGAGACAGCCAAGCAGGGTTGGAGAGTATCTATCCCTGTACCAGATAAGGTTCGTCCGAATGATAAACTCTATAAATTAATTACCGTAAACGAAATAAAGGAAATAAAATAATGGCAACAATCAATGATTTGCAGGATGAAGTAGTGGAGGAGTTTCAGGACTTCACCGATTGGATGGATAAATATCAGATGCTCATCGACTTGGGTAATGAATTGGCTCCTCTTGATGAGAAATATAAGAACGAACAGAATCTCATCGATGGCTGTCAGAGCCGTGTATGGTTGCAATGCGATTATGAGGATGGCAAGCTCGTGTTTACTGCTGATAGTGATGCTCTTATTGTGAAGGGTATCATCGCTCTTCTGATTCGCGTATTGAGCGGTCATACTCCTACCGAGATTATGGATGCTGATCTTTATTTCGTAGAGAAGATTGGTTTGAAGGATCATCTGAGTCCAACCCGCAGCAATGGTCTTTTGGCGATGATCAAGCAGATTCGTATGTACGCTTTGGCTTACAAGACCAAGGAGGCTGAGGGAAATGCGTAAGTTAAGAACGATAGAGATGAACCGCCTCACGCTGGAGGAATTCAAGGAGGCTGAGAAGCTTCCCCTGATAGTAGTCTTGGATGATGTGCGTTCATTATATAATGTAGGAAGTGTTTTCCGCTCTTGCGATGCTTTCCGTGTAGAGGCTGTATATCTGTGTGGTATTACCGCTACTCCTCCTAATGCCGAGATTCATAAGACGGCATTGGGTGGCGAGGATAGTGTAGATTGGGAATACTTCAAGACCACGGAAGAGGCTGTGGAGAAATTGAAGCAGAAAGGCTACTTCGTGTATAGCATCGAACAGGTGGAAGGCTCTACCAAACTCCAGAATCTGCCAGAGGCTCATTCTAATATTGTTAGAACGGCTTCAGAATCAGAAAAGCAAGAGAATTCTTCATTCTTCACTCTTCACTCTTCACACCCCAGCGGCTATGCCGTAATCTTCGGCAACGAGGTGAAGGGTGTAAAGCAGAACATCGTGGATATGAGCGATGGCTGCCTGGAGATTCCTCAGTTTGGTACGAAGCATTCGCTCAATGTCAGCGTAACGGCAGGCATTGTGGTCTGGGAGTTTGCCAAACTCTTGAAGCTATAAGCGGCATTCAAGCTGATTTCGTATTCATATAGACTGCTTTAATCTTTGAATCAAGCAGTTCATTATAAGTTGAGTTCATGCCAAACTTGGATTTTTTTGCCAAGTTTGGCATGAACTCGTTTGGTAATATCAAATAAAAAGCGTATCTTTGTCGCTTATCACCACTTCTCTACCCAAGCACTATTACTGTCATTACTTCTCGTCTTTTTTATAATCTTCAAACGACATTTCCTTGACGAGGTTTCCTTTTTCATCATAAACTGAAACGACAGAATATCTGCCAGGCTCGCCATTAGCATGATGCCTGAAAGATAAGCATATAGGCAGGCCTTCCTCTGATGTAAAGCCTACGCAGCCACGATTTGATGGTAACAATATCGCCTTTCCCGCATCCTTATCTACTATAAAAGTATAAATTGTATTTATCTTGTCTATTGTTCCATTTACAACTACCACATCAGGATTTAGAGGGACAAGCATGGCTCCACTTGCCACAAAAACAGAATCTATCCCTAGCATTACACCATGTTTTTTATCAGGATTATACCATAACAAATCTGCCATAGGATGCGCCGTAACTATTTCTTGAATAGCATTCTGCTTCTTATAATACTTCCAAATGGTAACTACGTCACCGCCATAAATGCCATCTCCCTCATCAACGCTTCTCAACAAGATAGCATCAACATCCTCATCTGTTACAACAGTATTATTTGGCAGATGAAAATGTTTGATGATTTGTGCTATCATCGCTTGCGAATACTTTCCATCTTCATTATTTTCAAATTTCACAATGGCATGATCTTGAGTAGGAGCAACTTGTTTTGTCCTCTTTTCTCCACAACTGATAGAAAGAAAGCATAGCTGTAGCAATACAACTATCCAATATTTACACTCTTTCATTTTCTAACTTACGAGAGTTTAAATGATACAAAAGAACTTCCTTTATATCATCGGCAACATTATTAGCCAACCTTTCAAAGACTTGAGGATCCGAACTATTTGGCAAACTATCCAACCCATTCGCTTCTATAAGATTATAATGAGGAATTTCGGGATGGCTATAGTCATAGCGATATGCTCCAAATGTTAGAAACTCAGCATTCGGAATACCAATATCCTTCATACGATTGATTACATTAGTGCCAGCCCCACCGACACCGATGCACAATATCTTTATATTTTCTGTATCATTTCCCATATTATAGTAGCATCTATTAGTATCGATTGCAAAATTAATCAAAAATTTGATAAGTTGTATCAGAAAGCCTTGCTTTTTTTATTCGCAAGGCTTGCGAACGACTTTATCCCTTATTCCTCTTCTTCATCTTCATATACACTGTCTCCTATCAATATGATGAACAACAGGAAAAATGAGACTGCCGAAAATAATAATGCTATTAAGAGTACTACAGCAAAAGAAGAAAAAGGATCGATCTTTGTCATTAAATTGACAGCAAAAAGGAATGGGGCTACCGCATAAAACAATTTCTTTAGACATTGCTTAGTACTTAATCCCGCATCATGAAATCTACGTATCATAGAAGAAAGGTTAGCAGGAATAGAGGCTATAGTAATTCCTAAAAACACTCCAGATAGTACATCAAACTTTTCAGAGTTCCAAGCCCCCAATGCTATAAAAGTAATAGGGACCTGAACCAGCCAGAACCACCAATACTCACTCTTTGAAGCTCTTCCCTTAAAATCAAAAGACTTCATGTAACACATTTTAATTGAATTGAAAAATGTCATAACCGTATATTAAAAAATGTTTATATTATTTGAAATGATTGGAAAGTCGATTATCTAAAACGACTTCTTTTAAATAAGAAGATGGTATGTCAACATTGACTTGCTCTTTAGAAAGAGAACCAACATAACTAACTCTAAGGGACATATCCAAAGGAACAAGAAGTGAAGCTAACTTTATCAACTCACCTTCTGTCTTGAGATCTTTTTCTACATTATTTTTAAATTCATTCTTATTTTTATCAACTTCTTTCATATCATACATTTTTTCATCTATGGTATAAAACATAACAAACAGTTTTCCCTTTATATCCACATCTGAAAAAATTAGTCCATCGTCAACTTTATTTGGAAGACTTCCCTTGATACTATTCAAATACAAATCCAATTGTTCTCTTTGAGTAGAAGACGTTTTAGATGCATTTTTAATTTCCTCAGGTGTTGCTACTAACACTATTTCCCTATGTGACTGAATTCCTTTGATTATCGTTTTTGCAGAATATCCCTTATTTGCAAAATCAGCATAGCTACAGGACTTAAAAGGAGAACTTTTTGCGATATTTGCCATCATCAAACGCTTTTTCAAGTCTTTATTCTGCAAAAAATCTTCAAATGGATATTTAGTTTCATCTATTTCCATTGTACTTACCACAGCAGAATCCTTTAGTTCCAGACTTTTCATCACAACTCCATCAGATATTTCTAAAGGAAGCTGTTCATTCACGCCCTTTACTGCTAACTCCAACTCAGGGTCATTTAAAGGAGGAAGTTTAGACACATAAGCATCATTAATCCTCGTAATAATCAAAATTACTAATCCAAACACAATAAGAAGCAAACAAAATATGACCCATTTCATTTTGTAATTCAACTTATTTGTGTTTAGTAACCAAACATAAACAAATACCGCAGCTATTGTCAACACTACCACAACAAGAGCATCGTTTATAGGTTTTTCATTAGAAGGTATATCATAACTAATCTCACCATAAGTAGGGAGATTCTCCGTCGTATCTACGAACTCAGCATCTCCACTAAGCGATTCTCCATTTATCCATTTAAATGATTCTACAGCATCTTCCATCACCTTTTGCCAATATGTCTTCTCACTATCCTTATAACTACATAAGACTTTTGCACTTTGGTTATCATTAAAGAAATAATAGATACAAACATCCACATTACCATAAACGCCACTTCTTTGGTAAGAAGTCATTATGCAATAATTTTCATTATCAAAAAAGAAGCCTTTTGTACTTGGCTTAATGGTCATATGCATTTGGGGTGCCAATTCTTGATAGGCAAGGCGATTAAAATACTCGACATCTTTGTCTGATAGTTCATGAGAGCCATCATAGTAGGAATAATCTCCTTCATTACTAATTTCTGTCTGAATCATAATTCTTGCATACTTTTGATAAGCAGCTTTTGTATCGTTATTCAAACCTGTTTGTTGAAAAACTATAACCTCGTCACTGGTTACGGGAAGGTTATTATTCTTTGTTTTCTGCTCATACAAGCCCTTCTTATCTCTGAGTTCCAACTTGGAATCTACAGAAATAGTAAACATATCATTAATCGTATAAGATTTACTTTCAGCATGAGCCGAAAGGACACCTAATACAAAACCGAGTAAAATCAATATCCGTCTCATAACTTGCTATTTATTCTGTTCAATCATTGTCCAAAATCGTCATCATCCCTTGGGTCGAAAGGACCACCAATGCCAGAAAAATCTTCTGAAGGCATAATAAGAGGAGCATCAGGCTCTGTGTTTGTCAAATAACGTGAACTATGTGAGCCGAAATGCAACAATACAAATATAATAGCTGCCAATACTACAGATAACAATGCCACAAGTATAATATTATGAACCTTGCCTTTTCTCTTTGAATGACTTGCATTCGAATTGGCATTATGTATTTCTCCTTGTATAATTGCTATATCCTTTTGAGTATTAACATCTAAGAATTGATAATTTATCATATTTGATTTACGATAAGCATCAAATTCTTTATCATATTCAGGCTTTAATCGATTAGTTGAACTCAATACACGATAAGCCTCCTGTATATTACGCTTATAAACTTCACTGTACAATTTAGCATCTGTTCTTGAGTTATATTTAGCCATTGCTTTATTAAAAGCAATGTCAATATCCATCTCAGAAGCATCCCTATTTATATCCAGTAGTAAATAATAATCTTTGAACACTCCTAATTCTTCAACCTCATTAGAATTATTACCATTTGTATCTTCATGAGTCCACTTAGAGAAAATACGTACTTCCATCAATATGACTGACAGAATAGCAACTGGCAATATATACCCCAAGACACAAAGTCCAAATGGCAAGTTACCCAATATAAAAAATGGATATAGCAAAAAGACTACAACGCTTTTATATTCCGCATCAGTTACATGCCTTTTGATTAAATAAAATTTTAGCCATTTGGGAATCAAATAATCAAACTCATTTTCAGCTTTCGCCTTATTTACGACATACATATTAGTGAATATATTCATCCCAACTGTGCATAAGAACAGCAAGAATATATTCCACCAATAACTATCTTGACGAAGTTCACCTGTAAAAATAGGGTAAACATCCGCAAAAACACAAATAATATTCACAAGCCACATGACACGTGCATAACGAATCAAATATTTAGCTTGCTTTGGGAAGACAGTTTCTCTATTTCGTAAAACAATTTTTGGTATCAATAAACAGATAAGTCCAAATACCACAAACGCGATGCTGCCCAATATGGTCAATAGTAATCTCATACTAACCATATCATTGTAATCTTGAAGATAGAAAGTTGTAAAAGTTTCCATTATTGCATTAGCTTTTTCTATCAATTCATACGGACTATGCACATCCAATACATAAGCCTTTCTATTTGCAAAATATACAATACGTATTACTGAAATTCCTTTTTCGTCTTTAGACTGAAAAACAACCGCATCTTTATTTTTAGGAAGAACTGACATATAAAATGTAGCCCAATTTGCATTTCTTTTGCATTTCACTTGATTTGGTGAGAATTTCCAGTTTTTATATGAAGTTAATTGTTTTGCAAACTGTTTAGTACGAATTGAATAAATACTATCAGAAGCAATTGATGAAATCGAGTCTGACAAGTCTAAAACAGAAAAAGTATATGTATATTCGTAAGGAATTGTGGTATAGCGACTATCCCAATATGGCTCATTGACATATTTCACCTTTTCTACTTCCTCATATTCTATACGTCCATAATAATCTCTTATAATCTCTCCACTCAAATATCTCTGAGGAACTTTTTCTGTATAATAAACAGCTCTACTCCCCATTGCCAAATAAGGTTTCCAATACCCATATATTCCCTCTCCTTTTCCATTAAAAGAAGAAACAAACTTTCCCTCTGGTATTGGGCCAATTTCTTTCAGTTGCTCAGAATTATCCTTAGTTTCTTTTTTGTCAAAATAATGCGAGCTCTTCAACACAGAAAATTGTTCTTTGTCAAAATTAACAAAGAACTTCTCATTATGTTCCTTTAATATCAACTCCACCTTCAAGGTCGGTACAATATTGGATACATAGATTATGGATATTATTGCAATTAGCAAACAAATCACACAAGCAAGAGTATATTTATTCTTATTTAAACTTTTCATGTTATTTTTCTTGATTAGTTAGTAAAACTGTTATAATTAACCCTATAGCTACTATAATATCTACAAAATTCCACACACCCCTTCCCAAAGCTAATTTAACAAAGGGCTGAAACAATATAGCCAATGCCCCACTTGCTACAGCAAATTCCTTTTTATTGTTTTGATAATAAGAATACGCCATATAACCAAACACGACAGTTGACATATACCTTATTAATATGTAAAAACCATAAGGCATATCTAGTAAACACAATAACAATAATACTGCTAGGATTATCTTCAAATACTTCATTAGATACTCCCTTTTCTTGGTCTTTCAGTCCTATTAGGCCTTTTTGTTAAACAGAGAAGCGTGAACTGCAATGCCCACATCTCAATACCGGAGGCCCTAGGAAAGCCCATACTCATAGATGCAACAATAGCAGCCCACGCTATGCGTGAGAACCACTATGCTATCTTAGAGTATGTCGGGAAATTTCCTAGGTTTCCAGTACTTCGATAAGCATAACGCTTCTTAAATCTCAAAAATCAGTGGAAAGGGAATGCACCCTATCCGACTGCAAAGATATTAAATATCTAAAGTTTTCCACTCCAAATTAATGGGGTAGAAATAACAGTTTCTCAATAAAAAGTTGCGATTTTTGTAATCGCTAAACTACAATAATAAAACAACGATTTAAAGAATAACTATTATAAATGCAAAATTAAGCAATTTTTTTGAGTTGTCCAACATATTAAGTGTTAAAGTTCATTGAGAACGAATTTAATGTCACTTTTCACCCGATTTGGGCTTGGTCATCTGCTCTGTAGAATGTCCCTGGAGAAGCAAGTAGGCATTCCAGCCGTTCAGCTAATCCTGTCTTTCTGTCTTTTCCGTATAGCAGGTGAAAGCATACACTCCATATACAAGAAGTCATATTATGAACTTCTGAACACTGGTCACAATTGCTATTATCGAATGATGGGCAGAGCAACCATGGACTGGCGCAAACTCCTTATGGGTAAGGCTCTTCGCTTTTTGGTGATTGATAAACAGTCGTATCGCCTCATTTAGGCAACAAAATGATTTTCGTATTGCTTATCTCTACTATTTTGCTATAAACAAAATTGTAGAATGCTTCATTCGTATAGTCAATCTATTTGATTCCAAAGAAAGAATTTCTCCACAGAAAAAGTCCTCATATTCTTTACCTTTGTAAGTATATTTTCGCTCAAATACGATATACTTTCCATTAGTATTGCCCAATAACGAAGCTTCGTACTTTTCGGGGCTATAACTACACAAGTAAGTGTTATAAGTAAACACACTTACTTTATTATCAGACTTTCCAACAAATTTATGTTCTGATGATTTTGCAGAAAATACGATATTCCAATCTATATTTCCACACCCATCATAACTAGAATCTGCAACCCATGTCTTACCAACAAGGTCAGACATACTGATTTTTTGAGCATGGCATGTCATGCTCAAAAGGAATACTAAGGCAATTATCAGACTATTTCTCATATTATTCTATTTATTCTATCACCCATTCCAGGGTACTTACTTTTTCCTTAATTGTATAGTTGATACCTACTTTCACCACAGGTTTGTTTTGCAGGGCGAAGGCATCGGCATAATGCTTGTCGTTGATTTGCTGAAGAGCTTCTTCTGCCGTCTTATTGAACTTCAGTTCCATGATGTAGATGGTGTCGTGCGTCTCCATCGTAATGTCTGTTCTTCCCTTGGCAGTATGTTGCTCTACGAGAATGCGGAAATTGGTGAGCAAGGCAAACATGATGTACATCATCTGTTGATAATGCCCCTCGTAGTTGGTATTGTCGCAGTAAGGCACCGTCTCAAGGAAAGTCTTGAATAACAGTAGTGCTTCGTCCAATTGTCCCAGGTTAATCAGCTTGGACATCTTGGCGATGGTCGTGTTGCCCATAACCGTCTTGGAAGCCAGGTAGTGAGGGAGAAGACTTCTGTATAGGCCGACTCTGATTTCCTTGTTAGGAAGGGCGAGAGTGTATAGTTCGGTGTCCTCATCGTAATCCTTGATGGTGAAGTATCCACTCTGGTAGAGCAAAGGCATGATGGTGGTCATCGTCTCTGTAGCAGCATCAAAGTCATCCTTTCCTGCTTCCATCTTTTCGCCGAGGTCGATAGGGGTGAAAGCATACTTGCGCATCATGTTGATGAGGTAAGTTGGTGTGCCTGAACCGAACCAATAGGAATCCATCTTTTGCTTGGAAAAGCAGTTCAGTAAACTGAATGGATTGAATATATCTGGTGAGGGCCATGCAAAATGATAGCCATCGTAGTGCTGTTTGAGTCTTTCAAGGGTTTCTTCATGAGACAGGCTTAATTTTTCTGATAGTCTGTCAATATCATCACTCATTTGTGTCATCAACTCTTCCTTGGTTATACCACAGATTCCTGCGTATGGTGTATCCATGCTTATATTTGTGATATTGTTGAGCTCGCTGAAGATACTTAACTGGGAGAATTTGGTGATACCTGTCAGAAAAACAAAACGGAGCATCTTCTCGCAGTCTTTGAGCGGGCTATAGAAGTTTCTCATCACATTTCGCAGAATGTCTAAGGAAGTTCCTTCATGCACAACATCGAGTAATGGCGCATCATATTCGTCGATTAATACCACAGGTTGTTTGCCCGTTTTCTCATATACGGTTTGTATGAGGTTGAGCATACGTATGTTCGGGGCTGGAGAGTCACATGTTATGCCAAACTTCTCTTCATTGGTCTTTAGTATGAAGAGAAGATAGTGCTCCAACTGCTCTTTTTCCATGTGCTTGCCTCCAGCCAAACTGAAGTGGAGCACAGGATATTCATTCCATTCTTTCTCCAACTTTTCGATGGCAAGACCATTGAATAGTTCCTTTTTTCCTTCAAAATAGCTTTCGAAGGTAGATACAAGGAGTGACTTGCCGAAACGGCGTGGTCGGCTCAAGAAGAAATATGTACCATCAGTATGGGTCATACGATAGATGTATTCCGTCTTGTCAACATAGAACCAATCTTCTTTGCGGATTCGTTCGAAAGTCTGTATGCCTATAGGATATCGTTTTCTTGCCATAGTCTCTTGTTCTTGATTTCGAAGGCAAAGTTAAGCAAAATAATCGAAAGTACCAAGTTTGCTATTGTGATTTTTTCTGTGTTTTCCTCCTTATGGGTTCTTAACTAACCAGTCTTAGTCCTCAGAATAGAAAAGAAATGGCTTGTCATAATCGTCAAGTACTTAAATTAAAAACGGGGCATTAAGAATATTAAAAGACAATGGTAAACTTTCTCCTATCTTAGTTGATTGTTCTTGTTCCTATAAGATAATGTTTTGAAGCCTGATGAATTCTTCGTTCAGCGTCTTTGAATGTCCGTTCAACGACGTTGAACCGCCGTTCAAAGACGTTGAACGGACATTTAACGTCGTTGAACGGAACTTTCTTCTAAGGGCATATACTTTTTATTCGGTTTAATGGTTTTAGTTGTGTGGTTTAACGGTTTTAGTTGACCACTCTCAGTATTATTTTTAATATGAGTTGACTCGGTTGTTACTTAGTTATAATTTACGTTGACTTACTATTTCTTGTCTGGATGGATTTATCGTGTCCACTTTGGGGAGCTACTACAACTGAAAGTGTTAAATCTTGGAAAAACGGACAAAATATAGTATTTTTGCCTTGGAAAAACGGACAAAATGCCTCCCTTTTAAATTAGATAAACGGACAAAGATATGATTACACGCCCCACTTTTAACTAAATTTAAAGTACTTCTTACAAGGTGCTATCGCAATGCATTCTATCCCCCTTACCCCTGCATCATAGGAAAGTTTCATGCTTTACAATGACGAAGATGAACCAGCGGAAAATCGAACTGTAATCGTAATCAGTAATCAACTCACGCCAGTGAAATGACGAAGGGGTAGAAAAGGGGCAAAAGCGATTTATCACAAAAACACAAAGTAAAGTACCGCAAAAACACAAAGTAAAAACTAAACTTAGGGGAAACAACAGTCATTCAAGGAATGAATTAAGAGACTAAAACAAGTTTAATCTTAAATATCCGTAAAAAAATTACGGCATATTAGATTTTTATATATCTTTGCAAAAAAGAACTGCATACAGCAATCAAAGAACTTTCATTTGCACTCGCCTGCAGTAACATTTCGTTTATATTTTAACAAAGATATTATGTTAGTAAAATTTGCCGTTACGAATTATAGAGGATTTGCCAATCGCATAGAATGGGACTTGTCGGAACCAAGTAACTATTCGTTCAACACATTTGCCATAAAAGACGGAATCATCAAGAATGGCATCGTATATGGGCCTAACGGTTCTGGCAAGTCGAACTTTGCATTGGCTATCTTCGATATCACAAATCATCTTTCACAGAAGTGGAAAAGAGTGAACTATTATGACAACTTCACTTATACAGGAAAGTTGAACTTCCCTGTAGATTTTGAGTACACCTTCCTGTTGGGAGATGATCTGTTGCAGTATTCTTATAGCAAATCACCAGAGGGAAAATTAGAGGCAGAGAAACTTGTGGTGAACAACAAGCTGATATTCTGCAACAAGGATTCTATCCTGACATTGGATGAAGAAGAATTTCAGATGGAAGCAACCGTGAAGACCAACTTAGCCAACAACGCCAACAACGTATCCATTATCAATTTTCTTCTCACCTCCTACCCATTAGCAAAAGAGCATTATCTCCTTAAATTACAGAAGTTTGTCAACTCCATGTTGTGGTTCCGAAGCGTGGAGAAGAATGAATTCATGGGCTTAGCTACAGCTCCAGCAAACCTTGACGAATATATCATCAAGAATCATCTGACAGACGACTTTGAGGATTTCATCCATCGTGTAAGCGGACAAGACTTTGAGTTTCAGAAGCCGAATGATGACGACAAAGAACTGTATTGCATATTCGGCTTAGGTCGCATTCCATTTGATAAGATTGCATCAACAGGCACCCACTCGCTGATGTTGCTCTATTATTGGCTCAAGCAGATGAAAGATGCATCATTCGTTTTCATTGATGAATTTGACGCATTCTATCACTTCAAGCTTTCCTTCGAGGTTTGCAAGACACTTTTTTCCCTTCCATGCCAAGCTTTCACGTCATCCCACAACACTTACCTGATGACCAATGACTTACTGCGCCCAGACTGCAATTTCATCTTGCAAGACAACAAGATCAAGCCATTGAGCAGCTGCACCCAGAAGGAACTGAGGTTCGGCCATAATATAGAAAAAATGTTTAGAGGTAACGCTTTTGAAGTATGATATTATTTGTTTTTGAAGGAGTAAAACGTGAGCCGGATTTATTCCGCACCATCCAACGATTGTACTTTTCCAACCGGGAAGAGCAGATAGTTTGTTCCTACAACAACAATATCTATCAGCTTTACAAGGATTTGCAGGAGTACGATGGAGATGGAGATATCGTGTCTTTACTGATGGAAAAGTTTGCCTCTCAAAAAGACAATCCTCTAAAAGGCATAGATAGATCTGCCGACATTTCCGAAATCTATCTTTTCTTCGATTATGATTTCCACAACAGGAATTTATCACTCGAAGAAATCAACAGACAGGTAAAAGAGATGTTAGAAACGTTTAATAATGAAACAGAATACGGAAAGCTCTATATTGATTATCCGATGGTAGAATCTATCCGCTATACCAAGTTTTTGCCGGATGCAAACTATTGGACCTATACGATATCCCGTACTGATTGCAGCAGGTTTAAGGGATTATCAGCAGAATTCTCAGCCTATCAAAGTTTCGATTTTATCCTTCTGACAGAGAATCGGGAACCTACAGAAGATGAAATAGAGGAAGTCAAGCAGAACTGGGTATATTTGAAGGAGCAGAACGTGAGCAAAGCAAACTATCTTTGCAATGGTGAGAACAGAATACCAGGATCAAAGGACGACATTCTTCAGGACAAGATATTCGATTCACAAATAGAGAAATATGTGAATACCGAGGAATGCAAAGTGGCAGTACTCAATGCTTTCCCGCTATTCATATATGATTACTTCAAGTAGTGTACTTCCCTGAAAAAGGTTGTCACTTAGGAACAAACAGAAGTGACAACCTTTTTCAGGGAAGTACACCAGTATTCTCCATTGTCACATGAGTAAAACTATTAGCTAACATGCAACAAAGATAGCATTTTTCTTCCAATTTACATTCGCTTTGGCGAGATTTTTTCAGCTCATGGATATTTCATTTTTTATTTATTTTAATGTATTTGTTCTTATTTCCTGAAATTACCTTGACAATATATAAACCGCTACATAAATCATTTAGATCTATAGTTTTAGTTGAATAACATTTTTTTACGAGTGCTCCATTAGCAGAGTAAATTTCAGTTATTGTTTTTGAGCTGATGAAACCTTCTAAGATAATTTTATTGTTTTGTATCGAAATTTGACCGTTCATATTTGGTACTACATCAATAGCTGACGTCTGATTACGTATAGTTTCCAAATAATTTAGAATTTCGGGGTTTTTAATAAGAGAATTAGTAAATATCGTATCTCCGCTACTGCTCCCATATTCATTGCAAGATACGATTTTATAGAATTCTCCCCAATCTGCATAATTATATTTAATTTCGTAGAAATTTTTACTTTTTTCATTAATATCAACTCCTATGTAAAGCCCCCAATATCCTTCTTCAGGGAATTCGAACACGTCTAAATTATCTGAAACAAACTGTACTAGTATGCAATCTTTCATCCTGTCAGAAGAAAACTGGATGGTTAGTTCTGCCGATGGATAATAGCTACTTAAATCAAAATTAAAGTTGCCTAATATAGATGCTTTTTTCTTTTTGGGGCGTGAAGGTAGTACATTCAATCTTAAAGGTAAGCTGCTTGTTATGATGCCATTTTTGTGCAAATCTACTACGCAACTTATATAAACAGAAGAGTCATTGGGGTACTCTATATTTTGGCAATCGAAAACAAGATTTAAACCAGAAAAGAGACTTGGAGTAATTTTAAACGAAAAACTGGTAGCTCCAATTTTTGATTCCTCACATACAATTTTCTTTCCATTTTTATCATAAACGCTAAATGCCCAACGACTATTCTCACATGATCCATTTTGCACATGAAAAGTCGGCATTTCACCATCAATAAATACATGAGAGCAATCTACGATTGTTCCGTCCTGTAAAAGAATTGATGAGTCAATACTTTGTGCTTGAACATTAATAAAAATCAAACTTATGACGAATCCTAATAATATATGTTTCATTTCACTAATTTTAATGTTTTTATTTTAGAACCTTCTTTAATGTATTCCAGTAAATATATATCTTGACTTTGCAAAAATAATCAGAAAATCTGAAACTAACTCATGTTTTGTGATTTTTCTTTGTTAGTATTGTCATTATTTCTGGTTTTGTATCTTTTAGTGAAAATATGATATGGTAAAGAACGAGATAAGTGGCATTCCTCGGATGTGAATGCCGCTTATCATATTTCGATATTTGTCCGAGTTATCTCAGAAAAGAAGTCTTTTCAGTCTTCTTTTATTTCAGATATTCCCCGAAGTCAGTCAGTCTCATATCTCCCTTCTTCAGGAAGGTATCGTGCATGGCGAGGGCTGCCCGCATGCTCTGTGGCTCATGGCCCTTCTCGGCAAACTTCAGATATTCGCGGAGCATAGGGCGATAGTCTGGATGAGCACAGTTTTCGATGATTTCCTTGGCACGGCGCAAAGGACCCTTGCCACGAAGATCGGCAACGCCCTGCTCGGTAACAATGACATCCACATCATGCTCCGTACTATCCACGTGGCTACACATCGGAACGATGGCTGAAATGCAACCGTTCTTGGTGGTACTCTGAGTGGTGAAGATAGAAATGTAACCATTACGCTCGTAGTCGCAAGAACCGCCGATGCCATTCATCAACTTGCTGCCGCAGATATGGCTGGAGTTCTCGTTGCCATAGATGTCGCACTCGATGGCGGTATTCATGGCGATGACACCCAGTCGGCGGATGACCTCAGGAGAATTGGAAATCTCACTCTGACGGATGGTGAGATGCTGCTTGAAATAGTCGATGTCATCATATACTTCCTTCAAAGTATCATTGGTGACGGTGAGGGATGAGCAGGAAGCATCCTTGATTCTTCCTTCACGCATGTATTTTACGACAGCATCCTGTACAACCTCGGTATAAACGCTGAATACCGGTACGTTAGGATTCTGACCCAATGCCTCGAGTACGGCATTGGAAGTAACGCCTACACCGCTCTGGAGTGGCAGGAACTGTGGAGGAATATGTCCCTTCTTCAGATCGCTGACCAGGAAGTCGGCCACATTATGACCCATCTGTTCTGTGATAGGGTCGAGCGGCTTGAAGGCACGAGCCTCTTCCGGGATATTGCATTCTATCACGCCGACAATCTTATGGGCATCAATCTCTACATACTCTTTACCGATACGGTCGCCCACGTTCATGATAGGGATAGGTGTACGGAACGGGCATTCTGCTATTTCATAGACATCATGGAGATAGCGGGATGCAGGACTGTGGAAGGTGTTCTTCTCGATGAGCACCTTCTTGGCAAGGCGTACGATGGTAGGCACGATACCGCCGGCAGAGGTAAGGAATGCCTTGCAGGTGGTTTCGCCTTCTTCCAGCTCGCTCACCTCGATGATGGCAAGGTCTATCTCGCCATAGAAGCCACGGCGCAGACGCTCAGCCATGTGACCGAGGTGCATATCCTCGTAGTCGATTTCGCCCAGATTGGTATGGGTGCGGAAATCCTTGTTGGTAGAAAATGGCGCACGGAACTTGATGGCATGGGCTGCAGCCATGTCACCCTCGATACTTTGCGAGGTAGAAGCTCCTGTCAGGATGCCCACCTGGAATGGTCTGCCTGCTTCATGTTCTGCCACGGCTCTCTTGGAGAGTTCGCGGAAGGTAGCCTTAGGCACGCCGTTAGGGGTGAAACCACTTAGTGCTATCGTGTCCTGATCCTTGATCATAGCTGCGGCTTCGGCAGCTGAAAGTCTAATATATGCCATTTCCGTACTTTATTTATTATCATGTAATATTATCGGGCAATTTGTTGCTGCCCTTACATTTCATAACTTTTTGTGGCTGCAAAGTTACACATTATTTTTAATATATGGCAATCTTTTGACGAATTTATGCAAATAAAAGGCATTTTACTTATCTTTTGTGCATGAATATGCAGGAATAACTTGCTTTATGCATTTTTTGTTAGTAGTGAATAGGGATTGAAGATTTGCGGATGAATGGTATAGTGGGTTGCGAGAACAGACTCTGTGGATGATTTTTCTAAGATAAAAATGGTATTTTCAGACTATTTTATAACATTTTGTGGCTGAATTGACTGAAATCTCAGAAAAATGAGTTAACTTTGCAAACAAATATAAATAATAAAAAGAAAGGTTCATAATAAGATGGAACAGAAATTATTGATCTACAACACTCTCACTCGTACGAAAGAGAGATTTACTCCGCTCCACGCTCCTAATGTGGGCATGTATGTTTGTGGCCCTACCGTATATGGCGATCCGCATCTCGGTCATGCACGACCAGCCATCACATTCGATATACTCTTCCGCTATCTCAAGCACCTGGGCTATAAGGTTCGCTACGTTAGAAACATTACTGACGTAGGCCACTTGGAGCACGATGCTGATGAGGGCGATGACAAGATAGAGAAGAAGGCTCGCCTGGAACAGTTGGAGCCAATGGAGATTGCGCAGTACTACACCAACCGCTATCACGATGCCATGGAGGCACTCAATGTGCTCCCTCCAAGTATCGAGCCTCATGCTACCGGTCATATCATCGAGCAGGAGAAGTTAGTGCAGGAAATCCTCGACAATGGTTATGCTTACGAGAGCAATGGTTCTATCTATTTTGATATCGAGAAATACAACAAGGATCATAAGTATGGTATTCTTTCTGGCCGTAACCTGGAGAACATCATCAATGAAAGCCGTGAACTTGCTGGTATCGGCGAGAAGAAGAATCAGGCTGATTTCGCTCTCTGGAAGAAGGCTTCACCAGAGCACATCATGCGCTGGCCAAGTCCTTGGAGCGATGGTTTCCCTGGTTGGCATTGCGAGTGTACTGCGATGGGCAGAAAGTACTTAGGCAACCACTTCGATATTCACGGAGGCGGTATGGACTTGATTTTCCCTCATCACGAGTGCGAGATTGCTCAGGCTGTGGCTTCTCAGGGCGATCAGATGGTTCACTACTGGATGCATAATAACATGATTACCATCAACGGTCAGAAGATGGGTAAGAGTTTGGGCAACTTCATCACTCTGGAGCAGTTCTTCACAGGCAATCATGACAGTCTTGAGCAGGCTTATTCGCCAATGACCATCCGTTTCTTCATCCTCTCGGCTCACTATCGCAGCACAGTAGATTTCTCTAATGATGCCTTGAAGGCCAGTCAGAAGGGATTGGAGCGCTTGATGAATGGTTTGAACGACCTGGAGCGTGTGCCTGTGGCTAAGCAGAGCGACGAGCAGGTGAAGAAGTTCGTAGCAGAGTTGCGCCAGCGTTGCTATGATGCGATGAACGATGACTTCCAGACCCAGCTTGTCATCAGTTACCTTTTCGAGGCTTGCCATGTTATCAATACAGCTCTTGATCATAAGGCGAATATTTCAGCCGATGACTTGAAGGAACTCACCGAAACGATGCAGCTCTTCACCTTCGATCTTCTCGGTTTGAAGAGTGAGAAGGGTGCCAACAATGATGCACGTGAGGAGGCTTACGGCAAGGTGGTGGATATGGTACTCGACCTTCGTGCTAAGGCTAAAGCAGCTAAGGATTGGGCTACCAGTGACCAGATTCGTGATGCTCTTGCTGATGCCGGATTTGAAGTTAAGGACACCAAGGATGGTGTAACTTGGAAACTGAATAAATAAGAAATTGAAGCTATAAGAAATAGTGTCAATTGAAAACAGATTCTATAAAAAAAGTATAATAGCCTTCACGCTTTGTGGAGGCTATTATACTTTTTACTCTTTAAACGAGTTGTTTGATGGTATTTCTCACTTTCTCTGCCGATGTGACGAGCGAATTGGATTCATCAGCCCCTTTGGCTCCCATATAAACCTCGTGGTTATAATGTTTCATCTTGCTCACTACATTTACTCTTGCAGAAAAATGGTATTCGTGAATGCCTGTAGCATCGAATATCTGTCGGATGTTTTCCTCGTTGACGCCACTACCTGCCAGGAGCTGGATAGGAGGCAGGGGATATTCTTTCAGTTTCTTTTCCAGCTGGGCAAGCAGGCTGATACCATCTATCGCCTTCGGTTGCTGACCGGAAGTCAGGATTCGGTTGCATCCCAAAGAAATAATATCTTCAAGGGCTTTCATGGGATCTGCAGTACGGTCGAAAGCACGGTGGAAGGTTACTGACATTGGGCGTGCCAGCTCCACCAATCTGCGGTTGGCTTCCCTATCAATTTCTCCCTCTTCTGTGAGGCATCCGAAAACGACTCCATCCACTCCCAATTCGCGACAGATGCGGATATCTTCTTCCATGCGTTCCAGTTCCAATGGGGTATAGAGAAAATCCCCACCACGAGGTCGGACGATGACGTGGAGTTTAGTCTTTGTGAGTAATTTGCGTGCCAGTTTTATCTCGCCATACGATGGGGTAGTGCCTCCCTCGGGTATTCCTGCGCACAGTTCTACCCGGTCGGCTCCTCCCTCTTGTGCAGCCAGACAGCTTTCTACACTATTGGCACATATCTCAAATTTAAATTCTTCTCTGTTCATATCTTCTTTTTCTATTTATTGATCCATATTGAGCTTTTGGCCATATATCCTTCATGTTGGATGGGATACTCGTAGCAAAGTTACTACTTTTTCATAAAATTCCAAGGCATTTATGGTGTTTTTATCACATTTTCCCTAAAATGATATGACGGATAGTAGCTGTTCCTCAAGATGGGCATGAAAAATCGGGTTATCGGTAGGATAGTGACTGATATAAAAGAATGCTAAAGGTTTATAAGTTTGAGGACTACAAACTTGTGAACTTCATTTTTATTGCTTATCTTTGCGGTTGGAAAAAATAATCTTAATAAATATGAGAAAAAGTATAGTATCTTTAGCCATCCTCTTCTTGGTTTCTTGGCAGGCGGTGATGGCCAACAGTTTGTCGGTGGATGCACATGACAAACCCCATTTTATCTCAGACGGGGCTTATCGCTCTAAGGTGGAAAATGCTTTCGAGAGTAAGATGAAACTCGTGGGCAGGCAGTTCTATCAGGTGAAAGGGATGAACGTCTATGGTACAGTCCTGAAGAAAAAGGGAGCTAAGGAGACGATGGAGGTCACTAAGCAGAAACTGACGACTGAGGAGCAGGAGGCCCTGCAATTCCTCTATGCCTATATGCCAGTGGCTGACGTGACAGACTATCCTACAAGTTTCTTCCTGGAAAATGTCCGTACGAGCTTTGAGGCAAGGAAGAAAATGGCTTGGGGCAAGGATATACCGGAGTTGCTGTTCCGTCACTTTGTGCTTCCTATCCGTGTGAACAATGAAAATCTGGATGATTCCCGAATGATATTCTTTAAGGAACTGAAAGAGCGTGTGAAGGGGATGGGCATGAAAGATGCTATTCTGGAAGTCAACCATTGGTGCCATGAGCGGGTAACTTATCTGCCTTCCGACGGTCGTACTTCTGCTCCTCTTGCCACGATCCGTTCTGCATACGGAAGATGCGGCGAGGAGAGTACTTTTACCGTGGCAGCTTTGAGAGCGATAGGCATTCCTGCCAGACAGGTTTATACGCCTCGCTGGGCGCATACTGACGACAATCATGCCTGGGTAGAAGCATGGGCTGATGGTAAATGGTACTTCTTAGGCGCTTGTGAACCTGAGGCTGTGCTTAATCTGGCATGGTTTAATGCTCCCGCATCGAGAGCCATGCTGATGCATACGAAGGCGTTTGGCGACTATAACGGACCGGAAGAGGTAATGCTCCGCACGTCCAACTATACAGAAATCAATCTGATAGACAATTATGGTTCCTCAGCCCGTATCGACTTCTCTGTAGTTGATGCTGAAGGCAAGCCTGTAGAGGGTGCAAGAGTGGATTTTAAAATCTATAATTATGCAGAGTTTTGTTCTGTCGTGACGAAATATACGGCTCAGGATGGCAAGACCTTTCTTTCGGCTGGTAAGGGCGATATGATGGTTTGGGCTTCGAAGGATGGTAAGTATGGCTTTGTAAAGGCTTCTTTCGGTAAGGCAAATCTGCCTGGTGAGGAAGGCGAGAAGGCGAGAAAAATGACCATCCGTCTTGACAGGAAGGTTTCTGCTTCGGATATGAACCGTTCTCTTGATTTTTCTTCCGTTAGTTTCCGTGATTCTTTTGATATCGTACCTCCGCCAGAGAAAGCAAATATTCCTGAGGTTTCGGCAGAGGCGAGAGCGAAGAACTTGGAGCGATTCGCTTATGAGGATTCTATCCGCCATGCTTATCTGGCTACTTTCTATACTAAGGAGACGGCTCTGGAGGCATTGCAGAAAAATGGATTGCTTGAGGAGAAGTATTTGACGAGAAACGGGGTTCCTACTTGGATGGTAAAGGGTGAAAAAGTGGACTATCAAAATGCTCAAAAGCTTTCTGATAAGGCCCAGAAATTAGTGGATTTTCTTGTCGGTTCTTGGGGTAATCACGAGGTTATCCTCAAGTTTCTGATGCTTCATCAGGACAATCTGAGTCGGGCTATAGATTTGCTCAGTACGCTGAGTGCCAAGGATTTAAGGGATATGCAGATGGATATTTTGGAGGATCATTTCAATGCCCATAGCAACCAGTTGTCTCCTCGTGTGGAGGACGAGATGATTATTCGTCCTTTCAAACAGTTCTTTGAGGAGCAATTTGAAAAGATGAAGACCTCTGTTGCTGAGGATCGTGATGTGTCTTCCAAGTCTGTAAAAGCAAATAATGCAGCTAAAGCAAAGCAATCTTTGGCTCAAGTTTTCAGACAAGATCCAGCTCGTCTGGTGGAATGGGTGAAGGAGAATATCCGTCTGAACCCTGACAAGAAGGCATTGCAAATCGCCCAGACTCCTATGGGTGTTTGGACATCACGTCTTACGGATGAGCGCTCTCGGAAGATTTTCTTCGTGGATGTGGCAAGAAGTCTTGGAATTGAGGCGAGAGTGGATGCTGTGACCAAGAAATTGCAATATAAACAAGGTGAAGTGAAGGAGGGTTTGCAGAATGACGTCTGGATAGATGTCGATTTTGACGCGAAAGCATCTTCTGCTGCATCTGATATGGAAAAGACAAAGGTACAGTCTTCTCCTAAGGGCTTGTTAAAGCTTGATTATCAGCCTAATGGAGTGGTGGATGATCCTAAGTATTATAGTCATTTCTCTCTTACTCGCATCAATCCTGACGGCTCTACTTCGCTGCTGGAATATCCTGAAGAGGGATGTACCTGGAGTAATACATTCAAGAATGGAGTGGAATTGGATGAGGGGGATTATGCTCTTGTAACGGGTACTCGTCTTGCCAATGGCGGGGTGTTGTCAGAAATGCAATTGTTTCATGTGAAACAAGCTGAAACCAACGTAGTTAAGATGTATTTACGTACTTCTGATACCGAGATTACGGTTAAGGGAAACTTTGATTCGGAGTCTAAATTCATCTTGGATGGTAAGGAAGTCAGTCTTTTGAGCCAGACGGGTCGTGGTTATTTCATTACTGGTTTGTTGGGTGTAGGCCAAGAGCCTACTAATCATGCCTTGAAGGATATCGCTAAGGTTGCGCAAGTATTCGAAAAGTGGAATCGTCCTATGGTGCTCCTCTTTGAGGATGAGGCTTCAGCTAAAAAGTTCCGCATTGCCGAGTTCCCGGGTCTGCCTAAGAATCTGATATTCGGTATAGACAAGGAGGGGTCTATTCGGAAGCAAATCGTTGAGAATATGAAACTTACGAATGCCAACCTCCTTCCGATATTTATGATTTCTGATACATTCAATCGTGTGGTTTATTTCTCACAGGGTTATACTATCGGATTGGGTGAGCAGTTGGAAACCGTAATCAGGAAATTGTAAATCCGCAGTGCTGATGATTTGAAACTATTATTGTTTGCTGGTTCTGAAATTTGCTTGTTGGCAAGGACGCCTGCTTACACAAATTTCTGAAATATAAAAAGGAACTTTGGAGTTATCTTATTCCAAAGTTCCTCTGTTTTTTATAGGTTTCTTTTACCAAAAGTTCTTTTTTCATTCATGTTTAGAACTTATAATCTAAGTTCCCTTGTTTTAGTGTCATTCTGAGTTGGCATTAATGTGCTTCCAGCCAGTTCTTTCCCCAGCCTGCATCGGCTACTAATGGTACGCTCAGATGATAGGCATTCTGCATTTCCTCTACCACGATTTGCTCTACTTTTTCTTTCTCTTCCGGATAGACGGAGAAATTGAGCTCATCGTGTACCTGGATGATCATTTTGCTCTTGATGCCTTCAGCTTTGAACCGGTTGAAGATGCGAACCATCGCAACCTTGATGATGTCGGCCTCTGAACCTTGGATAGGGGCATTGATGGCATTGCGCTCGGCAAAACCGCGTACTGTACCATTGCGGCTATTGATGTCTGGTAAGTAGCGGCGGCGGTGAAAAATAGTCTCAGCATAGCCTTTCTCGCGGGCAATTTCCTTTGATTTCTCCATATAGGCCTTTACGCCAGGGAAGGTGCGGAAATAATCCTCAATGATTTGCTTGGCTTCTTTATTTTCTATATTCATGCGCTGCGCCAGACCGAATGTAGTGATACCATAGATGATACCAAAGTTGGCAGTCTTTGCCTTTTTACGCTGAGTATCAGTAACTTGCGATATTTCTTCATGCCATATTTTGGCAGCTGTTGCGGCATGGATATCGGAACCTTCACGGAAGGCTTCTACCATATTCTTGTCTTCGCTCAAGTGTGCCATGATGCGCAACTCTATCTGGGAGTAGTCTGCTGAAAAAAACAGACAGCCTGGCTCTGGAATAAAGCAGCGGCGTATTTCTTTTCCATCATCATCACGAACTGGAATATTCTGTAGGTTTGGATCACTTGATGAAAGGCGACCTGTGGCAGTAATGGCCTGATTGAATGAGGCATGTATATGTCCGGTACGTGGGTTGATGAGCTTAGGAAGAGCATCCACGTATGTGCTCAGAAGTTTCTTTAAACCCCTGTAGTTCAGAATCTCATCGATGATCGGACTCTTGCTTCTCAACTGTTGCAGTACTTCTTCACTCGTCACATATTGTCCCGTCTTTGTCTTTTTCGGTTTCTCCACAATCTTCATTTTTCCGAAGAGGATTTCACCTACCTGACGTGGAGAGGCTATGTTGAACGATTCACCTGCCAGTTCGTAGATGTGATGCTCTATGTCCGCCAATCTGTTGGTCAAATTATTAGACGTTTCTTTCAGTGTATCAGTATCGATGCATACTCCGTTCATCTCCATGTGGGCCAAAACGGGAACAAGTGGCATTTCGACATTCCAAAACAGATCCTCACAATGAATCTCCTTGAGTTTTGGCTCAAGTACATTTTTCAATCGCAATGTGATGTCTGCATCTTCTGCTGCATATTCATAAACATCGGATGGAGCAAGATCTCGCATCGATTTCTGGTTTCTGCCTTTCGGACCAATCAACTCCTCAATATGGATGGTCTGGTAATTGAGCAAGACTTCAGCCAGATAATCCATGTTGTGGTATAACTCTGGTTGGATGAGATAGTGAGCAATCATCGTATCAAACATCTTGCCTTTTATCTCCACTCCGTAATTCATCAAAACCTCGTAGTCGTATTTGATATTTTGGCCGACTTTCAGAATTTGAGGGTTTTCATAGAGCGGTTTAAAGATGTTTACGAATTTTAAAGCTTCTTCACGATTTGCAGAAATGGCGACATAGTAAGCCTCTTTTTCTTTGACGGCAAAGCTCAAACCTACCAATTCTGCATCAATTGCAGTAGTAGAAGTGGTCTCTGTGTCTAAACTGAGAATATCGAATGTCATTAAATAATCACAAAGTTTCTTTGCATCTTTCTCATTTTCAATTAGTTGATACTTATGAGGAGTGCTTTTAAGGGTCTCAAAACTCGCGTTTTTTTGAACATCCTGCCCATCGTCTTGCTGTGCGCCAAATAAATCGAGCTCTCCTGTAGGCTTTATTTTCTTTTGTTGAGGTTTTTTAAGAATCCTGTTTGCAAAGCTTTTGAACTCGAGTTCGTAGAAGATTTCGTCCAACTTTTCTTTATCAGGTTCAACCAACTTCAAATCATCCATTTTAATTTCCACAGGAACATCAGTCCGGATAGTAGCCAGGAACTTTGAGATTTTGATATCCTCGATAGCACCTTCTACTTTTTCGCGAAGTTTGCCTTTCACTTTAGAAGAATTTTCAATCAAGTTCTCTACGTTTCCAAATTCATTGATCAGTTTGGCAGCCGTTTTCTCTCCGACACCAGGACATCCAGGGAAGTTATCTGCCGAGTCACCCATGAGAGCCAAAAGGTCAATAACCTGGAGTGGGGAAGCGATTCCGTATTTTTCCTCAATTTCCTTTTCACCCAAGGTTTCATATCCGCCCCCATGTCGAGGACGGAACATATATACATTCTCCCTTACCAGCTGACCATAATCTTTATCCGGTGTGAGCATGTAGGTCTCTATACCTTTCTCTCCAGCTTGAATCGCCACAGTACCAATGATATCATCAGCCTCAAAACCATCCACTTGGAGGATAGGAATGTTGTAGGCCTCGAGTATGTTTTTGATGATAGGTACAGAGAGTTTGATGTCTTCCGGTGTCTCTTCTCGCTGGGCTTTATAGGCAGGAAAAGCCTCATGGCGGAAGGTCTTGCCATGGTCGAAAGCCACTGCGATATGAGTTGGTTTCTCCTTGGTAAGTATCTCGTTGAGGGTATTGCAGAACCCCATGATACACGAAGTGTTAAGCCCCTTGGAATTGATTCTTGGAGCTTTGATAAAGGCGTAATACGAGCGATAAATAAGCGCATACGCATCTAAAAGGAATAATTTATCCATAATATTCATATTTATGGTGTAAAATTACTAAAAAATTGCCACATTTCACGAATAATTGATTAATTTTGTATCAAATTTCAGAAATTAAGTAGTTTTACTATCACATAATGGATTATTTATCACTTATCAGACAGCCTATTGAGGCAGAGTTGACAGATTTTATTGATTTGTTTAATAAGTCTTTGATGCATAGCGACGGACTTCTTTCGCAGGCTCTCGACCATATTCGACAGCGTGCGGGTAAGCGTATGCGCCCTATGCTTATCCTGCTGATGGCGAAGAATTTCGGCAAGGTTACTGAGGTTACTCAGCATTCAGCAGTCGGTTTGGAACTGCTTCATACGGCTTCTTTAGTTCATGATGATGTTGTAGATGAAAGTGGGGAGCGCCGTGGTCAGGCAAGTGTCAATGCTACTTATAATAATAAGGTTGCAGTACTGGTAGGTGACTTCATTCTCTCTACAGCTTTGCTCCATGTTTCCTATTCTCATTCTGAAGAAATAGTGAGATATCTTGCTGAATTAGGACGTGTTTTGTCCAATGGTGAGATTCTGCAATTGAACAGTATCAGTAATCAGGAAATATCGGAAGACATTTATTATCAGGTAATTAAGCAGAAAACGGCAGCTCTTTTTGAGGCTTGTGCCGGTATTGGTGCTTTGTCGGCTAATGCTTCACAGATTGCTATAGAGGAAGCCAAGCGATTTGGCCAGAATTTAGGTATTATCTTCCAGATTCGTGATGATATTTTTGATTACTACGATTCTCAGGAGATAGGTAAGCCTACTGGTAATGATATGGCTGAAGGTAAGTTGACTTTGCCGGTTATCTATGCGCTGAAATCTACTGGTGATGAGGAGATGATGAAGTTGGCACGTAAGGTGAAATCTCATCAAGTAACTCCTGATGAAATTGCTCGTTTGGTGGAATTTACGAAAGCCAATGGAGGTATAGAATATGCAGATAAACGTATGTGGGATTTTCATGCTGAAGCCATGAATTTCTTGGACACTTATGTGGAAGATAAGGCTATCTATAACGCTTTGAAAGCTTATCTTGATTTCATTATTGAACGTAAGGTTTAAGCTCGTACGTTTATTAAGTTTATAGTCGTACGTCATTAGAGTCTATAGTCGTACGTTCATAGGGGTTATAGTCGTACGTCTATAGAGTGAGTAGTCGTACGACTATAAGTCTCTAAAAATAAAGGTCTTTCAACTGGTTATATTTGCCGTTGAAAGACCTTGTTTTATCTACGAATCAGTTTTCCCTTTTTAGAAATACTTGATTTCCTTGCCAAGGATTTCGCTCAAGAGGAGGTTGGTAAGTCGAGATGTTCCCAAGCGGAACCATTGGTTGGTTAACCACTTTTCGCCAAGAACTTCTTTTACAATTGTGTAGTAAACGATTGCATCGTGAACGGTGTTGATGCCGCCAGCTGGCTTGAAACCAATCTGGATGCCAGTCTTCTCGTAGTAAGCCTTGATGGCCTGGCACATCACGTAAGCAGCCTCTGGGGTAGCAGAAACTTTCTCCTTGCCAGTAGATGTCTTGATGTAGTCAGAACCTGAGTACATAGCAAGAATAGAAGCCTTCATGATGTTGCTGCAGTTCTTCAGGCAACCAGTCTCCAAGATACATTTCATCTTGTGCTCGCCACATGTTTCCTTCAGTTCCTGGATGTCAGAGCAAAGGCCTTCGTAATCCTCACTGAAGAACTTGCCAACAGGCATTACGATGTCAACCTCTGTGGCGCCATCTTTAATAGCCAATGCAGTTTCAGCTACCTTTACCTCGATGAAAGTCTGAGAAGAAGGGAAATTGCCGCTTACGACAGCGATTTCTACGCCATCAACTTCCAGACTTTGGCTAATGAGACCAGCGAAGTTAGGGTAGGTGCATACTGTTGCTACATGAGGAAGATCAGGATAATCCTTGGAGAATTTATTGACTTTCTCTATCATCTTCAGGATACTTTCCTCTGTATCTTCTGTATGGAGAGATGTTAATTCAACGCTTCCAAAGAGGAATTTCTTCACCTCCATGGTGTCGTTTTCTGCAACTTTCTCGTCAAGGAGTTTCTTTACTTCTGCTGAAATTTCCTCATCGTTAAGGTTGCAATTATACTGTTTGAGAACTGACAAATACTTGTCGTCTGCTTCACTGTATTGTCCTTGTTGCTGTGCAAGAACCTGTTCTTTAATACTGCTCATACTTAATGTTACTTTTTTAATTATTAAAGTTAAGTTTATCTATATGATTCCTTCTATTTCAGGTGTTTTATTTCCTTCAATTTCGGGTTGTTCTTATGCCTTTCAGAATCCCTTTGGGTCTTCTTATCGAAGCTCTTTTTGAGTTCTTCAGTAAGGTCGATTCCCGTTTGGTTAGCCAGACAAATGAGAACCCAGAGAACGTCTGCCATTTCCTCTCCGAGGTTAGGTTTTTCGTCCTTTTTGAAACTTTGGTCGCCGTATGTTCGGGCGATGACGCGAGCCAGTTCTCCTACTTCTTCTGTGAGACAAGCCATATTAGTTAGCTCGCTGAAATAGCGAACGCCATACTCTTTGATCCATTTATCTACGGCTTCCTGTGCTTCTTTTATTGTCATTTTATTCCTTATTATGAGTGTCCATCATGATGGTAACAGGACCATCATTCAATAATTCAACCTTCATATCAGCTCCGAATTCGCCTGTTCCTACAGGCTTTCCAAGTGCTTCAGAGAGCTTTTTGCAGAACTCCTCATAGAGTGGAATGCTGATTTCGTGTTTGGCAGCTCTCAGCCAACTTGGCCGATTCCCCTTCTTATAGCTGGCGAAGAGGGTAAATTGGCTGATAACCAGAATTTCCCCATCTATGTCCATGATAGAACGATTCATGACATGGTTTTCGTCATCAAAAACACGCAGTCCTATCACCTTTCTTACTAGCCAATCAATGTCCTCTGTAGTGTCGCTTTCTTCTATACCCAAGAGGACGAGATAGCCTTGCTTGATAGCAGATTTTACTTCGCCTTCAATGGTAACAGAGGCATGTGCGACACGTTGTATCACGATTCTCATGTTATCTTATTCTTTTATATTTATATATCAATTCTTTCTGTTTCTATAATGATTTCAGATGCAAATATACGATATTTATTTGATATTCTTGTCTTTTTCTGTGAAATATTTCACAAGTATTTCCGCTTTATGTGGTCCGAGTACTTCTGTCAGGGTTTCTATACTTGCTTCCTTGACCTTTTTTACGCTTTTAAACTTGCTCAGAAGTGCTTCTTTAGCCTTTGGACCAATGCCTTTGATGTCGTCCAATTCTGAGTGTAAAGCGTGCTTAGAACGCTTATCTCTATGGAAGGAAATGGCATATCGATGTACTTCGTCCTGTATCTGAGTCAAAACCTTGAAAAGCTCACTTTCAGGTGGAAGAGCTATGGTTTGGGGCGGGAAACCGTAGAGCAATTCATTGGTGCGGTGGCGGTCGTCTTTGGCAAGACCTGCAATAGGAATGTCCAAGTGTAATTCGTCTGCTATAACTGCATGAACTACGTCCATCTGACCTTTACCTCCATCCGTAATAATGAGGTCGGGTAAGGGCGTTCCTTCGTCCATCATGCGGCTATATCGACGTCTCACGACCTCTTGCATGGAGGCATAATCGTCGGGTCCTACAACCGTTTTTATATTGTATTTCCTGTAGTCTTTTCTGGAAGGTTTCATACCTTTATATACGATGCAGCCAGCCACTGCGTCTGTACCGGAAATGTTGGAGTTGTCAAAGCATTCTATCTGATAAGGCAACTTCGGAAGCTTTAATTTCGCCTGTAACTCCTTCATCAAACGGGTTTGTTTCTGCTCAGGATTAAGCTTTTCGGCCTGCTTTAGACGGTCGAACTTATACTGCTTGCAGTTCATCTCAGAGAGTTCCAGAAGGTGCTTCTTGTCGCCTCTCTGTGGTACGAAAAATGAAGCATCTTTTAGCTTCCATTCCATCTCGAAAGGAACGATAATCTCTTTTGCGGTGGAATGAAAACGCTCCCTGATTTCTGGAATAGCTGTAATCAAGAGTTCCTCGTCGCTTTCTTCCAGTTTGCGTTTATATTCATAGGTAAAGCTCTGGTTGATAGTTCCATTCTTTACATGAATATAGTTGATAAAGGCATTCTTGTTGGAGTCATCATTCACGATGGTGAAGACATCTACGTCTGTAATTGTGTGGCTCACGACCTCGCTTTTGGCCTCAAATTCATCCAAGAGTTGATACTTTTTCTTGTATTCTTCAGCTATTTCAAACTTCAGAAGTTCTGCGTTTTTCATCATCATATCATATAGATATTTGCTTACTTTTCTTGTATTTCCTTTAAGAATTTCGCGAGCTTGGCGCATATTCTCCTGGTATTCTTCGTAGCTTTGTTTGTTGATACATGGCGCACCGCAATTGTGAATATGGTACTCTAAGCATGGCTTATATTTACCGACAGCTACGCCTTCTTTAGTAATAGGAAAGCGGCAAGTTCTTGGCTTGTAAAGCTTCTTGATGACCTCCAGAACGGCGTACATGCTGCCAATATGGGGGTATGGCCCAAAGAAAGTCCCCACCTTTTTATTGATATGGCGAGTCTTGAAAATGCGAGGAAAATACTCGTTTGTCACACATATAGAAGGATATGTTTTGCCGTCTTTCAGCAAAACATTATATCTGGGATTATACTTTTTTATAAGGCTATTTTCAAGCAAAAGTGCATCTTCTTCCGTATTGACAACCGTATATGAAATGTCGAAAATCTTAGAAACGAGTACTTTTGTTTTGTATCTATCTACTTCTTTGTGGAAGTATGAAGATACGCGTCTTTTCAGATTTTTGGCTTTTCCTACGTATATAATCGTATGGTTTTCATCATAATATTGATAGCTGCCAGGTTTCTCCGGCATGCTCAATACAATATTCTTAAGTCTTGTGAGTCTTTCCTCATTTTCCTGCTTGGTCATATTCCAATACCTTTATTTATAGGAGTTTAATTGAGTTCTGTTTCACGTGAAACGAATGAGCGTTGTTAAACGTACAGTGAAGTGTTCTATAAAACATACTATTAAATATGATGCCAAACCTATATAATGAAACTATGATAAAGGGCGTTTTTTGTGTTTCAAAACAGTATTTATGCGTACTGAAACATTAAAAAAGCATTCTTCGCTTCTTTATATAGGCTTGGCATAAGGGGGCTATAATTGAAGAAGAGTTGAAACTTCAACGTCTTCATCAAAGATCTTGCGGCCGATGAAATTCTCGTTTACCAACTCGATAATGAAGTTTGCGTAAACCTTTTTAGGATGGAATTTCTTAACCAGATCGCATGCTGCTTTCATGGTTCCGCCAGTGGCAAGTAAGTCGTCATGGAGTAGGACAACATCGTTTTCATTGATCGCATCTTCATGGATTTCGATGGTGTCCATACCATATTCTTTAGCATAGCTTTCCTGTACGGTTTTGCAAGGGAGTTTTCCAGGTTTGCGGCAAAGAACAACACCTGCGCCAAGTCTGATAGCTAATGCGGAAGACATAACGAATCCACGTGATTCTATGCCTACAATTTTGGTTATACCTTTATCTTTATACAATTCATACATCTCATCGCTAATTTCTTTTAGCGAAGCTGGGTTCTTGAAAAGGGTAGTAACATCACGGAAATTAACACCCTTAATTGGCCAATCTGGTATGCAACGCAGATTGTCTAATAATAGCTGATTGTTCATAGTTCTGTACTTCTTAATTATATGTTTTATTCTTTTGATTATATGTTTTTTACGTACTTATTTTAATGCTTTTTTCTTTCGGATTATATCCTCATTTTTAATGCTCTTTTGCTTGAAGGCGAACTTGAGATATTCTCGAAAAGCCATAGCGTTTTATGCCTCTTTTCCGGTGTATCTTTAAGTAGTGTTTCACGTGAGATTAAAGTTTTTCTTTAACCACAAAACACTTGATGAAAGCAATCTTAATTGACTGAAAATCAAAAGCTTTACTTTGTTTGTGTTCCACGTGAAACATTTTGAAAAGATAGAGAGCGTAGAGTTGCGTGAAACTATCTTCCGAGCAAAACGAGCAGGACGTTGATGTCGCTTGGGGACACTCCTGGAATTCTACTTGCCTGAGCAAGAGTTTCTGGATTGATATGCTCCAATTTCTGTCGGCCCTCTGTGGAGATTTCGTTAAGCTCTGCATAGTTGAATCGGCCTTTGATTTTGATATTCTCCAGTCGGTGCATTTTGTCTGCAATGAGACGTTCTCTTTCGATGTAGCCCTTGTACTTCATTTTGATTTCTGCAGCCTCCGAAATTTCTTTCTGTCGGTTGGCTGGAGATTCCATTACTTCTTTTAATTCAGGAATAATTTCTGAAAGGTTTTGAAGATTGAGGTGTGGACGTGCCACTAGATCGATCAGTTTGCATCCTGCGCGAAGAGGAGTGGTGCCCAGTGCTTCCAGTTTTGGATTGATCTTATCCTTTTTGATTGGGTAGCTCTCACAGAAGTTGATGATTCTTTCGATATTCTCTTTTTTCTCTTGCCACCAGTCATAACGGTCTCGTTTTGCAATTCCCAGTTCGTAAGCTTTCTCTGTCAGTCGGGCGTCTGCATCATCCTGTCGGAGGAGAATTCTGTATTCAGCTCTGGAGGTGAACATTCTGTATGGCTCGTCCACGCCTTTTGTCGTGAGGTCATCGATAAGAACGCCGATATAGCTTTCGTCTCTTTGCATTTCAAATGTCTTGTCTCCCACACAATGGAGCGCTGCATTGATTCCAGCAACAGTACCTTGACCGCCGGCTTCTTCGTATCCTGTCGTTCCATTTACCTGGCCTGCGAAGAAAAGACCTTTTATGATTTTTGATTCCAACGAATGCTTGAGTTGTGTTGGGTCGAAGTAATCGTACTCAATAGCATAACCCGGTCTGTAAATCTTGGCATCTCTTAAAGCTGGAATTTCATGAAGGGCTTTCAACTGTATGTCCATTGGCATACTGGATGAAAAACCATTCAGGTACATTTCATTGGTATCTTCACCCTCTGGTTCCAAAAATAGCGGATGCTGTTCCTTGTCTGGGAAAGTGACGAGCTTTGTTTCAATGCTCGGACAGTATCTTGGACCGGTACTTTGAATCTGACCATTATATAAAGGAGAATCAGAAAGTCCGCTTTTCAGGATTTCATGCACGTTCTTGTTGGTGTAGCAGGTCCAGCACGGAAGCTGTTTAAGTACCCGATGTTCGCCCATATACGAAAACTGGTGGAAATCATTATCACCAGGTTGTTCTTCCATATCCTCGAAGTGAACGCTTCTCTTGTCGATACGAACAGGAGTTCCTGTTTTCATTCTTGCGGCTGTGATTCCCCATCGGGTGATGCTTTCCGTAAAATGGTGTACTGCAGGTTCTGCACATCTGCCACCTTCTACCATTTTTCTTCCTACATGCATCAGGCCGTTCAGGAAAGTGCCTGCAGTAATGATGATGCTCTTGGCATGGAACTCAGCACCCCAGATGGTACGTACACCTATTGCTTCTCCGTTTTCGACTAAGAGTTCGTCAGCCTGATCTTGCCAAATTTCAAGATTGTCGGTGCGGTCGAGGATGCTTCTCCATTCCCAGATGAACTTTCCTCGGTCGCATTGAGCACGGGGACTCCATACGGCAGGTCCTTTACCTATATTTAACATACGGAACTGGATGGCGGTCTTGTCGGTTACGATTCCCATTTGTCCACCTAAGGCATCAATCTCCCTTACAATCTGTCCTTTTGCAATACCACCGATGGCAGGGTTGCAACTCATCTGTCCAATCTTGTTCATGTCCATTGTTATCAGGCAGGTCTTAGCCCCCATGTTGGCAGAGGCTGCAGCAGCCTCACATCCGGCATGTCCGCCGCCGATAACAAGTACGTCATAATTGAATGTCATAATCTATACTTTTTCTAATTTTCGGCAAAAGTAAGAATTTAAATTGAAATTTTAGCAAAAATACTTTGATAAATCACGAATTTATAGTAATTTTGCAGCAAATTTATGCAATTATACTTAGAAATGAGGATTGTGATTCCCCATGATCTATGTTTTGCAGGTGATAGATAGATGTTGAATAATAATTTAGTTTCAAACAGTTAAATATTTTAAAATCAATCATTTATGTGGTTAATCAATTCATCTATTGGTAGAAAGGTAGTGATGTCAGTAACTGGTATTGCACTTATTCTATTCTTGACATTCCACGGTTGCATGAATGTGGTTGCGCTTTTCTCCGGAGAGGCTTACAACACAATCTGCGAGTTGTTGGGTGCTAACTGGTACGCCGTAGTTGCAACTTTGGGTTTGGCAGCTTTGGCAGTTTGTCACATCGTTTACGCTTTCATCCTGACAGCACAGAACCGTCGTGCTCGTGGTAACCAGCGTTACGAGGTAACAGCAAAGCCAGAGAAGGTAGAGTGGGCAAGTCAGAACATGTTGGTGCTCGGTATCATCATCGTTCTCGGTTTGTTGCTTCACCTCTTCAACTTCTGGTACAACATGATGTTTGCAGAGCTTTTGGGTACAAGCTTCGGTCACAGCCCAGCAGACGGCTTCGCTTTCATCCAGGACACCTTCGCTAACCCTGTGTTCGTAGTTCTCTACATCATCTGGTTGGTAGCTCTTTGGTTCCACCTCACTCACGGTTTCTGGAGTGCCCTTCAGACACTCGGTTGGAGCGGTAAGACCTGGTTCTGCCGTTGGAAGACAATCGGTTTCATTTATTCTACCGTATTGCTTCTCCTCTTCATCGTTGTCGTTTTGGCATTCGCTTTCGGTTGTGCTCCATCTTTGTGCTGTGCAGCTTAATTCATGTAATCATTTAAGTATTAAAAAAGATTATGGCAAAAACATTAAATTCTAGAATACCTGAAGGACCAGTTGCTGAGAAATGGACCAACTATAAGGCTCACCAGCGTTTGGTTAATCCAAAGAATAAGTTAAAGCTCGACATTATCGTTGTAGGTACAGGTTTGGCAGGTGCTTCTGCAGCTGCTTCTCTCGGCGAGATGGGCTTCAATATTTTGAACTTCTGCATCCAGGACTCTCCACGTCGTGCTCACTCTATTGCAGCACAGGGTGGTATCAATGCAGCTAAGAATTATCAGAATGATGGTGACTCAGTTTACCGTTTGTTCTACGATACAGTAAAGGGTGGTGACTACCGTGCTCGTGAGGCTAACGTTTACCGTTTGGCTGAGGTGAGCAACGACATCATCGACCAGTGTGTAGCTCAGGGTGTTCCTTTCGCTCGTGAGTATGGTGGTATGTTGGCTAACCGTTCTTTCGGTGGTGCTCAGGTATCTCGTACATTCTATGCTAAGGGTCAGACTGGTCAGCAGCTCCTCCTCGGTGCTTACTCTTCTTTGAGCCGCATGGTTGAGGCAGGTAAGGTAAAGCTCTTCACTCGTTACGAGATGGAGGATGTAGTTATCGTTGACGGTCACGCTCGTGGTATCATCGCCAAGAATTTGATTACAGGTGAGTTGGAGCGTTTCTCTGCCAACGCCGTAGTTATCGCTACTGGTGGTTATGGTAACGCTTACTTCCTCTCTACAAACGCTATGGGTTGTAACTGTACAGCAGCTATCCAGTGCTACCGCAAGGGTGCTGACTTCGCTAACCCATCTTACGTTCAGATTCACCCAACATGTATCCCAGTTCACGGTACAAACCAGAGTAAGTTGACTTTGATGTCAGAGTCACTCCGTAACGATGGTCGTATCTGGGTTCCTAAGAAGATTGAGGATGCTAAGGCATTGCAGGCAGGTACAAAGAAGGGTTCTGATATTCCTGAGGAAGACCGCGACTACTACTTGGAGCGCCGTTACCCTGCATTCGGTAACCTGGTTCCTCGTGACGTGGCTTCTCGTGCAGCTAAGGAGCGTTGCGACAAGGGCTTCGGTGTCAACAACACAGGTCTTGCCGTATTCCTCGACTTCTCTGAGTCTATCAACCGTCTCGGTATCGACGTTATCCTGCAGCGTTATGGCAACCTCTTCGATATGTATGAGGAGATTACCGACGTTAACCCAGGTGAGTTGGCTAACGAAATCAACGGTGTGAAGTACTATAACCCAATGATGATCTTCCCTGCTATCCACTATACAATGGGTGGTATCTGGGTTGACTACGAGTTGATGACCACTATCCCAGGTCTCTTCGCTATTGGTGAGTGTAACTTCTCTGACCACGGTGCTAACCGTCTTGGTGCTTCTGCTTTGATGCAGGGTTTGGCTGATGGTTACTTCGTATTGCCATACACTATCCAGAATTACTTGGCAGACCAGGCATTGTGGCCAAAGCTCTCTACCGATCTCCCAGAGTTCGCAGAGGCAGAGGCAGGTGTTCAGAAGGAAATCGACCGTTTGATGGGTATTCAGGGTAAGCGCTCTGTAGATTCTATCCACAAGGAGTTGGGTCACATCCTTTGGGAGCACGTAGGTATGGGTCGTACCAAGGAAGGTCTTGAGGAAGGCTTGAAGAAGATGAAGGCTCTCCGTGAGGAATTCAACAAGAACCTCTTCATTCCAGGTAAGAAGGAAGGCTTGAACGTAGAGTTGGATAAGGCTATCCACTTGCGTGACTTCATCTTGATGGGCGAGTTGATCGCTTACGACGCATTGCACCGTAACGAGAGCTGTGGTGGTCACTTCCGTGAGGAGTACCAGACAGAGGAAGGCGAGGCTAAGCGTGATGACGAGAACTTCTTCTACGTAGGTTGCTGGGAGTATCAGGGCAACGATACAACTGCTCCAGTGCTCAACAAGGAACCTCTCGAGTATGAGGCAATTAAGGTACAGACAAGAAATTACAAGAATTAAAAAGCGAACAAGACAATGGCAAGAAATATAAGTTTCACAGTTAAGTATTGGAAGCAGGACGGTCCTAATGCACAGGGTCACTTCGATACACATGAGATGAAGAACATCCCAGATGACACCTCATTCCTTGAGATGCTCGACATCTTGAACGAGGAGCTCATCGAGTCAGGTCAGGAGCCTTTCGTCTTCGACCACGACTGCCGCGAGGGTATCTGCGGTATGTGCTCTCTTTATATTAATGGTACACCACATGGTAAGACAGAGCGTGGTGCTACAACATGTCAGCTCTACATGCGTCGTTTCAACGATGGTGACGTCATCACCGTTGAGCCTTGGCGTTCTGCCGGTTTCCCTATCATCAAGGACTGTATGGTTGACCGTTCTGCATTCGACAAGATCATCCAGGCAGGTGGTTACACCAGCATTCGTACAGGTCAGGCTCAGGATGCTAATGCTATCCTGATTCCTAAGGAGAATGCAGACGAGGCAATGGATTGCGCTACATGTATCGGTTGCGGTGCTTGTGTTGCTGCATGTAAGAATGGTTCTGCTATGCTCTTCGTCAGCTCAAAGGTTAGCCAGTTGGCACTTCTCCCACAGGGTCGTGTAGAGGCTGCTGCCCGTGCTAAGAAGATGATTGCACGTATGGACGAGCTCGGATTCGGTAACTGTACAAACACTCGTGCTTGCGAGGCTGTTTGTCCTAAGAACGAGTCTATCGCTAACATCGCCCGCTTGAACCGTGAGTTCTTGAAGGCAAAGTTGGCTGACTAATATCTTTTGAGATATAGTTGGACTCTTATCCGATGTTTTATCGGATAGGAAGAATATATAAGATTAGACCTCACACCGCACGCTTTTGGCGTAAAGTGCTGAGGTCTAATTGTTTATAGAGTGCTATGTGGGATTGCCTCCGCACGGAGACCGCATGGATAGAGAAGAATCTGTAAACCCAAATCAGGAAATGACCAGTGCGGTATGAGTGCAGTCTAAAAGTGGTACACTGCACAGACTTAACTTGTTGTATGATAGATTGTTATGGCTATTTTGTGCGGTGTGCGGTCTTTTTGTTGGTGCAAAGATTGTTATATTAGAGGTGCCAATTTGGAACATCAAACAAAATTCTTATATAAATCCTTGGTGTTTTCGAAAGAAAGTCGTATATTTGTGGACACAACTAATAATACAAAAGAATGATGGCAGAAAATAATCCAAGTAAAGCGAAGACTACTCTTTCCTTAACTTCAGAAGTGAATGAGCCAGTCGTAAAAAACGACCAGTTGAATGTGGGTTCTCTGATACGAGATATCAGAGGGCAGCAAGTGATGCTCGACCGTGATTTGGCGGAGTTGTATGGAGTGGAAACAAGAAGATTGAATGAACAGGTAAAACGCAATATAGAACGTTTTCCTGAAGATTTTATGTTTCAATTGACTAAAGAGGAGTGTTCAAAGTCGCAAATTGCGACTTTGAACGAAGGACGAGGACATAATATAAAAAAGCTTCCTTATGCTTTTACGGAGAATGGGGTTGCGATGCTAAGTAGTGTCCTTCGGTCAAAAACTGCAATTGAGGTGAATATCCGTATCATGCGAGCTTTCAATTCTATGCGCCATTTTATTGAGGATAATATGGCAATTTATAAAAGGTTAGAAACGATAGAGTATCATCAGTTGGAAATGCAAAAACAGCAAAGTCTGGCAAGCGAGCAAATTGACGAGGTGTTCAGACGCTTGGACGAGGGTGTGTACAAACCGAAGCAAGGTATCTTCTTTGATCATCAAATCTATGATGCTTATTCCTTTGTTTCTGAACTTGTGAAGAGCGCAAAGCATCACATTATCCTTATTGACAATTATGTGGATGAATCTGTATTGACCTTGTTGGATAAGCGAGGTGAGAATGTTTCAGCTTGCATCTATACCCAGCAGATAAACCGACAGCTTCGTCTTGATATAGAACGTCATAATAGCCAATATCCACCTATAGAGGTTACCTTGTTCCGTCGCTCCCACGACCGTTTCCTTTGCATTGATGATATAGTTTATCATGTAGGTGCATCCATCAAAGACCTTGGTAAGAAGTGGTTTGCTTTTTCTAAGATGGAAGATTTCAATCCAGAGGAACTTGTGGCGAGAATCAATAATGCTATTTGATGTCAAATTTTGCGACTTTAAATAATTATCAAGGCTCAATCGTGAGTAAAAGTGCAACGTGGCGTTGCACTTTTGTCTTGCTTTTTAGTGTGCCTTAACGTATGATATTTTATTCAACCATGAAAATAATCCACGAAAAACATACAACTTATCATTATTTTCACTATCTTTGCATCCGATACCACTCTCGCTCACGCCGTATCGAGGCATTTGGAGGTGTTTGTAGAGCATTTCTTTTGCCGAGATGGGAAATATAAAGGTAAGTGGGATAGGGTATCACGACATAATATAAAGGCGTTTACTTGACGCTTTGTTCTTGACGAATCGGAACTTCGCAACTTTCAAATGTAGTCTTGAGCATTGCAACGGTAGATGCCCTCGGGATGTGTTATATCCACATCCCTTTACTGGTATGGGTGTATTGCATCTTGCAATATGCCAAGTATTGGTATAGGGAGAAGTGTATTCATATCGGCGTGGGCTTCGACGTTGCTCGTTCAACTACATTGGGCAATGCGAAGGCCTCGATTCGTGGGACGGGTAACAGGTAGAATCCCACGTTTTTATTTTTGCCGTGGAAAGAGAATCTTAATCGCCATTTGGGGATTCGTGGCAAAATGCTATCAAATAATGTCTAAACTTATTTTGCGATGGTATAGGAAAGTCTCGGAATGGATAGTTTCGCTAATAGTATTGCTATTTGCTTTGGGATTGTGTGTCCTGATGAGGAATAATGCAAATGGTTGGTTGGCAAGTTATGGGGATGCTTTAAGTGGCATTGCGGCTTTTGTTAGCATTTTACTTTTATATAAGACGTTAATATCCCAGAATCGTTCTTTTAAGCAAGAGCGTTTTGAGATTACATTTTTCAATCTTTTAGACCAACGCCAAAAGGCAGTAGATCGTTTGTTTTTTAGATGTGAAGAATTAAAAGGAGTGGATTTTGTATTCGTGTCCTACCATGGTGAAGAATGTTTCGAGGCAATTTGTCGTGAGATGAATTGCTTGAAGGAAGCTCTTTATGGCAAAAAATATTTGGGCATGATATTTGCTTTCCCTTTCTGTATAATTGCTTTAGGAAGGGCACAAATGTGCTCCTCGCAGGGCACTTTTGTGCCATAAGTAGGCATTTTGCCAGTATCTGTTTTATAAAAAATGGAATACGCAAACCCCTTCACCCTTCATCTGTTCGCACGGAATGCCGATAAACACAGGGGTTCTGAGGATGAAATGCAAATTTTAACCCTTCATCACCCTTCATCTTTTTGCTATTTTCAGATTTCGACTGATAGACAGAGTTTGGTCCATGCTTCTATTTAAGTCCATTATTTGCCTTCTATTGAGACCAGTCTGGGCGTCTATTATGCCCAAGTATTCGTCTTCTGTTAAGACATCCAGTTAAGGCTTCTATGATGCTTGCTTTGAGACTCAAATCTCTTTTGGACAAGCCTTCTTCAACTTCTATGACTTCTGAACTTGCTAGAGTTCAATCCCTTTAAAACTGCTCCGGATTGAATAATGCAAGTTATAAACGCAGAGCCGCTTACCCAATGAGAATGAAGGGAGAATGAAGGGTGATGAAGGGAGATGAAGGATAGGATCCTATCCTTCACCCTCTGAACCCCCGATAAACACAAGGGATTCCAAGGATAGATGAAGGGTGACGGGTTTTGTGCTAATTCTATTTCAAAAAAGCAAAATGTCGATAGCAGGATACTTCTCGCTTTGCGCCTCTAAAATCAACATGATCCCGAACCGCGGTTGTATACTCAACTCAACTTTCTCGAGTTCTATTAAGTTACTTTCTTATTAAATATTTTGGAGGAAAAGAAAATTTTTCATACTTTTGTAGCTGCAAGTACAATTTAGTAAGAAATCTTTGGTTTACAATCTTTGAATAAAGCAGGAGTTACTATGACAATCAATCAGGCAACAATCGATTTTATTCGCCAGCATCAGGATGAGGATGTCCGCCAGTTGGCTTTCCTTGGAAGCAAGTATCCGGAAGTAAATATGCCTTTCGCGCTCGACCAGATTCGTGGGCGAAAGATGGCGCATGTCAAGTTGCCACGTTGGGCAAGTATTGAGGGCATTATCTATCCTCCTCATATCTCGATGGAGCAATGTTCGTCAGAGCAGACAGCTCTTTATAAGGCAGAATTGGCGGCAAGATTGCTCGGTTTGTCAGTTTCTTCTTCTGAAAACGAAAAAGAAAACGAAAAAGCCTCTAATTCTCATTTTTCCAAAATTTGCGAATTTGCGAGTGAAGGGGCAGTTGATTCAGAATTCGCCAAAAATGGAGCCACTTACGAAAAGCAACAGATATTAACAGAATGCGATAAATATGTTAATAAGAGCGAAGGAGAACCGAATGAGGAAGATTTTTCTGAAGAAATTGAGTTTGTTGACTTGACTGGTGGTTTCGGAGTGGATTTCTCATACATAGCTTCCCGGTTGGGCGTAAAGTCGGTGTATGTGGAGCGACAGGCTCATCTTTGTGAGGCTGCGAAGGAAAACTTCGAGCGATTGGGTTTGAAGAATGTCAGCGTGAAGAATGGAGACGGAATAGAGGTGCTGCATTCTTTTCACTCTAAGAAGAATGCTGCATCAGATTCTTTAGGCATAACTGAAGAGCAGTCTCAGTCATTACTTAAGACCAACCTTGGTCTTAAGCTGATCTTCATCGATCCTGCCCGTAGAGACGATGCTGGCAATAAGGTTGTATCTTTGAAAGACTGCACGCCTGATGTTACCGTTTTGCAGGAAGAGATGCTTTCGAAGGCAGATTACGTCATTATCAAACTCTCCCCGATGCTCGACTGGCACCGTGCAGTGAGCGAATTGAGCCACGTAAGAGAGGTTCATATTGTTTCAGTGAACAATGAGTGCAAGGAGTTGCTTTTGGTGCTTTCTGCGCGAAATATGGGCATGAATATGGTTTCTGGAACAGATTTAGGGGCAAAACATGACGAAAATCTCCGAATCTTTTGCATCAACGACTCCCAATCCTTTGTTTGTGATGAGACAGAAATGGCTTCTTCTGACGTGAAAATAGCTTCTCCTGATAAAATAGTCTCTTCTGATAGAATAACCCCAGCCCTTGATGAGATGCCGTATCTCTACGAACCGAATGCCTCGCTGATGAAAGCCGGTTGTTTTGGTGTTCTTTCCGAGCGATATGATGCAAAGATGCTTTCCAAGAACAGTCATCTCTTCGTAAGTGAGGATCCTGTCGAAGCATTTCCAGGCAGGGCGTTCCGCATTGTCGCCGTTTCCTCCTTTAATAAAAAGGAATTGAAACGCCAACTCTCCGGCATTACGAAAGCGAACATCGCCACCCGCAATTTCCCCCTTTCCGTGGTAGAATTGCGCAAGCGCCTGAAACTGAAAGATGGTGGAGAAACCTATATCTTTGCCACCACTTTGAGCGATGAGAGCCATGTGCTGGTGATTTGTGAAAGGGGGATTTAGTAAGTGCTAATCCCTAAAAAACTGCAAAAATAATAGCAATATTTGGTCGTTTGGCGAAATATTGCTATTTTTGCATGTTTAAAATAACAAACTAGTTTGAATTATCATGTCATTAATAGAAATTAAGAGGGTCGAGAGTAAGAAGGACTTGAAGACGTTCATCGACTTCCATTACGACCTATACGAGGGCAATCCGTATGATGCGCCCAATCTTTTCAGCGACGACATGAACACACTTAGCAAAGATCGCAATGCCGCTTTCGAGTTTTGCGAGGCAGAGTATTTCCTTGCTTATAAAGAGGGCAAGGTAGTGGGACGTGTCGCTGCTATTATCAACCATAAGGCCAATAAGCGTTGGGACCGTAAGTCCGTGCGCTTCGGGTGGATTGATTTCATCGACGACCGTGAGGTTTCCAAGGCTCTCTTCGATGCTGTAGAGAAATATGGCAAGGAGAAGGGGATGGAAGATATTGTAGGTCCGCTCGGTTTTACGGATATGGATCCAGAAGGTATGCTTACCTGGGGCTTTGACCAGCTCGGCACCATGCCTACCATCTACAATTATTCATATTATCCAGAGCACGTAGAGGCTTTGGAGGGTTTTACCATAGATAATAAGTACGTAGAGTATAAGCTGATAGTGCCAGATACCATCCCGGAGAAATATTCCAAGATAGCGGCGATGATAGAGAAAAGATACAATCTCCATGCCCGTAAGATTACCCGAAAGGATATTTATCAGGGCGGATACGGACAGAAGATTTTCGACCTCATCAATGATACTTACAAGCATCTCTATGGCTATTCTGAACTCTCGCAGAAGCAGATAGACCAGTACATCAAGATGTATTTAGCTTTGCTCGATCTGAACTTTGTGACTGCCATCGAGGATTGGACTACAGAGGATCATAAGATGATAGGAATCGGTATTACGATGCCTTCTCTTACCAAAGCCTTGCAGAAATGCCATAGGGGCAGACTGTTTCCTTTCGGTTGGTGGCATCTGCTGCGTGCCATCAAGTTCCATAAGACCAAGATCGTTGACCTCCTGCTCATCGGTATCCAGCCGGAATACCGTGCCAAGGGTGCCAATGCGCTGCTTTTTGCCGACCTGATTCCTATCTATCAGAAGTATGGAATCGAGTGGGGAGAAACACAGGTGGAAATGGAAGACAATGTTGCTGTGCAGGGACAATGGGGCGTCTTAGACCCAATCCTTCACAAGCGCCGCAACTGCTATATTAAGAAAATCAAGTAAATAGCAACTGTTCGTATAAAATAAAATCAGAATTACAAGGAGGAATTTATGCCTGAAGATAAAAACTTGAATGAAAAGGGTGCTGCTGAAGAACTGGCAAATACCCCTCAGGAGCAACCTGTAGAATATACAGATGACAATATCCGCCATTTGAGCGATATGGAGCATGTGCGTACCCGTCCGGGTATGTACATCGGTCGTCTGGGCGATGGTAACTTGCCTGAGGATGGTATTTATGTGCTCTTGAAGGAGGTGGTCGATAACTCCATCGATGAGTTTAAGATGGGGGCTGGAGCACGTCTGGAAATCGATATAGAGGACAATCTGCGTGTCAGCGTCCGCGACTATGGCCGTGGTATTCCGCAGGGAAAGCTCGTTGAGGCTGTCAGCGTGCTGAATACCGGTGGTAAGTACGATAGCAAGGCGTTCAAGAAGAGTGTCGGTCTGAACGGTGTCGGTGTGAAAGCGGTCAATGCCCTCAGTTCTCATTTCGAGGTGAAGTCATTCCGCGACGGCAAGGTGCGCCATCTTATTTTCGAACGTGGTAATCTCCTGAAAGACAAGACTTCCAAGACGGAGGATGAGAATGGTACTTTCATCTTTTTTGAACCAGACAATACGCTCTTCAAGAACTATAGTTTCCATGATGATATCGTGGAGACGATGCTCCGCAACTATACTTATCTGAATACAGGTCTCACCATCATGCACAATGGTCGCCGAATCCTCAGCCGTCATGGTCTGCAGGACCTTTTGAGCGACAATATGACCAATGAGGGTCTCTATGATATTGTCCACATGAAGGGTGAGGATATTGAGATAGCCTTTACCCATACCAATCAGTATGGCGAGGAATACTATTCCTTCGTCAATGGTCAGCATACTACCCAGGGAGGTACTCATCAGAGTGCTTTCAAGGAGCATATTGCCAAGACCATCAAGGAGTTTTACGGCAAGTATGAGTATGGCGACATCCGCAACGGACTGGTGGCGGCTATTGCCATCAATGTAGAGGAACCTGTCTTTGAAAGTCAGACGAAAATCAAGCTCGGAAGTACGACGATGACTCCGAATGGAGGGGAAACCATCAATAAATATGTGGGTGATTTCCTGAAGAAGGAAGTGGACAACTATCTTCATATCCATAAGGATGTGGCTGAAATCCTGGAAAACAAGATCAAGGAGAGCGAGCGTGAGCGCAAGGCGATGGCTGGTGTGACCAAGTTGGCACGTGAGCGCGCCAAGAAGGCCAACCTTCACAACCGTAAACTCCGTGATTGCCGCATCCACTTCAGCGATGCGAAGAACGACCGTAAGGAGGAGAGTTCCATCTTCATTACTGAGGGAGATTCTGCGAGCGGAAGCATCACCAAGAGTCGTGATGTAAATACCCAGGCGGTTTTCTCTCTGCGTGGTAAGCCACTGAATTGCTTCGGACTGACCAAGAAGGTGGTGTATGAGAATGAGGAATTCAACCTCCTGCAGGCTGCGCTTGATATAGAGGATGGTTTGGATTCATTGCGCTACAACAAGGTGATTGTGGCCACGGATGCCGATGTCGATGGAATGCACATCCGCCTGCTCATCATCACGTTTTTCCTACAGTTTTTCCCAGACCTCATCAAGAAGGGCCATGTTTATGTATTGCAGACCCCATTGTTCCGTGTGCGCAACAAGCGTACCAAGATCAAGAATAAGCAGGCAGTGGCTGATGCCGATGCCAAGTTGGGACCCAAGGAGAAGAAGGGCGATTTCATTACCCACTATTGTTATAGTGACGAAGAGCGCCAGCAGGCTATCCGTGAACTCGGACCAGACCCGGAAATCACCCGATTCAAGGGTCTCGGCGAGATTTCTCCAGAGGAGTTTGCTCATTTCATAGGTTCTGATATGCGTTTGGAGCAGGTTACGCTGCATAAGAACGACCAGGTGCAGAAGCTTCTGGAATACTATATGGGAAAGAATACCATGGAGCGCCAGAACTTCATCATCGACAATCTGGTGATTGAGGAGGATATTCCAGAGGAAGATTCTGAACCGATGGATTGAGTTAAGTGAAGAGTGAAGAACGAAGAGTGAAGAATTCAAGTGCTTTCGTGGGGAAACTATTGAAATGGGGAACTATTGAAAACGGGAACCATTGAAACGGGAAACCATAGAAAATAGAACTGTTAACTGTTGACTGTTGACTCTTGAAGGATTTCTCTCTTTCATAAAGCTTAAGATTTAGAAATGAAGAAATATCTGTTTATTGCATTAGCGGCATTCTTGGCAGTAACTTCTGTCAGTGCCCAGTTGCGCGTGAAAATGGGCAAGAATAGCCCGATAGAGAAGTTGGGGAGGGCTGAAATTGCCATTGCCAATCTCTATGTGGATAGTGTGGATGAGAATAAACTGGTAGAGGACGCCATCCGGGGAATGCTCGAAAAGCTGGATCCTCATTCTTCCTATACCACTGCCAAGGAAACCCAGTCGATGCACGAGTCTCTGAATGGCTCTTTTGATGGCATCGGCGTGCAGTTTAATATGGTAGATGATACGCTCCTGGTCATCCAGCCGGTTACCAATGGTCCTTCCGAGAAGGTGGGCATTATCGCCGGCGACCGTATTGTGGCGGTAAATGATACTGCCATTGCGGGCGTCAAGATGAGCAAGGAGGAAATCATGAAACGGCTCCGTGGTCCTAAGGGTACGATTGTAAACCTTACCATTGTGCGCCGCGGCATCAAGGATAAGCTTACCTTCAAGGTGAAACGTGATAAGATTCCTGTTACCACGATGGATGCAGCCTATATGATTCGTCCGGGCATCGGTTATATTCGTCTGGGAAGTTTCGGAATGACGAGTCACAAGGAGGTTTCCGAGGCGATGGATTCCCTGAAGAAGAAGGGCATGAAAGACCTTATCTTCGACCTGGAGGATAATGGTGGAGGTTATCTGCAGACTGCGGCAAAGATAGCTAATGAGTTCCTGGAGAAGGGTGATCTGATTGTCTATACCAATGGTCGCAGGGCTCCCCGTCAGGAGTTCCGTGCTGAGGCCAATGGTCGCTGGCGCAAGGGCAAGATTGTTGTCCTCACTAATGAGTTTACGGCTTCTGCGGCAGAAATCGTTTCCGGTGCTATACAGGATCAGGACCGAGGTGTAGTGGTGGGTCGCCGAACCTTTGGCAAGGGACTGGTGCAGCGTCCGCTTACCTTCGAAGATGGCAGTGAAATCCGTCTCACCATTGCCCATTACTATACGCCAAGCGGCAGATGCATTCAGAAACCTTATAAGAAGGGCGACCGCGAGGATTATGCGATGGATCTTGACAAGCGATACAAGCATGGTGAGTTTACCAATCAGGACAGCATTCACCTGTCCGACTCTCTGAAGTATTATACCCTGCGCAAGCATCGTGTGGTTTATGGCGGCGGTGGCATTATGCCTGATTATTTCGTGCCGCTCGACACGACCAAATACACCAAATTGCATCGTCAGTTGTCGGCTAAGAGCATTGTCATCAATCACAGTCTGAAGTTCATCGATGCTCATCGCAAGGAGTTGAAAGCTCAGTTCAAGGACTTTAGTAAGTTCATGAAGACCTATCAGGTTCCTCAGTCGCTTGTGGATGAGATCATCGAGGATGGCAAGAAAGAGAAAATAGAGGCGAAGGACGAGGCAGAATTGACTCAGACGAAGAAATACTTAGCTATTCAGTTGAAAGCCCTTGTAGCGCGCGATATTTGGGATATGAGTCAATATTTCCAGGTATGGAATGAGACGAACGAGATTGTTCTGCGTGCAGTTCAGCTGCTGCAAACCGGAAAATAAATCAAATCAGCTCATGTGAAATTGTTTAGTTTCACATGAGCTGTTCTTGTTTAAACTCAAGAAAGAAGTATTATGAGCGTTATAAAGAGTGTTTTTATATTTCTTGTTTTCCTGCTGATGACATGTTACTTAGGAAAGCAGAGAAAGAGTCCCTAAATTCAGAAGCTCTGAGAGCATATTTTTCTTTTTTGTTTTATTTAGTTTTCTGGAATGATTTAATCTCTGAAGAAGCCTCCAGCAAAGAATGATCTGATCTTTATGGAAAACTCCAGTAAAGATTCAGGAGAAGCCTCCAGTAAAGGATGAATTAATCTTTATGGAAGCCTCCAGTAAGGAATCTCTGGAAGAAAGCTCCAGCAGAGGATAATGAATCTCTATGAGAATGGAATGGGAAAGGAATTAGTCCTTCCCATGCATGTGATCCCATTTCAGATAGATTCCTGCGAGAATCGTGCCGGAAATACTGTGCCAGGCACAACTGATGGCGCAAGGCAATACGGCCAAAGGCTGGGCGGCAAAGAAATTGCCGGCAAGCACCGTGGCAAGACCAGCGTTCTGCATTCCCACCTCAATACTGATGGTGCGCTTCTTGGCTGTATTGAATCCGGCACATTTGCCTGCCAGCCAACCCAGAAGATAACCCAAGGTATTGTGGCAGAAAACCACCGCAAAAGTCCAGAGGAAAAGCATCAAGCCACGGGCTACGAGATCATCGTGAACCGTAGAAATCACACCGCCTACGATAATGGCCAGACAGGTTACACTGATACCCGGCATGAGGCTCTGGATGGTAGGGAAGTATTCTTTCTTGCCATATACGTAATTGAGGGCGCAGCCGATGGCTACAGGAATAATCGTGACGATGAGGATGTTGATGAACATTCCCACTGCATCTACATGGATAATCTCGCCAGCCGTAATCTTCATCAGCAGCGGAGTCATTACTGGAGCCAGAATGGTAGAGGCGCAGGTCATTCCTACGGAGAAGGCCACGTCGCCATGACAGAGATAACTCATGATGTTGCTCGATACGCCGCCCGGACAACAACCTACCAGCAGAATGCCGAGCGCCAGCGCAGTGTCAAGATGCCATACATGAACCAGCGTGTAGGCCACACCAGGCATGATGATAAACTGGGCACAGGCACCGATGAAAACATCGAGCGGACGCTGAGCCAGAATCTTGAAATCATTGGTGGTCAGGGTGAGACCCATCGTGAGCATGATAATGCCGAGAATTACGGTTTGGGTTGTTCCGCGCACCCAGTCGAAGGTATGTGGGAAGAAAAATGTAAACACAGCTACACCTATTACAAAAATAGATGTATAATTGGCCAGCCAGCGGCTGAGTCCTTGAAATAACTTAAGCATAATTCTATTTCTTTTAAAATCCTATATTTCTCTCTCGTTTATGATCTCTCATTGCTTCCTCTCTTTCAAATTCGGGTGCAAAATTACAGATTTCTTCTAATGTGACAAAATATTATTGGAAATAATTGCGATTTATAAGCAATTAATGTGTCTATCCTTTCGTTTTCGCACAAAAGGCTTGCAAGTGAGCAATGAAAAAAGTATTCCTCCTATTCTCACTTTTTGGTTTATTTATTTTGTCTTTCCCCTAAATACTTGTATCTTTGCACCATAATTATCGATAATTACAAAGAATGAACGAAGATTTTGACATAAGAAATGAGTCGGTTACGCCTGCCGAGAAGGAATTCGAGAAGGCACTGCGACCACTGAAGTTCTCTGACTTCAGCGGACAGAGCGGTGTGGTGGACAATCTCGAAATCTTTGTTGAGGCTGCCAAATACCGTGGCGAACCGCTCGATCATACGCTCCTGCACGGTCCTCCAGGACTGGGTAAGACTACTTTGAGCAACATCATCGCCAATGAACTGGGTGTGGGATTCAAGATTACCTCAGGTCCTGTGCTCGACAAGCCGGGCGATTTGGCCGGCATCCTGACTTCCCTGGAGCCGAATGATGTGCTTTTCATCGATGAAATCCACCGTCTCTCGCCAGTTGTAGAGGAGTATCTCTATTCGGCGATGGAGGATTACCGCATCGACATCATGATAGACAAGGGACCTTCGGCAAGAAGCATCCAGATAGATCTGAACCCTTTCACGCTGGTGGGCGCTACTACCAGAAGCGGACTGCTCACAGCCCCTCTCCGTGCCCGTTTCGGCATCAATCTCCATCTGGAGTATTATGATCCGGAGACGCTGCAGAAGATTATCCGGAGAAGTGCAATGCTCCTGAAAGTGCCTATCGAGGATGCGGCTGCGGTGGAAATCTCCCGCCGTTCGCGCGGAACGCCTCGTATTGCCAATTCGCTCTTGCGCCGCGTGAGAGATTTCGCCCAGGTGAAGGGTAACGGAACCATCACTTACGACATTGCGCAAATGGCGCTCAAGGCGCTGAACATCGACCAGTACGGTCTGGACGAGATAGACAACAAGATTCTCACCACCATCATCGACAAGTTCCGTGGCGGACCAGTGGGCGTGGGCACCATAGCCACAGCCATCGGCGAGGATGCGGGCACGGTAGAGGAAGTGTATGAGCCTTTCCTCATCATGGAGGGTTTTATCAAGCGCACTTCGCGTGGTAGAATGGCTACGAAACTTGCCTACGACCATCTGGGCAGAAACCCTTATGCAGGGAATGTGATGCAGGGAGACTTATTTGAGTAATATGAAGATAGGAATATTTACGGGTACCTTCGACCCATTTACGATAGGACATCAGAACATTGCGGAGCGTGCTCTGCCGATGTTTGACAAGCTTGTGATTGCTGTGGCAATGAGCAAGCTGAAGCATGCTAACGAGGAGATAGAGAAGCGTGTGGAGGACATCAAGGCTGTTTTCCCGAAGGAATGTGCAGAACTGGTGGATGCTGGTGATGCTTCTAAGGGATTCCGGCTGGAGGTGGTTTCCTACGATGACCTTACCATCGACCTGGCGCATCGTCTGGGAGCCAAGTTCTTAGTGAGAGGCGTAAGAAGCGCCAAGGATTTCGAGTATGAGCGTGAGCAGGCTGACATCAACAAGCAGTTGGGTGATGTAGAGACCATCCTTCTTTTTTCCGATCCTCGCTACAGCAGCATCAGTTCTACGCTCGTCAGGGAGTTGAGATTCTTCGGAAGAGAAGTGGATGAATTCCTGCCTAAGGCGAAAGTGTGACAGGAATGAAGCACCTACTAACTTCATCGTATGAATTGAGAAGTGACGTGCAATCCTTGGAGAAATAAAGAATGAAGGAATAACAAAACAATTAAGAAATAACAGATAAAAATAGGAGGAAAAAGTATGATAACATACAATGTAGATGGCGTGAAAATGCCAAAGATCAAGAAGCGCGACACCAGTGCCTGGATTCGCAAGGTAGCTGCCTCTCATGGCCGCAAGGTGGGAGAGATAGGCTATATGTTTGTAGATGACGAGAAAATTCTCGAAGTGAATAATGAGTATCTGGGGCATGATTACTATACCGATGTCATTACCTTCGATTATGATGAGGATGATGTCATCAATGGCGATATCGTGATTTCGCTCGATACCGTCCGCACCAATGCCGAGCAGTTTGGCAAAACCTACGATGATGAGCTTCACCGTGTCATCATCCACGGCATCCTGCACCTCTGCGGCATTAATGACAAAGGACCTGGAGAGCGTGAAATCATGGAGGAGAACGAGAATAAGGCGCTCGCCCTGCTCGAAGGTGCTTCGATTTTGAAGAAGTAAGAAGTTCTGATTATGGTAGGTTGTTTAAGGCAACTATAGATGATATAATCAAATATTTTTTAAACAATGGGGAATAAAGAGTGGATTGCTTTTGCAAATGAGAAAAAATGTAATCACGCAAAGAGCTTGATAAAGAGTGGATTTATTAGTTGGGTAAATACAGCTAATTTTGAAGTAGGAGATATAGTATATTTGTTTATGTCAAATACTAGAAACGTTAGATTTAAAACTCAAGTTGTTGCCGATAATTGTAAGCGTGAGGATTCTGAATATTGGCTTGAGCAAGCTCCTACGGATATTACTTTTAGATTAAAGTTGGTTGCAGAATATTCTGGAGACCAATTGAATGAAAGTGTATTGATTAAGCATGGTTTTAAGGGTGGTAGATCACTTCAAACTCCAAGCTATAAGAATGAAAATTTGATGGATTATATAAAGTCAATCTTTTAAAAGTAAAAGGGAGAAACTAACAGGTGTCTGTTGGATTCTCCTTTTTGTTTCTTATTGTATTGCCTTGATTCTTTCCCGGCATTCTTTCAGGATTTCCTTCAGTTCATCCTCCTTGTTCGCCCTAAGCATGGCGATACGGGTCTGCTTGAAGTCAGGGATTCCCTTGAAGATAGGGGAGGCGGCGAGATGGCGACGGGTGTGGAGAATGCCTCGGTACTCGTCGATGCGCTCGATATTGATGCGGAGCTGCTCTTCCAGAAGGTCGATTTTCTCATCCACGGTCAGTGGGGCTGCACCAGTATTGTCGAGATAATCACGGATTTCCTTGAAAATCCAAGGCCTTCCGAAGGTGGCGCGACCAATCATCACAGCATCTACACCATAGCGGTCGAAGGCAAGCTTGGCTTCTTCCGGGGTCGTAATATCGCCGTTGCCGATGATTGGGATATGAATGCGGGGATTGTTCTTCACCTCTCCGATGAGGCTCCAGTCTGCTTCGCCCGTGTACATCTGGCTACGGGTTCTGCCGTGGATAGTGAGAGCCTGGATTCCGCAGTCCTGCAACTGCTCAGCCAGGTCGGTAATGATGAGGTTGTCATTATCCCAACCCAGTCGGGTTTTCACGGTTACAGGCACATTGACTGCTTTCACCACTTCTCTTGTAATATCCAGCATCAGAGGAATATTGCGGAGCATACCAGCTCCAGCGCCCTTTCCAGCCACTTTCTTGACAGGGCAACCGAAGTTGATGTCAATCACGTCCGGATGAGCCTGTTCTACTATCTTTGCAGCTTCCACCATATCCTCGGTGGTGCGGCCGTAAATCTGAATACCCACAGGGCGTTCCTCATCGCTTATCGTAAGCTTGCTGACGGTGCTCTTGATGCTTCTCACCAAAGCTTCTGCCGATACGAACTCAGTATAAACCATGGCTGCTCCGAATCGCTTGCAGAGCATGCGAAAGCCAATATCCGTTACGTCTTCCATCGGAGCGAGGAAGAGGGGCTGCGAGCCAAATTCTATATTTCCTATTTTCATCTTATTCTTTTTTGCGGCTGCAAAGTTACATCTTTTTTCTGATATTACCAAAATTCACTTCAGCAGATGATACATTCCTCCTGCCAATGTCCTGATGAGTCCTTTCATCTCCAATGTGAAGAGGAGGGCGGCGAGGCGGCTGATGTCGATGCCGCTCTGCACGGAAATCATGTTGATCTGCAGGTCGTTGTTTCTTGACAAAACATCCACGATGGATTGTTCTTCCGGCGAAAGGTCGGGAAAGAGACTGCGCTCAATGCCCTGCTGCTTGGCGCGCATCAGCTTGGCGTCATCCTGCCAACCCATATTCTTCACGAAGTCGGAGGCACTCGTAATCAGCATGGCACCATTCGAGCGGATGAGGTTGTTGCAGCCCTCGCTGTAAGCATCGCCTATCCTGCCAGGGAAGGCGAAGACATCACGATTGTAGGCTTGTGAGATTTCACAGGTGATGAGTCCGCCGCCATGGGCGGCGCTCTCTACCAGTATGCAGGCATCCGACATTCCTGCCACGATGCGGTTGCGGCGCACGAAGTTGATCTTGTCGGCATTCGTCTGGGTCAGAAATTCCGTGAGCAGTCCGCCGTGTTCTATCATCCTTAGCGCCGTTTCCTTGTGGCGGTTGGGGTAGAGGTCGTCCAGTCCGTGAGCCAGCACGCCTACCGTCTCATACCCCTTGTCGAGCGCCTGTCGGTGGGCATTGATGTCCACTCCGTAGGCGAGTCCGCTCACGATGAGAACCTGTGGACAGAGCTGCTTCAGTTCGGTGATGAATCGGCGGATGAGATCCTCGCCGTAAGGAGTGCAATGGCGGGTTCCCACGATATTGATGACGCGCTGCTGGTTCAGGTTGGCGTTGCCCTTGTAGAAGAGCATGAGCGGCGCATCGTCGCATTCCTTGAGTCGGCTGGGATAGCGTTCGTCGTTCATCGTGAGGGGTTCTATGCCGTAGCGCAGGTCATATTCCAGTTCCACTTCAGCCCTTTTTCTTGCCTCATCGCTATTCTGGATGGCGTTCACGAGTTTATCTGAAGCATCGGGCAGGATGTCACGGAGATTGTTTTTGTGCTCCATGATGAGCGTGGCGGAGCCCACCTTTCTATATAGTTCCAGCATTCCCGCAAGACTGAAGTAGTTGAGCCTTGTGAGGAGAATCGTATTTAAAATTTCTTGTTGATCCACGGTGTTGTTTTTGATTTATTGTTTGTAATTTAATAGTTAGGTTTGCACCTTTGAGAGCTAAGGGTTTTCACTACATGCTGTAGAATTCTTCATTCTTCGTTCTTCACTCTTCACTTTCTCTTCAGGTACTCATATCCTATCCTGCACCTCAGACATTCCTTCTTGTCGCAATATTCCTTTTTCAGTTGGATGAGGGCTTGCGAGTCTCCGGCGTTTTCCACCTCCAATCCGCATTGCTGCCACATTCTCACGATATGGTTGTTTTCAGCCTTCAGTTCCTCCAGGAATTCGAAAGCCCGGTCGCAGTACTTTTCCTCACCTCTGTGCCGTCCGTAGGCAAAGAGGATGGGAATGACGGTGTTGATGATGAGCAGGTTGAGCGAGAAAGGGGATATGTGCTTCTCGTTGCGTATGCTCTCGCTTCCGAAGGTGTAATGCGTCTCCCAGTAGGGCGTAACCGATGTTTTCAACACTCCGATGACCTCCTTCACGGTGGTGGCTTCGAGCAGATGGCTGAGACTTGCCTGGCGCCGGAAATAGAGGTTGGCCAGTTGGGAGATGCGGATGTGGGGGAAGTTCTGCGGGCGCAGTCTCAGAAAGCGCCAGAGCTTGTAGTCTATGGGCGTGAGCGAGAATTTATGTTGCAGATAGAGGTATTCATTCCTGAGTTTGGAGAAATATCCGTCGTTCTGTGCGTCTTTCTGATAGCGTTCGGGGATGGTTGACAGTTCGAGCAGTCCAGCCTGTCCTAAGAAGATGGCTTCTATCTGGAAGAGGTCGTCGCGGTGATGATCTACCGAGTGTAGGGGGATGGAGAGAGCCCATTGCTCGAAGGCTTCCCCGTTGATGCCGAATCCGTAGTTGCGAGCCAGGGTCACGAAGTATGCGTTTTCCCAGTCTCCGTTGCATTTCTTCACTCTCTCGGCAATAGCTTCTGTTTTCTGTGAGAGTCGCTCGGTTTGCAGGGCGCTCATCCAGGAGTGTACGGAGAGTCGGGTGAGGGCAGGGATAATCTGATAGCAGGGTGGATACTGGTCGATGGAGAGCAGTTCCTGATAGTGTCGGAGCACGTTTTCGGGGATGCTGAGCTGCATCTGCGTGAGGGGTTCTCCCTTGGAGTTGCGGGCTTCCAGGTCGATGATTCCGCAAACGTGGAGCACCACGTTGTCGTATCGCTCGTCCTTCTCGTGTCCGTGCAGATACCAGTCGCTCGCCTTGTCGTGTATTTCGATATTGCCCACCCAGAGCATTCCGTCTATCTTGATTTTAGCATTGAAGAAATCGGGCCCCGCATTGCGGTTGTGCAGCCCTGGGTCGATGACTTCCACCTGCCGATGGTCGGTAGTATGGAGAGGAGAAAGTGGAAACAGCTTGTGTTTCCATACATAGTGAAGTAATTGCTCCATGATAGTTTTCTTTATTTGGTTTCTAAAGATTTGGTTTTTAAAGATTTGGTTTTTAAAGCCAGCGCTCGAAAGCCTTGTCGTAGTCTTCGCTATTACCCAATCTGCCATTGATGAGGCACACCAGTTCCACGGTAGCCTTGAGGCAGAGTTTCTCATCGTTAGCACGGAAGATGTCCTGATGGAAGATGTATCTTACGCCCTGCTTTTCCAGCCACAGGCGGGAGAGGAATTCATCGTCGCACTGCAGCGGCATCTTGTATTGCAGGTTCATGCGAGCCACTACTGCGTCCACGCCCTTATTGTGCATTTCTGCAAAGCTGAGTCCGCATTCCTTCAGGAAGAGATGGCGCGTATGTTCCATGTAGTGCAGATAGTTGGCATTGTTTACGATTCCCTCTATGTCGCACTCATAGTCGCGCACCTCCATCTTTGTTTCAAATATGTATTTGCTCATATCTTTTATTTTTTTAAAATTCTTTCAGAAGTGGGCTAAAATGTTTAGAATCATACGATTTTGCCCCAAATCACTGCAAAAATAAGCAAAATTTTCTATTTATTACTATAATAATGCGCTTTTTTCTACAAATAAATCGGTTTTTCCAAGATTTTTGATTATTTTTGCCGAAAGGAATAAACAAAAAAACAAGATAACAATGAAAATAGCTTTGATAGGCTACGGCAAGATGGGACACATGATCGAAGAGATCGCCTTGCAGCGTGGCCATGAAATCGTATGTAAGATTGACGTAAATAACCCTGAAGATATCGACAGCCCGGAGTTCTGCTCTGCGGATGTGGCTATCGAGTTTACCAACCCTACTGCCGCTTACGGCAACTATCTCAAGGCTTTCTCCCACAATGTAAAGGTGGTTTCGGGTTCTACCGGATGGATGAAAGACCATAAGGAAGACGTGGAGAAACTCTGCGCCGACGGTAAGCAGACCCTCTTCTGGGCCTCTAATTTCAGTATCGGTGTGGCTATTTTCTCTGCCGTCAACCGCTATCTGGCTAAGATCATGAACGGGTTCCCACAGTACTCTGTATGTATGCAGGAAACCCATCACGTACATAAGCTCGATGCTCCTTCTGGCACTGCCATCACCCTGGCAGAGGAAATCATCGACAATATCGACCGCAAGAAAGACTGGAAGCGCGGCGTGACTTACTGGACTGAGGACGGTCATCACGACGAGGGCGATCAGAACATAACTGATGAGGATTTGGTGATCAACTGCGTGCGCGATGGCGAGGTTCCTGGAATCCATGCCGTGATGTACGATTCTGATGCCGATATGATTACCATTGAGCACAGTGCTCATTCACGCAAGGGCTTCGCGCTCGGAGCTGTGCTTGCAGCTGAGTTCACAGCCAACCATTCCGGTCTGCTCACCACATCAGATCTCTTTAAGTTCTAAATGATAAACAGGTTCAGATTGGTTCTAAGGATGAAATTCTGATGGAATCTTTAAGCAGTTCCTAATAAAAACGTTCTGATCTGATAAGCAGAAAAAAGAGAAAAAAATGATAGATAAAGAGAAACAAAAACTGAATATGAAGGTGCAGTGGACGAAATTTGCCATTGTGATAGTACTGTACCTTGCATTCCTCATTTGGTTGAAGAGTTGGCTGGGACTGATCGTCGTGCCATTCATCTTTGATGTGTATATTACCAAGAAGATACGCTGGCAGTGGTGGAAGGACTCCGAGGGTCCTGTACGCTTCATCATGAGCTGGGTAGATGCTCTGGTATTCGCCCTCGTGGCAGTATATTTCATCAACCTGTTCTTCTTCCAGAACTATGTGATTCCGTCTTCATCTCTCGAGAAGAGCCTTCTCACGGGCGATTATCTCTTCGTGAGCAAGGTGAGCTACGGTCCACGTATTCCTCAGACTCCACTCACCATGCCTCTCACCCAGCACACCATGCCACTGGTCAACGTGAAGAGCTACTGTGAATGGCCTCATTGGGATTATCGCCGCGTGAAGGGATTGGGCGATGTGAAGCTCAACGACATCGTGGTGTTCAATTATCCTGCGGGCGATACCTTGGTGAATGAAGAGCGCTATCAGGCACAGGATTACTACCAGATGGTGTATGGATTCGGCGAGCAGATTTTGGAGCAGAACGGACTTTCCAAGGACGTGAGACAGATGAATCCGCTGCAGCAGCGCCAGTATTTCGAGCAGGTTTACCAGGTGGGCAAAAGCTACATCGTGAGCAATCCGGGCGAATATGGCGACATCATCAGCCGACCTACCGACCGCCGCGAGAACTACGTGAAGCGCTGCGTTGGTTTGCCAGGACAGACCCTGCAGATCAAGAATCGCATCGTATATCTGGACGGCAAGGCCAACAAGGAGCCTGACAATGTGCAATATACCTACAAGATGAAGCTCAAGGGCGAGTTCCCGATGGATTTGGCAGACGAGTTGGGCATTACCAATGAGGACTTGCTGACCTACAACCAGTCGGGTGCTATTCCGCTTACCCGCAAGGCTTATCTCGCTCTGAAGGCCAATAAGAATCTGGTGGAGAGCATCTCCATCAATACCGATGCTACTTATGGCGACCTCTATCCGCTGAATGCCTATACGGGTTGGACGCGCGATAATTACGGTCCGGTATGGATTCCGAAGAAGGGCCAGTCTATCGCCCTCACGCTGAAGAATCTGCCTGTATATGAGCGTTGCATCAAGGTGTATGAGGGCAACGACCTGAAGGTGGACCGCCAGGGCCGCATCTTCATCAACGGCAAGCAGGCGAAGAGTTACACCTTCAAGCTCGACTATTACTGGATGATGGGCGATAACCGCCACAATTCAGCCGACTCCCGCTATTGGGGCTTTGTGCCTGAGGATCATGTGGTGGGCAAACCTATCTTCATCTGGTGGAGCCACAGTCCAGACCATCCGGGCTTCTCGGGTATTCGCTGGAACCGACTCTTCAAGTTTGTCGATAACATCAAGTAAGGTCGATAACAAAAGTAAGATTCAGACGGTTTGAAAATAGCATTCAAATTCCTCCTCTCATTGGTGCTGGCATTGCTCTTAGCATGGGGCATCCGCACCTATGTATTCACTGTCTATTCTGTGCCCGAAGGTGGGCTTCCTCCCCAGCTGAAGGAGGGTAACAGAGTGATAGTGAACAGGATTGACTGCGATATTTTTCACCGTGGCGAGACGATAGTTTTTGCCGATTCCGTAGAGTGCCTCGTTACTCCGAAGTCGAAATATACGGTCAGGGAGAAGGAAGGGTCTTATGTGCGGGGCTGGATGGAAGCCAATTTCATCGGAGTCATCGAGCAGATGCCTGGCGATACGATTCGCATGGGCAGGGAGCGATACGTCATTCCTACCATCTGCTGCAAGCGCTGCGGCTGCAAGGATTGCCGCTTCTATCTCGTGCGCACGGCGAAAGGAAAAACCATTGTCCACAAGCATCAGATTATCGGAAAAGCATATAAGTTGTTTTAGACAAGTATAGAAAAATAAACTGTTAACTGTTGACTGTTGACAGTTTATTTTTATTTTGAACCAGTTTTCATCAGTTGGTTTATCCCAATCAAGTTGTTCAATTTCATTTTATAGGTAAGAGACAGAAATTTCAAGAACCCCAAACTATTAAAAGAAAAAGATTTTGAAAGCAATATTATCTTCCACGTATTTCGGTCCTGTGCAGTGGTATCAGAAGCTGAACCGCTATGAGGAATGCCTGATAGAGCGCCATGAGAGCTTTATCAAGCAGACTTACCGCAACCGTATGATCATTCCTACCACCAATGGTCCTCTTTCCCTCACCATTCCTACCAATCACGACACTTCGCTGGCGATGAAGGATATTCGCATTTCCGACCATGCCAACTGGCGCCACGTGCATTGGAATGCGCTTCTCTCGGCTTATGGTGAGAGTCCTTTCTTCGAGTATTATCAGGACGACATTCGCCCTTTCTACGAGAAGAAATACGAATTCCTCTTTGATTTCAATATGGAAATCATGGAGAAGATGATAGAACTGCTCGACATCCGTCCTCATGTGAAGGTTACAGACCGATACGTTTTAAGTGAAGAACGAAGAATGAAGAGTGAAGAATTCAATAGCCCAGAGGCGCAAGCTCAATTCAACACTCAAATACGGGATTTCCGTGATGCGATTCGTCCGAAAAAGCCTCTTCCTGATGCAGATTTCATTCCTCAGCGCTATTATCAGGTGTATGAGCAGAAGCATGGTTTCCTGCCCAACATGAGCATTCTCGACCTGCTTTTCAATGAAGGCAACGAGGCGATATTCTATTTGTAAGACAAAAATGATACGGCGAAGGCATTTTTCTTTTCGGTCTTCACCAGGTTGAGGTCGGCCTCGTCTGGATTCTTACCCTCTTTCCTTGCCTGGTTGATACGTGACTTTGCTTGCCCCCCGTTTCTTGCCCTTATTTGGGTCATCATTGATGACTGGCGCCTGTCATCAATGAAGACCGAGGTTAGTCGTCTATTAAGCCTGACTTCCGGTACAAGAGAAGCTTTCTTTCGATTGCTGGTGCAAAGGTACAACTTTTGGGAATTGAAAACAAATTATTTCGCTATAGATTTCGGGGGTATTTTCGTAAGTGCTTGATTGATAATACTTTATCGCGATATTTTGGCAATCGTTTTGTGCATTTTGATAGATTTTGAAGAAAATGAAGGTTAGCGGCCCTGGATTTTGATGAAGCGGTCATTTGGTCATGGTCATCTTCGGTCAAAATCATTTCGGGGGCGCTCTTTTATCCTATAATATATTATAGACTACTTTGACCAATTCCATTTTCATTTTGACCGAAAATGACCATGACCGATTTTGAACGGATTTGCCATTTCTTAGAAAGCAAATCTATGTTAGATGTGTTTGCTAAAAAGTCTTGATAATCAAGTACTTGTGCTGAAATCAACACCGTTGTACACAATTCAAATCCCTCCGAAAACACATCTTTCCGTTCCTCCAAATTCTTGGAAAAATCATGTCTTTTATCTGTTTCTTGTCCGCTATTTTATTAAATACCTTTGCTAAATTCGCTCTAAAACTGCAATTTGGGCACTTATTGGAAGGATTTTTCAGCTTAAGACTTGATATAGAAATTTAAATGGTAAGATGCTTATATAACTGCTTGATACATAATGCGTTAGAGAATAGCGATTTAGAAACGTCATAATGACTCTCCAGTATTTGTGTGTATATCGAAGGGCGAATATCAGCGTGTTTCAGGCGCTGGTATTCGTCCTTTTTATGTTTTTATCCTTTTACATTTGCTGTGGCAAAAATGCAGGAAAAAGCCCCAATATCGCTAAAAAATGGTTATCAAATGATTGTTTTTAGTACGAAAAGGGCATTTATTGAGTATAAAATAGATACGATATCACCTTAATTATAATATAAATAGACTGAACTTGCGAAACTTGAATTATCACTCTGCAGGATATTCTGGTGGTTTATCAGGCCCATGGCATGACTGGCTGGCTTCCATGCAGGTACTATTTACCCCGGTTTCTTGACTTAAATCAAAAAAAACAGAGTGTATGGAAACTTTTCTCTTAAATTGTTTGTGTGCGCACACAAAAAGTTGTACCTTTGCACCAGAAATAAGATACAAGGTTACAAAAGATTGTTAGGATAAGGAAAAAAAGATTGTTAGGATAAGCATAGAACGAGCTTGGAAGGCATGAAGAGATTGCTAAGAAGAGCATGAAAAGATTGCTGGAAAAGTTAAGATAAAGGCAAAAGATTGCAGATAGGATAACAAATGAAAGTTGACAGGCTCTTCGGAGTCTTCAATATAGAGATAGGTAAAGATTATTAGGATAACTTGAGGTTGTCTTTCTTCGGGAAGCAATCTCTTAAAAAAAGAAAGGTAAAAATTATGTTAGTTTTAGGTATGGTTTTCGCAGTATTGGTAGCTGTTGCAGCTGAGGTTAGTGCAATCAAGAACGACCTCGCTTAGGCTTAGCCAAGAAGGTTTCCTAAGAGGGAATCATGCGAACGGAACCGTAGTCATGGGTTTCGAAAAAATGGTTAGATTGGGGTGTGAATCCCTGCGTTTAGTTAGAGTTTTAGGGGTGAAAGTCCCTGTGTTTAAAGTTTGAATTGGAGATGAAAATCTCCGCGTTTGAAAGTAGTTTTTGAACGAAGAGGAAGCCAAATGGGCTTCCGCTATGAGGGGCGAAAAGCTCCTTTTTTTGTTTCATGGCGGTTGGGTTTCAGAAAAAACTGTTTGCTGGCCGAACCGGATGAAATCAGTTTTTGAAAAGGCAGTTATTAATTCAATAGGTAATATAAAGGCAATTGCAGGGGGTGTAGGTTTCCCTTTGCAGTTGCCTTTCTTTTCCTCCTCTCATTTCTCATTTGAAGATCAGGGTGATGAGTCTGTTTTTGTCGAAAAGTTCCCTTGCCACGTCTTGAATCTGTTGGCTGGTAATGGCTTCCACCTGTTCGTAGAGGCAATCAACGTTTTTCTCCCAACCATAGTGGAGGAAGCTCTTACCGAAATCGAGGGCGAAGTTCTCACGGTTGTCGCAGGCAACGCCAATCTGACCCTTAATCTGCTTTTTGGCAGCTTTCAGTTGAGAGTCGGAGAGCGGTTTCTCCATCATCCGGTCCAGTTCTTTGCGCACCAGTCGCAGGCAGCGCTTGATGTCGTGTTCATCGCAACCGAAGTAGATGCTCCAGGTTCCCGTATCTCCGTAGGCCACCATCGTGCTTTCCACGGTATAGACCAGTCCGTTGTGCTCTCTCAGTGCGAGATTGAGTTTAGCGTTCATGCCCGGTCCGCCGAGGATATTGTTGAGCAGATAGAGCGGCATTCGCCGGTCGTCGTTCACATCGTAGGCTCTTGTTCCTATCATCACATGTGCCTGATGGGTATTCTTCTGCATCACGATCGTCTGCCCGGTAATCTCTTCCCCCACAGATGGATAATTTTTAGGTCCCACAGATTTCACAGATGACACAGATTTTTCTGTAGTAATAGAATTCTCATCCCCCGCGAATCCCGTGCCTCCCGAGAAATCTGCGTCATCTGCGAAATCTGCGTGACAATCCTCTTCAGCAAGCTTGCCCGAATCATCATCTGCGAGTGCCCTCCCGACAAGCTTCACCAGCTTCTTGAAATCAATATCCCCATAAGCGAAGAATATCGCATTGTCGGGGCGATAGAGTTTGCGGGTGAATCGTAGTGCATCCTCAGTAGTGAAGGAGCGAACCTGCTCGGCAGTGCCCAGAATATTATGTCCTAAGGGCGAACCCTTGAAGAGAATATTCTCAAACTCATCATAGATCAGTTCGGCAGGCGAATCGTTGTAACTCTCAATCTCATCGCAGATCACCTCCACCTCCTTGTCGATTTCCGCTTGCGGATAGACGGAGTGGAACACGATGTCAGAAAGCAAATCCACTGCCCTGGCGATGTGCTCCTTCAGGATGGCAGAATAATATACGGTGCCCTCCTTGTTGGTGTAGGCATTGAGGTCGCCGCCCACGCTCTCCAGACAGTTGAGAATGTGCCACGCCTTGCGCCGCTCAGTGCCCTTGAAGGTGACGTGCTCGCAGAAATGGGCGAGTCCTTCTTCGCCAGGTTCCTCATCGCGGGTGCCGGCGTTTATCTGATAACCGCAATATACTACCTTGCTATCGGAAGGCAGATGGATGATGCGGAGTCCGTTGTCGAGTGTATGTGTATTGTATTTCATTTCTATGCAAAATCAATGTACAAAATCAATGTGCAAAATTCATTGTGCAAATTTCTAATGTGCAAAGTTACATCTAAAATGTAATTTATCCAAAAATATCAGCTATTTATTTTGCATTATCGCCAAAAACATTTATCTTTGCCTGCAATTAATTCTGCCGGGGAAATCCGGACGGGGAATGATTCCAATTCTTCTTCAGATAGAAAACTGTTTCCCGGTCAGGCAAGAATCGTTTCCGGTTGGACAAGAATATAGTTTTTAACAAGATACAGAAATATACAATGCGCAAGGTTATAGGAATAGGAGAGACCGTTCTGGACATTATCTTCAAGAATGGCAAGCCGATAGAAGCAGTGCCGGGCGGCTCATCGTTTAATGCCGTCATTTCTTTGGGGCGTGCGGGTGTGAATACTTCGTTTATCAGCGAGGCAGGCAACGACCGTATCGGCGAGTATGTCATCGAGTTTTTGAGGGAAAATGGGGTGAATGCCGACAATGTGAGCATCTTCCCTGATTCGAAATCGCCTCTCTCATTAGCTTTCCTCGATGAGAACAACAATGCTGACTACATCTTCTACAAGGATCATCCGCACGACCAGCTGGAGTTTGCTACTCCCGAAATCAATGTTGGCGACATCGTACTCTTCGGTTCGTTCTTCGCCCTGAATCCTGTGGTTCGTCCTCAGGTGGCTGGCTTCCTGGAATACGCCAAGAGTCGTGGCGCCATCCTCTATTACGACGTGAATTTCCGTGCTTCTCATCAGAACGAAATCATGAAGATTACGCCTAATCTGATAGAGAATTTAGAGATGGCGGATTTCGTGCGCGGCAGTCATGAGGACTTCGGAATTCTCTATAAAAAACCGGAGGCTGACAAGGTGTATAATGCCGAAATCAGTTTCTACTGCAAGAAGTTCATCTGCACCCAGGGTGCCGACCCGGTGGAGGTGCGTGCTGAGAACGGATTTGCCAAGAGTTATCCTTCCGAGAAGATGAAGACGGTGAGCACCATCGGAGCTGGCGACAACTTCAATGCCGGTTTCGTATTCGGATTGATCAAGGATGGAATCACCCGCGAAGATATCGACCGTGGATTATCTGAGGCACAATGGGATAGCCTCCTGAAGAGTGCCCAGGAGTTCTCTGCCGAATGCTGCAAGGACATCTACAACTATGTTTCCAAGGAATTCGGAGAGCGGTGTAAAAAGGTAAAAAAAGTAAAAAGGTAAAAAAGTAAAAAAAATATTATGACTGAGATTACAAACAAAATTTATTATGTAGGCGTTAACGACCGCAACAAGCATCGTTTTGAGGGCCTCTGGCCTTTGCCTAACGGAGTGAGCTACAACTCTTATATCATTGACGATGAGAAGGTAGCGCTGGTAGATACTGTAGAGGTGGATTTCTTCACCCAGTTCCTCGAGAATATCCACGAGGTGATTGGCGACCGCGAAATCGATTACCTCATCATCAACCACATGGAACCTGACCATAGTGGCTCTATCGCCCTCATCAAGAAATATTATCCTAATATCAAGATCGTGGGCAACAAGAAGACTCTCGGTATGCTGGAAGGCTTCTATGGCGTTACCGATGACGTGGTGGAGGTGAAGAATGGCGAAACCCTCTCGCTCGGCAATCATGAACTGAGCTTCGTCCTCATCCCGATGGTTCACTGGCCAGAGACTATGGTTACTTTGGATGCGAAGAACAAGGTACTCTTCTCGGGCGATGCTTTCGGCTGCTTCGGTGCGCTGAATGGCGGAATCATTGATACGGAAATCAACTGCGAGACTTTCTGGCTGGAGATGGTTCGCTACTACTCAAACATTGTGGGTAAGTATGGAATCCCTGTTCAGAATGCCTTGAAGAAGTTGGCTGGCGTGGAGCTGGATTACATCTGCTCAACCCATGGTCCTGTTTGGCACGAGCATATTGAGAAGGTAATCGGCATGTATGATAAGATGTCGAAGTACGAGGCGGAGCCAGGCCTCGTTATCTGCTACGGCACGATGTATGGCAACACCGAGCGTATGGCTGAAATCATCGCCCGTGCAGCAAGCAAGGCTGGCGTGAAGAACATCGTGATGTATAATATCTCAAAGACTCACCACAGCTACATCCTGCGCGACATCTTCCGCTACAAGGGTCTCATCGTGGGTGCTCCAACCTACAATGCCGGTCTTTATCACGAGATGGAGGTTCTCCTCTCCGAGCTTGCCAATAAGGACGTCAAGAACCACCTCCTCGGTTGGTACGGTTCTCATTGCTGGGCAAGCAAGGCAGTGGCTAAGATTCAGGAGTGGAACGAAACCAAGCTCCACTACGAGCCAGTAGGCGAGCCTGTGGATATGAAGCAGGCGATTACTCCAGAGGTAAAGGCGCAGTGCGAGGCTCTGGGTAAGGCAATGGCAGAGAAGCTGCTGGCGGAATAAAAGTTTAAGGGCGGAAGAACAACTGGGGTTAACAGAGTTAACAGTTAACAGTTGTTTTTCCGCTCTTTCTTTGTTTAAATACCTTTAAATATTCCGTGTAATTCCCGATAAAACTTGGTGAAGTCGAGTAAAAAACATATATTTGCTCCCAAAAATGAGTCTTTAGTATCTTATTTAAATATAATAGGTATGAAACATCTGATAGCTCTCTTTGCGGCTTTAACCATGAACGCATACGCAGGTAATGCCAAACAAACCGATGATACGTTGTATTATCTCTGCGATAATAACGAGAAGGGAAAACTGGATTTCAAAGACGAGATTCTGGTGATTGCCCGAACCCCGGAGGGTGAGTACAAGGGTAAGTTCTACGGAACGAGCGATGAGTTTATGAAGGCTAGAAAAGGCTTTCTTCCAGGCTTTTATGCGCTTCCGTTTACCTTCAGAATGGGTGAAAGTAAAGAGATAAGTTTCACGTTGAGTGCAAAGAACAGACGATTTCTCAACATGCCTATCAGTATCAATTTTCAGAATCATATTGATGCGATTGATGCCTTAGGCGATGTGCAGTATTTGGGTTGGAAGCAGAGTCAGGATATCCTTGATAAGGAAGTGGTGACTTTTTGTGGAGAGCTGAATGCTGATGGGATTGTACTGGAAAACAGGGATGTGGCTTATCCCGAGAAAAAGCGCCTTTTCAAACGAGTGAAGGCAGCTGAACTTGCCGCTTACGGTGCTCAGCTCATGACCCGAAAGCAAAGCAAGGAAAACTGCGGTAGGCTTTATCCGGTGCAAGGCAGAAGCGGCAAGGTGGTGGAACTATCAGATGGCAATTTCTATCCGCTCATAGAGAAGGATGAGGAACAAGGCTGTTATGTTCTTGACGGTCAGGAGTTTTCTAAGGTTTCTATGGATAGGGGAACCGTAAGGGAATACAGGGCAGAGGATGGTAAGGGGTTCATTTATCTTACCAAGAACATCACCATCCATGTTTATGATGCTCCATCCACTGATGCCAAGAGAATTGGCACCCTCAGAGGCAGTAGCCATGAGATTCCTGAGTGCTATCAGGTGTTGAACTATCAGAACGGCTGGTATAAGATTAGAATTGAAGGCGCAGCCGGGAATAAGGGTTCTGAAGGCTATGTGCCGGAAAAGCATTTCAGCTGGAATCCTAAGGGCATTTAATAGGAATCTATTCATTCTGAATGAAAGATTTTCGGCTCCTACCAAGGGCTTGAATATCGTGAAGTATAGCGATGGTAGTGTGAAGAAAGTTGCAGTTCAATAAGATGAACGCATCCTGATTATATTTAGGGGGGGTACGAGCAATCGTGCCCCTTTTTTATGTTACTAAAGAGTTAAATCGATGAAAAAGTTTGGCGTTATCAAGTAAAAAACGTATATTTGCGACAGAAAACCGTGTCTTGACACAAAAAAACGTCATAAACTATGTATTTTGAACGTAAAGCATACTTGAAAGAACTCATCTCGGCAGAAGGCAATGGGATGATCAAGATTATCACCGGTATTCGCCGTTGTGGTAAGTCTTTCCTCTTGTTCAACATCTTTTGTAAGCATTTGCTTGAAAGAGGTGTTGCGGTAGATCATATCATACAAATAAATCTTGAAGACCGTAGAAACAAGAAGCTTCGTGACCCTGATGCTTTGCTGGAGCATATCGATGCTTTGATGAAAGATAAGGATAGGTATTATATTCTCTTGGATGAGGTTCAGATGGTGAAGGAGTTTGAGGATGTGCTCAACTCTTATCTCCATGTGGAAAATGCCGAAGTGTATGTTACTGGTTCCAATGCCCGATTCTTATCGAAGGATGTGATAACTGAGTTTCGTGGTCGAGGTTGGGAAATCCGAATCCATCCGTTGAGTTTTTCTGAATATTATGAAGTGGTAGGAGGAGAGGAGCGTCAAGCCCTGGAAACCTATTATCTTTATGGTGGATTGCCTGCTGTGGCGCAGATGGAAACTCCGGAAGCGAAACAGAACTATCTTCGTGAGATTTACGAGACGGTTTATCTGAAGGATGTTTTGGAGCGTAATCGCCTGAAGAATTCTGATGGGATGCGCGAGTTGGTGCGCCTTCTGGCTTCTACGATTGGTTCCTGTACGAATGTGCAGAGAATTTCTAATACGTTCAAATCTGTTGGAGGAGTGGAAATCGGTACTAAAACTATTGGCAGGTATCTGGAGAACCTGCAGGATTCCTTCATCATCAGCGAGGCTTTGCGTTATGATGTGAAGGGGCGCAAATATATTGGTACTGGTACCAAGTATTACTTCGAGGACATCGGTATCAGAAATGCCGTGGTAGATTTCCGACAGATAGAATTCACCCATATCATGGAGAACGTGGTTTATAACGAATTGCGGAAGCAGGGTTATACTGTGGATGTGGGATCAGTGGAGAGCTTCAAGCGGGATGAGAATGGCAAGCTGCAGCGTAGGAATCTTGAGATAGATTTCGTGGTGAATCGTCATGATGAACGCCTCTATATCCAGTCAGCTTATGCCTTGCCTGATAAGGAGAAGGTAGATCAGAAGCAGGCTTCTCTTTTGAATGTAAACGATGGCTTTCGCAAACTGATAATCGTAGGGGATAGGTATCGTTCGGGTTATAATGAAGAAGGCATTCTGATGATGAGCCTCTCCGATTTCCTCTTGGGGAAGAGCTAGATTGTCTTGAAGAAAATGTCAAGAGCGGAAGAACAACTGGGGGTAACAGAGTTAACAGTTAACAGTTGTTTTTCCGCTCTTTCTTTAGAGTTCTATATGGTTGCAAATTAAGCATATTGAAACATGCTTAATTTGCAAGCCTTGTTTTTAATATTGATATTCAATAAGTTATAAGCGTAAATTAATATAAGAAATGAGCGAAACTGAGTCCCTTTTTCCTTAAAATGCACGCTTTTGCCTGAAAAATCGCCTTGAAATGCAAATTAAGCATAAAAAAATAGGCTTATTTTTACCAAAACTTGCAGATCAAGAAATTTATCCGTATATTTGTGCCAAAAAATAGTTGGAATTATGGAATATACGGCACTTTTAGAGAAACAGATATTAGGTAGGTTGAAGATAGACAACCCCTGGTGGACGGAAGGCAGGATACCTTCTTACTATCAGGAGATGAGTCCTCGCCTCTATCTCGACATCTTCTATCCACTGGTAAGGGATGTCAGCATTCAGCGTGCCCTCATCTTGATGGGACCTCGCCGAGTGGGTAAGACGGTGATGCTCTATCATTCCATCCAGCGGTTGATAGACGAGGGCGTATCGCCTCAAAATATCATCTATGTTTCGGTGGAAACTCCTATCTATAACAATATCCTCTTGGAACAGTTGTTTTCTTTGGCAAAACAGATATTGGATAAGGAAGACAGCCAGGAAGAATTTTATGTTTTCTTCGACGAGATACAGTATCTCAAAGACTGGGAAATCAATCTGAAATCCCTGGTAGATACCTATCACAACGTGAAGTTTGTGGCTTCCGGTTCTGCTGCTGCGGCATTGAAAAAGAGCAGCAACGAAAGCGGAGCGGGCAGGTTTACCGATTTCAATCTGCCGCCGTTGCTTTTCTTCGAGTATATCCATCTTAAGAAATATGAGCATCTGATGCGCCAATCCAAGGTGGAATGGGATGGGATAGAGAGCGATATCTATAGTACGATAGATATTGATAAGCTGAACAGTCTCTTCCTCGACTATATCAATTATGGCGGTTATCCTGAGGTGGCTTTTTCTTCCCGAATGCAGGAAGACCCGGGGCAGTTTGTTCGCCACGATATTGTAGATAAGGTGTTGTTGAGAGATTTGCCGAGTCTTTATGGCATTTCGGATGTGCAGGAACTGAACTCGTTGTTTACGATGATAGCTTATCATAGCGGTATGGAGTTTTCGTATGAAAGTATGTCGAAGGAATCGGGCGTCAAGAAGGAAACCATTCGCAGGTACGTCCAGTATCTGGAGGCTGCTTTCCTGATAAAGGTTGTGACAAGAACGGATGATACGGCAAAGCGATTCCAGCGCCAAACTACTTTCAAGATTTATCTGACTAATCCTTCGCTGAGATGTGCGCTTTTTGAGCCAATCAAGATCATGGATGGCAATATCGGAGACATGATAGAAACTGCCATTTATTCGCAGTGGATTCCGAGAAAGGGGCACATTGCCTATGCCAACTGGAAGATGGGGCGTTCGCAGGGCGAGGTGGATTTGGTGGGCATCAATGATGCTTTGCAGAAGCCTTATTGGGCGGTGGAAATCAAATGGTCGGACAGGTTCTTCGACAGACCTTCTGAACTTTCGTCCTTACAGTTTTTTATGGAGAAGAATCATCTGCCTCAGGCATTGGTAACTTCCATCAGTAAGGGAGGAGTAAAGGAGATGGATTTTGGTATGCTTCATTTCATTCCTTCTGCCTGCTATGCTTATACGGTAGGAGAGAATACATTGAGGCAAGCCAGGAAGAGTTTTGGTTTGTAAGAACGTAAAAAGCGACCTTCTGCCGAATTATGTTCTCGGTAGAAGGGCGCTTTACTTCATTTCTATAGATGATTTCTATAGAGGGTTCTATCCCTCGCAGAGCTTTGTCAATTCTTCCAGGTTATCTGCCACTTCAATCACATCTCGCCAATCGCCACGAATCATGCTTTTCTCTGCCAAATCGTCCAGCAGGGCGATGGTGGAGTTCCAGAAGCCCTTCATGTTGTAGAGAATCACCATCTTGTGATGGTAGCCGATGGTGTGGGCGGCGGCGATGGTGAAGATTTCATCCAGAGTGCCGATGCCGCCAGGAAGGGCTACGAAGATGTCGCTCTGGGCAAGCATCAGGTCCTTGCGGTCGCTGAGATTATCACACGGAATCTCGATGTCGAGGTCTGGGAAGGTTCTGCCTCCTCGCTCTACAAGCGTAGGAACCACACCGATGGTTCTGCCGCCATTCGCCTTTACTGCCTTGCCAATGCAATCCATCAGACCAGAGTTGCAGCCGCCGAAAACCAGGTCGTGCCCGTTCTCAGCCATCCACTTTCCCAACTCTTCCGTCATCGTGAAGAAATCCGGGTCGATATTCTTATTCGCTGAACAAAAAACTGCTATTTTCATGTCTTTATCTTCTATGATTATGATGTTTTATCTGTTGTTTATTGATATTTTATCTGTTGTTTATTGATGTTTAGGCAAAGATACGCAAAAATATCGAGATTATTCATCTGTTTTTGCGGATAATTTCTTAATTTTGCAAACAATAACTAATCTGATAAACAAAAATAGATTTCTTATAAAACAGGACAAAAGATTTCTTATAAACGATACAACAGAATGAAAAGGATTATCACATATAGCATCATTGCATTACTGCAGGCGTCTGTAGCGTTTGCACAGGTCTCTCAGAAGCCGAAGCTTCAGAAGCGTGAGAAGTATGAATGGGAGGGAGAAATTCCTACCTACGTGGAGCAACTGAAGAAGGAACTGACCTATCCGATGGCTTGGGGCAACAGTCCTATCAGAAACTTCAAGAAGTGGAAGAAGGCGGCAAGAGAGAAGGTATTCGAATGCATGATGACGCCTCCGAAGGCGGCTGCGGCTTGGGATATGGAAGTATTGGGCGAGGAACAGAGAGACGGATATAAGGCGCAGAAAATCGCTTTCAATATCAACGCCTATTCCCGCATTACGGCTTATCTCCTGATTCCGGATTCTGAAGATGGGAAGAACCCTAAAGCAGAAGCTGGGTTGCTGTCTTCTGCTCAGAATAAGAAAGCGGGGAAATTTCCTGCCGTAGTGGCGCTCCACGACCATGGTGCCCATCTCTTTATCGGAAAGGAGAAGATGATTCGCCCTTTCTTTATCGCTTCTGAAGAGCAGGATGCGGATGGGAAGATTTCTGAAAAGAAGAAGGCTGCCAACCAGGAGGTTCTGGATGATGCAGATGCGTGGGTAAACCAGCTTTATGAAGGCCAGTACGTGGGCGATTACCTGGCGAAGCATGGCTACGTGGTGCTTTCGGTTGATGCTCCGATGTGGGGAGAACGAGGCCGAAAGGAGGGCGTAGATAGAAACAAATACGATCTCATCGCCGGCAACATGATGATGCTGGGTCGTGACCTTTCTGCCTTCATGACTTACGACGATATGGCCAGTACCGATTTCTTGGCTTCGCTGCCGATGGTGGATGCGAAGCGTATCGGATGCGTGGGGTGTTCGATGGGAGCCTATCGTTCGTGGATGCTCTCGGCTTTGTCGGATAGAATCAGGGTGGGTGCTTCCATCTGCTGGATGATTACCACGGATGCTCAACTTACCAGGCGTTTTGGCAGAAAGGAGAATGGTGGTTTTGCGAATTGCTTTCCTGGATTGCGCCAGTATCTCGACTATCCCCATATCGCTTCCCTCGCCTGTCCGAAACCGATGCTCTTCATCAACGGCACAAAAGATAAGCTTTTCCCAGTGCCCGGCGTAAAGGATGCTTTCGCCGAAATGCACAAGGTTTGGAAGAGTCAGGGAGTTGATAATCTGCTGGATACGGAGCTTTGGGACATTCCTCATTCCTGCGGTTTGAAGGCGCAGGAGAAAATGCTGGAGTTCTTGGATAAGAATCTGAAATAGGGAAAATATCAAAAGTCCACTACGCTAACCCCTTAAAAAATGCCGTTAGCGTAGTGAACTTTTTGAATATACGAAATCAATCTTTACCACAACTCTTCAGGCGACAAGTCCTTGTCCTTTCTGCCCATCAGATAGTAATCGGCAAGGAACTGGATATTGGCCTGAGTAATCTTCAGACCCTCTTCCTTCACATATTGGCTGGTGAAGATGTTGGCATCAGGAAGCATTCCCTTTTCTATCAGCTTGCAAACAATCTCGTAAGGGAAAGGAAGACCGTTGCCGGAGATGATATTGAAACTGTCCTCTGCTGCACGCTCGGCATTGTAGTATGGGTTTTCAGGCGAAGCGATGCAATGGGTGGTTCCGAAGCTGATGTTGATGCCCGTATAAGGACTTCCGTACACGATGATTCCCTTTTCGTATTTCTGAGGGAAACTGATGTTGGAAGGCAGTTCGAAACCGATATTTTTCAGGAATTCCTTCATCGTCTTGACATCCTCGATGAACACAAACTTGTCTCCATAGCCATTCTGCTTGAGCAGATTGTAGTCGTGGATGCTCTTCTTGTGTTTCTGAATATTTCTCTCAGCCTCTATCTGAGCCTTGTTGTCTTCATAAGTAGGATCGAGGAGAGCACCGGTTTGCCACCAGTCTCCACCAAATCGGAAGAGATTGCATACGAGCACATTCTCGCCGCTGAGGAAGGAAGAAGCATCCCCAATATTGGTAGATTCCTTGAGCACTCTGATGAGGCTCCTTTCTTCTGCCTTCTCCTGATTCTCCTTTGAGGCCTTCTCCGGATCATCTTCCTCCTCATACAAATCCTTCAGATAGAAGAATTTCTCATCCTCTTTCAGCATTCTGAAGGCTCTGGCTCCCTTGTAATCGATGTCCGTCCAGAGTTTGTGGGCAGGATGATGCTCGCTGATCTTGGCAAGCCATTCAGCAGAGGTGAGAGCCAAAAGATTGTGGCGGCTGTTCATCGTGTGCTCTATCTGGATGGAGTAGGCGATGATTTCATTGAAGCCCTGTGGAGAGCGGGCGAGCTTTTCGAGGTCGAACTGCAGGCGCTTGAGATTGTTGATGTTGAAGAAGCAGTTATAGTGAAACCATGCCAGCACGTCTCTGTATTCCAGGAACTTGTCTTCTGCTGTAGGCAACTCGCAGAGAATTTCACGCAGGCGCTCATTTTCCGGTGCAGTTTCATACTCCTTGTCGAGAAGATTATACACCAGTTTGGCAGCCAGTTCTATCGTACTGAAGAGGAAAGGTACGGCCTCCTGGATGTAGGCACTCTGCTGGTAATGGTGCCAGCACAGGAACTTGATGTCGGAGATGTTGATCTCGTCCGGATCGTATGGCGCATCATCTTCATTGAGAGAGTTCTTGACAAACTCCTTTTCGTTCTCATAGAACGGGATGTATGAACCATATCGCTTCTTGCATTCTGCGGTGAAAGTCTTCCAGATACAAGTACCGGAGAGCACGTCCTCAAAATATCCGGCGATGCAGAGGGCGAGCTGCTTGGCATCTTCCACGTCTTTGAACTGATGCGTGAAGCAGGCATCGTCGAGGGCGTGGTATATTTCATTGGATAACTCCGTATAATATTGATCCACTTCATTAGGTTTCTCGTATGGATGCATTGCCATCCATTCTTGAGTGAAAATTACTTTTTTCATATCATTCGATTGTTTGTTATTTCGTGCAAAGGTAATGAAATAATAGAGAAATCTGCAAGAAATTCAAAGTTTTTTCGTAACTTTGCACCCGAATTTAGGCAATCTTAATAAAACTATACGGTTGCCGCAAGCGTTTTAGAAGGATTTTGCACCCTAATTCATGGCTGGGAGGGTGAATTCGGCCTTCTATTTGATTATACATGAATTAAGGTTAAAAAGATTTGAAGACATTTGAAGAATTGGGCGTGAGCGAAGAGATTCGCCGTGCCATCGAAGAGCTTGGATTTGAGAATCCAATGCCAGTTCAGGAAGAAGTAATCCCATATTTGCTCGGTAATAAAAACGACGTGATTGCGTTGGCGCAGACGGGTACGGGTAAAACCGCATCCTACGGTATTCCGGTTATCCAGAAGACTGATGCTAATAGCAAGGAGACGCAGGCTGTCATCCTCAGTCCTACACGTGAGCTTTGTCTCCAGATAGCAGACGATTTGAACAGTTTTGCCAAGTACATCGACGGTTTGCATATTGCCGCAGTTTATGGCGGTACCGACATCGGAAGCCAGATACGCACCCTGAAGCATGGTGTGCAGATTATTGTGGCTACTCCTGGACGATTGCTCGATTTGATTAATCGTGGTGTGGCTCAGTTGGAGCACGTCAATAACGTGGTGCTTGATGAGGCTGACGAGATGCTCAACATGGGCTTCTCTGAGAGCATCAATGCCATCTTCGAGAATGTGCCGGAGGATAGAAACACCCTGCTCTTCTCGGCTACCATGAGCAAGGACATCGAGAAGATTGCCCTCAACTACCTGCACGACCACAAGGAAATCGTGGTGGGTTCACGCAATGAGGGTGCTGAGCACGTAAACCACATCTACTATCTCGTAAACGCCAAGGACAAGTATCTTGCCCTGAAGCGCATCGTGGACTTCTATCCGCGCATCTTTGCGATTATCTTCTGCCGCACCAAATTGGAGACGCAGGATATCGCCGATAAACTTATCAAGGATGGTTATAATGCAGAAGCCCTGCATGGCGACTTGAGCCAGCAGCAGCGAGACCTCACCATGCAGAAGTTCCGCAACCATACCGTTCAGTTCCTGGTGGCTACTGATGTGGCAGCACGTGGTCTGGACGTAGATGATCTGACTCACGTTATCAACTATGGTTTGCCAGATGATGTGGCAAGCTACACCCACCGAAGCGGCCGTACGGGTCGTGCTGGAAAGAAGGGAACATCCATCTCCATCATCCATACTCGTGAGAAATTCAAGGTTCGCCAGATTGAGAAGCAGATTGGCAAGGACTTCGTGGATGGCGTTTTGCCAACCCCAGAGGAAATCTGCAAGAAGCAGCTCTTTAAGACGATGGACGACATCATGAAGACCGATGTGGATGAGGATCAGATTGCTCCATACATGGCTGAAATCAACCGCCAATTTGAGTACATCGACAAGGAGGATATCATCAAGAAGATGGTGACCATCACCTTCGGTAAGTTCCTGGATTACTACAAGAATGCTCCTGAGATTGTGAAGCCAGAGAGCGGTAAGGGTTCACGTAGCGGAGAAGGTCGTGGAAGCCGTGGCGAGCGTGGCAAGGTTTCTAACGGTCGCAGAAAGCATGAGACTGAGGCTGGTTTCAAGCGCCTGTTCATCAATCTGGGTAAGGCTGATGGTTTCTATCCGGGCGAAATCATGCAGTATCTGAACAAGCACGTGAAGGGTCGCCAGGAGGTGGGTCACATCGACCTGCTGAGTAAGTTTGCCTACATCGAGGTGCCTGAGGAGGATGCTAAGCGCGTGATGAAGGCTTTGAACGGAACTGAGTACAAGGGCAGAACCGTAAGATGTAATGATGCTGACGAGGAAGGTCATGGCAGAGGCAGTCGTGGTGGACGTTCTGCAGAGAAGGGTTCCCGTGGACGCAGAGGTTCTGATGATGCTCGTTCTGAGCGTGGAGGTCGTGGAAGCCGTGGCTCAGAGAAAGGTCGTGGTGGAAAGAAAGCACGCCGTGAGGAGGAAACAGGCGACTGGCGTCAGTTCTTCCAGAACAATGACAATGTGAAATTCAAGGGCGAGGAGCCAAACTTCGAGGAAGAAGGTTGGGCTCGCCGTCGTCCTAAAAAAAAGTAATTTAGGCAGCGATTTATAATAAGATGAAAGTCTGCATCAAAGGGATGTTTTGATGCAATATCCATATTTGCGGTAAAAATACAGCAATTTCTTTAGCAAATTGCGGTGTTTTTACCGCAATTTTTGTATAATTGTAGCTGTAAACATCAAATAAGGCAAGAAATATGGAATTATTGAAGCAACTTTCAGACAATCTTATCAAGCCCAAAATGGAAATGCACACCAACTGGCAATGGTAGCGGAATCATAAACTTGGTTTGGTGATGGAATGTGGAAGGTGGGAGTCGGAAAGCTTCTCGTCTGCATGAGCGATTTGGAGAAGGCTGCCAAATATCCAGAAGGCAAGGCTTTCTATCAGAGTGTAATTGATTACATGCGCTCTGCTTCTTTCAATCCATCTGCAGAAATAACGGTGGATGAATTGAAGTAGAAACTCGCCGAAAAACCTCGTCAGGTTTCTTTGAAGGAGCTGAATAATATCTCGCAGTATTAATTGGAATTCTGTAGGTTGCGAATCTGTAAGATAAAAATAAACAGAAAATCAGCAAGATAACAAGAATAGAAAGACTAAATAAAACAAGAGCGGAAAGCCAGGAGTTAACAGGTTAACAGTTAACAGCTGATTTTCCGCTCTTTTTATATCATCATGAGACTATTCTTTATCCCAGGATAAACCTTTATATCATCTCTGTTGATTCAGAGATAGGATTTACTTCGCATTGATCTCCTTCAAGAGGCGGTCTGCGTGTCCCCACTTATCCATCAGGTAGAGCACATAACGAATATCTACGCCGATGCAGCGAGCCAGGCGCTTGTCGAAGTTGATGTCTGAGCTGAGGCTGTCCCAGTTGCCGTCGAATGCAAGACCTATCAACTCACCCTTGCCGTTGAATATAGGACTACCAGAGTTACCGCCGGTAATATCGTTGTTGGTGAGGAAGCAGAGCTGCATCTTGCCTGTAGTCTTGTCCTGATACTTGCCGAAGTCTTTCTCAGAGAGGAGTTCGTGCATGATAGGCTCTGCGAAATAATCGATGACCTTATCGCCCTGCTTCATCTTCTCTACGATGCTCTCAGCTGTAGTATAGTAGCCTGATGGCTTGCCGCCGAGATCGAAACCGCCCACCTGTCCGTAGCTCAATCGCATGGTGAAGTTGGCGTCGCTATAGTGAGGCATGTCTTCCTCCATACGGAGCTTGGCAGCACAGAGATACTTCTCCTGCTCGGCGATAGAATCAGATACGGCTCCCATCTTCTCTACGAAGTCGGCGTAAATGTCATTCAGATCCATACTGTAATTTACACCAGGGTCTTTCTCGTATCCCTTCTTATTGAAGTAGAGCTTGGCACCCTTCTTCAAGAGGAGTGACTTCTCCCAGAGATAATCTACATACTTTGTATAATCGCCTCCAAACTGAGTGTCGATGATGTTGTAGAACTTAGGCAGCCATTTTGCATCAACGTGCTCCTTGTAGTTCTTCAGAAGGGTAGCGAGCACTTCTTTATCAAGTGCCATATCCCATTCATCTGAGTTGTCATCAAACTCATGATATTGCTTCTTCTTATTCTTCTCGGAACCCTTTACCTCCATGCCATTCTGAAGTTTGAAAGCACGGGTAGAGAACTCTACGTTGCTACGGCGAGTGAATGACTCTGCAAAGTTGGTCCATGCATAAGTTACGTCAGCGCTCTCCTTGTAGAGCTGGGCGAGCTTGTCGAAATCCACCTTGTGGGCGAGGTCGTTTGCAGCTTTGGCTGTATCTTGCCAAGCACGAAGACGAGTCTCGTATTCACGCTTCATGTTAACGATGCCGATGGAGTCGATGCACTTGTTCATACCGATAGCATTCTTCCAGTAGTTGGAGCTTTGGGCGTACTTGCTGTCATACTTGATGCGCACAGCCTCGTTGGCACGCATGTGCTTCTGCATTACTTCCTGCTTGATGCCGCGTACCTGGGCACGAGGAGCATTTTCTGCGTCACGCATCATCTGGATGCCATAGCTGGAGAGGTATCGTTCGGTACTACCAGGATAACCCATGGTCATCGCATAGTCGCCGTCCTTGTAGCCTTGTAGCGAAACTTGTGCCCAGCGTTTTGGGTGGTATGGCACGTTGTCCTTGCTGTAGGCTGCAGGACCATTGGTCTTAGGGTCGGCATAGATACGGAATACAGAGAAGTCGCAGGTCTGGCGAGGCCACATCCAGTTATCTGTGTCACCACCGAACTTACCCATAGACTTTGGTACGGTGAAAACCAGACGCAGGTCGGTGAAGTCGCGGTAAGTAGTAGCGTACCACTTGTTGCCCTCGTAGAAAGGCTGAACGGTGATATGGAGGGTAGAATCGTTCTTCTTCACCTCTTTAGTCATCTCGTTCTCCAGAGAATCGATGAGTTCATCGCGTTTCTTGTTGTCGAGTTTCTCGTATCCGAGGTTCATCACCTTATCGGTTACATCCTTCTGGTCAACCATAAAGCTTACGAACATATTCTCGTTAGGCAATTCCTCTGCGTATGATTTTGCAAAGAAACCGTTGAGCATGTAGTCGTGCTCCACGGTAGAGTGGCTTCTGATAGCCTCGAAACCGCAATGGTGGTTGGTAAAGACCAATCCGTCTGGAGAAACGACTACGCCTGAGCAATAGCCAGAGAAATTAACTACGGCATTCTTCAAGGCGTTCTCGCCGTTGTAGAGTTGGTCGTAAGTCATACTGAAGCCTTCGCGCTGCATCATCTCGTACACTGCGTTTGGCAAGTTGTAAATCGTCCACATTCCCTCGTCAGCGTGAGCGGTATTGATTCCGCAGAACGCCATGATAGAGGCGATAAGGACCGTTGCTTTTTTCTTCATTACTTGTTTTTGTTTTCTATTTTTATTATGATGTTATTTATTCCTTTTTCTCATATCCTTCTTTCATACCATTCTTTCCAGGTCTTTGCCAGTTCTGTCATTCGATATTGCTGGCGGGGGTGTCTTGGGGTGTTTGGGTATTTCATCTCCAAGGCTCCTTCGGTTAGGGCTGGGGTAATGTATTCTTTTCTAAATCTGGTTCTGTTTTTTAATCCAAACAGGTTCATTATATCACCGATGGATAAATAATCATTATTTATACGTATAATGAGTTCTTCTACTTGGGACGAACTTGGGACGAACTTGGGACAAGTTTGGGACGAACTTGGGACATTTTCTTCTCCTTCTTTATTTATGAAGTTGTTTTTCTGTCCACTTCCTATTTGAGAATTTAAGTTCGGCTGCTCTTTCCAATCATCGGTCGGTCGGATATGCAAATATCTGTTTTTGAGAACCCAACTATCCTTTAGAAGTAAGTTTCTGAAGAAACGAACAAGGTAGATAGGAGAGTACTCTATATCTTTATTGATATTGCGATAATTGGCACGAACCAGGGCATTGCGGAAATACCAGGAATGCTTGGCAAACATCTCATTATTCACCTTATAGCCTAAAGAGCGAAGATACTGGATGGTGAAAATCGCCGTGGTTCGGGTGTTGCCCTCTCTGAAAGCGTGGATTTGCCAGATACCAGATACGAATTTGGCAATATGCTCAATCTTTTCATCATCCGAAAGTCCTTTGTATTGGAAGTTCTTCTCCTGCTCAATATCCCAATCCAAAGCTCTTCTCAGGTCTTCCCAGTTCAGGTAGTTTACGGAATCTCCTTCGAGTACCCATTCTTTCTTAGAAATATCATACTGGCGGATTTCTCCTGCGTGCTTGAATACTCCCTCGAATATTCTTCGATGCAGGGAAACATATCCGTTGGTATTGAAGGCAAAGGTCTTGCTGGCGAGAATCTTTGCGATGTTGGCTGAAACCTTATCTGCCTCTTCCTCGTCTTCGTCCTTAGGTGTGCGAACCGTCTTGCTCTGATAGTAAGAGTCAATCAGTTTTCTGGTTTCATCCAGAGTGATTTCTCCTTCGATGTTTCGTTTTGCCACATCTATGAGATACGCCGATGGTTGCAGCCCATCTACAGCCTGCAATCCGATAGCCGTTTTCCAATTCTCGGCCCTTTCCTTCTGCGAAGGCTCTCCTTGTCGAAGATACTCATCGAAGGATGCGAACTCGTTGATAATATCTTTATTCATAGATGTAATGCTTGATATTTAACTTTGCGATTTGGACTCCCTTGCAAGCCGTTGTTCCCGCAAGCGCTTGAATTGAGCTAAGCACTTCTCCAGCGAAAGCGGATGCTCTCGCCAATAAGCCATGGAAGCCATCTTTTGGGCATTGACTTTCTTGTGATAATCGTTCAGTTGTATCTCCATCCATTTATGTATTATATTGATAGAATATTACGTTTGCAAAATTACGACTATTTCACGAATTTTCCAAGGCTTCGCTTGATTTTCTTCATAATTTGCCTTTTTGCCGATAACATTCCTGGTGATAGAACCTCTTGCTCCAGCATATCCAATGCCATTCTTAACTCTTCGATGAGTTCGGGATAGTATTTCATCTGCTCATAGGCGAGCTTCATGCAGTAGCAGCGGATGGCGTAGGGTTGGGAACAGGCAGTAATCTTGGCAATGCAGAAATCGATGAAATCGGAACGGAGTGATTCTTCCTCGAAAGGCTGACGGAGAAGGAGTTGGAGCATCAGGCGGCTCTTGGTTTTATTCTTCTCTACGAGAACTCGGTCTATCAAGTCATCGTGCTTGGCATAGAGCCACTCGTTGTTCTGCATGTCGAAATGAGTGAATACCCACAGGGCATTTGTGGATATTCGCTCGTCCTCATCAAATGTTAGTTGATAAAGATGAGCTTTCTTACGGTTATTACCATGGGTAAGAATACAAATCTCATAGATGTCATCCATGCAAAGTTTCTTATTCAGTTTCTTTCTCATGCTTCTATAGTTTATTTGATGATGAAACTCTTCTCTATCTTGTGCTTAACAAATTCTCTAGCTGCGAATAGTGGTACATTTTCCATCCATTCTTGGTCTTGGAAACCTCGCATGGAGAAGCGGATACCTTTGAGATGATAGGAGGCAAAATCGTGAGTGATAAATGCTGCTAGTGATTTTGCCTTTACATTCTCCTCAGCCTTTACTTCTATTGGCAAGATTTCGCTGCCGGCTTGTACTATGAAATCAATTTCTTGGGTAGAGCTTGGCTTACTGTAATAATATATGGGTAAGTAAGAAAGAGATTTCAGCTGTTGAAGTACGAAATTCTCAGTAAACGCCCCCTTGTATTCGCTAAATACGTTGTTGCCAATGAGAATCTGGTCAGGTTGTGCCATTGTGAGTGCTCCCAACAAACCTACATCAAGCACATATAATTTGAAAGCATCCATGTCTGCATAGAATTTTAATGGAGATTTGGCATCTCTTGTTCTTTCTACCTTATGGACGAGTCCTGCGTCAGTGAGCCATTGTATTGCAATCTCGAAATCTTTAGCCCTAGCTCCTTTTCTTATTGCACCATAGATGAACTTCTTGTTCTCGCGAGCCAGTTGGGCTGGGATTGATTGCCATACCATTCTTACTCTTTGTGTCTGTTCTTCGGTGTGTTTGCTGATATCTGCCTCGTATGCATTCAAGATGTTTTGCTGAATTTGCCTTACTTGCATTGGGTTGTGATTTTGTGTAAATTCCAATACTGCTTCGGGCATACCTCCAACAAAGTAGTATCGTCGAAGGTATTCTATGAATTTTGGGGCGAGGCTGTTGATAAGTTCCTTATCTCCGCTTTGCAATAAATCCAAAAGTTGTTTCTCTCCATTGGCAAGTAGAAATTCCTCATAAGTCATGGGGTAGAGGTGCATGATGTCAACTTTTCCGACAGGGAAGGATTCTCCTTTCATGTTCATGACACCGAGCAATGATCCTGCTACGATGATATGCAATTCTGGCTTGTCTTCACAGAAATATTTCAGTGAGGACAAAACAGGTGGAATCTCTTGTATCTCATCGAGAAATACAAGGGTCTTGCCAGGAGTGATGTCTTGGTGTGCATAAGCAGCAAGGCCGATGGAAAGTCTTTCTGCATTTGCGTCATCTTGAAAAAGTTGAGCAATGCTTTTGTTTTTGTAACAGTTGATGTAAACCATATTCTCAAATTCGTTGTCTCCAAACTCTTTGATAATATAGGTCTTGCCAACTTGTCTTGCTCCATACATGATGAGTGGCTTCCTGTTACTGGATAATTTCCAGTCTTTCAGATGGTTGTATATGAATCTTTTCATGTTTGCTACACTTTTGTGAGGGAATAATATTTGTGTCTGTACATTTTTGTGAGGGAATAATGTCTTGTTTTCAACACTTTTGTGAGGGAATATCGCTGCAAAGATACTGATTTCTTTTGAAAAAATACAAAAAATCGTCCTTAAAAATGTGTAAAACCATAAAAAGTCGTTCTTAAAAGTGTGATTTTTTACAACAAGTCGAACTGAAAAGTGCAAAAACAGCTGATATGCAAGTGCGCATACCAGCTGCTTTCTTATGTATCTGTTACTTCCTGAAGTATTTTCCCACCACCGGCAGGCTCTTCAATGGGAAATCCTTCTTCACGAGATAAGCGGCGAAGATGAGGATGAGTACTGTGTTGATGAGGCAGGCAATTCCACTGGAGAAGTATCTGTTAGCCTCGGTCATTCCTGCGAAGAGGATGAGGGCGAGAACCACATAGATCATCATCTCTTTCACCGGATAGTTGATAGGATACTTCTTTTGACCTACAAAATAGGAGAGAAGCATGGCTGTACCATATCCTGCAAAACCAGCCCAGGCACAGGCGATGTAACCATAGATAGGTACGAAGATAACGTTGATGGCAATCAATACCGCACAACCGATGCCTGAGAAATAAGCACCCCAGATGGTCTTGTCGATGAGCTTGTACCAGAAACTGAGGTTGAAATATACTCCCATCATGATTTCGGCAGCCATTACGATAGGCACTACCTTCAGTCCATCCCAGTAGTCGCGACCGATGATGTGGCGCAATACATCCAGATAACCTACCACTACCAGGAAGGCAAGCAGGGTGAAGATGACGAAATACTTCATCGCCGAAGCGTAAGTCTGTCGGTTGTCCTTATCCTTCGCCTTGCCGAATACGAATGGCTCGTAAGCATAGCGGAAAGCCTGGGTAATCATCGCCATGATCATCGCAATCTTACTGGCTGCTCCATAGATTCCGAGTTGTGCATGCGCATCGCCCTTCTCATAGATGTAAGGGAAGAGAATCTTATCGGCAGTCTGGTTCAGAATACCGGCAATACCGAGCACGAGGATAGGCCAGCTGTAGCCTAACATCTTCCTGACGAGCACCTTACATTCGCTCCAGGAGCATTTCTCGCCCATGAATCCTTCCTTCAGTTCCTTATAGAAACAGAAGGTGATGGAGGCGGTACAAACCAGGTTGATGTAGAAAGCATAACCCACATCGTGACCATCTATGATGACGTAGTAAACCAGGTTGAGCGCAATGTTCAGACCGATGAAGAGCAACTTGAAGGCTGCAAACTTCAGCGGACGCTTCTTGTATCTGAGATAAGCGAAAGGAATGCACTGGAAAGCATCAATAGCCACGGTTACGAACATGGTCCATACGTAAGCCGGATGGTCGGCGTAGCCCATCGCATCGCTCAAAGGCGTGATGAAGAGGAATACCAGGGCAATGAAGAGTAGGGAGGTGAAGCCCACCATGCTCAATACCGTGTGATAAACCTTTTCTGAGTTTTCTCCCTCCTTGTTGACAAAACGGAAGAAGGTGGTCTCCATTCCGTAGGTCAGGATAACGAGGAGTAACGCCGTATAGGCATACATGTTGGTGATGACACCATAACCACCACTTGCGGCGCTGATCTTAGCCGTATAGAGTGGTACAAGCAGATAGTTGAGGAATCTGCCGATGATACTGCTCAAACCATAGATGGCGGTATCCTTTGCGAGTGATTTTAAACTTGCCATTATTTCTTACTATATAATAGGTTATTCATTTTCTAATTGTTTTATTTTTTTTTCTAATTCATCGATTTTATTTTCAAGTTCATAATTATAATCGTTATTCTTTGAATAGTTGTGTTGCTTGGCATTTTTTATAGCTTTAATTTTTTCATACATTTTTCCATTTACCATTTCTTCTGTATTTAATCCGTAAGTGCTTATGTAATTACTTACATCTTCTTCAGTAATGCCCTCTGGAAGGTGGCTTCCGACAATATTATCAAAATTCTGATTTTTATTAATTGTATCTTTATGGGAACAATCTTTATTGGAAATACTGTCGGTTTCAATATAAGTCGTATCGCTGTTTAAATCAGAATTATATAATTCATTTTTATTCTCTTCTATAGCAATAAAGTAGTCTATAGCTTTACAAAAACAGCCAAAAATGATTATTCCTAAGAAGCATAATAGCATGTAAGTTATGGGATTTAACTTTTTCATTTTATATTTTTTATTATCCGAAAAATAAATAAGCAACCGTTATAGCTGCGATGACTCCTGCCAAATCGGCGAGCAAGCCGCAAGCTACGGCGTGACGGGTATTCCTGATGCTTACGCTTCCGAAATATACTGCCAATATATAGAAGGTGGTGTCGGTGGAACCCTGGAAGATGCAGCTCAATCTGCCCACAAACGAATCAGGACCATAGTTCTTCATCGCCTCCAGCATCATGCCTCGTGCGCCACTTCCCGACAGCGGTTTCATGATGGCGGTAGGCAGGGCGCCTACGAAATCGGCATTCAAGCCGCATTGTTCTACCGACCACGAAATGCCTTGAATCACCATATCCATCGCTCCAGAAGCACGGAACACGCCGATGCCCACGAGGATAGCTACGAGATAAGGAATAATCTTTACCGCCGTAGTAAAACCTTCCTTCGCTCCCTCGATAAACGCATCATATACATTCACCTTCTTCCAGAAACCAGCCAGGATGAAGCAGAGGATGATGCCTAAGAGAATCATGTTAGAAGCCAAGGTGGTAACCGTGTTCATCGTATCCTTATCCATCTGTCCGAATCCCCAGATGATGATGCCTACGAAGGCGCACATTCCCAGCAGGGTAGCGAGCAATACCGGCTGCAGGATGTTGATGCGCTGCCAGAGCGAAGTGATGATGATTCCGGCAAGCGTAGCCACGAGCGTAGCCATCAGGATAGGGATGAAGACATCCGTAGGCTGGGCTGCACCATAGGAGGCACGGAAGGCGAGGATGGTGGTAGGGATGATGGTGAGTCCTGAGGTGTTCAGAACCAGGAACATAATCATCGGGTTCGTTGCCGTATCCTTCTTCGTGTTGAGTTCCTGCATCTGCTGCATCGCCTTCAATCCTGTAGGCGTTGCTGCATTATCGAGTCCCAGCATATTCGAAGCGATATTCATGAAGATGCTTCCCATTACCGGATGGTTCTTCGGAATATCCGGGAAGAGACGGGTGAAGACCGGACTGAGCGCTCTCGCCAACACATTCACTACTCCCGCCTTCTCTCCTATCTTCATGATGCCAAGCCAGAGGGCGAGCACGCCCGTCAGTCCGAGAGAAATCTCGAAGGCATTCTTGGATGAGTCGAAGGTGGAATCTACAATCTTCTGGAAGATAGTCGTATCTCCCATTGCCAATCCGATGAGTGCGAAGATGAACGCAATCACGAAAAATGCTATCCAAATGTAATTTAAAACCATTTATTTGTATATTTCTTCAATTTACTATAGTTTCTAACTTTCTACCACGTGGTAGAAAGTTAGAGAGCCTGTTTGTCGTTTTTTCAAGCACGGCTGCAAAATTACAACAAAAAACTTGTATAGGGTTCGTTTTATATAGAAAATCCCTCATTGAGGGAGGATTTTGATGAATTTTATCCCTCATTGAGGGATTTTTGCCATTTTTTCTTTGTCCTTTCAAGCATTATTTGTATATTTGTCAGCGATTCTAAAAAGGATCGCGACATAATGGAAAAGGCGCATACTTAGCGCTTTGTTCTTGACGGATTGAAACTTCGCAAACTTCATGCATTGTCAGAACATAGCAACGGTAGGTGCTCTCGGGATGTGTTAATTCACATCCCTTTACTGGTATGGCTTATTGCGTCAAGGCGATAGGTCTATATCCGTATTGGGGAAAGTGTATACATATCGGCGTGGGCTTCGACGTTGTATTGGCGTTGTATCAGCGTTGTACATTGAAAGACGATATTTCTTATTTGTTACCTACTTGATTATCAGCAGGTACAGGAAAACTCAAACGTAAGCATCATTTTATTGGGTGACAAGAAAGAACCAACAAAATGAAAAACAAATCTTGTGCAACAAATTTTGCTACCCAACAACCATTTTCCCTGTTACTTTTACTTCAAGAACCGTTTTTACTGGCGGAAAGAAAAAAGATGTGTTACTTGTCTATGGCTGCCAACCAAAGCCAATACACAAATATAAATTCATTCATCTTAGGATATATATACTAATGGATTGGATGAACTGAACGAATTGCGGAGCGATAGCCCAACCATGCCATGTGTTGTATTGGGTTGTCGCTCTCTTTCTTTCCGCCAGTAAGAACTCTTGTATGATTTCTGTTACTTTCCACTTGTAACCGCTTGTTTCAAGTCATTCTTAGCTCTTTTATTCTCATTTCTCAACTATTCTAATTGTTACTCCGTTACCTGAATCTTCATCACCATTTCTGGACTTTGATAAATTTGGTTGCAAAGGTAATGTCTGTACCTATATTCCTTGCAAGGTCAGTGCCTATGGTCTCTTGCTAAAATCTCCACCTTGCAGGTCGTATTTGAGCAGAGAACCTTGCAGGAAAAGCACAGACACCTTTTGAGGCAACAAAATTTTAATCAATCCCGAAATTGCAGATGCAAAATTAGGGAATAAAAAAATGAAGACTTATGGCAAACATTTGTGACACTCAGTACAAGGTGATGGGCGAACGCAAGACGGTAGCCGACCTTTGGAACACGCTCCAAACAATGGAGGTGAACACCAAGAACGTACATCTCTACAAGTTGGCGGAACACTATGGCATCGACTATGAGAAGAATGGCATATCGGTAAGAGGATATATCTATTGGGCAGAGTTTGAGGCAGACGAGGACATCTGCTTGTTGTCCTTTGACACCGAAAGTGCATGGTCTGCCTGTGAGGAGTTCTTTGATGAACTGAACAAAGTTCTTGGTGGAGAACTTTCCGTCAGTTATCGTGAGATAGAATGTGGATGCGACATTTTCTATGTCCATGACGAGCAAGGCTTCTTCCCAGAGGAATGCTGTGTGAGTTCTTCGGGTGAGCCTTTCGAGGATGCTTGTGAGGACATCTTTGACACTTGCCAAGATGCTATTGCCAAGTGGTGTGAGAAGATGGGTATCTCGCAAGGTGACAGAACCGAAGATGAAATGGTAGATTTCATCAACGGCTATGAGTATGAGAACGTGGACACCTATTTTTATATAAACAAGTTCACGTTTGACTGATGGAAAGATTTGAGACGATAGAGAAAATCCCCACATGGGCATTATGCTACATCATCAATGGCGACCCTACGGGATTGAGTGATGAAGACATCAAGATGGTTGATGGCTTCATGCAGAAATGGCAAGTGGAGATTGTTTCTCCACTCAGCCAAGACGGAAACGCATCATTCTCGTACTATCCTGCCTTTGGACTACCTGCCGAGGTTGAGGATTGCAAGGTGATTTATCATTCGGAGAACCCACAAACTTTATAGAGCTATGTTTGAATACGAAGAATTGACCGACATTATCGGTTGCAGTTGCACACTGCTGATACCCTACAGAGGACGCACAGAAGGTTTCGTGGTTGCAGACTATGGTGAGGACATCGTAGTGAAATTGCGCAATGGCAAGGAAATTGTAGAAAGACGTGATGACGTTCTTGTCTATGACTGACGAAAAGGATGCTTGGTGAAGGTTATACTCGCCAGGCATCTTTTTTCTTTCCGCCAGTAAAAGCCCTTTTGTATGTAACGGCAAACGGAGTTTGCCGATAAACTTTTATATGGCTATGCTTTGATGGTTATATTCGCAAAATGGCGACCTGCCTCTTTGTATGAGATAAAATCTGCGACTACGCCTTTCTTGGAGCTTTTCGTACAATGAAGCCTTTTGTCTGGGGATGGATCTTGTTTGCAGCATTGCGATTATAGTTGGTTGCTCATGCTTACCTTCCTCTACAAATAGGAGTAGCCTTCGAAGCAGGTTCTCCTTCTGCTTGTCTTTGTCAATATGCTCATGCGACCACCCTCCATGCGGAAAAGTATATTGCCTGTTGGTTAACCATTGTTGCTGACGGCAAAACGCCATGGAAACGTGCTTTGCATTGATGATGGTTGCTGCAAATGATTGTACCATACGATGCTGTTACGGTGTTCTTGCGTCCTTTTCTGAATTACCGATTTTTTGAAGCCACTATTTTTCCTATGCAAAGGTAGCGTGATGCTTCGACAGATGGAATCCGTCTTGTGCGGTCGCTTCGCTGTGACCAATAAAATAGCCGATAATCTTCCTTTTTCTCCTCACCGCCAACAGAAAACGAGTATTATAGTCGATTTTCATGGTGCTGCCCTCATGTGCCACATCCCTGCTCTTGGATTGCATGTAAAAATTAAGTTTCACTTCAAAAAGTAATTCAATATGAAAAAGATCGAGAACACTTTCGTTGTAACAGGATTCGTAGGCAACAACGCAGAAATCCGTCAGTTCACCAACGCTTCAGTAGCACGTTTCTCATTGGCAGTCAGCCGTCAGGAGAAGAATGGTGAGGAAACCAACAGAGTATCAGCTTTCATGAACATGGAGGCATGGCGCAAGAACGAGCATGTTGACTCTTTCGACAAGCTGCAGAAGGGAACCTTGCTCACCGTCGAGGGCTACTTCAAACCAGACGAGTGGGTTGATCAGCAAGGCACCAAGCACAACCGCATCGTCTTCATCGCAAACAAGTTCTATCCTACACCAGACAAGGAGGAAACTCCAGCGGCAGAGCCTGAAAAGCCTACCAAGAAAGGCAAGAAATAGGATTTCTTCATTCTCTCCAATAAACAAAGCGGCTTCGGTCGCTTTTGTTTTGCTCATACAACCATGTTTACTTTTATACCCACTATTAGCAAGTTTACTCTTATAACCGCATGCGTACTGCTATTATAAGCGTCAAGCCGTCTTCCCTTTTTATTACTTTGTCCCACCCATCTGCGAAACCGCACCAACAGTTCGTCAAAGCGACATTCTTTATTTATCGGGAGTAAGATCCCGAAAGATGAACAATGACCATTTGCCGAAGGACAAGCACGAACAGAATGGCATTGGCTAACGGCATCCGTGACGCAACCGTCACTTACATGCTGTCTACCAATGCCACCCCTTTCGTTAAGTTGCTTGTCTGGCTGTTGCGCAGTTTCACTCCCACCCATATCTTTTATATTCACTTCTCGTCTTCCTTTTATAATCCATGGTTTACCCTTTTTATAGCCGTCACAAAGATTTCATGCCAAAAGGCTCCTTGACTGTGGCGACCAACTGTCGCTACTGCAATAAGCCACATGGCATGAAGGCTGGAGCGGAAACACACTCGGCATGGATGCCAAGAGAGTTTCCCAATTACTCCTGCTGCATCTTTGTTCCGTCCTTCTATTATAATCGGCAAGCCATTCTCTCTTTATAGCACTTCGTCCCTCCCTTGCGGAATTGCACCAATGGCGCAGTTCCACACCCACCCTTTTCTTGTTGTAATCTTATGTAGTAGCACTTATAGCCATTTCATTTCGTCCATCGTCTTTGCCGCTTCGGATATTTTCCGCAAAGGTACCAGTTGCGTGGCAAATGCCAAATTGGGCATCATGGATGCTTTTCAAAAAATCTTCCTCTATGTGCCTTGCATATAGAGCGTATTTTTCGCTTCCGATTTGTCTTTGTGCCTTCCAACTCCTTTGCGTGGCGGAAAAATATCCCTTGGGCAAGCCGAAAGGCTTCCGAAAATAGGGAAAATAAATAATCGAGTTTAACGCAAATAATTTTTCCTACTATGGCAAGAATGATAGACGACAACATCAAGAGACAGCTGAGCAAGAGGATGGATTTCTTCTTGAAGTATTTTCCTGTGAGGGTTCGCAATGTGGGCGAGGACGCAGTGGCTGCACGCCAACTGATTTGGGCGTTCAAGGATGCAAGGGACAACGCTTTTGAGAAGGTGGCGCAAATGACCGCAGCACATCTTATCAAAGTTTGTGGTGAGAAGATAAAGGACATCGTGTTTGTATGTGTGCCAGCCAGCACCCAAGCCAAGAACGAGAGTCGATACATGGCTTTCTGTAATCGTGTGAGCGAGCTTTGCGGTATCATCAACGGCTATTCGCACATATCCGTTTCAGGCGACCGCTTGGCAGTACACGAGCACCGCCATGACAAGGAAAAGAGCATCACTAAGACACAAGTGATTGAGTTTGATGAAGCCTACTTCAAAGGCAAGGACATCTATGTTTTTGATGATGTGGTAACGACCGGCGCAAGCTATGCCATTTTTGCCAATCAGTTGGAAATGTTTGGCGGAAACGTATTGGGAGGTCTTTTCTTGGGACGCACACACTATAAATATGCAAAGTGATATGGATAAGACAAAGTACATCAAAGCCAATTCCGTGGCTTTTTCGGGACATCGCACGATAGCGGAAGACCGCAAGGACGAGATAAGGAAGAAACTGAGGGGCAAGATAAGGCTGCTCTATGCTATGGGTATCACAAATTTCTATTGTGGCATGGCACTCGGCTTCGATATGTTGGCTGCTGAAGTGGTGATTTCATTGAAAGCGGAACTTACCAATTTAAAACTTATTGCCGTCATTCCCTATGACGGTCAGAACGAGAGGTGGAGCGCAAGGGAGCAAGACCGCTATTGGGATATTCTTGACAAGGCGGACGATGCTATCCTGTTGAGTAAGCACTATTTCAATGGATGCTTGCTCAGACGAAATGATTATATGCTTTCTCATTCGTGCGGACTGATTGCTTTCTTCGACGGCAAGCCCAAGGGCGGCACGTTCTACACTTGCCGAAAAGCCAAGTCGATGGGGATGGACATCATCAATCTGTACAAGTCACAAGTATAACAAACGAAAACTATAGCGTATGGACGACATCGTATCTTTGTTTGTGGTGTTCTTCGTGTTCAAGGCTTTAGGCGGAACGCTTAAAAGCCTTTTCCACGGAGACAAGCGAAATGATTTCAGAAGAGACAGATAAGGAATAGCCTTATCTGCCAAGTATTATGGGCAAGCCATACTGCAAGCATCAGTTGCAGTATGGCTCGCCATTTATCTATATTGCACAAAAATCTAATTCGTTCAATAAGGATTTGTATGTTTTGCGAAACTTACTAATGGCAATATTTTTGATATTGCCTGGCTTGTTGCTTGTTATCAATTCATTCAGTAAAGCCGTGTCAGCTATGGCTGATTTCATTGCATCTACGCTCTTCTTATATCCGCATACCAATTTTGCGCCTGTAACAGACTTGAAGTGCTCAACTTCAGAGGTGTTGGCGAGTGTTTTACAGCAACTAAAGTGAACTATTTTATCACGGAAGAAATCCCCGGCTATATCTGCCAATTCTTGTAAATCGACATTTCCATTCTCTCCCTCTAAACTTATAGAATGAAACCAACCATGACAAGCTATATAAACAATGTCTATTTTATTCCATTCACGTTTGTTCCTGTTGAAATACTCTATGTAGAGTTTCAAATCCTCTTTTGTCAAAATGTGCCTATAAATAGCATCGCATTTATGATATTCTTTCAACATTCTAAGAATAGGCTCGCTATTCAAATCAAAGCGTTCAGGCTTTTTGTGGGTATTGAATTTCCATTCTCCCTCAAAACAAAGTATATTCTTCATAAAATCACCTTTTATATTTCACTTTCATTCTTTGGTTTTCTCTTGCCAAGCGGTCCGCTGAACTTGCCACGGTTCAGCTTCACCCCATACTTGTTGAGTATGCGGAACACCGAGCTGCGGCTCCTGAAGCCGCTGACCTTCCAGATGTCATCGATAGTGTAGTTGTTGTTATACATATTGACGATATTCCTCTCACGGTCAATGCCTTTCTTTGGAGTTGAACTCTTGGCAGGTTTGATACCCGACTTAATGTATTCCACATGGGTAGCAGCCTTGCGCAAGGCAACGACCTCTTCGGACAACGAGCCGAACATGAAAAGCACATCGGCTATTGATGTACTTGGGAACAACTCCCCCTTTGAGTCAATCTTATCCTGAATGGATATTATCCTTATCACCTTCACCCTGCAAAACTCCAGGAACATCGCCAATTCCCGAACGCCACGCAGTGCATTGCTGAATTTCGAGATGACCAGTTCGTCACCTCGTTTCAGACAATCCATGAGCTGCTTCCATTCCGGGCGTGTCTTCTCTTGGCTTGCACTATCTTCTATGATACGGCAGCAGCCATACTTCTCCATCCAAGCCCGGTCAAAGGTGAATGTGTCATACTGCTCCGAGTTAAATATGTAACCTACTTTTGCCATAGCTATTATACACTGATTTGTAATTTGCCGACAAAGATACTTATATTCCATCAAAGTATAATCATACTCTGATAATTATTATAGTTAATTAAAGATTGATGTACTGCACTTTCTTGGATATATTATCATTTCATATCATACTATAAAGTATGAATGAGAATAAAACATAAAGTTTGATTTAGTTTGAATGAATACCCGATAAATAGTCGTAAATTCGCACTGCAAATTTCAAACAAAGTCCGAAATGGAAAGTATAAATATTATCATATCTGCGGCAAAAAGCCGATTGAGGGTGAAGTGCAAACAATCTTGCACTTCAAGTTTTCGCATATCATACTTTGAAGGTAGAAAGCATATGTCCATGTTGTCTGCCATCATACTTGCCATTCTTTTGCTGGCATCCTGTTCAAAAAATGCCAGTGAATCATCTTTCCATGATGCAAGGGAGGCATTGGATGCGCAAAAGGAGTTCCTTTCAAAGATGAAATCAGACAAGGATTTGTCTATGGAACACCTTGCCAACAAAATATCCAAATGGCGTACTTTAGAAGACTCGGTTTCTGCTTGTCTGATGCGAGACACCATCAAAAAGGCACATTCGTTTCCTCTGGAAGAATTTTCCAATGTCCATGACTCCATCCGTGACGAGTTTATGCGCATAGCAACCGCCAAGCGAAGGACATTTAAGGATGTACTTCTGTTGAAGATGAACGCCACACCTTATAAAGGTAATAAGGAAACGGACAGCCTTTCCTTGGTGGCTTCAAAGTTTTTTGAGAGTATGGACACCATACCATTATATAATGGTGACAAGACAAGGATCTTGACCACCTATCATTTCTTCTTGGAGAAGGTGAAGAAGGAAGGCATTGCCAACCAATCACAGTTCCTCGCCTTTCTGAAAACGGAGGATAGGCTGTTCAAGACATTTCTATCTCATCTATACGAGATGAGCGACGTGTCGGTTTCGCATATAACAAGTGGAACAGAAGATGTGTGCAAGATGATTGCTCAATCTTCAAGGAAAGGAAACTTACCGGCAAGGGATGCCGTGGCATATATGGCGATTCGTACCAATCGAAGAATCATCGCCAATGCGCAGACTTGCGTTGCAGACATAAAGAGCGGAAAGGTTACTTCAGCCGAACAACAGACTGCCTATTTCTGGATGATACTGCAACCATTCCTGTCCATTGATGACTTCGGAATGGCGATGCTTTCAGAGAATCAGCGAAAGGATTTGGTGCAACTGTCAATAGATGCTTTAGGCACAATCGCCTGTCTTAGCCGTTCCTTGCAGATGGACAAGAATATGACAGACGGGTTACCAGATATGTTCATCAAGCTATACATTTCTTCATTATAAACACAATAGTTATGCTGCATAAATTTCTCAACGACTTCCTGGCACTTGCACCATTGCAGTTGCCAGAGCTTATCAACCAGGAGCGCATGGAACAGCCAGTCTATGAAGACGGCTATGTCCTGCTTGACTTCAAGTTGGAAAAGCCTTGTCCTCTCGAAGAGGTGATGAACCTGTTCGAAGACCAGATGGAACTGGTCATCCTTTACCACAAGGTGACTTCCGTACATACAGAGTTCGGACAGTTCTGCTGTGCCTTCTCCAACCCTAATTTCGGGCGAATGTACAAGATGAATGCCAGTACGGATGCCAATGGAAATGTCCACTCCGTCATGGTGACAATCTATGAGTCCTTGGAGTTCATGTACGGTGACTTGTGCCACGACATGGAACTGCAAGCGAGGACAGGCTTCTTCAAGTACAAGCGTGACAAGGCGGACATGCTTATGTGTTTCATGTGACATTATGTTCCATTTATGAGCGACATGCAGCTTCAGAACATCGTGGACATCATCCACAAATGCCACACATGGATAGACGTTGGCAGTTCGTTCCATTGGAAAGACACCGCAGTTTCACGGCATGGCATGGTGCAGACCGTCTGCTGTCGGTGTATTACCCTTCGGGCCTGTCATTCCAACAATGATTATGTCCGTGGGCAAGAGTGGCATATTCCTCTGCTTGACATTGACCGAAGTGCCAAGATTCTTATGAGAAAGGATGCTGGTTTCAAGAAACGCCTTGCTTCAAATGCTTTGACAATGGCGGATGTCGAGCGACTTTTCATGGAAGTCACCTATGGAATTATTGAGTTGGAGCTATTCGAAGGTTATTGACCGTTTTACATTACATTTTGTTCTATGATATTCAAGATTATCTTTCTTTTCTTCCCTATGTTTCTTTTCTTGGCATCAACGATGTGCTACAGAAAGAACAATCGGATGATGCAGAGATTTTATCTCCGCATGGTGTTTTCGCATAATTTTCGAAAACTGTACACACTGCTGTTGCTGATGGCAATATTGGTGTTCAGTTTCGTGGCATATCAAGTACAGCCCAACGAGATTGGTGCTCATGTAACGGCACTGTTGGCATTGTTGCTGTTCAAGTTCTCCTATGCAGACAATCTGCTGCATAGGTTGCATGACAACAGGAAATCATGTGCCATCGCTTTTACAGCCTCATTGGTGTTCATGTTCGCTCCCCATTTGTACACATTGGGAGTGATGGTGGGCTTGCTCTTGGTGGCATCCATCTACTATCCGTCCTCAAAGGTCATCTTCAAGGCACAATGTCCTGACAGTGGCAGACACTTGGCGCAATGTCCTGAGGACATCGTAAACTTCTACTTTTAGTCCATTCTTGTAATATGCCACTTGGTACTTGGCACATTCTACAACACTCAGTCTAAAATGAGAATCATTATTTCACAACATCAACAAGACATTTTCAATGAAACATATACCAAAGGAAAATATAAAGGTAAGTCTCTCTGTCGGCTTTCTGGCATCTCTCCAGGACCGACATAACGAGCGGTATTCCAAACACGAAGCGTTCTGCTATCTGCTGGACAAGGCTTGTGAACACTACATGCCGAAAGCCGTAAGCAAGGAAGTGGCAGACGAATTGAAAGATTTTCAGTTTGTTACAACCAAAACTCAACTTGCAGAGGACTGGCATTGGCATCGTGCCACCGTGCGTCAGTTTCTCGAAAAATTAACGGAACATGGGCTGATACACTGCAAGGAGTTTGAAACGAAATACACCATCATCACGATGATTGGCATGAAGGACGGTAACGTTCCGACAATGCGAAATAGCATATTGGAACCAATCATCCGTTTCACAATGGACAGTTGGTTCAATGGCACTTCCACCACAGAAGAGACTGCCGTTGTCTGTGGTCAGATTGTTAAGGGTGCAGTAGCATTATCGCAAGAAAACAACTCTGCTTCTACATCATCTGACAACCAACTTTCATCTGATGATATTGCCACTTGCATGATTGGCAGACTTGTGGATTGTATGCCTCTTGTAGATGAGGAAGAACATAACAGACTTCAGTTGCGTAACGCAATCTTCAAGTTCTTCACTCGTGTTCTCAATCGAGACTGGCTCCAGTTGTTCCTTCTGATAAAGGAACTGCCCGACATCGCCAGTCATGGAAAGTCTGCTTCCGTCAAATTGAACACAGCTGAAGACATGAGCCTTTTCCAATCCCTGTGTTCCGCTTATAAGGCTTGCTGTCCTACCTCAACAGTTGAGACAGCTGCCAAGCCAGTTGTAACCGCCAAGGCGGACAACCATAAGTAGAGTTCATTCTGTTCCATTATAGCTGCCTTACGGACATTCTCCTTTTAAGACCTCACGGTTCGGTACTGGCATATCGCACTCGTCGTGGCTTGCCTTTTTTAGCGCATCGGGCTTGCCCGCTGTTCACGAATTTAGGGAGTGTGGTAACTCATTACCCCTACGACCTATCAGTCTTCGGGAGAGTGTCCGCCAAGGCAGCAAGCTGGGACACTGTTTTTACTGACACATATAAGCATATCAGAGATATGGAAAGAATAGCAAAGCAGGTTTTGAACGTCAGGGGACGTAAGGGATGCGCCGCCGCTCTCAGCCGTGAATACCAACGCAACTGGAGCGACAGGGCATGGCAGGTGGCTATTGCAAAAGGCAACTATGACCTCGGCAGACAGCATCTGAACTTCCAGATTTCCAAGGGAGGCAAGATAGCACCTATCGACAAGAGTAAGTCCATCCCACAGATGATGGCTGAGAACTTGGCTGTTCGTGGCATCAAGGACAAAAATGAGGGATTGGCTGAGCCACGTTTCAGAACGGTGGCGGACTTCATCTTCAGCGGTTCACAATGGAAGATGCGTGAGCTTGCCTTCGGTGACCAAGAGGTAGTCTTCAAGCCCGGCGACAACAAGGAGAATTATGCCGTCAAGCGTATGCCAGAGATTGAGCAATGGGCGACGGACATTTATAATTTTGTCGCAGGAAAGTATGGTGAGGAGAACATCGTTGCATTCTATGTACACTTGGACGAGACTTCACCGCACATCCATTGCGTTCTTCTGCCAATCAAGGACGGCAAGTTTGCCTTCAAGGAAATCTTCGCAGGTGCCAACAATCGGGAATATAGTCAACGTACATCGAAACTTCATGACGAGTTGGCGATGGTCAATGAGCCTTGGGGACTGGTGCGTGGAACGAGCCAAACGGAGACTCGGCAACGACACAGACCTACGGAGGAATACCGCAAGCACCTGTCCGAGGAATGTTCTTCAAAGGAAGAGGAACTGGACAACCTTAACAAGGCTGTAAGCGATCTTCGGGTGGAAATAGCACTGGCAGAACGTCGTGTGAAAGGTCTCTCTTCTATGGTGGAACATCTGGAAGAAGAGAAACATCAGAAGATGTCGGAGATTGACAAGTTGAAGGTGCAGATTGCTAACAAGGAAGGTGACAGTTCCATCTTGTCGCAAAAGTTGGAAAAATTGCAAAATGAGTTGGCTTCCGTTGATGAGAAACTGGCAGACAAGAAAGACAAGCTCGCTGTAGCTGACCAGCAGTTGGATGAGTTGAACAAGGACATGGAGTTTGTCAAGGAGCGGACAGAGACGCTTCGGCAGGATGCCGTGCAGTTCTCTCGTGAAGCTCAGACTGGTGCTGGCACACTTATCAAGACAGCTATGTTGGAAAGCATGGTCACTGACTACCGTTCCAAGATGGCATCGTTGCCACCTGAAATCAAAGTAGCATTTGACGGTTCACCATTGGAAACCATAGCCGAGCACACTGCCGAAGTTCTGCATTGTGCCACATTGTTGTATCTTGGCTACATCGACCAAGCTACGACATTTGCCGAAGGGCAAGGTGGCGGAGGCGGTGGCAGCAATGACATGAAATGGGGACGCAACGATGACGAGGATGACAGGCGTTGGGCGCACCGTTGCCTTGCGATGGCAAACAGGATGATGCGACCGAAAGGCAGCAAGAGTAGAAAGCGTTAATAGAAAAAATAATCGACAAATTGAAATTTATGATTAGAAAAGCAATATTTATGATGGCATTGTGCCTATGCGGACAAATGCAAGTCAATGCAGAGACTACGGATGATGGCACGGATGATTTGGTGCCGTCTGGCATAAATGAGGATATGCTCCGACAGATTGAGCCTACATACCTCAAAGAAGTGGCAGTTCCTTCTGCATGGTCTTCCAACTGGTTCGTTGGTATGTCTGGTGGCATATCTACCTTTGTAGGAAAGCCGTATGGTAAAGGGAACTTGTTCGACAGGATGAAACCTTCCCTTGCAATAAAGGCAGGAAAGTGGTTCACGCCAGAGATTGGTGGTCGATTTAGTTTCCAAGGTTTTCAGTTCAAGGATGCCAGCAAGAATGTCCGTGATTACAAGATGGTTCATGCGGATTTTCTTTGGAATGTGACCAACAGTTTTGTCAAAGACCATGCCACCACACAAAGATGGGGATTCATTCCGTATGCTGGTTGCGGTATTATCCATAACGAGGATAACGGCAAGAGTCCGTTTGTCATCAACTATGGTGTGATTGGACAATATCGTTTAACAAAGCGTTTGGCGGTCAACATGGAATTGGGTGGCGCAACCACATTCCGTGACTTTGATGGTGTGGGCGCATCAAATAAGTTTGGTGACAATTTGTTCACCTTGTCTGCCGGACTGACTTTCAACATCGGGAAGGTTGGTTGGAAGAAGGTTGTAGATGCCGCTCCTTATATCAACCAGAACAAATGGCTGGCAGATTACACCAATGATTTGTTGGCTCGCAACCAAAAGTTAAGCAAAGCTCATGCGGAGAATGTCAATGTCATCGCTGAAATGAGAAAGATCTTGGAGATTGAAGGATTGCTGAAAGCCTATGCCGACCGCCTGACATATTATGCGGATAGTACGGAGTATCGCATATACCCGAAAAATGACTACAGCGGTTTGAACTCGCTCCGTGCAAGATTGGCTCACAAGGATTGGAATGGCATGGGAAAACCAAAAACAAGCCGCTCTCTGGAGTATAGTTTCTCTGTTTCCGATTCTGTTTCTTGGAACAAATACGTTGCAGAAATGGCAGGTGGAGCCAAGTGCATCGGTTCGCCAGTTTTCTTCTTTTTTAAGATTGGAACCGCGCAGTTGGTTGACGTTTCACAGATGGCAAACTTGGATGAGCTTGCTCGTATAGCAAAGGCTTATCATCTCAAAATTTCCGTTGTTGGTGCTGCCGACAGTGCCACAGGAAACGATGGCATCAACAATCCTCTCAGCAAGTCAAGAGCGGATTATATCACGCAACAGCTTGTGGCAAGAGGCATTGACAAGTCCATGATAATATCAAAAAGTAAGGGCGGTATTGATAAGTATTCACCAATTGCAGTCAACCGTCATACGGCTGTCAGACTATTTGCACAGTAAATGTGTTTTACTATCATTCATACGATAAGCGATAATCTGCAAAACAATGATTATCAAAAGAAAGAGTCCGTTCGTGATTAATGGGCTCTTTCTGCTATTGGTTGTTTTGTTCTTTCTCCTGTCGCAATATCTTGTTTATGACAGTGATGACTTGCTCTTGTATATAAGCTTTGAACATCGTGTCATCCTTTATGGCAAAGTCCAACTGTTCATATACTACAGTATTGACAGAACTTCTGAGTTGTTTTAACTTGTCATTTACTGGTATCTGTCGATGGGCTTGCCAATAGAACGTAACTTCATCTTGCACTATCGCTTTCAACACCATTTTCTGTTCACGGCTGAGTTTCTTGAAAGTCTTGTTTTCTCGTTCTTCGTTGTTGCCATATAAAATAGTATCGATATATTCATCGGCATCAACGATCTCAAACTCATTGTCCCCGAAAGGCAAGTCCAAAATCTTCTTGTTGCTTTTCTTCATCTCACCCATGCACTCCTTACAGATGTGTTGGACATGACCTTTCCTCGAAAATGACTCGTTCGGCTTGTATTCACCACAAATCTTACAGTAATGTCCTTTATGCTTCTTCTTTGCCATATCTCTTATCTTATCAAGGGTTATGCAACTGTATGAGAATGCAGGATGCATCATCTTCCAAGTATTCTATACGACTTGGCAATTTGTTTTCTACTATAACAGAATCTATGCAATCCTTGGATTGATAAAATCCATCTGTACATAAAAACAACAAGTCCATGTCTGATATTTTTGTTTCTTGAATGGATATAGGGTTGCGGAAACCTCTTCCATTCACACAACGAGTCAGAAAGGTACAATTATCACCTTCCTTCTGGTGGTCTTCAGTAAGTTGATGTACACCTTTTTCTTTTTTGTAATATAGACGAACATTTCCTTGCCATGCGTAATTGGCAGTATCATCTTTTATGTATAAGACGGTAACTGCTGCTCCCATTTTGCAACAAAGAGCCTTGCATTTATCTGCAACTGCAATGTCTGCTTGTTCAAAAGCCTTTGCTAACAGCTCTCTTATATCCACAGAATTATGTTCTGCCAATATTTTATAAATACTTTGTGCAACAGTGGCAGCTGCGATCTCACCATATTGTAAGCCACCCATACCATCGGCAAGGATAGCGATGCAACTCCCATCTTGTAATTGTTTGCACAAGATAAAATCCTGGTTTGTATCACATAAGCCTTTTTGACTACAATAATTTATATCTATCATTATAAACCCCTTTCTTCTGTAGCAGAGCGAAACACTTCTGAAATGACTTGCCATGTTCTCCTTACTTGGTCATAATTCAAACCCGATTGTGAATTGAGAGTTTGGCTTATCAAATAGCTTCTCTCCTCCAACTGCAATTCCTCGTCAATTTTGTCTGCATAATATACAAGTTGGTCTCGGTTCAATAACTTTGCCAAATCGTTTGCCAGCCAATAGCCACCAGCCACATATTCGTCAAAATCTTCCCAATCATACACTTCCATATACGCTTCTCGATCCAAGTTTGCCATAAGGTAGTTGTCCAATATGAGCGACATATCCTCTGCATCCTTGTTTGTGGTTAGATGTCTGTCCATCCAAGCATTGAACTTCAGCAAGAATAATCCATGCAAAGAAGCTATCTTTACAGTGAATCTGTCATCAATACTAACCGTTATAGCACCAGAAAGCACTTCGTCAAACCCTTTTACGGACATGGCAATTGTTTCTTCGGGTGGCCAATAGATGTTGTCATCTTCCTTGGCGACATATCCGTATGGAACAACATCTATCTCATAGTCACCATAATAGAAGCGTTGGTGTTTTGACTTGTCCTTCTCGAAACCATCCGCAATCAAACTATTTTTGATTTTGTCAAATTCCTGCCAGTTTGGAACAGCTATAGCTAGATCCAAGTCTCTTGTCTTTCTACGTGATGACGTGTTCAGCATCTGCTGCATGACTATATCTCTAGCGGTGGCTCCTATGATAAAGAAGTCGTGATCCATTCTACGGAAGCTATCTGTAAGTTTCTCCAACAAATCCACAAGAAATGGATTGTTTATCTTTTCACTCGAAATCTTTAAGCTCATTCTTTAATATGCGTTGCGCAGCCTCCAAGCAGCGACTATTGCCACTACCCATCAAGTCTGCATAGATTAATATAGCAGGAACAGTTCTGTTGTCTGTTTCCCAATTCCAAAATTTGTTGTACAGATGAATTTCCCCATTTGCATCTTGCTTGACGACACCTGTTCGTATAAGATGTGCTGCAGGTATTTCCGTGTATATGTCGAAAATTCCTGGTTGTAAGTAACCATCCGTCAAGTTTGCGGCAGGTTCTCCTCCCCATGACATGCCCTTTGGCAATGCTATGTTTTTCCACTCATTTTTATTCGCTTCTGTTCGAAATGCCATTGCGCCTACCAGCAATTTGGGTTTCAATACTTCATTGTAATTGCTAACCCATAAGTCAAGCAGTTGTTTTTTGTCTTTTATTATGCGCCCGTTTTTAGTGTCACAAACAAAACCACGTCTTGCAAGTTCATCCAAAACGTTTTTTACGCTTCCCAAAGATACACCAATTTGCTCTTTTATCTCTCGATAAGGCTTCTTTATATTGTCTGCATCTTGCAACAGATAAAACACGACCTTCAATCCTGCATCTTGAAACACGGGATAGGTTTTCACCTTGGATTCTGTATTTTTCCTTCCTTGATTAAATATTTGGAAAATCAAGTTTCCTGCCTTTGTATATCTGACAAAGCAGTTTCCTGCACAGTCCAGATAGTTGATACCTCTGTTTGCCAATTCTGTTGATACCTGCGGCGTGACGTATTGCGTAACAAGCAAGATTTGCTGCTTGTCATTGTTCATCGTTTGCATAGTCGCTAATGTCGGATTTAATGTGGCCTTGGTTATGTTTTCCCTTACATGACACACAAAATCTATATTCATTATCTTAACAGTGACATCATTTTCATTGGTACAATTTACTTTGACGGCTGTTGTTGACACAACATCCCCCACAGGAAGGCTTGCTCTAAGAGCATCCAATGCTTGGTTTATTATGATATTGTTTGCCATCATTTTATGTTATTTGTTCAATATATCAGTTGTGTTCAATTTGATTGAACGTTGCAAAGATAATGAACAAAACTTAAACGAACGAACTTTTTGTTCAATATTTCATCTTGTTCAATACTATTTAACATATTGCGAAGATTGAACGGGACGGTAACGCTTAATGACGCTGATATAGAAATCTACCATAGTCTTGTTTCTAAGACTCAGTTCTTTATTATTTAGCGACTGGTGGGCTCTTAACATCATGCAGTCTTTGGTATCAATATCAATGAGTCCAATACCCATGATTTCGAGACCATGTTTAACAGACTGAGCACATCCTGACCAAAAACGACCGATATGTGGTGTTTTCTTGCCTGCTTTACTGATGTAGCTGGGATCAATGGCAATAGCCCATCTTCCCTGTTTACCCAAGAAGCGCTTGGCAAGTGATACATTAAGTTTGAGCCAATCAATGCACTTCGACTTTTTCAAGCCGAATGCGTTGCGATAGGTTTGCTCAACATGCAAGCCATACCTCCCCATTTGGGTGAAATTTATCTTTCTTGGTATTACCATGAACAAAATTATCACCTCGATGAGTATTTTCTCGAAACTTTT
>ENA-OYYB01000010-OYYB01000010.1-human-gut-metagenome-genome-assembly--contig:-NODE-10-length-157780-cov-30.283665_pt1:0-152500 | contig 157780 bp, 131 predicted proteins | sample MGYA00244059_ERZ653440 | MGnify/ENA primary metagenome ERZ653440 (study PRJEB26926, sample SAMN06164994) | human gut metagenome | biome: ENVO:00009003; feature: ENVO:2100002; material... | reverse complement strand
GTAGCTCGCCAGGCTCATAACCTGGAGGTCGCATGTTCGAGTCCTGCCGCCGCAACTAAATGATGGTAAGAAGTTTTCTTCTTACCATTTTTTTGTTTTATATCTCTATAGTTTTTCTTCATTGCCTAATAATTTTACCCATGTGCAAAGATTTAACACTTATTTTTTGTTTATGTCGAATAAAACTACTACTTTTGCACATTGATAAATTATTGTGCAACTAAAATCAATATGGAGGTATCTGATCATGTCAATATCCAAAACAAGACAGAAATTGGTAGATGTCGCTAGACAACTATTCGCTAAGAATGGTATTGCTAATACTACCATGAATGATATTGCTGTGGCTTCTGGTAAAGGACGTCGCACTCTTTATACATATTTCAGTAGAAAGGAAGATGTGTATTATGCTGTGATAGAGTCTGAATTGGAGCGCCTTTCTGATAAACTGGATGAGGTTGCTACAAGTAAAATCCGACCACAGGATAAGATTATTGAGTTGATTTATACGCATTTAAGTATGATTAAGGAAACTGTAGTGCGTAATGGAAACTTGAGAGCTGAATTCTTCCGTAATATATGGATGGTGGAAAAGGCAAGAAAAAACTTTGATGAAGATGAAATAGAACTTCTCAGACGTGTTTATGCCGAAGGCAAGGAAGAAGGAGAATTCGACATAGATAATGTTGACTTAGTGGCGGATATTACGCATTATTGTATTAAAGGATTGGAAGTTCCATTTATTTATGGCAGATTGGGACATGGATTGAATGTTGAGTCTAGTAGGCCTTTGGTTGCCAAAGTTGTATATGGTGCTTTAGGAAAATCCGGTCTGAAACTTTAATTATTTCGAGAATTTTTTATTATCTGATATTATCTGAATAGATAAAGAAGTACTAATTCAATTAAAATATTTACAAAATGGGATTATTAACAGGTAAGACAGCCCTTATAACAGGTGCTGCACGCGGCATTGGTAAAGCTGTCGCTATGAAATTTGCTTCTGAGGGTGCTAATATCGCCTTTACAGATCTTGTACTCAATGACGAAATGGCAGCTGGTTTGGAGGCTACCCGTAAAGAAATTGAAGCTCTTGGAGTAACTTGCCGTGCTTATGCAGGTAATGCTGCTGATTTTGAGGAGACACAGAAGACCGTTAAGCAGATTTATGAAGACTTTGGCTCTATTGATGTCCTCGTAAATAACGCAGGTATTACAAAGGATGGTTTGATGCTTCGTATGAGTGAGGCTCAGTGGGATGCAGTTTTGAATGTTAACTTGAAGTCTGCTTTCAATTTCATTCATGCTTGTTCTCCTATTATGCTTCGCCAGCGTGGTGGTTCTATCATTAATATGGCTTCTGTTGTAGGTGTACATGGTAATGCTGGTCAGTGTAACTATGCTGCTTCTAAAGCTGGTATGATTGCGCTTGCTAAGTCTATTGCTCAGGAGTTGGGCCCTAAGGGCGTACGTGCTAATGCCGTTGCTCCTGGTTTCATTGAGACTGCTATGACTGCACAGTTGCCAGAGGATATCCGTAAGGATTGGATGAAGAAGATTCCTTTGCGTCGCGGTGGTCAGACTGAGGATATCGCTAACGTTTGCCTTTTCCTCGCTTCTGATATGTCAAGCTACGTAAGTGGTCAGGTTATCCAGATCGATGGTGGTATGAATATGTAATCTATCCTTTATTAAAAAAATAATGCAGGTAGTTTACGAAGACAACCATATTATAATAGTCTCCAAGAGAAGTGGTGAAATCGTTCAAGGTGATAAAACCGGTGATGAGCCTCTCTCGGAGACTGTGAAAAAATATATTAAGGACAAGTACCACAAACCAGGAAATGTTTTCCTGGGTGTGGTACATCGCCTTGATCGCCCTGTTGCTGGGCTTGTAGTTTTTGCCAAAACGTCTAAAGCTCTTTCGCGTTTGAATAATATGTTCCGTGATGGAGATGTGCATAAGACTTATTGGGCAATAACAAAGAATACGCCTAAGGAGTCAGAGGCGACTTTGACTCATTGGATTGTTAGAAATGAAAAGCAGAATAAAAGTTATGCTTATGATCATGAGGTGAAAAATTCCAAGAAAGCAATTCTAAAATACAAAGTAATTGGTCGTACAGACAATTATACATTATTGGAAGTGAACCTTATGACCGGCCGTCATCATCAGATAAGATGTCAACTTGCTAAAATGGGGTGTCCTATCAAGGGAGATTTGAAATATGGTTCCCCACGTAGCAATCCTGATGGAAGTATTTGTCTTTTATCTCATCATGTTGAATTCCTACATCCTGTATCTAAGGAGTTGATATCAATTGAAGCTCCGTTGCCGGATGATAATCTATGGCGAGCGATAGCACCAATTTAGAAGTGTCTTTGTCATCTAAACCTTTATGCCTATGAAGAAGTATATCAAATGGAGTGTTTTCATTCTCTTTTCTCCGATACTCCTCATCATGATACTTGCTGTTATGCTTTATTTGCCACCCGTTCAGAATTGGGCAGTAAGGCATGTGGCAGCGTATGCTTCTGAATCTACGGGCATGGATGTTACTGTGGATCACGTAAAGCTGGTATTCCCTTTACGGCTTGGCGTGGAAGGTGTGCAGGTTCTGCAACCTATAGACTCTCTTAAAAATAGCACTAATCTTTCATTGCGTGGAAAAAAAGATACTATTGCTGACATTAGAAAAATGATAGTTGATGTTCAACTGATGCCTATTTTCCATAGTCAAGTGATGGTTGATCAGTTGGATTTCGATGGAATGAAAGTGAATACTGCCAATTTTATTCACGAGGCGCGTATCAAAGGAAATGTCGGAAAACTTAGTGTCCAGGCACATGGTATTGATTTAGCCAATGAGCATGTTTTAGTAGAGAATGCATTGCTCGCTGATGCTAAATTGGCTGTTGAACTAAGTGATACTGTACCTGCAGATACTGCCCCAAGTGAAAACTTTTGGAAAATCAATCTACAAAAGCTGAAATTAAAAAACACTAATCTTACGTTGCATATGCCTGGGGATACTCTTCAGGTAAGTGCTTATTTTGGAAATGCGTTAGCTCAAGAAACGTATCTTGATCTTTTCAAAGGATTATATCAGGTTAAGAAGTTGGATTGGGAAAACGGATGGGTCTCTTATGACAATAATTTCGAAAAGCCCGTTTCTGGTATAGACTTCAATCATCTGGCTTTATCTGGGATGAATTTGAAGGCGGATTCGTTCTATTATTGTGATTCCAAAATAGATGTCAAAATTCGTGAGGCGCAATTTAAGGAAAAGAGTGGCTTAACTATATCGCAAATGAATGGTAGATTCGTGATGGATTCTACCAAATTAGCATTGCCGGATTTTTATCTCAAGACCCCTGTATCACAGTTGAAGGCTACTGTGGATATGGATATGGATGCTTTCGCTGAGAGTAATCCTGGACATCTCGCTGCATTGATTGATGGAAGTCTGGGTAAATCTGATTTGATGCTTTTTGCAGGCGATGCAATGCCTGAAAAAATGAAAAAACTGTGGCCTTATTACCCTCTTAAGTTGAAAGGATCGGTAAAAGGAAACTTGCAGCAATTGGCCTTTGATGGGTTGAAGGCTGTCTTACCTTCTGCCTTTGAAATTTCCGCCCATGGAACATTGGGCAGTTTGACGGATATGAATAAGTTGAAGGCAAATGTCAACTTAAATGCTCGTACCTACAACTTAGGTTTCATTACAGCCATGTTGGAGCCTTCTTTGATGAAAGAAATATGTGTTCCTAATGGTATTGGAATTAAGGGAAATATAAATGTTGATGGTCAACGATATGCTACTAAGTTGGCTTTAACTGAGGGCAGAGGTAGTTTGAATATAGATGCTTCTGTTATTGCAAAAACTAACTCTACTGGTGGAATAGATTTGGGACGTCTGGCTTACGATGCCAAAATTCAGGCCAAGAATGTTCAGGCGAAGCATTTCCTTCCAAAACAGGATTTGTATGCTTTTAGTGGTAATATAAAAGCCAAAGGAGTGGGTACTGATTTCTTGTCACCTTCCACCCGTTTGGCTGCTAAGGCTCAAGTATCTTCAGTTCATTATGGGAAATATAAGATAAATAATGTACTGGCGATTGCTCATGTTGCTCACGGAAAGGTGCATGCTGATGTGGATAGTAAAAATCAATTTCTTACAGGGTTGGTAAGTTTGGATGCACTGACTAATACGAAGAAGGTGCAGGCTACAATAAAAGCTGATGTCCGACAGGCAGACCTTTATCTGTTGCAATTGGTAGAAAAACCGATGAAGGCAGCTTTGTGTGGCTACATGGATGTCAATACTGATTTGAAAGATTTTTATAATCTTCAAGCTTCTGTGGGTGATATTACTTTGCGTACAGCAAATAAAGTTTATCGACCTGTAGATGTTCTCTTGGATGTGTTCACGCGTAAGGATACAACTCATGCTATTGTAGATTGTGGTGATTTTCATCTTAATATGGATGCTCATGGAGGGTATAAAAACCTGCTTGGACATATAGATGGATTGCAACGAGAAATATTCAGTCAGATGAAGAATCGCAAGATAGACCAGATTCGTCTTCGCCAGAATTTTCCTTTAGGGCATATTTATCTTTCTTCAGGAAAAAATAATTTTATTTCCCGTTTCATCGAATATTGTGGATATCAGTTTAAAACTATAGAGATGGATCTGAGTGCCTCTCCTGTTATGGGATTAAATGGATTTTTTCATGTTGATTCTATGGTGGTCCAAGGTGTTCAGTTGGATACGATACGTGCTCTTGTGCATACTAAGGGTGACACCATCCGCTATTCTGCAAGAATTGAAAATAATAAGAAAAATCCACAATATGTTTTCCGTGCCTTGGTGGATGGTGAATTACAGGAAAAAGGTTCTGATATTAAGGCAAAGCTCTATGATGCCAATAATAAATTAGGTCTTGATGTAGGATTAGCGGCTTTGATGCAGGATAATGGAATCAAAGTTTCACTTACGGATACGCATCCGATTCTTGGCTATAAGAAGTTTAAGGCTAATGCTGATAATTACTTGATGCTCTCTGATGACCAGAGAGTATCGGCTAATCTGTTGTTGACTGCTTCTGGTGGTATGGGCGTGCGAGTCTATTCTAATGATGAAAATGAGGACGCATTGCAGGATATAACGGTCAGTTTGAGTAAATTCAACCTGGATAAGGTTCTGAGCGTCATTCCTTATATGCCTGATATTTCTGGCATCATGGATGGTGACTTCCACGTTATTCAGACAAAGGAAGAATTTTCTGTTTCTTCTAATCTGAAGATTGATAACCTCGTCTATGAGAAATGTCCGATGGGCGATGTTGGGTCTGAATTTGTCTATATGCCTAAGAGCAATGGTTCTCATTATGTAGATGGCATTCTGACTTATGAGGGTGAGAATGTGGCAACAGTTAAGGGTACCTATCAGTCTGAAGGAGCCGGATATCTTGATGCTACTGTAGGGCTTGATAAGATTCCGCTTCACTTTATCAATGGATTTGTTCCAGACCAGTTGCTTGGTTTGAAAGGATATGGGGAAGGTGAACTTGCTGTAAAGGGTGCTCTGAATAAACCGCATGTAGAAGGTGAGGTTTATCTGGATTCTGCATATCTGATAAGTGAACCGTATGGAATTTCTATGCGTTTTGACGATGATCCTGTGCGTATCGTAGATAGCAAGTTACTCTTTGAAAACTTCATGATGTATGCAAACAATGAGAGTCCGCTAAATCTGCAAGGAAATCTGGATTTCTCTAATGTGGACAGAATGATGCTCGACTTACGTATGAGAGCTCAGAACTTCCTTTTGATAGATGCTAAGGAGAATTTGCGTTCTGAGGCATTTGGTAAAGCTTATGTCAATTTCTTTGCAATGATGAAAGGTCCTTTGACCAGCCTTCAGATGCGTGGAAAATTGGATGTGTTGGGAAATACAGATATGACTTATGTCTTACGTGAATCAGAACTGTCAACCGATTCTCAGTTGGATGAGTTGGTGAAGTTCACTGATTTTAAGAGTGGTAAGGAAGAGACTATTGTGCGTCCAGCCATTGAAGGATTTGATATGATGCTCAGTATGTCTATTGATGAATCTGCTCATATTCTGTGTGCTCTGAATGAAGAAAAGACGAACTATATAGATTTGATGGGTGGCGGTGACTTGCAAATGAAATATAACCCTGTCGATAATATTCAGTTGACTGGTAAATATACATTAAATAATGGAGCGATGAAGTACTCATTGCCAATTATTCCATTGAAGACCTTTACCATACAAGATGGCAGTTACCTTGAGTTTACGGGTGATCCTTTCAATCCTATTCTTAATATTACTGCGACAGAAAATATGAAATCAACTGTTAATGAGGGACAGGGAACAGGTCGCTCTGTGGATTTTGTGTGTGGTGTGAAGTTGACCCAGACATTGAGTAAGCCTGGTATTCAGTTTATCATTTCTGCTCCTAATGATATGACAATGCAGGATGAATTGAATACAATGAGTATTGAGGAACGAGGTAAAATTGCAGTTACGATGCTTGCATCTGGTATGTATCTTTCTGGTGGAAATACCAGCGATTTCTCTATGAACAGTGCCTTGAGTAGTTTCTTGAACTCGGAAATCAATAATATTGCAGGTTCTGCCATGCGATCTTTGGGACTGGATCTTGGTATGAGCGTGGATAATTCTACGAACGCTTCCGGAGCTTTGCATACAGACTATAATTTCAAGTTTGCCAAACGTTTCTTCAATAATCGTTTGAGTTTCACCATAGGTGGAAAAGTTTCTTCTGGAGCAGAAATGGAGAATGCTGGAAATAACGATTCGTTCTTCAATAATGTAGAGCTGCAATATAGACTTAATGAAGGTGCTTCGCAGTATATCCGTGCTTTTTATAACAACAATACTTACGATTGGTTGGAAGGCCTGGTCGGTGAATATGGCGTTGGTTTTATGTGGCGCAGAAAGTTACAACACTTCAAGGATATTTTCCGTTTCAAGACGGAAAAACAAGATGTTCCAGTTGAAAATGTCAGAAAAGATACTATTGTGAGAAAAAAAATGGAGGATAGTACTTCTGTAAAGCCTCGATTCTTTGATCCGTTGAGAGAGAAGCTGTAATAAAATACCTCTTGGTTGTCTTTGATTAATGAATGATTATGAGAAAGAGTAAATTATACATTATTATATATGTGTTGACATTAATAATGTCAATACCTTTTTTGCTGGCATGTTCTTCTACGAGTGCATTAAAAGAGGGGCAGCAGCTTTTTACGGGATTGAAACCTATTGAATATTCTAATTACGAAAAATCGGGCTATGCAGATTCTACAATGTTGGAAATGGAGAATGTGCTGGCTTCGGCTCCAAATGGTGCCCTTTTTGGAAGTAGTTATTATCGTACTCCTTTCCCCGTAAGATTATGGATATGGAATGCCTTTTCGCAGTCAGAAGGAGGTGTTGCTAAATGGATAACAAAGGCTTTTGGTTCTAAACCGAAGCTGATGTCGAATGTAAATCCTCAACTTCGTGCGCAGGTTGCAGAAAATCAGTTGGACAAGTATGGTTATTTTAATGGTAAAGTTACTTACGATGTTGTTACTGACAACAATCCGAAAAAAGCTAAAGTTGCTTATCATGTAGATATGGGACATCTTTGGACGCTTGATACTGTCAAGTATCTTGGATTCCCGAATGAAGGTCAGCAACTGATAGATTCTACCCGAAACCTGGCTGTTATCCGAACAGGTTCGCCATTTAATGTCTCTCGGCTCGAAGAGGAACGTCAGCGTATTACCCGGTTGTTCCGTAATAATGGTTATTATTTTTATAAAAATGGATATGCATCTTATCTGGCTGATACTTTAGGAACGCCGGGTAAGGCAGAAGTTCGTCTGATTATGGCCGACAGCATTGATACTATGGCTTTGCGCAAGTGGTACATTGGTCATGTGAAATTCAATTTTAAAAGAAATTTTATGGAAGAATTGAAAGATTCTTTCGTAAGGGGCAAGCTGGAATTTTATTATAATGGACGAAAGATGCCGATACGTGCAGGAGTTGTTTTGAAAGACTTAAAGCTTTTCCCAAATCGTCTCTATAAGATAGAAAATGAGGAGGCTGCTAAAAATCATCTGCAGGCAATGGGATTGTTTAGCTATACCAGTATTCAGTTTTCGCCACGTCTTTCTTCTAATGACAGGGTGATGGTAAATGATTCCTGTGTATCCCTGTGTGATACATTGGATGCGACTATCGATTTGGTATTTGACAAACCCTATGATTTCTATATAGAGGCGAATGCAAAGGGAAAGACTACAGGACGAGTAGGACCTGAACTTGTGATAGGTTTGACTAAGAGAAATGCCTTTAAAGGTGGAGAAAAACTGGATATCAACTTGCATGGTTCCTATGAATGGCAGACTATACAACAAGAAGGTGCTAAATCAACTCATATAAATTCCTATGAGTATGGTTCGGATATTTCATTATCTTTCCCACGAATCATAACTCCTTGGAATATGTTTCGCACAATGGCTCAGAACGAGCGACGCTTCAGGGCGGGGCGTTTTCCACGACGTTTTTATGGAACTCCGACAACTACCGTCAAGACTTCTATGAATGTGCTAAATAGGGCAAGTTATTTTCGTCGTCATGTTGTGTCTGGCGAATTGACATATAACTGGTCCACTTCTTCGCAGCATCATCATTCATTCAGTCCTCTTGTCCTTTCTTACGAGTACATGAATGCTCGAACGGCAGCTTTTGATAGCGTACTATCAAAGCATCCGTATCTCCAGATATCTATGCGCGATCAGTTTGTGCCAAAGATGAGCTATACCTATACCTATAATAGTCCGCTCAACTATCGTCATCCTATCACCTGGTCAACTACGGTGAGCGAAGCTGGTAATGTCTTGGCAACAGGTTATCTGATAGCAGGCAAAAAATGGAATGATAAGGATAAGCAGATGTTTAAAAATCCTTTTGCACAATTTCTTAAGTTAGAGACTGATTTCGTAAAATATTGGAAGTTGACGGAAAAATCCACGCTTGTTGGGCATTTGAATGCTGGTGTAGTCTGGAGTTATGGAAATACGGAAAAAGCTCCTTATTATGAGCAGTTCTATGTAGGAGGAGCCAATAGCATCCGAGCTTTCAATGTAAGAAGTATCGGACCGGGCAAATTTGCGCCTACTAATAGTAAGTTCTCATATATAGACCAGACGGGTGACATTAAGTTTGTTGCCAATCTGGAATATAGACCAAGAATTTGGGGTGATTTGTATGGTGCAATATTTCTGGATATGGGTAATGTCTGGAATATCCATGAAGAGGAGTATAGTAAAAATGGAAAATTTTATGCCCGAAACTTTTTTAAACAGATGGCTGTGGGTACGGGTGTTGGTGTCAGATATGACATGGGAATGTTTGTGATTCGTCTGGATTGGGGACTTGGATTGCATCTTCCTTACGAAACTGGCAAAAACGGATTTTATAATATTCACCGATTCAAAGATTCTCATAGTTTCCATTTTGCCGTGGGTTATCCTTTCTAAGAATGCCGGAATTTTAGAAATACCAGAATAAGTTTCTGTAGATATCGATAAAAGTTTCTATAGATGTCGAAAATTATTTTTGAACATCGCATTTAGAATGTTGTAGGCGTTTCTCGAAATACAGTAAAATGTTTTTCTGAATATAGTAAATTGTTCATTGAATGCTATAAAACGACAGAACTTTTACTTTTATTTGATTAAATCAAAAAAAAAGGAGAAAAAATAGTGGCACTCGCAAAATTTTTAGTACTTTTGCAGTCGGTATTAAACTATCAACTATTAATTAATAAATAATATGAAGCCAACACTATTGCTTTTAGCGGCAGGCATGGGTAGCCGCTACGGTGGTTTGAAACAGCTTGATGGTCTAGGTCCTAACGGTGAGACTATCATGGATTATAGCATTTATGATGCTATCCAGGCTGGTTTCGGTAAAATTGTTTTTGTAATCCGCAAGGATTTCGAGGATCAGTTCCGTGAGAAGATTCTTTCAAAATATGAAGGACATATTCCTGCAGAACTCTGTTTTCAGTCTTTGGATGCACTTCCTGAAGGCTTTTCTGTACCAGAAGGCCGTGAGAAGCCTTGGGGTACCAATCATGCCGTATTGATGGCTAAAGATGTTATCAACGAGCCTTTCTGTGTTATCAACTGTGATGATTTCTATAATCGTGATTGCTTTATGGTAATCGGCAAGTTCCTTTCTGAACTTCCAGAGGGTAGCAAGAATCGCTATGCAATGGTAGGTTTCCGTGTAGGCAATACTTTGAGCGACAATGGTACTGTTGCACGTGGTATTTGCTCTAAGGATGCAGATGAGAATCTGACTACTTGTGTAGAGCGTACAGAGATTATGCGTATTGATGGTAAGGTATCTTATAAGGACGAAGAAGGACAGTGGGTAGCTGTAGGTGACAATACTCCAGTTTCTATGAACGTATGGGGCTTTACTCCGGACTATTTCGAGCACAGTGAGGCTTATTTCAAAGAGTTCCTGAGCGATCCTAAGAATATGGAGAACAAGAAAGCTGAGTTCTTTATCCCGTTGATGGTCAACAAACTGATTAATGAAGGTACTTCTACTGTCAAGGTTTTGGATACTACAAGTAAGTGGTTTGGTGTAACATACTCAGCAGACCGCCAGAGCGTAGTTGAGAAGATTCAGAGTCTGATAGATGAGGGTGTTTATCCAAACAAACTTTTCTAATAAGTACTTTTGATAAGATAAATTCGTTTATCCTAATCTTTTTCAGTAAATATATTTCTTTCATGGAGATAAATATATTAAAAGAACAAGAAGCCGCTACCCTTCGAGAGATGATAGCGGCTTCTCATCGTATAGTAATATGTTGTCATAAGTCACCTGATGGTGATGCGATAGGTTCTTCCTTGGGCTGGTTTTATTATTTGCAGTCCTTGGGCAAGAATTCCACAATCTGTGTACCAGATATGATACCAGATGCCATAAGTTGGCTTCCTGGAACAGAAGAAATTATTCGCTATGATAAGCACCCGGAAGCAGTTAAAGCAGCCTTTACTAATGCAGATCTGGTTTTCTGTTTGGATTTCAATGGTGCCAGCCGTCTTGATGAGATGGAACCAGTTCTTACATCTTATCAGGGTAAGAAGGTGATGATAGACCATCATCTGGATCCTTTTATGTCTGTAGATTTACTTATTTCTCATCCTCATATGAGTAGTACGAGTGAATTGATATTCAGAATCGTTTGGCAACTTGATGGTTTTACTCAGATGGATAGCCAATGGGCTACATGCATTTACTGTGGCATGATGACAGACACTGGAGGTTTTGTCTATAATTCTAATGAACCCGTTATCTATCTTATTATCAGCGAACTGCTAACCAAGAACATAGATAAGGACAAAATTTACCGCAAGGTTTTCAATAATTATTCTACCAATTCTATCCGTTTCCGCGGGCATATCATGGATAAGAAACTGCGTGTTTTTGAAAATTTACATGCCTCTTATTATTGTGTTACTCGCAAGGAGATGGAGCAATATCATTTCATAAAAGGCGATTTGGAAGGATTGGTAAATGAACCGTTGCGTATTCGTGGCCTTAAATTCTCGATATCTTTGCGCGAAGACACAGAGGTAAAGAACCGCGTGCTGGTGAGTCTTCGTTCGGTAGCCGATTTTCCTTGTAATGAGGTTGCAGCCAAGTTTTTCAATGGCGGAGGTCACCTTAATGCCTCAGGCGGTAAGTTGATGACTACGATAGAAGAGGCAGAACAGATAGCATGCAAGGCAATAGAGGCCTATGCTCATTTGTTGCAATAATAGCGATAATTATGTTAAGTATTGGATAAAGACTATCGTTTGGATGGTAATAAGTGATAAATAATAATAAAATCACCTATTATCTCTCGGTAGTCTGTTATCTTTTTTGTACCTTTGTCGCTAAAATGAATATAATTTAGGTAATGAAGAAACTTTTATTTATAGTAATAGCCTTTGCTGCCCTCTTTTCGATGGCGGCATGTAACGATTCAGAGACATACGCAGATCAGCGAAATAGAGAGCGTGATTCTATCAATGCTTTCCTCCGTAATGAAAAAATTACGGTGATAAACGAGAAGCAATTCAAGGAGCGTTGGGAAGCTAAGAAGACAAATCCTGCTATTGTTTTGACTGATACTTCTGCAGAAAAGAACGAATATGTTCTCTTTGAGAGTAATGGTATCTATATGCAAGTAGTAGAGCAGGGCTGCGGTGACTATATACAGCAAGGTAAATCAGAGGAAGTTTTGGTACGTTTTGATGAGTATAATGTCAATACGCGTGCCAATATATCAGATGAGTCTCTTTGTCTGAGCAATAATCTTCCAGCGTATTCATACTATATTGATAAATTGAAGGTAACGAATACTTCCGGTACATTTACAGGCATGCTTGTTGAACCTAAGAAGAGCGTTTTTGGCTTGGCTTATAATTACAGTTCTTATACTGGTAGTTATAGCAGTACTATTCCTTCCGGGTGGCTTATTCCATTCAGTTGGGTAAAGATAGGTCGTGGAAATGCTGAGGGCGAGAAAATTGCTCATGTGCGTCTTCTGATTCCTCATACTTACGGTTCTACTCAGGCATCAGCTAATGTGAATGCCTATTTTTATGATATGACATTGCAGAAGGGTCGTTAAGGCCTTTCTGCATCTTTATTTTCTATAGTAAACGATAAAAATATTAAATAAGGTGTTTTATGACATTAATTAAGTCAATCTCTGGTATCCGTGGTACTATTGGCGGACCAGCAGGCGATACGTTGAATCCGCTCGATATCGTGAAATTTACTTCTGCTTACGCTACTTTCATTCGTCGTAGTGGTGCTTCTAAGAGTAATACAATCGTGGTAGGACGTGATGCGCGTATCTCAGGAGAGATGGTAAAGAATGTAGTTTGTGGTACTTTGATGGGTATGGGCTACGATGTGCTTAACATCGGTTTGGCTACTACTCCTACTACCGAACTTGCTGTTACTATGAGTGGTGCAGCCGGTGGTATCATCATCACCGCTTCTCATAATCCCCGTCAGTGGAATGCTCTTAAACTTCTTAACGAGAAGGGTGAGTTCTTGACTGCTGCTAATGGTAATGAGGTGTTGAGTATTGCTGAGAAGGAAGATTTTGAATATGCCGATGTAGATTATCTTGGCAAATATACTGAAGACAATTCTTACAACAAGCGTCACATTGATTCTGTACTTGCTCTGAAACTTGTGGACGTAGAGGCTATTAAGAATGCTCATTTCAAGGTTTGTGTAGATTCTATCAACTCGGTAGGAGGTATTATTCTTCCAGAGCTGCTTGATGCTCTTGGTGTTGAATATACTTTCCTGAATGGGGTTGCTAATGGCGACTTTGCTCACAATCCTGAGCCATTAGAGAAGAACCTTGGTGGTATCATGGATGAATTGAAGAAGGGTGGATACAATATGGGTATCGTAGTGGATCCTGATGTTGACCGACTGGCTTTCATCTGTGAGGATGGCAAGATGTTTGGCGAGGAATATACCTTGGTAAGCGTTGCAGATTATGTGTTGAGCAATACTCCTGGCAATACAGTTAGCAACCTTTCTTCTACTCGTGCGCTTCGCGATGTAACGGAGAAGCATGGTGGCAAATATACAGCTGCTGCAGTAGGTGAGGTGAATGTTACTACCAAGATGAAGGATGTCAACGCTGTAATTGGTGGTGAAGGCAATGGAGGTGTTATCTATCCTGAGAGTCACTATGGTCGTGATGCCCTTGTTGGTATTGCTCTTTTCCTGAGTAGTCTGGCTCATAAGGGATGCAAGGTTAGTGAGCTTCGTGCTTCCTTCCCTAACTATTTTATCGCAAAGAATCGTATCGACTTGACTCCTTCTACCGATGTGGATGCCATCTTGGTGAAGGTGAAGGAACTGTATGGTCAGGAGCAGGATGTTACTGTAACTGATATTGATGGCGTAAAGCTCGATTTCCCTGATAAGTGGGTACATCTCCGCAAGAGCAACACTGAACCTATCATCCGTGTATATAGCGAGGCTTCCACCATGGAGGAGGCTGATGCGCTTGGCAAGAAACTTATGCAAGTAGTTTACGATATGCAGTAAATTTGCTTTATAAAAAAATGAACGGCTTGATTTCCCTATGGAGGGAGTTTAAGCCGTTTATTCTTTCATTTGTATATTATAAGTCTTTCAGTAATCTCCGAATGTAAAGTCCAATGTTGGTCTCATGTTCATCAATGCCGAGTTTCTTACGTATTTCACTGCTTATGTTATAATGGCGTTTCACTTGGATGTATTCTCCAACCTCTTTGCCTCGCAAACCAATAGCATACAAGCAAAGATAGTTGATTTCATCTGTAGTAATTCTATGTTGCTCCAAATACGAGATAAACTTAGGATGAGAGGCAGTAAAGGCAAGCCTAGTTGAGTCCATAAATTTTTTCTTGTCTTGATGGATAGACTCTATCCACTTAATGTAAGGCTTAGCGTAGGTATCATTGTTGGTTATCTCTTTAGCCAGCAAACTATTCAGCATGTCAAGTCGGGCATTTATGACATCATGAATTGGCTTAGACAATTCAGATTGCTCTCTTTTGTACTCTATCAAGTTGTCACGCTCACTTTCCAATTGAGCTATTTCTAGTTTCAAATTGGCAGTCTCCAATGTTTTCTTATCACGTTCGAGTTCAACCTTTTCCTTCTCTTTGCATAAATTTTCTTGGGCAAGTTTTAAGTTTTGATTTTCTTTTTCTGCCATCAGGCGCATAGTCTTGTTAATATGATCTCGGTAATATAGCCATCCTACAAACAATAGCATTCCAAATAAACCACATAGGCTACCCCATATAATTCTATCTCGATTTTGAATGTCTTTTAATCTTTTCATTTCAAGTTGATGCTTTTGGTCTGCAAAAAGCAAATCACGAGAAAGCAAATTAGACATATAATCTTCATGCATAGCAGTATAGTCTTCAAGTGCTCTCAAAGCATTTTTGAAGTCACCTTTCTGCTTAAAAATATCGAGTTTTATCGTAATGTATTTGAGTGAGTCTTGTACATCGGCTTCCAACTCAACATTCTGAAGACAATGTAAGGCTTGAGCGTATTCACCAAGTTTCGTGTAGCCTTTTGCAAAATCCATCAAGTCGTCAGAGGATAAATCATTGTGTTGATGCTTGCTTAAGAAGTCTCTAATTTCTTCTTTTGTTCCAAATCGTAGGGTATATAAAAGTATAGAATTGAATAAAAACGACTCGCTATCCTTATTCTTTTTTACTAGAGGAAAACAAATTTGCATTAAACTATCTGCTGTTTTTCTATCACTTTTCAAAGTGTAGGCATCCATCGCATTTGTGTAGCTTTTAACCTCATACAGAATGTTCCCAATGGTCTTATATAATTCGGCTGCTCTCAAATGGCAACGTATAAAATCATCCAATTTGTATTGCTTATCATAGAGCATCGCCTCAGAAACAAGTGTGTTAGCTAGGACTAGAGTGTCTGTAATAACCTCTCCTAGATCACTAGCTTTCATAAAACATGTCATAGCATCATCATCTGCACCTTGGTTTTGAAAAATACGACCTTGATAATATAATGTGCGTAATTTTTCGTCAGCATTTCCATATTCTAGGTAATAATCTAAAGCGGGCTGAATTACTTCGAAGGAAGTAGTGTCAATATAGTTTTTGTCCAATGCTATAGATTTTAAAAGAGCATAACGAGCCTTATATTTCTTACCTTTAATCTCGCTTGTCGGAATACTGCTTAATAAGGATAAAGCGGAGTCCGGTTTGCTCTGCATAAGTTGCTCAGCCGCATCTAATTTAAATTCCAAATCAGAATGTCTGTCACAACCAACTAATGTTAGCAGAAAAAGTGCCAACATAAAATAATTCATAAAACGAACTAATTGAACTTTCATATGCATCTATTCATATTTGCTAATTTCAATGCAAAGATAATCAAAACATTTGGTTTGAAGTTATATTATGTGTTAAATTTCCTGCACATACCTGCTAAATCATATTTCTTAAGGCAACCAAATCGTTGTGTTAAACTTTTGGGCCTAAAGTAAACTTTGCAGTTTGAATTAATTCTCAACGACCTGTTTATCAATAAAATAAAAAGTTTAACGTTAAACTTTTTCTCTTGCACATATACTTTATTTGCTATAAATTTGCAGCACATTCAAAACTTATTAATAACATAAATACCTATAAGATGAAAAAGATTATTATTTTAGTAGCGATGTTATTACTAGGAGTACACAGCATTAATGCGGCAAGGCGTGCTGTCTATCTTTCCTTCAGTAACAACGGCTTGTCTGGCAAAAAAGGGAATGCCAATCGTGCTCCGATGCATCTACCTGTCAATGTGGTATATGATTCTGATGCATCAATCGCTACAATAAATCAATAAGGAATTTTAACTGTGAAAGAAAATGGAGTTGTTCAAATATTAGCTCAATCTGACGTTATAAGTTATAGTAAAACTATAATCGTTGGGCTTCCACGATATATTCTATCTTCAAAGCATGAACCTGGTGGATTTAAGATTGACGCTACTTGTATAGATGGTGAATATCAAAATCAATTAGAGACAGTCAACAAGATTGTTCAATTTCAGTGGGGTGTAAAGTTTCCAGATAAGTCTATCGAATGGAATACAACAAACAGTGCGTCTATATTTATTCCATTAGAAAATAAAGATGCTGTTGTATTTTTCAAAGTGTGCGATAGTAATGGAAGAGAAAGCGTAGTACAGTCAGTAAAAGCTTCCGGAAATGATGTATTCTTGCCAACCAACAATCACATAAAAGTTGATGGCAATAAGAATATCTATAAAGAAAACGGATCTTCCTATTCTTATAAGAGAGGAAAGTTATATTTGACTCGTGATACTAGTTTGCCAACTGAGTATCAACGAGCTAATTGGACAGCCATGGAGGCTGATGTTTATAGCCCATTTTCTAATCAGTACAATATCATCGTTGATGGTGGGGAGATTATGCTCAAAAACATCTTGCCTGAAGAGGAGTTGGATTATGTGGTAAGCAACTTGGAAGTTGGACAAACATATACTTACACTATCGCATTAAAGAATCCTCAAAAGAAAGTAATACAATTGTTGCCTTTTACGGTGACTTTAAAATAGACTTATTATGAGAAAAATAATTTTTGCATTTATCCTATTCCAAATGTTATTTGTAAGTTGTAAGAAAATCAACTGGGATTCGGAAATCTTTTTGTGCGGTGCTACGATTAACGGCGCTTCATGTAAAGATGTCACAACACTTTACAAAGACTTGTTTGAAGGCTTAATAATGCCATTCAACAATAAAAAACGGATCCAAATAGAGCGTGATTCTATTGCGTACTTACAGTTTAGGTTAGTAAGCTGTCAAGACCCAAAAGTCTGTTTCTACATTTATGGAGGAATTGCTTTTGATAAGAATGAAGCCTTTCCTTTAGTGAACAAAATCTATAACATAAGTTATGATTCCAAGTTAGATCGAGAATGGATGTTTTATGGGGATGAATTAAGACCTTATATGGCAGAACATCGAAGTCAAGGGACTATACAATCACCGTATGGTGTTATGATGCTTTTGGATTATAAAGAACCAGGAGAGGAAGGTTATGGCAACTATTCCTTATCTGGAACCTTGGTGTTTACTTCTTATAATCCAAAGAATCAGAAATGCGTAGGGCATTTTAAATTGTCAAATGAACATATTGAGGGCATGTCTAAGGTTTATTCGGTAGAAGGACAGTTTAATGCAAACTTATTTAATTGGAATAAAAAAATTATGTAATATGAGCAAGAACATGTTTATTTTAACAGTGTGTGCTATTTCTTTTATTTGCTCGTGCACTGATACAATTTGTGGTAACGAAACAATGAAGAGTGAACCAACAGAAAGTCATTATGTAGTTTTGGACAGTTTGGCAATCTATAAGATTCAAACCGACAAAAGTATGATGTTGAATAACCTTATACGTTACCAATCTTGTAAATATCTATTGGATTTATCATTAGATGACGCAAAAAAAATAGGAATCAGTGAGATGATGTATAATCAAGTACTCGAACATGTTGAACAACTAAATAATAGTAATTTAAAATTAAAGTGATTATGAAAAAGAAATTTAAATTTGTCTTGTTTGCAGTACTTGCTTCTTTAACTGCATTCTGTAGCGTTTTAACCTCGAGTTCTGATGACGATTTGATGGCTTCTTCTGAGACTTCAAGTGACAATGCTGTTGATTTCGTTGCAACTTTTACAGACAGATAACAGCAAATGTTGTCTGAAACTGGAGTAGAATGATAATATAATTTACTTTATTGAAATATAGTATTTACTTTCTCAAGATATATTATATAGTTAATCACCCAACGGTTGATGTGCGCATGCACAATAGCTGTTGGGCGATTGTCTTTCAGCTGATGTGCACATGCATATCAGCTGTTGTGAAATAAGTTTTTTATTCAGAAGCCAGTTCTTTCATTGTATCGTTCAACGTATTGAAGAGAACGTTGATGTTTTCCTCTTCATTCTTGCAGGCTTCCTTGAAGAGTGCTACTGGGTCTTCCGTACTGCTTGTGAGCGGAGTTTCATTGAGCAGAATGTTCACATTGTTGAGAAGCATTCCATGCAGGGTAGGCATGTGGAGTTGATGTTGTTCGCCTTCCTTGCTACCGCATTTCAATCCTGCAGCGTATGCCTTTACGATGATCCGTACCAACAGATGAATGGCCATAGGTTCGTCAGCGAGGCTGATGAGGATGCCATGGGTGTAGTCGCGCACATGCTCTTCGAGAGTAGTGAATTTACCTTGTAAGAGCCAGGTAAAATTGCGCTTATATTCACTTTCCATTGCTTTGTATAGTTGTGGACTCTTGCAGGCGATACGTAGGTAGTCGAGCATGCTTGGCTCAAAGGTGGGATCGGCTGCCTTCATTCCTTCGAAATTTTTCTTCATACGTTCGTTAGCTTCCTCTGCTGTCTTATAGTTGAGACGAACAAGTGTAGAGAACATAACATCGAAGAAATATTGATTAACCTCTCCATAGTGGTCGAGCATCAGCTGTTTGATTTCTTTCGGATCATTCTTTTTCTTGAAGTCATCTCCACCTACGGTTGCGTCGATGATACCGCGTGCGTACGCCTCGAAGAAAGCCCTCACAAAAGAAGCTACGGCCTTGTAACTATTTATTCTTTTCATTGTTTCTTATTCAAAAGTCTTAAATTCATAGCCTTGTTCTCTTAGCCATTCGATGGATTGAGGCAAGGCTGTTTTCAGTTTTTCTATACTTTTCAGTGAGTCGTGGAAGGTGATAATGCTGCCGTTTCTGGCATATCTTTTCACGTTGTTTACCACATCTTCAGCTGTGAGCCATTTAGAATAGTCTCGTGTCACCAGATCCCACATAATTACCTTGTAGGTGCGGTGCAGCCACCAGTATTCGCTTGGTCTCATCCATCCATGTGGAGGTCTGAACAAGTGGGCGTGAATCAATTCGTTTGCTTTGTTGGTATTCAGCACATAGGAGATGACACGGTGTTTGAAAGCTCCGATGTGATTGAATGTGTGATTTCCCACCTGGTGTCCTTCTTCTACTATCTGGTTGTACAAATCGTGATGGCGCAGTACGTTTTCTCCTACCATGAAAAAAGTTGCTTTCACATTGTATTTCCTCAAAATTTCGAGAATGATGGGTGTGGATTCTGGTATCGGACCATCGTCAAAGGTCAGATAAACGGAATGTTCTTTTTTGTCCATTCTCCAGATTGCCTTCGGATAAAGCCATCGGAGCCATTTTGCTGGTTGCTCTATGAACATTTGATTCCTATTTTTATGAATTGATAAAACTTATTGGCTCTATGCTCTAAAGAAATCCTCTTGATGGGAGCCTTTTGCTTATAGACTCTTTTCCCTTGAGAAACCTCTTAATTAGAGTCTTTTAAAACTAATAGGCTCTATTACTTGTGAGTTTGGAGCCTTTTAGTAAATTTATAGAGTTAAAATACTTGATTGATGCCTGCAGTCTTTGGAACAGGGCCTTTATAATTATCTGTATAACATGATAGGGCAGTTTTCAAGCCGCCCTATCATGTTATTCTATATATAGAGATACATTTACTGGAAATTTTCTGGAATCTTGCCAAGAGAATTCTTTTAATAACTCTCTTTATGGGGGAAACCTTGTTTAGGATTCCCATGAAAATCCCAGTTGAATTTTCCTAATGGCTTTCTTTATTAGAAAGTTTCTCCTTGTAAAAGTTTCTCTTAATTTCCTGCATTTGGCATCTGACCTCCTCTGCCGTGATACAAAGTATAGAGCTTGTTGAGTTGGTCTTCATACTTCTTGGCAGTCTTCTGATCTACCATGCTTGCTACCTCGCAGGTGCTCTGCATAATCATGATCTGACGGATGCAGTCGTTCTGTGCCTGAGCGAAACGGTTGGCATCGAGTGACAGATAGTAGCTCAGATACTGGCTGGCAGTTTTCCAAACCTTGCCTACGTATTCAGCAGCCTTCTGCTTCTGCCCAGCGAGAATCCATCCACGAGCCATATCAAGACCACCACTCATGTAATCGATTGGCACATTATAGTCTGGTATCTCAACATCAGCTTTCTTCAGAATGTCGATAGCCTTCTTGTTCTTATGCTCTGAAAGCAACTGGAGGGCTGTCTGGGCGAGCAGGCGACGGTGTGTATAGCACATACGCATAGTTGTCTCGTCGATGTAGAGTCCTTTCTGTTTCAGATTGCCGAACTTGAAACGGGTCATGATGTTATGATAAGCCTTCTCGGTATCGAAATTCTTTGCACCTGGTTTGTTGGTGGTGAAAGGAGTAATACGGTTAACGAGACCCTCCTGTACGAAGTTGTCACCCAGATTCATGTAGTTGTCCTCACCTACAGTCAGTGCTACGTAGATAGGGCGTACCCAGTTGCATTGAGCTATCATTTCCAGCATCATCAGGTCGCCCTTGTAGAGTGCGGTCTTTCCTGCGAGAGAGATAACCATCTTGTCTGGTATTGTATCAGAAGCCATCATCATGCCACTCTTCTTTACAGCCTCCTTGTCGATAGTCACGTAGAGGGTATCTGTTGGAATAATGTGCAGGTCTGGATTCTTGCTTCTTACCCAATATTTCAGCACATTCTTCAGTTCGAACGGTTCGTCGCCAAACTGTTTCTTGGCTGCTTCTGGATTCTGCTTATAGAATTCGAGAATCTGCTGCTTTGCTCCTGGTTCTACAGTTACGTACTCATTGGTTCCAGAACAGAAATCAAGTCTTGGCCATGTGATTGGCACTGAAGGAGAGTTGTAGGCAGGGCGTTTCATCTGGTCGATGTACCAGTCGGTCTGCAAGTAGCTCAGGTTACAAACGCGTGCATCTGTACCTACGCCTTCTACTTCCTGATTGTACCAGAGTGGGAAGGTATCGTTATCTCCGTTAGTGAAGATGATAGGATTTCCCTTTTCCTGGAGTGACATCAGATAGTTCTGTCCGAAATCACGGCAAGTATAGCGGTTGCTGCGGTCGTGGTCATCCCATGTCTGGGAAGCCATTTGTATTGGCACGAGTAGTGTGATGACGGCTACGATGGCAGAGATGGCGGTACCACTCAACTTCGCCTTCTTTTTCAGGAGGTCGATGATGGCGAGTACACCCAGACCACACCAGATGGCGTATGCATAGAATGATCCTGCGTATGCGTAGTCGCGCTCACGTGGCTGCATTGGGGTCTGGTTCAGGTAGATGACGATGGCAAGACCAGTCATGAAGAACAGGAAGAACACTACCCAGAACTGCTGGATACCGATAGGAAGGATTTCTTCTACTTCCTTTCCGTTCTTGATTACCTTGCGCTTGCGTGTGTACCATGCTTGCCAGAAGAGACCGATGAGACCGAGTATCAGAGGCATGCAGTAGAATACGTTGTGCCCCTTGTTGTTCTTCAGGTCATCTGGAAGTTTACTCTGATCACCGTAGAGCGAGTCGTCAATGAATGAAAAACCGGTTATCCAGTTTCCGTGCTCAGGTTCTCCGTTGCCCTGGATGTCGTTCTGGCGACCAGCGAAGTTCCACATGAAGTAACGCCAGTACATAAAGTTGCACTGGTAGGAGAGGAAGAAGCGGATGTTGTCCACCTGTGAAGGTACCTTCACCATGATGTTTTCACCGCATCTGTCGTAAGGCACTTCTGTGCCATCTACGCCACCCATCCAGTCCTCGTAAGCCTGTGCATGTGCAGCGTCATACATACGAGGGAAGAACATATTCTGAGCGTACTGGTATTTATTCTTATGGCTTACGATGAAGTATGAGTCCTTCTCGTCTGCAGTTGCTTTTTCCTTGCGCTGATATACCGGTGCGCCTTCCTTCATCTCAGGTTTGCACATGTCGCCTTCCACCTGGAGTGCCACCTGCGATGTGTATGCCTGTCCATAGAACAGCGGACGGTCGCCATACTGGTCGCGGCTCAGGTAGCTACCTAAGGTAAAGATATCCTCAGGAGAGTTCTGATCCATAGGAGGGTTGGCAGAAGAACGGATTACGATGAGTGCATAGCTGGAATAGCCGATCATTAGCATCAGCATGCAGAGCAGAGCGGTGTTCTTGATGCGTGCAGAAACGAGAGGTAAGAGTTGCATCTTTTTCTTAGTGATGCCCGTTGTCTCGTCCACACCTGTTGCTACTTCTTGCTTGCGCTTGTATCCCAGTACAAACCAGAGGATAGCCATTACTATCACACCACAGATTACTGCGCTCCAGCCGTATCCGTAGAATGGAATGCCGAGCATGCCGAAACCCAGAATGAAGGCGATATTCTGTCGCTTTACGTTCTTGTCTGTTGCATTGTATGTTTCGTAGATGCCCCAGATAACGGCAGCCACGAGGCAGATGATATAAACGATTTCTCCTGTATTGAATGGGCAACCGAGTACGTTGACGAAGAACAACTCAAACCAGCCGCCTACAGTGATGATACCAGGTACTACTCCATAGAGTACTGCTACAACTACTGCAAAAGAGAGAATCAGTGCGAGCAGCGAACCCTTGAGATTGGCATGTGGCACCTTTTTATAATAATATACGAGTACGATGGCCGGGATACAGAGCAGGTTGAGCAGGTGCACACCGATACTCAGCCCCGTCATATAGGCGATGAGTACAAGCCAGCGGTCGCTGTGAGGTTCGTCGGCATGGTCTTCCCACTTCAGTATCAGCCAGAATACTACAGCTGTGAATGCAGATGAGAATGCATAGACCTCACCCTCTACTGCAGAAAACCAGAAGGTATCGCTGAAGGTGTAGATGAGTGCGCCCACCATACCTGAGGCTTCAATGGCAATCAGTTTGCTGGTGGTCATCTCTTTCCAGTCGCTGATGATGAGTTTACGTGCCAGATGTGTGATAGTCCAGAAGAGGAACAGAATACAAACGGCACTCAGGAGTGCGCTCATCGTGTTCACCATCTTGGCTACCTGTGTGGCATCGCTGGCGAAATGTGTGAAGAAATTGCCTAAAAGCATGAAGAATGGTGCCCCAGGAGGGTGACCGATTTCTTGCTTGTAAGCAGTAGTGATAAACTCAGGACAGTCCCAAAAACTGGCTGTCGGTTCAATTGTGGAACAATATACGAAGGCTGCAATGACAAATGCGACCCATCCAAAGATATTGTCCACTAATCTGTACTGTTTCATTATGGTTTATAAACTTTAATGTTTTATATTTCTATATAACTTTATTTTCTATGTATATAACTTTATTTCTATATAACTTTGCAAAGGTAATAAAAAGAAAAGATATAATTGTTGGCGAGTTGCGTTTTTTAGATTATATTATACATTTTCTGTTCTTTACCAGCCTTCGCTCCTAAATTTTGCTAACTCTCAATGCTACAATGTATGTAGCAAAGAGTAATGAGCATCATCAGTATTCTTTCTAAACCTTCAGGAAATGTTCCTCCAGTTTTTCTTTTGGCATATCTGTCGTGTCATGATAGTGCAGGTTGTGGTTTACGCAGGCCACGTGTTTTACATTATTGAGAACCTCCGCTATGTCGTGACTTACGATGATGATGGCACATTCCTTGTTGATCTGTTCCAGCATTTCGTACATCTGCTTTTGAAATCTCCGGTCGATGTAGGTGTTCGGCTCGTCGAGAATGACGACATCTGGCTTGGAAACGATGGCACGTGCCAGGAGTACGCGCTGGAGTTGTCCACCGCTCAAAGCTCCTATGTGCCTGTCTTTTAAGTCGGATATCTGCATTCTTTCCAAGGTTTCTGCCACTTGTTGGTGGTGTTGCTTGGTATATCTGGCAAAGAGGCTCTTGCTCTTGCTCAGTCCTGAGAGAACTACCTCATATACAGAGATAGGAAATTGCTTGTCTAAGTCGTTATATTGTGGGAGATATCCCATTGATATTTCTTTTCCCTCGCTGCAGAAATGAATACTTCCCTCGGTTGGCTTCTTCAGTCCCAAAATGAGGCGCATAAGTGTGGTCTTGCCACCGCCATTGGGACCGATGATGCCAAGATAATCGTCCTGATAGACGGTCAGATTGATATCCTTGAGCACCTGCTTTCCGTCGTATTCTGCAGATACATGTTCGATTTGAATGATTGGTTTTGACATATTTTCCTTTTTAACAATAGCACTTATTTCTTTCCCGATTGGGCTATTTCTTTTGTAATCAGGAGCATCTGTCCCTCCCAGTCGTAGCTTAGCGGATTGATTTCCACGGCTTTCGAATGGGTAGCATCGATGAATACCTGAATATTTCGGTTTGAGAATTCTTTTTGTACGAAGATGAGGTTGATATCTTCGCTCTTGGCACGCTGTATAAGTTCTTTCAACTGCGTAATGCTTGGTTCCCTTCCTTCTTCTTCTATCGCATACTGCTTCAGTCCGTTTTCCTTGGCGAAGTAGGTTAGGGTAGGATGGTAGATAACGAAACTTTTCTGTTTCTCTCCCTTGATGGTGGACAGATACTTGTCTATCTCGTTCTGCAGTTTATCCAATTTGTTCTTTCTGAAATCCCTCAACCTTTTCTTGTATTCCTCAGCCTTTTCAGGATATTTGTCCATCAGGGCTTTGGCGATGTTGGAAGTGATTATATCAGCACTTTTGATGCTCATCCAGGTGTGTGGATCTATATTTCCGCTCTGCGTTTTGAGCATTCTGATACCTGCGGATGTGTCTATCACTTTCATATTGGGTGCATTCTGTTGCAGTTTCTTCATCCAAGTTTTTTCAAATCCTATCTGTCCTACTTTAAAATAGAATACGCTTTTCGAGAGGTCAACCATTTGTTGTGGGGTAGGCTCGTAAGTCTCTGGACTGCTTCCGGCAGGCACCATCACGTTGACATTCACATCGTTGCCAGCTATTTGTTCCACGAAATATCTGAATGGTTCTATAGTTACAGTTACGGTAGGCTTGTTTGGATCTAAGCCATCCTTTCCATTGTTGTAGCTATTGCCATTCTTGCAGCTTGCCAGCATGCAGATGCATCCTGTTATCATGCAGCTGCTTAATATAATAAGGTGTAGGAATCTTTTCATTTTATCTTCTCTTATTGTTTAATTTTTAATGTTGTAAAGTTTTTTAGATAAGACTTACTGTCATTTCTTTGGTTGGACTTTCGTTCCTTTCCTCTTTTTAGAACTTTTAGCTCTTGTCTTATAATTCGCTTTTGCTTTATTCCTCTTATAGAATCATTTGTTTTCTACTCAGAAGCGTTTTATTCAGAAGATAAAGCTCAGCCCATATACAAGCAGCACATATCTCAATACTTTACCGATTGTTATGCTGAAGATAGAGATGGGGAGGTTGGCTCTTGTGAGTCCGAGTACGATCGTGATGGCGCTTCCTAGTAGCGGCAGAAAGGCGAAGAATCCCATCCATGCTCCGCGACCTGCCATGAATCGCTCCGCTTTGTCGAGACTTTCTTTCTTCACGTGGAGATATTTTTCTATCCATTCCATCTTTCCCATCCTTCCGAATCCATAGTTGAACATAGAGCCGAGTACGTTTCCGATGCTTCCGTAGATGATGAGTGGCACGGGCTCGAGTCCGGCTGCCTGTAGGCCTGCCATTACAGCCTCGCTGCTGAATGGAAAGAAACTGCCTGCCAGAAATGCTGCCAAGAGCATTCCCCAATATCCCCATTCTACTAATAATCCTATAATCAAATGCACTTTATTTACTTCTTAAAACTGATATTTCTGATATTGACATCGCTCTTTTATCTTTTGCTCATCCTTTCTGCTTTATTGCAGCAATGCTACAGGAGGCATGAAGATGTTGAACAACGTGATAAACATCGTGATCAAGATAATGGCGATGAAAGCAATATTGGTAATCTTTCCTTTGGTAAAGGTGATAAAATGGGCAATGAGTGGAGCCGTGTTGGCTATCATGATGCCGCAAAGTTCGTTCTCGTGCTGGGGCTGAAGTATCATGAATACCCAAGTAACAATGCTCAGCGTGATGAATGAATCGTAGATCATGCGTGTGCGTATCTTATCGGCATAGCTTGAATGGATGAAATGAATGGTTCCGAGAAGACCCAGAATGACAATAAAACCGTAATTGATGAGCTGATGAAGGGTGATCTGGGAGTAATCGAACAGTTCCTGATAATCGATGATAGCCGTAAAGTGGTCGGAAAGTGCCTGAAGATTGTCTGTATAGGCGAAATAGCCGGATACAAACCAGTAGGGAGCTATTACTCCTATCAGCGAAGCTAAGAATGTGCGGGCGCTGAAACAGTTGGAGAAGAATATCATGCAGAGCCAGAGTATCGGCAGATAGTAGATGACCTGTATGAACACCAGAGAAGCCAGACCGATGCAAAAATAGGCATAGAAAGCCCATCCCGCTGCATGACGGTCCTGATAACAGTTCCAGATGATCAGCGTGAAGGCGATGAAGCACATGGTCACGATGCTGGCTTTCATCGATGGATTGGGCAGGCTGGCCATGGTGATGAGCACCAGAAAACTGCAAGATACCATGCGGCTATAGGTGCGCATGAGTGAATTGCGATTATTCAACTCTACCATGAGCAGGGTAGAGATGATGGTAAAGGCGAACTGTGCCCAGATGTTATCCATTATAAAGCCTACTGCAACCCAAACCAGAGCGGCAAGGGTTGCAGTGACAGGTAATGAGAAGCGGCTTGCCGCTATCTTGTTTTGTAATCTTTTCTTTCTTAACATCTATATCAATGTTAAATGTCAAATGCTAAGTGCTAAATTGTTAAATTTCTAATTTCACATTAAAAACTAAAGGTCCTGACCGATATCAGAGCGGAAGTACTTGTCGGTGAACTGAATCTTCTGAGCCTCTGCGAAGCTCTTCTTCAAAGCCTCCTCCTTGTCCTTGCCATAGCTGCTTACGCAGATTACTCGACCGCCGTTGGTTACCACCTGACCGTCTTTCATGGCTGTACCGGAATGGAATACTACAGAGCCTTCTACCTGGTCGATGCCTTCGATAGGGTATCCCTTCTTGTATGCCTCAGGATAGCCGCCGCTCACGAGCATCACGCAGACTGCTGCACGCTCGTCAAACTCGATGGCTCTCTGGTCGAGGTTGCCTTCTGCTACTCCCTCAAAGAGGTCCACGATGTCGCTCTTCAGTCGTAGCATTACGCTCTCGGTCTCAGGGTCGCCCATACGGCAGTTATACTCGATGACCATAGGTTCGCCCTCTACATTGATCAGACCGAAGAAGATGAAGCCCTTATAGTCGATATTCTCCTCTGCCAGACCCTCTACGGTAGGACGGATGATGCGATCTTCCACCTTCTGCATCCACTCCTTGGTAGCGAAAGGTACTGGGGTTACGCTGCCCATACCGCCTGTGTTCAGACCGGTATCGTGCTCGCCGATGCGCTTGTAGTCCTTAGCTTCTGGCAGAATCTTGTAGTTCTTGCCATCGGTAAGTACAAATACTGAGCACTCGATACCGCTCAGGAATTCCTCGATTACCACGCGGGCAGAAGCATTGCCGAACATACCTCCGAGCATCTCCTTGAACTCCTTCTTGGCCTCTTCGAGAGTAGGGAGGATGAGTACGCCCTTGCCAGCGCACAGACCGTCGGCCTTCAGTACGTAAGGAGCCTTCAGGGTCTCCAGGAACTTCAAGCCTTCCTCTACGTGCTCGCCGTCGAAGGTTTCGTATTGTGCTGTCGGGATGTTGTGGCGCTTCATAAACTGCTTGGCGAAGTCCTTGCTGCCTTCCAGTACGGCACCTGCCTTGGATGGTCCGATCACTGGGATGTTGTGGGTGCGAGGATCGTTCTTGAAGTCGTCGTAAACACCCTTTACCAATGGGTCTTCCGGACCAACGATTACCATATCGACTGCATTTTCTACTGCGAAGTTTTTGAGAGCTTCGAAGTCGTCAGCCTTGATATCTACGTTCTCGCCGACATTCTGTGTACCGGCATTACCTGGAGCGATAAAGAGTTTATCCACTTTCTCGCTCTGAGCGATTTTCCATGCTAAGGCGTGCTCACGGCCACCGCCTCCTAACAATAAAATTTTCATTTGCTGTAAGTTATTGTTTGTTATTGATGTAGGAGTAAACTCCTCTTTCTCGGGGAGCTTACTCCTAAGTATTTACTTGAGATAATCGAAGAAATAGTTGCTGATGCGCTCATGCAGGTGAGTGCTCTGATGACCGCGCATATTGTGAGGCTCACCTGGATAGACGAAGAAGTCTGGCTGAGTGCCGGCTGCGATGCAGGCCTTCAGGAAGGTGAGACAATGCTGAGGCACCACCGTTACGTCGTTGAGGCCCTGGATGATCTGCAACTTGCCTTTCAGATTCTTGGCCTGATAGAGCAGAGAGGTCTTCTTGTAGCCCTCTGGATTGGTCTGAGGAGTGTCCATATAGCGCTCGCCATACATTACCTCGTACCAGTGCCAGTCGATGACTGGACCACCTGCCACGCCTACCTTGAATACCTTTGGATAGTGGGTCATCAGCGAGATGGTCATGAATCCGCCGAAGCTCCATCCGTGTACTCCGATTCTGTCGGCATCCACGTATGGCAGGGTCTTCAGATATTCCACGCCCTGCATCTGGTCTTGCATCTCCACCTGTCCCAACTGGCGGAATGTAGCCTGCTCGAAAGCCTTGCCACGGTTCTCGCTGCCTCTGTTGTCGAGGATGAAGAGCAGGTATCCCTTCTCTGCCATGTAGGTCTCCCATCCGCGGCTGGAGTAGTTCCAGCGGGCATCCACATTGTGGGCGTGAGGGCCACCATATACATATATTATAGTAGGATACTTCTTGTTAGGATCGAAGTTCACTGGCTTCACCATGCGGTAGTAGAGGTCTGTCTCGCCGTCGTTGGCCTTGATGGAACCGCAACTGTACTCTGGCACGTTGTATCCCTTCCAAGGGTTTTCGGCTGTGAAGTAAGCCGTGCGCTTGCCGTTGGCAGTATTTACGATAGCTATCTTGCGAGGCAGGGTCGGAGTGGAGTAGTTGTCGTAGATGTACTCTCCGTTCTGGCTCAGCGTAGCGTTGTGCCATCCCTTGCCGCAGTCGTCTATCATCTTTCGCTTGCCGGTCTTGGTATTCACGCTGAAGATGTTGCGCTGGATAGGTGAGCACTCGTTGCTGGCGATGATGATGCTCTTGTTCTTGGCATTGAAGCCGAGCACGTCCATCACTTCCCACTTGCCACTTGTCAGCTGCTTGATTTCGAGCGACTCTGTGTTGCTTGCCATGCGGCTGCCGTGTTTGCCCAGGGTGCAGAGGTAGAGGTGGTTGTAGCCATCCTTGCAGCTCTGCATGATGAAGCTGCTGCTGTCCCAAGGCAGGAACTGGATAGGGTGGCATGGCTCTACGTATTTCTCGTCGGTCTCGCGGTACAGTTCGCCTGTCTTCTCACCCGTCTCTGCGCTGTAGGCAGTCAGGCGGCAGTCGTTCTGGTCGCGGTTCAACTCAAACATATAGATGGTCTTGCCGTCCGGGCTCCATGCGATATTGGTGAAGTAGCGGTCTGTAGGGTCGCCGGCTTTCAGATAGATGGTCTTTCCGGTGAGGCAGTCGAATACGCCTACGGTCACCTTGTGGGAGGTCTCTCCTGCCATCGGATATTTGTCTGGTGCCGGAGTGGCGATGCAGCTCTGAGTCTCCGGATGGTCGAATCCGATTTCCGGGATGTCCACCTGCGGATAGTCGGTCACCATACTCTGATCCATGCGGTAGAATGCTAACTTCTCTCCGTTCGGGCTCCAGAATGTGCCCTTTGAGATGCCGAATTCATCGCGGTGAACGCTCTGTCCATATACGATTTCGCGGCTTCCGTCGGTAGAAATCTGGAAATCGTGCGATTTCTTGTCCTTGGTCATGGCATTGTAGTTGACCACGTCGAAGGTGCGCACGTACAGGTTGCTGCCCTTGAGATAAGCGAATGCATTCTGCTGGGCATTGGCTTCCAGCAGGCTTTCGCCTTCAGCATATTCCATTTCGCTGATGAGCTTGTGCTTCTTGAAGTCGATGGTGAACAGCTTGCTGCCGTTGCTCACCATTACGATGCTTTTGCCTGCGAATGGGAACTGTGCATTGTACAGAGTTCTTATCTTGATATCCTTGGTAGGTGCTATCCACTGGTTGATCTGGTCGATGTTGAAGAGCTTGGTCTCCTTGCCCGTCGCCTTGTTGACGAGATAGCAGGCGTCGATGTCCTGTCTTACGAGTTCATCGCCCCACCAGGTGCACCAGCGGTTTTTCGCTACCATGTTGCGGTAGTTGTTGCCTCCGAAGTTCAGGTCTTCCAGTGTGAAGGCCTTGTCTCCCTTCTGGGCAGCCACTACAGGGAATGTTTCTGTATGAGTATTTGAAGCCTTGCCCTGTGCTGCGGTCTTGCTTTGTGCCGAAGCCTCGCCGGCATTCATAGCCATCATTGAAATCATAGCGGCGAAAGTTATTTTATAAATTGAATTCTTTAGAATCATACTTTTCTTTTAAAAAAAATATTTCTGTTATTTCCTCATCATGCAGTGTTTCGCTGCTTGAGGTCTTAACTTGTTCTTTCTTAATCCTCGTCGTAGTTGGAGAAGTCACGCTTTCCTCCGCGCTTGAAATCTCTGCCGCCCTTACGGTCGCCCTTGAATCCGCCGCGCTTTCCGCCGAAACTCTTTCCGCCGAAGTCCTTGCCGCCCTTACGGTCGCCTTTGAATCCACGGCCTCCGCGCTTGTCGTCGTCATCATCGCCTCTGCGGCTGTCGCTGATGCGAGGTCTGCCTCCACGGCGAATTTCCTCGCGGCGCTTCTCGAAGTCCTCGAGTCGGTGGGTATGGAACTTGAATGAACGGATGTCGTCTTCCTCGTTTTCAGTCTCCTCAGTGATGCGCTTCTTGAATTCGCGTTCCTTCTTGAATCTGTGCTTCTGAGCCATCTCTTTCTTCTCGGCATCAGTCTTCACTACGCCGCCCTCAGAGCGGAAGTCCTTCATCTTGCCGTCGAACATTACGTACTTTCTGAATTCGCATTCCAGACTGCCGTTGAATACCGGAATCTTGATAGAAGGCTTCAATCCTATCTGCTCGAAACATTCCTCGCGGTAGCTCAGCACCCAAGCCTCGTTGCCGGCAAAAGCCTTCTTGAATCGCTCGCCTATCATCTTATAGGTGTTGAGGAGGTTAGGTGTAGAGATGCGCTCTCCGTATGGAGGATTCATCACGATGATGCTCTTCTCGGCAGGCTGCTGGAAGTCCTTGAAGTCCTGGTGCTGGATGGTGATATCCTTGGTGAGACCTGCTGCACGCACGTTGAGGTTGGCAGTGTTCACGGCCTTCATATCTACGTCGTAGCCGTAGATGTGATGCTCGAACTCGCGCTCCTGTGAGTCGTCGTTGTAGATGGCATCGAAGAGATCCTTGTCGAAATCATTCCACTTCTCGAATGCGAATTCCTTACGGAATACACCTGGAGAGATGTTGCGGGCTATCAGGGCAGCCTCGATGGCTATGGTGCCTGAACCGCACATTGGGTCGATGAAATCGCACTCGCCCTTCCAGCCGGTCATCAGGATCATGCCTGCTGCGAGCACCTCGTTGAGCGGTGCTTCTACCTGCTCCTGGCGGTATCCGCGGCGGTGGAGGCTCTCGCCACTTGAGTCGAGGCTCAGTGTGGCCTTGTCTTCAGCGATGTGGATATTGAGACGGATGTCTGGGTTGGAAACGCTGATGTTAGGACGTGTGCCCATCTTCTCACGGAACCAATCCACGATGGCATCCTTTACCTTATAGGTTACGAATCGGGAGTTGCGGAACTCCTCTGAATAGACTACAGAATCTACCGAGAAAGTCTTCTTTACGTCGAGGATGTCGTCCCACTTGATTTTCTGCACCTCGTCGTAAACCTCCTCTGCGCTACGAGCCTTGAAGTGCTTGATAGGCTTGAGAATACGGATGGCAGTGTGCAACTGGAAGTTGGCACGATACATCATTTCCTTGTCGCCTGTGAAAGATACCATGCGGCGACCTATTTGTACATTGTTGGCACCCAGCTGGGTGAGCTCCTCAGCCAAGACTGGTTCCAGACCCATAAAGGTCTTGGCAATGAGTTCAAATTCCTGTTCCATTATTGAATTCTATATCTAATAAACTTTGTTTTTCTTTCTTATACTTTTTTGTTTTCGGCTGCATATCCTTGGTCACCCATACGTTGGCTCCCACTACGCATCCCTTGCCGATAGTGATTCTGCCCAGGATAGTGGCGTTGGCATATACGATGACATCGTCTTGCAGGATAGGGTGGCGAGGTATTCCCTTGATAGGGTTACCATTCTTGTCGAGCGGGAAGCTCTTGGCTCCGAGGGTTACGCCCTGATAGAGCTTCACATTGTCTCCGATGATGCAGGTGGCTCCTATCACTACACCCGTACCGTGGTCGATGGTGAAGTGCTTGCCGATGGTGGCTTCCGGGTGGATGTCGATGCCCGTTTCAGAGTGGGCCAGCTCGGTCATCATTCTCGGTATCAGCGGTACGCCCAGCTTGTAGAGCTCGTGCGCCAGTCGGTAGTTGGTGATGGCCTTGATGACGGGGTAGCAGGAGATGATCTCTCCCTGGCTCACTGCCGCCGGATCGCCCTCGTAGGCAGCTTCTATGTCTGTGGCGAGTATCTTTCTGAGTCTCGGAAATTCCATGATGGCTTTGGCGGCGATGACTCCGGCTTTGGCCCTCTGGTGCTGCAGCTCTGCAGGGGTTTCGTGCTCGCAGTCGTTGGCAAAACAGAGGCCGGCAAGAATCTGTTCGCTTAGCTTTTCATAGAGTTTTTCAACTCTTACTCCGATGTGATACTTGATAGTGGAGATATTGACGGATGAGTTGCCGAAATATCCCGGGAAAAGGATGGAGCGAGACAGACTGATGATTTCTTCGAGCGCCTTGCCCGAAGGGAGTGGATTTCCGTCTCGATGCTGATGAAACAGACCTTTCAGTGACTCTGGGCATGAAAGTTCCTCGATGGTCTCAGTCAGCTGATGAGTTAATGTATCTTTACTCATTGTTATTCAGTGTGTCAATAAATTCGTTGCAAAATTACAATAAAAGATTGAAATCTCCAAATCAAAAAGCCGAGATAAGCGATTTTTTTTCAAAACTGACTTTAAAAATATGTTAAAGGGTGGAATATTGGGGATATTTTGCTGGATTTGCTTGTTTTTCTGAGTGTTTTTTGAGCATTAGGGATGTTTTTTTTGATTATTTGTGTAGTTTGTTCTTCATCAGTTTTTGAGTTATTCCACCGGAATCTCTCCTGTTTTCTTTAATCTGTTCATATCCCTGAAAGCACTCCAGGCGATAGGAATGGCCATGGTAAAGCTGCATGCATCTGCCCAAGCCTGACACATTTCCACGCCCAGCAGACCAAAGAAATGAGGCAATATAAAGATGAGCGGAATGAAGAAAAGTCCGCTTCTGGCTGCTGCCACAAGATTGGCACGGATAGGTTTGCGGATGGTCTGCATCAGCATATTGGTGAGTACAATGGTTGATACAAGCGGAAAGCTGAGCACCTGCCATTGCAGAGCTGCAGCTCCTACATGGATCACGTCTGGATCGCTACGGAACAGTCCGATGATGGACTCGGAGAAAGCAAAGCCTACCAGCGCACATGTCGAGAGAAATACTGTACCGCATTTGATACAGAAATAGAAGGCTTCCTTCACTCGCTGGTACAGATGGGCGCCATAGCAGAAACCGCAGAGCGGCTGGAAGCCCTGTCCCAGTCCGATGACGATAGCATAAGTGAAGAAAGAGATGCGCGTTACGATGCTCATGCCAGCAATGGCAGCATCTCCGTAGGCTCCGGCTGCCACGTTGAGCAGGATGGTGGATACACTGCCCAATCCTTGACGCGAAAGGGAAGGAGTACCGCCAAAAATGATTTCCTTCGCAAGTTGTTTGTTAGGAGTAAAGTCTTTCAGGCGGATTCTGATATTCTGCCCCCTTCTACTCATCAGAAAGAGCATCAGGCAACCGAAAATCTGGCTGATGAGGGTGGCAATGGCGGCTCCGGTAATGCCCATACAGAAGTAGATGATGAGCAGCGGAGCGAGTACCAGATTGAGCAAAACTCCCGACAGGATGCCCTTCATCGCCGACATTGTGTTGCCCTGAAAACGCATCTGATTGTTCAGTGTGAGCGACATTGTCATGAAGGGAGCGCCGAGCATGACGATGCCTAAGTAGCGCTCTGTATAGGGCAGGATGGTGGGTGTGGAACCCAGAAAGATGGCGAGCGGAGTGATGAAAATCTGTCCCAGGATGGCGATGAGAAGCCCGGCAAAGAAGCTCAGTATAAAGCCCGTAGAGGCCATCTTCTCTGCTTTCCGGTGCTCCTTGGCTCCTAACTGGCGGGATATATAATTGCCCGAGCCGTGACCGAAGAAGAAGCCTACTGCCTGAATGATGGCCATCACCGAGAAGGAGATGCCTACGGCAGCTACGCTTTGCGTATTGATAGTGCCCACGAAATAGGTGTCGGCGAGGTTGTACATGCTCGTCGACAGCATACTGATGATAGTAGGGATTGCCATCGTGAAAATGACTCTATGAACGGGTGCATGAGTCAGGAAAGTGTAGTTGTCTCTCTCTCTTTTCATGCTGCAAAGGTAAGAAGTTTTGTCGTAAGAGCCAAGAAAGTATGTTTAAATTATCTGAAATGAAAAATAATTTAGTTATTTAGGTTTTATTCTTGCGGACAAGTGTTTGTCGTATCAGAAATTTATTGTACCTTTGCATCCGTTAAAAATATTAGTTTGTATTATAAAAGGGGTGTCTGCGTCTCTATGAATGTTGTTTCGTATCCAAAGTATGTTCAAAATACAGGAGTACTGATACGTTCCTTTATATACATTCTTTAAAAGGAATACGTTCTATAAAAAGGAATACATTTCCTTTGAGAGGAATCGATTCTATAAAAAATATATTAAACAACAATATAATATGAAGTTTGCAATTATTGCTGCCGGTGAGGGCAGTCGCCTTGCGCAGGAAGGCGTAGAGGAGCCAAAGCCCTTAGTTTCTGTATGTGACCAGCCGATGATAGAGCGCCTGATGCGTATCTTCGTGGATTGTGGAGCATCGGAAATCGTGGTCATCATCAACGAACAGAGTACCAGCGTGCACCGTTATCTGAAGAAGCTGGATCTGCCTGTGCCGCTCAAAATCATTGTGAAAACTACCCCAAGTTCTATGCATAGCCTTCATGTCCTGTCGCCTTATCTCAGGGGTGAACGCTTCTGCCTGACTACTGTTGATACGATTTTCCGTGAAGAGGAATTCAAGAAATATATCCGCCATTTTGAGCGCGTCAAAGATATCGACGGCTGCATGGCTGTGACTCCTTACGTGGACGACGAGAAGCCTCTCTGGGTAGGCGTGAAGGAGCAGACCGGCGCGGAGGGCGAGAGCCTCATAGACCAGCAGGGATACCGATGCAAGCCGCTCATCACCGGTTTTCACGACCAGTGCGAGGGCGACGATCATCTGATTTCTGGTGGCATCTACTGTCTGGGCGACAAGGCCCTGGATGTGCTCGATCATTGTATGGAGCAGGGCATGAGCCGAATGCGCAACTTCCAGCGCCAGCTTGTGGCTGAAGGTCTGCGCCTGGAGGCTTATCCTATCGACAAGATTCTCGATGTGGATCATAAGGAGGATATCGCCAAGGCAAGAAAATTCCTGTTGCCTTTGGAAGGCAAGATTATCGATGGTATCATGCGCGATAGCAGTTTCTCACCCAACTGTGTAAATAGCGACGCTGCCATCTTTAATGCTGTGAGTGAGCAACTGAAGGCTCTCGGGGCGACAGTTTATCCATGCCGTGAGTATTCTAATGATGAGCAAGTTAGTCACTTTACAAAGCCTGAAGAGTATTCTGAGTTTATGAACACGGTTTGGTTTGTGAACCATGTGGCTGGCTATTTCAGTATGGCTCGCAGTAACAATGCACTCAAGATGTTGGAAGTAGCTATGGTCGATGGTCTTCCGGGACTGAACACTCCGGTGGGCGTGATGAACTGCGTGAGATCGAAGATGACCAGCCTGCTGATGGAGGACGGTATCCCGATGCCGAAGAGCAAGATAGTGGAATCTATTGACGGTCTGGGCGGCTGGGATATCTATCCATGCTGGCTGAAGCGTGGAAATGCCTGTGCACAGCAGAAGGAGGATACCTGCTATGTGGAGACCCGCGAGGAAGCTGAGAAGGTATTGCAGAGTTTCGATAAGCGAAACATTTCTCCGGTGGTTCTCAATGAACATCTGAAGGGCGACCTCGTGAAGTTTTATGGCGTGGAAGGCACTGATTTCTTCTACTGGTTCTATCCGTCAAAGTGCGGTCATCGCAGCAAGTTCGGTCTTGAAGTAATCAACGGCGATGCGCAGGGTATTCCATTCGTGGTGGAGGATTTGAAAAAGACTGCCGACAGGGCTGCCATGGTGCTCGAGACTCCTATCTACGGCGGCGACTGCATCATAGCCGAGAATGGCAGTTTCAGAATTATCGACTTCAACGATTGGCCAAGCTTCGCTCCTTGCCGTGCTGCTGCTGCTTATTATATAGCCAAGCGTCTCTGCATGGAATTCGAAAAGCATCCGTTTATTAAGGATATCGCAGATTCCGAGGAAGCAGAATAAAAAAAGGAATCTCAGAGCTTATAATATATAAATAGGTATAGTAATTCAAAAAGAAATGGCAAATCAGGAGTATCAAGCTTCTCTGAAGTCTGCGGACACCGAGGAGCACATTGACATTTATTTCTATCGCCCGATAGGCTATCAGTGGGCGAGATTTTTCAGAATGCTGCACGTTACGCCGAATGTAGTAACCATCCTCTCCATCTTCCTGGGTGTGGGAGCGGGTATCTGCTTCGGTTTCAACGATTTGAAAATCAATATCGTGGGCATTCTGCTGCTCGTATGGGCGAATATGTACGACAGTTGTGATGGACAGCTGGCGCGACTCACCAATCAGAAAAGTGCGCTGGGACGTATCCTCGACGGTGCTGCCGGCGACCTGTGGTTCATCTCCATCTACGCCTGCATCTGCATCCGTCTGATACCAGAGTGGGGCTTCTGGATATGGGGACTGGCTGCCGTGAGCGGTCTGCTCTGCCACTCCCGCCAGTGTCGTCTGGCCGACTACTATCGCCAGATACACCTCTTCTTCCTGAAGGGCAAGGAGGGGAGCGAGATGGATGATGCCATCAAGCAGGTGGCTATCTACAAGCAGATGAAGTGGAAACGGGAGCCGCTGCAGAAGTTCTTCCAGTTCTTCTACAAGAACTATACGCTGGCGCAGGAGAAGGAGACGCCATGGTTTCAGAAACTCAAGAAAACCATTCGCCACAAGTATCCTAACCAGTTGCCGGATAATCTGCGTGCCGACTTCCGCAAGGGCAGTCTGCCGCTGATGAAGTATGCCAACTTCCTGACTTTCAACTGGCGCAGCTTTACGCTCTTTGCGAGCATCTTAGTGGGTATGCCTTGGATATACTTCTGTGTGGAAATTGTGGTCTTCACAGCCGTATATTTCTATATGCATTATCGCCACGAAAAGCTCTGTTGTGAGATTTTAGTTAAAATAGCTTCTTATGAATAATCGGTTCAGAAATATCTTCATGGCCTTCGGTATCATCGCCATCGTCATCATGCTCTGTACGATGGATATGGACTATACCGACATCTGGCGCTATCTGAAGCAGGCGGGCATCTACTTTCCGCTGATACTCGCCCTGTGGCTGGTGGTGTATATGGTGAACACGCTCTCTTGGTATCTCATCATCAATGACGAGGGCAAGGTGAAGGGGCTTTCCTTCTGGCGTGTGTACAAACTGACCGTGAGCGGATTTGCACTCAACTATACTACGCCCTGCGGACTGATGGGCGGCGAGCCTTACCGCATCATGGAGCTGAAGCCTTATACGGGAGTGAGCAAGGCCACCTCGTCGGTTATCCTCTATGTGATGATGCACATCTTCTCGCATTTCTGGTTCTGGTTCTTGTCGATATTCCTCTTCGTGGCAATGTATCCGGTAGGCGTTCCGATGGGCATTATGCTGGTGCTGATAGGCGCATTCTGTCTGCTGGGCATCTACTTTTTCTCTCGCGGTTATCGCACGGGCATGGCTCAGAAGGGCATCCGAATCCTTACGCATATCCCGATGGTGAAGAAATGGGCGAGAGGCTTTGCGGAATCTAAGAAGGAAACGTTGGAGCAGATAGACGACCAGATAGCGATGCTCCACGGTCAGCACAAGCGCACGTTCTATCTCTCGTTGTTTTCCGAGGTGGCAGCGCGCGTGCTTCAGAGTGTGGAAATCTATCTCATCCTGAAGGCTTTCGCTGCGGATGTGAACATTCTCGACAGTATTCTGATATTGGCATTCTCTTCGCTCTTCAGCAATCTCATCTTCTTCTCTCCGATGCAGTTGGGAGCGCGTGAGGGTGGTCTGGCTCTGGCGGTGGACGGGCTGCATCTTACGGGTGCATTAGGCGTCTATACGGGTCTCATTACCCGCCTTCGAGAGTTGTTCTGGATAGCTGTCGGCATCCTGCTTATCAAGATAGGAAATAAGGATTTGAAACAGAAAAATGATGAATAAGAAACTGGATGTAAAGGGAATTATTTTCGACTATGGCGGTACGCTCGATACCAGGGGCGACCACTGGTCGGAGGTGTTGTGGAAAGGTTACGAGCACTTCGGTATCGGCGTGAATGCTGATGAGGAGGTGGAGCCGGGTGTATCCATCGGCAAGTCTTCTTTCCGCGATGCTTACGTGTATGGTGAGCGTGTGCTGGCAGTGCATCCACTGGTGAAGGCTGAGGACCACTTCGAGGATATCCTCCGCATGAAGATACATTTCCAGTTGTCTTTCCTCGCCAGTGCACCTTTGTTGGAAACCGGTAAGGACGATGCCCTGAAGCAGCAGGCTCTTGCTGAAAGGCTCGAGTTGAGTGAGTCGGAGATAGCAGAAATCTCTGCATCGATGGCTGCCTATATCAATAGTGAGACCCAGCAGCTTTTGGCCGAAAACAAACAGGTGCTGGAGCATCTGAAGCAGGCGGGTTATCCGATGGTTCTTGTGTCCAATTTCTATGGCAATATCAATCAGGTGTTGAAGGATGCGGGCATCGACGGTTATTTCAGTCGCGTCATAGAGTCGGCGGTAGTGGGTGTTCGCAAGCCAAATCCTGCTATCTTCGCCCTGGGTGTCTGTGCTTTGGATTTGCCGGCTTCGCAGGTGCTGGTGGTGGGAGATACCTTCAGCAAGGATATTCTTCCGGCCCGTCAGTTGGGTTGCCATACATTGTGGATCAAGGGATTGCAATGGGAAAAGAAGGAATATGACGAGAGTGTGCCTGACGGGATTCTGACGAAGCTCTCTGATATGGAGGCTTATCTGCTGTAATACATTGCTTGAGGGGGCTTCTGACGGATCTCCCTCTCTTGGGTTCAGTTGGTTCCTTCTCCCTCGCTCTTGAGTTCAGTCGGATTCCTCTCTTCTTGGGTTCAGTTGCAGACTTATTTTTTAAAAGTTGAATTTTAGATTCAGCGATGTCAATTTCAGTAATTTCAGTTTTATTTTTGATTATCTGCTCTTCGGCTTGCTTCAGCGATGTCAATTTCAGTAATTTCAGTTTTATTTTTGATATAAATCTGAAAAAATATACGGCAAAGCATTTAAATCTTATAAAAAACTTAAATTACTAAATAGTTTTCGCAGATTTTCAGAAGAATATTCTTAACTTTGCAGTCAGAAATAGAAAGTTGACGAAAAACAGTTAGTAGTCAACAATTGTTAAGTCCAGGGGTGGGGCATCGCAGTTATGTCCTCCTATATATTAATAAGGTATGAAGGTTTTTAGAAAATTGTATTTTGTAGTTGTGCTGCTGCTGGTTTCTACACTCCAGCTGATGGCCCAACAAAAGATAACAGGACGAGTCATTGATGAGGATGGATTTGCCGTTTCCTATGCCAGCGTGCAATATCGCGGGCATAAGATAGCCGTATCCAGCGACAGTCAGGGTAAGTTCTCCATCGAGAAACATCCAGGCTGGGTGCTCACAGTATCTGCCCTGAGCTACAAGTCGCAGACCATCAGCGTAAACGAGAAAATGGATTTCATAGAAGTAAAGCTGAAGGACGACAGCCATAAGCTCAACGAGGTGGTGGTGAAGACCAAGCGAGGCAAATATAGTCGTAAGGACAACCCTGCCGTGGAGCTGATGAGGCGAGTGATAGCTGCCAAGAAAAAGACCGATCTCAGCAATCATGATTACTATCAGTATGACAAGTATCAGAAGATAACGCTTGCCCTCAACGACCTGAAGAAAGAACAGCTGGAAGGCAAGTTCTTTAGCAAGCGACAGTATCTTCTGGACCAGGTGGAGACCTCTCCCTATAACGGCAAGCTTACCCTTCCGGTGAGCATCGATGAGACTGTTTCGCAGCACATCTATCGCAAGGATCCGAAGACAGAGAAAGACATCATCAAGGGCCAGCAGAGCAATGGTATCGGACAGGTAATCCAGACCGGCGAGATACTCAATACAGCCCTCAAGGATGCCTTCACCGATGTGGATATCTACGACGACTATGTGCGCCTGCTGCAGTATCCGTTCCCTTCGCCTATCGGCAGAACGGGCATCTCCTTCTATCATTATTATATAGAAGACACGGTGTATGTAGAGCGAGACCTCTGCTATCATCTCCAGTTTATACCTGCCAATTCGCAGGACTTCGGCTTCCGTGGAGAGCTGTACGTACTCGCAGACAGTTCGCTGCACGTGAAGAAATGCAATCTCTACATGCCTCACAATACCGACGTGAACTATGTGAAGAATATGAAGATAGAGCAGGAATACACCAGGCTCGACAACGGCGAATGGGTGCTCTCGAAAGACGATATGATAGCCGAACTGCATGTGAACAGTATGCTGCAAGACCTGCTCGTGGTGAGGAACACCCGACTTACCGACTATGCCTTCGATGAACTGCCGAAGATACTCTTCAAGGGTAAGGCCAAGGTAAGGCACGATATGGATGCCATGAACCGCGACGAGGCCTACTGGAACAAATACAGGCAGGTGGACCTCACAAAGAGTGAATCGTCGATGGACAGCTTTATCCACCGCATGGAAAACTCGAAGGGATTCAAGTATATCATCTTCTTCGTGAAGGCCCTGATGGAGAACTACGTGGAGATAGGAGGCGGTACAGACGGCAAGAAGAGCAAGTTCGATCTCGGACCGGTGAACACCTACATCTCCAAAAACTTCGTGGATGGTATCCGACTGCGACTGGCCGGTAGAACCATGGCTGCCCTCAATCCGCATTTCTTCTGGGACGGATATGCAGCCTACGGTACCAAGAGCAACGACTGGTACACGGGCAATATCTTCACTTATTCGCTCAACAAGAAGAAGAACAGTCCGTTTGAATTCCCGATGCGCAACCTCACTTTCGAGGTGGCCCGCGATGTGACTTCTCCTTCAGACGAGAACCTGCTGCACAATAAGGACAACTTTTTCATGACCTTCCGTGCAGCCACTCAGGACGAGATGTTCCTCTACCACCGCCAGAAGTTGGCATTCACCTACGAGACCGACTGGGGCTTCCGATTCAATACGAGTCTACGCTTCCAGAGCAACCGCACGGTGGGCAATCTCCACTACTATCATCTGGATGGTACCGAGGTGAAGAAGATCCGCATGACCGACCTCAACGTGGGCATCAACTATAATCCGGGTGTTACCTATGTGAATACCAAGCAGCAGCGACTGCCAATCAATCTCGACAGTCCGGAAATCGGACTCTCGCATACGATGGGCTTCAGAGGCTTCATGGGCGGTCAGTATCACAGTAATATCACCAAGTTGAGCATCTACAAACGCCAGTGGCTCGGCAGTTGGGGTTATCTCGACTTCCATGCCATCGGACAGGCACAGTGGAACAAGGTGCCGTTCCCGATGCTCATCCTGCCTCCTATCAACCTCTCTTACTTTGAGCAGGAGACAACAATCAGTTTGATGAAAGACTGGGAATTCCTCAACGACCGCCAGGTGTTCTGGGCACTCTCTTGGGATATGAACGGCAAGCTGCTCAACCGCATTCCGCTCATCAAGAAACTCAAGTGGCGCGAGTGGTTTGCCATCAAGGGCGTGTGGGGCCATCTTACCGACAAGAACAATCCATATCTGGAGAAGAACCAGGGAGACGGAAGGCTGTTTAAGTTCCCTAAAAACTCTCATGTGATGAATGATACACCTTACTGGGAGTGCGTGGCAGGTGTGCACAACATCTTCAAGTTCTTCTCAGTAGAGTATGTGAGACGACTCACCTATCTGAATAACAACAACATCGACAAGTGGGGCATCCGTTTCGGCTTCATGATGTCGTTCTGATATACGAGAAAAATAACCAATAGGCGACTCCTCAAAGTTGCCTATGGGTCGTTTTGCATTATAGAGATATATCAATCGGGGAGCGATGGCTACAGTGCGCAAACAGAATATATAAGGAGAATAACAACATAAAAAAATAGGAGAGAATATAACTATGAGAATTTTATTAGCAGACAGACAGGACATCACCCGTGCGGGCATGATATACGTGCTGCAGGGGATGGAAGGACTGGAATGGAAATATACGGATGACAAGGCCGAACTGATGCTGGCGCTGAAGGAGAACGACGATACGGTAGTGGTCTTAGACTACACCTCATTCGATATCAACGATGCCGATGAACTGCTGATACTCCAGCAGCGATTCACTCACACACGCTGGCTGCTCTTCAGCGAAGATCTGAGTGCCGAGCTGGTAAGGGTATTGATAGCCAGTAGCATGCAGTTCAGTATTCTGCTGAAGGAGTGTCCGCTTTCAGAAATTAAGGAAGCCATCAAGTTCTGCGTGCATGGCAATCGGTTCATCTGTCAGCGCATGATGGAAGTGCTTCTGGCTCCTAAGCATGAGGTAGAGGAGAAGGTTAACCTGACGAAGACAGAGACGGAGATACTGAAAGACATCGCTCTCGGCATGACGACCAAGGAAATAGCAGACAAGCGATTCTCGAGTTTCCATACCGTGAACACCCATCGCAAGAATATCTTCCGCAAACTGAATGTGAACAATGTTCATGAGGCTACCAAGTATGCGCTGAGGGCAGGACTCGTGGATACTGCAGAATACTATATCTGATTTTGGGAGAAAGTTTTTCTGAACATAGTAGATTATTCTGAAAAGGAGTTCGGAGAAAAAACTAAAGATAATTCTCACGGTTCTCTTCAAGGGATTCTCAAGAGGACTCTTCAAGAGGCTCCTCGGAAGTTCTTTCCAAGAAATAAGAGGATAAGTTCTCGAAAGAGGATCAAAAAAGATTCTTCAAGGAATTCAGAGTAAATCCAGAATAAGAGAGAAATCTGAAGAGAGAATTCTGAAAAAAATAGGCTTAAACTTGTCCTCTCGACAAATTTAAGCCTTACCTGTTTCTAACTAACTTATTATCAACTATTCATTACTTTCATTTGCAAAATTAGTACATTTTTAGTGATAATCTTTCTAAATATGTGAAAAAACACACGTAAACGTTTGCGCCTTTAAAGAAAAAATACTATCTTTGCAGAGGAAAAAGTGTACTCACTGGTTTGATAAAGTTTTTACTTAACAAAGATGCTTGTGAGGTGTAATTAAATGAACTCTTATTTGTCTACAAATCAGTAACTAAATGAAACAACGTAGAACCTCTTTGAAGGATTTGGCAGCCCAGCTTGGTGTCAGCATTGCTACCGTTTCACGGGCTTTGCGCAATAGCCACGAAGTGGGTGAGGAAATGACCAAGAAGGTCAAAGATCTGGCCAAGGAACTCAATTATAGACCTAACCCGTTTGCGCAGAGCCTTCGCAAGGAAGCACCGCGCGTGATAGGTGTCATCGTCCCTAATCTGGTGACCCACTACTATGCTGCCGTTCTCGATGGTATAGAAGATTATGCAACCAAACACGGTTATTCCGTTATCAGTGCCAACAGTCATGAAGATTATGAGCGAGAGGTAATGGCACTCGACAACTTCCTCAATATGCACGTGGAAGGCATCATTGCCTGTCTGGCGCAGGATACCATAGACTATTCTCATTTCGAACAACTTCATAAGATGTCCATACCGCTTGTATTCTTCGCCCGCTGCTGTTTGGAAGACAAGTTCTCTCAGGTGGTAGGAAATGGAGATGTGGCAGCGCAGGAAGCCACACAGCACCTCATCGATACCGGTTCGAAGCGTATCGCATTCATCGGTGGTCCAAACCATCTCGACATGGTGCGCCGACGCAAGCACGGTTATCTGGAGGCTCTCAGAGACAATCATATACCGATAGACAGAAATCTGGTTGTCTGTGACAAAATTGATTTCGATGTGGCCCGCAACGCAACCTTAAAGCTTCTGGAGAGTGATGACCGTCCGGATGCTATCTTGGCTTTCAATGATATCATCACCTATGCAGCCTTCGACGCCATCAAGGCCAAGGGGCTTAGCATACCGCAGGATGTTGCCATTATAGGCTTTACGGATGGAGATACGGCAGCCTTCGTTACTCCTCGTCTCACAGCCATCATGGACAAAGCCCACGAGCAGGGAACCAAGGCATGCGAACTCCTGATGAGAAGTATTAATGGAGATGAGAAGATATATAAAGAGGTGGTGCCGATGATTCTGAAAATCAGAGAAAGTTCTGAAAAACAGGAGCTGCTATAAAACGACTGATATTCTTCTCATCTGATGCCCACATTCTTGGTGCAGATAATGGATGCCAAACCTCTTTAGAGCGTTTTACCGATTCGAAGCGTAAGGCTTTCTTTGGAAAATGCATCGTAGTTCTGAAGGGAAAAGGTACACTTAAAGCACAGGCGCCTGACTTGAAAGAAGCAATGTTGAAGTTCTGAAATAGAGGTTGTTACACGCTAACAAAACTGTTTTTTTATTTTTCACAATATCTTTAAAAAATAACCAAGACAAAATTCGTTTGTCTTGGTTATTTTGCTTATCTTTGCAGGCATTATGAAGATAAAAATAGAAAATGCTACGCCTGACATGGCTTCTCATATTGCATCGCTTATCATGGAGGCGATGAATGCTGAGTGTTGTCAAAACTTTGCTGGACCTAAGCATACATTGGTTGACTTTCATCGTATGATGACCCGTTTGGTCGAGATGGAAGATAGCCAATATAGTTATCGTAATGTCTTGGCTGCCTATACCTCCAGTGGTATATTGGCTGGTATCTGTGTCGCTTATGATGGTGCAAAACTGCATCAGCTCCGTCGTCGATTCTATGAAGCAGCATTGGAAGCTTTTGGAATTGATTATACAGGCATGGCAGATGAGACAGAAGATGGTGAGTTCTATATTGACAGTCTCGCTGTCTCCAGTAATTTCCGTGGAAAGGGCATTGCTTCTCAGTTGCTTCAGGCTACTATTGAGCGTGGGGCAGAACTTGGAATACCAACAGTCGGTTTGCTTGTCGATAAAGGTAATCCTAAAGCTGAGGCTCTCTATCAGCGTCTTGGTTTTGTTTATGTCAATGATTCCACATGGGGTGGACATCCGATGAGACATTTACAGTATAAGCAAAACTGATATCTGATATTTTGTTGCATAATGTCTTTGGCGTGATATTCATCATGCTAACGCACTGTTGTGCAAAGAGTTGTGCAATCGTTTGCTCAAGTAAAAATGCAAAAAACTAATATAAATGCATCCAACTTATTACTTTTTGTCGTACCTTTGCAATCAGAAAAAGGTTTTAGGTTTTTCATATAGGTAAAGTATAGGTTATAGCTGAATTACTGTAGGTATTCAGTTTCTCAGTAGAAAGTAAGTTTTTAGGTTTAGGTTGAATAAAATTTTATTAGTTTTTGTTGATTTAGTAAAAAGAATTGTCCTGACTGCGTGATGTAGTCAGGACAATTCCTTTTTATATGGATGCAAGATTTTATTTCTTTGGATTGACTTCTTCCATCTGTGGTTGAATCTTTTCGATTTCTTCCAGTTCCTCTATCTCGTTTTCTTCCATATCCCTATCAAGTCTGTCTCTCCAGAGATACTTTCTGGTTTCGTGTACGATAATTCCGCTGAGGCATAGCAGGGATACCAGGTTTGGAATGGCCATGAGTGCATTCATGCAGTCTGCTATGTTCCACACGAGACCGAGGCTGATAACACTTCCTGCAAAGATACTTGCGATGTATAGCATTCGATAGCATAACATCCACTTTTTGCCCTTAAGATATTCCACGCAACGCTCTCCGTAATAGCTCCATCCCAATGTCGTACTGAAAGCAAAAGTCGCCAGTCCGAAAGTTAAAAGAGGGGCACCGATATAAGGGATTTTACTGAATGCGGCTTTGGTAAGTGCTGCACCATTATGATAGTCTATATCTGGATAGGCAATGATGCTGGAGGTAATTACTAATCCTGTTAACGCACAGATGATGACAGTGTCCCAGAATGTACCAGTAGATGATACCAATGCCTGGCGTACAGGATTGCGGGTTTGTGCAGCTGCAGCAACAATAGGGGCAGATCCCAAACCAGACTCATTAGAAAAAAGGCCACGTGCGATACCATAACGTGCAGCCATCATCAATGTGCTACCCGCAAAGCCGCCTCCTGCAGCTTTGGTAGTAAAGGCTGACTCCAGGATAACCTTGAGGGCAGGCAACAGATAGGCATGGTTGACAAAGAGAATGTATATGCATCCGATGACATAGAAGAGTGCCATGAAAGGGACTAACATACCGCATACATTTGAGATTGTCTTTACACCACCGAGAATTACGGCTGCACCAAGAATAGTAACGATGGCTCCCGTAATGTATGGTGATATTCCATATTGGTTTTCTACCAGAGAAGATATAGCATTAGCCTGTACGGTACTTCCTATTCCAAAAGAAGCCAATGCAGCAAAGATTGCAAAAAGAATGGCTAACCATTTCCAGCCCAATCCTTTTTCTAATGCATACATAGGTCCACCCAGCATGCGTCCTCGTCTCGTTTTTACTCGATATTTTACTGCAAGTAATCCTTCTGCATATTTTGTGGATATACCAAATACACCTGTAAGCCAGCACCATAGTACAGCACCCGGACCACCCAGCGCAATGGCCGTGGCAACACCGATGATATTACCTGTTCCGATAGTAGCAGCAAGCGCTGTAGCCAGGGCACCAAACTGTGATACGTCTCCTGTTGCGTTCTTATCCTTCTTGAGGGAAAGCTTGATAGCTTTCAATATCTTACGTTGCGGAAAACGTAATCGGACAGTCAGGAATATATGGGTTCCTAACAGAAGGATAATCATAGGCCATCCCCAAAGGAATGAACTGAAAGCTAAGAAAAAATCGTTGATTGCATCCATAAGTCTCTCTTAATTTACCTTATTATTTTGTGTTTATATTTATGTAATTGAAGTTTTGGAAAGTGAATATTTGTTCTATCACTTATTTTTTATGTTCTTCTTCAAATCTTACCTTTACATTTGTAAATCCCATAGCCTTGAGCATCTTGTAGAATTGAATCCGAGCATTTTCTTCTGCTGTTGATATGTTTGTATTTGATAAGCATCGTATTCTCATTGCATTGTAAGCTCGCTCATAAAGTTTTTGCCTGTCTTTTCCTGTCCAGTCACCGGTTTCAAAAAAAGACTGGGTTCTTGCTTCGTCAATAAAATTATGATCCAGTAGTTTGATAGGAGGTAGTGTACAGACAATCGTATCTTTCTCTGTTTCTATCCAACCTTCCTTTACTTCTTTCATATCAATGCCAAGCCGAAGTGTACCATAATAGATACGTACTAACTTGTCGTCACCGAAGAAGCCATGCCTTGTTGTATCAATGAGTTCTTCGTCACTGATTGATAGAAATTCCCATTGCCCGATGTTCTCTATAGTGCGGATTTGTGTAGGAGACAGTTGTGTCTGCCCCACGTTTTCTCCTTCCACATGAGTATCTCTTGCCAACCAATATAGACTTCCACCTATTATAATGACAAGTACTAATATAATGATGAATTCTATTCGCTTCATTGTATATTGCCTTTTTATTATCTTTATTTCTTCAGGTTGATCTTTACCTAATTAATATCTTTGTTATATGGCTACCCTCCGGCTTTTTTATCTGATTATTAGAACCTTCTCTTTAAATCAGATACTTTTATAACCAGTTCCTTTAGTTCGTCTTCTTTTCAATAGTCGAATAGTCCAGGATGGTCTTGAGATCGTCCAAAGAAAATTTCTTTCTAAAAGTTATCTTTATATTTTCTTCTTTGAATCCCATTTCTATGAGCATAGGAATTAGAATGTTGGCAGCATTTTGTCTTGCTGTTTCAATGACTTCCATATTGGGAATGTCCTTGATGATTCCTTCCCGGCCCTGCTGTTCATATAGACTGAGTTCAGCATCGCTAAAGTTACGTCGGGTGAGAGAAACAAACTGCTTGACTCCTTCATGATCTATTTTGCTGCTTGTCAGCATTATTTTTGGGTCAGGCAATGTAATCTCTATTTTTTCTTCCTTTCTGTTGATGTTCTGTGCCCCAAAATCCTTGAAATCTATGTATGCTTTTAGTGTGGCATCCATCGGAATTGCAACTTTTCTGTTGGAACCTGGTACATTGATATTGAAATCTTTTTTGAATATAGAGCCTTTCAATTTCAGTTGGTCGTCATGAGTTACTATTTTATGGACATGTATTTCTGTCGTGTAAAGTCTGTTGCATTTTTGTATCTGCATTACCATCATAGGAATAGTATCAATGACAGTCTTCTTTTCCTCTGTTTTCTTTTCTGAGCAAGAGGAAAAGGTGTATATGATAGCAACTAATAATAAAAATAATAACTTTTTCATACGAATTGTCTTGTTTTGGATGCAAAGTTACATCAAAATGTTTGAAAAACCAAATTATTTCTTTTCTTTTGTTTCTTTTTAATAGTGATTCATTGATCATATGCATTTTTCCTTCAGAAAGATATCTTCTTGGAAGATTGTTTTTGTGTTGAAATATGTTAAAAACGAAGAAAAATCAATTTCGTATTAAACCTTTCTGCTTTCAAAGTGTCTATATAAACGATTAGAATTCATAAACTGAACTTTTATAATATCGTGTGAGAACAATAGGTTTTTAGTTAGTAAAAAGGTTAAGAAGCACTCTCTTGTGAAAGAGGGTGCTTTTTTTATTCTGTTTTTTTTGTCAATTGATAATTTTTTCTTAATTTTGCCACATAATCTATAAAAATGTAATGATGAATAGAATATTTCCTTTACTTTTGGCTGCATGTCTTGTCACAGGCTTCACATCTTGCAGTGAAAAGAAAAAGAGTGATGTTATCATCGCTCCAAAGCCTCAGGCTCCAAAGCCAAAGAAAACTCAGCAGATGAGTGGATATGAACAGGCTCGTGAGGTTGAATGGCTGGGTTCAACCTATAAAGTTATAGTTAAGCGTGAAGCAGACAATAGTTTGCCTTTAGCTGTCGGTGATGATAATACCAAATATTTTGATAATAAGATTACGGTTAGAATTCTGCGTAAGGATGGTACTGAATTTTTTAATCGTACCTTTCTGAAGACCGATTTTACGGGATATTTAGATAAGAATACCCAGCAAAATGGGGCATTGCTTGGTTTGGTCTATGTACAGGCTGAGGGTAACAACCTGGTTTTTGCAGGAAGTGTTGGATCTCCAGATGTAACAAGTGATGAGTATGTGCCTTTAGTAGTTAAAATCTCTCGCATGGGTGCTGTTTCCGTTGGTAAAGATACCAAATTGGATACAGGTAGTGATGAAGAAGATGATGATAATACTAATGGGCAACAAAAAACCTCATCCGATGAGGATGAGGTCTAATGCTTATGTGAATTGATTATCAATCTTGCAGAATAAAGACTACTTGAAAAGTTTTCGGTAGTCTTTTTCAAAACTTAGAGGGTGTCGGCCAAGGAAGAGTATATTGAGCAGACAATTGGCTGCTAATTCTTCATCATTGAGGCTAGCACCCTTTCCTTTTTTGATTTCTTTACCGAGGCAAGCATCCCAGGTTGTATTGAAACTGGTGTCATCTGCTCCCACAATCATATCCTTGCTATTTGGATCTTCCTTAAGTTCGTATCTGATGGTTTTCTTTGAAACTACAGGCTGGATGTTGCAAAGCATGTTGAATGCTTTTTCGAATATATCACGATGCAGGTATGCATTTGGATACATTTCATTCACTGCAGGGAATAACTCTTCAAATTCGAATGATTGTAATAACTGATATAGTTTCATATACCTTATTATTATATATAGTTAGAATTTTGCCATTTTTATAGCATCAATAGCACATTCGTCACCCTTGTTTCCAAGTTTACCTCCGCAGCGGTCTTGGGCCTGCTGCAGGTCATTTGTTGTTAACAGACCATAGATGACAGGGATTTCCTGTGTGGCATTTAAGCGAGCTATACCATAGGTAACTCCTTGACAGATATAGTCGAAATGTGGAGTTTCACCGCGTATTACGCATCCAAGAATGATGACTGCATCGTAACCACCGTTGAGTACCATCTGGTGAGCACCATAGATGAGTTCAAAACTGCCAGGAACAGTCTTTACATGAATGTTTTCAGAAAGAGCGCCATGCTTTTCCAAAGTCTTGACAGCTCCGTCAAGCAAGGCACCTGTTACCTCTGGGTTCCATTCTGCTACCACGATGCCAAAGCACATATTGCTTGCGTCTGGCACCTTGGTAAAGTCGTAGTCTGATAAATTATGAAGTGCTGTTGCCATAATTAGTTGGAAGCTCTTTCGATGTATTTATCAATCTCTGAACTCTGAACGAGCATAGAGTTTACATATTTTTTCTTGATGTCCTGATAGATGCTCAAAGCGTCTGCCTTCTTTCCTTGACTTTCAAGGATTTCACCTGCTTTGATGAGGAAAGTAGGAGAGAGACTGTTGTTAGCATCGTCTTGTGCTTTGTCATCAGCCATGCTTGCAGCCTTCTTAAATGCTTCTACTGCCTTGTCGAGCTGGTTAAGATGTGCATAAGCATCACCTAAAGCAGCCTGAGCTGCAGGACTAATCATCTGATCGCCTTTAGAAGAGAATGCATCAAGGCTTTTCTGTGCTTCAGCCCACTTGCCAAGGTTTGCATAGCAAAGACCAGCATAGAGATTGGCCAGGTTTGCAGCTTTTGTACCGCTGTAGTCATTTGCAATTTTTGCAAAACCTACATAGCCAGCACCATCGCCATTGAGAGCCTGATCATACATCTCATTGTTGAAGTAAGTCTGACCTTTACCCAACATAGTGCTTGCTTTGTCCTCACGTGGACCAGCAATCTGATTGTTGTAAACGAAAATACCTGCAATAATTACAATGATAGCAACTATTGCGCCGAGAATCAACTTCTTGTTCTTCAAGAAGAAGGCCTCATGAATGTTAAGGCTCTCGCTTTCTGGAGCCTGTACGTTGTTGTTTGCCATTTTTTTATTTTGTTTTTTTTATTATTCGAAGTCCGCTGGATAAACGCATCATCCTTATAATCCTTTAGTAAAAGGAAAGTAATCATTTATATAAATGAATGCTCATCACCCTTTAGGTCTTTTTATGAATCGATTGCGCCTAATTTTTTGCAAAAATACGCAATTTTATTTATATATTGAAATTTCTAGCGTACTTTTTTCGTTTTTTGCGGTTTTTCTGCTATCTTTGCAGTCCAAAAGCTATAAAGAGCCTATGATTTTAGAGAATATTTCCATCATAAACTATAAGAACATAAAGGGAGTGAACTTGGATTTGTCCCCAAAGATTAATTGTCTTATCGGCCATAACGGTGTAGGTAAGACTAATTTTTTGGATGCTATATATTACCTCTCTTTTTGTCGCAGTGCCAATAATCCTATTGACTCTCAGATTATCATGCATGATGAGAATTTCTTTATGCTTGAAGGTAACTATCGCACAGAACAGGGTGATATAGAGAATATCTATTGTGGTATGAAGCGTGGTACGAAGAAACATTTCAAGCGCAATAAGAAGGAGTATAAGCGATTGTCTCAGCATATCGGTTTGGTTCCCTTGATTTATGTTTCCCCTTCTGATTCTTCCCTTATAGAAGGGGGAAGTGAGGAGCGCCGTCGCCTGATGGATGTTGTCATTTCTCAATATGACCATTCTTATATAGAATTGTTGTCTAATTATAATAAGGCACTCCAGCAGCGTAATGCTCTTTTGAAGATGGAGGAGCCTGATTCGTCCTTGCTTGATATATGGGAACAGGAGATGGCTCGTAATGGTGAGTTGCTCTTTCAGAAACGTCTTGCTTTTGTTGATGAATTGGTTCCTGTTTTTCAGCAGATTTATCAGCAAATTTCTGGCCAGCGGGAAATAGTTAGCCTTCGCTATATCTCTCATTGTCAGCGTGGGCCGCTACTGGATGTTATCCAGCGTGATAGATTCAAGGATCGGGCTGTTGGTTATTCTCTTCATGGTGTACATCGTGATGATCTTGAGATGCTTATTGGTGATTTCCAGATGAAACGGGAAGGTAGTCAAGGCCAGAATAAAACTTTTGTGCTTGCATTGAAACTTGCTCAATTTGATTTCTTGCGCCGCACTTCTTCTACAACTACACCTTTGTTGTTGTTAGACGATATCTTTGACAAATTGGATGCGCAGAGAGTAGAATCTATTGTCCAACTTGTTTCTGGTGATAACTTCGGACAGATATTCATTACTGATACGAATCGTGATCATTTGGATAAAATCCTATCTAAAAGCGATGGTGAATATAAGATATTTACTGTTGAAGGTGGAGATATAGAGCTGATGAATAATAGTTGAGAAAGACTCTTTCTCTCTGGTGTTAAGTCTATTTCGCTGTTGCAAAGTCCTTGCTTCTGTTGGCTTGGGACTAATGCTCTGTTTGATTCACATTAATTATTAAAATCAATTATATCATGTTTAGAAGAAAAGTACAATCCATACAGACCTTATTGCCAGATTTCTTGCGTCGTCAGGGATTAGAATCTCCTCTGCGTCAAAGGAGACTTTTAACTTCTTGGGATGAAGTGGTAGGGGAGCCTATTGCCCGATATACCAGTGAGCGTTTTATCAAGAACCAGACTCTGTACGTAAAGGTTCATAATCCAGCCTTGCGTGCAGACCTGTCTATGGGGCGTAGTCTTTTGGTGAAACGCCTGAACGAACGTGCCGGTGCACAGGTCATTGTTGATATTAAATTCTATTAGATATCAGTAATGATTTCATCCATGACTTTATCATGTTTTTCATAAGGAATTAAAGATTCTTTCTGAAAACTATAGCAGACTCCGATTTTATAGATGGATGGAATCTTTTCTAAGAATCGGTCGTAATATCCTTTGCCTCTGCCCAGTCGGTGTCCTTTGTCATCAAAACTCATACCAGGAATGATTCCTACTTCGATCTCTCCGTATCTTTTTTCTGGAAATAGAGTTCCGCTTGGCTCTAAGATATGATAATTACCTTCCTTCAGATCCTTTTTTCCTGTATATTCTCTTAAAATCATATTTTCTCCGTCTGTAACTACAGGGAGCAGGACTTTCTTCCCTTCGGCTACGAGTTCATCTATCCATTCATGTGTATTTACTTCATCTGGTAAAGAATAGTACAGAAGAATGGTTTGTGCTTTTCTTAGATGGGGATTTTTCTTTAGTTGCATAATAATAGAGAGCGACAGCTCTCCCAGTTGTGCTTGGGTAAACTGTCGCTTCCTATTTCGTATCTCTGTTCTGAGTTCTAGCTTATTCATGCTAATAACGGTTCTTATGATAGCAATGTCTTATTTCTTTTTTCGATTATCTTTTTTTGATAACTTTTTCTGTTTCCCAACCACTGGCTTTTTAGGGAATGCCGCATGGTTTTCGAATACTTCCAGTGTTTTCTTGATGACAGGGTCATCTTGATTGATGTATTGAGACCAGGCCTGCTCGTTCAGCATATTGTAAATGATGCGTCCATTGAGCACACGCTCTAAAAGTTTGTGCGACTTTCTTATCAGCAGATTGCGACGTTGTAGTCCATGCTTGTCTGCATAAGTAGCGAACTTGTCAACCATGTCTTGTTTAGAAAGATAATCTGAAAGTTCCATCATCTCCTTAAAGTTATTCAGCTTAGGACGATTATTGTCCGTATAGATGAATGCGTATTGAAGGATCAGTCCACTCATGCTGGCTTCTTTGAAATATGAGGTCATGCCCAGCGTATCTTCTGGTACGAAGATGTCTGGTGTGATACCACCACCGCCATATACCACTCTGCCCAATCCTGTATGGTAGGCAGGTCCTGTGTGCTTGATGCTGTCTTTTGAGAAGAACTCACCATGCTGATAGCGATCCAGTAAGTCTTGCTCATAATCTTTATCATCACCCATGCTATATGGCTTCTGTATGCAACGTCCTGAAGGGGTGTAGTATCTTGCGATAGTCAGTCGGATGAGACTGTGGTCTGGGAATTCCAACTGTTGCTGTACCAGACCTTTTCCAAAAGAGCGGCGACCGATGATTGTCGCGCGGTCGTTGTCCTGCATGGCACCCGCAAAGATTTCTGCAGATGAAGCTGAACCTTCATTAATCAGTACCACCAACGGTATATTCTGATAGGAACCTTTACCATCGCTGCGATATTCCTGACGTGGTGACTTGCGTCCCTGTGTATAGACGATCAGTTTCTTGTCAGACAGAAATTCATTAGCCATGTTTACAGCTGCAGAAAGATAACCGCCGGAGTTGTCTCGTAAGTCAATGCAAAGATTTTTGAAGCCTTCCTGTGACAACTTAGCTAAAGCGATCAGCATCTCAGGGTAGGTATTCTCACCGAAATTCTTAATGCGAATATATCCAGTAGTGTTATCCAACATATATGCAGCGGTGACGCTCTTGGTTGGAATCTCACCACGGGTTACAGTATAAGTTTGTACCTTATTACTGCCGTAACGCACAATACCAATCTTGACTTTCGTGTCTTTTGGACCTTTCAGACGGTGCATCGCTTCCTGATTGGTGACTATTTTGCCCACAAAAGGTTTGCCATCTACTGCTACGATTTTATCACCAGCCAGCAGACCGGCTTTTTCTGCAGGTCCGTTTTGGATGACATTCTGAATATGGATGGTGTCGTCTCTGATGACAAATTCTACACCTACTCCGGAGAATGAACCTTTGAGGTCGTCTGTTGCAGCAGCCGCATCTTTTGCGCTTATATAGACAGAGTGTGGGTCTAATTCTGCCAAGATTAATGGAATAGCCTCATCTACCAACGAGTCGATATTGACAGCATCAACATATTGGTCATCTATAATGTGCAGCAGATTGTTGAGTCGGTTGCTTCCACTATTGATGATGTTGAGTCGGTTGCCAGAGAAGTGGTTGGAGAAAAAAGAGCCAAGAAATATGCCCACCACGACACAAGCGGCCATGATGATTGGCATAAATCGATTGTTCTTGTTTTTATTCATATTCATGTTTTATACTAACGTTATTTCTACTATTTGCTCTTGTCTGCATTCAGTACGAGAAGCTTATTCCTTTGCTTCTGCTTGAGCATTTTGTTTATCTATATCCAGAAATTCAACCTTTATTCCAGCTCTTTCCATGAGTTGGATACCATCATTGAGTCTGTATTTTTCTGCATATACTACGCGCTTGATTCCTGCTTGAATGATGAGCTTGGCACATTCTATGCAGGGAGAAGCGGTAACGTAGAGTGTACTGCCGTCGCTATTATTGCTACTTCTTGCCAATTTGGTGATGGCATTAGCTTCTGCATGGAGAACATACGGCTTGGTAATATCATTTTCTTCGCAGATATTCTCAAAGCCGCTTGGAGTACCATTGTATCCGTCACTGATAATCATTTTGTCTTTGACTACCAGTGCACCCACCTGTCTGCGCTTGCAATAACTGTTTTCCGCCCAAATGCGTGCCATTCTTAAATATCGCAAATCCAGTTTTGTTTGCTTGGATAGTTCGTTCTCCATAATTTTTTAATTAACATTCTACATTTTTCTTTATTTCATTTCTCTCAAGCAGGGCATCTATCGTTGGCTCTTGACCACGGAATCGTTTATACAGCGTCATTGGATGCTCGGTTCCACCTTTAGACAGAATATTGTCTCTGAAACTTTTTGCTGTAGCTTGATCAAAGATGCCGTTTTTCTTGAAAACGCTGAATGCATCTGCGTCCAGTACTTCTGCCCATTTATAGCTATAGTATCCTGCCGCATATCCACCAGCCATGATATGGGAGAAGGTTACAGTCATACAGGTATCTGGTAACTGAGGTAGAATCATGGCCTTTTCCCATGCTTTCTTTTCGAATGGGATGATGTCGTCTGTGAAAGCATCTTTTTGGGTGTAATATGCCATATCAAGAAGTCCAAAACTTACCTGTCTCAAGCATGCATAAGCCGTCATGAAGTTGCGGCTTTTGACGATGCGCTCTATCAGTTCGTCAGGTAAAGGTTCGCCTGTTTCATAATGGAAGGCAAAGGTGCGGAGAAAATCTTTTTCTATGGCATAGTTCTCCATGAATTGGGATGGTAGTTCTACGAAGTCCCACCAAACGTTCGTACCTGAAAGGCTTTCAAAACGGGTGTTAGCAAACATACCATGTAAGCTATGACCAAATTCGTGTAGGAAGGTCTCTACTTCTCCTAATGTCAGAAGCGCAGACTTTTCCTCTGTTGGCTTGGTGAAATTAGTCACTACGCTGACATGAGGTCTTACATTCTTGCCTTTATGGTCTATCCATTGACCTTGGAATTCCGTCATCCATGCCCCTCCTTGTTTACCCTTTCGTGGGAAGAAGTCTGCATAGAATACAGCGAGATAACTGCCGTCTTTATCGAATACCTCGTATGCTTTTACGTCTGGGTGATATACCTGTATTTCCTTGTTTTCTTTGAAGGATATTCCATACAACTTGTTTGCGAGACCGAATACTCCCTCTATCACTTTGTCCAACTGGAAATATGGTCGTAGCATTTCTGCATCCAGATTGAATTTCTTCATCTGTAGTTTATGTGAATAGAAACTGAAGTCCCATGGCTGCATATCGAAATCCTTACCTTCTATCTCCTTTGCCAGTTCTTCGATTTCCTTGACCTCCTTGATAGCAGTTGGCTTATAGGCATCAATGAGGTCATTCAGAAGTTTATAGACATTTTTTACATTGCTTGCCATGCGATGCTTGAGTACATAGTCTGCATAGGTGGTGAAACCTAACAGCTGAGCCAGTTCGCGGCGAAGGTTGATGAGGCGCTTGCAGATTTCCAGATTATTGGAGTCGTTGTCATGGGTACACTCTGTATTTCGTGCCATATACATTTCCTTTCGCAACTTTCGCTGTGTAGAGTAAGTCATGAACGGAGAGTAGCTTGGATAGTCTAATGTAAATATCCATCCCTCTTTTTCTTGCTCTTTGGCATTCTGGGCGGCAGCTGCTATTGCTGTATTTGGAAGACCGTCCAACTGGGCCTCGTCTGTTATATGCAGTGTATATGCTTTGTTCTCCTTCAATACATTTTGGGAAAACTGAAGAGTAAGCATACTGGCTTCTTCTGTCAGTTTGCGGAGCTTTTCCTTTCCTTCTTCATCGAGCAGGGCACCACTCCTTACAAAACCGTCATAACTGGTATCGAGCAGCATCTGTTCTTCTGCAGTCAACTCTCGATTAGGATGATCATGTACAAACTTGATTCTTTCAAATAACTTCTTGTTCAGAGTGATGTCATTGGCATGCTTGGTGAGGATAGGACTTAGCTTCTGTGCCAAAGCTTCCATTTCGTCACAGGTTTCTGCACTCATCATGCAGGAAAAAACGTTGGAAACTCGACTCAGAAGGTCGTAATAATGTTCTCCCTTTTCTGTATCTACACGCGCAATGGTATTCTCGAAGGTAGGCTCTGCGGGGTCGTTGATAAGCTTGTCTGTAGCTTCATCATCACGACGGATTCCCTCCATGAAAGCCTCTTCGTAATCTTCAAGTTTTATACGATGGAATGGCACCGTATTGTGCGGTGTGTTATAAGATTCAAAAAATGGATTTATTCTCTTTTCTATATTCTTATCATCAAGCATACTAACTTTATTTTTGTTTTAGGTGCAAAGTTAGCAAAAAAAGATGTGATTCTTTTATCTGTAATTGAGAATTTAACTAATATTACACTCTTATTTGGCAAATCATCATTTTTTTCTTATCTACTTAACAGTTTCTCAAGGGCTGGGATAAAAATCCTTTCTCTTTGTAAGTGTAATAATCCTTCTGCTTCCAGATTGTTCAGAGCCTTAGAAATGTCAAGTCTGCTGTCGTTGAGCTCCTTTGCCATTCGGGTCATCTTGATGTGGAATATTTTCTCTCCACCCGGACGGACACATCGGGCTTCAAAAAAGCGGATGATGAGTTCTTCTATGTTTTTGGGTGGCACACGTAGGGCTCTTCTGCTGATCTTTTGAGTCTGCGCAGAAAATAAATTCAGTAAGTTGATACGGAAAATCTCAAACAATTCGGAAAGTTTCAGTATCTCCTGCTTTTCGAGTCGCATGATACTGCAATCGGTTTTTGCAATATACGTATGGGTAAATCTTTGGTTGAGTCCGAAGATTCTCTCGGGTTGGAATATTTCGGGAGCAGATATGTCTTCTTCGATATTGTAGCCATGGTCGTCTGCGTCTGTGATGACTTTGATTTCTCCTGTGAGAAGAAAGAAGAGTGATAGGCATCGTTCTCCGTCTTTTACGATAGTTTCTCCTTCTGATACTTTTAAAAAGTCAAAGCGGGTTTTCCCCGCTGCCTCGTGCAAGTCGCTACGGCTCATGCCGAGGAAGAGGGGAAGGGAGAGTAATATGTCGAATAATCTATTTTCTGCCATACCGTTTTGTTAGTTTTATTTTAACTTTCTTTGATGGAGATTTCAGGCTATTCTGCTAAAATCTTTTTCATGGATGGAGAATACCATACTCGGTTTTTCCCTTGGGCATCTGAATAAATCAGGTATGCGAGTAGTTCGGGATGCTGTTCAAGAATTTTCTTCGTTCCATCCATGCCCAGTACCATGAAGGAAGTGGCAAATGCATCTGCTGTTGCACAATTGTTGGCAATTACTGTGGCAGAGAGGATATTGTGTTGTACAGGATAACCCGTTTTGGGGTCGATAGTATGTGCATATTTCTTGCCGTTTTTGTAATAGAAATTACGATAGTTTCCACTCGTTGCCATGGCTTTGTCTGTGACGTTGAGCACGGTCTGCAGTTCTGTATTCGTATTGAGTGAATCATCCGTTGGCTTATTTACTCCAATGCGCCAAGGTACTCTTTTTTCACTATTGCCGCAGGTTACTACTTCGCCTCCGATTTCAACCATAAAGTTTTCAATGCCTTTCTTCTTAAGCAAGCGAGCTACAACATCACTTCCGTAACCTTTTGCGATAGCTGAACAGTCCAACATTGTATTGGGATTCTGTTTCTTGATATAATCATTTACCAGACTCACTTTTTCGAATCCTACTATGGCTCTGAGGCTATCTATAGTCTCCTTACTTGGTGTCTTTCCCTGCTTGAATCCGAATCCCCAGGTGTTGACCATTGGTGCTACGGTAATGTCAAATGCCCCATTGGTCTCTTTGGATATTTTTTCTGCAAGTAGGAAGACTTCCTTAAACATTTCGTCAACCTTTATGTTCTCGTTGCGATTGATTTTGGAAATGATAGACCCTTTGTTAAATGGTGAAAGCGATTGATCTACTTTCTGTAGTTCTTCCTCAATTTCTTTCTGGTAGTTTTCGTCACTCTGATAAGTGATGTGGTATATGGTTCCGAAGATGAAACCCTCGTCATGCTGATAAGGGGTAACGTGTTGCTGGCGTATGATGAAGATGGTACCGATGACCAGTATTGCCAGAAAAGGAAGTTGCCATATCAATTTCTTCTTGTTCATATCTTATGAATTTGTTAGAGATTTTTTAAAACTCGTATGCTATGTTGAATGTACCTCCAAAACGAGAGTTTCCCTGTTTCCCAAATCCAGGAACGTACCATGCATTTCCCAGTTCTCCATCGTTGTGGGCGATGCGGCGTTTGTATCTTACGCTCCAACCCATTCTGATAGGTCCCCAAATCTTGGCATCTACACCAAAAAGAATTTCCATCCAGTGATAGTTGCAGGATATATCTTTGGCTTCGTATGGAGAGGTCGTGCCCCAGATGGGATCTGTAATCTCAGGACCTGTCAGGTCGTATTTGTAGGAAGTGAAAGCGTATCTCAGACCACCATAGAGACGGTAGATGTCATGCTTGTTCTTCATCAGGTTCCAGTCCAGACCGATGCGACCATAGGGTGCACTTGTCTTATAGTGCAGATTGGTTCCTTCGTCCTTGGCATCTGCTTTTCCTAAGCCTAATTCAACGACAGGGAAGTACTTGTCTTTCAGGTTGATGCGCAGGGCTGCTTCATACTGCCCATAATCTCCAAGCAGCATCTGTCCTGCTCCAAAAGCATCAACACTTATAGCCATGCCTCTTAATAAAGGTATGGTATCAGCCTGAGCAATCACTTTCTTTACCTTTGATTGTGAAAAGGTTGGGGTACTGGCGAAAAGTAATAGAATGCTAATCGCGAGTGCCGAAATATATGAGGAAATGAGATTTCGTTGCATCAAAATTTACGTCTTTATGGTTGATGACTACAGAATCTATCAAATGGTGAGTCGTCGTAACTCCCGTAATCGTATGGAAGTAGGACGGACTGCAATCGATGGATTCGAAATGTGGATGATTGTCTTTTGATACGATGAGGGTATCTTTGAACACGCGCTCTTGGGCATCTTGAATCTCGAAATAGAGCGTGTCTGCTGCATTCGTGTAACTCATTGGCAGCATGAAGCTATCAACATTCTCATCCTTATTGATGAGAATGCTGTCTTCACCATCTTGTTTGTTTGTTGAGATGGTCATGTATGAACCTGTGAGTTGAGTTACGTTTCCGTCCAGTTTGTATTTGGTATATACCGTGTTGTTAAGTGGACAGTCGAGCGTAGAACAACTCACCATCGTTGCGATGGCGAACAGGATGATAGGGATTATTTTCCGCATCTTATCTCTTTTTCTATTTGATAGTCATTACGATTTGGATTCTGGCGGCTGATAAGGTCGCCTAAAAAGCCAGCAAGGAACAGTTGGCTTCCTAACAACATGGCTGTCAGGGCAATGAAGAAATATGGGGAATCTGTGATGAGATGTCCATATACTCCCTGATGGAGTTCTATCATCTTATCAATTCCCAATCCTATGAGGGAAAGGAAAGCTATGAAGAATACCACACTGCCCAAGAAACCGAATACGTGCATTGGCTTCTTGCCGAAGTTACTCAGGAACCAAAGTGTCATCAGGTCCAGATAACCGTTGACAAAGCGGTTCCAGCCCATGAATTTGGATGTACCAAATTTGCGTGCTTGGTGGTGTACAGGTTTTTCTCCGATTTTATCAAAACCTGCGTTCTTTGCCAGATATGGGATGTATCTGTGCATTTCTCCGTAAACCTCTATGTTCTTGATGACGTCTTTACGGTAAGCTTTCAGTCCGCAGTTGAAGTCATGCAGGTTGTGAATACCACTCACTTTGCGTGCTGTGGCATTGAAGAGTTTTGTAGGGATCGTCTTGGAGAGTGGATCTCCCTGTTTGCGGTTCTGCTTGTATCCGGAAACCAGATCGTACCCCTCTTTTGTGATCATATGATAAAGTGCAGGAATCTCATCTGGAGAATCCTGTAAGTCTGCATCCATAGTAATAACTACATCGCCTTGAGCTTCTTTGAATCCGCAGAATAGGGCAGGACTTTTTCCATAGTTACGGCGGAATTTGATGCCCTTCACGTTCGCTGATTTTTCTGCAAGTTCTTCGATGACCTCCCAGGAATGGTCGGTAGAACCATCGTTGACGAATATAACCTCAAAGCTAAAGTCGTTGGCTTTCATTACGCGTTCTATCCACGCATAAAGTTCTGGCAAAGATTCTTCCTCATTGAATAGAGGTACAACAACTGTTATGTCCATTTTTTATTCTTGGTTTATAATTTATTCTTTTTTTTGTTTTCTACTCATGAATGCTGCAATCGCTGGACTCAGGATAATGGCAACAAATATATCTGTAATCATGAATGCTGCAGCCCAGGATATGGGTTTCATCATGCTGATGGCTTCTATGAGTGTCTTTATCTCGTTGGCTGGAAAGTTGTATGTTTTCAGCATCAGGGTGTAATTGTCTATGATGTAGCTCATGAAAACACCTGTGTCAAGGAATTTAAACCATAGAAATTGAACGATGGTCAGGAGTAAGGTAGCATTGAAGAATGTTTGTGCACAATAAAATAAACCTCTTCTGAATGAAATGGATCCATCCAATGCATTGTCTCTGAATGCCTTCAGTCTTTTTGCTACCACAAATGGAGTGCTGATAGCCAAGATGTTGGCCAATAAACTAAGCAAAGCATAGCCTGGCGTTACCGACCACATGGTGGATGCAAAACTGGCTATCCAAACAGCGCCCAAAATGGCTCCGTCCTGTCTGGCAAAAGCTTTTGTTTGTGTAATCTTTACTACATCTATCATTTTGATTATTTTCCTTTAGCTATTTTTATAATGATATGTTTATGAAATAATTCTTGCTGTATTTCTTATATTATCTTGCAAAATTACGTAAATTTCTGCACATACCGACAATATTTCCTTTATTTTTATATATATTTTGTATTGTTTGTCAAAAAGTTGCCCGAAAATAGGAGAGAGGGGAGAAATCTGTCTGTATATGATAAAGGTATCAGTTTGTTTATAAAAGTCTGTAAAAACAAAAAAGGAACTTCCATGAAGAAAGTTCCTTTTTGAGCCTCTTGTCGGATTCGAACCAACGACCCCGAGATTACAAATCACGTGCTCTGGCCAACTGAGCTAAAGAGGCGGGTGGACAAGCGATTCATATCGCACCGCTACAACCAAGTACCCTTGCTATGTTCCCATCCTGGGGGATTCCGAGGGAGCTGGTCGTATGAGACTTGTCCGTCTCAATGTGCTTTAAAATGCTTATTGCTTTTAAGCGGGTGCAAAGGTACGGCTTTATTTTGTATTGACCAAAACTTTTCTCAGAAAAGTTTTGGCCTTTAACGTTTATTTAGAAAAGCAGGTTCGAAATCGCTTTAAAAATCGACGACAGTAATGCCTGCTCCACCAAATTGCACATGTTCGTCAGCGTAATGTACCACATTTGGGATACTGCTCACATACTGTCTGATGAGCTGTCGCAGAATACCGTTTCCTTTTCCATGCAGGATTCTTACGCGAGGCATTCCCACCAATATGGCATCATCAATAAAGTGCTGAACCGCATTGAGTGCTTCGTCTCCACGCATACCTCTTACATCAAGGTCCTGGTGGAAATTACTCTTATGGGCATCAATTGTCTTGCGTGTCTCCTTGCTAATGCCATATGAAGCTAAATTCTCTTTTCTTTCTTCTGTCTTATCCTTTTCTGTAGAAGCAGTGGCATGTTCCAGTCTGCTGAGGCGCATTTTTGTTTTCATACCTCCAAAGACAGCGGTGGCCATGTCGCCAGAGATGCTTTCGATCTTGCCCACGGTAGTGAGTCCCTTGATGCGCACGGTGTCACCTTCTTTCAACTCCTTGCTGCTTTCGGCCTGTGACTTGTTCTGTGCATTGCGAAGGGCGGCAGCAGCTTTCTCCTGATTCTGTGCCTTTTCAGCCTTTCGTTTGGCGTGGCGTTCTTTTCGTTGCTGTATCTGCGCTATCTTGCGGGCAATCTTGTCATCATTGTCCTTTGTGTCAATCTCCTGCATTTCCTGTTTGAATGCATCCAGTTCTTGACGAATGCGCTTGGTTTCTTCTTTCTCAGCCTGATTCTCGCGAATTTCCCGGATGGCATTCTCTATCTTCTTATTGCTTTCCTTGAGAAGTTCTTCTGCCTGCTGCTTTGCCTTGGCGAGAATCTGCTTGCGACTTTTTTCTATTTCCTCTATGTCGCTCTCGTATTTGGAGATCGTCTTCTCCATATCCTTTTCACGCTGGTGTATGCTCTGTCGCTTGTTTTCCCAGTAGCGCTTGTCTCTTACGATATCCTGCAGGTATTTATCGCTCTGGATGTATTCAGAACCTACAATGTCACTGGCTTCTTTGATGACTTCCTCTGGCAAACCGATTTTGCGAGCTATCTCAATGGCGAAGGAAGAACCGGGACGCCCGATGGTCAACTGGAATAATGCTTTCATCTCATGGCGGTCGTAGAGCATGGCTCCATTGGCTACTCCTTCATGACTGTCTGCAAAATGTTTCAGATTCTGGTAGTGGGTTGTTATGACACCATAGGCTTGTTGCTTGCAGAATTTGTCGAGCACCGCTTCTGCTATGGCACCGCCAATGCCAGGTTCTGTACCCGTACCGAACTCATCTATCAATATGATGGTACTGTTGTTGGCAGCCCTCATCATATTTTTCATGTTGAGGAGGTGGGAAGAGTAGGTACTGAGATCGTTTTCCAGGCTCTGTTCGTCACCGATATCAATCATGATATTCTGGAATACGCCCGTCTTAGAGCGTTCGCTTACTGGGATGCTCAGACCGCACTGCAACATATATTGTAGCAGTCCTACGGTTTTCAGACAGACGGATTTACCACCGGCATTAGGACCGGATATGATCAGTATCCTTTTTTCTTGCGTTAATATAATGTCGAGTGGTACTACCTTTTCGCCTTTCTTCTCCAGCGAGATCTGGAGGAGTGGGTGAATGGCTCGTATCCAGTCAATATGTGGGTGGTCTTCAACTTCCGGTTCTATTGCCTTGAAGATTTCTGCTATTTTAGCCTTTGCCTGTATCAGGTCTATTTTAGCTAAAAATCGATAGCTGTCCATCATCTCGCGTACGTATGGGCGTACCTTATTGGTAAAGTTTGTGAGGATGCGGATGATTTCCTTGCGCTCTTCGCCTTCCAGTTCGCGTACACGGTTGTTGGCTTCCACCACTTCAGTCGGTTCAATGAATACGGTCTTACCGGTGGCACTCTCGTCATGTACGATACCTTTGATTTTCTTTTTCAGCGTAGGTATCACCGGAATCACCAGTCTGCCGTCACGAAGCGTAGGAGTTACATCCTTTTCAACCACACCTTCGCTTTGTGCAGAACGTAATATACTATATAAGGTACGCGAAATGCTTCCTTCGGTCTTTGCAAGTTCTCTTCTGATCTGCAGCAATTCCGGTGTAGCATTGTCACGTATCTTTCCGTATTTATCCAATATCTGATCGATGCGCTGAATAATCTGAGGAAATGTTATCACGTCTTTTGCCAAGCGGTGCAAGGCTGGATATGTATATTTATTCTCCCTGCGCCAACCGTCGTTTTCTTCAGCATGACTGTCGTCTTCATCGCTGTGGTTGAGGATTTTCACGATGCTCTCAATGGTTGAAAGTGAACGGCGAAGATCGAAAAGTTCATTTTCCTCCAGATGGGTATTTTCTATGCGGATACGTACGATGCTCTCTCTCACATCGTAGAAATATTGTAGCGGAAAGTCCTCTACTTCAGAGATGAGTTGTCTGAACTCACGCACTTGCATGAGCCATTCGTTTACCGTTTCTGCATGGTCGCTGAATCCCATTTTCTCCACCTGTTCCTTGCCGAGGGTGGAAAGACAGCGTTCGCGCAACATGGTTCGGATTTCATTAAATCCTATCTTTTGTTCAAAATTATCTGGATAAATCATTTCTTGTTTCGAAAATTTTTGTGCAAAGTTACTGCAAAATTCTGATTTACCGAAGAAAATTAGCATTATTTTTCTCCTTGGTTGATTGGATATTTATTCCGCAATGTTTATTAAATCTTAAAAAATACCTACTTTTTAATAGAACTCACCAAATTGTTATATCTTTGTGACCGCTAACTATGCATAATTGTAAATCGAACTTAAATAATAACTACTCAAACAAAAATGAAAACAAAATTTTTGATGAAGGCATCTCTCATGGGTTTATGTCTTCTTGCTTCTATGGAAGCATCTGCCAAAGATTATTATTTGGCACCAAGTGGAACTGGTAATGGTATGACAATTGACAAACCATTCGGTGATCCGATCAAGGCTTTTGCCGCCCTGAAGGCAGGTGATGTCCTTTATGTAAGAGGAGGAACTTACCATCTCTCCCAAACGATCAAGGTAAATCAGACGGGTACGGCTGACAAGCGAATCTGTGTCTTCGCCTATCCTGGTGATACAGAACGCCCTGTTTTTGATTTCTCTGGTCAACCTCGCTCTACATCTACTGAAGCTGCTTCTTATCGTGGAGTGATGCATAATATCGGCGCAAACTACTGGCATTATCGTGGATTGGATTTTTGCCATGCTGCTGATAATGGTATGAAATTGGAGGGTTCTTACTGCGTGGTAGAACTCTGTCGCTTCTACGGCAATGAAGATACGGGTCTGCAACAGGGATTTGGTAAAGACTCCAAGGGAAACAATACACGTAATACCGAGTTCAAATATGGACGTTATAATATCATTGTGAATTGTGATGCTTACGATAATCATGATCCTTGGACCAATGGTGGAAATGCAGATGGATTTGCTATCAAATTGTATCCTGGTCCTGGCAATGAGTTCCATGGTTGTCGTGCTTGGCATAATTCTGATGATGGATGGGATTTGTATTATACGGTTTTCCCTATTGTTGTAGATAACTGTTGGGTTCTTAACAATGGTTTTGACAAGGGCAATGCCAACGGATTTAAGATGGGTGGTTGTAAACAAGGTGGAACCTCAACAGGTGCTCATGTGTTTAAGAACTGTATTGCGGCTTTCCATGCCAAGAAAGGATTCGATCAGAATCATCATCGTGAGGGTTCTTACCTGATCAATGACCTTTCTTTTGGCAATGGTATCAATTACGGTTATAATATGGAGGAACCTGATTATGGAAATTGGGTACTTCGCAACTGTGTGGGCTTCGCTTATGGTTCGCAGAAGATGGAGCGTAATTCGGCCTTTACCATTGCTCCTGATATTGATTATTGTACTTGGACTACACTCGATCATACCAATCCGATGGGTGAGAAAGCAAGTAGTAACGGAACTTCTTATTCTAAGACGATTGGTAATTATGCTTCTGAATATGAGGATCTCAGTTATGAAACGGCTATAGGAGACCGTCAGGAGAATGGTGAACTTCCTTTGAAGTTTGGTAGATTGAAAGCTGGCAGTAAACTGATAGATACAGCCACTCCTATTGCGGATTTCAAGACTGTAGATGCTCACAAGACAGCTTATGAATATGCCGACAATGCTCCTCAGAACTGGTCTGTCACACTCAATATTCCATACGTGGGCAAGGCTCCTGATTATGGTCCTTATGAGTTTGGAGGTAATGACAATGCCTATACGTTGCAGATGCCTGTGAACGATGGAACTGTTGAGGATGCCGAGGTTGATAATACTGATGATGGTAAATATTATCAGATTGCTACTGTGGTTAATAATTACCTTTTTCAGGATGATGTTTTGGATAGCAATGTGAAGAAATATATTACTGGTGGCAATGCGGCAGGTGTACTTCCTAAATATTACGGAAAATCAAGCGATGGTAAGTCTTCCGTAACTTATGTGGATGAAAATACTGCACGGGGTAAGAAATATTCTGCTACTTATGGTGCTTATCGTTTGCCAAAAGGAACCTGTGTGGAATTTACGCTCGAATCGCTTGCGCAGTTGCTGTCTAATGTTTATTGTACTGGAGGTCGTACTCTGAATATTGCCTGGCATTATGTGGATAACTCCAATTCAGGCACCGCGTCTGTTTCTTTAAGCGAAGGTGTTGCTTTCGTAGATGTGGCTGCTAAGATTGGTAAAAAGATAGAGAAAAAGCCGATTGTTGTGACTTTAACTAACAATGGTGGAGGTGATATGTATCTTACTGATTTGACTCTTGGTGTTTATCAGGAAGTTGATGAGAATGGTAACGTGGTTAATGGCATTCAGGATATCGTATCAGAAACCAAGACACAGAAGTCTTATCAGATGTATCAGACTACCAATGGTCTGATTGTCTATGGTGAAATTGCTTCTCTTCAAGTATATGGAATGGGTGGTCAGAAGGTTGCAGAAAGCTCTGATTCCCAGTTTGTGAATATGGCCAGTCTTTCTAAGGGTGTTTATGTGGTTAGAATCCTTGGTAGGGATGGAAGTCTGGTTGCTCAGAAATTCCTGAAAAAATAAACTGATTTCATCGTATGGAAAAAATAAAAACGGTGTTTGTCCAGACAAGACAAACATCGTTTTTATTCTATATCGTATACTTGGGTGTGTTCCTTTCTACATACTATTGTTTGACCAGTTGATTCCAAGCATTTCCAAGCATGGCAGCCCCACCAAAGTGCCATGCTTCTAATTGTGGAATATTGGCTTCTGTTATTCCGCCAAGTGCAAATACCCGCTCGTTGATGATTCCTTCTTTTGCTGCTTCTGTCAGTTGCTCTGATGTGAAAGCATGACAGTAACCTTGCTTGGATATGCTGTCGTAGATAGGACTGAGGAATACGTAATCATAATGGAGCGCTAAGGCTTCTCTGACTTCATTCAGAGAATGGCATGAACGGGAGATGCTTCCTGTGAAGTTGGCTGGAATTTGATGGTTCCTGCGATTGAGATGAATACCGTGTAGATGGTATTTCATGCAGAGCTCAAAATGATCGTGTATCACAATCCGTGAATACCATTTTTCTGGTATGGTCTTCAACAGCTTTTCGCAATCAGCTTGGGATGACTCGGGTTTCCTGAAATGGAGCAAGTCAATACCCGATTCAAACAACTGGTTGATATAGGTAGCCTCATCTTTAATGAAGTGGGGTAATGTGATTACTATTCTTTTCATTTCTCGGTCTTGTCAGATATGATGGGTTCATCTGTTAGGATGTATAGTTTTTGAGGTGCATGGAAGTGATTGACAGGTCCATGTCCTTCACCGATCTTGACGTCTTTTCCGGCTTCGATGGCATCAGATAGATAAGCCTTAGCAGAAGAGATGGCTTCTTCCATATTGTATCCGCGAGCAAGATAAGAGGTGATGGCAGAAGAGAGCGTGCAACCTGTTCCGTGCGTATTGCATGTATTTACCGTTGCACCTTTATAGATTGCAGTTTCTCTGATATCGCCTGTATGTTCCTGTTTGTTGGCTTCTTGATGCTGTTTGTTCTCGAAAAGATAATCCATCTTTTCTGTTCCTTCAAAGTGACCGCCTTTGATAAGAACGTTGTTGCACCCCAATTGGATAATGGATGCGGCTGCTTTCCTGATATCGTCCACGTTCTGGATTTTCCTTCCTGCGAGGATTTCTGCTTCTGGAATATTCGGAGTGAGCAGGGAGGCAAGTGGTAGGAGTTCTTCTATGAATATCTCCAGCGCATCTTTCTGCATGAGTTGGCAACCGCTTGTGGAAACCATCACCGGGTCGATGATTAGCTGGAAGGAACGGGTAGGGGCAGACGCTTGTTGCTTATCTGGCGCCGCAGTTAAGTATTTTTTGAGCGTTTCTGCTATTGCATGTATGGTTTCGCCGTCGTTAACCATTCCTATCTTGATGGCTTGAGGGTGAATATCATCCATGACAGCTTCGATTTGTCCGCTTACAATTTCCGGTTCAACTTTTTGGATTCCAAATACGCCGGTGGTATTCTGCACCGTGATGGCAGAAATCGCAGAGGAAGCATATACGCCCAGGGCAGACATCGTTTTTATGTCAGCCTGAATGCCTGCTCCACCACAACTGTCAGAGCCTGCTATAGTTAATGCTGTATAATATCTCTTCATATTCTTTTCGTCTTAAAAATGATTTAAACGATCTATCGGGCAATAATGAAAAAAGCCTTCTGAAATTTCTTTCAGAAGGCTTTGCGGAGAGAGAGGGATTCGAACCCCCGGTACCTCTCGGTACGACGGTTTTCAAGACCGTTGTAATCGACCACTCTACCATCTCTCCAAATTCAGTCTGGATGACTATAGCTTGGTTTTCTTAAGCGGTTGCAAAGGTACTACGATTTTCTGGTTCCACCAAATTTTTTGAGAACTTTTTTTCAAAAATCTCAAAAAAAGTGCATATTTCTTGATTTTACCCTGTTTTTCTCCTGCTTTTTAGAGAAAAAGGCAAAAAAAAAGGGCTACCGCTGTAGCCCCAACCTTGATAACCTTAAATCTAATACTATGAAAAACACATCGCAAAGATACTGAATTTTCCGTTATTTCATGTACGAAAAATGGAAAATCTTATCTTTTGCGCTGATTTTTACCTTTTTTAATCAATATAACCTCTTTCTTTGAACTCTTCGTATAGAGGTTCAGCCAAAATCTTGGCATCAGGATGAGGTGCTCCTGTTGTGCCTAACGCACGAAGGTCGAAGAAATGCTTCCAGTCGCTTACGAATGCGGTGTGCACCAGTTCTGTATTTGTATCCAATGGAAGAATGACGCGTGCTTCCTGTGGCTTGCATCCCATAGCAATCAATTTCATGTAGGCAAATTCTGCTGCTTGATTGGCAAAGAGCCAGGCATCTATTGGAGTCCAGTCATTGGTCTCTTCATTTGCTACGTCTTCACAGAGTTCTACGAATTTCTCATCGTTGGTTTCTAAATCACCCTTTACCCAAGTTGGAAGGTTGATACTGATTTCGCTACCAAACTTATTCTTCGTATAATTGCAGTAGCGTGTACTCTGTTCTGCCATGGAGTTGGCGCGATGACGATTGTATTCACGGGTAATGGCAATCTGGGTTGTAAAGTGTACGGTGATGCGGAGTTCATGCTTGCCCTTTTCGAAATCTGCACGATACTTCAGATCTTCCAGCGTTTTGTTTTCTGCCATCACACGAAGATTGGTTGTGATGTAATCCTTGCCGTCTATCGTATTCACATGAGAGAACTTGTTGCTTGCATAGAGTGGGAGTTCCCCGTGGTTGCAGGTCAAATATACGGTGCCGTGTTCCAGCATGGCATAATGTTCATGCTCTATCATGCGGCCAACGAATGGTTTGGCTGAGTCTTCTGTGGTGTTGTTTTCACTCTTGTAGCATACTCTACCTGCTCGCTCTATCTGCTGATAGATGCCAAGCTCTCCTGGATTTTGCATCCAAATCTCATATTGAGGTTTCTGTATCTTCATTGTTTTCTGTTTTTATTTCTGCTGCAAAGGTACATTATTTTGGGGTAATTACAAAATTATTCCCTTATATTTTGCCATTAACTGTTTTTTCTTTCTTTACTTTTGCTTTTCTTGCAAAAAAGGTAGTATCTTTGCAATCACGTATGGCCTCCTTTCTGCCCTATATATAATAAGGTGTAATCTGGTTATTGATAGGGGAATGGAAGTGGAAATGGGGGCTCGTTGATTGAATGAATTAGATATCATCATGGAAATAAAACCAATTGCACATTTTCGTTCGCCCTTTTCCAGTAAGTTCGGTATTCCCAAACAGGCTGGTCTGGTAGAAGAACTGGAGGGTCAGATTGTTTTTGAACCCGAATTCCGTAATCCCGATGCACTCCGTGGAATGGAGGGGTTTGACTATCTTTGGTTGATTTGGGAATTTTCTGCCAATAAACATAAAGCAAATAGTCCCGTTGTAAGACCCCCTGTACTGGGTGGAAATGAGAAGGTTGGGGTGTTTGCTACCCGGAGTCCTTTCAGACCCAATCATATCGGCTTGTCTTCTGTGCGTATAGACCGGATAGAATGGGAGACAAATCGGGGACCGGTGATTCATGTGAAAGGGGCTGACCTGATGGACGGAACACCGATATATGATATCAAACCCTACGTAGTCTATGCTGACTGTCATCCTGATGCCCGCAGCGGTTTTGTGGATGAAAGAAAATGGGATAGACTCGAGGTGCTGGTCAGCGATGAGGTGAAGGACAAACTGAACAAGCAGGGATTGACAGATGCCAAGATTTCTGTTTTAAAAGAAGTGTTGGCGCAAGATCCTCGTCCGCATTATCAAAAAAATCCTGACAAGGTTTATGGAATGCCCTACGAGGGTTTGGATATTCACTTCCGGGTTTCCCATCAAACCTTAGAGGTACTTTGAAAATTCCCTGGGCAGGGAAAAATTCTTCCTTGCCCACGCAAAAAATAATCCCTCGGCGGAACATAAAAAACTCTCCTGAGTCAGCACTACTGACATCAGGAGAGTTTTTGGTTTTATCTTATGATATAATTTTAACTGCTTGTCTGGCAGTTCAGACTAACTGCAGATATCTGTCTTTTTTTTATTTTGCAAAAGTAGAGAAGTTCACATTCTCCAAGGTAATCTTGCAAGCTGCATCTATATCCTTTGCATTCTTGTTGTAGAAGATGTTGCAGTCCTTGATGGTGATATCGTGTATCATACCTTCTGCGCCATGAGCCACGATTCCATTCTTGCAGCCACGTACATAGACATTACTGATATGAATATCCTGAAAATCTGGCAAGAATTCCTGTTTTACAGGGGTAGCCTGCTGCTTGGCACCTACGTGGTTGTCAAAATAGGTAGTCTCGAAGGTGATGGCATCACCTGTAATATCGGTCATGTAGATATGATCGATATAAATATTCTCGCTCTTACCGCCTCTTTTCACAGCACTCTTGAATCGCAAACCGGCATCTGTGCCCAGGAAAGTATTGTTTCTTACAACAATGTTTTTCATACCGCCAGAGAATTCGCTACCGATTACAAAACCGCCATGAGCATGGTATACGGTGTTGTCCTGGATGTTGATATTCTCGCATGGACCCGCTTTCACGCCAGCCGCACCAGCTCCGCCCTTCATGCAGATACCGTCATCGCCAGCATCAACTACGTTGTTGACAATCAGTACGTCTTTACAACTTGAAATATCGATGGCATCTCCGTTCTGTGCATTCCAAGGGCATTTTACGGTAATTCCGTCAATGACCACATTCTTACAGCGGGTAGGGATGAGGTGGAAACGTGGTGAGTTCAGAAGTGTAACACCTTGAACGAGCACATTCTCGCAGTCGGTGAAACGGATCAAGTGGTTGCGCACCTTCTCCTGTGCATCGATATTATCTACTACATTCGGAGTCTGCTTCAGGTTGAGTGGGAACCAGATGTCACCCTTCTCGTTGAGTGTACCGCCCATTTCCTGGAATCTTTTCCATTCCACGTCACTTACCTTGCTTCTCTTAACCGGTCTCCACCATTCGCCATTTCCGTCGATGGTTCCTTCACCAGTAATGGCAATGTTCTTGCGCTTGCTGGCAGTAATGGCTGTTGAGGCTCTCTCTTCTTTCTTACCTGTTGCCTCGTCAGTTTTGATGAGGTCGTTCTTGTCTTCAGAGAAAACAATAATGGCATTCTTCTCGAGATGCAAGTCGATATTGTCTTTCAGAGAAATCAATCCGGTGAGGTAAACACCTGCAGGAACATTCAGATGACCTCCGCCCATCTTGTTTAGTTTACTGATGGCTTTGGTGAAAGCCTGGGTATTCATTGTCAGTGCGTCTCCTTTACCACCGCATTCCAGGATGCTGACCTGATTATCCGGGATAGTAGGAAGGGTAGGTTGTGACATTTGAACTGGCAAGTTGGCGTAATACTTGCTGTAATCAGCGGCAAACGTATTCGCTATCGCGAACAGTGCCATTAAAGAAATAAGAATTTTCTTCATAAGTCTTTAAGTCTGCTTTTTGTTATTTGTTTTAAATTATAATAGTTTATGATTGCAATTGTTTGTAACAGTTTCGTAACAACTGTTTCCTTGGGGTATAAATACCGAAAAAGGCGGCTCCAACCGAAGTCGGAAACCGCCCTAATGAAAGGAGGAGTGGTACCACCAGGAATCGAACCGGGGACACAAGGATTTTCAGTCCTTTGCTCTACCAACTGAGCTATGGCACCATTTTCTTTTGCGGTTGCAAAGGTACAATAAGTTTTTGAATTGAGCAAGAGAAATTCTGATAATTTCTCTTGCTTAATGTTTATTAACTAAAATCACCTTTCTGTAGTCCTCTGAAATTGTATCAAAAGGCTCTTCCTTGTTGATTTTAGTCTTTGAGAGGGTTCCAACCCTGTGCTTTCAGTTCAAATTCTTGTCCGTCGCGGGTAATCAGGAATTTTCCGAGATTCTCTTGCGTGATGTAGCCTATCTGCTTTACACCTTCCATTTCCTCGATTTTGGCATGGTCGCCTATTGGTACGGTAAAGAGAAGTTCGTAATCCTCGCCACCATTCATGGCACAGGTCGTGAGGTTCATATTGAATTCCTCTGCCATTACTGCCGTCTGATAGTCTATTGGAATATTCTTCTCATATACACGACATCCGCAGTGACTCTGTTCGCAGATGTGCATCAGTTCGCTACTGAGTCCGTCACTAATATCCATCATGGCTGTAGGACGAATGCCTGCTTCACGCAATTGGGCTATGATGTCGCCGCGTGCTTCTGGCTGCAATTGGCGTTGCAGTAGGTATTCCTTTCCTGCAAAGTCTGGTTGGAAGTTGCGCATGTTGACCAATTCCTCATTGAGTGCGGATACTTTCGCCGTATCACCATCACGCTTGGCTTCAGCTATTTTCTTGCGGATATCTTCCACCTGTCCATAGTAAACGGCTTTCTCACGCTCCAGAAGTTGCAGGCCCATATAGGCTCCACCGAGATCACCCGTTACGCAGATGAGGTCAGTCTCCTTCGCTCCACTTCTATATACGATGTCTTCCTTGTTTGCCTCACCGATACAGGTGATGCTGATGGCAAGCCCGGTATAGGAAGATGTGGTGTCACCACCTACGATATCAACACCCCATTTGTCGCAAGCCATACGGAGTCCTTTGTAAAACTCATCAATGTCTTCTACCTTGAAACGCTTACTCAGTGCCAAACTTACAACCATTTGTCTTGGAGTTCCGTTCATGGCAAAGATATCGCTGATGTTCACCATTGCACTTTTATATCCAAGGTGCTGTAAGTCTATGTACGTCAAGTCGAAATGCACACCTTCCATGAGCATATCGGTGGTTACCAATACCTCTTTGTCTGGATAGTGCATCACGGCACAATCATCACCTACACCATAAACGGTAGAGGCATTCTTGTTTTCGTGTCCTTTGGTGAGATGGTCGATAAGACCAAACTCACCCAATTTTGCTATGTCCACTTTCTGAAAATGTTAAGTGTTAAAAACCAAGTGAAGGGGCCCCTTCACTTTTCCCTCTAATTATTTCTTGTTCTTTAAGATCTGCGGATCATCTCACGCATAATCTCTGTCATCTTAGGTTGAGCATTGTTGGCTGCAATCTGCACTTCCTCATGACTCACCTGTACAGGAACGTCAAATCCACCCAAGTCGGTAATGATGCTGATGCCGAAAACCTTGATGCCGCAGTGTCGGGCTACAATGACCTCAGGCACGGTACTCATGCCTACTGCATCGCCTCCTAAGATGCGGTACATGCGGTATTCTGCTGGAGTTTCGAAGGTTGGCCCCTGTACTCCTACATATACACCATGTTTCACCTCAATGCCTACTTCTTTAGCGATTCCGTCGGCAAGGTCGCGCAATCCCTTGTCATAAGCTTCATGCATGTCAGGGAAGCGAGGTCCGGTAGGGAAATTCTTACCCTGCAATGGATGCTCTGGGAAGAAATTGATATGGTCATCAATAATCATCAGGTCGCCTACGTGGAACTCTGGATTCATACCGCCTGAAGCATTGCTGACGAAGAGGGTCTCGATGCCCAGCTCATACATGACGCGCTCTGGGAATGTCACCTCTTTCATGCTGTAACCCTCATAGAAGTGGAAACGGCCTTCCATAGCCATGATGTCTTTGCCGCCCAATTTTCCGAAGATGAGCTTTCCTGCATGTCCTTCTACGGTTGATACTGGGAAATTTGGAATTTCACTATATGGGAATGAATAACTGTCAGTTATTTCTGAAGCTAATTGTCCGAGACCTGTTCCCAGAATGATAGCTGTCTTTGGACTTGTTGTCATCCTTTCTCTTAGCCAGGATGCTGTTTCTTGAATTCTTTCGTACATAGCTTATTATTTTTTCGTTAAAATTATCTTGTTGGTCAAGCATGAAGCTTACCTTGATAGGCAGTTCGTACATGTTTGACTTTACTTTTTCGTATAGTCCCTCCGTTTCTCTCAGTCTTACAGCATCTTTTTCTGTAGTGATGATGATGCGTGGCTCTGGTATGGATTCGAAGGCGTCGTTGATGCGGTCGATATCCTTGCCTTTAAAACTGTGATGATCGCCGAATGATAAGTTTGTGATATCCTTTGTCATTGGCTTCAGGTCATGCTCCATCTGCTTGGGTGAAGCGATTCCTGTGAGTAGCAAGACATGATAATCCTGTAGCTTGTCGAGCTCTATCTGCTTTTCCTCGAATACTCCCTTCGGTGTGTCGTAGTTGATGCTGGTGAAGTAGAGCTTCTGGAAAGGATAGAGGTCCATGGCTTTGGTCAGTACACGGAATTCCATCGGCTTCAGGTCTTTTGGACACTTGGTGATGATGACGATGTCTGCTCTGTTCTTACCGCTCAATGGTTCACGCAATCTACCTGCCGGCAACATCTTGTCGTAGATGATCAGACGGTGATAATCTACCAGGAGGATGTTGATGCCTGGTTTTACATACCGGTGCTGGAAAGCATCGTCAAGCAGGACAACATCTACGTCCTTGGTTGCCTCATCATTCTGTAAGTTCTCGATACCTCTTGCCCGTTTTGCATCTACAGCCACATAGATATCAGAGAATTTCTGGTGCATCTGGAAAGGTTCGTCACCTATTTCCGGCATGGTAGTACTTTCCTCGGCAAGTACATAACCATGACTTTTTCTCTTATAGCCACGTGATAGCACGGCAATCTTTGCTTTGTCGTGCAACAGGCGTATCAAGTATTCCACATGGGGGGTCTTTCCGGAACCGCCCACTGTGATGTTGCCCACTGAGATAATGGGTATGGAGAATGACTTGCTCTTCTTGAGACCCATATCGAAGAGCCAGTTGCGAAATCTCACTATGCTGCCATAAATCCAACTGAATGGTAGCAGCCAATCGTTGATCTTGATAAGGTCGCCTTCTGTTCTCATTGTTTCTTATACCTTATTATATTATATATATATAAATCCCTTTAGTTGATATTCAGGAAGAATGGTAGAGCTGCTTGCACTGGTTCTTTTTCCTTCATATTACGTATCATCACAAATGGCTGGTAGAGGTTGCCGAGCGTCAGTTTCAACTGCTCGTCCAGATAGTTGCCACTATTGTCTGATACCTGAGAAAGGAGTTGCTCCATCCAGTCTGCCTGCATAGGGTATTCTGTCGTCTGATAATCTGAAATCTTTGCCAACTGTGCCGCTTTGACAATGGCATCGTCTAGACTTCCGAATCCGTCAATCAGTTTGATCTTCTTGGCATCCGTTCCGAGCCAGACTCTTCCCTGAGCGATTTTTTCAACTTCCTCCACGTTCATCTTTCTTCCGTCAGCCACACGCTTGCGGAATAGAGCATAGCCACGGTTGACATAAGCCTGTAGATGGGTGATTTCCTCCTGACTCCATGGGCGGGCTGTTCCGGCACCCATATAGGCGCTGTTCTTGTTGGTTTTTACTTCATCATACTTGAATCCTAATTTCTTGGTCAGCAAGTCGCTGAAGTCTGGTAATGCTCCGAAGATACCGATGCTGCCTGTCAGGGTAGTAGGCTGGGCCATTACATATCGTGCTCCCATACTCATGTAGTAAGCTCCAGAAGCAGCCATGCCTCCCATGGAAACAACTACAGGCTTCTTCTTGTTCAACTCGCTTACTGCATGCCAGATTTGTTCTGAGGCATAAGCGTCACCGCCACCGGAATTGATGCGGAGAACCACGGCTTTTACATTCTTGTCTTCTGCCAGTTCTTCCAGATCTCTGACGACATCAGAACTGACTATCTGCTGCTCGTCTCCATAAATACTTGGAGTAGCCATTCTCACGATGCTTCCTTGACAGTAATAGACAGCGATTTCGTCGCCCATCATATAGTTGTCATTGATAGCCGCATTGACATCTTTCATGGAAACCTGAGCAATCTTCTGGTCTGGTTTCAAACCGAGTTGTTTCTTTACGATATTCCTGATCTCATCATAATAGCAGAAACCATCTACGAATTTACGTGATTTCAGGAGTTTGCTGTCGTCGAACACCATGAGCCCGTCTGCATAGTGATTGAGCGAATCCTTGCTGATTTTTCTACTGTTGAAAACATCCGTCAGTATCTGTTGCCAGAGTCCGTTGATATAGCGTGAAACCTGCTCACGGTTGGCATCACTCATCTTATCCTCGGTGTAGGTTTCCGTAAAACTTTTATATTTACCCACTTTTACCACCGTGAAATGGACGCCAAACTTGGCAGCCACATCCTTGATATATTGTGGTTGAGATGAGATTCCGTGCCAATCTATATTACCTTCTGGGTTTACATAAACCTGGTTGGCAATGGAGGCTAAATAGTAGCTGCCTTGCGAGAAGGCATCGCCGTAAGCAATAATCCATTTGCCGCTTTTCTTGAAATCTGCGAGTGCATTGCGTATTTCCTGGATTGTGGCATAGTCAGCCTGTAAGGCACCAGCTTCCAGATAGATACCTTTTATCTTTTCTTCTGTCTTGGCTTTCTTGATGGCAGAAAGTATTTCGTTCATACCGAGCGTATTGAACTGGTTGCCGGTAATCTGCCCCAACCAATTGTCTTCTGCTCTGTCGATGATTTCTCCTTGTAGCGTGAGCACCATGACCGATTTGTCTTTGATGGTAGGAGTGCTACTGCTGGAAGCAACCATGCCAATGAGGCTGATGAAGCCGAAAATGCCGAAGATGAGGCAAAAGGCAAAAAGACCAACAATGGTGGCTGCTACATACTTGAAAAATTGTTTCATAATCACGACTTTTTACGTTATAGTTCAGAATTTTCTGCAAATTTAGTAAAAAAGAAACAAACAACAAAGTTATTTGTACGAAAATAACCAAAAAATGATGAAAATAAAGCGTTGTGTTAGCCGAAAATTACGTAACTTTGCACACAAAAGATGAAATGTAAACCTAATCAATGATAAAGCAATGAAAAAGTTATTTGCGTTTTGTGCTATGATGCTGGCGGTCATCAATCTGTCAGCTCAGTCAACAGCCCGTAAATTTGTACTGAAAAACAGTGCAGATGGTAAAAGTGAACTCACCTGTTATCTTCCTCAGAATCCTACAGGTCGGGCTGTCGTAGATTGTCCTGGTGGGGGTTATTCTCACTTGGCAATGGATCATGAGGGTCATCAGTGGGCTGAGTTCTTCAATAAGCAGGGTATTGCCTTTTTTGTATTAAAATATCGCATGCCTAATGGGAATAGAAATATTCCTTTAGGGGATGCTTATCAAGCTGTCCGTACGGTAAGAGATAGTGCATCTATATGGCATATAAATCCTCAGGATGTAGGTATCATGGGATTCTCTGCTGGTGGTCATCTTGCTTCTTCTGTCAGTACGCATGCAGAATATTCTGCTCGTCCTGATTTTTCTATACTCTTCTATCCGGTTATCTCGATGGATGAGCGCATTACTCATAAAGGCTCCTGCGTCAATTTCCTGGGTGATGAGCGCAAGTCTAATCCTAAGTTGATAGAAGAATGGTCTAATGACAAGGCTGTTCGTGGCCATCTGACGCCTCGTGCGATTCTTCTGATGTCGAATGATGACAATGTGGTTCCTCCAGTTACCAATGGCGTGGCTTATTATACCCGTATGCACCAGGCTGGAAACGATTGTGAACTGCATGTCTATCCAACTGGTGGTCATGGTTGGGGATTCCGCAGCAATTTCAAGCATCACGACCAGATGCTTGCAGATCTGACGGCGTGGCTGCAGAGCTTTAAGGCTCCTAAAGAAAATGCAGTCCGTGTGGCATGTATCGGCAATTCGATTACGGATGGATTTGGCATTATGAATGCGGAGGATAAAGGTTATCCAGCTCAGTTGCAGAAGAAGTTGGGAGCAGATTATGAGGTAAAAAACTTTGGTGTGTCTGCCCGTACGATGATGAACAAGGGTGATATTCCATACATGAAGGAGTTAGCTTGGAAGGATGCGCAGGCTTTCTTGCCAAATATCGTAGTGATCAAATTGGGCACCAATGACTCCAAGACTCATAATTGGGCGCATGGAGCAGAGGAATATAGTCAGAGTATGCAAGCGATGATAGACACTTTGAAGGCATTGCCAAGTCGTCCAGAGATTTATCTTTGTTCTCCAATTCCTGCTTTCAAGGGCAGTTGGACCATCAATGATAGTGTAATCGTGAATGGTGAGATTCCTGTGTTGCAGAAGTTGGCAAAGAAGAATAAGTGTCATTATCTCGACCTCCATTCCCAATTTACATTCAGCAATATGATGTTGGGTGATGGTATTCATCCGAATGCCAAGGGTGCTGAGAAATTGGCTGGTATCGTATATGAGGCTTTGACAAGTTCTGAGAAGGGAACCAAAGCGAAAGAGTCTCAAGCAAAAGCAAAGAAATCCAAAAAGGTTTCTAAGAAGAGATCATAACCCCCTTCTCTTAAAAATAGTCCCACAGATTTCACAGATTAACACAGATTTATTTTTTGACTTCAAAAAGATCTGTGTAAATTGGTGAAATCTGTGGGATTTTTCAGTGTGTATAGGATTTGATTGATACCACATCCTTTCTTTTTTAGTGATATTTGGTAATAATATACTTTTTGTGGCAATATTTTCCCTGATTCTCCGTTTATTAAATATTATTTAATAGATTCTCTGATATTTCGAGATCTATTGAATGATAGCAAAAATAAAGTAGCGTAAAATAAAAAAAGCATAAAGATGATAGAATATATCAAGGGAGAACTGACAGACTTGACTCCTACCATGGCTGTTTTGGAAACTGCTGGGGTAGGATATGGACTTAACATATCACTGAATACTTATACGGCTATTCAGGGAAAAGCAACGGTGAAACTCTATGTACATGAAGTACTGGTGGCAGGCGGAAGAGATGATTCCTATACTCTTTTCGGCTTTGCCAGCAAACAGGAAAGGGAACTTTATCGCCTGCTCATCACTGTGTCAGGAGTGGGTGCTAATACCGCGAGGATGATTCTTTCCTCCTTGTCTCCTTCTGAACTCTGCAATGTGATTTCCTCTGGAGATGAGAAAATACTGAAAAGCGTGAAAGGTATCGGACTGAAAACGGCACAACGTATCATTATTGACCTCAGGGACAAAATTGTGTCTTTGGGTATTGCCAATGAATTACCTGCCAATGGAGGTAATGTGGATATGGTCAACAATGATGTGAAGGATGAGGCAGTGAGTGCGCTTACCATGCTTGGATTCTCTCCAGCTCCTTCCGCTAAGGTGGTCATAGAAATCCTGAAAGCGAAACCTGATCTCAAGGTGGAGGAAGTAATCAAGTTGGCCTTGAAGCAGATTAAATAATTTTCACGACAGTTTTTTGATGTTTAGAATAAAAAATATAAAATACGCATATTTGTTGATGGCATTGCTCTTGACTTCAGTCATTGGCAATGCCATCGGCTTGCCGTACCTTCAAGATGACAGAACTCGCAACAGAAACCAGCAGTCTGACATCTCGCGGCAAAAAAAACAGGGCTCTCAGAATCGACAAAATACACAAAATTCAAGGAATGGAGCTGCTGCAAAGAACGGGACTGCTGCGAAGAATGGAATCACCGCACAGCCAATTCTTTCTGATGAGGATTCTATTCCTGACAGTCTGCTGCACCCCCGTTGGCCTGTGCAGCGCACCCAACCGATTACCCTCAGCGACCTTTACCAAAGTCCGCTCGACCTGCAGCGCCCTGATAACATGAAGTATCAGGTGGAGTATAATGATACGCTCGACCGATATGTGATTGGTAATCGGCTCGGGAATACTTGGATTACTGCGCCTATCATGCTTACCCCGAAGGAGTATCTCGTCTGGAGCGAGATGCAAGAACGTAATGCCTATTACCGTAAGCAGAATGATGAAATCTTCAAGGCTAAGGGTAAGGAAAAATTCGATTTCACGGATATGCACTTCGATTTAGGACCGGCTGAGAAAATTTTCGGACCGGGTGGAATTCGTGTGAAAACGCAGGGTACTGCCGAATTGAAGTTTGGTGTGAAGAAAAAGAATGTGGATAATCCTTCGCTTCCTATCCGAAACCGCAAGACGACGATGATGGATTTCGATGAAAAAATCAATCTCAATGTCAATGGTCGTGTCGGCGATAAGGTCAATATGAACTTGAACTATAATACGGATGCTACTTTCGATTATGATGCTCAGAATATGAAGCTCAAGTACGATGGCAAGGAAGATGAAATCATCAAACTCGTAGAGGCGGGTAATGTGTCTTTTCCTTCCAACTCGTCACTCATTCGTGGAGCCAGCAGTCTTTTCGGCTTCCGCTCCGATTTGCAGTTTGGTAAACTCAAGTTGCAAACCGTCATTTCCCAGAAGAAGTCTTCCTCCAAAAGCGTTTCCTCTAAGGGTGGCGTCCAGCTTACGCCTTTTGAAAAGAACGTGACCGACTATGAGGAGAACAAGCACTTCTTCCTTTCACAATACTTCCGCAACCATTATGATGGATGGATGCAGAAAATACCTAACCTTACTACCGGTATTACCATCAACCGCGTGGAGGTTTGGGTTACCAATAAGACGGGTTCGTCTGAGAATACGAGAAACATCGTGGCGCTTACCGACTTGGGTGAAAACGAGAAGGTTAGCAATCCGATGTGGGCTGTGGGAGGAACCGTGGTCCCAGCCAACAAGGCGAATACGGAGTATGATGCAATGGTCAACCAGTACAGTGCTGCCCGTGATGCGAATCAGACTTCTTCTACGCTGGAAGGTGCTGGACTTGTCGGTGGTAATGATTTTGAAAAGTTGGAGAATGCGCGTCTTCTGAATTCATCGGAATATACGGTGAATACAGCGATGGGTTATATTTCCTTGCGAAACCAGTTGCAGACCGACCAGGTTCTGGCAGTGGCATACGAATATACGTATGGTGGTGTCACTTATCAGGTGGGTGAGTTTGCCAGCGACGTTACTGACACCAAGCAGGGACTCTTCGTGAAATCTCTCAAGAATACCAGCAACAATCCGCAGCAGGGCAACTGGAAACTGATGATGAAAAATGTCTATAACTTAGCTTCCCAGATAGAGAAGGAAAAGTTCAGACTCGACGTGAAATTCCAGAGCGATACGACGGGTGTTTATATCACCTATATCCCTGAAAAGCAAGTGAAGCAGACGCCACTCATCAAGGTATTGGGAGCCGACCGTCTTGACAATAATAACAATGCTCATAGCAATGGTTACTACGACTACGTAGAGGGTTATACGGTTTCCAACGGAAGCGTATTTATTCCTAAAGTAGAACCTTTCGGTAGTTATATGTACGAATATCTGAAGAGTAAGGGCGTGGCTGCTGAACAGGCGGAGAAATATGCCTTTACGGCTCTTTATGACAGTACGAAGACGGTAGCCAAACAGATAGCCGAGAAGAACAAGTACCTGCTGGTGGGTCAGTTCAAGGGTTCTTCTTCCAATGTCATTTCCCTCGGAGCATACAATGTTCCGCAGGGTTCGGTGATGGTGACTGCTGGTGGTGTTACGCTCACCGAAGGTTCTGACTATTCTGTAGATTACAATGCCGGTGAAGTGACGATTCTCAATCAGAGCATCATCGATGCAGGAACACCCGTCAATGTTTCGCTTGAAAGCAATACCGACTATGGTATGATGCGCAAGACGATGTTTGGACTCAACTGGGAATACGACTTCTCGAAGAATTTCCAACTGAGCGGTACGTTCCAGCATTTGAGTGAACAACCGCTCCTCACCAAGGTGGCTATGGGAGAGGAACCGGTGAAGAATACCCTCTGGGGTATCAACATCAACTGGAAGAAGGAAAGTCAGTGGCTGACGAATGTGCTCGATAAGATTCCGTTCCTGCATCTTACTCAACCATCGCAGATTTCCTTTACAGGAGAGTTTGCCCAACTGATTGCCGGACAGGCGAGCGGAACACAGGACAATGCTTCTTATCTGGATGATTTCGAGTCCACCAAGAGCAGTATTGATGTGATGACTCCTACCTCATGGTTCCTCTCCAGTGTTCCTTCCATGTTCCCTGAAAATAAGGACAAGACGGGATTGACGAGTGGATTCAACAGAAGCCAGATGGCATGGTACACGATCGACCCACTTTTCAACAGAAAGGGTAGTACGCTGACTCCGGGACATATCAAGAGCGACCTCAACCAGCTGAGCAATCACTATGTGAGAGCCATCTACATGAGAGAGTTGTTCCCACTTCGTCAACAACAGACTTATAGTACGGAGACGAGTACAGTGAATGCGATGAACATTGCTTTCTATCCGAATGAGCGCGGTCCGTACAACTTCAATGTGGCTGATCTCCAGGCGGATGGTACTCTTGCCAATCCTCAGAAGCACTGGGGTGGTATGATGCGCAAGTTGGATACGAATGACTTCGAGCAGGCGAATGTGGAATATATCGAATTCTGGATGCTGGACCCATTCATCTATAGCAATCAGCAGCCTGATGCCCGTCTCTATGGTGGTGATTTCTATATCAACTTAGGAGAAATCAGTGAGGATATTCTCCGTGATGGAAAGAAATTCTATGAGAGCGGAATGCCTGTGGATGGCAGCAACAGTTTTACCTACTCTCAGTGGGGTAAGATCCCTACGCAGAGTACGGTTACTTATGCCTTTGCCACAACCAGTGGAAGCCGTGCCTTGCAGGATGTGGGTTTCAACGGACTCACTGATGCGGAGGAACAGGAATTCTATCGCAGCGCCTACCTCGACCAGATACAGGGCAAGGTCAATCAGGCGGTTTTCGACAGTATCTTTGCTGACCCAGCCCGTGATGATTATCACTATTACCGTGGTTCTGACTGGGATCAGATGCAGGCGCCTATCTTGTACCGCTATAAATTCATCAACAATCCGCAGGGTAACTCTCCGGATAGCGATAGCCGTACCGAGAGCTATGATACTTCCTATAAATCTACACCGGATGTGGAAGATATCAACCAGGACTACACCCTCAATGAATATGAGAAGTATTTCCAGTATCATGTCAGCATCCGTCCGGAAGACCTTGTGGTGGGTAAGAACTATATCGTTGACAAACGGGAATATACACCAAGTTTACCTAATGGAACGAAGAATGAGACGGTCACCTGGTACCAGTTCCGTATCCCGGTAGATCAGTATGAATCGAGGGTGGGCAATATCAATGACTTCTCCAGCATCCGCTTTATGCGTATGTTCCTTACCAATTTTGAGAAACCTATCGTGATGCGTTTCGGAACTCTGGATCTGGTACGTGGCACCTGGCGTACTTACGACCAGCCGCTCAGTGCTGCCAATGGTGGTACGCTGGAAGCAAGTGCGGTGAGCATCGAGGAAAATGCCGAGAAAACTCCGGTCAACTATGTGCTTCCTCCTGGCATCCGTCGTGGGCAGGACCCTTCTCAACCTCAGTTGGTGGAGGAGAATGAACAGGCGCTGAGCCTTGTGGTCAAGAGTTTGAGTACCGGTGAGGCCAAGGCGGTTTACAAGAATACCACCCTCGACCTGCGTCAGTATAAGCGCATCCAGATGTTTACTCATGCCAATGCACTCGCTCAGAACACCACCGACCTGAGAGATAACCAACTCTCTGTGTTCATCCGTCTGGGTAATGACTATAAGAACAACTATTATGAATATGAGATTCCGCTGAAGTTGACTCCGGAAGGTAAGTACAGTCGCCGTTCATTGGAAGACTGCAAGGCTGTATGGCCTGAGGAAAATATGCTCGATATCCAGATGAGTGTGTTTACCGCCCTGAAGAAGGAACGCAACAAGGCCAAGGCAATGGGCATGGCTTCGTTCTCGCAGCCTTTCGTGGCTTATGACAGCAATCATCCGAACAACAAGATGACCTTGGTGGGAAATCCTACCTTGGGTGAGGTGAAAACCATGATGATTGGTGTTCGCAACAACTCTGGCGATGTGAAGAGCGGTGAAGTCTGGGTTAACGAACTCCGACTTCTGGAACATAACAACAAGGGTGGATGGGCTGCGAATGCCAATCTGAATGTTCAGTTGTCTGACTGGGGTAGTGTCAATGCTACTGGTCGTTATACCAGCGAGGGATTCGGTGGACTGGAAGATAAGGTGGCAAGTCGCAGTACCGACAGTTATGGGGCGTACAGCGTGACTACGAGCTTGGAAATGGGTAAGTTCTTCCCTGACAAGGCGAAGGTGAGCATACCTTTATATTATAGTGTGACCAAGGAGAAGACTTCTCCGAAGTACAATCCGCTGGATACGGATATGGAACTCCAGGATGCACTGGATGCTACAGGCTCTAAGGCGGAACGGGATTCTATCGAGAATATTGCTGTGACGAAGGTGGTGAATACCAACTTCTCCATCTCCAATGCCCGTGTCGGAATTGCTACCAAGCGCCATCCGATGCCTTACGACCCTGCCAACTTCTCGTTCTCCTACAGTCATTCCCACCAGCATACGCAGGGCGAGACGACGGTCTATGAGAATGAAGACAACTGGCGCGGTTCGCTCGACTATTCCTGGACTCCGGTCTATAAGGCATGGGAACCTTTCAAGAAGTTGAAGAACAAGAGCAAGTGGTTGGATATCCTGAAGCGCTTCGGACTGAACTGGCTGCCGCAGAATGTGGCGTTCAATACGGAGATGACCCGCAACTATTATGAGTTGCAGGAACGCGATATGGAATCGACGGAGAATTCACAGTTGCCTCTGTCGTTCAGCGAACAGTTCCTCTGGAACCGTGAGTTCTCTATGCGCTGGGACTTGACCAAGAATCTGCACATGAACTTCCAGAGTGCCACCCATGCGCAGATAGAAGAACCTTATACCCCAATCAATAAGGACCTCTATGCTGACCAGTACCATGCCTGGAAAGATTCTGTTTGGACCAGCATCAAGCACTGGGGAGCACCATTGGATTATAATCAGACCTTTACGGCTTCCTATCAGTTGCCGCTCAATCTGATTCCAATCTTCGACTGGGTTAATGCCGATGCTTCCTACAATTCCACCTATTCCTGGAACAAGGGTACGGAGGATGAGGACGGTGTTTCGTATGGAAATACCATCAACACCAATCGCAGTTTAAACCTCAATGGTACGTTCAATCTGGTGAAACTCTACAATCATGTACCGTTCCTCAAGGCTGCCAACCAGAAGTTTGACAAGGAACCTTCCCGCTCGCAGATTCAGAAAAAGAAGCAGGAGAAGGAAAAGGCTAAACAGGAGGCGCAGAAGCGCAAACAGGAATTGGCTAAGGTTCGCCAGGAGGCAATCGATGCTGGTAAGGATCCTGAGGAGGCTGTGAAGGAGTGGACAAGCAAAAACAACAAGAAAGCTCAGGAGCAGAAGAAGCGATTGCCGCTCAACAAGAGATCCTTCGAACAGGAAATCACCCTCCTGCCTTTATTAGCTGATGCTAAAGACTTGAAAAAAGAGAAGGATGAGGCTGCCGGGGAAAAGACTGAGGCTTCTGGAGATGAGGCTGAAACAAAGAATGCTGAAAAGTCTAAGAAGTCTAAAAAGGATAAGTCCAAGAAGGATGATTCGAAGAAAAAATATGTGGACGTAAAGCACGGTAAGAATACGAAGCGTCTGATTGTCTCGGCTAAGACTGAGGATGGAAAGGCCTTCCACTTGAAATATAAGGTGTTGGATAATAACACAATCCGCATTACCTCTAAGGTGGATTCTGCTACGAAGTTGAAGGTGAATGTGCTTCCGAAGGCTCCGCTGGAGGAGAAGGCTTGGTACAAGACCATGCAGGCTATTTCCCGTGTGGCAATGATGGCAAGAAATGTGAGCTTCAGTTATCGCAACAACTACCAGCTCACGTTGCCAGGCTTCCTGCCTACGATCGGTGATGCTTTCGGACAAACCAAACAGGGCATCATGTCGCCGGGTCTGGATTTCGCCTTCGGTTTCGTTGGCGATAGTTACATCGAGAAGGCAAGAGAGCACGACTGGTTGTTGCTCAACGATTCCATCGCTACTCCTGCTGCTACGAGCAAAACGGAAGATCTCCAGATTCGTATGACGCTGGAACCTGTGAAGAACTTGAAGATTGACCTGAATGCCATGCGTACCATGACCACGCAGAAGAGCATACAGTATATGTATGAGGGAACTCCTACTACCCAGAGCGGAAGCTTCCAAATGACTACCATCTCTATTGGTTCTGCTTTCGAGGGAATGGGAGATGCTAACAGTGGTTACCGCAGCAAGACCTTCGAAAAGTTCGTGGGCTCTCTGCAGGACTTCCGCAATCGGGTGGAACAGCAATACGCTGGAATGATTTATCCTGCTGGTTCCAGTCTCGCTGGCGGCAAGTTTGATGCTTCCCGTACACCTGTCAACCAGTATAGTGCTGATGTGATGGTGCCTGCCTTCCTCAATGCTTATACCAGCATGGGTGGCAAGTCGCTCTCCATCTTCCCGGCTTTGAGCCGATTGCTGCCTAACTGGACTGTTAAGTATAGTGGATTAGGTAAGTTGCCTTGGTTCCGCGACCACTTCAAGAGTGTGAACATCAATCATTCCTATAAGAGTGTGTTCGCCGTTGGAAGCTACAACAGTTACAGCACCTTCCAGGAGTATATGAATGGTTTGGGTTTCATCGAGGATGCCACTACCGGCAATCCTTCACCAAGCAGCATGTTCAATGTTTCGCAGGTGAGTATCAATGAGGCTTTCTCGCCATTGTTGGGACTTGATCTGACGTTCAATAATAATATGACGCTGAAGGGTGAATATCGTCAGACGCGTGTAATGAACCTCAGTATGACAAGTATTCAGCTCAATGAGGCTGTGAGCAAGGACTGGGTGATTGGAATGGGCTATCGCATGAACAACTTCCATCTCTTCGGAATGGGAGGTAAGCGTAAGGCTGTCAAGAGTAAGGGTAAAGGTTCGACTGACAAGCAGAAGAATTCTTCCAATAGCAATTCTTATGGCACCAACCATGACTTGAACCTGCGCTTGGACTTCAGTTTCCGCAAGCAGGCTGCCATCGTAAGAGACATTTCCTCCATGATGAGCAGTGCCAGCAGCGGCAATAATGCATTGAAGTTGAGTTTCTCTGCCGACTATACCTTGAGTAAGATGCTCACCATGAGTTTCTACTACGATCGTCAGACGAATACACCTCTGCTTTCAAGCAGCAGTTATCCGACGACGACACAAGACTTCGGTCTGAGCATCAAGTTCTCCTTGACGAGATAGATCTTTCTTCATCGGATTACTCACTTTTTTTGTCATCTGCGAAATCTGCGTGACAAAAAAACTCCGATGAAAAATCCGATGAATAAAAACAATAAAAAAACGAAAGGGCTGGTAGCGATGAGGCTCCAGCCCTTTCGTGGTTGAATAGCTCCCATGCGGGGAGCACAAATATTTAAAAGTTTTGCTGATTATCAAATCTTTATTTCTTGTCGTAGGCATGAACCGGATAGTCGATGGTATAGTGAAGACCGCGACTTTCCTTGCGCTCGATGGCCATACGGGTGATGAGGTAACCTACATTGATCATGTTGCGCAACTCGCAGAGATCCTTGCTTACCTTCACACGCTTGAAGAGGTTTTCAGTCTCTTCATACAACAGGTCGAGACGATCCCAGGCACGCTTCAGGCGCAGGTCACTTCTCACGATTCCCACATAGTTGCTCATGCATTCGCCCACTTCCTTGATACTCTGGGTGATGAGCACCTTCTCCTCATTGGTCATGGTACCCTCATCATTCCATTCAGGCACCTTGTCGTTGAAGTCGTATTCATCCACATGCTCAATACTGTGCTTGGCTGCTGTATCTGCATAAACGACGGCCTCGATGAGTGAGTTGCTCGCCAGTCGGTTGCCGCCATGAAGACCTGTGCAGGAGCATTCGCCTAAAGCATAGAGGCGGTTGATGCTGGAACAACCGTTCAGATCTACTTTGATACCGCCACACATGTAGTGGGCTGCAGGACGAACAGGAATATAATCCTTTGTAATATCAATGCCGATGCTGAGACACTTCGCATAGATGTTAGGGAAGTGAAGCTTGGTCTCCTCCGGATTCTTATGGGTCACATCGAGACAAACATGGTCAAGACCATGAATCTTCATCTCCTTATCGATGGCACGAGCCACGATGTCACGAGGGGCAAGGCTCAGGCGCTCATCATATTTCTCCATGAAACTCTCGCCGTTAGGCAAACGGAGAATACCGCCGTAGCCACGCATGGCCTCTGTGATGAGGAACGCAGGATGAGTTTCTCCCGGATGAAAGAGGGCAGTAGGGTGGAACTGTACAAACTCCATATCGGCAACTGTTCCCTTGGCACGATAGACCATCGCCTCACCATCGCCTGTGGCAATGATTGGGTTGGTTGTGGTCTGATAGACCGCACCGCAACCACCTGTACACATCACAGTCACCTTGCTGAGATAAGTATCTACTTTCTGAGTATCAGGATTGAGGACGTAGGCTCCGTAGCAGTTGATGTAAGGAGTGCGACGGGTAACGCGTGCGCCCAAGTGGTGCTGGGTGATAATCTCCACTGCGAAGTGGTTCTCCTTGATGTCGATGTCTGGGTTGTTGCGTACGGCTTCCATCAGTCCTCTCTGGATTTCAGCACCCGTATCGTCGGCGTGATGGAGGATGCGGAACTCGCTGTGTCCGCCCTCACGGTGAAGGTCGAACTTGCCGTCCTGCTGCTTGTCGAAGTTGACTCCCCATTCCACCAGTTCCTTGATCTGTTCTGGTGCCTTGGTAACAACCTGTTTAACTGCTTTGTAGTCACTGATGTAGTCACCAGCAATCATTGTATCCTGGATGTGCTTGTCGAAGTTATCCACCTCCAGGTTGGTAACTGATGCAACACCACCTTGTGCAAATGAAGTGTTGGCCTCGTCGAGAGAGGTCTTGCAGATCATGCACACTTTACCTTTTTTCGCTCTGGCTACTTTCAGAGCGTAACTCATACCGGCAACTCCTGCACCGATAATCAGAAAATCATACTTATAAACCATTTGAGTTTATTTTATCAATTTATCTCTTATTCCTATGGAATAGAGTCTTCATTTTTATTTCATTTTGCGATGGTTTTACCCTTCACTTCCCTTAAGATTGTAAGGGATGAAACCTTAATTCGTTGCAAAAGTAATAATTTATCTTTAAAATGAGTAATAAGAGACGGATTTTTTGTAATTTTGCAGTGTTTTTTGTAAATCTAACCCCTTGTGAGGTGCTAATTGGTGGCTTTGGGGTGACTTAACATATATATATTAAGGTATGACAGACAGAACTTTTCATAAGCGTTTTTCGGTTCCTGCCAAATGTGGCGTGGCTGTATTTGCGCTCCTCACCGGTTATTTCTTCTGGGTGAAGGTGGCTATCATCGGCATCCTGCTTGCCATCGTCATTGTGGGCATGATCGAGCGCATTCTGAATACAACTTATACTTTCCGAAGGGTGCAACCTATCGACCGGGATGAGGAAATGGATTTCATCGTCATCAATGAGGGGCGATTCTCCCGAAACCAGACCATTCCTGTGTGCGATATTGTCAGCGTGGAACCTATGAAGACGTGTTGGGGACTCGACCATGCTCTCGTTATTCAGGTGGGAGCTAACAAACTGGTCAGCCTGCAGCCTGATAATGAGGAAAGTTTTATCCGGGAAATCGAGAAAAGAATAAAAAATGAAAATGACAAATAAAAATTGAAAAATTAGAAATGAATAAGATGATAAAATATGCGATGAGTCTTCTGATGGTGATGACGCTCTGTCTCCCCAATATGCAGGCTCAAATTGTAAAAAATCAGGAGAATCAGGACGTTTTGGTAAATGATGCGAATCCTGAGCAGGATGAGGAGGTAGTGGAGGATAGTGAAGATTCTGCTGTGGCAGACTCTGCGATGGTGGAGACAATTGCTGCTGAGACTTTGCGATTGCCTTGGACGGAAACCGTGAAAGTGGGACTTGACAAACTCCTCAAGAGCAAAATGTTTGAAACTTCTCAGGTAGGTATCATGGTTTGGGACCTGGAGACTGATTCCTGCATCTACCGCTTCCGTGAGCGCCAACTGATGCGTCCTGCCAGCACCATGAAACTCGTGACGGCGATTACAGCGCTCGATAAGTTGGGTGGTTCTTACCAGTTTAAAACGACCCTGAAATATACGGGCACGATTGATAATGGGGTACTCAAGGGCGATGTGTATTGCATCGGTGGTATGGACCCTCGTTTCAATAATGATGATATGACCGCCTTTGTCACCAGTCTCAAAGATATGGGCGTGGATAGTATTCAGGGCAGCATCTATGCCGACCGCTCGATGAAGGACGAAGACCTGTTGGGCGAAGGTTGGTGCTGGGATGATGATAATCCCGTGCTATCCCCATTGGTTTTCGGACGCAAGGATATTTTCATGGAAAGATTTCTCGCCAAGCTGAAGGATGCTGGTATCTTCTATGCCGGTTCCGGAACTTCCGTGAAGCGCTGTCCGGCAAGTGCTTTCACCATCTGTACCCGTTTCCATACCATGGACCAGATTTTGCATAAGATGATGAAAGACAGTGATAATCTCTATGCCGAAAGCATGTATTATCAGATTGCATCTTCTACTGGCAACCGTCCGGCAAGTGCCAAGAGTGCCAGAAATGTGCAGCGCCAGCTGGTTAGAAAGATTGGACTTGATCCTGCCCGATATAAGTTTGCGGATGGCTCCGGTCTTTCTCTCTACAACTATGTTTCTGCCGAACTGGAGGTCAAGCTCCTTCGCTATGCTTACCAGGACGAGAACATCCTGCCGCATCTCAAACAGTCCTTGCCAATTGCTGGTGTGGATGGTACTTTGAAGAGGAGAATGCGCTCCGGTTTTGCTCATGGCAATGTGAAGGCTAAAACGGGCACGGTGACAGGTGTTATTGGTCTTGCCGGTTACTGCAAGGCGGCAAATGGCCACAATCTTTGCTTCTCGATTCTCAATAATGGTATTATGCATAGCAATAATGCACGCTCTTTTGCAGACAAGGTGTGTGAGTTGCTTTGCCAACCGTAAAGACTTGATATATGGAAGAAATACGTAAATTTGTGGATGAAATGATGGTGTGGGCTGGTGTTTCGGGCGATTCCGTACCCGTTCTCCGCCATCTGTTGCTTACAGTTACCGCTATTCTGCTGGCAATTATAAGCGATTTCCTTTGCCGTAAGATTCTCGTGCCGCTTATCTCCAAGATTACGGAGAAGACGGAGATTTCCTGGGATGATGTGCTTTTCAATAAGAAGGTGCTCAACTCGGCTTGCCATATTGTGCCGGCTGTCGTCATCTGGTTGCTCATGCCACTCATCTATCTGGAATATCCGATTTTCAAGGAAATCCTCGAAAGGGCTACGGGCATCTATATCGTGGTGATGTCTGTGAGAACCGTCCTGGTTTTCATCGGATCTTTCAAAGGACTGGAAGATGCCAAGGATCGCCGGTCCTCTGCTCAACAGTATTTTCATACTTTCTGTGGCGTGCTCAGGGTTCTCATGCTCTTTGTAGCAGGTGTCGTGGTGGTGGCCATCCTGTTGGGCAAGAGTCCGCTTACCTTGTTTGCTGGATTGGGTGCCACTTCTGCAGTCCTCATGCTGGTTTTCAAGGATACGATTACGGGTTTGGCTTCTGGTGTCCGTCTTACGAGCAACGATATGCTCCATAAGGGCGACTGGATTACGGTGAAGTCGGTGGATGCCAACGGTATCGTGGAGGAAATGTCGCTCACTACAGTCAAAGTGCGCAACTTCGATAATACCATCGTCACCATTTCTCCTACTACCTTGGTGAATGGTTCTTTCCAAAACTGGATTGGTATGCAGAATAGTGGGGGACGACGGGTGAAACGCCTGGTTTACTTCGATTTCCGCAGCATCCGACTGGTAGATGACTTGCTGAAACAGAAGTTGATTTCTAAGCATTTTGCAACTGAAGATTCCTTCAAACTGAAAGAATCTCTCCAGAAGGCTTTGGAGAAAGACAGACAGGAAGGCAAGGATATAGAAGACCTGAAGAATCCGGCAGCTCTTGCCCCAACCAATCTGCAACTCTACCGTAAGTTTATGGAGAAATATCTGCGCCAGCGTCCGGAAATCAATACGGAACTCACACTGATGGTGCGCCATTTGGAAGCCACGCAGTGCGGACTCCCGATTGAGTTTTATTTCTTCATCAAGGATAAGGTTTGGGTCAACTATGAGCATATTCTTGCTGACATCATGGAGCATGCCTATGCGCTTGCCAATGAGTTCGAACTGAAGATTTATGAGCAATATCCGGAACAGTAATGTTTTAAAGGTAAAAAAGTAAAAAAGTAAAAAGGCAGGGATGGAATTTGCTAATACTATAATTTCTTGGTTTCGTGAAAACGGCAGGGCGTTGCCTTGGCGAGAGACTCGTGATCCTTATGCCATCTGGCTGAGTGAGATTATCCTGCAGCAAACCCGCATTGCCCAGGGGTGGGAGTATTGGGAGCGGTTTATGGCTCAATATCCCACTGTGCAGGATTTGGCGGCTGCCCATGAGGATGAAGTCCTGAAACTTTGGCAGGGATTGGGTTATTATTCCCGTGCCCGGAATCTCCATACTGCAGCTAAGCAGATTGTGGCACTCGGTCATTTTCCTGATACGCTTGAAGGCATCAAACAACTGAAGGGTGTGGGAGATTATACGGCAGCTGCTATCGGTTCCTTTGCTTTCGATATTCCGGCTGCTGTGGTGGACGGTAATGTCTATCGTGTCCTTGCCCGGTATTTTGGCATTGATACTCCCATCAATTCCACGCAGGGCAAAAAGGAGTTTGCAGCCTTGGCGCAGTCTCTGTTGCCTTCATCAAAGGCTTCCGATTCTCTCTCGTCTTTCTCTCCGGCTTCCGATTTTCAATCGTCTTTATCTCTGGTTGCAGCCTATAATCAGGCGATGATGGATTTTGGTGCAATTCAGTGCACCCCTCAGTCTCCGAAATGTCTGCTCTGCCCACTTGCTGAAACCTGCGAGGCGATGCGAACCAATTGGGTAGCCGAACTGCCTGTCAAGCAAAAGACCATGAAGGTGAAGACCCGTCATCTTTCCTATATATATAAGGTGTAATGGAATGACTGCCATTCATCGTAGGGGAGAGGGAGATATTTGGCAAGGATTATGGGAACCTTTCAATGCTTCAGATATCGCTGAAGCCTGTGCCTCGCCTTCTTCCGCACAGGCATCTCTATCTTCCACAAAGTTTTCGACTTCTCTCACGAAGCTTTCTTCTTTCAAGAAAGAACTTGCAGCAGACCTTCACTTGTCAAACGTAGATGCCCTGCAGCTGCTGGCTCAGGATGTGAAGCATGTCTTGACCCATCGCATTCTTTTGGCTGACTTTTACCTGTTGGAAACCGAAGCACGTCCCCAGCTTCCCGATGATTATATCTGGATCAAGGAGGAGGAAATAGAAGACTATGGTATTCCAAGACTGATAGAACTCCTGCTTGAAAAGATTTCTTGCAAATAATATCCCACATATTTTTCTTCGTGGTGTTTTTTGTCCCACAGATTTCACAGATTAACACAGATCTTTATGAGATAAAAAATCTGCGTCATCAGCGAAATCTGCGTGAGAAAAAAACTCCGATGAATAAAAATAACTATGTAAATCCGTGGGACTTTTAGATCGTATAGGATGTTCCAATCAAAATTTACGCATAAAATATGTTAAAAAGATTAGAGAATCAAAATAAAATCCTTATATTTGTAGCCATAATAAGAACGTTTAGTGCCTATTGGTCATCCTCGCACTATAATTACTAACTAACTTGCTCTTGGGGATGGAGCGAGTATAATGCTTAAGATCCTATGAAGAATAAAAGTATTTTAGTTTCATTACTTTCCATGGCAGTGATGTTTTTCGCAGCATGTGGAGATAGTTCAAATGATCCAGTAGATCCAAACCCAGGAGGTGGAAATGCAGGTGGCGGTACAGAAACCATCGTTACTGCTGCTCAGGCTAAACAGAGTTTGGACAGAACCTCTCAGGAATTGTTGTCTAAAATCAGTGCCAATGAGTTTGAGGAATACAAACAGATGTTGGATGTAGATGTCAGCGATAAGGCTGGCGTTATCCAAGACTGGTTTGAGGCTTGTGTCGAAGCTTGCGAGATTAAAGCCAACCCCGATAATCATCTTTGGAATGCCGCTAATTTCGTGGGCGAGTTTGAACTCCAGCAGGGTACTTGGGTACAGACCAAGAAAGGTGGCGATCATCTCAGCTTCACTTATCATGATGCTCAGCAGAAGAAATGTGTCATTACGCTGAAAGCAAGTGCTGAGGCTACAGAGATTCATCACTCAGCTTTTGATGAAGAAGATGAGTGGGATATTCCTGGTAATCCAAATGTCGTAACAAGGTATGAAAACCGCTTCATGCTCCCTAAGCAGATTGATATTACTGCTACTCGTGAGGGCAAAAATATGGGTACAGTTTCTGTTACTTCTCAGGTGAAGACCGGTAAGGAAGTGGATTTGTCTAAGGATGAAGTGGATGTAACTTCTGTCGTTACCATCGGTGCTTTCAAGGCGGAAGTTAAGAAGGCTGTTTATAAGGCTGGCAAGACTGCTGAGGCTAAGGTTGTATTCAGCAAGAATGGTGAGGAACTCATCACGCTGGAAGGCAACGGCAATGGTAATATTACTCCAAGCGGTGAGAAATCTGAATTCGGTCAGATCAATATCACCATGAATATCTTGGGCAAGGCGAAGATTGTCTGCAAGATCCTGGATGGTACCTTGTTCTATAATAATTTGGATAAGGCTGATAGCAATTATAATAATGAGAGCACATTTAAGCTGTTTATAGAGAATGCTAACAAGCAGATGGATGCAAAGCTCTATCTGGATGGTGCTTCTTCTCCTGCTGCTAAAATCTATCTGGCTCCATACTTGGATGAGGAGTATGGTAACTACAAGTACTGGGATTATGAATACTGGTTGGAGTTCACCGATGGTTCTAAGTATTCTTATGAGGATTACTTTGATGAGCAGAATTTCAAGACAGTTTCAGACAAGATCCAGAGCCTCATTGATGATTTCAAGAATTTGTTCGACTTCGATGAAGTAGATGATGAAGTTCATCCCGTCATTCCAAAAAAGTAATTCCTGTATAAATACAGGCAAATCATCATTGTTTTAGATAAACAGTCAAAGACGAATAGTGAATAGAAAGATATTCTTCTTATTCCTTTTGGGAATATTGAGTGCAGAGAAAAGCGTGTCGGCAATAGTTGCCGACACGCTTCATCATTATCAGCTCCAGGGAGTTGAAATCACCGGAAAGAAAGTGCGTTCTTCGCTCAAAGAGATAGAGGGTGCTAACGTCATCAATATGAGTCTGATGGACGATATGCCCCGTATTCTCGGCAATGCGGACCCTATGCACTATGCCCAACTGTTGCCTTGCGTGCAGACCAATTCTGAATATGATGCCGGACTGCATATCCAGGGATGCGACAATTCTCACAATTTCGTTTCAATCGGTGGGGCTCCTGTCTATAATGCTGCCCATCTGTTAGGTTTCTTCTCCGTCTTCAATGCCGGACATTTCAATGACATGAGTCTGCGCAAGTCTTCTTCTTCAGCCGACTTCCCCAATCGTCTCGGTGGAAGCTTGGATCTGCGTACACCTACTTGGATCTTGGGCGAGGATAGTATGCAGATGAAAGCCGTCCATGGTGAAATTTCTGTCGGCCCGATGTCCTCTCAGGGCACCCTCAAGTTGCCCGTAGGCAAGCGCTCCCTGCTCTTGCTATCGGCACGTGCTGCCTATCTCAACCTGCTCTATTCCAAATGGCTCGAAGTGGAAGGAGATAGGGTCAACTATGATTTCTCTGACTACAATTTTTCTTTCATCACCCAACTCAATGCCAATCATGTTCTGAAATGGGAGGCTTATTGGGGATATGATCGTGTGAAACTCACCCAGGCTGACTATGGATTGAGTGCCAAACTGAGGTGGAACAATACGATGGCTGCACTGCATTGGTATTCGAAATGGGGAAATGTGAGTTCCGAACAGATGCTGTATTACTCCCGTTACGCCAATCGGATAGGAGTTGACGAACTTTCTTTTGATGTGGGCTTGCGTTCTTGGATCTATGATATAGGCTATAAGGGGGATGTGAAATGGGGAAATCTGAAAGGAGGTTTGGAAGTAATCAGACATGATTTCCAACCGCAGAAGATCTCTCTGGAGGGAGAGTTTGCCAATGATATTCCTGCTCAACCTACACAGTCTTCCGTGGAGTCGAGTGCTTATGCTCTCTATCGTCAACCGTTAGCGGCGAATCTCTCTTGCGAACTGGGTCTGCGGGCGAGTCTTTATCATCATCAGACCCGTTATTACGGTTTGTCACCTAACTTCAAACTCCTTTGGAATCCTACATCCCAAAGTAAGTTGAGCCTGCATGTGGGCATTCATCGCCAATATCTGTTCCAGACAGGGTTCTCCTCGTCCGGATTGCCATCCGAGTTTTGGTTTTCAGCCGATAGTCTGCGCCGTCCCCAGTATTCCTATAATGCCTCTTTGCAGGGTGAGTTCTGGCTTTTCGACAAAGAATACCGCCTGAGTACGGAAATCTATTTCAAGTCGCTGAAACATCAGATAGAAAATACGGGCAATGTCTTTGACATCGTCTATTCCTCCTATTCCCTGGACGGTTCGTTGCTCTATGGCAAAGGTTGCAACTATGGTTTCAATCTGCTGCTGGAAAAGAGGAGGGGAAAGTTGACGGGCTGGTTGAGTTACTCGTGGGGAAGAGCCAGGAGAAAGTATGATGATGGAAATTATCAGGGCTGGTTTCCTGCCAATCACGAGCGCATCCATGAACTGAATGCAGTAGCCACCTATCATCTCGGTAACAGATGGAGCTTTGGCGGTACATTAGTGGTAGCTTCAGGCACTCCCTATACCCATATCAACTATGCCTACCTGGTGTCCAATAATCTCCTGACGGAATATGGTGAACATAATGCAGCAAGAATGAATCCGTATATCCGACTCGATCTGTCGGCAAGTTATGATTTCGTCAACAGGGGCGACTGCAGGAGTGGAATCAATCTCTCGCTCTATAATGCTACGCTCCATAAGAATGATTTGTTTTATCGCATCAAGGTGTATGATGGTCATGTCAGATATGGAGTGTTCCGTTTTCTGATGCCAATCATGCCATCCATTAATTACTATTATAAGTTTTAAACACGATGATCCGTTTTTAGATATGAAGGAAAGATTAAGATATTTTGCAGGGAAATGGCTTCTCTCAGTGGGCTGCTTGCAGGTTTTCATCCTGCTGAACTGCTGTCTGCTGAGCAGTTGTTATGATCATGTGGAGACCTCTACCGATAAGCTTCTTGTGGTGGAGGGCTGGATAGATGCAGGCGATTTCCCGAAGGTAAAGTTAACCAATACGGTTTATCTGAGCAAGAATGAACTGATGCTCGATAGTCTTTCCAACTATCTGGAGCGCTGGGCAAAGGTAACCATCTCCGACGGTACCCGTACAGAGACCATGGTGGGCAGGTATGATCGCAATTATTTCCCACCTTTCGTCTATACCACTTATGATATGCGGGGCGAGATAGGTAAGGAATATACATTAAGAGTAGAGACACCAGATGGACAGGTGGCAGAGGCTACAACGACCATTCCGGAGCCGGTAGTTATCGACAGTTTTCATGTAGAGCAGGCGATGGTGGACAGTTTGTATCAGATTTATGCTTACACAAGTTGCAAGCAGCGATGCAAACTCTTTTCCCAAGTGATAGGAAAGGATAAGGAATTTCTTTCTGCGGAATTGGGATTGATGAATGCCGGAATGATAGGTGCGGAGGGGAAAGTTTCCGTTCGCAGAGGTCGTTCCAACTTGATCAAGAACAGGGATCCTTATTTCCGTGAAGGTGAAACGGTGCGTGTGAAGTTTGCTACGCTCGATTCCACCTCGTATGAGTATTGGCGCAGTTTTGAGGATTTGGCAGCCCTCTCCCGCGTCCCACTCGTACCCGTCAGCACCAATCTGAAGTCAAATGTCAGAGGTGCTTTGGGGTACTGGTGCGGTTATGGTGCCACTTTCTATCGGGTTCAAATACCAAAAAAAGAAAATGGCAGAAAAGTCATTGATTAATAATTCTGTGCTTCAATCTGGAAGTAGCTCTGTGGATGGTTGCAAACAGGGCAAACCTCAGGAGCCTGCTTGCCTACTACGATATGGCCGCAGTTAGAGCACTGCCAGATGCAATCGCCATCACGAGAGAAGACGAGCTTGTCCTTTACATTCTTCAAGAGTTTGCGATAACGCTCCTCATGATGCTTCTCGATTTCAGCAACCATTTCAAACTTGGCTGCAATCTCCTCGAAACCTTCCTCATGAGCCTCTTTGGCCATGCGTGGATACATTTCAGTCCACTCATCGTGCTCACCATTGGCTGCAGCTTCCAGATTCTTCTCAGTATCCTGGATAGCACCGCCCTCCAAATACTTGAACCACAACTTGGCATGCTCTTTCTCGTTAGCAGCAGTCTCCTCGAAGATGTTAGCGATCTGAACATAACCATCTTTCTTTGCCTTGGAAGCAAAGTATGTATATTTGTTACGAGCCTGTGACTCACCAGCGAATGCTTCCTGTAAGTTCTTTTCTGTTTTTGTTCCTTTTAATTCTTTCATAATGTATCTGTTTAAAAGTTAATAATCTTATTCCTAACTTCTTTGCAAAGATATTGTAATTTTTCTAATATTACAAATTTCGAGAAATCTTTTTTCTTCTATTTTGCAACTTTTAACGGAAAAGCGTACTAAATGCAAGCTTTTGGCTACACATTTAGTACGCTTTATCTTTAGTTTTTCATATCTGAATTTAATATTTCAGTTTAGTATCTGATCAACTTGCGAGTCGCATTTCCCTGTTTGATGATCACGACACCCTTCATTCCAGAGGTGGATGTCATCTGTCTTCCATCGATGGTGAAAATCTGGTATGGCAGGTTGAAATCAATCTCACCGCGGTTGTCGGTTGTGATGACAGGAGTGTTGATGCCAGTAGGAACCTTGGTGCCTGTGATATTCAGTTTCTTGATATCCCAGTATGGACCGATCTCGTTATCGCTTGTATAGTGGAAAGCGAGTTTCACCTTGCCGCCACAGTATTGAGACAGATCCAAGTCATAGTTTGCAAAATCCCAACTGTCTTTGCTCGGAACAGCTAAGTCAGGTAATTTGCTGACGATATCCTCGCCGGTTTCCGAATCTATCACCGTTGCCTCTACAGAGAGATATTTCAAAGCATTTCCCTTGGCGAAATTGATGGCCTGATTGATGGTCAGGGTGGCATGTCTGTAGTCCGTCAGATCGATTTCCGGCAAGAAAAGATAAGCGTCTGCGACATGGTTCTTTCCTCCTGAGTAAGCAGTTCCTTTCCAACCAAATTGACTGTCTTGTTTCCAGATGGAGGTGTTACTGCTTTCATTCTTAACAATCTTTTCAGTACAGCCACCTTTTCCACTGGTAAAGTCGGCACTGTAGATGTAATCAGGTTCGTCAGGAGAAGGAGTGATGGTACCTCCGTCTCCACCTTCACCATCCTTATAGTCGGTGGATTTCATGGTTTTTTCCGGATCGAAGGCATTGTTGATACTGTCACCCCATACATATTCCATCAGGTTAGGAAAATCCACGTATGGGTTTCTGTTGCCCTGTATCTGATAGACATCCTCATTGCGCTTAATCTCGAGCGCATCAGGCTTGTCGCCCTTAGCCCACAGGATAAACAGCTTGTAAGCCCATGGTTGCAGGGTAGGGTAGGCACCTTGTTGTAGAATCTGATGAGCTTGGGTACCACTCCAGTTGTAGTTTTGGTAGGTGGTTGCCATATACATATAACCACGGGCAAAGTCGCCTTTCCAAGGGGAAGCAGGTTCCCAATACCATTTACCATCATTGCCTTTTCCAACCTTTGTCCAGCCATTACCCTTGTCTCCACTCACAACGGTACCCATAGGATAATTGCTTTTTGTGGAATTAATTCTGCTCTCACAAGGCATGAGGTTGTAGAGGTCTTTGTATGCCTGACTTTTGGCACCTCCCCACCAGCTCTTCGGGAATGAATGTTCGATATTCATTCCTGCCCCCACAGCACCTTGTGAAGTAGATTTCACCCATTCTTTCTCAGCAGAGTAGCGGTCGATGAAATAGCCACGCTCATCCCGGTCAGTATCCCAAAATCCCCACCAGGTATGCCCCTTTCCACTACCATATTCAAGAACCTTAGCGTCTTTGATGATATTGTATATGGCCGTTTTCAGTTCTGCTCCTTTCTTACCTTTGAGCGAGTTGTAATATCCATCAGGAATTTGTGCCAGAGATGGAATGGCTGGCAGGACAGCTGCGACGATTGCCAGTGTCCAATGTAGTAATCTTTTTCTCATAACAATTCATCTTTTAGTTGCCAAAAAAAATAATTAGAATTCTGAATCACATGGCAAAAATACAAATAAAATCCGATAATCCCCTCCTTTTCCCAATTTATTTTCATATTGTCGCAATTATTTATTATATATGCAATCCAGAGAGTGTAGGGAAATATAGATGGTTACTGTCGAAGTGTGTCGTTGAATGTCGTTCTTTATAGCAACCTAACGAAGCGCTTTTATACACCTTAATGATGCGCTTCATTAGCACTTATAAAAGCGCATCATTAGCACCTAACGATGCGCATCATGAGAGTTCATTAAAGCACATCTTCAATAGAGCGTGCTGGTTCGCCTAAAAATTCCTCGATAAGTTTCACCTCACGTATGGTGAGAACCGGCTTGCTGAAGGGGTGTTGAGACTGGAGGAATGTGTGGTGGTAAGGGATTAGAACTTCTTTTTCAATACATAGAGGGCTCCTGCCAATAAGCTGATGCCGCATATCCATGATACGACAGCACTGCCGAATATGCCCAACTGTTGGGTGAAACCTGCTACCAGGAAGGTGATGAAGGATACCGTGGCTACCGTGAGGGCATAAGGCAACTGGGAGGATACGTGATGCACATGCTTGCACTCGGCGCCGGCACTTGCCATGATGGTGGTGTCGGAGATTGGGGAGATATGATCTCCACACACTGCTCCTGCCATACATGCTGAAATGGAGATGATGCGAAGCGGCTCGGCGGCTGGGAATACTGCGATGCAGATTGGAATCAGTATGCCGAAGGTGCCCCATGAGGTGCCTGTGGCAAAGGCTAAGAATGCTGCCACGATGAAGATGATGGCTGGTAAGAGTTGCTGCAGTCCGGCTGCACTGTTGGCTACTACGCCTGATACGTATTCTGCTGCTCCCAATGAGTCGGTCATGCTCTTCAACGTCCACGCCAATGTAAGGATCAGTATGGCTGGTACCATCGCCTCGAAGCCTTTGATGAGGCTACTCATGGCATCGGTAAACGCTAATGTCTTGCGGGATACAAAGAGGATGATGGTCAGGATGAAGGAACCTAATGAACCGATGACCAGTCCTACAGAGGCATTGCTTGCAGCGAAGGCATCTACGAAATGATGGTAGTTGTCGCTGGTTGCATCAAAGTATCCGCCGGAATATACCATGCCCGTCATGCAAAAGATGATGAGCAGGACTATCGGTATCACAAGATCGGCTACGGAACCTTTGCTGGCTGTTGCTTCTTCGCCCTTTTTGGCTCCCACACCATGTTCTACGATGTGCAGTTTGGTGCCGCTCACTTCGTCGAGCTTTCCTCCATTGGTTCTTTCATACCATTCCTTCAGTCGGGCATCGTATTTGCTCATCGCCTTGAAATCAAAGTCTAACCAAACTATACCAAACATGAAGAGGATGGTAAAGAAGGCATAGAAATTGAAAGGAATGGCCTTGCAGAAGAGGGCGAGTCCGTTCTCTCCTCCAGAAACGAAACCGGAAACTGCTGCAGCCCAACTGGAGATCGGGGAGATGATGCAGACGGGTGCTGCTGTAGAGTCGATGAGATAAGCTAATTTTTCCTTGGTCACGCCATTGCGAACGGCGATAGGGCGCATCACTGAACCTACCGTGAGACAATTGAAGTAATCGTCGATAAAGATGAGTATGCCCAACAGGATGGTGGCTATCTGGACCCCCATCTTGGTCTTCACGTGCTTGGATGCCCATCTGCCGAATGCTGCTGAACCTCCAGCCTTGTTCATCAGGGATACGATGGATCCCAATAATACCAGAAATATCAGGATACCGACATTCCATGGGTCTGAGAGACAATGTATCAGTCCGTATCCTTTGGTTTCATCTCCTTCTATGACGGTATGGTTGGTGAGATGGACGAGAAATCCGTCTAAGCCCGTACCCATAGATATGCCGTATTCTACGGCTCCTAAGATGATGCCGATGAAGAGTGAAGAATAAACTTCCTTCGTTTTCAGAGCCAGTGCAATGGCAACGATAGGGGGAAGGAGCGACCATGCGGTGCCTATCATATTGTAATCCATAATTTTATTGCTGTATATTATATAAATGTATATATTAATAATGTATATGATTCTTTTCGATGGCAAAATTAAGAAGAATATCCCGAATGAAAAAATAAAATGCTTGAAATTTCTGAAAAAAGTAAAGATATGCTGCGTTTATGTAAAAATGTCAGTATCTAAGAGTGTCAATGTGTCAGCCTTTCTGGTTTGGCACATTTTTCGTATATGTCGTGGGTGTGAAGCATCGGGTCTGATTCCGGTGTAAACGCAATCATATGTCATAACAATTAAAAAATATAGAATCATGAATATTAAACCATTAGCAGACAGAGTGCTGGTACTTCCTGCACCAGCCGAGGAAAAAGTAGGTGGAATCATTATCCCTGATACAGCAAAGGAGAAACCACAACGTGGTAAAATCGTTGCTACAGGTAAGGGTACGAAGGATGAAGAGATGATTCTTAAAGAGGGCGATACCGTTCTTTACGGAAAATATGCTGGTACTGAACTTGAATTTGGTGGTACAAAGTATATGATGATGCGCCAAAGCGATGTGCTCGCTGTGGTAGAAGAGTAAATCTTTTAAAGGTAAAAAAGTAAAAAGGTAAAAAAGCTTCTTGCTTTTAAAGGTAAAAAAGGGCTTTTTGCTGATATTTAAATTAGAAAGAAAATATTATGGCTAAAGATATTAAATACAATATGGATGCTCGCGACCTCTTGAAGAAGGGTGTCGATCAGTTGGCTAACGCAGTGAAGGTAACTCTCGGTCCTAAGGGACGTAACGTGGTAATCGAAAAGAAGTTTGGTGCTCCTCAGATTACTAAGGATGGTGTTACCGTTGCTAAGGAGGTAGAGTTGGAGAATAAGTTTGAAAATACAGGTGCTCAGCTCGTTAAGAGTGTTGCCAGCAAGACTGGTGATGATGCGGGTGATGGTACTACTACTGCTACTATCCTGACTCAGGCTATCGTGACTGAGGGCCTGAAGAACGTTACTGCTGGTGCTAATCCTATGGACTTGAAACGTGGTATCGACAAGGCTGTGGCTGCTGTCGTTGCTTTCATCAAGGAGCATGCTGAACAGGTAGATGACAACTACGATAAGATTGAGCAGGTGGCTACTGTTTCTGCCAACAATGATGCTGAGATCGGTAAGCTCTTGGCTGACGCTATGCGCAAGGTTTCTAAGGATGGTGTGATTACTATCGAGGAAAGCAAGAGCCGTGATACCAATATCGGTGTGGTAGAGGGTATGCAGTTCGACCGTGGTTACTTGAGCGGTTACTTCATGACTGATGCTGATAAGATGGAGTGCGTAATGGATAACCCATACATCCTCCTCTATGATAAAAAGATTTCTAACTTGAAGGAGTTCTTGCCTATCCTCCAGCCTGCTGCTGAGAGCGGTCGTCCTTTGTTGGTTATCGCTGAGGATGTTGATTCTGAGGCTTTGACTACTTTGGTTGTTAACCGTTTGCGTGGCGGTTTGAAGATCTGTGCTGTGAAGGCTCCAGGCTTCGGCGACCGTCGTAAGGCTATGTTGGAAGATATTGCTATCTTGACTGGTGGTGTTGTTATTTCTGAGGAGAAGGGCTTGAAGTTGGAACAGGCTACATTGGATATGCTCGGTTCTGCTGACAAGGTTACTGTCACCAAGGATAATACTACGATTGTGAATGGTCATGGCGAGAAAGCTAACATCCAGGATCGTGTAGCTCAGATCAAGAACGAGATTGAGAATACCAAGTCTTCTTATGACAAGGAGAAACTTCAGGAACGTCTGGCTAAGCTCGCCGGTGGTGTGGCTGTCCTCTATGTAGGTGCCAACTCTGAGGTGGAAATGAAGGAGAAGAAGGATCGTGTAGATGATGCTCTTTGCGCAACTCGTGCTGCTATCGAGGAAGGTATCGTTGCTGGTGGTGGTACTACTTATATCCGTGCTCTTGAGGCTTTGAAGGATATGAAGGGTGATAACGCTGATGAGACTACGGGTATCCGCATCGTTGAGCGTGCCATCGAGGAGCCTCTCCGTCAGATTGTTGCTAACGCAGGTGGCGAGGGTTCTGTAGTTGTTAATAAAGTACGCGAGGGTGAAGGTGACTTCGGTTACAATGCCCGCAAGGATGTTTACGAGGATATGCGCCAGGCTGGTATCGTTGACCCTGCTAAGGTAGAGCGTGTGGCTTTGGAGAATGCGGCTTCTATCGCTGGTCTTTTCTTGACTACAGAGTGCGTGTTGGTTGATAAACCTGAGCCAGCTCCTGCTGCTCCAGCAGCTGCACCTGGTATGGGTGGCATGATGTAAAAAGCATCTGATAGAAAAAGCAGTGTCTGACAGAAAAAGACGTATTTTTCTGCTGAAGATGTATTTTTCTGCATAAGAAGCATTTCATGGTAGATGATGCGGCAAATATCAGAAACTGTATTTAAGTAGCTAAAATGTAAACTACAAATAACAAAATGGGGATGATTCTTACGAATTATCCCCATTTTTAGGTATTTTAGCACTTCTTGCTGCATTTTTCTGCAAAAATACTTGCACGTTATTGATATTTTGTGTATCTTTGCAACGTGAAAAGAAAAGTATCGGCTTTGAGCCGACAAAGATATTTTTTTTGATTTGTTTTAGTAGATTAGTTTTTAAGTAGTTTGTTTTTTGGAAATCGGTTGTCGTGAGACATCCGATTTTTTTTTGTGCCCTTTTCTTTCGTTTTCCTTTGTGTTTTCCGCAAAAAGTATTAACTTTGCAGCATGAGAAATATTGATTGGAAAAAAATGCTGGTCTTCCTGATCGTGATAGGTGGACTGATATATATTACTAAGGTTGCATTGGGAATGACTTCTCTGAATTCTTTCCTTGCTACTTTGGGTGTGTTGTTGATTCTTTTTGTGGGGGATAATTTCGCCCAGCAAATAGATGATAAGCGTAAGCGCCGTAAACTGCAAGAGAATGATGAGGACGAGTAGCCCGGGACTGGCTCTTGCGTGAATTTTGATCAAATAACATAGAAATAATCAAGGGTGGAAAAGTTAATAGAACTCTATAAGCAATGGAAGGGTGAAGAACCTGCCAACGTGGTTAAGTTGGCTGGACAGGGGAGTAATCGCCAGTATTTCCGTATTACCCAGCAAAGTGGTGAAACGGTGGTGGGCGTCATCGGTACCAGCCGTGACGAGGATCATGCGTTCGTGTATCTGGCTAATCATTTCAATCTCAGGCAATTGCCTGTGCCGAAAATCTTAGCTGTCAGCGATGATGAACTCCGATATATTCAGACAGACCTGGGTAGTGTGTCTCTTTTTGATGCCATCAAGGGTGGTAGAGATGCGGGTGGCAGATATAATCAGAAGGAAAAGGATCTTCTGATCAAGACCATTCGTGAATTGCCTAACATCCAATTGCGTGGGGCACGTGGACTGGAGTGGGAGAATTGTTATCCGCAGCCGGAATTTGATGTGGATAGTGTGCTCTTCGACCTGAATTATTTCAAGTATTGTTTTCTGAAACCTACTGATCTGGATTTCCATGAACTGAAACTGGAAGCTAACTTCCGACTTTTTGCCAAGGATCTGACTTCTGAACCGATGGACTGTTTCCTCTATCGTGACTTCCAGGCGAGAAATATCATGCTTGACAAAGAAGGAAATCCATACTTTATTGATTTCCAGGGTGGCCGTAAGGGACCGTTCTATTATGATTTGGCTTCTTTCCTGTGGCAGGCTTCTGCTCAATATTCATTCAAGTTGAGACGGGAACTGGTATGGGAATACTATCAGTCGCTCAAGCATTATACGGAAGTTCCATCTGTCCGTCATTTCGTCAATCGCCTGAGTCTCTTTGTTCTCTTCCGTACCCTTCAGGTATTGGGCGCATACGGTTTCAGGGGATATTTCGAACGCAAGAAGCATTTCTTAGAAAGCATACCTCCTGCCATCCAGAATCTGCGTGATCTCCTGAAGATGGGGGAAAAGGTGTTCCCTTATCCTTATATGATGGATATGTTGCGCCGACTGACCGAATTGCCGCAGTTTGCCCGTATCGAAAGTGCGGCAGTCAACCGTGCTGACGGATATAAGACAACGGACAACAATATCTATATTTCGCATCCACAGGATGGTCCGGCTACTTTCTCCAAGTATGACGGCAAGGGTCCGCTGGTGGTCAGGGTTTTCAGTTTCTCTTTCAAAAAAGGTATTCCAGAGGATCCTTCTGGCAATGGAGGCGGTTATGTCTTCGACTGTCGCAGCACGCACAATCCGGGCAGATATGAACCTTATAAGAAATTGACGGGACTGGACGAGCCTGTGATTCGATTCTTAGAGGATGATGGGGAAATCCTGAAGTTCCTGGATCATGTCTATGCGCTTGCCGATCATCATGTGAATCGCTATATTCAGCGTGGTTTCACCTCCCTGATGTTCTGCTTCGGTTGTACAGGTGGTCAGCATCGCAGCGTTTATTCAGCCCAGCATCTTGCCGAGCATATCCATGAAAAGTTTGGTGTGGAGGTAAGAATTTGTCATCGGGAACAGAAGATAGAGCAGGTTTTGCCTGCAAAACAATAATATTTGGCGTGCAAATTTGGCTATATCGCAAAAAGTTAGTAAATTTGCACGCACATTAAACGATAGCTATTTGGCAATGATGCAAGCAATGATATTCGCAGCAGGTTTGGGCACTCGCCTGAAGCCTCTTACCGACCGCATTCCGAAGGCCTTGGTAAGGGTGGGGGGAGAACCTTTGCTCAAACGTGTCATCTTTCAACTGAAGGATGCAGGTTTCACTCGCATTGTAGTGAACGTGCATCATTTTTCAAATCAAATTACAGATTATCTCAAGGAGAATGACAATTTCGGCATGGACATCCGCATCAGCGATGAAACGGATAAGTTGCTCGAAACGGGTGGAGGCATCCGGAAAGCCTGGTCTCTCTTTGATTCTCATGAGCCTGTTCTGATACATAATGTGGACATTCTCAGTAATGTGAATCTGAAGAAGTTCTATCAGATGGAGACTCAGGATTTATTGGAAACTTCGGTTTCTGATGCTGAGGAACCTCCATTGGCTGCCCGACTCTTGGTAAGTGAACGCAAGACCAAGCGCTATCTTCTCTTTGATGATACGATGAGACTGGTGGGTTGGACGAATATTGAAACGGGTGAGGTGAAGAGTCCTTATCAGCATCTCGACCCTAAGAAATATAAGATGTATGCTTTCTCCGGTATTCACATGGTGGCTCCAACTATCTTCCCGCTGATGGAAGAAGAACCAGATAAGTTCCCTATCATGGACTTCTATCTCAGAAACTGTGACAAGGTGCGCATTGAGGGGTACGTGAAAAACGACCTCAAGTTGATGGATGTGGGAAAGCAGGAAACGCTGAAAGAGGCGGAGGCGTTCCTGAAGGAATTATAAATTGTAAATTATAAATTATAAATTAGACAATATGCAACAGAAGATTATTATTTTGGATTTCGGTTCACAGACCACGCAGCTGATTGGCCGTCGCGTACGTGAACTTGATACCTTCTGCGAGATTATGCCTTACAACAAGTTTCCAAAGGATGACCCATCTGTGATTGGTGTCATCTTGAGCGGTAGTCCTTACTCCGTTCATGATCCGGAAGCTTTCAAGGTTGATTTGAGCCAGTTTATCGGACGCATCCCTGTGCTCGGTATCTGCTATGGTGCTCAGTTCCTCTCTTACGCTCAGGGTGGTAAGGTTGAGGCTGCAGACAGCCGTGAGTATGGACGTGCCAACTTGGAGCATTTCGATGTGGAGAATCCTTTGTTCAAGGGCTTCGTTGAGAACTCGCAGGTATGGATGAGTCATGGTGATACTATCACTGCCATCCCAGAGGATTACAAGTGCATTGCTTCTACTGCTAATGTGAAGTATGCTGCATATGCTTCTACCAAGCAGCCTGTATGGGCTGTTCAGTTCCACCCAGAGGTGTTCCACTCTTTGCAGGGTACACAGTTGCTGAAGAACTTCGTGGTTGATATCTGCGGTAGTAAGCAGGACTGGAGCGCTGACTCTTTCGTAGAGACTACTGTGGCTGAACTGAAGGCTCAGTTGGGTGACGACAAGGTTATCCTCGGCCTTTCCGGCGGTGTTGACTCAAGTGTTGCTGCTGTTCTTCTCAACAAGGCTATCGGCAAGAACCTGACCTGTATCTTCGTGGATCACGGTATGCTCCGCAAGAACGAGTTCCGTGATGTTATGGAAGATTACAAGTGCTTGGGCTTGAACGTGATTGGCGTGGATGCTTCTGAGAAGTTCTTCACTGACTTGGCTGGTGTAACAGACCCAGAGAAGAAGCGTAAGATTATCGGCCGTGACTTCGTGGAGGTGTTCAATGCTGAGGCTAAGAAGCAGACTGGTGCGAAGTGGTTGGCTCAGGGTACTATCTATCCAGACCGTATCGAGAGTTTGAATATCACGGGTAAGGTGATCAAGAGTCATCATAATGTAGGTGGTCTTCCTAAGGAGATGAATCTCCAGTTGTGCGAGCCTTTGAAATGGTTGTTCAAGGATGAGGTTCGTCGTGTAGGTCGTTCTATGGGAATGCCTGAGCACCTGATTACCCGTCATCCATTCCCAGGTCCTGGTTTGGCTGTTCGTATCTTGGGTGATATTACTCCAGAGAAGGTTCGTATTCTCCAGGATGCTGACGATATCTATATCCGTGGTTTGCGTGAGTATAAGGTGAAGTTGAGTGGTGAGGAAGCTCGCCGAGTCTTAGCTGCCGGTGTTCCTGCTGACATGCAGAATGGCGAGATAGAGGTTTCTCTCTACGATCAGATCTGGCAGGCTGGTACTGTACTGCTTTCTACTGTTCGTTCTGTAGGTGTAATGGGTGATGAGCGTACATACGAGCACCCTGTTGCATTGCGTGCCGTAACAAGTACTGATGCGATGACTGCCGACTGGGCTCATCTGCCATACGACTTTATGGCTAAGGTAAGTAATGAAATTATCAATAAGGTAAAGGGTGTAAACCGCGTTTGCTATGATATTTCTTCAAAACCACCTTCGACAATTGAGTGGGAATAATTCCTGAATAAAATAAAAAGGGGATGTGTCATAAGTTCATGATACATCCTCTTTTTATTTTAATCATATTCTTTTCATGTTTCTCATAGTTTTATTCATCGGATTACGCTGAGTTTATGGAACATTCTTGCTCTACGGATTATTCACGGATTTTCACGGATTACTTGCTGATTTTCACGGATTTGACCTTGCGATCATTGGGCTAATGCTGTAACGTTCCTGCTTTAGGGGGGATCGCTACGACCGTCAGGTTGTGATTCTCAGTCTGGTCCACAGTCCTCTTGGGATGAGGCGCCAGAAGAACACGAGGATAGCGTAACGCCAATCAATGACTTTCACTTCTTTTCCTTTTTCGATGGCACGAACGATGTGCTTGGCTACATCTTCTGGTTGGAGCTGGAGTGGATAAGTACTGCCTGCTATGAGGTCTGTCTTTACAAATCCGGGTCTGATGTCTGTGATGGAGATAGGGAGATGGCGCATTCTTGCCTGTTGGGAAAGACATTCGAGATAATGGTTCTGGAATCGCTTGGTGGCAGAGTAGGAAGGAGCTGCACCGAGACCTTTGGTTCCGGCGATGGAAGTGATGCAGGCAATGCGGGCCTTCTGGCTACTATGGTGGTGGACAAACCAGTTGAATGCCGTATCTACCATGCGTGTGAATCCCAAACCATTGGTTTCTACAGTCTTCAACTCCTTTTCTATATCGAGCGAGTTGTTCTGCCAGCCAATGCCTGAACTGTGGAAATACAGGTCCATTCCTCCCAACTTGTCAATGAGTTCGAGAAGCTGGGAAGGTGCTTCGGCGGAAGTCACATCGATTTGCTGATAACAGGTGATTCCGCCCTGCGAAATCAGAGCCTGCAATCTTTCGATTCTTCTTCCGGCTATTCCTACCTGCCATCCTTTTGCAGCAAGCAGTTTTGCCACTTCCATTCCGATGCCCGAAGTGGCACCCATTACAATTGCTTTCTTTGCCATATTGTCCTATTATATTAAGGTGAAGTCTTGTTTAACTCTATCTAAACATCTAAATCGTTTTTACTCTTCAGCAGGTCTTCCGCCTTCTTCACGCTTCCTGCTTTCAGTATCAGTTGCTTCACTTCCTCGTAATTCGTGTATTCCGGATTGCGTTCCATGAAGATGCGGCAGGCGCGGTCGATGAGTTTATGGTTGATAAGCTTGGCATTTACCATCTTGTTGCCTTCCACCCGTCCTTGTCTTATCTGAAGAGAAGTACTGATCATATCCAGAATCATCTTCTGCGATGAACCGGCTTTCATGCGGGTACTTCCTGTTACAAATTCCGGTCCCGTGATTACTTCTACGGGATAATCGGCAGTCTGGACGATGGGAGCGTTGGGATTGTTGACGATGCAACCCGTAGGAATGCCTTCTTTCTTGCAATGCTGCAAGATGGAAAGCACGAATGGGGTTGTTCCGCTGGCGGAGAACCCCAGCACGAAATCTTGCTTTGAAATATGCTTGGTGCAGAGTTGCTGCCATCCGTCTTCAAGATCATCTTCGCGTGATTCCTTCGTTTGGGTAAGGCAGCCGATGCCTCCAGGGAAGATGGCTTGTATCTGTGAACCGTCGATGCCGTAGGTGTTCTGCACTTCGATGGTATCGAGCGTGGCCAGTCTTCCGCCCGTTCCGCAACCGGCATAGAAAAGTCTTCCGCCCTTCTTCAGCTGCACTTCGATGGCGGAAATCAGTTGGTTGATGGCTGGTAATGCTTTTTCTATTGCCTGAGCCACCTTCTGGTTTTCAGCATTGATATGGGCGGTGAGTTCAGCCACGCTCATCTTTTCGAGATGTTCGTAGAACGAACTCTGCTCAGTTATTCTCTTTTCTTCTTTATTTGGCATATTACTTTATCTTTAGGGTGTAGATTTCGAAAAGCTTGATTTCTGGCTATTTCCTATGGCTATAGCCGATAATTCTGATGCAGGCTTCTATTCTTCTGCCAGGAAATAAACCGGAGCATTGCGTGAACCTTCTTTAATCAGAAAACCGGATTTTTCCAGTTGCTTTAACCAGTTGAGGGCAGTCTGTTTGCGGATATGAAATTCCATTTCCAGGGTTCTGCGGTTGATGGAGCGATGGCTTTTCATATACTCTCTTATTTTCTCCTTCAAGGTATCTTCAGAGAAAGGGTAGGAGCGGGAAGTATATTGTGATTTCTCGAAATGAGTATGATACTTCACCTGTTTCAGCAGATCTTCATTGGGGCGGAACTTGATGCCCCTTACGCTAACGTAGTCGGCTCTCACCTTGCTGTCAGGCTTCAGTTCATCCATATCCAGATTTACCGAGAGTGAGAGGTATCCGATTTCCGGGATGTTGATACGCTTTCCATCCTGCAGGTCTTCTTCGATAATGTCACGCAGTTGCATGAAGACTGTAGCCACTTCTCCCTTTCCCAAACAGCTATGTTGGGCTATTCGTTCTATCATCTGCTTGTCTGTCATCGCTGGTTGCTCAAAGATATGGGCGAATCGGCGTGTCTCTTCGTTTCCTCCAGCATTGGGAAGATAATGTATTTCATATTTTATAGCCATCGTTTTCTCAGTATTATGTCAGCAAGAATAATATGTCCTTGTTATCACCCGTTATTGTCTGGTTGATGTCGCAAAGATAAATAATTATTCTGAGAATCAAGAAGAAAAGAGGAAAGAAATACAGATAGAATTTGGAAATACTGTGATTGGTTGTTTGAAAAGACAGAAATAGTTGTTTGAAGAGATAGGATAAATTGTCGTAAGAGATAGGATCGTCAGCCGCACAACAGCTGTTATGCAATCGCACATCAGCTGTTGTGCGGTTGTCTGCCACGTGTTGTGCGCTCGTAAGCCAGTTGTTGTGCAGTAGTTTTTGTAACAATGCTATTATGACTTTAAGCTGAATACAGAAGGCATGAATTTAAACTCAGGAGAAATACATGAGTTGGAGATTGATTTTGGAGGTGCAACGAGATTTATAGGAATTAATCCACAACCTGATTATACAACAATGAGTGGATTTGGTTATACTGATTCCAAGAAGATAGAACAAATTTCTTTTAAAGGCTTGAAGACTTATTGTCAATTTGTTGAAACATCAGGAATTCAGTCAGTTCGGGTCTATTTGCTGACTGCAATTTGTTCATTGTTCTTTACGTTATTCATAAAAACATTGGTCAAGTTGATTGCTGATTGTTGGGGATATTGGATAATGAGACAAAATAAATAGTTTGTTATTGAAAACATCCTTCAGCAAAACTCTTTGATACTTTGAATGTTCAATGAAATTACTGAAGGATGTTTCTATAAAGGTAATTCTTTTAATTGCTTTTTAGCCATTTCTGACACTAAATCTATTAGTTCCTTAGCTGGCTCAACCAATGGAAGTACCTCTGTTTCCATATCAAGAATATGACGGTCTTCATAGTCGCCAGTTAATCGTAAGGAGAAAAGCTGATTGAAAGTCTTGCCATACTTTTTGTCAATGAGGTTGTTTTTCAAAAAGACTTTTCCAAACATTTGGATTACGCCATTATGAGTACTAGCTTCATACTTATAAGAAATGAGTAAAGCAGAAACAGCATAGTAAGCTGCATAGTATAAACGATTGGCTGCAGTTTCGACATAACCATTTTCTATGGAGCCAATAGCTTCATTATATGTTCGATATGCTTTTTCTAGTCTATATTTTACAATTTCGGTTCTGTCAGTGTCTGTAAGTTGTCCCTTTATCATATTGCAATTCCTTCCTTATTTACGTTATGATTGAATAAGGTATAATGGTTCTCCTCCCATTCTTTTTGGGAGAAGAGTACAGGGTTGATGATTTCATCAATATCCCAGCCTAATTCTCTTAGTGGATAAGAATACTTATCGTAATCTTGAAGCGTAACTTTTGGTTTGTCTAGAAGAATCAATACATCCCAATCACTTCCTTCATGTTCTGTACCTCTAGCGCGGGAACCAAACAAGATGGCTTTTGCATGAGGATCAATCTCATGCAATCTATTGTGCATTGCTTCTATGATTTGTTTCTTCTCCATATCTATCAATATTAATATATGTGTTGCAAAAATACGAGTTTTCTTTCTAATCACCAAATTTTTAACATAAAATTCTGTCTAATATCTTAAATTAAGTGTTTGGTGAGTTTTTTATATCTGTGGTGTCTGTGGCTTTATCTGGTAACTACCCAGCACCCCCCAGGGCATAAGTAGTTACCTTACTGTTGTACGACAGCAAGTATAGCATTGAATTTAGAGTTTCCATTCTTCATGGCTGTTTCCGCTATAGAATGTAGCTTGGCAAAATCATCGGCACCTTCATCGGTACGGAAGCATCCGCTGACTTTCTGCTTTCTGCTTTATCTTTCTCACCCCTCGTTCGCTGGCATTATTGTCATAAGGCACAAGTGGATTGGAGAGGAAAGTGAACAGATAGTCTTTTACCTTGAGAATGCCTTTCTTGAATCTCTCAAACTCATCATCGAGGTGTGACAGACTTTCTCCCAAGAGATTCTTCATCTTGGTCTTCAGTACCTTTATCTTTCTCTGCGTGATAGTGTTGTTTCGCCTAAGGTCGATGGCGTGCGCTAACAGATGGATAAACCTTCGAGACCAGTCCTGCTTTGCATCTAGCTCGTTAAGATATTCGGCATTTCTTAACAGGTGAGCCAGACAGACTTGATGATCCTTGACATTCATCTTGAAATAAGTTTGCTTTCTGTCGGTCACAAGCGTTGAATGGGGCAGACCGTTAGGAAACTTGGAATCTACGGCCTCCTGCCCTCTCGACTTCAACTGATACACATAGGTAAGAGCATCTGTTTGGAATATCCAGTTCCAGTGCAACTGCTTTCCCACAACAACACTCCGAATAAAATATACTTACATTTAAGAGGACCGTAAATCACAATTTTTAGGTATTGCATATTCCTCATAGAAGCCGTACCTTTGCACCCTCAAAAGAAAATAAGGTAAAAAGACAAAAATTAATATGAGAGTGAACAAAAAAATAGGTCTGTGCATTCTTTCATCAATGGCCATCAGCACGAAGCTGAATGCACAGGTAGGAAAAGACTCTGTCCTTCTTGAAGAAGTTCAGGTAGTGGGTAAATCAAAGGCACGCAGAATGCAAGAGCAAGCTTACGCCATCTCTGTCTTGGACTTAAAGAAACAATACCAGACAGCGGCTCCCTTGAACAAGCTTCTTAATAGTGTTACGAGCGTCAAGATTAGAGAAGACGGTGGACTGGGTTCTAACTATAGCTTCTCCCTGAATGGCTTCTCTGGCAATCAGGTGAAGTTCTTCATCGATGGCATCCCTATGGATAACTTTGGCTCTTCCTTCAACTTGGCCAATATCTCCGCAAACATGGCTGACAGAATCGAGGTGTATAAGGGTGTGTTACCTGTATATCTCGGCTCTGACGCACTGGGTGGAGCAGTGAACATCGTGTCACGCAAAAATGCCAACTACCTGGATGCCACCTACTCCATCGGTTCTTATAATACGCACCGCTTCTCTATCAATGGAGCTTACACAGCACATGGAGGATTCACCATCAGAGCCAACGCCTTCGCCAACTACTCTGACAACAACTATAAGGTATGGGCACCTATCGTCAACCTTTCCACCAACAAACAAGAGGGCTATGAATGGGTGAAAAGATTCAATGATGGCTACCACTCATTCGGTTTGAAAGTGGAAAGCGGCATCGTGGGCAAATCCTGGGCAGACTACTTGCTCCTGGGCTTGATTGCATCCACCGATAAGAATAATGTACAAACAGGAGCCACAATGGATGCGGTGTATGGTGGTGTAAAGACCAAGAGTTTCTCCATCATCCCAAGCATTAAGTACAAGAAAGATGACTTGTTCTTGCCAGGACTGTCTTTGTCTCTTTATGGCACGTACAATATCGTGAACACCCAGAATGTAGATACGCTTGCCAGAAAGTATAACTGGAAGGGAGAATATGTTACCAGTACATCGGCTGGTGAAGGTTACCTCACCGATGCTACCATCAAGGAACGCCAGTGGCAAGCCAATGCCAATCTGAACTACGTCATAGATGACCACCAGTCGGTCACTTTGAACAATGTATTCACTGCCATGCGCAGAAAGAGCGATGACAAGATGTACCCAGACGATGAGATGAACAATGTACCACAGCAACTCACCAAAAACATCACAGGCTTGGGCTATCAGGTGAGATTCCAAAGATGGAATGCCAACATCTTCGGTAAGATGTACCGACTCTATAGCTCCACCTATAAGCTGATGGACCAGTTCACCGATAACCAACGATGGGAGAAGGTGTCTGACAGAAAGCATCGCTTTGGTTATGGAGCCGCTGCCACTTATTACATCTTACCTTCTTTGCAAGCCAAGGTTTCCTTTGAGCGTGCCTTCCGTATGCCAGAGACCGTGGAGATGTTTGGTGACGGAATGGTTCAGAAGAGTAACCCAGACCTCAAACCAGAGAGTAGCAACAACTTCAATGCGGGCCTTCTCTTTGACCAAAACTTTGGTCCTCACAGAGTGCAGGCAGAGGTCAACTACATCTATAGAAACACCAAGGACTTCATCTTGAAGGGAGTGAGCTTGACCAGCAACCCTACCACCAGTTATGACAACATTGGCAAGGTGCATACGCGTGGTATAGAGGCCTCTCTGGGATATTTTTACAAGAGAAATCTCCATATCAATGGAAATTTCACCTACCAAGACATCAAGGACAAGCTGGAGTTTGAGAAATCACAGAATACCTACGTGGGCGATGGCATCACTGAGAACATCACCTTCGGACAGCGTTTGCCAAACATTCCATATCTCTTCATGAATGGACACGCTGACTACAATTTCTTTGATTTCGGGTGGAAGGGCAACACCCTCTCCCTCAATTATGACATACAGTATATCCATAGCTACTATCTCTCCTTCACCGGACTGGGAGCCAAGGCCACCAAGAAGGTCATACCAGAGCAGCTGAGTCACAATGTATCTCTGGTTTACAGCATGAAAGATGGCAGATACAGCGTCATATTGGAATGCACGGACATCACTAACGAGAAACTGTATGACAACTATCGCTTGCAAAAACCAGGCAGAACATTCAACATGAAGTTCAGATATTACATCAGCAAATAACATCCATTGAATTAAAAGAAATTTGATTAGACAATGAAAAAATTATATAGCAGCATCATGCTCATGGCCACCATAGCCATGACATCCCTCACTCTGTCATCATGCAACGATGACCTCAGTGGCGAGCAAGAGATTCCAAACGCCCCTTACGTGCTTAGCTTGGGCGTAACCTCCAGTGGCAATACCTCCTATTACGTGGTTTCTACAGACAACTTGATGGAAGGAACCATCAATGCTGTAGGAAAAGGTATTGAGCAAAATGGCTATCACGATTATCAACAAGGCGGCAATACCATCTTCTGCATCGGAGGACTGGGAGTAACCAACGCCACAGGAGTGGTAAGAGGCTCCGACGGTCTTCTGAAGGAACAAGGAGAATTCGTTTTCAACAACTCCATCAATGGATTTTGCCAAGTGGATGGGAACACGATGGTGGCCCTGGAACTGCCAAGCAATAAGGAAAGCGGTAACAAATTGACTTTTTATACGGTAGATGCCCATACGGCAGCCATCACGTCCAAAAACAGTGAGACTTCTGTTTCTCCAATAGATAAGCTCGACTGGCCAAGCATCACGGGAATGGCACATAGTGGCGGCAACCTCTATGTTACTTATACACCAATGAATAGCAAAACATTCGAGACTGCTTACACTGACACGTGCTTTGTAGCGGTATATTCCTATCCAGAGTTCAAGTTTGTCAAGCTGATGAAAGACACTCGAATGGGACCTGGTGGATCATGGAACGCCTTCAATGGATTTGTCAAGGATGAGGAAGACAACCTCTACGTGATGTCCAACTCCGCCATTTCCAACGGATACTCTCAAAGTACCAAGCATGCAGGCTTTCTGAGAATCAAGAAGGGATCCACCACCTTTGACGAGGACTACTTCTTCGATTTCGAACAGGCCACAGGTGGGTTAAAACCTGCCCATATCCAATATATCGGCAATGGCCTCGTCTTTGCAGAAGTGAGCACCATCAACCCTCAAACCGCCAATGACAGATGGGGCGACAAAAGCCTAAAATGCTGCATCATCGACCTCAAAAACAAAACTGTAAAAGACGTGGAAGGAATTCCTGTGCACAATGGAAATGGTGGCAGAAGATTCGCTTGCCTCATTGAAAACGGCTACGCTTTCCTGCCGGTGTCAACAACTGATGGCATCTACATCTACAGAACCGATATAGCCACAGCCAAGGCCGAGAGAGGAACTCGTGTCTCCACATCTTTCGTAGGAGGCTTTTTCAAACTACCATAAACAGCAAAAAAGCTGAAAATAGGAAAAATATATCAAGAACGGATGAACATCAAAAGATTATGCTACCTACTCCACTTATGGATAGGTCTAGCCACTGGAATCATCGTCTTTGTTGTCAGCATAACAGGGGCTATCTATCTCTTCAAGGATGAGATCAGCTCAACCTGTCAACCTTGGAAAAAGGTGGAGGTAAGGAATCAGCCTTTTCTCCAACCTTCCAAGCTGATAGAGATTGCCAACACACAAAGCCACCAAGAAAGTCCTTCCGCCATCACCATAGGCGAAAAGGATGAAGCCGTATGGGTGGATTACTTCGGAGAGAAGGGACAGACAACCATTTATCTGAATCCTTATGACGGAAAGATAATCCATACTAGCCACTTAGGAACCGATGAATTTGACTTTTACCGATTTATCTTGAACGGACACCTGTATATGTGGTTTCCTCGAACCATCGGAAAACCTTTGGTTAGCTATGGAGTCTTGCTTTTCTTCCTGACCCTCCTCACAGGGTTGGTCATCTGGATGCCAAAGCATATGACGACACATCTTCTGAAGAAACGTCTCGCCTTTCATCGTCCATTCAAGTGGAGACGATTCGTATATGATCTTCATAATGTATTGGGTATATACATGCTCCTACCGATAATAGTGGTAAGTATCACAGGCCTTATCTTCGGCTTAGATTGGTTCAGTCATGGCATCTACCAACTGGCCTCTGGCGGAAAACAGATGGAAGCATATACCTTGCCTCCATCCGATTCTCTCCATATCCAGAGTAAAACGGCAAGCATCGACCTGCTGCAAGCCAAGATTCTAAAAGAGAGTCCTAACGCAGTACAATACTACTATGTGCTCCCTGCCGATAGCCTGGGAAGCTATAGAGTGAGTGTGGTACATGAGAAAGGTTCCTATTATAAACAAGACAACCTCTTCTTTGACCAATATACTCTCAAAGAGCTAAAAGGAACAGGTCCATATGCTGGAAGATACAAGGATGGCACAACAGCAGATAAACTGATTCATGCCACTTTGGACCTACATGAAGGCATCATCTTGGGATGGATAGGCAAAATCATCATGCTATTTGCTGCACTTACATCAGCTTCATTGCCTATTACAGGTTTCCTGCTGTGGAGAAGAAAGAAAAACCAAAAGAAACCAGTAGGATAAGAAGATGTACATCAAGCAAATACACCCATAAAAATAGAAGGCAGACTTGGATATCCATCATACTCCATGTCTGCCTTCAATCAATAACTTTTTACGGTTAATTTTCTGTAATTATGTAATGTGGCATTATCGTAATTGCAAAAAAAGATGTATTTTTGTAGGCAAGAATCGTATAAAAAACAAGACCCGATAGCTTGACGAATCAGAGGCTACCGGGAATCTACGCTACAAAGATAGTGCTTTTTCTTGTTATAACCAAGTAAATGAACGAATCTTTATGGAATATTTAGAATTTGAACGAATCTTGTCTGCCAAGCGAATGCAGAGATATAAAGATGCTGCGAATGGTGAGACTCGCAAGGCTATGGCTTTGTATCGCTACAGCTTACGTCTGTCGCAGGATATGTTTACAATAGTCAGCTGCTTTGAAGTGGCATTGCGTAATGCAATTGATGGTCTTTTGGTGACAACATTCTCTTGGATGGGAATAGATTCTCGTTCAATGTTATATGGACTCGACCATGTGCAGAGTGTCTGTACCAAGATTAACAGTTTGAAAGAGTAATATTCAGAATAGCTTATGAATAAAGAAAAAGAAGATTTCTTCCTCCATTCCAACGAGGTGAATCATATCAACAGAGAAAATTACGACAAGATAGAATTATTGGTGAATGCGGCAAAGGCTTTTGCCCGCAGCACCTACCAGTGTGTCTATATTATCGATTATTTTCATCAGGACTTCATCTATGCATCAGATAACCTTGCATATCTCTGCGGATTGGAACCCGAGCAACTGATGGAGGCTGGCTATCAGATGTATATAGACCATGTTCCGGATGCCGACCTGCAGATGCTGCTCGAAGTGAACAAGAAAGGTTTTGATCTTTTCAATGAATTGCCTGTGGGCGACCGCCTCGACTCTACCATCTCGTACGACTTTCATCTTACCAATGGCAGACATAGCCGATTGATTCATCATCAACTCACTCCGATACTTCTTTCTGATGATGGAAGAATCTGGCTTGCCCTCTGCACCGTATCATTGGCAGCAACCGATGAACCGGGACATATCATCATGCAGAAGAATGGTGAGCGTAGCTATTTTGAATATTCCACATTGCGCCACAAGTGGGAAAAGAAAGAAGGCATAACCTTGAGCGAGACTGAGAGAGATGTTTTGAGATTGTCTGCCCAAGGTTACACGATGAATGATATTGCCGACCGACTATGCAAATCGGTTGACACTATAAAGGCTTGCAAGCGCAACCTTTTCGCCAAGATGGGCGTGAAGAACATTGCCGAAGCGCTGTTTCATGCCACGAACTATCAGATGATATAATCGCAATCATATCTCTTCCAACAATGGCGAGAGATAGAACTTGGGGAAGTATTTCACCTCCTTGCCTTCCGCAAGGTTTGCGAGAATGTTGGCACAGTAGCCGGCGGTAATATATGCCCCGATGCCCAGTTGCGGGAAAGACTCCTCAGAATAATGTCTGATGGCTTCATCTATCCAAGGCAAGGGCATCTGCCAGAACATACCGTACTGCGAGATATACTTGCCCAGTGAGCACCGGAAATCATCCGTTCCTTTTTTCACTACTTCGCTGAATGGATAGCCTTTCGGTTTCTCTACAGCGAGAAAGGCAGCCTTGCCAAGATTGACGGCATGGATAACGGTGATGCCCTGCTCCTTGCATTTCTTATCGAAAGCAAAAGAGGCTTCGTTGTCATGCAAGGTTGCATTCACCGCATATCGGATGCCCGACAAGTCGCATGCATCCACATCTTCCATCGTCAGCGTATCCTTTTCTATGCGATAGATTTGAAATCTATCTTCCTGCCGATGGCTTTCATGGAAGTCATAGCGCAAGGCACAGGAAGCTATCAAGCCTCCCATGTCTGCGCCACTAATCAACAATTTTATTGGGTTGTTCATTTATAGAGAGATTTATTGTCATTACACCATTACCGGATGCTGCAGACAGATTACATTCTGTTCTTTTGGCTTTCTCCAGCACCCGTACCCTTATATTTGCTTCTTGTAGTGTTGAACTTATACCGTACAGTAAGCGAAACTTTGCTTGTTGACAGTCCATCATACACCATTTCCTTTATTTTGCCAAAATGAGCAATCATGTGGCTATCGTTTGTCCCGAACAAATCATAGATGAAGAGCTGAAACGACAAATGGTCTTTCAAGAAAGCCTTATATGCGGAAACATTCGTGCAAAACATTGGCTTGTACAGATACTGGTTCTCCTCATGGCCTTTTGTAATATACGACATCATCAACGTAAACATTCCTAATTTGGTGTTGAGCGTATTGTCAAAACGGAAAGAAGCCATTGGTTTATTGAGCGATTTCCCATCGTGCGTCTCCATATCAAACCATTGCTTGTCAACGGATGCGGTAAGCGAAGGATACCAGATGCCAAACGAAGGGCGCAAGTTGATGGATGCAGCTACGTCATTATACGAATTCCCATTTACTGGCTTCATCAAGCCTATTGCAGGATTATCCTTATAAGTCTCCACTGTGGATATAATCGGATTGGAAGTATGGCTGTAGGTCATATCGAATGTCAACCATTTGTAAGCCAACTCGTAGTTGAGATTTCTACTTATCTGAGATACAAGAAATGGATTTCCCGTTTCATACGTGTATCGGTTGTCATACTGAATGCCACTGCGCAAATTATGATAGGAAGGACGATTAATGTCGGCTGCATAGCTCAATTGCATCTGTACCTTGCCTACAGGCATCGATAAGCTAAGCGATGGGAACCAATTGCCGTACGACTTGCTTTGCCCAGGCACATACTTGCCATATTCATAGTAATTGAAGTCGATGTACTCGTATCTCATACCTGCCTCCAAACTCAGATTACCGAAATCTCTTGAATAGGTCAAGAATGAAGATGTCATACTTTCTGTAATACGGCTGTCGTCATCCGATACCAAGTTAATTGGCACCACTTGATACTTTGAGGTACGATGGGTATTGGAATATTCACCACCCAAAGACAAATTACCTCCTGATAATGGGTAAGAAAGCACCAGTTTGGAAGCGAGCAGATGATAGTCCTTGTTAGTCAAGCTATGAGCCGTTTGGCTTTGTGCATTCATCCCCACTTCCTGGTATTGCTCTTTGGTAACATCGTTCTGGTATTCCTTCGACCATAGCCAATCTGTATTGAAATCGATGCTGAGCTTACCAATCTTTCCTACATAGTAAATATTGCTTGAAAGATTATTCTTCTGCCAAAAGAAATCAGCATGACTATCAGAACTTTCAGACAAATCTCCGTCTTGCAATATCAAAGAACTCATATCGCCGTTCCATGTTTGTTTTGGATTTCTTAGAAAACCAAAGTTGGCACCTATAGAGTTGTTGGCATCCAACTGGTAGCTGGCATCCAGGCGAAAGTTCATGGCTTCGATAATACCTACTTGTCTTATCTCACTTTTCTGGTTCCACGTCTTGTCAAGATAAGTCTTCTGCTGTAAGTCTTTATTGTCTGGCTGGTATTGTCTTGCTCCAAAGGCGTATGCGCCCAGCTCTAAGCCATTCTTGCGATAGCTCATATTCAATTGGCCAAATCCACCGAAGTTTTTCTTCTCATCATATTCACCAGTAGTCTTCGCATCGAACCCGAATCCTTCGCCTTGTATCTTCTTCGTTGTGATACGGATGACCGCCTTGGTGCTGGCTGCGTAACGAGCACCAGGGTTAGTGATGACTTCCACCGACTTGATGTTGTCGGAATGCAAACGGTCCAGCTCGCTCTTGTCTCTCATCTGTCGTCCATTGATATAGATAACAGGCTCACCGCGTCCGAATACCTTGATGCTGCCATTCTGGGCAGACACGTTAGGGATGCGGTCGAGCAGGTTCTCCATGGTTCCTGCTTTCTCAAGTACGGATCCGACAACGGTTGTCGTCATTCCGCCATTCTTCAGGATAGTCTTAGGCAGGGATGACTTCACGACTACTTCGCCGAGCATCTTACTGTCTTCTTCCATCTTGATAATGCCCACATTCTCACCAGTGCAATCCTTGCAGATTGTCTTATAGCCTACGGAGGTCACCTTGATGATTCCACCATTGCAGGAAGAGTCGATGACAAAGCTGCCATCCTCTCCACTCACTGCGCCCTTGATGAAAGCCGAGTCTGTTCTATTCAATAATACTACATTGGCAAACGCCAAAGGTTCTCCCTTGGTATTCATCACCTTGCCGGTGATATTCTGCGCCATCATCGGAGTCATAGCCGAGAGGCACAACGCTGTGGTAAAAATTACTTTTTCCTTCATATTGCTACAGTTTTGCTTGATTTTTTTATTTTTCTGCTGCAAAAGTATAGCTTTATAGGAAAAAGCCTTTGACACAAAAGTGTATTTCTCAAAAGTGCGGTTTAAGAATTACACTTTTGTGTATAAAAAGAAAGGATAAATAGCGTTTGGTGATAGGGGATAAATAAGGTAAAAGCATTTTTTATCTTATGCTTTTTCGATTACCCAATTATCGATATTCCCAGTTTTACTGTCGAAGTTGATGCCGACCTTGGTTATTGGCTTGCCGCTTAGCGCAAATCGTTTGTGATAGTTCTTCAGGTTGATTTGCTGCATTGCAGACTTCGCACTCCTGTCCAGCTTAATCTCCAACAGGAAAAGGTCTGTATGGGTGAGCAATACGACGTCAACTCTGCCGTTCGGTGTATGAACTTCAACGTCCACCTGATAGTCTGTAAGCAGAGAGAATATGATGAAGAGCATCTGCTGGTAATGTCCCTCATAATGAGCGTTGTTGCAGTATGGAACAGTTCCCAGGAATGTTTGGAGTAAGGTTAATGCCTCCTCCATATTCTGCTTATCCAATGCCTGTGCGATACGACGGGCAGTATTGGTTGTTGCAAGCGTATTCTGTGTGACGTATGATGGAATCAGTGCCTTGGTCAGTCCCATTTTCACCTCCTTGTTAGGAACATCAAGAACGTAATAGTTGTAGTCTTCATGATATTCCTTGATGGTGATATATCCACTTTGGTAAAGCAGCGGCATAATGGTTGGCATATTCTCCGTAGGAACATCAAACTCGCTGGCATCAGCCTCCACTCGTGTGATGACATCTGTAGGAACTACCTGATATTTGCGCATCATATTGATGAGATAAGTTGGAGTGCCAGAAGTAAACCAATAGGATCCGAACTTGTTTTCTGCTAAGCAATTCAGCAGGCTATATGGATTGAAGATATCAGGTGAGAATCTTGTGAAATGATAGCCGTCATAATTCTCTTTCAACTTGTCGATTACTTGCTCTTTCGTTATGTTTCTTTTTCGGGCAAACTCCTCAATATCTTCCGACATCTGTATCAGAAGTTCTTCTTTGGTGATGCCACAGATACCAGCATAGTCATCATTCATGGATATGTTGGTGATGTTGTTCAGTTCGCTGAAGATGCTGATTTGCGAGAACTTGGTGATGCCTGTCAGGAAGACAAAGCGTAGTTTAGCTTCGCTGTATTTCAAAGGACTGAAAAAGTTGCGCATGATATTGCGCAAGGTATCCAACTGCTCTTGCTCGTGAGCCACATCCAGCATGGGCGCATCATATTCATCAATAAGCACGACTACCTGTTTTCCGGATTTCTCGTATGCAGTATTGATCAGTTCTGTCAATCGGTTATTGGCATCAATTTGTGGCTGTGTGATACCCCATTTCTTTTCTTCTGTTTCCAGAATGAATGCGAGATATCTCTCCAGCTGTTCTTTATTCATGTGTTTGCCTCCGCTCAAATCAAAGTGGAGCACAGGATATTCTGTCCACTCCTTTTCCAGCTTTTCGATGGCAAGACCATTGAATAAGTCTTTCTTGCCTTCAAAGTAACTCTGGAGGGTGGTGAGAAACAGGGATTTTCCAAAGCGGCGCGGACGTCCCAAGAAGAAATAGGTACCGCTGGTGTGCGTCAGGCGGTAAACGTATTCCGTCTTGTCGATATAGAGCTTATTTTCCTTGCGGATTCGCTCGAAAGTCTGTATGCCTAATGGATATAACTTAAGTGCCATAATCTTCGATGTTTATATTTTCACCACAAATGTACAATTATTATTTGATATATGCAAATAATCAAGCGCTTTTATGTTCTTTAACAATTTTTCGTGCAGTATTCATGCTGGTTTCATATCTATATATGGATAAATTGTGCAAAATAATATACTCATGGATTCAAATATACAAACTTTAGTATTTAAAGCAAAACAAGGAGATAATAGTGCTTTCAGCACATTGTATCAGATATATTATCCTAAAATGAAAGGTATATGTATCAATATTCTTAAAGAAGACAAGGATGTCATTGATGACCTTGTCCAAGATGCATTTATACTAGCGCTTGTATCTTTGAAAGATTTGAAGAATCCTAACAGATTCGGTCAATGGCTTACAAGTATAACTTCTAATCTTGCATTAAAATACAAAGAAAAGGGTAATACATTTAGATATATTTCTTTATCAGATATAGATGAAAGTATGATTGACAGCTGTGATGATTGTAGAAATACAGTATCTTCTATCCAATACGAGGATATTATGGCTGAAATTGATAAATTACCAGTTGGATACAAAAAGGTATTCAAGCTTTCTGTGTTAGATGGTTTGTCTCATCAGGAAATTGCAAAGTTGCTTGATATAGCTCCACACAGTTCTTCTTCGCAATTAGCGAGAGCTAAGGCTTTGTTGAGAAACAAATTGAGCAAGAGAACAATACTAATTATGGTATTGGTCCTCATCATTATTCCTGTATATAAGCAACTTATAACCCAAAAACAGCTTCTTTCAGAAAATGATACCAATATAACACGCAGACGTAAAATAAAAGGTCAAGTTAGTCCAGCATCAAAGAACGATGTTGACTCAACAAACTGTATCCCAAAGCAGAATCCATGTACTCATTATCACAAGATACTATCCATGGAGACTATAGCAGCAATGCGTGATGACACAACGGAAATAAAACATAATATAATTGCAAATATAACAGATACCTTGCAAGATGAAAAGCAGTTTGCTGTAAATAGAACTGATAGTATCTTGGTAAAAGATTCTATCATCGCCCCTAATCTCTATAAGGAATTATGGATTACAGAAAATATTGAGGTTCACAAAAGGAATAAGTGGCAATTACTGGCTGCAGGTTCTTTGGGTACGACTCTTGTACAGAGTGTATGTAAGTTTATGAAAAGTAACGATATTACTAATGATTTGCCTTCTGGTCCGGACCAGCCAACAGGCCCAACCATCCCTTCTGGGAAGTATTTCACGACATGGGAAGACTATGCAAAAGAGCTACATCGCATATCCCAGGCAGACCCTACTACAGAAAATGTAGCCATGGCAGATATTGCAGACCACAATAGTGGAGAAATAGTAGAAGTAGAACATCATGACAAGCCAATAACATTGAGCATTGCTGTAAATAAAAACATAGGTAAAAGATGGAGTTTAGAGACAGGACTTCAATATTCTTATCTGAAATCATATCTCATTCTTGGTACTGGCAGCTATCGTGTTGACAAGGAACAAAAGCTCCACTATCTTGGTGTTCCTTTCAAACTGTCTTATCAATTTATGAAGTTCAAGAGATTGTCAACTTATGGTTCTGTAGGTACTGGTATTCTGATTCCTATATATGGAAAAACTGATGCAGATTATATCGTTGGAGATAAGTCTGCGTACACAACAGATTGGAAACTGACGCTCCCGATACAGTGGTCTGTAAATACAAACATCGGAATCCAATATCAGTTTGCACCAAATCTGAATCTGTTTATAGAACCAACCATGAATTGGTACATTCCGAATGGTAGCTGTATTAAGAATGCTTGGACAGAACGTCCATTCACATTTACCGTTCCGTTTGGAATAAGGTTCTCTTGGTAAAAAGTCTCTTTTTGCATGCAGTCTTTTTGGCAAACTTGTATCTATATGATAAAAGGTCAAAACATTATATAGATATGCAGAAAAGACATACAGATAGAAAGATATACTTCCATGACTTGGAAATTACATCAAAAGAGTTTTACGTCAGCTACTTATCAACTTTCAAAAAGTTGACTTCGAAAAGTAGAGTATTAGAGGTGGGGTGTGGCGAAGGAGGCAATTTAGTCCCCTTTGCCCAACTTGGCTGTAGAGTTACAGGAATAGACATAGCAGAATGCAGAATAATAGATGCGAAAGCATACTTTTCGGAAATCTGCGAAAATGCCACATTCGTGTGTTGCGACTTTATGAAATACCTTGCGCCAATCAATGAAGAGGAAAAGTTTGACGTGATTCTATTACATGATGTAATAGAACATGTTCCAACGAAAGGAGAATTTCTGTTACACCTCAAAAGTTTTCTAAAGTCAACAGGCGTTCTCTTTGTCGGATTCCCTGCATGGCAGATGCCGTTTGGTGGACATCAACAGATTTGCCGAAGCAAACTCTGTTCGCACTTTCCGTTCATACATCTGCTACCAAACTCTATGTATAATTCATTATTGAAACTATGCAAAGAGGAAGATGGTACTATAAGCGAGCTGATGAGCATAAAAGAGTGCAGAACAAGTATAGAGTTATTTGAAAAATTGATAAAAAGATGTGCATTTTCTGTTGTTGACAAGAAGTTTTGGTTTATCAATCCTCATTATAAGCAGAAGTTCAAGCTTACTCCATCGTTGTTGCCTCGTTTTGCTTGGAAAATTAAGTATGCAAGGAATTTCTTCACTACTTCTTGTTGGTACACATTGAATTTGAGCAATACGTAAAAGTAAGACTCTTGTAGAGAGATAGAATATAAAAAAGCAGAAAGAGAAATCTCATGCAAGTTTTGAAAACGATTTGCGTTTATTAAATAGTTATAACCCTTTAATATAAAGAAGCGTATGAAATTTAGAATGATTTTTATGGCATTAGCAGCTTTGCTTTGTTTGGCAAGTTGTAGCGATGATGATTCTGGAATTCAGCTCACTGAAGACGAAGTAACCGGTGATATAATTACTGGTAAGCAGATTGTTATTAACACTCTTACAACCTATACCGATAGTGGCAGCAAGGTGAATGTTAATGGAGCTAAAGGTAAAGTATCAGCAACTTCTTCTGATGATAGTGTTGCCAAGGTTTCGTGTTCTTCAAATGAGTCTGAGAAGGAGATATACGTAAGTGGCGTTTCTGAGGGAAATGTTACTATAACCGTAACCGACTCAGACGGAAACTCTGCTATCTTAAAGGTAGAAGTAAAAAATTGGACTGCCCGTTGGAAGATATATAGAACGATGTATGTGGTAAATAGAAAATGTTTAGTTGAAGGCGTTTCTTCCGAGGATTCCGCAGCTATCGCAGCCGATGCCATAGAGAACGACAAGTTCTATAAATATTATACTTTCCGTACTCCTACTAATAATCCTTTTGGTGTTATAACCAAAAGACTTACCATAACTGATAGTGAAGGAAATACTCGTATGGAGGGAGTTCTTAACATCCAACAAAATGCTGATAATACAGAAGTTTGGTATTTGTTGCCTTTCAAAGATTATAGAGCAGTTGTCTTGGCTACATTCTATAGTGACGGTGAGAGTATCTTTAAAGATGTGACAGATAATTATAAGAAAACTTATCCTCACATTAAAAAGGTCGAGCTACAAGCCATTTGTGCAATAGAGGAATTGGAGTCGGACAAATAAGTAAGAGTGTTTCTTGTAATATTTTTGTGGATAAATCCCGAGGAAAGATTTCTAAAGAAACGTTTCCTCGGGATTGTTGTATTAATACAATCCCAAGAGGCTTACGAGGATATCTTCAAGTCAGATTCATATGCCCCTAAAACTTTCCAGTCGTCTATGAGTTTGAACAGTCGGGGCATGGCTGGCTTGTAACTGTCGGGATAGGTGAGGGAATAGACGAAGAGTATTCTGCCACTTTTGATGAATTTATCGTAATGACTGTAGCCATCTACTCTTACTCCGTTTTCATAGACAGGACCGGAGAGGATGAATGCTTTATTCGATGCCTGCATCGTCCTCTCTGAATGAAGCTTCTGGGCAAGAGAATCGGCACAAGCCTGGAGGGTATTGCTATAGTTATGGGTAACGTAACTCTCCAGGATGATATTGGCATGATTGGTGAATGAGAAACGGGCATAGCCCTGGTATCCCGATACCGAAGTATCCTCCTGCTGGAAGAAGCAAGGATACTTGACAACGTAGCCGAAGTCCGGATCATTGTATTCCTTCATGGGTGCCATCTCTACCTTGGTCTTGAAATCCGCCATCGGTGTATGCTTCTCTTTCGTAACCTCATGATGATAGTTGATGATGAAATTTATCATCATCAGCAAGACAACTGCTATCAAAAAAATCTTCTTCATTTTTTTGTTTCTTTGTTTTTAGTAGCAAAGTTATGAAGAAGATGGGAAATAGCCAAATAACAAGTATGACATTTGGCTGACATTTCTGAACTTATCTGATAATCAGTCGGTAAGACTTGCCTCTTTCCGACTCAATCATGAGGTTGCTATTCTGCTCAATCACCGGTTTGATACGGCGAATCAAGGTATAGAGCGTTTCGCTGGCATCCGGTTTCTTGGGCCAAAGAGCATTACAAATCTCCTGTTTGGAGAGTTGATGATGCGTATTGTTGAAGAAGAGTTGCATCAGCTGGTGCTGCATCGGAGTAAACTTGATGGATTGTCCGTTTTCCTGATTGTAGAAGGAATCCTCGTCTTGAGAATAGCACATGGTGCCGAACATATCAGCCTCATGATTCCAGGGTTGTTTTCTGCGATGATAGTATAGCGATGCAATAGCCCAAATCATAGCCATGAGAGTAAGCGTCAAAGGTGTCCGCTGATTGCTCATGCAAAAAACATCTGCCATCGAACAATTGGCATAACTTTGTATGGAATGCTCGTTGAGGAGCATTTCTTTACTACTGAGCTGGTTGACGCTATTTACCAACTGGGAATTGGTTCTTCCTCTTCTTCTGTCTTCCATCACATAGCAGAGATTGCTGGTTGATTTCAGCAAATCGATACTGAGATGCGAGCGATAACTCTGGATGGTATCAGGCGTAATCCATTGATATTTATTCTCTTGAAGTGTCTGAGCCAACGCTTTGTTCATATCTTGCACAATGGCATACTGAGCCTTGCGGTAGTTATTCACGCTGGAGAATGCCGCAGACATCACAAGGATGGCGAAGATGAGAATGGAATGATATGCTTTCAACTTCATTTTTTATATCGTTTAAATCTGTTACTGTTTAACGGATCAATTGCAAAAGTACAGAAATTCAATGAAAGTTGGTGTAAGTTTTGATATAATTTTCGTTAATTGATAAATGTCAGACTCATGTCAGTCATATTTTTCGCTTCGGTCTTCTCTTTTTGATACCTTTGCAACAGAAAACAAGTTTTAGGAAAGTATATGATGACAATGAAGAAAAGTAAATTGTTAACAGCTATGGTGATTCTGTGGGCATTGATCTCTTGTGCAGAAATAAGTGCCCAGGAGATTCAGCAGGTATCGAATGATTCTATAGCCTTGCAAGAGGTTGTTGTGAAGGCGGCACGAGTGGTCAACAAGGAAGATGGCAAGTTGATATTCCCAAGCGATATTCAGAAGCAGCGTTCTTTTTCTGGTTTTTCGCTTTTGGGAAAGTTGGCTTTGCCTCATATTAGGGTTGATGAGGCAGGCCATTCCATTTCTGCTACTGATAATAAAGGAGAAGTGCAGATTCGTATCAATGGCATTCTCGCCAATATGCATGACGTGCAGATGCTGGATGTAGCTTCTATTATGAGTGTAGATTATATCGACAGTCCTGGCGTAAGATATGGAAAGAATATTGCATACGTGATAGATATTCATACCCGCAGGGCTTCATCGGGTGGCAGTTTGGGCTTCAACTTGACCAATGCGCTAACTACCAAGCTCGGTTCGAACGATGTCTATGCATCTGTCAATAGGGGTAAGAGCCAATTGAATATTTTATATGAGCAGACTTATGTGGATAATAAGGCATCCGAATATAATGAGGATGCTCAATATCTTCTACATGATGGTTCTGAGTATCAGATATCTCGAAAAATCATGAATGGAGCAACTCGAAATTATAATAATACATTGCAGTTGAAGTATAATCTGGCTGATTCTGCATTATATGTATTCCAGACAACGCTTACCACGGATTTCAGCAATCAGCCTTATACATCGAATGAGATGTGGTTTTCTGAATCTGGAAAGCCTGCGTATCCTGTTTACAGAACCAGCAAGGGTAGGGATTTTACTCCTGCTCTCGATTTGTATTTCTATCATCAGTTGGGCAAGCATCAGTCTTTGTCGGCAGATGTTTTGGGTACTTATATCCACACCAAAGGAGCCTATTATGAAGGTGAGGGCGAACCCTATCAATATCAGGTAGATGGAAAGACCTATTCGCTCATAGCCGAGGCTATCTATGAAAACCGGTTGAAACCCTTTACTTTTTCTGCAGGAACCAACTTGAACTGGAAATATATGGATAATCAGTATTTGGGTGATGTGGTTAGCGAGAATGGTATCCGTTCATTGGGTATTTATGGTTTTGCACAAATCAAGGGAAGTTTGGGACAATTCAAGGAAGGAACATCCCGTTTAACTTATGTGGCTGGCTTCGGGTTGAGTAATCAGTCTTATCGACAGGGAGATGAGGAATTTAGTTTTTGGCTTTGTCGTCCGAAACTCACATTGGCTTATTCCCTTTCTTCTTTGTTCCAGATTCGCTTGGGAAGTGAATTATCACAGCATATTTCGCAGATAGCTATGATTTCGGATACCCGTATTCGAAAGAACAGCATGGAATGGACTGTGGGTAATCCTTCGCTTAAGCCTAACAGTATATATGAGAACTGGGTTGCGTTCTCTTTCAGTAAACCAAGGATAAATACTGATTTTACCTTGAATTATCGCATCAATCGTCATTGTAATTTGGCGAAATACACCCGCACGGAAAATGATCAGTTTCTTTATTCCCAGACGAATCAGCCCCATTGTAATATGTTGTATCTTACGAATGATACCCGGTTTGACATTATTCCCGATCACCTTATATTATCTGTAAATGCAGGTATTTACCGTTTTTTCAATGAGGGCGATGAGTACAGTCATTGTTATACCGCTTATAATTATGGTGGAACATTACAGGGATATTGGGGAAAATGGACAGTGATGCTGTATGCTGATAACGGTTGGAATTTTATGGAGGGAGAGAACATCGGGCATAATCCTCCTTCATTGGCAACCTCAGCCAGTTATCATATAGGTGATTTCGATTTTACGCTCTATATGCATAATCCGTTTATGGCTCATCCGAAATCCTATTCTGCAGAAATCGTCAACGCCTTGCTCCGTAAGCAGGTTCGTGGTTATGACAATTCGGGAGGTAATTTGTTCCGTATCGGTGTTGCCTGGAATATCAATCGGGGAAAGGAATACCGTAAGATACAGCGGAATATCAACAATGAGGAGCGCGAAACGGGTATCTTGAAATAGTTGGCTTTGCTTTCTATATGGGTTGCATGGGCAACAGCCGGAATTTATTTCTTCCCTTTATTGATGATATAAATTCCGGCTGTAGCCAATGCGCCTGCTATCAGATACTTCCAGTAGAAGGTTTCGCCAAGACAGAGACAGGAGGTGATGGCTCCTACTACGGGGATGAGCGAATTGTATATTGCTACCTTTCCTACGGAATTGCAGCTCAATAGTTTGTTGTAGAGAGCGAAACTGATAGTTGAGATGGCAATGAGCAGCAGAAGGATGGTGATGCCCCAAAGGCTGATGACTGGCAGATAACCACCCATTAACAATGCAGGAATCACCAGCAAGGCTCCACCGATGCTCAGCGAATAACCGGTTCCTACGAAAACATCCACCCTCTTGCTCAAGCCTCGGGTCAGCAGGGAAGCACTGGCTCCACACAGGGCATTGAGGATAATCATACCATCGCCCAGGAAAGTGAAACTTCCGCTTTCCTTTCCGCCAAGGTTCAAGGCAAGGATGCCCAGGAATCCGATGATGCAACCCAATGCCTTTCGCCATGTCATCCTGTCGCTCTTGAAGAAGATGCAGGCAAAGATAACCACCGTGAAGACGCTCATAGAATTGAGTATCGCCGAACGTGCTCCAGCATTATGCGAGAGTCCGAAATAGAAGAAAGCATAATGAAGGGTGGTGTTGAGGAGTGCATAGAGGAGAAGGAACCAGACATTCTCTTGAACAGCTTTCTTCTTGAATCCGAATTTACGATGCGAGCTTCTGGCGATGGCAAGGATGATGATGCCGGAGATGAAGAAGCGGATGCCAGCGAAAAGCATCTTGCTTCCGGTCATGTCTGCTGTAATCTGATATTCCTCCATTCCCATTTTTATCAATGGGTAAGCCCATCCCCACGAGATAGCAGCCGTAAGGGCGAACAGGCTTACCCATACTGGGCGCTGAAATATACTGAGTGTATTTGTTTCTTTCTTTTCCATTATAACTTAATTGGTATTCCCTTGCTTCTGTGTTTGCTAAATGGCAATCTACAAGTCCCCCAGATGCCTTTCTATCGGAATTCCTCGGTTCTTGTCCTTGTCATCCTTGTTGATGTCTATCCAGTTGCGCAGGGTATCCATGGCGATGCGGGTGGCATGGCGAAGATGATCGCCATCCTTCAGTCTGCCCACGATGATGCTGGAAAAGATGTCGCCGGTGCCCGGGAACTGAACAGGGATTTCTTCGTAGGGCAGGAGGAAATACTCTTCTGTAAGATGATTGAAACCTACTACGGCATGCTGACCCTCTACGATGCACGAGGTGATGAGCACGGAGTGGGAACCGATGGCTCTCAGTTTATCTATCAGTTCATAGGCTTCCTTCTCCGAGATTCCCTCTTCCTTGTATTCCGAATCCGTCAGCAGGCAAGCCTCGGTATAGTTGGGAAAACAGAGATGCGATACGCTCAGCATCTCCTTCATGCATCTCACGGTACTCTCACTGGCTCCACCATAGAGCTTGCCGTAATCGCCCATCACGGGATCCACATAGATGTCGGTGCCCAGCGCTGCCTGTTCTCTGCAATAATGTGCCACTAACTTAGCCTGACGCTCCGAAGCCATGAAACCCGTGGTGATGGCATCGAAATGAATGCCCAGTTCGTTCCACTTCTGCAGGGCTTCCTCGATATACGAAGTACATTCCAGAATGGCGTACTTGCCGTATGGGAAGGTATTGCTGATGAGCATGGTGGGCAGATTGAACACGTCGAGTCCCATATAAGAGAGGATAGGCATCTGAACTGCAGCAGATACCTTTTCGTAACCACACATATCGCTGATAATAAGGATATTACTTTTTGCTTTCATCGTTTTTTTCCTTCTTTCTTTTCTTTGTTCTTCTTTGCTTCATCGCAAGTCTTTAACAAATATCAAATCCTAATTATCTTTTAATAAGAGGCTGTACACTTGATGCCCAATGCTTCTACTCGTTCCTTGATGGCATCGAGTACTTCCTTTGGTGCCTTTTCCAGCAATTTGTCTGGTGTTTCACGGGCGATGGTATAAACCATTACCTGCTGAGGCTGGATGTCTTTCACTGCCTCCAGCCAAGGAGCTACGAAATGCTCGCTGGTATTGTCCAATCCGTCACCTCTCAGGAACATGGTCTGGATGATGACGTGCCCCTTGAACATCTTCAGATATTTAATTACATCCTGCACGTCGTAGTTAGGTTGCTGAGGGCGGTCCAACTTTTTGATGTAGTCCATATCCACGGTATCCAGTTTCAGGATGTTGTTATCCACGAGCATCAGCGCCTCTCTCACTTCCTCCTTATATATATAGGTGGCGTTGCTGAGTACGGATACTTGTGCTTCAGGGAAATATTTCTTGCAGAGTTCCATCGTATCTTCCACGATTCCCTTGAAGTCTGGGTGTCCTGTAGGTTCACCGTTTCCTGCGAAGGTGATGTCGTCCAAAGGCTGGTTGTTGTCGTGGCGCTCTTTCAGCACCTTCTCCAATCCTTCTCTTACCTCCTCGCGGGTAGGGCGCTTCTTCTTGGGACGGAAGTCGGCGTTGAATCCGCATTCGCAATAAACGCAGTCGAATGAGCAGACCTTGCCATCAGATGGCATGAGGTTGATGCCCAGTGAAACTCCCAGACGGCGGGAATTCACGGGTCCGAATATCGGTGATGGATAAATAATCGTTGACATATTCTTATTTTCCTTTATCTAATCTATTCTTTATTTTATCTTGGTAATACCAATTTTATACCATTCTTATTTACTTGTTTGTAATTTGGTGGGCAAAAGTACTAAAAAATGTTGGAATGAACAAATAAATCAACTGAAAACCGATTTATCCTTACCATTTGTCTTCTATCTCCGATAGATTGTGTACTTTTGCATTCACATCCGGGGAGAATCTTGGTGATTTCGATTCGGATTTAAAGGAAAAAACAAAAAAGTTGATGTTTTGCTTAGTTTTTCGTTTGGCTCAACTGTATAGATAGTATATGAACAGAAAAAAGGACATAGAACAATTATTCCGTCAGCATTATGTGAAGATGTACAATCTGGCCAGATGCATTCTTTCGGATGATGAAGAGAGCAAGGATGTGGTGAGTGAAGTATTCGCCCAGATTCTTGCCGATGATGTGGTTCTGGTGCCTGGGAGTGAGGAAGGTTACTTGATGCGGAGCGTCCGCAACCGCTGTCTCAACCTGATAGCTCATAAGAGCGTGAAGGAAAGGGTGGTGAAGCTGCTGCTGGATGATGCCGACGTGATTCTCTCGGAAGAGACCGACGAGCGACTCGACCAGCTGATGCTTCTCATCGAAGACCTGGAACCGCCTATCCGACAACTCATTTTCCGTCTGCGCTATCTTCAGGAGAAATCTTATCAGGAGGTGGCTGATGAAGTGGGAGTGAGCAAGGTGACGGTGTTCAATCATCTCTCGAAGGCGATGGACTGGATTAAGAAACAATTTAAATGAGCAAGACAATGACAAACATGAGTAAAGAAGAAAAGCGGATGATGCTCTTTGACATGCAGGAGTATCCCGAGAAATATACCGACGAGCAGGTGGAACGCCTGCTTGCCGATGAGGAAGTGAAGGAGTTCTTCCATGAACTGGCGATGGCGAGAATGGCTGGCAAGAAAGCCAATCCGAAGAATGTGGATGTGGATGAGGCTTGGAAGGAGTTTGTTCAGGCACATCACGAGGATAAGATGGCGATAGATGCCGGCAAATCTAAGGGCGTTTATCGCAACCGGGTGAAGATTGCTGCATCCATCGTCGGCATCATCTTCCTTTCGGGTGTAGCCTTGGCTGCGATTCACAACGGCTGGTTGGGATTCTCGGCTTCTGATCAGACAGCGGATAATAAGGCAGCGACAGAACAACTGGCAACAACCCAGGCGCTGCCGAATGACAGTCTTCGTGCTGTAACAGCAGAGAGTAAGGACTCGCTTGATATGAAGCCGGTGGTGTTTGATGATGCTGAATTGGGAACCATCCTGGCTCAGTTATCCGGTTTCTATCATGTCAAGGTGGAGTATGTGGATGCCGGTGCCCAGCACATCCGTCTCTTCTTCAACTGGAACAAGACGAAGACTTTGGAGCAGAACCTGGAGATTTTGAATGCTTTCGACCGCATACAGATAGAGTATATTGACGGTACATTGTTGGTGAAATAAGATAGGAGGATATATTTATGAGAGATTTTTGGAAACCAATGCCCGTTAACGGCAAGCCTGTCAGAGTGCTTCTTCTTCTCTTCCTGTTGCTTTTGGTTCAGCAGTCTTATGCCCAGCGCATCACCCGACAATATAATAATGTGTCGTTCTCTGCGGCGTTGAAGGATTTGAATGCCCGCCAGCATAAGTACACCATCAACTTCGTGTATGATGAGCTGGAGGATTTCAGGGTAACCAAGAGCATCAGAAACCAGAGTGTTCCCGATGCCATCATGCAGCTGATAGGATTCTATCCCATCAGGATGACGCAGGTGGAGGATAATATCATGGTGGAGTGTACGCAGAAGACTCCCACCAAGATGATAGGCCGCATTGTGGATGTACATCATTGCCCTATAGATTTCGCCAATGTAGCCCTGCTGAATGTTCGTGATTCTTCATTGATAAATGGCGGCGTTACGAATGAGAACGGCCAGTTTGTGATTCCCTGTAGAGTCACAAAGGCGATAGTAAGAGTAAGTCGCGTGGGCTATATTACGGCAAGCAATACCTTTAATATAGGTAAGATCGGGACAATAACTCTGAAAGAGGCAACAATGAACCTGCAGAAGGTGGTTGTGAAAGCCGAAAGAGGACATGTCGTCAAGAAAAAGGGAAATGTCAAGACCTTCTTTTTCAGTCACCACGCCAATGAAACCAAGGATATTTATACAGCCTTGACAGAAGTCCCAGATCTGCGTATTGATCCTACGATGAAAACCATCAGTCTCGCCAAAGGTGGTGCGCCATTGGTCTTGATAGATGGTATTCCCAAATCTCACTCCTTGGCAAGTATCTCACCAGCTATGATCGACAAGGTGGAAGTTTCAAACAGCGTTCCTTTGGAATATATGGGACAGGGATATTCAGGTGTTGTCAATATCATAACCAAAAAGCATAAGGAAGCGAGCAGATACTTCAATATGGGAGTATTGTCTCATCCCGTCGTGGCTTTTGGTTCGGCTGATGCAAACTTCTCCTATGATAAGAGCAGGTTTTCTATCTACTCCGGGTTGACCGGTTTCGCCTTTTTGGATAATAAGTCGAAGACAACAGATGCATTAACCGTGTCCGGCAAGAATCAAAATACAGCAACCGAACGAACCAATTATTATAAAGATTGGAAAGCCATGGTAGGAGGAGATTACCGGTGGACAGACAAATCGGTCTCTTCCTTAGGCTTTGTATTTGAACTGATTCCTCAAAACTCGTTTGATACAGGTAAGATAGAATATTCATCAGAAGATGACTTGCTCGGAAATAATATTTTGGATTATCATCGTAAATATGATGATGACTTATACAAGTATCAAATGAATTTGTATCATAAATCTTCATTCGGCAAAGCATCTTCCTTGACATTCCATTTTAGTGGCATCTATTCCTACAATACAAATACCACTAAGCGTCAGGAGAATCAAACTGAATATCTTTACTCTGCTAAGTATAGACAAAAAGAAGTAAATGGTGGACTGGATTATGCCTTTCCATGGGTTGCAGCTAATTGGAGGATAGGAGCCAATTCAGTATTCCTGTGGCACAACATCCAGTCGCAGGCTGACCATACTCTGTCAAAATATAATGAGTGCAACAATTATGGCTATCTTGAGGTAGAAAAGAACATGGGAAATCTTGATGTTTCTGCTTCCTCGGGAATAAACATCGCGTATAGGAGTATGGGGAACGACCATTTCAGCTTTGTCAATTGGCATCCGATCTTAGACTTGTCATATCACATGGGAACCAATCACAATTTGGAATTCTCTTATGAATATGCAAGTTCGAATCCGGAGATAGACCAGTTGTGTGATGTAAACTCTGCCACTAATCCTCTGTTTGTGAATGTAGGAGCTAAGAACATCAAACCGGCATATACTCATGATTTGCAATTGGATTACACAGCCAATATTAAGTCTCTGTACATAGATGTTTTTGCTCAATATGAGAATATCCGACAGCGCATAGCCCAGTATAGCAAGGTGAATATGCAGCAAGTGGTGATGTCTTACTATAACGATAAGAACAGCTACAATCTGTATAACTGTGGCGCAACTGTCCGGTATATGATTCCTCACTTTGTTTTGTTGGGGATGATACAACAGAATTGGGTGAAATGTGCAGGCTATTCTGATAACTATCTCTACGGGATGCTGCAGGGGCAATATTACAATGATAGAGTCAATGTTAATTTAATGTTTGATACGAATGAGGTAAAGAATTCAACGCCAGAGGCAAGGTATAAGACTTCTCCGGAATCACAGTTTACTATATCTTATTCCATATCGAAAAGCTTTGACATCAGTCTCGGAATGCGTTATCTGTTTACCCATAAGCATATATGGAATACCGTACAGACTGCGCAAGTCCAGGAATCCTATTGCAACAACTTCAGTACAAGACAGAATCTGGTGATGTTGGGTTTCAGATATAACTTTAATGGGCAGGACAAGAAAAATCATAGCGACCAGGTTTTCAAGTCTGCCAATTCAAAGAGTTTTATCAAGGATTATTGATGGTTCATTGAGTCCACTTGAAAAAGTTGTATAGGTTTGAAATCGGTCAAGCGAAGGCAAAACCATATTGGTTTGCTCTTTGCTTGACCGATGTTTTTTATAATTCTTCTATCATCTTATAAATTGTTTCTAACATTCCAGGGAGTTTGTTCCCACAAATGTTAAATCTCAGTTAACGTAACAAAATAGTTACCGAAATGTTTGGCGGTAAATAACTTTATTGTTACCTTTGCATCGTCCAATGAGGACAAAGTGTTCTTTAAACGTACTAAGATTATGAAATACAGCGAGCTGTATCGGAAGTTAAAGAAAGCGGGATGCTTTCTACTTCGTCATGGAGGCCGACACGACATCTGGTCCAACCCTGCCAATGGGAAGAGCGCAGTCGTTCCTCGGCATGGAACTGGAGAGGTGCCGCAAGGCACTCTCAAATCTATCTATCAAGAACTTGGGCTTTAGCCCAGGTTCTTCTTCCATGAGAATCTTGGTATGCGAGAAGAACACTTTTGATTATGAACTTATAACAATATAAAGATATGGCAAGGAAAGTTACCGTTGTTGTGGAGTCTGGCAAGGATTTATATTCTTGCTTTATGACTGGGACCGATGACCTGACGTTTGGTCTCATCGGTGATGGCAAGACCGCAAAGGCTGCCATGGAGGATTTTCTTATAGCAGATAAGGAGATGAGGGAGTTCTACGAGGAGGAGGGCAAGGAATATCCAGACTTGGAGTTTCACTTCGTCTTCGATGTAGGGGCATTCTTTAACTACTATCCGCTCAGCATCTCGGCGTTTGCCAAATATATCGGCATGAACGCTTCTCTTTTGCGGCAGTATGCGGCTGGCATCAAGTCGCCGCAAGGCAAGAGTCTGGAGAAAATTCGCCAAGGCATTGCAAAGATCAAGGAAGATATAGACACTGGACTCTTGATAGATAAGCCAGTTCTACAGTACGTTTAAAGAGCAGTCTCTTTCTAGCAAAGATGATTGTTTCATTTTTATTGTAAAAAGAGTTCGAAGCCCTGGTGCGTGACGCATCGGGGCTTTTTCGTAGCCCCAATATCTTCTTCTTCTTATTACCTTTGCATTGCTTTTCCAAAGGAAGTAGAAGATTTCTTCATTTTAGGGGTAATTGATTTCAGAAAAGCTTGTATATAAGAGTAGAAACAAGAAGAAAATGACGTGATGACAGAAGAAAATGAACAGCGGATGGAACGGCTGTTCCACGACCATTACGAGCAGATGTATCGCTTCGCCTTTGCCTTGCTCCATGATAATGAGGAGGCGAGGGATGTGGTGAGCGACGTATTCTCCAGATTGTGGGATAAACAGCTGGTTCCAGACCGGGCTTACCTGATGCGGAGCGTGAAGAATGCCTGCATCAATCTTATAGCCAGAAAGAAGAGAGATGAACGACTGAAACGGCTTCTCCCTCTCTCGGAAGAGAAATTGACGGAAGAAGAACCTTCTCGCCTGGAAGAGCGATGGCAGGCTGCCGTAGATTGCATCGACCATGACCTGACCGACCAGACAGCTTCCGTCATCAGATTGTGCTATCGGGAAGGAATGTCGTATAAGGATACGGCGGAGGAACTGGGCATCAGCGTCTCGGCAGTGAACAAGCATATCGTAAAAGGTTTGCGAACGCTCAGAGAAAAGTTGAAAGGAAAATAATAACCCTAAAATGAAGAAAGGAAAAGAAAATGAAACATGAATTATCTGACATAAATCCTCAGAAGATGGATTCTCAGAAATGGGATATGCTCCTCGATCTCCTGGAGCATCCCGAAAAGTATTCCGAAACCCAGAAGGATGAACTTCTGGGCGATGAGGAAGTGAATGAACTCTATCAGCAGTTGGTAGAGACCCGACAGTCTCTGGATTTCGCCAAGTCGAAGGAAAAGATGAAGATGCCTTCGATTGATGCAGAATGGGAGAAGCTGAAAGACGAGATGAACCTGAAAGAAAAGCAGCAGAAAGATGAGACGAAGCAGAATGCAGAAACCCAGCAAACCGCCAAGTTGTTTCCTCTCTGGAGCCCGATGAGAAAGGTGGCTGCCGTTGCAGCCGTCCTTGTCATCTCCGGCATCACCTTTGCTGCTATTCATCTGGTAACCCGTTCTCATCAGCCATCTGATAAGGACAATACCGAACTCGTGGCATCCCATAAGGATTCTATCCAGCAGGTTTCTGCTCCTCAGAAATCCAACATAGAAGAAAAGACAGATTCTGCAAGTCTTGCCCAGCTCCCATTGGTTTACGAAAACGCAGAACTTCAGAATATCCTTACTCCTATTGCCGGGCATTTCCATCTCCAGGTAACTTATCAGAACGAGTCGGCTCGCCATATCCGTCTCTTCCTGCAACTGGAGAAGAACATGAGTCTGGATGATATCATCGAACTGATGAATCATTTCGAGAAAGTGAATATTCGTCATGAAGGTCAAACTTTAATCGTGGAATAAGATGAAAAGATTAAGATATATCATGCTGTTGGCAGGTCTGATGAGCCTTTCTCTTCAGACCATCTATGCCCAACGCATCACCCGCAGCTTCCGCAACACTTCTATGTCAGAAGCGCTCACCATCCTTGCCAAGAGCACCAAGGATTATCGTATCAACTTTATGTATGATGAACTGGAAGATTTCACGGTTACCACAAGTATCGTGAAGCGAACCGCTCCGGATGCCATCCGCCAGATTATGGGCTTCTATCCGATGAAGATGACGATAGATGGCGAAAACATCTTTGTGGAGTGTACGCAGAAAACTCCCACCAAGATGATAGGCCGCATCATAGACAATAAGAAACGCCCTGTAGATTTCGCCAATGTAGCCCTGCTGAATGTTCGTGACTCTTCATTGATTAATGGCGGTGTGACAAATGAGAACGGCCAGTTCGTGATTCCCTGTGGAGCCAGAAAGGTGATAGTAAGAGTAAGTTGCGTGGGCTATATTACGACAAGCAATACATATAATACAGGTAAGATTTGTTCAATTACTCTGAAGGAGGCAACGATGAACCTGCAGAAGGTGATTGTGAAGGCGGTTCGCCCCAAGACAAAACTGACTCGCGAGGGATTTCAGACCCAGGTGCAGGGTACGATACTGAGTGATGCGGGTATGGTTGCCGACTTGTTGAAGCAGGTTCCAAGAGTGCGTGTGGATAAGGATGGAAACTGTTCGGTGTTTGGAAAAGGCACACCGGAGATTTATGTCAATGGCAGAAAACTGACCGACAAAAATGAATTGCAAACCATATCTTCCAAGGATGTGAAGAACGTGACGGTTATCACGACTCCTGGTGCGCTGTATGATGCCCAGGTCAATTCGGTGATTCGTATAACCACGGTCAAGAAGCAAGGTTATGGATGGAGTGGTAATTTCCAGGCAAAATATGGTTTTGCCATGAAGAATACCTGGCAAGAGCAGGCTAATCTCAATTACCGTGTGGGTGGACTGGATGTATTCGGTGGATTGATGTGGTCAGATTCGTATTTCTATGATAAGTTGGGATTGGATGAATATATCAATGGAAATCAGCATCAGATATATCAAAAATCAGTAGGGCGCATTGATTCTAGAGATTATGGACCTGATGCCAATCTGGGTTTCAATTATGAATTCAACGAAAATCATACCATCGGTCTGAAATATAAGTTTGGTTCTGGCTATACTAAGTATTTTACTGTTAGGCAGAACTATTCCATCTTTCAGGATGGAGTTCACCAGGGAGATGTAAATTATCTCAACGATGAGTCAGATACCAAGCAGACTCCTATTCATCAGGCTGACTTTTATTATGATGGTAAGATAGGCAAGTGGAGTATAGACCTGAATGCATCAGCGTTGTGGAGGACGAAAGACCAGATACAGAAAGCCACCGAAACCAGTTCTGAGTTGGGCGACCAGATTGTATGTTCAGATAGCCATACCAAAGGAAAGTTGCTTGCCGGTAAATTGGTTGTTTCTTATCCTTTGACCGACCAGTTGAACATAGACTTTGGTTCGGAATACACAAATTCTGATAGTCATACCAACAACAAGAACGAGGGTGGTGTGGCTGCATCCAATGATTCCAAAATCAAGGAACAGAACATTGCCACCTTTGCTGAGGCTGCATGGTCGTTGGGAGATTATTCTCTGAATGCCGGTGTGAGATATGAGCATGTAAAATCAGACTATTATGCCGAAGGAGTGCTCAACCCGGATATGAGCAGAAAGTATGATAATGTATTTCCTAATGTATCCTTGGGATATGACAAGGGCAAGTGGCATTCTTCGTTGAGTTTTACAGCGAAGACCTATCGACCAAGTTACTTCCGTCTTTCCGGTTATACCCGATATACGAGTCGTCATTCCTATGAAAGCGGTAATCCTAACTTGCGACCAACGGATGCCTATCATCTGGAATGGGATGCGCAATATTCCTGGCTGAGTTTCTCTGCTGAATATATCTACAACAAGAATGCCTCGGTATATATGATGAAACCGTTCCAGGGCAATAAGGATATAGCCCTGTCATATTACGAGAATGTAGATAAGATTCAGAACCTGAAGTTCTATCTTGAGGCTACTCCGGTGATAGGCTTATGGCATCTTGACTATATGGTAGGTCTGGTCAATCAGTTCTTTGATGCCAGCAAATACGTCAGCGACTATAATGCCAACCGTCCTTCTCTCTATCTGGATTTGGAGAATACCTGGGTATTGCCACATCATTGGAAGGCTAGATTGGAATACTCTTACCAGTCGCGTAATTATAGCGAATTGGGTGTCAACTATGCATGGAATTCCCTGGATGCGTCTATTTCCAAGTCGTTCCTGAACAACCGATTGGTTGTGAGATTGGAAGCTGAGGATTTGCTTCATGGACAGAACGAGAGTTGGAAATATAATAATTCGTATGCGCACTTCACCAGAACCGGTATAGATAATACCCGCATGTTCTTGGTCAATGTAACTTATAACTTCAATGCCACCAAGAGCAAGTATAAGGGTACGGGTGCTGGTAATGCAGAAAAGAGCAGATTATAGCTTCAATTTAACAGGATTTTTTCCTCCGTTTCTTTGCCATTTCCATCTTTTTCCTTAAATTTGCAGCGGAAACTCTATAATAGATATATGTAATGGCAATAAGAATGAAGATGAAACAGGAAAAGATGAGAAAGATAGGCATCGCTTCGGCTCTGGGCGTAGTGGTGCTCGTGATATTAGGACTGTATGGCGCCAGCAACTATATGCTCAATTATTCGCTCAACTATCCGAAGGAGGAGAGAATGACGGCTGAGCATTGGAAGAACAGAATGAAGAACGAGTGCCCCTGGATGATTGGCTGGATGGACTCCGTGTATCAGCACCATTGCGTGAAGGATACCTTTGTCGTGATGCCGTCGGGCTACAAGGCCCATGCCATCTATCTCTATGCACCGAAGACTACGGAAAAGACTGCCGTGGTGGTGCATGGCTATCAGGTGCGCTCCGAGGGAATGCTGCACATCGCCTATCTCTATAATCACGATATGGGGTATAATGTGCTCCTGCCAGATCTGTATGGACATGGAGAGAGCGAGGGCGACCATATTCAGATGGGATGGAAGGATAGATGGGATGTCATCAGATGGTCGGAAATCGCCAATGAGATATTTAAAGTGAAGAGTGAAGAACGAAAAGTGAAGAATACCCAGCAGGTGATTCATGGTATTTCGATGGGTGCGGCAACCACGATGGCAGTATCGGGAGAGAAGACCCCCGATTACGTGAAGTGCTTTGTGGAGGACTGCGGCTATACCAGCGTGTGGGATGAGTTCTCCGCTCAGCTCAAAGACCAGTTTGGCTTGCCTTCCTTCCCGCTGATGAATACCACTTCTGCTCTTTGCCAGTATCGCTATGGCTGGTCGTTTGCCGAGGCTCAGCAGATAGAGCAGGTTCGCAAGAGTACCAAACCGATGCTCTTTATCCATGGTGATAAGGATGCCTTCGTGCCATACGCCATGCTTCATCCGCTTTATGAGGCAAAGACGAAGGGTCGTAAAGCCATTTTCATCGCCAAAGGCTCCGTTCATGCCATGGCATATCGCGACCATCACGAGGAATACACCCGCATCGTGAAAGACTTTGTATCGAAAGAGGAATAGGCTATTCTCCGATATGTTGTCCCACCACATACCCCGTGGTCCAGGCTGCCTGCAGGTTGAAGCCGCCGGTGATGGCATCGATGTCGAGCACTTCACCGGCAAAGAAGAGGTGAGGGCACACCTTGCTCTCTAAGGTATGCAGGTCGATGTTGCTGAGGCTGATGCCGCCGCAGGTAACAAACTCCTCCTTGAAGGCTCCCTTGCCGTTTACCTGATAGAGGTCGTTGGTGAGGGTTTCTATCAGCAGGTTGCAACCCTTCTTTCCCATTTCGCTCCATTTCTTTTCGGGTGCATATCCCATCTTCTGAATCAGGAAGAGCCAGAGGCGGGATGGGAGATTGTAAGGGCGGATGCTAGCCAGCTGCTTCTGCGGGTTGGCGATGATGATGCCCTGGATGTTCTCTTCCACCAGCGAGCGGTTGCTCTCGTGTACCCAGTTTACGGAAATCTTAATCTGATAGTTGTTCTCGTGCAAATGGCGGGCTGCATGGGATGAGAGCTTCAGCACGGCAGGACCGCTCATGCCCCAATGGGTGATGAGAAGCGGACCCTCTGCCTTCAGCTTGGTGCCCGGAATGCTGGTATATACATGCTCTACCACCGTGCCCATCAAGTTCTTGAAAGCCTTGTCGGCGATGTTGAAGGTGAAGAGCGATGGGATAGGCTGCTCTATCGCATGTCCTAAATCTGAGAGATGCTTGAAGCTTTCCAGCTTGGGATGACCGCCCGTGGTGATGGCTACCCGGTGGAAGGCCATCTGCCTGATTTCAGAAACGGGATGAGAGGCAGAAGATGCTCCCGAAAGATTTCCTTTTGAAACCTTGAAATCCAGGAGCAGGCGCTCATCCTCCAGTTCCGTGATGGCAGTGAGCAGGTGGTTGCATTGTATCTTTACGCCCAGTCGTTTGGCGGTATTCACCAGACAGTCGATGATGCTGCGTGAATCCTGCGATTGCGGAAACACGCATTGGTCTTCCTGTGTAACCAGTGGCACGCCGTTTTCTTCAAACCAGTTGAAGGCATGCTGATAATCGAATCTCTTGAAAAGTCGCTTCATCAGTTTATGACCACGAGGATATGCCTGCTTCAAGTCAGAAATCTCCTCAAAGGAATTGGTAAGATTGCATCTTCCTCCTCCCGTGATTTCCACCTTGGCAAGTACCTTTGAATTCTTCTCGAATATGGTGATGTCGGCGTGAGGGAAGTTGCGCTTGGCTTCTATTGCTGTAAAGAATCCTGCGGCGCCTCCACCGATGATTGCAATATGTAGTGTTTGTGGCATATTGTATTTTTGGTGATTAGGATGCAAAGTTAGCATAAAAAGAAGACATGGCAAAATAAAACCGGATTTTTTTTGTCATTCCGATTTTTCTTCGTAAATTAGCGGCGCAAATATAATATCATGTAATCTGAAATATGGCAAAAAGAGAATATGTAGAGGTCAACAAGCGTTGGCTGGAAGAAAAGGCTCAAGAGGAAGGTGTGAAAGCACTCCCTCGTGGTATATATTATAAGGTGTTGAAACAGGGAGATCCAAATGGGGCACAACCAGGCAAACGCAGCATTGTGACTGCTCATTATACGGGTTGGACCATCAATGGCAAGAAGTTTGACTCCAGCCGTGGCGGAACTCCGTTTGCGATGCGATTGAGCGATCTGATAGATGGTTGGATTGTGGCGATGCAACAGATGCACGTAGGCGACCAGTGGGAACTTTATATTCCTGCCGAAATGGGATATGGAAAGTTCTCTCAGCCAGGAATACCAGGAGGTTCTACTCTTATCTTTGAAGTTGAGTTGTTGGGAGTGGGATAAACGCACCTGTTGAAATCCCAAAGGTTTCTATTCCATCTTTAAATAAAAAAGTCCCATACGATTCCAGGTACTGCCAGATGGCATTCTGCGGATCGTATGGGACTTCTTTTATTGTCACTTTTTGTTGTGGCAATTATTTCTGCTGTGATTTCAGCAAGTCGCGAATCTCCATCAGAAGTTTCTCCTCAGCACTTGGTTCTGGTGCTTTTGGTGCCTCAGGCTCCTTAGGTTCTTCCTTCTTCTTTGCTAACTTGTTGACCGCCTTGATGAGCATGAAGATACAGAAAGCCACGATGAGGAAGTCGAAACAGGTCTGGAGAAAACTACCATAGTTGATGGTCGCAGTTTTGAATTCCTCACCGGCAACCTGTACGGTAGGCAAGGTCAATTTGAGATCAGCGAAGTTGACGCCACCAATCAACCATCCGATAGGAGGCATGATGACATCATCCACAACAGAACTTACGATTTTGCCGAAAGCACCACCGATGATTACACCGACAGCCATGTCAAGCACATTGCCACGCATGGCGAATTCCTTGAATTCATTCAAAAATTTACTCATAACTTAATTCTTTTACTTTTGTTTATTTAAATGTTGATATAATTTTAGTATTTATGCTTTGTCATTTCTTGCAGAATGATGATTTTTCCCATATATATAATAAGGTGTAAGGCATCATAGGGTTTGATTTCTTCATCCGATATGCATTTTTCATTCTTGTGAAAGGATTGGATTTTGCAATATGGAGTTGTCAGTCTGACATGTTAACTGCTTTTTTTATAGCAAGATTAAACCTCGACTATCCTTTTTTAATTTATTTAATACTCTTTTCGTGTACAAAGTTAGAAAAAAATTAGTAACTTTGCGCTCGGAAAAAGAAAAAAATGCTTGAAAGCTTATTTTTTTGAATGTTTCAGCACTTCAGGATTGCTTGAGAGCTTAAAAATATGGAATTATTTTAAACCATTAATTTTAAATATTAAAAAAAATGACAAAAGTTGCTATTAACGGCTTCGGCCGTATCGGTCGTCTGGCTTTCCGTCAGATGTTTGAGGCAGATGGTTATGAGGTAGTTGCAATCAATGACCTTACATCTCCAAAAATGTTGGCTCACCTTCTTAAGTATGATACAGCACAGGGTGGCTTCGCTGGTAAGTATGGCGAGGGCAAGCACACTGTAGAGGCAACAGACAACTCTATCATCGTTGATGGTAAGGAGATCACTATCTACGCTAAGCCTAACGCAGCTGAGCTTCCTTGGGGTGAGCTTGGTGTTGACGTAGTACTTGAGTGCACAGGTTTCTATACATCTAAGGAGAAGGCTTCTGCTCACCTTACAGCAGGTGCTAAGAAGGTAGTTATCTCTGCTCCAGCAGGTAACGATCTCCCTACTATCGTTTACAACACAAACCACAAGACTTTGACTCCAGCTGATACAGTTATCTCTGCAGCTTCTTGTACAACAAACTGCTTGGCTCCAATGGCTGACACTTTGAACAAGTACGCAGCTATCCAGTCAGGTATCATGTCAACAATCCACGCTTACACAGGTGACCAGATGATTCTCGACGGTCCTCAGCGTAAGGGTGACCTCCGTCGTTCTCGTGCAGGTGCTCAGAACATCGTTCCTAACTCAACAGGTGCTGCTAAGGCTATCGGTCTTGTAATTCCTGAGTTGAACGGTAAGTTGATCGGTTCTGCACAGCGTGTTCCTACTCCAACAGGTTCTACAACTATCCTCGTAGCTGTTGTTAAGGGTAAGGACGTTACAGTTGAGGGTATCAACGCTGCAATGAAGGCTGCTTCTAACGAAAGCTTCGGTTACAACGAGGATCCTATCGTTTCTTCTGATATCATCGGTATGCGTTTCGGTTCTCTCTTCGATGCTACTCAGACAATGGTTAGCAAGATCGACGACGACACATATCAGGTACAGGTAGTTTCTTGGTACGACAATGAGAACTCTTATACTTCTCAGATGGTTCGTACTATCAAGTACCTCGCTGAGTTGAAGTAATACCGCTGAAGCGATTTACGACAATATATATAGCCTGGCATTGTAAAATGCCAGGCTTTTTTTATTATTTACTAAAGTTTCGCAAGTGAATAAATATCAACTTGCTTGTTTATAAATATACATATT